>Ga0310344_10000003_pt1 | contig 504254 bp, 503 predicted proteins | sample HC15DNA20200_MG_FD_203801 | JGI IMG/M metagenome (GOLD analysis project Ga0310344, IMG submission 203801) | Marine microbial communities from station ALOHA, North Pacific Subtropical Gyre - HC15-DNA-20-200_MG | ecosystem: Environmental > Aquatic > Marine > Oceanic | place: Pacific Ocean...
CGATAAACAGTACGACGAAGCCGGCCTCAACGCCCCACAGATCGTCGACACCGTCCTCACCGCCCTCCGACACAACTCTACCGGCGTTGCGCAAAACACGCTCGAAGCCAGGGCTTGAGGAAACGGGGGAAATAGCGCGAGGGGCATACCCCTCGCGCTCCCCGTCATTGTCTGGTTTCACCAATACCCGAGCTTGACCTGCTCGATGACATCCCAGCGGCTGTCGGCTTTGCGAAAGACATAGGCGCCCATTTCACCGTTCGGCGAGGCATAGGACACGAACGCAAAGTCTTTCGAATAGGCCGGTCCATTCACATGCATCGCGCAATCCTGACCGCGCGCCGCGCCATAGAGTCGGGGTGTTCCGGCTTGGATGTCGCGCCAGTTCAGGGCGATGGCTTGGGCCGCACGACGGGCCTCCGCGTTCTTCACGGCTTGCGCGGTAAGCGTGGCTGGCGGGCCAGCTTCTGCCTCCGGCTTCACGATAGCCGTTGGGCCGCCAACGGCCACGCACGGACTTCCCGCCAGAGGCAATTGTCGCGCAACGACGGCGTCCACGAGATCATCGCCCGTCTTGGGTGTCGCCGTGCAGGCCGTCAGGAGCCCAACGCAGAGAATAATCCACCGCATCGCGCGGGCATAGCATCCGGGCCGGCGTCCACAAATATGGTGCTTGCCAAGCTCAAGGGGGGCCGGGGGCCGATGGCCCCCGGGATCATCCTCACTCCTGCCGCAGGTCCGGCGGCGTCGCCTCGCTCTTCAGCAGGGCGATGGCTTCGGCCAGCGGCACCACCTTCTGCTGCTGTTCGCCCAGCGTGCGGATGGCGACGGTGCCTTCCTCGGCCTCGCGCTTGCCCACGACGAGCAGGTACGGGACCTTCTGCAGCGAGTGTTCGCGCACCTTGTAGTTGATCTTCTCGTTGCGCAGGTCGGTTTCGGCGCGGATGCCGGCGGCCTGCAGCTGCGCCAGCGCATCGCGCGCATAGTCGTCGGCTTCCGAGACGATCGTGGCGACCACGGCCTGCACCGGGGCGAGCCACGCCGGCAGGCGGCCGGCGAAGTGTTCGATCAGGATGCCGATGAAGCGTTCGTAGGAGCCGAAGATCGCGCGGTGCAGCATGACCGGGCGGTGCTTCTCGCCGTCCTCGGCGATGTAGCTCGCGTCCAGCCGTTCGGGCAGCACGCGGTCGGACTGGATCGTGCCGACCTGCCAGGTGCGGCCGATCGCGTCGGTCAGGTGCCATTCCAGCTTGGGCGCATAGAACGCGCCTTCGCCGGGCAGTTCCTCCCAGCCATATTCCTCGGTGGCGAGGCCCGTGCGCACGACCGCGTCGCGCAGCTCGCTTTCGGCCTTGTCCCACATTGCCTCGGTGCCGAAGCGCTTTTCCGGGCGCAGCGCCAGCTTGATCGAATAGGTGAAGCCGAAGTCCTTGTAGATGCGGTCGGCCAGCGCGCAGAACGCGCCGACTTCGTCGACGATCTGGTCCTCGCGGCAGAAGATGTGGGCATCGTCCTGCGTGAACTGGCGCACGCGCATCAGCCCGTGCAGCGCGCCGTGCGGTTCGTTGCGGTGGCAGCAGCCGTTCTCGTAGAGCCGCAAGGGGAGATCGCGGTAGGACTTGATGCCCTGGCGGAAGATGAGCACGTGCGCCGGACAGTTCATCGGCTTGAGCGCCATCCAGTCGGCCTCGCCCGAGATCACCGGGCCCTCGTCCTCGGTGTTGGGCACCTCGTCGGGGATGACGAACATGTTCTCGCGATACTTGCCCCAGTGGCCCGACTGTTCCCACTGGCGCGCGTCCATCACCTGCGGGGTCTTGACCTCGCGATAGCCGGCGGCGTCGATCGCCCGGCGCATGTAGGCTTCGAGCTCGCGCCACACGCGGAAGCCCTTGGGGTGCCAGAACACGCTGCCGTGCGCTTCCTGCTGGAGATGGAACAGGTCCATTTCCCCGCCCAGCTTGCGGTGATCGCGCTTGGCCGCCTCTTCCAGCCGGAGCAGGTGGGCATCAAGCTGCTTCTTGTTGAGCCAGCCGGTGCCGTAGATGCGGCTCAGCATCGCGTTCTTCTGGTCGCCGCGCCAGTAGGCGCCGGACACGCGCGTCAGCTTGAACGCCTGCGGATCAAGCTTGCCGGTAGAGGCGAGGTGCGGCCCCCGGCACATGTCGAGCCAGTCGTCCCCGGACCAATAGACCGTCAGCGGTTCGTCGCCCGGCAGCTCGGCGGCCCATTCGGCCTTGAACGTCTCGCCCTGCTGCTTCCAGCGGCTGATGAGCTGTTCGCGGCTCCACACCTCGCGGCGCAGCGGCTTGTCGGCGGCGATCAGCGCGCGCATCTTCGCCTCGATCGCGGGCAGGTCCTCGTCGGTGAAGGGCCGGTCTTTTGGCGCGAAGTCGTAGTAGAAACCGTCGTCGGTCGCCGGGCCGAAGGTGATCTGCGTGCCCGGAAACAGCGCCTGCACCGCTTCCGCCAGCAGGTGCGCGTAATCGTGCCGGACCAGTTCGAGCGCGTCCGCCTCGTCCTTCGCGGTGACGAGCGCGAGCCGCGCGTCGGCTTCCAGCGGGCGCGTGATGTCGCGCAGCTCGCCGTCGACGCGCGCGGCCAGCGCAGCCTTGGCCAGGCCCGGCCCGATCGCGGCGGCGATGTCCGCCGGGGTGGTGCCCGGCGCCACTTCGCGCACGGAACCGTCGGGCAGGGTGATCTTCAGAAGCTCGGACATGGGCACTCTCTGGCTGTCAGCGTCTGGCGCTTTGGCACAAGGCCGCGCGCGCCGGAAGGGGCGGCGTCAGGAACTTTAGGCCGGTCCGGGAGGAGACGCCATCCGCCCGAACCGGGCGGCGGCATCGCTGCGGCGTCAGGCGCGCAGGCGAAACCGCCCCCGGTTGCCCGGGGTGGTGGTAGTCGTGGTGATGGCGCGAAGCGTCGTCATGCGCGGCTTCTTAGCGGGCCGCGGCCGCAAAGTCATGCGCCGAATTGACGACGGGCGCGTTCGCGCGGCGCTCGAGCCAGCGGGCCAGCAGCCACCCGGCAGTGACGCAGACGAACGGCATCACCGGATAGTGGAAGCGCGACTGGCCGGAGAATACCATCGCGATCGCGCTGGGATAGAGCGCGATGCCATAGGGCAGCACCCACCAGTCGATCGGGCGCCGCCCTGTCGCCAGGCGGCGGCGCAGTTCGATCACGGCCCCGGCGGCGAACAGGCCGAGCAGGGCGAAGTACCACAGCTGGTTGGCGGCGCGGAGCGCGAGGAAGGCCAGCGGCGCGCGCGCCCAGGCCTTCGATCCGGTCTCGTAGGCCCACAGCCCTTCGCCGTCCGGCCCCCACAGCTTCGCCAGCTTGCGCGGCATCAGCGTGACGAAGGCGGCGGGATGGGCCTTGATCCATGCCATGCCCAGCCGCTTGGCCTCGGCGTCATAGGCGGTTTCGGACAGGTCGGTGCGCGCGTCGAGCGCCTTCACCACCGGGTCTTCGGGTGTGAACCCGCCGCGCGCGCTATCGTTGTTGCCGGTCAGCAGGGTAATGCCGCCGTTGGTGGAGATCGCTACCCATTCGCCCAGCACGCGGTGGTTGCGCACCGTCCACGGCGCGACCACGGCGGCGGCCAGCGCGATCACCAGCGCCGCCTGCGCCATGGCGGCGGGCAGGCGCTTCCAGAAGCCCGGTTCGCGCCACAGCGCGATGGCGAAGACCAGCGGCACGACGACCAGCGTCTGCGCCTTGACCAGCGTCGCCACGCCGAACACCAGCCCCGCCGCGACCAGCGCCAGCCGCGTCCGCGCGATCAGCAGGCGGCAGCCGGCCAGCAGCAGCATGGTGTAGAACACCTCGGTCAGCGCCAGCGGCACGTAGAACGCGCTGTTGGGGTACAGCGCCAGCAGCAGCAGCGCGGCACGGCCTGCCAGTTCCGAACCCGATATACGCCGGCCAAGGTCGAGCGTGAGCCAGGCGGTCACGGCGGCGCAGGCGAGGTTGAAGAGTCCGACGGTCCAGATCGAGGTGCCGAACGCGCGGAACGCCAGCGACAGCGTCAGCGGCCAGCCCACCGGCCAGTAGGCGGTCGGTTCGCCATGATCGCCGAGGTAGCCGAGCCCGCGCGCCAGCATGTCGGCGCGCGAATAGTACCAGGCCGCGTCCGATGTGGGCTCCACCGCCAGCAGGATCAGCAGGGCGCGCGGCACCAGGAACAGAGCGAGGAGCAGCACCAGCGCCGCGCGGCTTTCCGCGAAGCGCCGCAGCGCGATGGTGCGGGATTCGGTCATGCCATGGCGCTAGCAGGGCCGGGTTAAGATGGCGTTGTGGGACCTTTCCGGCTAACCCTGCAGGCGATGATCGAGGATACCGCTCCGCTCGCCAGGGTCGATGGCCCGGAAGGCCGCCGCATCGCCTGCCGCTTCCTGCCCGGCGCCGAGCCGGCGCTGGTGTTCCTGCCGGGCTATATGTCGGACATGGCCGGCGGCAAGGCGCAGGCGGTCATGGCCTGGGCGCGCGGGGCGGGGCGGGCCTGCCTGCTGCTCGACTATTCGGGCTGCGGTGAAAGCGAGGGCGATTTCGCCGATGGCACGCTGTCGCGCTGGCGGGACGAGGTGGTGGCGCTGATCCGCGCGCACGCGATCGGCCGCGCCGTGGTGATCGGGTCCAGCATGGGCGGCTGGCTGATGCTGCTGGTGGCCCAGGCGCTGCCGGGCACGGTCGAGGCGCTGGTCGGCATCGCCGCCGCGCCGGACTTCACCGACTGGGGATACGATGCCGCGCAGAAGGCGGAGCTGGCCGCCGGGCGCCCGGTGTTCGAGGACAATCCCTATGGCCCCGAACCCACGCCGACTCATCCCGCGTTCTGGGCCGACGGGCAGGCGCGGCGGATGCTGAACGGCACCATCGCCTTTGATGGCGCGGTGCGCCTGCTGCACGGCCAGCGCGATCCCGACGTGCCGTGGGAACTTTCGCTGAAGCTGGCGGCGGCCTTGCGTTCAGCCGACGTGCAGGTGCATCTCATCAAGGACGGCGACCACCGCCTGTCGCGCCCCGCCGATATCGCGATCCTGCTGGATACGCTGTCGGCACTGGGGGCGGGCGTGGCGGAAGCCCCCTGAAGGAAGCGCGATGCTGGTCCTGCCGATCCTGATGTTCACCCCGCAGATTGTTCCCGCTTCTGCCAGGCTTCATATGCCAGTCACCGCGCTGATGCAGATCGGCCCCAACCCCTCGCCCCAGGAAGGCGCCGCCTTGCCGATTCCCCGCCGTCACCGCCCCGCCGATTCCGCGCCTTCGCCCGCACCCGCCAGCCCGCCGCAACCGCGCGCGCCGGACCGGCTGTCGGTCTGCCTCGCCAAGGCGCTGCACGATCCGGCGATGGGGCTGGCCGAAGCGCGCGGCTGGCTGGCGGAAGGGCAGAACCCGGAACAGCGCGTGCGCGCCAACCAGTGCCTTGGCATCATCCTGACCCAGCAGGGGCAGTTCGACGCGGCGGAGCAGGCCTTCGCCGATGCCATCGCCGGTGTGCCCATGCTGCAGGAAGTGGCGGCGGTGCCTCTGATGGCGATGGCGGGCAACGCCGCGCTGGCCGGCGGGCATCCCGATCGCGCGCTGGTGTGGCTGGACAAGGCGGTGGCGGTGCGCGGCTATGCCGACAACGCCGCGCTGGGCGATATCCAGACCGACCGCGCGCGGGCGCTGGTCGCGCTCGACCGCCCGGCCGAAGCGGCGACCGCGCTGGACGAGGCGCACCGGCTGGCCCCCGACCTGGCCGAGGGCTGGCTGCTGTCCGCCACGCTGGCCCGCCGCAACAAGGACATGCCGCGTGCGCAGCGCGATATCGAGGTGGCCGCGCATCTCGACGCGACCGACCCCGCCATCGGCCTGGAGGCCGGCGTGATCGCGGTTCTCGACGGCCGCGACGAGGCCGCGCGCAAGAGCTGGGAATCGGTGGTGCGCACCGCGCCCGACAGCGATGAAGCCAAGACGGCGAAAGGTTACCTTGAACAACTGGGACCAGCGCCCACATCAGGAGCCACGCCTTCCGCCAGCCCCCCTTCCGGGGCGACGCAGCCGGAGAAGAAACCGTCATGAAGCTGTCCGTCCTCGATCTCGTGCCCGTGGTCGAGGGCGGAACGGTAGGCCAGGCGCTCGCCGAGGCGGCCCTGCTCGCGCAAGTGGCCGAGCGCTGCGGCTATCAGCGCTACTGGGTGGCCGAGCATCACGGCATGGAAGGGATCGCCGGCGCGGCCGTTGCGGTCACGCTCGCGCATGTGGGCCACCATACCTCCACGATCCGGCTGGGCGCGGGCGGGATCATGCTGCCCAACCACAACCCGCTGGTGATCGCCGAACAGTTCGGCACGCTGGATGCGCTCTATCCGGGGCGGATCGACCTGGGCCTGGGGCGCGCGCCAGGCGCGGACCAGCGCATCGTGCGCGCTTTGCGCAAGGAAGTGAATCGCGCGGCGGAGGACTTCCCGCAGGACGTGGTGGAATTGCAGGCCCAGTTCGCCGGTGACCGCCAGGTGCCGCTGCAGGCCACGCCCGGCGCGGGGGCAAAGCCGCAATTGTGGATTCTGGGGTCCAGCCTGTTCGGCGCGCAACTCGCGGCGGCGCTGGGGCTGCCCTATGCCTTCGCCTCGCACTTCGCGCCCGACCATCTCGACGCGGCCTTGTCGCTCTATCGCGATCGTTTCCAGCCTTCGGATGCACTTGCCAAGCCGTATGTCATGGCTGCGATCAACGTGATCGCCGCCGATACCGACGACGAGGCGGCGCTGCTGGCGTCGTCGATGGACCAGTCGTTCGTGCGGCTGCGCAGCGGCAATCCGGGCAAGCTGCCGCCGCCCGTGCCCGGCTACCGCGATACGCTGCCCGCCCCCGCGCTCGCCATGCTGGAGCACATGCGGCAGGTCAGCGCGATCGGCAGCGTCGCCACCGTGCGCCAGCGACTGGCCGCGTTCCAGCAGCGGACGCGGGCGGACGAACTGATCGTGTCCGGCTCCACCTTCGATCCGGCCTTGCGCCGCCGCTCGCTCGAACTGACGATGCAGGCGGCCGAAAGTTTGGCAGAACCGGCCTGACCGGTATCAGGCGAAACCATCGGCCTTGCCCTGCGGCGCTGGTCGGAGTAGCATCGGTATTATTCGTTCAACGAACGGATATAAAATTATAATGCGGTATAATGATTTTACGCCGCCACTCGCGGGATGACAGCAATGGCCACCAAGTCCGCCCCTGACGCTTCCTCTCCTTCCGCCGCGACCGGCGGCCCGCTTGAAAGCGCGCTGTCCGCCCGCTTCGTGGCCTCGTTGCTACCCGGCGAGATCGGCGATTTCGATGGCGCCCGGCTGGCGGAAGCGGTCCGTTTCACATTGGCGACGGCCAGCCGGCGCCCCGGCGCCGAACCGGCGGTGGCGATCGAAAGCGTGGGCGGCACATCGGGCGAACGGCACCTGCGGATTGCCGTGATCAACGACGACATGCCGTTCCTGGTCGATTCGATCAGCGCGACGATCACCGCGCAGGGGCTGACGATCGACCGGCTGGTCCATCCCGTGGTCGCGGTGCGCCGCGATCCCGAGGGAACGCTGCTGGCGCTGCCCGAAGGCGAGGCGGTGGGCGAACGGCGCGAATCGGTGATCTACCTCGAAACCGAACGCGCAGACGCGCGCCAGCGCCGCGAACTGGCCGAAGCGCTGAAGGCGACGCTGGCCGATGTCCACGCCGCCGTGGCCGACTGGCCGCTGATGCAGGCGGCGATGCAGCGCGATGCGCGCGGGCTGCCCGATCAGGAAGGCGCGGCGCTGCTGCGCTGGCTGGCCGACGGGATGCTGACCCAGCTCGGCCATGTCGTGCGCCATCGCGATGGCACGCAGACCGCGCCGCTGGGCATCTGCCGCGCCAGCGCCGCCAAGCTGCTGGCGGATGCTTCCTATGACCGCGCCTTCGCGTGGTTCGACCGCGCCGGCCGCAAGGACGAGGATGCGGTGCGCGCGCCGCTGGTGGTCAAGGCCAACCGCATCGCCAACGTGCACCGCCGCGTGCCGCTGGACCTGTTCATCGTGCCGGAGGTCGAGGACGGCAAGGTTGTCGCGCTGTCGGTCCATGCCGGCGTCTGGACCAGCGCCGCGCTGGCGACGCCGCCCGATCGCGTGCCCCGGATGCGCAGCCAGCTGGCCGCGCTGACCGGGAAATTCGGCTTCGATCCCAGCGGCCATGCCGGCAAATCGCTGGTCCATGCGCTGACGGCGCTGCCGCACGATCTGCTCATCAGCTTTTCCGATACCGACATCGAACGCATCGCCACCGCGATGATGAGCCTGGTCGATCGGCCGCGTCCGCGGCTGGCGCTGGTCCGCGCGCCGCTCGCCCGCCACCTCTATGCCTTCGTGTGGCTGCCGCGCGATGCGCAGTCCACCGCGATGCGGATGCAGGTGCAGGATCTGCTGGAAGCGGCCGCCGGCGCGCAAGTGCTGGACTGGAGCCTGCAGGTCGAAGGCAGCACGCTCGCCCTGATCCGCTTCGTGCTCGACATCCGCGATGGCGATGCCGATCCCGACGAGGCCGCGCTCGATGCCGCGGTGCAGGCGCTGGTGCGCGGGTGGGAAGGCGCGGTCGAGGCCGAGCTGGCCAAGGGCGAGGAGCCATCGCGCGCCGCCGCCATCGCCGCGCGCTTCGCCGATGCCTTTCCCGTCGGCTATCGCGGCGCCTATGGCGCGGGCGAGGCGGCGCGCGACATCCGGGTGCTGCGCACGCTGGGCGGCGAGAACGCGCCGCGCCGCGCCGCGCGCCTCTATCGCCAGCCGGGCGAAAGCGGCGTGCGGCTCAAGCTCTACCAGCGCGAGGGCGCGATCATCCTGTCGGATGCGGTGCCGGTGCTGGAGAACTTCGGCTTCCGCGTGCTGGAGGAAATGCCGACCCCGCTCGACAAGGGCCGGCTGGGCTACATCCACGATTTCCTGGTCGCGCACCCGGCGGACGTGACGCCCGAGGCGCTGCTGGAGCGGGCCGAGGCCATCGAGACCTCGCTGGCGGGCGTGCTCAACGGCGCGGCCGAGGACGATGCGTTCAACCGGCTGATCGTCGCCACCGGGCTGTCCGCGCGCGAGGCGAACTGGCTGCGCGCCTGGTTCCGCTATCTGCGGCAGGGCGGCATGACCTTCGGCATCGCCACCGTGGTCGATGCGCTGAAGAACGCGCCCGACGTGACGCACGGGCTGATCGCGGCGTTCGTCGCGCGGCACGATCCCGCCTTTGCCGGTGATCGCGCGGCGGCGGCGGACGCGGCGGCCGAGCGCATCCGCACCGGCCTGGCCGGCGTGGCCGCGATCAACGACGATCGCCTGCTGCGCCAGTTCCGCGCGCTGGTCGACGCCATGCTGCGGACCAATGCCTTCGCCCCGGCGGCGGCCGAGGCGCTGGCGTTCAAGCTTGATTCGGCGCTGGTGCCGGGCCTGCCCAGGCCGGTGCCATGGCGCGAGATCTTCGTGTACAGCCCGCGCGTGGAAGGCATCCACTTGCGCGCCGGGCCGGTGGCGCGCGGCGGCCTGCGCTGGTCCGACCGGCGCGACGATTTCCGCACCGAAATCCTCGGGCTGATGAAGGCGCAGCGCGTGAAGAACGCGGTGATCGTGCCGACCGGGGCCAAGGGCGGGTTCTATCCCAAGCAATTGCCCGATCCCGCGCGCGATCGCGATGGCTGGCTGGCCGAAGGCAAGGCCAGCTACCAGGTGTTCATCCGCACCCTGCTCTCGCTTACCGACAACATCGTCGGCGGCAAGGTGGTCCATCCCAAGGGCGTGGTGATCCTCGACGGCGAAGACCCGTACTTCGTGGTCGCGGCGGACAAGGGCACGGCCACGTTCTCCGACGTCGCCAACGCCATCGCCGAATCGAAGGACTTCTGGCTCGACGATGCTTTCGCCAGCGGCGGGTCCAAGGGCTATGACCACAAGGCGATGGGCATCACCGCGCGCGGCGCGTGGCTTTCGGTGCAGCGCCATTTCCTGGAAATGGGCGTGGACGTGCAGGCCGATCCGGTCCGCGTGGTGGGTTGCGGCGACATGTCGGGCGACGTGTTCGGCAACGGCATGCTGCTGTCGAAGGCGCTCAAGCTGGTGGCGGCGTTCGACCATCGCCACGTGTTCCTCGATCCCGATCCCGATCCCGCGGCAAGCTGGGCCGAGCGGTCGCGCCTGTTCGCGCTGCCCCGGTCGAGCTGGGCGGACTATGACTCCGCGTTGATCTCGGAAGGCGGTGGCGTGTTCCCGCGCACGATGAAGGCGATCCCGCTTTCGCCCCAGGTGCGCGCGGCGCTGGGCGTGGAGGCCGAGGAACTCGATCCCGAGGCGCTGATCGCCGCGATCCTCAAGGCGCCGGCCGATCTGCTGTGGTTCGGCGGCATCGGCACCTATGTGAAGGCCGCGACCGAAAACAACGCCGACGTGGGCGATCACGCCAACGATGCGTTGCGCGTGAACGGCGCGGACCTGCGCGTGAAGGTGGTGGGCGAAGGCGCCAACCTGGGCACCACGCAGGCCGGGCGCATCGAGTTCGCGCTTCAGGGTGGCCGCATCAATACCGACTTCATCGACAATTCGGCCGGCGTCGATTGTTCGGACAACGAGGTCAACATCAAGATCGCGCTGGCTTCGGCCAAGCGCGCCGCGCGGCTGACCGAGGAGGAACGCGTCGCGTTGCTCTCCTCGATGACCGACGAGGTCGCGCATCTGGTGCTGGAGGACAACCGCCTGCAGGCGCTGGCGCTGTCGATCGCGCAGCGCGCAGGCGCGTCGGCCGTGCCTTCGTTCGCGCGGCTGATGGACGTGCTGGAGGAAGCCGGCGACCTGGATCGCAAGACCGAAGGGCTGGCCAGCGCCGAGGACTTCGCGCGGCGCGCCACCGGCGGGCAGGGGCTGACCCGGCCCGAACTCGCCGTGCTGCTGTCCAGCACCAAGCTCGCGCTCCAGCGCGCGCTGGAGGACAGCACCGTGGTCGATGACCCGGCGCTGGAAGACCAGCTTCTCGCCGCGTTCCCCACGCCGATGCGCGAGCGCTTCCGCGAGGACATCACCGGCCACCGCCTGCGGCGCGAGATCATCGCCACCAAGCTGGCCAACCGGCTGGTCAACCGGCTGGGTCCGGTCAACCCGTTCGAACTGGTCGAAGAGGAAGGCGTCACGCTGGCGCAGGTGGCCGCGGCTTTCGCCGCCGCCGAACGCCTGCTCGACCTGCCTGCCACCTGGGCGCTGCTGGACAGCGCGCCGATGGCGGAAGACGTGCGCCTGATGCTGTTCGAACGCGTGGCGCGGGCACTGCGCGGCCATGTTGCCGACCTGCTGCGCGCGGGCAAGGGCGAGGAACGGCCCGGCGTGCTGGTGGCGCGGCTGGCAGGCGGGGTGGAAGCGCTGACGCGCGATATCGCCGATCTGCTCCATGCCGAGGCGCGCGCGCAATCGCAGCGCATCGCGGCGGAACTGGCCGAAGCGGGGGCGCCCGCCGACGCGGCGGAGCGCGTGCGCCATCTGACCGACATGGACGGCGGGATCGGGCTTGCCGAACTGGCGGCGGACAGCGGGATCGACGCGGCCGCGCTGACCCGCGCCTTCACCGACCTGGGCGAGCGGCTGGGGCTGGACTGGGCGCAGCAGGCGGCCAGCCGCCTCAACCCTTCCGATCCGTGGGAGCGCCTGCTTGCCGCCGGGCTGGCCCGCGATTTCCAGCAGATGCGCCTCGACTTCCTGGCGCGCGCGGGCACTGCCGGTCCCGGCGCGGCCGTTGCGGAATGGGCCGGGCGCAATGCCGCGCCGGTTGCCAGTTTCCGGGCGCTCGTCGCCCGCGCGCAGGCCGCTCCGCTGGTCGGCGCAGCCATGCTGGCGCAGATCGCGGGGCAGGCACGGGGGCTGCTCGCGCGGTAGGCGCGCGGCGGTCCACGGCGACGGAAGACTGCGCAAATGGGGCCAAGTTTGCGCCGGAGTGGTTGACGCGGCCGGTCTTTTCCCCAAATCCCGCCTGGCAATCGGGAGGATTCGGATGGATCAGGCAGACGTCGTCATTGTTGGTGCGGGGCATGGCGGGGCGCAGGCCGCGATCGCGCTGCGCCAGAACGGGTTCGAAGGCACGATCCTGATGATCGGGCGCGAGCCCGAGCCGCCCTATGAGCGTCCGCCGCTGTCCAAGGAATACCTTGCCCGCGAAAAGACCTTCGAACGCCTCTATATCCGGCCGGCGCAGTTCTGGGACGACAAGGCCGTCACGCTGATGCTGGGCCACGAAGTGACGGCGGTCGATCCCGCCGCGAAAGTCCTGAAGCTCGCCTCTGGCGACGCGGTCGGCTACGGCACGCTGATCTGGGCGGCGGGCGGCGATCCGCGCCGCCTGTCGTGCAGCGGCGCCGATCTGGCGGGCGTCCACGCGGTTCGTACGCGCGAGGACGTGGACCGGCTGATGGGCGAACTCGATGCCGGCGCGCGCCGCGCGGTGGTGATCGGCGGCGGTTATATCGGGCTGGAAGCGGCGGCGGTGCTGACCAAGCTCGATTGCCATGTCACGTTGCTGGAAGCGCTGCCGCGCGTGCTGGCGCGCGTGGCGGGCGAGGCGCTTTCGGAATTCTACCAGAACGAACACCGTGCGCACGGCGTGGACCTGCGCACCGGCGTCGCGGTCGATTGCCTGGAAGGCGACGGGACCAAGGTGACCGGCGTAAAGCTGGCCGATGGCACGGTGCTGCCGGCGGACCTCGTCATCGTCGGTATCGGCATCATCCCCTCGGTCGGTCCGCTGTTGGCGGCGGGCGCGGCCGGCGGCAACGGCGTGGACGTCGATGAATTCTGCCGCACCTCGCTGCCCGATGTCTATGCGATCGGCGATTGCGCCGCCCACGCCAACGGTTTCGCCGAAGGCGCGGTGATCCGGCTCGAATCCGTGCAGAACGCCAACGACATGGCGACGACGGCGGTGAAGTCGATCCTTGGCGATCCGCAGCCCTACAAGGCGACGCCGTGGTTCTGGTCGAACCAGTACGACCTGCGGCTCCAGACCGTCGGCCTTTCCGCCGGGCACGATGCCACCGTGCTGCGCGGCGATCCCGCCACGCGCAGCTTCTCGGTGATCTATCTCAAGCAGGGCCGGATCGTCGCGCTCGATTGCGTGAACATGGTCAAGGACTACGTCCAGGGCCGCAAGCTGGTGGAAGCCCGCGCCGAAATCGCGCCCGAACGGCTGGCCGACGCCGGCACGCCGCTCAAGGAACTGGCATAACCGATACGAGGCGGTCGAGCGCCCAGCTCGCCGCCTCGGCCACCACCGGGTCGGGATCGTTGACCAGCGCGGCGACGGGTCCGAACAGGCCCGCGTCGCGGCTGTTGCCCGCCGCGATCAGGCAGTTGCGCACGAAGCGGTTGCGCCCGATGCGCTTGATCGGCGATCCGGCGAACAGGCGCCGGAACCCGGCATCGTCCAGCGCCAGCAGATCGGCGAGACGCGGCGCGGCCAGCTCGGCGCGCGGCAGAAACGCGCGGTTGGCCGACGCGGCCTGCGCGAAGCTGTTCCACGGGCAGACGGCCAGGCAATCGTCGCAGCCGTAGATGCGGTTGCCGATCCCTTCGCGCAAGTCGGGCGGGATCGGCCCCTTGTGCTCGATCGTCAGGTAGGACACGCAGCGCCGGGCATCGAGCCGGTAGGGCGCGGGGAAGGCCTGCGTCGGGCAGGCGTCCTGGCAGGCACGGCACGATCCGCAGCGGTCGGCGTGCGGCGCATCGGGCGGCAGGTCCAGCGTGGTGTAGATCGCGCCCAGGAACAGCCACGAGCCGTGGCTGCGGCTGACGAGGTTGGTGTGCTTGCCCTGCCAGCCGATGCCGGCGGCCTGGCCCAGCGGCTTTTCCATCACCGGCGCGGTATCGACGAAGACTTTCACTTCCGCGCCGGGAGCTTCGGCCACCAGCCAGCGCGCCAGCGCCTTCAGCGCCTTCTTCACCGTATCGTGGTAATCGCCGCCCTGCGCATAGACGGAGATGCGCGCGCGCTCCGGATGCTCCGCCAGCGCCAGCGGATCGGCCGCCGGGGCATAGCTCATCCCCAGCGCGATCACGCTGCGCGCCGCCGGCCACAGCGCTTGCGGGCCGCGCCGGTGATCGAGCCGGGTCTCCATCCATTCCATCGTGCCGTGGCAGCCATCGGCCAGCCATTGTTCCAGCCGGCGCGCGCGCAGCGGATCGTCGGTGGCCGGGGCGATGCCCGTTGCCGCGAAGCCGATGCGGGCGGCTTCGGCGCGCAGCCGTTGCGCCAGCAGGATTGCACCGGCGTTAACCATGCTTGCTGTCCCGCTCGTTCATCGCTTACCGTCTAGGCCGCGTCCCATGCGGATGGAGCTAGGCGAATGGCCCGTGGCGGGCAATGAGGTTGACGCCTCGGGCGTTGAACTGGCGATCGAGGCGCGCGGACTGGTCAAGCGGTTCGATGGCTTCACCGCCGTCGACGGCGTGGACATTTCCGTGCCGAAAGGCGCGATTTACGGCATTCTCGGCCCAAACGGCGCGGGCAAGACCACCACGCTGCGGATGCTGCTGGGCATCATCGATCCCGACGCCGGCTATCGCCGCGTGCTGGGCTGCGATCATCCCACCGATGCCGCACGGCGAATCGGCTATCTGCCCGAGGAGCGCGGCCTCTATCCCGCGATGAAGGCGACCGAGGCGATCGCCTTCCTGGCCTCGCTGCGCGGCGTGCCGCTGAAGGAAGGGCGCCGGCGCGGGCGCGAACTGCTGGAAGCGCACGGGCTGGGCTATGCCGCCGATCGAACGATCCGCCAGTTGTCCAAGGGCATGGCGCAGCAGGTGCAACTGTTGGGCACGCTGGTCCACGATCCCGATCTGGTGGTGTTCGACGAACCGTTCTCCGGCCTCGACGCGCTCAACCAGGGCAAGCTCGAACGCATGATGCGCGGACTGGCGGAACGCGGCAAGACGGTGATCTTCTCCACCCACGTGATCGCCCATGCCGAACGCCTGTGCGATCAGGTGGCGATCATCGCCGGCGGCAAGGTGCCGTTCGCGGGCCCGGTCGACGTCGCGCGCGACCGGCTGGCGCCGCAGGTGCGGCTGGAAACCCGCGCGCAGGACGGGCCGTGGCGCGCCGCGCTGCCGGCCGATGCGCGGCACGAAGGCGCGTTCTGGTATTTCACGCTGCCGGCCAGCGGCGTCGAACCGCTGCTGCGCGCGCTGATCGAAGGGGATGCGGGCATTCTCAGCCTGTCGATCGAGCGGGCCGGCCTGCACGATGCCTTCGTCGCGATTGCCGGCGAAGCCGCCGCGCGGGCGCTGGAACAGGACAAGGAAGAGGAACGCCGCCGATGATGGCAGAAAAGGTGCGCGCGGCCTTCGTCGTCGCCCGTCGCGATTTTACCGCGGTGATCTTCTCCAAGACATTCCTGCTGTTCCTGCTGGGGCCGCTGTTCCCGATCGTGATCGGGGTCATGGCCGGCAGCATCGGCGCGCAAGTGCAGAAGGATCTCGATCGCCCCGAAATCGGCGTGGCGATGGAAGGCGTGCAGGGGCAGGCGCTGATCGCCGCGCGCAACGCGATGGTGGATCGCATGGCCGGCGGCGTGCCCGATTTCGTCGAGCTGAAGCGGCTGGCGCCGGGCGAGCGCTTCGATGGCCGCGCTGCGCTGCGCCAGGGGCCGGACCGGCTCGCGGCGGTGGTGACCGGCACGCTGGAACGCCCGGTGCTGACCGGCACGCCCGAACGGGTGGACATGTGGCAGGGCATCGTCTCCACCTTCGCGGCCCGCGCCCGCGAAGCCCATCCGGGCACGTTCCCGGCGGTGCAGGCCGAAGTCGTGGCGACCAGCGCCGACCAGACGCGCAACGGCCAGGTCGCGACCGCGCAGGCCGGGCAGACGCTGCTGTTCCTGCTGACGATGCTGTTGGCCGGCATGGTCCTGTCCAACCTGGTCGAGGAAAAGAGCAACAAGATCATCGAGGTGCTGGCGGCGGCGATCCCGATGGACGCGCTGTTCCTGGGCAAGCTGTTCGCCATGCTGGCGTTCAGCCTCGTCGGCATCGCGGTGTGGGGCATGGCCGGGGGCGTGCTGGTGCTGACGGGCGCGAAGCACCTGCCCCTGCTGGCGGCGCCGGCGGTCGGCTGGCCGCTGTTCCTGCTGCTGGGCTTCCTCTACTTCGCGATGGCCTATCTGCTGCTGGGATCGGTGTTCCTGACGATCGGCGGCATGGCGAGCACGGTGCGCGAGGTGCAGACGCTGTCGATGCCCGTCACGATGATGCAGCTCATGGTGTTCTTCTTCGCCAGCTATGCGCTGGCCCATCCCGGCAGCGCGATCGAATGGAGCGCGGTGGTCTTCCCGCTCAGTTCGCCCTTCGCCATGCTGGCGCGGGCGGCGCAGGGGCCGGCGCTGTGGCCGCATCTGGTGGCGCTGGCGTGGCAGGGCGCGTGGGTGCTGGCGATCGTGCGCATGGGGGCACGGCTGTTCCGGCGCAACGTGATGAAATCGGGCGGCGCGCGCAAGGGCGGCAGGCTGTTTTCCAGGCTGTTCGCGCGGGTTGCGACGAAGCGTGAGGCACCGGTGACGAACGCTTATTGACACAAGTGTAGGTTGCAGGGATAGTACCGTTGCGCAGAGTCCCGTCCGCAAGGGACCGCAACGGAGGATTGCCATGGCTACCCAGCTCGCGCCCGAAGCGCCGTTCACCTATCGCCGTTCGCCAACCGTGGAGGAGGCGCACCGCGAATGGCAGCGTCAGCATCCGCTGGAACGGCCGGTGCATACCCACCCCTGGGACGTCAGCCGCTCCGACATCTATGCCGAGGACCGCTGGCAGCCGATCTTCGCGGAAATGCGCGCGAAAGCCCCGGTCAACAAGGTAACCGGCACGCCCTATGGCGATTACTGGAACGTGGTGTCGCACAAGGCGATCAGCCACGTCGAATCGCTGCCGGAGCTGTTCTCCTCGTCGTGGCAGCACGGCGGCATCACCATTGGCGATCCGCCCGCCGACATCGATCCGGCGAAGCTTGCCGAACGGCAGATGCCGATGTTCATCGCCATGGACCGGCCGGAACACACCGGGCAGCGCCGCACCGTCGCGCCCGCGTTCACGCCAGCCGAAATGGTGCGCATGGAAACCGAGATTCGCCAGCGCACCGCCAGCGTGCTCGATACGCTGCCGATCGGCGAGAAATTCGACTGGGTGGACAAGGTCTCGATCGAGCTGACCACCGGCATGCTGGCGATCCTGTTCGGCTTCCCGTGGGAAGACCGCCGCTTGCTGACGTTCTGGTCGGACTGGGCGGGTGATCTCGAAATCGCGCTGGCGAAGGGCATGGAAGACATGCGCTTCGATATCCTGCGCGAGATGGCGCACTACTTCCAGCGCCTGTGGATGGAGCGCGTCAACGCCGAACCGACGCCCGACCTCATCTCGATGATGATCCATTCCGAGGCGATGAAGCACATGAGCCCGCAGGAGTTCATGGGCAATCTGGTGCTGCTGATCGTGGGTGGCAACGATACCACGCGCAACACCATGTCGGGCATCGTCCACGCGCTCGACCAGTTCCCCGATCAGCGCGATATCCTGGAAAAGGACCCGTCGATCATCCCCAACGCGGTGCAGGAATGCATCCGCTTCGTCACCCCGCTGGCGCACATGCGCCGCACCGCCACCGCCGATGCCGAACTGTTCGGGCACGAGGTGAAGGCGGGTGACAAGGTGGTGATGTGGTACATCTCCGCCAACCGCGACGAAACGGTGTTCGAGAACCCGGACAAGCTGATCGTCACGCGCGAGAACGCCCGCCGCCACCTGGCGTTCGGCTATGGCATCCACCGCTGCGTGGGTGCGCGCCTGGCCGAACTGCAACTGCGCATCCTGCTGGAGGAAATGCACAAGCGCCGCCTGCGCGTCCACGTTGCCGGCGCGGTCGAACGGGTGCGCGCGAACTTCGTCCACGGCTTCCGCCGCATGGAAGTGGAAGTCGAACGCTGGTGAAAGTGTGATCGCGCTCACGCGCGGTTCATCTGGAGCGGGTTAGAAGGCGTGCGTTCCGCCGGGACGCGCGCCTACCCTGCCCCCCCTCTGGTGCCCCCGGCGGAACGAGCTTTCCCAAAGCTGCGGAACCCAACCATGCCGCGTGATCCTGCCCGAGTCGCCCGCCGCCAGTTCCTGACCTTCCTGGGCGCGACGGCGGCCATGTCCGTCACCTCGGCCTGCAGCGCCGCCCCGGCGCGCTCCAAGGGCACCTTCCCGGTCCAGCACAGCGAAGCCGAATGGCGCCGGCTGCTGACGCCCGCCCAGTTCTACATCCTGCGGCAGGAAGGGACCGAGCGTCCGTTTACCTCGCCGCTGCTGGGCGAACACCGCCGCGGCACGTTCGTCTGCGCCGCCGATGGCAACCCGCTGTTCGCTTCCACCACCAAGTTCGATAGCGGCACGGGCTGGCCCAGCTTCTGGCGCCCCCTGCCGCGCGCCGTCGGAACCTCGGTCGACCGGTCGTTCGGCACGGTGCGGACGGAAGTGCACTGCCTGCGCTGCGGCGGGCATCTCGGCCATGTGTTCGAGGACGGACCGCCGCCGACCGGCCTGCGCTACTGCATGAACGGCGACGCGCTGCAATTCCGCCCGGCCTGACGCGCGGGTCTGAACGCGGGCCATCCTTTGCCAATGCGGAGCGCGGGAAAGCCCACCCCGCTGCGACTAGCGCCGCCGGTGGCGCCGCAAGTCTCGCTCCCCTCCCGCTTGCGGGAGGGGCTGGGGGTGGGCAGCGCCCCGATCGTTCGCCAATGCTGTATCCGCCCTGAGAAACGCGACCGGAAAGCAGGCCTGGCACGTTAACCATGATAAGCTGTGCATGGTTTGGCGGCGTGGCCCGCCGTGCCTTTCGCGCCGCCGGCCGGTGTGGCAATCGCCGCTGCGATGCGCTTCCCCAAGCCTGCCCTGATCGCGTCCGTCCTGCTGGCATGCATGCTGCTGCCGCTGACCTGGCTTCACGGCCCGGCGCCGGTTCCGAACGATGATCCCGCCGTTGCGATCACCGATCTCATGCCATCGCTGCGGGCGGAGGACCGGGGGCGGATCGCGCGGGAGCTGGGGCCGTTCGCGCTGGCCGGTGCCTGGCAGCTCGCCAGCGACAACGCGCTGTTCGGCAACTATTCCGCGCTGGGCCAGTTCGCGGATGGCACGCTGATCGCCTTTGGCGACCGCAACGACGCGCTCTATTTCACGCCGCCCGACCGGCCCGGCCCGTGGCGCGCGGAAATGTACCGGCCGATCGAGGGCAGTTCGCGTCGCGGCTATATCGATGTCGATGCCGAATCGCTGTTCATCGATCCGGTGCGGCAGGACCTGTTCGTCGGCTACGAAGGGTCGCCCTACTACTACCACTTCAGCCGCACGCTTTCGTGGCGCGAGACGATTCCCGCGCCGGTACTGGACCGGTGGAACGGGAACCAGGGACCGGAAGCGATGGCGCGGCTTGCCGACGGGCGCGTGGTGGTGATCGGGGAGCTTTATGCGCGCTGGTTCAGCCGGCGGCTGCATCCGGCGCTGCTCTATCCGGGCATGCCCCGGCCGGGTGAAATGCCCGCCCTGTTCGAGGTGGCGATGCCCGAAGGCTTCCGGCCCACCGAGCTGGCGCTGTTGCCCGATGGCCGCCTGCTGGTGCTAGGGCGCAAGCTGACGCTGGCGGGCTTCCGCACGACGATCTCGATCGCCGATCCCGCCGCGATCCGCCCCGGCGGCGTGCTGCCGACGCGCGAACTGGCGCGAATCACCGATCCGCGCCTGCGCGAGAACTACGAAGGAATGACCGTGACGCGGGATGCCGATGGCGCGGTGGCGGTCTGGCTGATCGCCGACAGCAACCTGATGGTCTGGGCACAGCGGACACTGCTGCTCAAGCTGCGCCTGCGGCCCGGCCAGCGCCTATCGGGTTTGTGAGGAAGGCCGGGTATGGCAGCCGGACACGACAAGGGCCGGGCAAAAGCCCGGCCCGAGACGGAAGCATCGGCCGATTGCCCTTGCGGGCAGCCGTGATCAGGCGGCGACGGCCTTGACCAGCTCGCGCTTCACCTTGAGGGCGCGCGGGCTCAGCTTGGCGTCGGCCTGCTTCAGCAGCCAGTTGTCGAGGCCGCCGTTGTGCTCCACCGAACGCAGACCGTGCGTCGAGACGCGGAACTTGAAGCTGCGGTCCAGCTTCTCGCTCATCAGCGTCACGTTCTGCAGGTTGGGCAGGAACACGCGCTTGGTCTTGTTGTTGGCGTGGCTGACATTGTGGCCGATCTGGCGGCCCTTGCCGGTCAGTTCGCAGATACGCGACATGGGTAAAACTCGCTTCAAAAGTCGATATGTCTATCGGGAAGGCGCGGCAATTATCCATTTGCGGCGCGAAGTCAAGGATTCGCACGGCGATTCGATTTGCGCGACGTGCCGGGGCGGGTTAGCGCCGCCCGGATGACCCGCTGGCCGCTCCCCCCACCGATGCGCGAGGCGCTGGACGCCGCCCTGCGCGCGCGGGATGCGGGCGAGGTGCCGATCGGCGCGGTGGTCGTGCGCGATGGCGCGGTGATCGCCGCCGCGCACAACGCCCCGCGGACGCTGAACGATCCCACCGCCCATGCCGAAGTGCTGGCGATTCGCGAAGCGGCGCGCGTGCTGGGCCGCGAACGGCTCGATGGCTGCGACCTGTGGGTCACGCTGGAACCCTGCGCGATGTGCGCGGGCGCCATCGTCCACGCGCGAATCGACCGGGTCTATTACGCCGCGCCCGATCCCAAGGGGGGCTCGGTGGAGCACGGCGCGCGCGTGTTCGACCAGCCCGGCTGCCTGCACCGGCCGGAGGTCTATTCGGGCATGGGGGAAAGCGAGGCGGCCGACCTGCTGCGGGCGTTCTTCCGAGAGCGCCGCTAGCTGCCGCCGCGCCAGATTTTCAGAAGAGCGCGGTCGGGCAGGCCGGCATCGCGGCAGCGGACGGGGCGCAGCACGCGCGAATAGCAGATGCGCACTTCCTGCAGCCACCCTGCCCGATTCGCCTCTACGCGGATCGCCTGCGGGAACAGGCCCGGCGAGCGGGCGGCCAGCGCGCGGCGCAGATCACCGGCGTTGAGGCCGCCCCGGCGCGAAAGCGCGGCCATGTCGGGGAAGCGCACCGCGCCGTAGAGCCGCTGGGCGCTGGCGTAATAGGCGTCGGGGTCTGGCCAGGCGCAGGTGCCGTGCTTGGCCCATTCGTGCGCCAGCAGATTGGGCGAGGGCGTCATGCACAGGTTGCGGCGGACGGTCTGCGCGGTAAGCGGCGCGGGCCGCGCGCTGCACCATTGCGGCGGCGTGGCGCCATCGCTTTCGGGCCACAGGCCATGCACCACGAAGCCGAACCGCCCGAGTGATCCGCCGAGTGATCCCCCGGCCGATCCGTTCCCGCGTCCGCACTGCATCGCATGGCGCGAATCGGACTGGCGGGTGCGGCAGAATTCGGGCGACCAGGTCAGCGCCAGCGAATAACCGGTGACGGGCACGGCATTGGCCGGCGCGTCGGGCGCGGGGATCGTGGGCACGTCCACCTGCGCCGGCACGCTGCACTGGCCGGCCTGCGCGAATGAGGGCGTGCCGGCGCAGGCCACCAGCAGCGATAGCAGCAGGGCAGGGCGGCGCGGCGTGATCACCGGGTCAGTCCAGTTGCGTGAAATCGAGGCCGATGTCCGCCGCCGGCGCGCTCTGCGTCAGGCGGCCGACCGACACGTAATCCACGCCCGAAGCGGCGATGGCGGCGATGGTATCCAGCCGGACGCCGCCCGAGGCTTCGGTGGGCACGCGCCCGTCCACCAGCGCCACGGCTTCGCGCAGCAGGTCCGGCCCCATGTTGTCCAGCAGCAGGCGGGTGGCGCCGGCATCGAGCGCGGGGCCGATCTGGTCGATGCGGTCGACCTCGCAGATCACGTCCTTCACCCCGGCGGCCAGCGCGCGGCGCACCGCTTCGCCCACGCCGCCGGCGACGAGGACGTGGTTGTCCTTGATCATCGCCGCATCCCACAGGCCCAGGCGATGATTGCTCCCCCCGCCGCAGCGCACGGCGTATTTTTCGAGATGGCGCAGGCCGGGTATGGTCTTGCGCGTATCGAGCAGCACGGCGCGGGTATTGCCCATCGCGTCCACATACGTCCGCGTCAGCGTGGCCACGCCGGACAAGTGCTGCACGGTGTTGAGCGCGCCGCGCTCCGCCGTCAGCATGGCGCGGGCGTTGCCTTCCAGCCGCATCAGGGCGCTGCCGGGCGTGACGCGCGCGCCCTCCGCGACGAGAATCTCCACCGCCATCGCCGGATCGAGCGCGCGGAAGAACGCGGCAGCGATCGGCAGGCCGCAAACGGTGATCGCATCGCGGCTTTCCATCACGCCCGAAAAGCGCGCTGTGGCCGGAATCACGCTTTCGCTGGTCACGTCATGCCCGCCGCCCGGCAGGCCGACGCCGAAATCCTCGTCCAGCGTGGCGGAAACGAAAGCGGTGAGGTCGAAACCGGGGATGTTGAAATCAGCCATGTGTCGCCATCCCCGCCATACCCTTCACCCTCGTTCGTCCTGAGCCTGTCGAAGGATGCGCGATGGCCTTGCCTCACGCTCCAAAGGTCACGCCGGGCGCTAGACTGGCGCGCGTCCTTCGACAAGCTCAGGACGAACGGAAATTGCGGCCCAATCGGAAAGGGCAGGCTGGCGGAGGGGGCCGGCCGACGCGCTCAATGCACGAAGCGCGCCACCACGTTGCGATAGGACCGGCTGACCTTCACTTCCGCCCCGCTTTCGAGCACGAGGAAGCATTCGCCGTTGGTATGCGGACGGACCTGCCGGACCTGATCGAGGTTGACGATCTTCGAGCGGTGGACGCGCTGGAACACGCGGGGGTCCAGCCGGCGTTCCAGATCCTTCATCGTTTCGCGCAGGATCAGCGAATTGTCGCCGGTATAGATGCACATGTAGTCGCCCGCCGCCTCGATCCGCTCGATCGTGTCGACATCGACGCGGAAGATCTGGCCGCGATCCTTGATGTTGATGAGCTTCTCGAACCGGCCCGCCGCCGGCTCGGCTTCCTCCGGCATGTCGGGCATCGCATCGGGCGCGACTTCGGCGAGCACGTTCTTGAGCTTTTCAGCTTCCTCCAGCCCGCGCTTTTCAGCGAGGCGGGTGCGCGCCCGATCGAGCGCATCGGCCAGGCGGTCTTCCTCCACCGGTTTCAGCAGGTAATCGACCGCGTTGGCCTCGAACGCGCGGATCGCGTGTTCGGAATAGGCGGTGACGAACACGAACAGCGGCGGATCGATCTCCATCACGCCCTTGACCACGCTGAACCCGTCGAAGCCGGGCATCTGGATGTCGCAGAACACCAGATCGGGCTTCTCGGTCTTGATCTTGCGGATCGCCTCGCGGCCGTTGGAGCAGGTATCGATCACTTCAACGTCGGGAAAGGCCTGCAGGCGCAGTTGCAGCCCCTGGATGGCCAGTTTCTCGTCATCGACGAGGATCGTGCGGATGGTCATGCGTAACCCTTGCTTGTCTTGGGGGAGCCGCGACAGGGGCGGTACGGCAGGGAGGGGATGGTCACCCGGCGGATGCCAGGCTGGCGGCCGAACCCGTACCTGGGCCAGCGGTCGGGCGTGCCTGCGGCACAGGCGTTTCCTTGGCCTCGTAGGGCAGCTCGATCACCACCGTCAGGCCGCCTTCGGGGCCGTTGGCGATGTCGAACCGCTGGTTTTCGCCATAGGCCTGGGCAAGCCGGTCACGAATGTTGGCAAGGCCAACGCCCGTGGAGACGTGGCCGCCGTTCCATACCGATGTCGTGTCGCCGCTGTCGCTTGTCACGCCGAACAATTTCGTGGGGTCGGTGCCCGGTTGCAAGCCCGGCCCGGTGTCCGACACGGTGACGCGAAGCGTGGGGCCGACGAGTTGCGCGGCGATGGTGATCTGCGCGCCTTCCTCCAGCGGGGAGACCGCATACTTGATCGCGTTTTCGACCAGCGGTTGCAGCAGCAGCGAAGGCAGCAGTGCGTTGCGGGCCTCGTCCTCGATGCGGAACTCGGTGCGCAGCCGCTCCTCGAACCGCATCCGTTCGATATCGAGATAGAGCTTCAGCGTCTCGGCCTCCTGCGCCACGGTGACGCGGCCGGTCGGTTCGTTGATCAGCGTGTAGCGCAGGAACGAGGACAGGCGGCTCAGCATCGCGTTGGCCGGCTCGGTCTGCTTGAGCAGGACCAGCGTGGAGATCGAATTCAGCGTGTTGAACAGGAAATGCGGGTTGAGCTGGTAGCGCAACATGGCGAGCTGCGCCGACGTCGCCTGGTTTTCCAGCCGCAGCAACTGGTCGTTCTGTTCTTCCACCTGGAGGAAGAAGTTGATCGCGTAATAGAGCGCGGACCACGCGCCGAGCAGCGTGAGATCGAGGTAGAACACGCCGACGAAGCGCTGGGCGAAGCCGGCCTCGCTGTTCGGGCGGTAGAGGCTCAGCACCCACGAATCGATGAAGGCATAGATGCCCACGGCGATGGCCAGCACCACGGCGGTCACGCCCCAGGTGATGATCGGGCGCCGGTTGATCAGCGCGCGGTAGATCACCGACAGGATCAGCGAGATCGAAAAGCCGGTGATCGTCACGATCAGCAGGATGACGAGATTGGACCATGGCTGCGCGTTGGCGATGATCGACATCGCGCGCAGCAGCATGGCGCCGCCCCAGCCAAGGAATTGCAGGCGCCAGAAGGCGCGGTTCTTGTTGCCGAAGAACGGCGTCGGTTGAAACGGCAGCACGGCCATGACGGCACTCTAGCGCCAAGCGCACGGTTGCGCAAAGCCGCCGGATGCGTAAGCTGTGGCGCGGGAGAAGAAGCCTATGACCGCCACCACCGATACCGCCGAACGCGCCCGCTTTCGCGCCATGCGCGAAGGCACCCAGGAGGACTGGGACATCATCGGGCGCGATTACTATGCCTTTGCCGATCACCTGCCCGACCGGGTGCTGACGCACCTGAGGCTGCTTGACGGGGATTTCGGCGGGTTTCCGATCGATCGCCTCCAGCACAGCCTGCAGACCGCCACCCGCGCGCATCGCGACGGGCGCGGCGAACGCTATGTCGTGATGGCGCTGCTGCACGACATCGGCGACACACTGGGCACCTACAACCATCCCGAGGTTGCCGCCGCGATCCTCAAGCCCTTCGTGTCCGAGGAGGAGCACTGGATCTGCCAGAACCACGGCGCGTTCCAGGGCTATTACTACTTCCACTACCTGGGGCTGGACCGGAACCTGCGCGAACGGTTCCGCGATCATCCGTGGTTCGATGCCTGCGCGGAATTCTGCGAAAAGTACGATCAGGCCGCGTTCGATCCGGACTATGACACGCTGCCGCTGTCGTTCTTCGAGCCGATGCTGCGCCGGGTTATGGCGAAGCCGCTGGCGAGCATGTACAAGAAGCCGGACTGAGGAGGCTGGACCGAGCGGGAACGGGCAACGCAGGGGCGGGCGCGGCCTCAGCCCTTGCGCGCCGCGTCGATCGCCTGTTGCAGCCGTTCCTTGCCCACCGCGCCCGACAGCAGCTCGTTGCCGATCACCCACGCCGGGGTGCCGTTGATGCCAAGCTGCCGCGCCAGGCCAAGGTTGCGCTGGATTTCCTGATCGACGCCGGCGTCGCGCGCGAAGCTGCGGGCCTTGGCCAGATCGACCCCGGCGGTGCCGGCGGCGGCGGCGATGCTGGCGTCGCCGGGGGCGTCGCCCGCGAACATCGCCTTGTGGAAGGCCGGGTACTTGCCCTGCGCGGCGGCGGCCAGCCCCATGCGCGCGGCCGGCTCGCTGGCGGGTGCTATGATCGGCAGTTCGCGCACCACCACTTTCAGGTCGGGGTTCGCGGCGATCAGCGCATCGACATCGCCTACGCTGCGCCGGCAATAGGTGCAGGCGAAATCGGTGAACTCGACCAGAGTCACCTTGCCTGCGGGATTGCCCATGACCGCGCCGGGGAACGGCGTTTCCAGCGCCCCGCGCATCGGCGCGATCCGGGCCTGCGCCTCGCGCTGCTGCAACCGGTCCATCGCCTCGGGCAGGATCTCGGGATGATCGAGGATATAGGCGCGCACCAGCTCTTCCATGGCGGCGCGCTGCTTCGCGCTGATTCCGGCGCTGGCCAGCGTCTCTTCAAGCTGGGCGTCGCTGCCGGCCTCCGCTTCGCTTGCGGTGCGATGGCGCTCGTACCACCAGCCAAGGCCGGTGCCGGCCACAAGCAGGGCGATGGCGAGAAGCCAGAACGGGCGAATGCGGGATAACGGGGAAGCCATGGACCTGCGCTACTTCTTCTTGCCCTGCCGCTCAATCATCGCCCGCGCCGAATAGGCGATATCCTGTGCGCGCAGCCAGTCGGCGGACCCTTTGGGCAGCGCCGCTTCGGCGGCTTCGGCATTGCGCATTGCCTCGGGCAGCTCAAGGTACATCAATTGCTGTTCCGCGCTGGCCAGCCGGGCGCGGGCGGTATCGCCCTTGGCTTCATAGACCACGCCAAGCTGGTACCAGGCGAACGGGTTCTCGCGATCGCGCGCGATCGAGGTGCGCAGGATCTTCTCCGCCTCGTCGAAATTGGCCTTGTTCTCGGTGGCGAGCAGGGCGTGGCCGAACGTCGTGGCGATCAGCGGTTCGTTGTTGGTCAGCGCGGTGGCGCGGCGCAGCGGTTCCAGCGCGTCGGCCGGATGCCCGGATTCGAGCAGGATCTGCCCTTCCAGTTCCAGCGCATAGGGATCGTTCGGTTGCTGCTTCAGGATCGCCTGGGTTTCGGCCAGCGCTTTGTCCATGAACGCCTCCTTGTGGTAGGCATAGGCACGGGCATAGTGGGCCGGCACGTCGTTGAGGTATTCCGGATAGGCGTTCAGCGTGGCCTGCGGTTCGGCCAGATAGCCATAGAGCTTGGCCTTCACGCGCAGGAAGCGCGCCTGCAGCACGGGGTCTTCGGGCTTGTTCCACGCCGGATCGTGCTCGTAGGTATCCTGCAGCGTGGTCAGGCGGTCCGCCGTCATGGGGTGCGAGGAATAGAACTCGCTGTCGGCGTTGCGGGTGAAGCCATAGCGGAACTCCTGGTTCTGCAGCTTCTTGAAGAAATCGATCGAGCCGCGCCCGGAAATGCCCGCTTTCGACAGGAACTGGGCGCCGGCCGCGTCTGCCGAGGATTCCTGCGCGCGGCTGAAGGCGAGGTACTTGCCCAGCGCCGCCTGCTGCCCGGCCATGAACACGCCCATCGCCGCGTCGCCCGCGCCGGCGGCGGCGGCGGCCGCGCCCAGCAGCAGGCTGAGGATGGTGATTCCCGTGGCCGGCCGCGCGCCCTCGTCGTTGCGGATGATGTGGCCGCCGGTGATGTGGCCCAGTTCGTGCGCGATCACGCCCTGCACTTCGCTGACGTGGTCGGCCGCGCCGATCAGCCCGCTGTGGACATAGACGGCCTGCCCGCCCGCGACGAAGGCGTTGATCGAACCGTCGTTGAGCAGCACGATATCGACGTTGCGGGGTTCGAGGCCGGCGGCCTTGATCAGCGGCGCGGAGATGTCGCGGAACAGCGCCTCGGTTTCGGCATCGCGCAGCACCGATTGCGCCGCCGCCGGCTGTACCGTGAGCGAAAGCGCGGCGAAACCGGCCGCGATGCGCCCAGCGATCGAGGCCGCCAGCGAGGTGGCGCGCGACGCTATCGTGCGAAGGGAGGCCATGCGCATCGTCACCATGCCAGCCTATCGCGCCGCCGCCTGAACCGCGCCTGAAGCGGGCGCGGTCACGCGTGCCAGGAACGGCAGGACCGCGTCGAGCACGCGGCGGTCGCGGTCGAACGGGCGGGCCAGCATCTTGATCGTGTCCTCGTGGCTGGCACCCTTCAGCAGGATGGCGTGGAGCGGTGCGCCGGCGGTGGTCATTGCGCGGGCAAGGGCGATCGCATTGCGCGGCTTGACCACGGTATCGGCGTCGCCCGTCACCAGCAGCAGCGGCGGCGAATCGGCGCGGGCGTGGGCCACGGGCTGGGTATCGCGCGGGTCGGGCGCCTGGCCGAAGCTGTGGATGGCGGCAGGCGTATCGAACGGATAGAAGTCGTAGGGGCCGGAAACGCCCACCGCGCCGCACAGCGCGTCGGCGGACAGGCCGCGCGCCGCCAGCCAGCGCCGGTCCAGCGCCAGCATCAGCGCGTTGTAGGCGCCGGCCGAATGCCCCATCACCACCACGCGCGAGGAATCGCCGCCGTGCGCTGCGGCATGGTCTGCCACCCAGCGCAGGGCCAGCGCGCCATCCTCCAGCATCCCGGGATAGCGGACCCGCGGATAGAGCCGGTAGCCGGCGAGCACCACGGCGTAGCCCTGCGGCGCCAGCGCGCGGGCGACGAAGCGGTAGTTCTGCGGATCGCCGCTGGCCCAGCTGCCGCCGTGGATGAACACGATGACGGGCAAGCGCCCCTGCGCGCCGCGTGGCACGAACATCTCGAGCTTCTGCGCGGGATCGGGGCCATAGCGTTCGCTGGCCGCCAGAACCACGTCGCCGCCGCCACGCAGCAGCCAGTCGGCATTGTCCAGCACGGCAACGGCGTTGGTCCGCAGCGCCAGGGCAAGCGCGGTGCCGCCGCCCGTCACGATCAACGCCAGCATGGCCAGGCTCCAGCCGAGCCAGCCCCATCCGGGAAATGCCACGCGCGTCCTTTCCTGCGTTCCACCCGCCATGAGCAGGTGGCTAGGCGGCGTGGACAAATTTCGCAACGCCTTCGGGGCTGGACCAAAAGCCGCCATTTCAGCGTCGGCTCGGCTCGAAATATAGCCGATATTCCTTCACCTCGCCTCCTCGAACTGGCGGCTTTTGCCTCCAGCTGTGGCGCTGCGGAATTTGTCCACGCCGCCTGGCAGGTCAAGGCGGCTTAACCAACCAGCCTGCGCGCGGCGCGTTCGAACAGGGGCTGGTCGCCGGTCACTTCACCCAGCAACGCGACCGCGCCGTCGTTCTGGCGGCGGACCATGACCAGCGCGAATTCCGGGCCTTCGGCGGCAAGATCGGCCAGCGGCCGGGCCGGCAGCGCGCGCAGGCCTTGCGCCAGCACTTCGGCGGCATCGGGCACGCGGGCCTTGCCGCTTTCCTCGCGCCGCAGCCGGCGTTCGGTGGACACCACGCCCTTCAGGCCGCCGGGCGCGCTGGCCAGGAAGCAGCCCAGTTCGCCGCGTTGCAGCCCGATGCGTTCGGCATGGCCCAGCACCGTTGCGTATTCGGTCAGGCGCGTCTTGTCGTATTCCGCGCCGAACACCAGCTTGACCAGCGGGATCAGCGGCGCGCGGGCCTGCATGGAAAGGCCGGCGTCGGCGATCATTTCGGCATAGTCTTCCGGCGCCTCGCGCGTGGCCAGCGCGAAATCCCAGGCGCGGCCGATCGCGGCATAGAGCGCGCCGCGCGTGCGGTCCTCGCTGGTGTGCGCGGCATGGGCGAGTTCACGCGCCGAAGCCAGCCAGTCGGCCAGGCCGAAATCGTCGCCGGTAGGGGCAGAGGGCGCAAGCAAGGCCTCATCGAGATCGGAGAGCACTTCCTCCAGCCCGGCAAGGTCCATGATGTCATCGTCGCCGGGAACGCCATTGGCGCCGAAACCGGGCATCGGCAGGTTCCCTGTCTCGTCCTCGTCCATGGAACCGGGGAAGGGCAGGATTTCCGCACCGATCGCGGCAAGGTCGAGTTCCTCCTCGTCCGCGCCGGACGGTAGCGCGCGGGGGCCATCGGCCCATACCCCGGCCCGGTCGGCCGGTTCCGGCGCATTCAGCGCATCAAGCATGCCCATGCCGCTTGGCCTTTGCGCCGGCACCGCGGCCAGCGCCTGACCGATCTGCAGCAGGAGATCGTCGGTGGTCTGCTGGTCGGCCAGTTCCTTCCAGTTGATGACCCCGTAGATGTAGTCGATCTTTTCGCCGTCGGACGAGAACGGCAGCAGGATGCCGCGATAGAGGATGTTGCGGCTGTCCTGATTGACGAATTCCGCCTCGAAGCCGATCGGGGCCTCGTTGGCGATGATCTGCATGTAGTGGTCGGTGATGCGCGAAAGCAGGGTGCGGCCGGGAACATCGCTGAGCCGTGCCGGCATCGCCCCTTCGCCGCATTCGCTGGCCAGCAGCGCGCCAAGCTGGACGATCGCGGGATCTTCATAGCCTTCGTCGAAATGCAGCAGGACCGAGCGATCGGCGAAATCGGGCAGGTTGCCGGCAAGCAGCGGTGCGACCGGCGGGAAGGGGCCGCCATCGAGCAGGCCGGTCCAGAAATTGTAGGCGCGGACCTGCAGGCGCCGTTCGTCCTGCCCGACGACCGGCGGCGGCGCTTCGACGATCGCGTCGTCGTCCAGAGAAATATAGTCAGGCGCGTTCATGCCGAAACCGTCGCCGCCCAACTCTCGCAATCCATCCATGAAAGGCGCCCTTGCCATCCGTTTGTGACCGTTCTGGCGCAACATGGTAAAGGTTTGTTTAAGTTGCGCCGGTGCGATCCACGCACGATCCCGCCGCCGGACGCGGGGCGGCCTTCAGCGCGCGGCGATGGCGGCGGCTTTCGCCAGCAGGCGTTCGGCTTGCGTCCGGTGCAGCAATTCCGCCATTTTCCCGTTTACGCGCAGCGCGCCCTTGCCGGCGTTGGCCGGGTCGGCGAAGGCGGCGACAATGGCCCGCGCTTCGGCAACGGCGTCATCATCGGGCGCGAACACGCGGTTGGCAGTGGCAAGTTGCGCGGGGTGAATCAGCGTCTTGCCGTCGAATCCCCCGTCGCGCGCCTGAACGCATTCGGCTTCGAGCCGGGCCGAATCGTCGATCGCGTTGCACACGCCGTCGAGAATGGCGAGGCCATGCGCGCGCGCCGCCAGCACGGCCAGCGTCAGCACCGGCACGAACACCGCGCGGCCCGGCAATTGCGCCATGCCGGTATCCTTGGCGAGGTCGTTGAGCCCCAGCACGAAGGCGGCCAGCCGGGTGGTGGCGGCGCAGGAGGCGATGCGTTCGAGCGCGAGCACCGCGCGCGGCGTCTCGATCATCACCCACAGCTTCACGCCGGGCGCATAGCCGGCCGCGTCCATCGCGCGCGAAAGCGCGATCACGTCGTCCGCGTCGTCCACCTTGGGGACCAGCACCGCTTCCACCGGCGCAGTGGCGAGCGCGACGAGATCGTCGTGCCCCCACGGAGTCGCCAGCGCGTTGATCCGCGCGATCAGGCGGCGTTGGCCGAAGCCGCCCGCCGCCAGTTCCTCCAGCAGCGTGGCGCGCGCCTCGGCCTTCATCTCGGGTGCGACGGCGTCTTCGAGATCGAGCGCGACCGCATCGGTATCGAGGCCGCGCGCCTTGTCGATGGCGCGGCGGTTGCTGGCCGGCATGTAGAGCAGCGAGCGCAGCGGACGGGCGTCGGGGGGCGTTTCAGGGTTTGGCATTGGCGGGTTCCTGCACGATGTCGAGCCGTCCTTCCTCGCGCGTGGGCATCGGCGCCAGCACGCGCAGCACCAGCGAAGCGAGCAGCCACGCCGCCGCCGCGTGCAGCGCCGCCTGCAGGCCGCCAAGGTCGGCCACGCTGCCCCAGGCCCAGGCGCCCAGCGCCATGCCGCCGAATGTCACCGCCTGGTAGATCGACAGGCAGCGGCCGAGAATCGTTTCAGGCGAGCGGAGCTGCATGGCGACGTTGAGGCTGGTCATCGCGGCGACCCAGCCCGAGCCGCCGAGAAAGGCGGTGACCATCGCGTGCGGGACCGAGGCGGTGAACGAGAGCGAGGCGAGCGCGGCGGCGAAGGCGAGCGTCGCCGCGGAGACCACGGCTTCCGCGCCATAGCGCCGCCGGGCCTTGCCCACCCACAGCGCAGTGACGATCGATCCCATGCCGAAGGCGCCGAGCATCAGGCCATAGTCCAGCTCGGTGCCGCGCAGCAGATCGCGCGCCACGGTGGGCATCAGCGCGGAAAAGCCGGCCGCGCCGAAGCCGAAGGCGAAGCCGCGCAGCAGCACCTTGCGGATCGGCGCCGAACGCGCGCAGAAATCGATGCCGACCTTGATCGAGGCGAACATCGGCTGGCGTTGCGGGGTGCGCGCGCGGTGCGGTCGCCACGTCCACAGCACCACGATCATGCCGACATAGCTGATCGCGTTGAGCGCGAAGGCCAGGTTCACGTTCCAGATCGAAATGAGCAACCCGCCCATCGCGGGGCCGACGCTGCGCGCGAGATTGAACGAGATGGCGTTGAGCGCGATCGCCTGCGGCAGATCGTCCTTGCCGACCTGGAGCCGCACCGAGGCCTGCCAGGCCGGGCCGTTGAGCGCGGTGCCCATGCCCACCATCAGCGTCAGCGCGAGCAGCGACCACGGGCCGACCATGCCGGCATAGCCCAGCGCGGCGAGCAGCGCCGATACCGCCAGCATCGCCGATTGCGCGGCCAGCATCACGCGGCGGCGGTCGAAGTTGTCGGCGATGGCCCCGGCGATCATGCCCAGCAGCATGATCGGGATCGTGGCCGAAGCCTGCACCAGCGCGACCATCACGTGGCTGCTGGTCAGGTCTGTCATCAGCCAGGCGGCGGCGACCGACTGGATGGTGGAGCCGACGTTGGAAAAGAGATTGGCGGTCCAGATCGATCGGAAAGCGGGATAGCGGAACGGCGCCAGTGCGCCGCCGCGGTGCATCGCTTTCAGCATCGACAGCTCTCCGTCACAGCAGATAGCGCATGCGGATTTCGGCCCGCACCTCGCCTTCGCCAAGGGTCAGGGCTGCCGCCGCGAACCGGGGCGGGCCGAACCGCACCGGCGCATCGCGCGAGAAGCCGAAGCCTTCCTTAGGCACCATCAGCACCTTGTCCAGCCTGCCGTTGCCGTTTTCGTCATGGAACAGGGCCACGGCATAGCGGCCCGGCGCGACATTGGCGAACGTGATCGCGGGATTGCCGGCCGGCACGGAAAGATGGCGTGCGTGCGGGTCTTTCTGGCAATCGGGAAACGTCGCCGGATCGGCGGTGATGCACGCCTGCACCAGCCCCCTGGTCGAACGCAGCCCGGTGACGCCCACGGTGAGCGACGCGTGCTCGGGCGCGACCGCGCCACCCAGCGCCATGGCGGCCGGCAGCAGGATGAGCGCCGGTTTCACAGCGTGCCCAGCCCCTTGTCGGTACCGCACAGCCTGTCCCAGAAGCGGAAGTAGAGTCCGTAGTTGCACCGGTATTGCTCGTGATGCCGTTGATGATGGCTTGCGGTTATCAGCCATTGGCCGACCCGGGAATGAACGAGCCAGCGCGGAAACATTTCCCAGCCCATGTGGTTGGTGACGCCCATCACCGTCATGACGAGGAGGACGATGCCCAGCACGCCCGCGTGGATCGGGATCACGAAGACCAGCGCCGGGATCAGCAGGCCGACCAGCGCCGCCTCCGCCGGGTGGAAGTTCATCGCCGCCCAGGCCGTCGGCGGGCGGCTGGCGTGGTGGATCGCGTGGACCGCCCGGAACACGCGCGGGCGGTGCATCCAGCGGTGGGTCCAGTAGAACCAGGTATCGTGCAGGACCAGGTAGAGCAGCAGCGAGACCGGCATCCACCACAGCGGCCAGGCGCGCGGATCGGTGTAGATGCGTGTCCAGCCGCGCGCCTGCCAGCCCCAGGCGACGATCCCGGCGGGAATGCCGTAGATCGCCGACGAGGCGAGGCTCCAGGCGATTTCCTTGCGGATCTGAGGGGTCAGCCCGCGATAGAGGCCGGGGCGCTTCCGGCCGGTGAGCGCGGCGAACAGGCCGCTGGTGAGGAGATAGCGCACCCCCACGATCAGCGTCATCGCCAGCGCGGAAAGCCCGATGCTGTTCATGAAGCTCCGCCTTTTGCGGACGAAGCCGGGACGGTCCAGCCCATTCCGTCGCACACCGGCGTTCCGTTGGCGGAAGGCGCGGAAGCGGATGGGGGCGTGCGACGAGTCATGCCTCTCCTATGCCAAGCGCCGGCACTGTGGGACAGTGCCGGCGTCGCATTATTGTATTTCCGCAATGTGTCGCGGGTTATCCGGCGCGGCGCACCCGATTGCGGTGCTGGCCGACATTGCCGGGGCCGCGCGGGCGGAACCGGCGCTGCTGGCCGTCGCGCTCCCCCGCACGTTCGCCTTCCGGACGGTCTGCGCGCTCGGTGTGCAGCGGATTGCGCACCGGACCCCGATCGTTCTGGCCGTCGCGGCGTTCCTGCCGCTGGCTCACGTCGCGCGGCTTGCCGTCGCGACCCTGCGCGCGGCCACCATGGGCCTGCTGGTCGCCACGGCCACCGCCAGTGCGCTGACCTCCGCTGCGCTGGGCACCACTGCGCTGCCCCCCGTTGCGCTGGCCGCCATCGCGGCGGTTGCCCTGCTGATGACGCGGAGCGTCGTCTTCCTGCGGCCGGCGTGCGGGCGCGGGCAGGCGGGCGGCTTCCTGCGTGAAGTTCTCGGGCAGGGCCTGCGGCATCAGCTTAACGCCGGTCAGCCGCTCGATGTCGCGCAGATAGGGCTTCTCATCGGGCGCGCAGAAGCTGATCGCCACGCCATCGGCGCCGGCGCGCGCGGTGCGGCCGATGCGGTGGACGTACTGTTCGGGCACGTTGGGCAGCTCGAAGTTGAACACGTGGCTCACCCCCGACACGTCGATGCCGCGCGCGGCGATGTCGGTGGCGACGAGGATCGGGCACGAACCCTGGCGGAAGGCTTCGAGCGCGGCGGTGCGCTGCGCCTGCGACTTGTTGCCGTGGATCGCGCGCGCTTCCACGCCGGCGCCGGCAAGGTGCCGCGCGACGCGGTCCGCGCCGTGCTTGGTGCGGGTGAAGACGAGCGCGCGATCGAGCGACTTGTCCGCCAGCATGGCGCGGATGCGCAGCGTCAGCAGCGCCTGCTTTTCGGCCTGGTTGATGAGCGTGACGAACTGGTCGACGCGTTCGGCGGTGGTCGATTGCGGCGCCACTTCCACGCGCACCGGATTGTTGATGAACTGCTTGCCCAGATCCTCGATCGACTTGGGCATCGTGGCCGAGAAGAACAGGCTCTGGCGCTGCTTGGGCAGCAGGTTGGCCACGCGGCGCAGCGCGTGGATGAAGCCGAGGTCCATCATCTGGTCGGCCTCGTCGAGCACGAAGATCTCGACCCGGCCCAGCGTGAGCGCGCGGTTGTCGATCAGGTCGAGCAGGCGGCCCGGCGTGGCGACGAGGATGTCGATGCCCGGCACCAGCCGGCGAGCCTGCTTGCCGATGGGCACGCCGCCGAACACGCAATCGACCGAGAGCTTCAGGTTCTTGGCGTAGCCCTTCATGTTGTCGGCGATCTGCGCGGCGAGTTCGCGGGTGGGCGAAAGCACCAGCATCCGGCACGAGGCGGGCTTGCGCGGCGTGGGATCGGCGGCGAGGCGGTGGAGCGAGGGCAGCGCGAACGCGGCGGTCTTGCCGGTGCCGGTCTGGGCGATGCCCAGCAGGTCGCGGCCTTCGAGCAGCGCCGGAATCGACTGGCGCTGGATAGGCGTGGGATCGTTGTAGCCTTTGCTTTCGAGCGCGCGGAGAATGGGCTCGGCAAGGCCGAGATCGCTAAAATAGGACATGAAAAAAATGCTTTCGTTGGCGCTCCGCGAAGAATCGCGGGCGCGGCAGGGGTCGTACCATGCGACCCATGCGTGAAAGGGGAAGCCGTGAAGGCAAGAGACCGTGGGGCCGGGCCGGATCGCGCCCTTCGCAAATGCCCTTGGCAAATGGAGGCGCAATCTCACGCTGACGCAGCTTGCGGCACGGGGCCGCCGGTCTTGCTGCGGCACACTTAGGCGCGATTGCTCCGAAAAGCAAGGAAATTGCGCAAAGGGTCTTGCCCGCCGCCGGACCGGGCGGCAACGTGCGCCGCTGAGCTGGACGGGGATTTCGATGCGGTATCATCAGTTTGCGGGTTCCATCATCGGCGCAGCGCTGGTTGTCGGCGCAGTGGGGAGCGGGTCGGCGCTGGCCGCGCCCGCCACGCCGTCGGAACAGCGGATGATCGCCACGGTCGATGCCGAACAGGCGCGCACGCTGGCGTTGCTCGAACGGATGGTGAACCAGAATTCGGGCAGCCGGAACCTCGAAGGCGTGCGCAAGGTGCGCGATATCGTCTCCCCCGAATTCACCGCACTGGGCTTTGCCGCGCGTTGGGTGCCGATGGAGCAGACCGGGCGCGCCGGGCACCTGATCCTGACGCACAAGGGCGCGAAGGGCACTAAGCGCCTGCTGCTGATCGGCCATCTCGATACCGTGTTCGAACCGGATTCGCCGTTCCAGACGTTCGCGCTGAAGGGCGACAAGGCCACCGGCCCCGGCGTGGCCGACGACAAGGGCGGCATGGCGGTGATGATCGCCGCGCTGCGCGCGATGCAGGCGGCGGGCACGCTCAAGGATGCCAATATCGAGGTGGTGCTGACCGGCGACGAGGAGGACGCGGGCGAGCCGACCACGGTGGCGCGCGCCGATCTGGTCGCGGCCGGCCGGCGCGCCGACGCGGCGCTCGATTTCGAGGGGCTGTCGCGGGAAGACGGCAAGGACATGGGATCGATCGCGCGGCGTTCGTCCAATTCGTGGACGCTGACCGTCACCGCGAAGTCGGGCCATTCGAGCGCGGTGTTCTCGCCCGCGATGGGCGATGGCGCGATCTATGCCGCCGCGCGCATCATCGCCGCGATCCGCGAGGAAGTGCCCGAGCCGAACCTGACGCTGAACGTCGGCCTGATCGCGGGCGGGGCCGAGGCCACGCTCGCGCCCGACGCGGCGCACGTTGCGGCGGCGGGCAAGACCAACATCGTGCCGGCCAGGGCGATCGCGCGCGGAGACCTGCGCTCGCTCAGCCCCGAGCAGGACCGGCGCGCGATGGAGCGGATGCGCGCGATCGTGGCGCGTACCTGGCCGGGCGCGCAGGCGGCGATCACGTTCGAGGAAGGCTATCCGCCGATGGCGCCGACGCCGGGCAACCAGGCGCTGCTGGCGCGGCTCAACGGCGTGAACGAAACGCTGGGCCTGCCGGCGATGGCTCCGCTCGATCCGCTGAAGCGCGGCGCGGGCGACATCTCGTTCGTGGCGGCCGATGTCGACGGGCTGGTCGGCCTCGGTCCCGCCAGCACCGGCGATCATTCGCCCGCCGAAACCACCGACGTGCCCAGCATCTGGCGGCAGGCCAAGCGCGCCGCGCTGCTGATGACGCGGCTTTCGCGCGAAAAGGCGGTGAAGCCGGCTGCGATCAAATGATCGCATCGGGGCTTGCGTCCACCGCGCGCGGGGCGTAACCGGCGTTCGTTACTTGGGGAGTAGCCACTGTGCCCGTCCTGTTGTGCAGGGCGTCGCGCGGTCCCTTGCCAACTGGCCCATGCCAGAAATGGCGCGTCAACATGCTTGGCCGAGAGGCCATGGCGCAGGCGGAGCAGCCCTTGCGGGGGCCTTCCGGGCGAGACCAATGGCACCATGCTTTCCGCTCAGGCCGGGCGGGAGGGCTCGGTGTCGTTGTCTCGATAAGCTGCCCGGCCCCGGAACCGTTCATGATCGAAGCCCTGACCACTTCCACCGCGATCGTCGCGCTCGCGGAAATCGGCGACAAGACCCAGCTTCTCGCCATCGTGCTCGCCACCCGCTTTCGCAAGCCCTGGCCGATCGTGCTGGGCATCCTCTGCGCCACGCTGGCGAACCACTTCCTCGCCGCGCTGGTCGGCGCCACCGCGGCGTCGCTGCTCGATGGCCTGTGGTTCCGCTATGCCATGGCGGCCGGGTTCATCGCCATGGGCCTGTGGACGCTGATCCCCGACAAGCTCGATGACGCGGAGGAGAAGCCGAGCCGCTTCGGCCCGTTCCTGACCACGCTGGTGGCGTTCTTCCTCGTCGAGATGGGCGACAAGACCCAGGTGGCGACGATCGCGCTGGGCGCGCGCTTCCACGATGCGCTGGCGGTGACGGCGGGCACCACGCTGGGGATGATGATCGCCAACGTGCCCGCGGTGTTCCTGGGCAGCGAACTGATCCGCCGCGTGCCGCTGGGCGTAGTGCGGATGGTGGCGGCCGTGCTGTTCATCGCCATCGGCGGCTGGCTGCTGGCGCAGACCGCCGGTCTGGTTTGATGGGCGGTCTGGTCTGACGGGCGGGCTGGTCTGACGGGATCGCGAAGGCGGCGGTTCAGCCTTCGCCCCAGCCGGCGCAGTGCGGGTCCAGCCCCACCACCTGCCGGCGCAGCGCCGCGCGGGCGAGCCGTTCGACTTCCGCCTTGCGCCGCGCCGCCGCCAGCGGGTGCGATGGCGCGGGGCGCAGGATCTCCGCGTCGTAGCCATCGGCCACGATCACGCCGCACCGTGCGGGCAGGAAATCCGGCCCTTCCAGGCAGGCGCGGTCAAGATGCGGCGCCAGCCCCCAGTAGAACCGGTCGCAATGGTCGAGATAGTCGGTCCACTTGCCGTCGCCCAGCAGGTCGGCGCGGCTGACCTTGATCTCCACGATCACCACATGGCCCTTCGCGTCGATCCCCATCAGGTCGGCGCGACGGCCCGAGCGCAGCGGCATTTCCGGCAGGCACCAGATGTCGTTGCGGGCGAACAGCCGCGCGATGCCACGGGCCACGGCCTGCGCCTCGCGCGGGGTAGTCCGTGCGCTTTCCGGCAGATCGGCGAGCGGGATGACGGGCGAATCGATCATGCCCGGCACCGTAAGAACAAAAATGGAACGGGTAAAGTGGCCGCGCGGTCAAACCGGATGGCGCACAGGCTGGGGCGCCACCAGGGCGAGCAGGCCCGCCCGCGCCGCGCGGAACTCGTCGTGCAAGGCCGCCGCCGCGCACGCCGGCGAGCGGCCGCGCGCGGAGACCGCCAGCAGCGCGGAAACCCCGGTCTCCAGAATCGCGGCCAGATCGTCGAGCCCCTGCTGAGCCAGCGCCAGTCGCCAGCCGCCAGCGTGGAAGATCGTCTCGGGAAAGGCTTCGATCGCCGCGGGCGAAGCCCCGGCATCCTCGGCAATGGCCCTGCCGGCCAGCGCGCCGACGATCGCGGCGGCTTCGTGCAGGGCGTGCCACGTGTCGGTGAGGGAAGCGGCATCGGACGGCGAATCCGCGATCGCCGCGCCCATCGCCGGCGCGCCATCGGGCGCCGCTGCGCCGCTGGCGGAATCCCATGCCATGCCGCGCGGGATACGCCTGCTGTCCCTACCAAATCGCTAAACCCGCCCGGGCGGGGAAATCCGGAGAGCAAACCGCAGGGCAAAAACCGCTGGCCAGCCGTGCGCCTCGCTGCTAGGCACCGCCGCCGTTGCACCCGTAGCTCAGCTGGATAGAGCGCTGCCCTCCGAAGGCAGAGGTCACAGGTTCGAATCCTGTCGGGTGCGCCACTTTCCCATGCCATAAGCGCCACTTCCGCCCGGTTCGCCCCGGCCGTGGGAGCCTAACCCATCTCCCAGTACGGCGGATCGCCGAAGCTGCGGCGCAGGCTGTCGCCCAGGGCGCGGATCTTGGGGGCGGCGCCGTGGTCGCGGGGGTAGGTCAGGAACAGTTCCGCGCCTTCCGCCGGCCAGCCGATATCGACTTCCACCAGCGCGCCGCAGCGGATTTCGGCGTGGACGAAGAACGTCGGCAGCAGGGCGAGGCCCAGCCCGGCCAGCGCGGCATCGCGCATCACCAGCCCGTTGTTGACGCGCAGGGCCGTGCGGGGGCGGACGACCGACCAGGCCGACCCGGCGGCGAAGCGCCAGTCGCCCGAGCGGTTGGCGTAGAGCACGCCGCGATGGCGCTCGAGGTCCGTCAACGAGGCGGGCGTGCCGTGGGCCGCGAGATAGGCGTGGGAGGCGACCAGCAGGCGGCGGCTGGTGGCGAGCCGGCGCGCGATCAGCCGTCCGTCCCCGATCGCGCCGTGCCGCAGCACGGCATCGAACCCGCCGGTGGCGGCATCGACGAAACCGTCATCGAGTTCCAGCGCCATCTCGATGTCCGGATGGTCGCGCAGGAACCGCGCGATCGCCGGGCCGAGGTGCAGCACGCCGAATCCCACCGGCGCGGAGATCCGCAGCGGCCCGGCCAGCTTGCCGCTGCTGGCGTCGACTTCGGCCGCCGCTTCCTCCAGCTCGCGCAGGATGCGCCGCGCGCGCGGCAGCAGCGATTCCCCCGCGCTGGTCAGGGTGAGGCGGCGCGTGGAGCGCTGGAGCAGGGTGACGCCCAGCGCCCGCTCCAGTTCCGCCAGCCGCTCGCTGACCACGGACTTCGCCAGCCCCAGCCGCCGCGATGCCGCGCTGATCGAGGTTTCGTCCACGGTGGCGACAAAGGCGGCCAGGCCATCGAGCTTCATCATCGTTCGGATATTCCGTCAGCCAGTTCCGGAATCGGCTGGCTAGTGCGAACGATGCAGCATCGGCATCTTCGGGTCCAGAGAGCGAGACGGATCGGCCACCTTCCCGGCCTGCCCCGCTGGCTCCGGACCCAGAGGAGACCGATCATGAATGACTTTACCGGAAAGAACGTGCTTGTCCTTGGCGGCAGCCGCGGCATCGGCGCCGCGATCGTCCGCCGCTTCCGCGCGGCGGGTGCGGCGGTGGCCTTCACCTACGCCGGATCGCGCGACGCCGCCGCCGCGCTGGCCGACGAAACCGGCGCGCAGGCGATCCAGGCGAACAGCGCGGACCGCGATGCGCTCACCTCCGTCGTCGCCGGCCGCGGCGCGCTGGACGTGATCGTCGTCAACGCCGGCACGCTGGCGATGGGCGACCCGCTGGAGCTTGATCCCGACGCGGTCGACCACATGATCGACGTGAACGTGCGCGCGCCCTATCACGCTTCCGTGGAAGCGGCGCGGCGGATGAACGCCAACGGCCGGATCATCGTGATCGGCTCGGTCAACGGCGATCGGATGCCGTTTGCCGGCGGCGCGGCCTATGCGCTGACCAAGTCCGCCGTGCAGGGCATGGTGCGCGGGCTGGCGCGCGATTTCGGGGATCGCGGGATCACCGTCAACGCCATCCAGCCGGGGCCGACGGACAGCGACATGAACCCGGCCGAAGGCCCCATGGCCGCGACGATGCACAGCTTCATGGCGATCAAGCGCCATGCCCGGCCGGACGAGATCGCCGAACTCGCCGCCTATCTCGCCGGGCCGCACGCCGGCATGATCACCGGCTCGCTGCAGACCATCGATGGCGGGTTTGGTGCGTAACCGGGATTGAGGGCGAAAGCGGAAACGGCCGGGGCGCTTTGGGGCGTCTCGGCTGTTTTTTGGGGCGCGCTGGGGCCTGTCCGGTTTTGGGCTTAAGACTGCAACGAGCGGTCGTTTGCCTGCTCAAGGGCGTCCTTTGCGACGTCCTCAGCGCCGTGCGCGCCGGGGTCTAGAAGATTAGGGGCTATTCACGCAATCAGGGCATCAATCCAGGTAGAGAAGGGGGCCAAGATCAAGGGCGATGCCCACCTCTCCAACCGCGTTCGTAGGATGAGAAACATTCGCCGCCGCAGGTACGAATACCTATTTTCGCGCAATTATCCGCCATCTCCACCGTTATGAATATTTCGAAATGCAACGAATATGCCGTCGTTTCATGGCTTTGACGGCGCAAGCCGTTTTTATCGAATGAATTTTGCGCGGAACCCGCCGAAACGGAGATATTCTATCCCATCGAAGATGGTCATTGTTGAGGGATCATTCACGGGGGGAAATCGTGGTTGATATCGATATTGCGCAGGCCAGCGCGCAACCTCAGCGAGTATCTCGCCAGCTTACGCCGAGAGAGTTGGAGGTGCTCGAACAGCTCGCTCAGCACCTGCCGCCCAAGCTTATCGCGGAACGCCTGAACGTTGCTCCGCACACCGTTTATCATCGCATCGATACCGCCAAGGCAAAGCTGGGCGTCAGCACCATTAACGATGCTGTTCGCACCTATAAAAAGGTAAGGGGCGGGTGCGAAACATTAGGGAGCGAAATTTTCACCGTAGATGCACATCCGGAAAACATCGTATCGATCAATGCCATCCACACCAGCGATGGGATCACACACCCGCAACATAGACCATCTGTCAGGAGCATGATTTTCAATGTCTTTCAGACGCTCGATTTCCGTGGACGCGAGGTTTCCAGGCGCCTGAACTGCATCGAGAAGATATTCGTGATTCTGTGCATCTCGTTTGTCACGGTTCTTCTTTTCTCGATGACCGCACACGCTTTGGTTGATCTTTCACGGATGTTGCGCGTTCTGAATATCTGAGTCGCCAACTGCGGTTTCGCTGAGTTCACCAGTCACCGCACCGGCGTCGCAAAAGGGGGCCTTCATGCACATCGGCATGATGGAGGCAATCGCGCTCATCACCATCGTATTCGCCCTGCAGTGCGGATCGAAGGCGGAAAAATGGGGCGGCTTCACGCTCGTCGCCATGGGCGTGATCCATGCGATCGGCGATGCCACACTGCCACTGATAACAGCCCAGCCGCTTGCGGGGCAGATCGCCGCGCATGTCGTCGGCCTCACGATGCTGGTCGTGATTTCCATCCGCTCCACGCGGTGGTGGCCGCTGTTCAGCGCCGCCTTTCTCCTCATCAGCCTCGTCTCTTACGCGGCGGGGGCGGCGATAGGAGGAGACACCGCCCACGTGCTTGCCTGGGTAAGCTGGTGGGCCGCATCGGCAGTCACTTTCGCGGTCTTCTGGGGAACCGTCATCGATCTGGCACGAAAGCACTCACGATCACGAAAACCGATCAACGAGGGGGAGATTAAACATGGCGACACGCGCGATCGGATCTGAAAATGATAACCCACCCGACGATGTCACGCTGGACCTGATCAGGTTGCATCAGCGGCTCGGCCAGTGGCTTGGCACTGCAACCGCCGTTTCAGACGGTCGCCGCACCGAACGGGCCGGTCATCACGGTCCTGAGGTCGCAAGGCGCCGGGCCACGCGGCCCCCACTGCCCGATCCGCGCCTCGTCCGCTCCATCATCCGGCAGCGTAGCGCGCGGCTGCGCTATTTCCCCGATGATATGTTCGCCGATCCTGCGTGGGATATGCTGCTCGATCTGACGGCGGCACGCGCCGAACACATCCGGGTTTCCGTCACTTCACTGTGCATCGCTTCCGGCGTGCCGACCACCACCGCATTGCGCTGGATCGCGCAGATGACGCAGGCCGGGCTGGTCGAGCGCGTGGAAGACGATACGGATCGGCGCCGTGCCTTCGTGCAGCTGACGGACAGAGCCGCCGATGCCATGGCTCGCTATTTTTCCGACAATGTCGGCCGTCTGTGCATGCGGGACCCGTGAAGCAGCTTCTTATTTGTCGAAAGCAAGCACTACGGGTCGCATTCAAATTTGGAAATCGGCGAGCGGCAAGTTGAAGCACTGCACCGACAGCTGGCGAAACACGCTGCCGCGCGCCAGTCTAAGCCGCACTCCCCCCACGCCCAAACGGGAGCGCGCGCCATCGCACTCCCGCCTGACGCACCCCCATCCAGTCTCCCCTCACCGCCCCACCGGCGGGGCCACGTCGGCCAGGTTGGCCTTGGTCCAGATCGAGCGGTCGATGACATAGGCGCGGATCGCCTCGATGTCGGCCGGGGTCAGCACGCGCCCGAAGCTGACCATGCCCCGGTCCTTCAGCGCGCCGTCGGCGATCACCGATTTCCACGCGTCCGCGTTGGCGAGCAGGGCCGAGACGCGCAGGTCCGGGGTGAAGCCGTTGCCGATGGCGCTGTCGCCGTGGCAGACTTGGCAGTAGCGGCCGAAATGCGCCTTGCCCGAGGCGACCTGCGCCGGGGTGCCGAACTGCGGCGGCGGGTTCCACGCGAGCGCGGTCGTGGCCGGGGGCGCGGGCAGCTTCACCGTGCCGCCGATCCTGAGGACGACGAGGCGGGGCAGGTTGGGCAGCTTGCGCGTGACGCCGCCCGCCACCCCGGCGACGAGCGGGAAGGCGCCGCCCTTGCCGGTCTGGAAAGCAACGTACTGCACCCCGCCGACGCGGAACGTCGCCGGGGCGCTGACGATGCCCGACTGCATGTCGAGATCGAGCAGCTGCCGGCCGGTGTCGGCGGCATAGGCGCGGAAGCGGCCGGTGCTGGTGCCCTGGAACACGAGGTTGCCGGCGGTCGTCATCGTGCCGCCGTTCCACGCCGCGGGATAGTCCACGCCCCACGCGACCTTGCCGGTGCGCGGATCGAAGGCGACGAGGCGGCCGGTGGTGGCGGCGATCGCGGCCTTGAACGCCGCCTTGTCGTCGGGCAGCATCGTCTTGTCGAGCGAGGTGCCGATGTTGAAGCCCAGCACCTTGCGCCGGTCCAGCTCGTCCATGTCCTGCAGATAGCCCTGCGGGATCTGCTGCGCGGGAATATAGACGAGGCCGGTCGCCGGGTTGTAGCTCATCGGGTGCCAGTTGTGCGCGCCCAGCGCGCCGGGGATGGCGATGAACGGCTTGCCGGTCTTGTAGAAGCGCGCCTCCGGCTTCTCGATCGGGCGGCCGGTGGCAAGGTCGTAGCCGCTCGCCCAGTTGATCCCGTCGACATAGGGCTTGGCGTCGATCAGCTTGCCGGTGGTGCGGTCGATGGTGAAGAAGAAGCCGTTCTTCGGCGCGTGGTACAGCACCTTGGTCGGCTTCCCGTTTACCGCCTGCTCGGCCAGGATGATCGGCTGGGTGGCGGTGTAGTCCCAGCTTTCCGCCGGGGTTTCCTGATAGTGCCACTTGTAGCGGCCGGTGGTGGCATCCAGCGCGACGACCGAGGAGAGGAACCAGTTGTCGCCCTCGCCGTTCGAGCGCAGCCCGTGGTTCCATGGATTGCCGTTGCCCACGCCGAGGTAGATCTGGTCGAGATCCTTGTCATAGACGATCGCGTCCCACACCGTGCCGCCGCCGCCCGAGGTCTTCCATTCGCCCTTGTCGGACCAGGTGGCGTTGGCTTTCGTGGCGAAGATATCGTCCGAGATCGCGCCGTCCTTCGCCTTGTCCGGGTTGGGCGCGGTGTAGAAGCGCCAGCGCTGCTTGCCGGTATCGGCGTCATAGGCGGTGACATAGCCGCGCACGCCGAACTCCGCGCCGCCGTTGCCGATCAGCACCATGTCCTTCACCACGCGCGGCGCGCCGGTAATCGTGTAGGGCTTCGTGGTGTCGAAGGTCTGGGTGGACCACAGCTGCTGGCCGGTCTTGCGGTCCAGCGCGATCAGGCGGCCGTCCAGCGTGCCGACGAAGACCTTGCCGCCCCACACCGCCACGCCGCGGTTGACCACGTCGCAACAGGCGCTGACGGCGCGTTCGCCGGACACTTTCGGATCGAACGACCACAGCTTCTTTCCGCTCGCGGCGTCCCACGCGTCCACCTTCGACCAGGCGTGGCTGACATAGAGCACGCCGTCCACGATCACCGGCGTCGCTTCCTGCCCGCGCGCGTCGTCCAGATCGGCGTACCAGGCGATGCCGAGCTCGCCCACGTTGCGGTCGTTGATGTCGGCCAGCGGGCTGTAGCGCTGCTCGTCGTAGCCATAGCCGATGCCGGCCCAGTTATCGCCGTTACCGCCGGTCTTGAGCAGCGCCTCGCTGGCCTTTTCGGCCTCGTCGAGCGATCCGCCCGCGCTGCCGGCCCCGCCGCCCACACCGCTCATCCCGCACGCCGCCAGCGCCAGCACCGCACCGCCCGCCAGGAAGCCTCCAAGCCACCGTTTCATGCCACTCTCCCGTGTTTTGTTTTTGCACGTTGCCTGCCGATACCGCATCCGGCGGGCGGGTGCCATCGCGCTCTTGCCGAATGCCAAGCGGGGCGCGCGAAAAGCCCACCCCCAACCCCTCGCGCATGCGGGAGGGGAGAATTAGAGGCAGCCCCTCCCGCTTGCGGGAGGGGAGCGAGGCTTGCGCCGCCGCAGGCGGCGTTAGCCGCAGCGGGGTGGGCCTTCCGATGTCCGTTTGCGGCCGCCGCGCCGATCTGGTAACACCCTGAAATCGCGGCATGGGCCGCGCAACCCGCAGGAGCATGAAATGGACCGGAAGACGCGCTGAAACCGCCCGTCCCTTCGTCAATTCCGGTGCCGTCATGTCTTCCTTCCTCACGCTCGATTCCGTGGCGCTGGCCACGCCTTCCGGCCGGCCGCTGTTTTCCGGTCTCTCGCTGAACCTGGGGCGCGAATGCGTGGCCGTGGTCGGCCGCAACGGCGCGGGCAAGTCCACCCTGCTGCGCGCGGTGCTGGGCGGGATCGCCCCGCAGGCGGGCACGATCGCCGTCCACGGCACGGTCGGGATGCTCGAACAGGTGGTGGAGCCGGGCGGGGAAACCGCCGCCGAGGCACTGGGCGTCGCCGCCGCGCTGGCCCGGCTGGACCGGATCGAGGCCGGCGCGGGCACCGAACGCGATTTCGCCGAGGCCGACTGGACGCTGCCGCACCGGCTGGAAGGCGCGCTGGCCGCCGCCGGGCTGCCGCCGCTCGACCTCGCCCGCCCGCTGGCGAGCTTCAGCGGCGGGGAGCGGACGCGCATCGCCATCGCCCGCCTGCTGATCGATCCGCCGGACCTGCTGCTGCTGGACGAGCCGACCAACAACCTCGACGACGCGGGCCGCGCGGCGATCGCCGGCCTGCTCGCGCAATGGCGTGGCGGCGTGCTGCTCGTCAGCCACGATCGCGCGCTTCTGGAAGGGGTGCACCGTATCGTCGCGCTGTCGCCCGCCGGGGTCGCGGTCCACGGCGGCGGCTGGTCGTCGTGGGTGGCGGAGCGCGACGCGGCGCGGGCGCGGGCGCTGTCCGATGTGGAGGAGGCGCAGCGGCACGCGCGCGCGGCGCAGCGCGAGGCGCAGGCCGCGCGCGAACGGCAGGCGCGGCGCGACCGGGCGGGGCAGGCCCACGCCGCCAGCGGCAGCGCGCCGAAAATCCTGCTGGGCCGCCAGCGCGAACGGGCGGAGAACAGCGGCGGGCGCGGCCAGGCGCTGGGCGAACAGCGGATCGCGGCGCGGACGGCGGCGCTCGACGCGGCGCGGGCGCAAGTGGAAGTGACCACCCCGCTCGCCATCGCGCTGCCGCCGTGCGGCCTGCCCCCGCACCGGCTGGCGCTGGCCTTTCACGCGGTGAGCTGGCGCGCCGGGGAACGCGCGGTGGTCGAGGGCCTGTCCTTCGCGCTGCATGGGCCGGAGCGCGTGGCGCTGACCGGGCGCAACGGCGCGGGCAAGACCACGGTGCTGCGGCTGGCCGCCGGCCTCGCCGCGCCCACGGCGGGCCGGATCGAACGCCCGGTGCCGCTCGCCCTGCTGGACCAGACGGTCAGCCTGCTCGATCGCGGGGCGACGCTGGTGGACAACATGCGCCGGCGCAACCCGGAGCTGGACGAAAACGCCGCCCGCGCCGCGCTCGCCCGCTTCGCCTTCCGCAACGTGGAGGGCGACCGGCCGGTGGGCGATCTCAGCGGCGGCGAATGCCTGCGCGCCGGCCTCGCCTGCGTGCTATCCGGCGCGCAAGTGCCGCACCTGCTGCTGCTCGACGAGCCGACCAACCATCTGGACATCGAATCCATCGAGGTGATCGAACAGGCCCTGCGCGGCTACGACGGCGCGCTGCTGCTGGTGAGCCATGATGCGGCGTTCCGGGAGGCGGTTGGGGTTACGCGGGGGATTGGGTTGTGAGAGTGTTTCGATCAACTCACTCTGTCCCGACCGATCGCTAAAATGTCCGCTGATGCCGGAACCGGTCTTTGCCAGCAGGGCCTCGGCTGATTCGCTGCACACCTCATGAGCAGTCACTGAACATCAAAACAACCAGAAGCTGAAGCCTGCTCAAGGATGTGGTTGAATCGGCGAGCACCCGTTTATTCTTTACTGCGCAGAGATTTTCGCGTTCTATGCATTAGCATGCGAAAGATGTAGCTCGACCGGGATGGCCACGACTGTTGAGATCAGCATAGCGGGCCGCGGCGAAGCGGATGCACCGCTTTTGGGAGACCTGATCGAACAGATTCAGGATTTCTTCGCGATGCTCAACGGCGTCGCTGAGATGATCGCGGGTGATGCGACGGAGCGTTTTGATTGGAAGGTTGTCGGTCTAAGTAAGAATAGCCCCGCGCGCATCACCGTCGAGGCAATTGCCTTGCCCGGCCATGCTGACGGGCCTGATCTAGCGGCGAGAGCACGAGACGTCGCCGTTGGCGGCCTGCGACAAATCATCTCGCGGGGCGAGCGGCCCCTTTTTTGGAATGATAACGTCATCGAGGCGGCAGATCGTTTCCTGAGACGGATTTCCGGAAGCCTCGCCGCAACCAGCGTCGGCTCACTAGACTCCAGCAGCCATGAATTGACGGTAGCTACAGCGGCGGCGGTGCAGGCGCTAAAGAATGTCGAACTGGTCAGGGAGGCGGAACCGGTTCATCCTTATCGTGAACTCGGGAGCTTCGAGGGCTACATTCAGAATGTGGGCACTGACGGTTGGGGCAAGCCTTTCATCATCGTCAGAAGTCGTCTGACTGGCTCAGACGTTAAGTGCTTCCTTTCCGGCGAGGCGCTACGCGCTCTAGAGGGCGAGCCTGTCGCGAAGGTTGTGTGGCGCAGCCGGCGCGTGACCGCGATCGGCGTCCTTAAATATCGATCCGTTGGTCGCCTGAGCCAAGCCGAGGTGTCCCGGCTTGACTTCGCTGATCCGGAGGAACGCCTTCCCCAGCTTAAGGACATTATTGATCTCGGATTTACGAATGGGCTCTCGTCCCATGATTACCTAGAGAGGGTGCGGAATGGCGAAGCCTAGGCGCGTCGCATGGGACGCGTGCACGTGGATCGCCACGATTATCCAAGAGAAGGTGCCGCTCAAAGGAGGGCGCGTCGAGGATCGCGCGATTCTCTGTAATCATGTAATTGACATGGCAACGCGCAAGCAGGTCGAAATTGCGACGTCAGGGCTGTCGCTCGCCGAAGTCTGCAAGGACGAGCAGGTGAAACGCGAAGATGGCGATGTGCTCGCTGACTTTTTCCGCAACGAGTACATCCTGATCGTGCCGGTAGACCGATATGTTGGCACATTGGCGCGCGAACTGATGCAAGCCGGGCACCCCGGGCTTCGACCTCCTGACGCTGTTCATTTGGCGACAGCGGTAATCGCGGACGCCACTGAGTTTCACACCTTCGATTCCGCCTTGCTCAAGCTCGACGACAAGATTTTGAGGCCGACGGGTGGAACGCTGAGAATTACGAAGCCACCGCCACCGCCGCCAAGTCTTTTTGACGGGACGTAATGGTTCGCCGGGACCAAACACCTTCTTTCACGTGGTCCTGCCAGCCGGTCCTGACTATCCCCCTTTGCATATGTTGCCGACTCGCGATGACGTCTCCGTGAATCGCAAGTTTTCGTGCGGGCTTCGCGCGTGCGGCGAAATGCACCGAAACGGATATAATCCGGGTGTGCCGACGCCATCAGGCGCATTTCGCCGCCGGTGGGCGTCCCGAGCCTGCGTCCAGCACCATGCCCGCCCACCCCGGCAAGTTCCGGTTTTCGTTCGACGCCGACAGTTAATATCCGGTTGCCGGCCATTCCTAGCCCGTCCGCGATCAGCGCCAAGGTCCGGCCACCCGGCCCCAACCCCGCCATCGCACCGAAACACGCTGTTTTCCGGAGCGATTTGTGATACAATCCGTAATGGTGTTGTCCGGTCGACCTGTTCGGCACGGGGCATGTTCCGGGGCTGGCGGTGCGTCCGCCTTTCGCGGGCATGAGCCGGTCAGGAGCAACCGCAGGACTGAAAAGCTCCGGCCAGATGCCTCGGCATCTGGCCGGGCGGTCCTTCCGCACCGCCCTTCCTTGCTGGCAGTTGTCTTGTTCCGTCATTGCGAGCGCAGCGAAGCAATCCAGGGTTCCGCGTGCCGCTCTGGATTGCTTCGCTGCGCTCGCAATGACGCGGGTATGGGATCAGTCCTCGGGCGCTTCGCTGTTGAGCTGGATGTAGTTCTGCAGGCCCATGCGCGCGATCATGTCGAACTGCTTTTCCAGCGTGTCGACATGCTCCTCCTCGCTTTCGAGGATGTGCTGGAACAGATCGCGGCTGACATAATCGCGCACGCTTTCGCAATGGGCGATCGCCTCCTTGAGCAGCGGGATCGCCTCCATTTCCAGCGCGAGATCGGCCTTGAGGATTTCCTCCACGGATTCGCCCACGCGCAGCCGGCCCAGCGCCTGGAAATTGGGCAGGCCATCGAGGAACAGGATGCGGTCGGCCAGCTGGTCGGCGTGCTTCATCTCGTCGATGGATTCGTGCCGTTCGAAGTGGGCGAGCTTCTTGATGCCCCAGTTGTCGAGCAGCCGGTAATGCAGCCAGTACTGGTTGATGGCGGTCAGTTCGTTGAACAGCGCCTTGTTGAGAAATTCGATGACCTTGGCGTCGCCCTTCATGGCGCGGCTCCTTCAAACGTCCGGGGTGGGAAGCAGCCTATGCGGCCCGCGGCCATCGGCCAAGCGCGAACGATTCGCGCCGGCGGCACGGGCGGGCGGCGGTAATGACAGGCGGTTGCAGAAAGCGCTCGGGCAGAAGGGTCAGGCGAGGGCGCAGGCGCGTTCGTCCGCCACCACGTCCTCGGCATCGTCAAGGCACTGGCGGCACTGGGGCTGGCAGCCCAGCCGGGCGTAGAGCGCTTCGGCATCGCCGGAATGGCTCCGCGCGGCGCCCCGCAGGTCCTTTTCGCGAATGGCATTGCAGATGCAGACGTACATCAGGACACCCGATTCTCTCGACCGAACATGTCTTTATTAATGCGAGGCAGTCTCAATAGCAAGGGCCGTCGAGGGGCGCGCTTCCCCGATTGCCAAGCGCCGCGTTCCGGGATAAAGCCGGCTCCGCATCAAGAGTTGGGGTAGACGCCCCGACGCCAACCTGCCGATCCGGGCAAGGTGGCGCTCCGCAAGGAGGATGTGGCCGATCCGGCAACCAAACGGACACGGACACGCGCGGCGTCTTTCCCCACGGGACGAGAAGAAAGACGCGAAGACAGTGCCGATCAGGATCGCCGACAACCTGCCCGCCCGCCGCACGCTGGAATCCGAAGGCGTGATCGTGATGGGCGAAACCGAAGCCGCGCGGCAGGATATCCGCCCGCTGCGCATCGCGCTGCTGAACCTGATGCCCGACAAGATCACCACCGAAACCCAGATCGCGCGGGTGCTGGGCGCCACGCCGCTGCAGGTGGAGCTGGAACTGCTGCGCATTTCCGACCACGTCAGCAAGAACACCTCCGCCGGGCACATCGCCGAATTCTACCGCCCCTGGGCGGACGTGCGCGAGGAACGCTTCGACGGGCTGATCGTGACCGGCGCGCCGGTGGAGCAGATCCCGTTCGAGGAAGTGACCTACTGGGACGAGTTGCGGCGCATCTTCGACTGGTCGCAGGTCAACGTCCACCGCACGCTCAACGTGTGCTGGGGCGCGATGGCGGCGCTGCACCATTTCCACGGCGTGCCCAAGCACGGGCTGGCGTCCAAGGCCTCGGGCGTGTTCCGGCACGACAACCGCGCGCCGGCCAGCCCGTGGATGCGCGGGCTGCCCGACGTGTTCGACGTGCCCGTCTCGCGCTGGAGCGAGGTGCGCGCCACCGACCTGCCCGAGGGGCGCGGGCTGCGCGTGCTGGCCGACAGCGCCGAGACCGGGCTGTGCCTGATCGACGATCCGGCCCATCGCGCGCTGCACATGCTGAACCACCTGGAATACGATACGCTGACGCTGGCCGGAGAGTTCGCGCGCGACGAGGGCCATTACCTGCCGAAGCACTATTTCCCGGGCGACGATCCGCAGGCCGCGCCCGCCAACACCTGGCGCGGCCACGGGCACCTGCTCTACGGCAACTGGATCAACGAGACCTACCAGACCACGCCGTTCGATCTGGCGGACGTGGGCGGGCGCTGAAAAAGGGGATCTGGGCAGGGGCAGGTAACGGAGCGGGGCGCGGTCGAAAGCCAGCGCCCGCTTGCCTTTCCGGGCGGACCTGACTATGGGCGCCACCTTCAACCGACACACCATTCGGGATTCGCCTGGCTGAAAGGGCTGCCACGGCGAATCCGGCGCGTCGAATCTAGGAGACGAAAATGCCCAAGCTCAAGACCAAGAGCGGCGTGAAGAAGCGGTTCAAGATCACCGCTTCCGGCAAGGTGAAGCACGGCGTTGCCGGCAAGCGCCACCGCCTGATCAGCCACAACGCCAAGTACATCCGCCAGAACCGCGGCACGGAAGTGATTTCCGACGCCGACGCGAAGGTGATCAAGAAGTGGGCGCCCTACGGGCTGAACTGAGGAGCGCTGACTTATGAGCCGTATCAAGCGTGGTGTTACCACCCGTGCCAAGCACAAGCGGATTCTGGACCAGGCCAAGGGTTACCGCGGCCGTCGCAAGAACACGATCCGCGTCGCCCGTCAGGCCGTCGAAAAGGCCGGCCAGTACGCCTATCGCGACCGCAAGGTTAAGAAGCGCACCTTCCGCGCCCTGTGGATCCAGCGCATCAACGCCGCGGTCCGCGCCGAAGGCCTCACCTATTCGCAGTTCATCCACGGCGTGAAGCTCGCCGGGATCGAACTCGATCGCAAGGCGATGGCCGATCTGGCGATGAACGAAGGCGGCGTGTTCAACGCCGTGATCGCGCAGGCCAAGGCAGCGCTTCCCGCCGCCTGAGCCGTTCGCATCGCGAACCGCATCAAAGGGCATTGGTCCGATCCGGACCAATGCCCTTTTTGCTGGAAAATCAGAAACTATCCCCGATTCTGCTAACCTGCGTGAGAATATCGCCGATCCGGAGGCTTTTGCAGCGCGCAACAAACGATTATGGCGATTTGTAACGGATTGCTACTCAGCAACGATTCCGAAGGGTCGCGCGATTGCCAGCGGATTGCCGCGTAAAGGTTCGATTCCATCAGCCGCCCCTGGCGCTGCGCCCGTATTTCACGACGTTTTACCTCACCGAGATCGACATTCCCGAGGGGCAGCGGGTGCAGGATCACCTGCATCCCGAATGGGCCAACCTGCGGCTGTTCCAGGGCACGGTGCCCGAGGCCGAGATCGCCGGAACGAAGGGGCCGCCCGGCATTGCCGCGATCGGCACCGGACCGACGAGCACGACCATCCGCTTCACCGCCGGCCGCTGCCGCATATGGGGCATCGGCCTGTTGCCGCTGGGCTGGGCCAAGTTCGCGCGGGCGCCGGCGCACCTCTGGGCCGATCGCATCTTCGATCCCTGCGCGGAGCCTGACTTCGCCCAGTTCGGTCCGCTGATCGAAGGCGTATTCGGCGCGTGCCCGGACGAAGCGGGCGAGCTGGAACGGATCACCGCCTTTTTCGCGGCGCGTTCGGACATGCCGGTGGCCGATGAAGACCGCATCGTGGCCATCCATGGCGCGATCGTCGATCCGGAGACGGGCTCGGTGGCGGACGTGGCCGCAGCGACGGGCCTGGCTTCGTACACCATCGAGCGCATCTGCCGCCGCTATTTCGGCTTCGCCCCGCGCCTGCTGCTGCGGCGGCAGCGCTTCATGCGCAGCCTGTCGCAATACATGCTCGATCCCGAACTCAAGTGGATCGGCGCGATCGACGGGCACTATCACGATCAGGCGCAGTTCGTTCGCGACTTCCGGCGGTTCATGGGGATGACGCCGCGCGCCTATGTGGCGCATCCGCGTCCGGTGCTGTCCGCCGTGATGCGCGCGCGCTTCGAGGCGGCCGGCGCGGCCGTGCAGGCGCTGCACCTGCCCGCGCGGACCGGGGACTGATGCAACGGGGGCGCTGCGTTTCGCCCTTTGATTCCGCACCGTTTGGCGCTAGCGGCACCGGCGATGGAACAGCTTGAACAACAGCAGGCCGAAACGCTGGGCGCGATCGCGGAAGCCGCGACGCCCGAAGCGGTCGAGGCGATCCGCGTAGCCGCGCTCGGCAAGCAGGGCTGGGTCAGCGCCCTGCTCAAGACGCTGGGCGGCATGTCCCCGGAACAGCGCCAGAGCGAAGGCCCGAAGATCCACGCCGCACGCGAGGCGGTGACCGCCGCGCTCGCCGAGCGCAAGGGCGCGCTCGAAGCGGCGGCGCTCGATGCGCGGCTGGCGGCGGAGACGGTGGACCTCTCGCTTCCCGCGCCCGAAGCGCCGAAGGGGTCGGTCCATCCGGTCAGCCAGGTGATGGACGAACTGGCGGAAATCTTCGCCGACATGGGCTTCGCGGTGGCGTCCGGCCCCGAGATCGAGGACGACTGGCACAACTTCACCGCGCTCAACATGCCCGAAACGCATCCGGCGCGGGCGATGCACGATACGTTCTATTTCCCCGACAAGGATGCGGAAGGGCGCGCCATGCTGCTGCGCACGCATACCTCGCCGGTGCAGATCCGCGCGATGCTGAAGCAGGGCGCGCCGCTGCGCGTGATCGCGCCCGGCCGCGTCTATCGCAGCGACAGCGATGCCACGCACACGCCGATGTTCCACCAGATCGAAGGCCTGGTGATCGACAAGGGCATCCACCTCGGCCACCTGAAGTGGACGCTGGAAACCTTCCTCAAGGCGTTCTTCGAGCGTGACGACATCGTGCTGCGGCTGCGGCCGAGCTATTTCCCCTTCACCGAACCTTCGGTGGAAGTCGACGTGGGCTACACCGTGGTCAATGGAAAGCGTGTGGTCGGCGGCGGCGGCGATGTCGAGAACGGCGGCTGGATGGAAGTGCTGGGTTCGGGCATGGTCAATCGCCGCGTGATCGAATTCGGCGGGCTCGACCCCGATCAGTGGCAGGGCTTCGCCTTCGGCACCGGCGTCGACCGGCTGGCCATGCTGAAATACGGCATGGACGATCTGCGCGCGTTCTTCGACGGCGATGTGCGCTGGCTACAACATTATGGCTTCGGTGCGCTCGATGTGCCGACGCTCTCCGGCGGCGTGGGAGTGAAGGCATGAAGTTCTCGCTCTCGTGGCTGAAGGACCACCTCGATACCGGCGCCGATAGCGGGGCCAACGCCGATGCCATCGCGCGCAAGCTGACCGCGCTGGGCCTTGAAATCGAAAGCGTGGAGGATGCCTCCGCCGCGCTCGGCGCGTTCCGCATCGCGCGCGTGCTGACGGCGGAAAAGCATCCGCAGGCGGACAAGCTGCAGGTGCTGTCGGTCGATGTGGGAGACGGCGCGCCGCTTCAGGTGGTCTGCGGCGCGCCCAACGCGCGCGCGGGCCTCGTGGGCGTGCTGGGCCTGCCCGGCGCGGTCGTGCCCGCGAACGGCATGGAACTGCGCAAGTCGGCCATTCGCGGCGTCGAATCCAACGGCATGATGTGTTCCACGCGCGAGCTGGGCCTGGGCGAGGAACACGATGGCATCATCGAACTGCCGGCCGATGCGCCGGTGGGCGCGACCTTTGCCGACTACCTCGGATCCGATCCGGTGTTCGACGTGGCGATCACGCCCAACCGGCCCGATTGCATGGGCGTGTACGGCATCGCGCGCGATCTGGCCGCTGCGGGGCTGGGCACGCTGAAGCCGGTGGATGCCGCGCCCGTCGCGGGCGCTTTCCCGTGTCCGGTGGACATCCGCATCGAGGATGCCGAAGGCTGCCCGGCGTTCTATGGCCGCGTGATCCGTGGCGTGAAGAACGGCCCTTCGCCGCAATGGCTGCAGGAGCGGCTCAAGAGCGCGGGCCAGCGGCCGATCTCGGCGCTGGTGGACGTGACCAACTATGTCATGCTCGCCTATGGCCGCCCGGCGCACGCCTATGATCTGGCGAAGCTGAACGGCGCGGTCGTGGCGCGCCGGGCCAGCGATGGCGAGAAGGTCGTCGCGCTCAACGGCAAGAAATACACGCTCGATTCGACGATGACCGTGATCGCCGACGCGGCGGGCGTGCACGACGTGGCCGGCATCATGGGCGGCGAGCATTCGGGCTGCGCCGACGATACCACCGATGTCCTGCTGGAAGTCGCCTATTTCGATCCGGCGCGCATCGCGCGCACCGGGCAGGCGCTGGCGCTGACCAGCGATGCGCGCGGCCGGTTCGAACGCGGGGTGGACCCGGCGTTCCTCGATGCCGGAATCGAGCTGCTGACACGGCTGATCCTCGACATCTGCGGTGGCGAAGCCTCCGACGTGCTGCGCGTGGGCGCGCCGCCGCTGGCGCGCAAGGCCGTGGCCTACGATCCGGCGCTGGCCGGGCGGCTGGGCGGCGTGGCCGTGCCCGAGGACGAACAGCGCCGCATCCTTGCCGCGCTGGGCTTCGAGACGGCGGCGGACTGGACCGTGACCGTGCCCACCTGGCGCCCGGATGTGGATGGCGCGGCCGACATCGTGGAGGAAGTGATCCGCGTGCACGGGCTGGACGCGGTGCCTTCCACGCCGCTGCCGCGCGCGGACGGGGTGGCGAAGCCAACCGCCACGCCGGCGCAGATCGTGGAACGGCGCGTGCGCCGCGCCGCCGCCGCGCGCGGGCTGAACGAGGCGGTCACCTGGTCGTTCCTGCCCGAAGCCGAGGCAGAGCCTTTCACGGACGGCAACGGCGGGCTGTGGGTGCTGGCCAATCCGATTTCGGAAGACCTCAAGGCGATGCGCCCGTCGCTGCTGCCGGGCCTGCTTTCGGCGACACGGCGCAATCTCGATCGTGGCGCGGCCTCGGTCCGCCTGTTCGAGATCGGCCGCCGCTATCTGCGCGGCGAGGCCGGGGCGAGCGACGAGAAGCTGAGCCTGGTGGTGGTGCTGGCGGGAGAAAAGACGCCGCGCGGCTGGAAGACCGGCAAGGCGCAGGCCTTCGACGCCTTCGACGCCAAGGCCGAGGCACTGGCGCTGCTGGCTGAAGCCGGTGCGCCGGTCGACAACCTGCAGGTGATGGGGGAGGCCGGGCCGCAGTTCCATCCGGGCCAGTCCGCCACGCTGCGGCTGGGGCCGAAGACGGTGCTGGCGCGCTTCGGCATGCTGCACCCGGCGACCGCCAAGGCCTTCGATCTTGACGGGCCGGTCGCTGCCGTGGAGCTGTTCCTCGATCGCATTCCGCCGAAGAAGGCCGCGCCCGGCTTTGCCCGGCCGCACTATGCCCCGCCCGCGTTGCAGGCGGTGACGCGCGACTTCGCGTTCCTGGTCGATGCCGCCGTGCCGGCGGGCGATCTGGTCCGCGCGGTAAAGGGAGCCGACAAGGCCAACATCGTCGCCGCGCGGCTGTTCGACGATTTCCGGGGGCAGGGCGTGCCCGAGGGGCAGAAGTCGCTGGCGGTCGAAGTCAAGCTCCAGCCGGGCGAAAAGAGCTACGACGACGCCGCGCTCAAGGCGATTGCCGACAAGGTGGTCGCGGCGGCGGGCAAACTGGGCGGCGTGCTGCGCGGATAGGTCGACAGATCGCGCGCAAGCCGCCATGCTGCACATGCGCAGCAGGACGGCTTGCCGTGAGGGACCATGCCTGAAAATCCCGTGCTCGAAGACCTCGTCACCATCGCGTCCGGCGCACTGACCGCGCGGGTCCATCCGCTGGGCGCGGAACTGTGGTCGCTGCGCGATGCCCAGGGCCGCGAGTTCATGACCGATGCCGATCCGGCGTTCTGGACCGGCCACGCGCCGCTGCTGTTCCCGATCGTGGGCGCGCTGGCGGAGGACCGCTATCGCATCGATGGTGATACCTTCACGCTGCCGCGCCACGGCTTCGCGCGGAGAATGCCGTTCGAGCTGGCGGCGCGGGACGACGATCGCGTCACCTTCCGCCTGACCGACAGCGCGGCGACCTGCGCGGTCTATCCCTTCGCGTTCGTGCTGGAGATGGCCTTCGTGGTGGACGGCGCGACGCTGCGCATGACCGCCACCGTGTCCAATCCCGGTGCCAGGCCGCTGCCGTTCGCGTTCGGCTATCACCCCGCCTTCGCCTGGCCGCTGCCCGGCGGCGCGGCGAAGGCGGCGCACCGCGTGGTGTTCGAAAAGGACGAGCCCGGCGCGTTGCGCGTGCTCGACGCGGCGAGCGGGCTGATTGCTGCCAAACCGCGCGTCACGCCCGTCAAGGGCCGCGAACTCGCGCTCTCGCCCGATCTGTTCGCCGCCGACGCGCTGATCTGGGACGATCTCGCCAGCCGGGCGCTGTCCTATGGCGCGGACGGCGGATCGTGGCTGGACATCGCGTTTCCGGACATGCCGATGCTGGGGCTGTGGCAGAAGCCGGGCGCGCACTATCTGTGCATCGAACCGTGGCAGGGCCATGCCGATGCGGTGGGCTTCGCGGGCGATTTCCGCGAGAAACCGGGTGTGGTGCTGCTGCCGCCGGGCGAGCAGCGCCATTTCCGCATGGACGTGACGGTGCGGGCGGCGTGAGCGAGGCTCTTGCCCCGGCGCCGAAGCGGTCGGCCAGGCGGACGTGGACGCTGCTGCTGGGCGTGCTGGCGCTGCTGCTGGTCTTCGCCGCCACCTATGGCCGGCACCGGCAGGAGGTGGAAATCCGCAATGTCCTTTTCGCCAATTCGGCGCTGGCGGCGGCGCAACTCGAAGGCTGCATGATGCAGCGCGTGCCGCTGGCCGGCGGCTGGGCCGAAGTGCCGGAGACCAAGGGGCACCGGCGGGCGTGGAACGCGGCGCGGACCCTGCGCGTGGACGTGATCGATCAAGGCGCGCGGCGGCGGCTTGAAATCGCGGCGCAGGGCGGTCGCGCGCTCGATGGCGGGGAAGCGGCGGCGCTGAAGGCCTGTCTGGGCGGCCAGCGTTAGGTTCAGACCCAGACCGTTCCCGCACCGCTGGATGATGGACGCCAGCCTGCCCCTCGGCTAGGGGCGCATCCCATGTCCAATCGCCGCACCTTCGCCATCATCTCGCACCCCGACGCGGGCAAGACCACGCTGACCGAAAAGCTGCTGCTGCAGGGCGGCGCGATCCATCTGGCGGGCGAGGTCAAGGCGCGCGGGCAGGCGCGGCGCGCGCGGTCGGACTGGATGAAGATCGAGCAGCAGCGCGGCATCTCGGTCACGTCCTCGGTAATGACGTTCCAGAAGGACGGCATCGTCTTCAACCTGCTCGACACGCCGGGCCACGAGGACTTTTCCGAAGATACCTACCGCACGCTGACGGCGGTCGATTCGGCGATCATGGTGATCGACGCGGCCAAGGGCATCGAACCGCAGACGCGCAAGCTGTTCGAGGTGTGCCGGATGCGCTCGGTGCCGATCATCACCTTCGTCAACAAGGTCGATCGCGAAGGCCGTTCGGTGTTCGAGACGCTGGACGAGGTGGCCGACGCGCTGGCGCTCGACGTGGTGCCGATGTCGTGGCCGGTCGGCATGGGCGGCCTTTTCCAGGGCGTGCTGAACCTCGCCACCAACACGATCAGTCGGCCCGAGGGCGACAGCCGCGAATTTCTGGGCAAGGTGGAGCCGGCGGCGGATATTCCCGAGGACATCGCCGAGGAGATCGAACTGGCGCAGGCGGGCTATCCCGAATTCGATCTCGAAGCCTATCGCCACGGCGACCTGACGCCGGTGTTCTTCGGATCGGCGCTCAAGAACTTCGGCGTGGCCGAACTGATCGACGCGATCGCGAAATACGCGCCGCCGCCGCGCCCGCAATCGTCGGAGCAGGGCACGATCGAGCCGGAGCGGCCCGACGTGACCGGCTTCGTGTTCAAGGTGCAGGCCAACATGGACCCGCAGCACCGCGATCGGATCGCGTTCATGCGCATGGTCTCGGGCACGTTCAAGCGGGGGATGAAGCTGACCCCGTCGGGCCTGGGCAAGCCGATCGCGGTCCATTCGCCGATCCTGTTCTTCGCGCAAGACCGCGAGATCGCCGATACGGCGGAAGCCGGCGACATCATCGGCATTCCCAACCACGGCACGCTGCGCGTGGGCGATACCCTGTCCGAACGCAACGACGTGCGCTTCACCGGGCTGCCCAACTTCGCGCCCGAGATCCTGCGGCGCGTGGCGCTGAAGGACCCGACCAAGACCAAGCAGCTGCGCAAGGCGCTGGACGACCTTTCCGAGGAAGGTGTGATCCAGGTGTTCTACCCGGAGATCGGCGCGCAGTGGATCGTCGGCGTGGTCGGCCAGCTTCAGCTCGACGTGCTGATTTCGCGGCTGGAGGCGGAATACAAGGTGGAAGCGGTGCTGGAACCATCGCCGTTCGACACCGCCCGCTGGCTGAAAGGCACGCCCGAGGCGCTGAAGGCCTTCGCCGATTTCAACCTGTCGAACCTAGCCAAGGATCGCGATGGCGATCCGGTGTTCATGGCGCGCTCGGCCTGGGACGTGGGCTATCAGCAGGAGCGCAACCCCGAACTGGCCTTTTCCGCGACCAAGGAAAGATAGCCGCCGCCCGTCGCCCATAAGGGTGGACTTCCGGCGCGTCTCCTGTTGCACTGCACCCAACGAAAAGGCAGGAGGGAAGGATGGACTTGCTGGGACCCACTTCGCAGAGCTTCATCTCGCAGCGGCTGCGGCTGCACTACGTCGACTGGGGCAACACGGAAAAGCCGCCGCTGCTGCTGATTCACGGCGGGCGCGACCATTGCCGCAGCTGGGACTGGACGGCCGAGGCGCTGCGCGAGGACTGGCACGTCATCGCCATGGACCATCGCGGCCATGGCGACAGCGAATGGGTTTCCGACGGCAACTACCGCACCATGGACATGGTCTATGACGTGGCGCAGCTCGTCCACCAGCTCAACCTCGCGCCGGTGACGATCGTTTCGCATTCGTGGGGCGCCAACGTCTCGCTGCGCTATGCCGGCCTGTTCCCCGAGGACGTGCGCAAGCTGGTGGCGATCGAGGGCATCTTTCCCACGCCCGAATGGGAAATGCGGATGAAGGACGTGCCCTTCGCGCGGCGCATCCGCGAATATATTGCCGAAAAGCGCAAGGCCGCCGGCCGCCTGCCGCGCCGCTATCCCACGCTGGAAGACGCCTATGCGCGCATGAAGGCGGAAAACCCCTACCTGACCGACGAGCAGGCGCGGCACCTGACCAAGCACGGGATCAACCGCAACGAGGACGGGACGTTCACCTGGAAGTTCGATCCCTATGTCCATCTCGATCATCCGTTCGACATCAGCAACGATCGCAAGCACGAGCTGTGGGAAGCGATCACCTGTCCCACGCTGCTGCTCAACGGCGCGGATTCGTGGGCGGGCAATCCGGAGCGCGACGGGCGCATCCGCCATTTTCGCAATGCCACGGTGATCGAGTTCGAGAACGCCGGGCACTGGCTGCACCACGATCAGTTCGACCGCTTCATGAAGACGCTGAAGGACTTCCTGTGATCGCCGGTTCGGTCGTGCCGGCGCTCAACGCCTTGCGCTGACTGCGGCCCCGGCGGTGCGGCTCACGTTCGCCAGCTACAACATCCACAAGGGCGTGGGGCTGGACCGGCGCCGCGATCCCGATCGCATCCTGGGCATCCTGCGCGAGATCGACGCGGACGTGATCGCGCTGCAGGAAGCCGATCGCCGGTTCGGCACGCGCGAGGCGGTGCTTTCGCGGCAGGCGATCCTGGAGCACAGCCCCTGGCGTCCGATCGCCCCGAACGGGGCGATGACCGGACGCGGCGGTGGCGCCCGCCCGGCGAGCATCGGCTGGCACGGCAACGTGCTGCTGGTGCGCCGCGAGATCGCGGTGGACGCGGTCGGCGCGGTGCCGCTGCCGACGCTGGAACCGCGCGGCGCGATCTGCGCGGACCTGCGCGTGGGGCAGGCGCGCCTGCGGGTGGTGGGGATGCATCTGGATCTGTCGGGCCTGCGCCGGCGGCATCAGTTGCAGGCGATCTGCGATCACGTGGGGCGCTGCGCCGGCGCGGCGCCCACCGTGCTGATGGGCGACATGAACGAATGGTCGGCGGCGCGCGGCGCCTTTCGCGGGCTGGAGGAAAGCTGGCGCCTGCTGGCACCGGGGCGCAGCTTTCCCGCGCGGAGGCCGGTGGCCCAGCTCGACCGGATCGTGGTGAGCGGCGAATGGCAGGTGGAAGACCTGGGCGTGCACCACAGCGCGCTGTCGGCGGTCGGGTCCGATCATCTGCCCGTTTGGGCGCGCCTGGCGCTGTGACAAAAAATTGCTACTGACGGTGGTGTATAACAAATACAAAGGCATTTTTGTCTGGTTATATTTGATGTTTGCTGCATCCGTCTTCACACTTTGCTCTCGATATATCGATCGGTCTCTCAATGTTAACGTCCGATGACCTGTTGGCTCCATACTGGCTTGCGCTTGGAAAATTCGTTCATCGCTATGCTGAGATCGAAGCGGCGATGCACCAGGTTTTGCGAATTGTATCTGACGTTCCTGACCGCACAGCCCAAGCGCTTTTTTCTGGAACGCGCGTTTCTCAAGCCACCGATATCGTCAAGCGTTTGTACACAGCCAGAAGGGCACATCTCCCCCTATATCTTCAAAAGGCCTTTTCCCAGATCGGAGTAGTAAACAAGGCACGAGATCGGCTGTTGCATCATGGAATGCAGTTTGAGCATGGGAAAATCATAGTAACAGATGAATCCAAAAATATTCCATCCCGCGCCTTTAAGCACGTTATATCTGTAGCTGATATGGAGGCTCTTGAGGAGGATGCCACCACCATACAGGCTTGTCTCGTATGCTTCTGGATTGAGTCTAGGCGTCCCGATCTCATCGGGGGCGAGCACCACACTGGCTGGGTCTCGCTTGCACAGGCGCAATGGCGATATAGCCAGCCGAAACCGCTGAAAACTCGCACAGTGCTTCGCGGTTCTGTTCAGGAGCGCAAAACACGCCTTCAATCATAGCGATTCATCTCAACCAGCCTGCCGCGTCTGCTCCGTTGCCGATTCCTTGCGTGTAACCCACAGCATTATTGCCTAAAAATTAGGCAAAAGGTCCGCTTTGCACAAGATTCGGGCTGATTGCGGCCGGCCGGGACGAATTTGCGTCCAAAAATCCTCGGATTCCTGAACTTTCGGTAAATGGCACGCCCTTTGCTTTGAGAAATCACGCCGGCGGGTCGCCCGGCGTAGAGGCCTGGAAAGGGGGGCGTGAATGAAGTTCATCATCGCCATCATCAAGCCGTTCAAGCTCGACGAAGTGCGTGAAGCACTGTCGGCTCTGGGCGTGGCAGGGATGACGGTGTCGGAAGTGAAAGGTTTCGGTCGGCAGAAGGGGCAAACCGAAATCTATCGCGGCGCCGAGTACTCCACCAACATGCTGCCCAAGGTGAAGATCGAGATTGCGGCCAGCGATGACCTCGCTCCGCAGATCGTCGAGACGATCCAGCAGACCGCCAGCACCGAAGCGATTGGCGACGGCAAGATCTTCGTTCTGGATCTCGCTTCCGCCACGCGCATCCGCACCGGTGAATCCGGGGACACCGCGCTTTGATTTCCGACACGAGGGGAACCCATATGATCCGTAAGATGATCAGTGGCGTTGCGGGCGTGGGCGTATCGCTCTTCGCTTCTACCGCCGCTTTCGCACAGGCCGGCCCGATCAAGGCGCCGACCGCCGAGCAGATGGCCACGATGGTCAACAAGGGTGATACCACCTGGATGTTGCTGTCGTCCACGCTCGTCCTCCTGATGAGCATTCCCGCACTCGCGCTGTTCTATGGCGGCCTCGTCCGCACCAAGAACATGCTCAGCGTGCTGATGCAGGTTTTCATGATCGTGTCGGTCGCCGCCCTGTGCTGGGTGAGCTGGGGCTATTCGATGGCCTTCACCGGCGGTTCGCCGTACTTCGGCGGCCTTTCCAAGATGTTCCTGGCCGGCGTTTCGGCCTCGACCTACGCCGCGACGTTCTCGAACAACGTCTACATTCCCGAATACGCCTACGTCATCTTCCAGATGACCTTCGCCTGCATCACGCCGGCGCTGATCGTCGGCGCGTTCGCGGAACGCGTGAAGTTCACGCCGCTGATGATCTTCACGGTGCTGTGGCTGACGCTGGTCTATTTCCCGATGGCCCACATGGTGTGGTACTTCGCCGGTCCTGACTTCCTGGCCGATGCGCCGACCGACGCCGGTCTGCTCTATGGCTGGGGCGCGCTGGACTTCGCGGGCGGCACCGTCGTTCACATCAACGCGGGCATCGCCGGCCTCGTCGGCTGCCTCGTGATCGGCAAGCGCGTGGGCTATGGCAAGGAAGCCACCCCGCCGCACTCGCTGACCATGACCATGATCGGCGCCTCGCTGCTGTGGGTGGGCTGGTTCGGCTTCAACGCCGGTTCGAACCTTGAAGCCAATGGCCTGGCCGCGCTCGCCTTCATCAACACCTTCGTCGCCACTGCCGCCGCCGCCGTTTCCTGGGCGATCGTCGAGCAGATCAAGCACGGCAAGCCCTCGATGCTGGGTGCCGCCTCGGGTGCCGTCGCCGGCCTCGTCGCGATCACCCCGGCCGCCGGCTTCGCGGCGCCGATGACCTCGATCATCCTGGGTCTCGTCGTCTCGCCGATCTGCTTCCTGTTCGTCTCGACCGTGAAGAACGCGCTCAAGTACGACGATACGCTCGACGTCTTCGGCGTGCACTGCATCGGCGGGATCGTCGGCGCGATCGGCACCGGCATCGTCGCCAACCCGGCGTTCGGCGGCCAGGGCTGGGTGGACTACACCGTGTTCCCCGCCGTTGCCGGCAAGTACGACATGGCGGCCCAGGTCTTCACCCAGATCAAGGCCGTGCTGCTGACGCTGGTCCTCTCGGGCGGTGTCTCCGCGATCCTCTTCTTCGCCCTCGACAAGACCATCGGTCTGCGTCCCAGCGAAGAGGCCGAACGCGAAGGCCTCGACATCACCGAGCACGGTGAACGCGCCTACAACTACTGAGTTACCGAGCTTGGCGGGGCGGGGGGTGTGATCCTCTCCCTCTCTCCCCCGACCCCGCCAGACGATGTTCCTCCTGCGAACAGACTAAGGCCGGAGTGCTAGCCCACTCCGGCCTCTTTTATTGTCTGGCGCAAAAGGAGGGGACGACAGGCGCCGGGAAAGGCCCGCCGTCGGAAAAATGCGCGCCGCTTAAGAGCTTTGCAACCGCTGGTCGATACTGAGGTCACTTCGGCTCAACACCCAGAGCATACGAAAGACTACGTAGTGGGCAGCAACAAGCTAAGAAGTCTGTTGGGGCGTCGGTCCGGTGCGGGAGAAGGAAACTCCCGGGCGCGGCGCATGTCGCAAGGGGATGCGGCGGCTCTCTGTTTCGCTTACGAGGATCTGGGCCTCGGCAGTTTCTGGACGACCGATGGCGAGGGGCGGCTGACGTACATGTCGCCCGCCGCGCAGGCCCTGCTCGGCGGCGGCGAGGATGGCCTCATTGGCCGGCCGTTCCTGGAGCTGTTCCTGCCGCCCGATCGCGAAGCCGAAGGAGACAGCCAGCGGGCGCTGTCCTTCGCGCTGGCCCGCCGGGGCCGCTTCGAGCGCGTGATCGCCCGGAGCGAGGCCGGGGGACGGGGCTGCTGGTGGTCCATCTCGGGCGAACCGCAGAGCGATGGCAATACCTTCACGGGCTTCCGCGGGCACTGCGCCGACATTACCGGCGAACGCGAATCCGCCGAGGAAAGCTCGCGGCTGGCCATGCACGATCCGCTGACCGGGCTGCTCAACCGCCGGCGCATGACGCAAGTGCTCGAACGCACGCTGACCGCCTACGCGCTGCAGCGGCGCTCTTGCGCGATCATGCTGATCGACCTCGACCGCTTCAAGCAGGTCAACGATACGCTGGGCCACGCCGCCGGTGACGCGCTGCTCAAGCAGGTGGCCGATCGTCTGGTGAAGATCGTGGGCGACAAGGAAAAGGTCTGCCGCCTGGGCGGCGACGAGTTCCAGGTCATCCTGCCCGATCAGGAAGATCGCGGCGTGCTGGGAGACATGGCCACCTCGATCATCAGCAGCATCTCGCAGCCTTATTCGATCGAAGGCAGCCGTTGCACCATCGGCGCGTCGGTGGGCGTGGCGGTCGCGCCGTTCGACGGGCAGGTCAGCGAAGAGCTGGTGCGCAACGCCGATCTCGCGCTCTATGCCGCCAAGGGCAGCGGGCGCGGCCGGTTCCGCTTCTTTTCGAACGATCTGCTGAAGGCGGCCGAAGATCGCCGGGTGCTGGAGGAAGACCTCATCGACGCGCTGCCGAAAGGCCAGCTCGAACTGCACTACCAGCCGATCGTGAAAGCCACGTCGAACCAGATCGTCGGGATGGAGGCGCTGGTGCGCTGGAATCATCCCGAGCAGGGCTGGATTTCGCCCGCGCGGTTCATCCCGATCGCCGAGGAATCGCACCTGATCTGCCGCATCGGCGAATGGGTGCTGCGCAAGGCGTGTGAAGACGCGGCCTCATGGCCGGGCGACGCGCGCGTGGCGGTCAATGTCTCCCCCATCCAGTTCGCGGATTCGTCGCTGCCCGCGCTGGTGGCGAGTGCGCTGGCTTCGTCGGGGCTGGAGCCCGACCGGCTGGAACTGGAAATCACCGAAGGCGTGTTCCTGCAGGAAGGCGGGACCACCGACGCTATGTTCCGGTCGCTGAAGGATCTGGGCGTTCGCCTGGCGCTCGACGATTTCGGCACCGGCTATTCCTCGCTCGCCTATCTGAAGACCGCGCCGTTCGACAAGATCAAGATCGACCAGAGCTTCGTGCGCGGCGCGACGGGTTCGGGATCGCGCAACCGCGCGATCATCGCCGCGATCGTGGCGCTGGCCAAGGCGCTGGACATGGAAACGACGGCGGAAGGCGTCGAATCGTTCGACCAGTTCGATCTGATGAAAAGCCTGGAAGTCAGCCATGTGCAGGGCTTCATCTACAGCCCCGCGATCACCAACGAGGATTTTCTGGCCCGGCTGGATGGCGATGGATGGACCATCGCCCCGTCCGGACCCGCGCGGCAACGGCATGACCGGCAGGCGATGTTCCGCCGGATCGGCGCGATCCACGAAGATCACTACTATCCGATCGTGCTGCGCAACCTGTCGGTATCCGGCGCGCTGATCGAGGGCATGGTGGACGTGCCACTGGGCACGAAATTCGTGCTCGATCTGGGTGACGGCCAGCTGGTCATCGCCACGGTGCGCCGTTCGCGCAAGCACCAGCAGGGTGTTGAGTTCGAACAGGAAATGGTGGCGGACGGCAATGGCGGGCTGTGTACGCGCCATCGCGTTTCGCCCTATGCGCTGGCGGCGGCGGGCCTGACCCAGACGCCGGGCCATGCCGGGCCCATGCTGATCACCCGCAGCGAGGACGGCCGGGTCATGCTGCCCGCGTTCAGCCTGGCGAGCGAATGGAACGGCGCCGCCCTGCGCACCGAGGCGGCCTGAACGGCGGGCGCGGGCTACCCGTTGCGGAATTTGTCCACGCCGCCTAATGCCCGGCGCATCATGGCAGACGCGCAGACATCCCCCGACCGGCCGCAACCCAAGGAATGGATCAAGGCGATCCACGCCTATGTTCCCGGCAAGTCCACCGGGGCCGACGGGCGTCCGCTGACCAAGCTTTCGGCGAACGAGAACCCGCTGGGCACCAGCGCGGCCGTGCTCGCGGCGCGTGGTGGCGCAGGGCACGGCGCGGGGGAACCTTCGCGCTATCCCGATCCCGACAGCAAGGACCTGCGCGCCGCGCTGGGCGCGCTGCACGGCATTCCCGCCGATCGCATCGTCATGGGCACCGGTTCGGACGAGCTGCTGCACATCGCGGCGCAGGCCTATGCCGGGCCGGGGGACGAGATCGTCTACGTCCGCTATGGCTTCTCGGTCTATGACATCGCCGCGCGCCGGTGCGGCGCGGTGCCGGTGGTGGCGCCGGACGCGGACTATGGCACCGACGTCGACGCGCTGCTGGCCTGCGTGACCGAGCGGACGCGGGTGGTGTTCCTCGCCAATCCCAACAATCCCACGGGCAGCTTCCTGCCGCGCGAAGGGATCGCCCGGCTCCATGCCGCGCTGCGCCCGGACGTGCTGCTGGTGATCGACCAGGCCTATGCCGAATATGTCGCGCCCGAGGACGAGGATGGCGCGCTTGCCCTCGCGGGGGGGGCGGCGAACGTGCTGGTCACGCGCACGTTCTCGAAGATCTATGGCCTGGCCGGCGAACGCATTGGCTGGGCGACGGGCGACGCCGCGATCGTCGACATGCTCAACCGCATTCGCGGCCCGTTCAACCTGTCGCTGACCGCGCAGGCGACGGGGCTGGCGGCGGTGGCGGACCAGGGCTTCGTGGAGGCATCGCGCCTTCACAACGCCGCGCAGCGCGCGAAGTTCGTGGCGGCGCTCAACGCGCTGGGCAACCACGGCATCCGTCCGTTGCCGAGCGAGGCGAACTTCGTGCTGATCCTGTTCGAAGGCGCGCTGAGCGCCGAGGCGGCCTATCTGGGGCTGATGGAGCACGGCTACATCACCCGCTGGCTGCCGGGGCAGGGGCTGCCGCAGGCGCTGCGCATCACCATCGGCACCGAAGCGCAGATGGACGAGATCGCGGCGGCGCTGCGGCAGATGTGCGAGACGGCGAAGTGACGACGCCCGCGTCCGCGCCGGCGCCGTTCCGCCACGTTGCGGTGATCGGGCTGGGCCTGCTGGGCGGATCGGTCGCCCGCGCGGTCAAGACCTACGCGCCCGATGCCACGGTAAGCGGCTTCGACGCCGATGCCACCGTGCGCCTGCGCGCGCGGGAGATCGCGCTGTGCGATTCGATCGCCGAAAGCGCGGGCGATGCGGTGCGCGAAGCGGACCTTGTCGTGCTGTGCGTGCCGGTGGGGGCAATGGGCGCCGCGGCGCGCGCGCTGGCGGCGGACCTGCCGCACGGCGCGCTGGTGACCGACGTGGGGTCGAGCAAGGCCAGCGTGGCGCGCGCGCTGGCGGAAGCGCTGCCGGGCCATGCGGTGATCCCCGCGCACCCGGTTGCCGGGACCGAGCAGAGCGGGCCGGACGCGGGCTTCGCCACGCTGTTCCGCAACCGCTGGTGCATCCTGACGCCACCCGCCGATGCCGATCCGGCGCTGCTGGCGCGGCTGGCCGCATTCTGGGAAGCGCTGGGCGCGCGCGTCGACATCATGGATGCCGAGCACCACGATCTGGTGCTCGCCGTGACCAGTCACCTGCCGCACCTGATTGCCTATACCATCGTCGGCACCGCATCGGATCTCGAGGCGGTGACGCAGAGCGAGGTCATCAAGTATTCGGCCGGCGGCTTCCGCGATTTCACCCGCATCGCCGCGTCGGACCCGACGATGTGGCGCGACGTGTTCCTGAACAACCGCGATGCCGTGCTCGACATGCTCCAGCGCTTCACCGAGGACCTGATGGGATTGCAGAAGGCGATCCGGCTCGGCGATGGCGTGGCGCTGTTCGACCACTTCTCCCACACCCGCGCGATCCGCCGCTCGATCATCGAGCAGGGCCAGGACGATGCGCGCCCCGATTTCGGCCGCGTTCACGACGAGGGCGCGGACCGACGGTCAGACCAGCAGGAATAGCAGGGCTACGGCCGCCATCACGGCGGTGGAAAGCCAGCCGCCGAGCGCCAGCGCCGGCGAGATGACGAAGGCGCCCATTACGCGCGGATTGCGCGCGATAAGCATGGTCACCACCATCAGCGGTGGCGCCAGCAGCCCGTTGACCACCGCGGCCCAGTACAGCGCGCGCATCGGATCGATCGCCAGCAGATTGAGCGCAATGCCCGCCGCCGTGGCCAGCGCGATCACGGCATAGAACGCCTTGGCTTCGCGCAGGCGCCGATCCAACCCCTCGCTCCAGTCGAAGGTTTCGGCGACGGCATAAGCGGCCGAGCCGGCCAGCACCGGGATAGCGAGCAGGCCGGTGCTGACAATGCCCAGCGCGAACAGCCCGAAGGCGAAGTCTCCGGCCAGCGGCCGTAGCGCCGAGGCGGCCTGCACCGCGCTGTCGATTTCGGTAATTCCCGCCCGGTGCAGCGTCGCCGCCGTGGCGATGACGATGAAGATCGCGGTCAGGTTGGAAAAGACCATGCCCACCAGCGTGTCGATGCGGATGCGGCGCAGCTCCGCCCCGGCGGTGCGCGGCGCCACGCAGAGCGGCTTGGTGTGGCGGCGGCGCTGTTCCTCCACTTCCTGCCCGGCCTGCCAGAAGAACAGGTAGGGGCTGATCGTGGTGCCGAGCACGGCCACCAGCGCCATTACGCTGGCCTTGTCGAAGGCCAGGTGCGGGATCAACACGCCCCGGACCGCATCGGCCCAGGAAACGTGCGCCACGGCCGCCACCGCGAAATACGACAGCAGCGACAGGGTGGTCCATTTGAGGATGCTGGCATAGCGGGCATAGCTGACGAACACTTCCAGCGCGATGCTGAGCAGCCCGAAGCCGATGATGAATGGCATGTCGCGGCCGGGCAGGATCAGGGCGAGCGCCGAGCCCATCGCGCCCAGGTCGGCGCCCAGGTTGATGACGTTGGCGATCAGCAGGAGCAGGACCACGCCGCGCAGCAAGGGCCGAGGGTAATGCGCGCGCAGGTTGTGCGCGATGCCCTGCCCCGATACCGCGCCGATCCTGCCGCAAATCTCCTGGATCGCGGTCATCAGCGGCAGGCTGAACAGCAGCGTCCACGCCATGCCATAGCCGAACTGCGCGCCGACCTGGCTGTAAGTGCCGATGCCGCTGGGATCGTCGTCGGCCGCGCCCGTAACGAGACCCGGCCCCAGCACCGCGAGAGGGGTTCGGCGGGGCGGCGCCTCCTGGCCGTCGTCTTCGGGCGGCTCGGGGGCGTCAGTCATGCAGCACGTTGAGCGCCGCCATAACCCGGGCCTCCACCTCTTCGCGGGGAAGCCCGGCGGGAATCTCCTCGCCGAAGTGATAGCGGACGGTGCCCGATCGTTTCCACAGCCGATGGTAGAGCGGGCCGCTGTTCACCGCGACCGGAATCACCGGCAGGTTCAGCAGTTTGTAAAGGCCGGCGAAGCCCGATTGCAGCGGCGCGGCCGACCCGTGCGGCACGCGCGTTCCTTCGGGAAAGATCACCAGCGGACGGCCGTTGGCGATCAGCCGGCGCGCCTCGGTCAGCATCGTGCGCAGGGCCTTTGCGCCGGCATCGCGCTCCACCCCGATCAGGCCATAGCGAACCCCCGCCTTGCCCCACAGCGGCAGGCGCATCAATTCCATCTTGGCGAAGACGACCGGCGTATCGAACGTGGCGGGCAGCTCGATCGCCTCGTAGAACGATTCGTGCCGGATCGCGTAGAGCACGCCGCCGCGCGGATGAGTCACGTTGCTTTCGCGCCGGATGCCCAGCAGATAGCGGCAGCACGCGCGGTGATACTTGCCCCAGCTGCGGATGGCCGACCGGAAGCGGTGTTCGGAAACGGACATCATCAGCGCCACCCAGATCACCAGCAGCACCGTGCCCGTGTAGAACACGAGGTAGAACGCCAGGCTGCGCGGAATGTCGAGAATGCTGCCGCGCGGCAGCGGCCGGGCCATCGGAGAGGTCATGGGAGGCGCGTTTCCTTGTTACCGGTCGGCATTACCAGCCCGCCGCCCATGCGCCGATGCGGGCCAGCAGTTTGTTGTATTCGAGGAACAGGATGCGCAGCGACGGGCGCGAAGGCACGGCATCGCGCACGATCACGATATCGTCCGGCAGCGCCGCTGCCAGGTCGAACGCGGCGCGGCGCATGTGCCAGTCGGTGGTGATGAGGCGGATCGAGTGCAGGCGCTGAGCCGCCACCCAGCGCGCCGCTTCCAGCCCGTTGGAGCGGGTGTCGACCGAATCGTAGCCCAGCGTGATGCAGCATTGCAGCAGGCGCGGCTCCACCCCGTATTCGGCCGCGAATTCGCCCGGCTTCACTTCGCGGTCCACCCCGGCGATCAGCAGCTTGCGCGCGTGGCCGGCGCGCAGTTCGGTCAGCGCGCGCGGGATGCGGCCGCCGCCGCCCGTCACCACCACGATGCCGTCGGTGGTGCGGTCGTCGGCCGGCTGGGGCAGCAGCAGCGCGAACCACAGGAAGCCCAGCACCCAGGCGAGCATCGTCAGCGACGCGATGCGCCGGAACAGGCCGGGAGGCTTGCGCAGCCGCCTCACAGCATGCGCCTCAGGTTGCGCAGCACCGAAACACGCGCCGTCACCACCGCCAGCGCCACGCCCGCCAGCGGGATCGCGGCGATCACGATCCAGTCGCTCCACAGCAGTCCGGCGGACGTGGTCATGCCCGAGCCGAGCGCCGCGAACTGGCGGCCCAGCAGCACCACCACGATCAGGCCCACCAGCAGGCCGACAATGCCGCCCGCCGCCGCGTCCATCGCCATGCTGCGCTGGAAGATCCGCGCGATCTGGTTGTCGGTGCCGCCCAGCATGTGCACGATCTCTATCGTATCGCGATGGTTGCCAAGCGCATTGCGCGAGGCCAGCAGCACGGCGGCCACGGTGGCCAGCGCCAGCAGCGCGATCAGGCCGCCCGCCAGCCATTGCAGCGCGTGGATCGCGGAAAAGACCGGGGTCAGCCAGCCCGCCTGCGCATCGACGCGCGCGGCCGGGGCGTTGCGCGCCACCCGCGCGCGCAGCGCGGCGATCCGGTCGGGCGTGGCATGGCCGGAAAGGCGCACGTCGAGCAGCGCGGGGATGGGCAGGGCTTCCACGTCGTCGCCGGGACGGGTGCCCAGCCACGGTTCAACCAGCGCGTTCAGCTCCTCCTGCGGCACCACCCGCGCCGATACCACGCCCGGCGCGCCGCGCAGCGTGGCCAGCGCGGCCAGCGCCTGCCGGTTGCGTTCGGCCGGCGCGGCGGACACGACCTGGACCGTGACGCCGCCCTCGACGTCCGCGCTCGCGGTCTGCGCGGCGTTGCGCAGGGCCAGGCCGCTGGCCGCCGCCACCACCGTCAGCGCGATCATGATGGCGATCACCCAGGGCATCGGGCCGGACAGGCGCGCTTCGGGCAGCAGGCGCGCCTCGTTGTTGCCCGCGCGATCGCGCGGGCCATCGGCCACCGCCGCGCCAAGCCAGGAAAAGACGTTCATGGTGCGACGCTCTCAGGCCCGGGCTGGCCCGCCGCCGCTCCCCCCGCTACCACCGGCGCGGACCGGCGGGGGGGATAGCGCAGCGCGCCCGTCGGATCGAGCAGCTTGCCCTTGTCGAGCCGCATGATCAGCGAATCCGGCACCTGACGGATCAGTTGCGGATCGTGGGTGGCGACCACCACGGTCGTTCCCAGCCCGTTCAGCGACTGGAACAGGCCGATCAGCTTGAACGCCATGTCCGCATCGACGTTGCCGGTCGGTTCGTCGGCGATGAGCAGTTCGGGCCGGCCGATCACCGCGCGCGCAATCGCCACGCGCTGCTGCTCCCCGCCGGAAAGCGCGGCGGGCTGGGCATGGCGCCGGTCGGCCAGGCCCACCCAGTCCAGCATGTCGTTCACCGGGCGGACGATGTCCTTCTCCACCATGCCCGCCACGCGCAGCGGCAGCGCCACGTTGTCGAAGGCGGAAAGGTGCGGCACCAGCCGGAAGTCCTGGAACACCACCCCCAGCCGGCGGCGGAAGCCGGGCAGCCGGTCGCGCGGCAGGGTGATCGCATCGGTGCCGAACATGCGGATCAGCCCGCGAGACGGGCGCTGGGCCAGATAGAGCAGGCGCAGCAGGCTGGTCTTGCCCGCGCCGCTGGCGCCGGTGAGGAAATAGAAATTGCCGGAAAAAAGCGTGAAGCTGACATCGGTCAGCACTTCCTTGCCGGTGCCGTAGCGCAGCCCGACATTGTCGAACTGAACGATCTCGGCGTCTGGCTGGGTCATGATGAAACAGGCGTCCCCGGATTGCTGTAATGCGCTCTTTTCGCAGCGTGAGCGGCTATACGCGTCAATCGATGTGGAAAAAAGGCTGTGGACGCCCTTCTCTAGGGTGCGCGCCTATTGTTTCAATCCGCTTCGCCATGCTTAACCGCAAATATGATCATCGCCTGTCCAGCCTGTTCGACGCGCTATGTCGTTCCCGACAGCGCGATCGGTGCGGAAGGTCGCACCGTGCGGTGCGCGCGCTGCCGCCATAGCTGGTTCCAGACGGGGCCGGAGCTTCCCCCGCGCGAGGATGCGCCCCCGGCGACCCGGCCCGCAGACGAACCGATCGCCGAACCGGCAAAGGCCCCCACGCCGACGGCGGCCGTCGAAGCCGCCCCCGCGGCCGAAGCGCCGCCCGCGCCATCCTCCCCCGGCAACGATCCCGCAGCGGCGGATGCCGCCGGCGATCAGCCCGCCGAACCGTCCATGGCGCGCGCCGAAGACAGCGGCGCCGCGTCCCCGCCACCCGCCTTTGCCGCCCCGCAGGTGGAGCGGGACGTGGAAGAATTCGTGTCGATGGCATCGAGCTTCGAGCACGAACCGCCGTTCCGCCCGCGCCGCAACCCGGCCCGGTTGTGGACCGCCGCGGCCGTCACCTTCGCGCTGGCGGTGGCCGCGCTGATCGGGGCCGTCAGCTATTTCGGCATGCCGGACTGGCTGCCCGTGGCCCGCCCCACCTTCGGCGCCGCGCCATCGGACCTCGCGCTGTCGTTCCCGCCGGAACGGCAGGACCGGCGCACGCTGCCCAACGGCACCGAATATTTCGGCGCGAGCGGGACGGTGACGAACGTGGGCAAGGAGGTGCGTTCGGTGCCGCCGATCCTGATCGTGCTGCGCGATGGCAAGGACCGCATCGTCTATACCTGGAACGTCACCCCGCCCAAGGACACGCTCGCGCCCGGTGAAAGCGTGACGATCAACGAAGCGGTGACCGACGTGCCCAAGGACGCCAAGATCGCGGAAATCGGCTGGAAGCCCGATTGATCCCCCGCATGGGCGCGGATGGGCGTGGATCGGAAGCCGATGGCCCGGAAGCTCCGGGAAAAAACCGCATCATGGCAGTTGCGCCCCGCAAACCCCTTTGCTAAGGGCGCGCTCCTACCCCCCGCGGGACCCCTCCGAGCGAGAACCGGTCCCGTTGATTTTGCGGTCGTGGCGGAATTGGTAGACGCGCAACGTTGAGGTCGTTGTGGGTGAAAACCCGTGGAAGTTCGAGTCTTCTCGACCGCACCAGTCATCCTGAAAATCGCGAGTGAAGGCGGTTCCCCTTTGGGGAGGTGTGCTGCTGCGTTTGCCGGGCTGCGCAGCACCGCTTGTTACCTGCCAACGGCGTCGGCGCTCAAATACCCCGGCCGCCCCCTTTCAAAGCCCATCCCGCAACCCGTCGAAGGTGACGGCCTAGCAGCCGGGCATCGGAATTAGCGACGTATTTTCAATTGGATATTTCGCCGCTCCGTTCGTTACAGCGATAGCGGCAAGGACCGGCATAGGACCGCGACGAATTTCAGCCCTGATCCTCGCCACCCAGGGACCGCACTTCGCCCATCTTTCGTTCGAAGTAGAAGGACGTTCGACCGATCACGCGGGCGATTGAGAACACGACTTCAATCGAGATAGCGTAGAAGGCGAACATCGCGCAGCCGCGAACGACGACGCTTACCACTGTGGGCACCTTGGACGTGCCAAGCCAATGCACATATATTTCGACCGGCTGCAAGCCGCGCAGGAAGCCCGGCACTTCCGGCGTAGGCAGGAGAAGCCCGGTCGCAACTATGATCGAGGCGACGGCGATCAGATTGAAGTATGAGACGTTATAGAACAATTCGTGGTATAGATCACGAAGAAGTTTCGAACGTAACTTCGCTTCAATCGACGTGCCTTCGGCCGTCTCTTTCTCGCGATTTCCCAGCAAAAAGAACATCACGTTAACGGTGAAGCCTAGCAAAATGGACTGAACCGCTAGGACGCCAGCAAGTAAGTTATCAGAAACCTTCGGACATGAAATAGCCGCAATCAAAGAAAATAGGCATGCAAATACCACTCGCGGCCACTGACTTTTCCTCTTGCGAGTGTTAAAGTCGTAGAACGTCGCGTTGTTATTACGAATTATTTGGCGAACGTTAAACACCTTCGCTTTTTTCGATAATTTGCGTTTCCAGTAGCTTCAACATCGCCGCCTTACTCTTTGCCCGATCAGGATGGCCTTTGATGTAATCCTCGATTTCGAGCGGAAACCGCGTGGCAAAGTGACCGGCCTCAATAACGTTGATCGTCCGATTTTTGCCGTTCACCGTGGCAACCACCGTGCAATCCTCAATGTCATCATCGCGAATATCAAGCAATTCGTTTCCAGACAGCATGTCCGCGATTGCCTTCCTCAAAATCGCGTCGGACTGTCCAAGCTTTGCAAGTATCTTCGTTGAAACCGTCGTATTAAATTCTTCATCTTTGCTTGAGTTTTGTTTGAATGACATAGCACCGCGCTGTCCGAATTTCGGAGTGTCGGTGATTTCAGCAGGCTTCCTTGAGAAGTTCACACGAACTTCCTTTGGCCTTGCCCCGCTATACGACGTAGCATCGTGCCTGAATGAGTGCGAAACAACGCCATCGGGCAGCATTTCCCGTAGTGTTCGCGATAGGCCACCGTAGCCACCGAACTGACCAAGGTATTGGCTCCCGACGTAGATTCGACCGCTTTCCGAGAGATAGACAAGGAAGAAGAACGGTCGAAGGCTGACGCTGCTATCCGGGATTTCGCCAACGTCGGTGTTGTCATAGGCATGGCCGGAATAAAGCGAACGGAAGCGGCCAAAGACGGTTCGGTCGTCAACCTGTTCGCATTTCTCGACAGGCGCGTTGATCGTCGTCTTCAGATATTTGCATGTCGCGTCGTCGTTCAAATCAATATCAGGCTGCGCAATCAGCTTGGCGCAAAAGGCTTTGAACTGCTCGTCGGTGAATGGCACGATTTCCGGCGCTACACCTTCGGCCCGCTTTTCCCTGATAAGGTAGTGAAAGCTGACGGTTGCTTCTTCACGCTTTCGTTTAGCCAACGCACCTTCCCCCGCTGTCGATCACGTCGAATGTGGTCTTCGGCGAATCTAATATCGTAACGAGTTGCGTATGCGAAGCGCGTCATCGTTCAGAACGCTGAAAGCGGAACGAAACCGCCCAACGGCAGCGCCAGCAGCACTAGAATGTGGGCACGGACCTTGTCCGCAACGTCCTTTGCCGATCCTTGCTTTGGAACCGGGGCGCACGACAACGCTGCCGCATAGTGCGGTAAGATATTGATTTTCTGTCGGGAAACTGGAGCGGGCGAAGGGATTCGAACCCTCGACCCCAACCTTGGCAAGGTTGTGCTCTACCCCTGAGCTACGCCCGCTCGTGCGTTTCGGGCCGGATTGGAAACCCCTTCCGGCCGGGGTGAGGCGCGCCGTTAGCATCGACTCGGGAGGGCCGCAACACCAAAAATGCACTTTCTCGCCGCGCGCCCGCCGATGGCCTGTGGAAAGGGGACAAACCCCTTGCCGAACGGCGCCGCATTCCCACATGGTGGACTACAGTATCGCAGTGTTCCCGCGCATCGGAGATCGACATTGGCAAGCCTTGGCCTGAACCTGGAAGAACAGAAGGCGGTGGACCGGTTCCGCAAGGACGTGGTCGAACCGTCGATGACCAAGCTGGTCATCCTCGATTTCTGGGCGGAATGGTGCGGGCCGTGCAAGCAGCTGACGCCGGTGCTGGAAAAGGTCGCCGCCGAATACGCGGACAAGGGCGTGGTGCTCGCCAAGGTCAACGTGGACGAGGAACAGTTCATCGCCGCGCAGTTCCAGGTGCGCTCGATCCCCACCGTCTATGCGATGTTCCAGGGCCAGCCCGTGGCCGACCTGACCGGCGCGCGCACCGAATCGCAGCTCAGGCAGTACCTCGACCAGATTCTCGCCAAGGTGCCGGTGCAGGCCGGTGACGAGCCGGCGCAGGACATCACCCCGCTGCTCGAGATGGGCGAAGAGGTGCTGGCGGGCGGCGACGGCGATCGCGCGGCGGACATCTTCGCCCAGATCATCGAGATCGCGCCCGAGAGCGCGCCCGCGCATTCCGGCCTGATCCGCGCGCTGCTGCTGGCCGGCCGCAAGGACGAGGCCGCCGAGGTGCTGGCCGCGCTCGATCCCAGGCTGGCGGACGATCCCGCGCTGGCGCAGGCGCGCTCGGCGCTGGCGCTGGCCGAGGACGCGCCCGAGGCCGGCGAACTGGCCGGGCTGCGCGCGGCGGCGGAGGCCGACCCGGCGGACATGGACGCGCAGCTCGCCTATGCCAACGCGCTCTATGCCAGCGGCGATCGCGATGCCGCCGCCGCCACGCTGCTGCGCATGATCGCCGCCGATCGTGAGTGGAACGAAGGCGCGGCGCGCGCGCGGCTGCTCCAGATCTTCGAGGCGATCGGGCTGGAAGACCCGTGGGTCGCGGCGACGCGGCGCAAGCTGTCGACCGTGCTGTTCGGCTGACCATGGGCGGAACGATCGACACCACGCGGCTTTCGATCTTCCCGCTCCCCGGCGCCACGCTGTTTCCGGGGCTGCAGCTGCCGTTGCACATCTTCGAGCCGCGCTATCGCGCGCTGGTGTCCGACGCGCTGGCGCGCGACCGGCGCATCGCCATGATCCAGCCGCAGGCGCCGGCCGAAGGCGCGCCGCTGTTCTCGGTGGGCTGCGTCGGCAAGATCGGCGAGGTCGAGGCGCTGGAGGACGGTCGCTACAACATCGTGCTGCAGGGCCTTTCGCGCTTCCGCGTGCTGCGCGAACTGGATGTGACCACGCCGTTCCGGCAGGTCGAGGCCGAACTGATCGCGGACGATCCCGACGCGGTGCTGAGCGCGGTGGAACGCGCCTCGTTCGAGCGCGAGGCGCGGATTTTCGCCGATGCGCAGGGCTATGCGGTGGACTGGGAATCGGTGACGCGGCTGGACGACATGGCGCTGATCAACGGCGTGTCGCAGATCGTGCCGTTCGATATCGCCGCCAAGCAGGCGCTGCTGGAAGCGCCTGATCTCGCCACGCGCTGCGAGCTGCTGGTGCAGTTGCTGCAATTCTTCGGCCGGCGCGACAGCGACGACAACCAGGTGACGCTGCAGTAAACGCGCTCAGAACTGCGCCTTGATCCCGTCGATCACGTATTGCGCGGCCAGCGCCGCGAGCAGCACGCCCAGCAGGCGCGTGACGACCGCTTCGGCCTGCTGGCCCACCAGCCGCATCAGCGGGCCGGCCGCCAGCAGCGCGGCGAGGATTAGCACCATCACGCAGGCCAGCGCGCCCAGCACGACCATGGTCTGCTCGTTGCCCTGTGCGCGGCTGGTCAGCAGCATGACCGTGGCGATCGAGCCCGGCCCGGCGATCATCGGCATGGCCATGGGGAAGACGGACACGTCGTCCACCTCGGTATGGCGGACCTTTTCCGCGCGCTGTTCGCGCCGTTCGGTGCGCTTTTCGAACACCATGTCGAGCGCGATCACGAACAGCATGATGCCGCCGGCGATGCGGAAGCTGGCCAGTTCGATGTGCAGGCCCGACAGCAGCTTTTCCCCGAACAGCGCGAAGACCAGCAGGATGCCCGTGGCGATCAGCGTGGCGCGGATCGCCATGTTGCGCGCCTGTGCGGGGCTGGCCCCGGCGGTGAGCCCGGCATAGATCGGCGCGCAGCCGGGCGGATCGATCACCACGAACAGCGTGACGAAGGCGGAGACGAACAGTTCCCACATCGCGCGCTTATCCCTGTCCCGCAGCGGTGGCCGGTGTGGTTGCGGGCGCGGCGGCGGTTTCGTGCAGCACTTGCGTCATGGAGCCGTCCTTCCACATCCACACCGTGAATTCGCGCGCGCCATCGGGCAGCACGGTGCTGCGCCAGGCCAGCGTGCCGTCGTCGGACTGGCCGTCCTTGCTGTCCGATCCGGCCGGCGCGGCGAGCGGCGGGATCGGCCCGGCGAGCGGGCGCTGGACGGGCAGGTCCTTCTTCGCGGGCCGGTCGGCCGCGCCCGGCGGCGGTGGCTCCCCCGGGGCCACGAAATGCGTCCGGCGCGCGGGGCAATCGGCGACCTTGCCTTCGATCCAGTCGGGCGCGACGAGCGGCCGGGCCAGCGGCTCGCCCTGATCGAGCACCCACTTCAACGCGCCCTTCTTCTTCTGCCGCTGCCAGACCGTGCTGAACCAGCCGGCGTCCGCGCCGCCGGTCCAGCCGCCATAGGTCACGCCGAAGCTGCCGTCGCAACTGGCGTAGGCGCGGTGCGTTTCCCACTGCACCGCCTGCGCCGGGTCCTTGCGGCCCTTGAGCCAGTCCTTCGCCACCACGCGCCGCGGCGTGAACATTTCCGCATCGTCGGCGGCGGTATCGCGAAACGCGGTCCACTGGCCCTTTTCGCGCGCCAGCCGGGCAAAGGCGATTTCGGCGGCGATCAGCGCGCTGGGGTTCCCGGCTGGCGTCAGCCCGCCGCCCGGCATGCCACCACGCCCCGGGCGCTGGGCAAGCGCCGGCGCGGACAGCAGCGAGAACGACAGGGCAAGGGCCAGGGCGGCACGAACGGGGCGCGACATGCCCTTGAACCTAAAGCAAAGCCGCGTCCGGTCAAACCCGCGGTGGAGAAATCAGATCGCGCCGTCTTCCAGCGCGATGCCGGCGTTGCGATAGGCGGCGACCAGGGCGTTGCGCAGCAGCACGGCGATCGTCATCGGGCCGACGCCGCCCGGCACCGGGGTGATCGCGCCGGCCACTTCGGCCGCGCCGGCATAGTCCACGTCGCCCACCAGCCGGGCCTTGCCCTCGGCGCCGGCCACGCGGTTGATGCCCACGTCGATCACGGTCGCGCCGGGCTTGATCCATTCGCCCTTGACCATTTCCGGGCGGCCGACCGCAGCGACGACGATGTCCGCCCGCTTCACCACGTCCGGCAGGTTGCGGGTGCGGCTGTGCGCGACGGTGACGGTGCAGCTTTCGGCGATCAGCAACTGCGCCATCGGCTTACCGACGATGTTCGAACGGCCGATGACCACGGCATCCAGCCCGGAAAGATCGCCGAGCCGGTCCTTGAGCAGCATCAGGCAGCCTAGCGGGGTGCAGGGCACGAAGCCCGGCTGCCCCACCGCGAGGCGTCCGGCGTTGGTGACGTGGAAGCCGTCCACGTCCTTGTCCGGATTGATCGTGGCGATCACTTTCTGCTCGTCGATATGGCCGGGCAGGGGCAACTGGACGAGAATGCCGTCGACGGCGGGATCGGCGTTGAGCCGTTCCACCACCGCCAGCAGGTCCGCCTCGGCCGTATCGGCGGGCAGCTTGTGCTCGAAGCTCGCCATGCCGGCCTCGAGCGTCGATTTGCCCTTGGAGCGGACATAGACCTGGCTCGCCGGGTCTTCGCCCACCAGCACCACGGCCAGGCCCGCCTTGCGGCCGGCTTTTTGCTCGAACGCGGCGGCCAGCTTGCCCACTTCGCCGCGCAGGTTCGCGGCAAAGGCCTTTCCGTCGATCACGGCAGCAGTCATCTCTGCAATTCCTTCAAGCCATTCCGTCCGGTGGCGGCAGGTCAATATCCCGATGCGGCAAGGCCGCTGAGCAGGATCATCAGCAGGTTGAGGCCGATGATCAGCGCCATCGGCGACAGGTCGATCGATCCGGTCTCCGGCATGATCCGGCGGATGGGATTGAGCAGCGGATCGAGAATGGCGTTCAGCGCCCGCCAGATCGCGGCAACGCCGTTGTTGTGCATGTTGACGACGTTGAACGAAATCAACAGGCCCAGCACGAACTGGACGATCACCACCACGGTGATGATCTGCACCAGATAGCTGATCATGGCGACGAGCGTGTACAGGAACATGGGCGCTTTCTTCTTGCGACGGTCGTTACGGCTGTTAGCCGAGAGACGGGCGGAAAGGCAACCGGAGGCTGTGGCGGCTCCCTACGGAGTCAGCGTGGTGCTCTCGATATGCCAGCGCAGCTGCTCTTCTGTCGCGCCCGGCACGTCGTTCACCCGGCGCAGCACGACATCGCCTTTCAGCACCCGCGTGCCGTCGGTCACGGTGACAGGGGCGGTGTAATAGAGAGAACCCGCCGCGCCCTCGCTTTCGCCCTTGCCCACGGTCACGCGCGGGTCGAGCAGGGTGCTCCATTTCGCGGCGAAGGCGCGCTCGTCCATTCCGCTGCGCGCGCCCTTGTCGCCCCAATAGGCGCGGACGGTCTCCCAGTCGCGCATTTCCACGGCCTTGCCCCAGGCCGTCAGCACCTCGGCGGGATCGCGCGAGGCCGATGGCACGCCGCGTTCGGTAATCTCGGCGGTGGGTGTCGGCGAGGGGGCCGGCACCGCTTCCGATGCCAGCTCGGCGATGGCATCGCTGGCCGTGTCGCTCGGTTCGGGCGCGGGCGGCGTGCCACCGCAGGCGGCCAGCAGCAGGGCGAGCGAGGGGACTATGCGAGAGCGCACCATGCGAAAGGGACGCACCAACGCCGGTTCCGTTCCCGCGTTTTGCCGGATCACGCCCGGATCAGCGTGCCCGCGCCGCGCGAGGTGAAGATTTCCAGCAGCATCGCGTGCGGCACGCGTCCGTCGAGCACGACCACTGCCTCGCATCCGGCCTCGACCGCGTGGACGCAGGTTTCGAGCTTGGGGATCATGCCGCCGCTGATCGTGCCGTCCTGCGCCAGTTCCGCGATGTCGGCGGGCGTCAGGTCGGTCAGCAGGTTCTTCTGCTTGTCCAGCACGCCGGGTACGTCGGTCAGCAGGAACAGGCGCGATGCGCCCAGCGCCGCGGCGATGCAGCCGGCCATGGTATCGGCGTTGATGTTGTAGGTCGCGCCGTCCTCGCCCACCCCGATCGGCGCGATCACCGGGATCATGCCGGCCGCGCAGATCGTGTCGATCACCGTGGTGTCGATCCGGTCCGGCTCGCCCACGAAGCCCAGGTCGACCACCAAGGGTTCGCCGTCGTCCTCAATCGCCTTGGGCGCCTTGGACTGGACCTTGCGGGCCACGACCATGCCGCCATCCTTGCCCGAAATGCCGATGGCCTTGCCGCCGGCGCGGGCGATCCAGCCGACCAGTTCCTTGTTGATCGCGCCGGCCAGGACCATTTCGGCCACTTCCGCGGTCTGCTTGTCGGTGACGCGCAGGCCGTTGACGAACTGCGATTCGATGCCCAGCGCCTTCAGCATCCGGCCGATCTGCGGCCCGCCCCCGTGGACCACCACGGGATTGATGCCCACCGCCTTCAGCAGCACGATGTCCTCGGCGAAATCGTGGGCCAGTTCGGGATCGCCCATGGCGTGCCCGCCGTACTTCACCACGAAGGTCTTGCCGGCATAGCGCTGGAGATAGGGCAGCGCCTCGGTCAGCGTTTCCGCCTTGGCGAGCATCGCCGCGCGATAGGAATCGGAGATTTCGTGGTTCGTGGCCATAATGGCCGCGCCCTTACGCCCCTTGGCGCGAAATTAAAGCGTTTTCGTGCGCGTGCGGGTCAGCGTGGCGCGTCCAGCCAGCGCCCCAGCCGCACGAAGAGCCAGATGCCCGGCGGCACCATGATCGTCGACAGCACCAGCTTGGAGATGATCTGCCCTTCCATGATCGCGCCGATCGGCAGGTCCTGCCCATAGAACGAGATCGTGATGAACAGCACCGTATCGACGATCTGCGACAGCATGCTGGCGATCCACGCGCGCAGCATCAGCAGCCGCCCCTGCCCGCCGGCAATGCGGGAAAACAGATAGACGTTGAGCGTCTGCGAGGTGCCGTAGGAAATCAGCCCGGCGAACTGCATCCGCGCACCTTGCCCCAGCAGACGGGCGAAAGCCTCCTGATCCGACCAGAATGGCGCGGGCGGCACCACATGGATGACCAGCGAAAGCAGCACCATCGACACGATCAGCGGCACGAAGCCGAAGCGCACCAGCCGGTTCGCCATGTCCTGCCCGAACAGCTCGGCCACGGCGCTGGCCAGGATCACCAGCAGCAGGAACGCGAAGATCCCGGATTCGACCGCCAGATCGCCCAGCAGCGGCCAGTGGCCCAGCGAGGCGAGCTTGGTGCCCAGCACGCCCGCCAGCACGGCCAGCCCGCCATAGAGCAGCGCGAACGCGAACAGGGAGCGGGGGATCGAGGAGGGGATCGAAGGAGCGATCGAGGTCTGCGGCGCCGGTGCGGCCCGGGGCGGGGCGGTTTCTTGCATGGACGGGCGATAGCGGGATTTTGACCGGCCGCCAAATCCCGTTTAGGAGCAGGAGAAACCAGTTCGTCTTTCCCTCCTTCATCGTCCGGAGCCGATAGCCCCCGATGCGCGTTGTCTTGAGCCTCGTCGGGATGGGGATCATCCTGCTGGTCGCCTTCCTGCTTTCCACCAACCGCCGCGCGATCCGCCCGCGCGTGGTCGGCGCAGCCTTTGCCCTGCAGGCCGGCTTCGCCGCGCTGGTGCTTTACCTGCCGTGGGGCAACGCCGCGCTGCAGGCCGCCGCGCACGGGGTGGAGCGCCTGCTCGGCTTCGCCAAGGCGGGCGTGACGTTCCTGTTCGGCCCGCTCGCCAAGCCCGAGATCGGCGGCACCAGCTTCGCCATTTCGGCGCTGCCGGTGATCATCTTCTTCGCCGCGCTGATCTCGATCCTCTACTACCTCGGCGTGATGCAGCTGGTGATCCGCTGGATCGGCGGCGGGCTGGAAAAGATCACCGGGATCAGCAAGGTCGAATCGCTCTGCGCCGCGTCCAACATCTTCGTCGGGCAAAGCGAGGCGCCGCTGGTCATCCGCCCCTATCTCGCCGCGCTCAATCCGTCGCAACTGTTCTGCGTGATGACGGTGGGCATGGCCGGCGTGGCGGGCACGATCCTGGCCGCCTATGCCAGCATGGGCATCCGCATCGATTATCTGGTGGCCGCCGCCTTCATGTCCGCGCCGGGCGGCATCCTGATGGCCAAGACGATGATGCCTGACGAGCCGCCGACGCCGGCCGACGTCGCGGCCGATCCGTTGCCCAACCCGCACGACCCGCCCACCCTGGTTCCGCCCGCCGGCATGGCCGCAGCCGCGCTGAACCGCGATGACGTGACCAGCCAGCCGGGTGTCGCCGCCAGCGGCGAACCCGTGGCGGAAGAACACGAGGAACGCCCCGCCAACCTGATCATGGCGGCCAGCCAGGGCGCGCAGACCGGGGTCAAGCTGGCCGTGGCGGTGGGCGCGATGGTGCTGGCCTTCGTTGCGCTGGTGGCGCTCGCCAACGGCATTCTCGGCTGGCTGGGCGGGCTGGCCGGCTATCCCGACCTCTCGTTCCAGCAGATCCTCGGCACGGTTTTCGCGCCGATGTTCTACCTGCTCGGCTCCCCCACCTGGGCGGAGGCGATGCAGGCGGGCGGCCTGTTCGGCACCAAGATCGTGCTCAACGAATTCGTCGCCTTCATCGAACTGGGGCAGGACACCGGCCTGTCCAAGGTCAGCGTCGCGCTGGTGACGTTCGCGCTGTGCGGCTTCGCCAATTTCAGCTCGATCGCGATCCAGATGGCGGTGACCGGCGGGCTTGCCCCCAACCAGCGCCCGATGATCGCCAAACTCGGCATCCGCGCGCTGCTGGCGGGCGCGCTCAGCAACCTGATGAGTGCGGCGCTGGCGGGATTGTTTTTGTCGTTGTGAGGTTTCGCACGGTGGCCTGAGATGCCAGCGTGCGCTGGCATGACGTTGTTGGCTTTCATATTCACGTCGTCCCGGCGAAAGCCGGGACCTCGGGCGGCTACAGAAGGACCGCGAAGAGATCGTCCCACGCCGGGTTGGCTTTCTCGATCAGGTCGATCTTCCAGTCGCGCTGCCACGCCTTGAGCGCCTTTTCGCGCCGGATCGCTTCCTCGATCGTCGTGTGTTCCTCGGCCAGCACGAGGCGCCGAAGATTGTAGCGGCGGCAGAAGGACGATCCGCGCCCCTCGCGATGCTGGGCGACGCGGGCCGCCAGATCGGCGGTGACGCCGATATACAGCACCCCGCGCGGCTTGTTCGTCATGATGTAGGTCCAGCCGCCCTTGCGCATGAGGGGGAGGGTACCCAGGACGGCCCGAGATGCCAGCGTGCGCTGGCATGACGTTTCCGATTTTATCTTCGTCATCCCGGCGGAAGCCGGGATCTCAGGCGGTTACGCGCTTACAGCCCGTGCAGCATGTCCACCGCCTTGGCCAGCTCGCCATCAAGGTAGCCGAGCAGCTTGTGCCAGTCGTGCGCGCCGGCCAGTTCGCCGGGGCCGTCGCTGACGCCGCGCAGGCCGATCAGTGGAATGCCGAAAGTGCGGGCGGCGCGGGCGACGGCGTAGGTTTCCATGTCGACCATGTCGGCGTCCACGCGATCCCAGTGGTCGCCGCTGACCACGTCGCCCCCGCTGGATAGCGTGGCCACCGGCAGGTCCAGCGGGGTTTCCAGCGGAAGCTCCTTCGGCTCGTCCAGATAGGGCACCACGCCCGGCTCGATGCCGAGCGGCGAGGCGTCCATGTCGCGCCACGAGACGCTGGCGATCTGGTGGACGGAGCCCAGCGCGCAGCGGCGCGATCCGGCCGAGCCGAGGCAGACGATCAGGTCCGGCAACCGCCCCGCCGCGTCCAGCCGGGCCAGCGCAACGCCGGTGTGCAGCGCGGCCTCGACCGGGCCGATGCCGGTGATCAGCGGCGTGAACCGGGCGCGCAGGTGCGGGCCGTATTCGGGCTCCGCCGCCATCACGAACAGCACGCGGCGGGTGCCGAAGGGGGTAAGTTCAACCATTCGCCTGCGCCTTCAACTGGTACAGCAGGTCCAGAGCCTCGCGCGGGGACAGCGCGTCGATGTCCAGCCCGTTCAGTCGGTCGCGCAAGGCATCGACCTTCTCCTCCACCGCCTCGATCGCGGCGGCGAACAGCGGCAGGTCGTCCAGCCCGGCGGCGAGGCCCCCGGTGGAGGCGCGGCCTTTCTCCAGCTTGTCGAGCACCGCCTTGGCGCGCTTGACGACCGGCGCGGGCACGCCGGCCAGCCGGGCGACGGCGAGGCCATAGCTCTTGTCCGCCGGCCCTTCGGCAAGCTCGTGCAGCAGCACCAAGTCGCCTTTCCATTCGCGCGCGCGGACATGGTGGAGCGACAGCGCATCGCAGCTTTCGGCCAGCCGCGCGAGTTCGTGGTAATGCGTGGCGAACAGGCAGCGGCAGCGGTTGACCTCGTGGACCGCCTCCACCACCGCCCAGGCGAGCGCGAGGCCATCGTAAGTCGAGGTGCCGCGCCCCACTTCGTCGAGGATGACGAAGCTGCGCTCGCTGGCCTGCGCGAGAATGGCGGCGGTCTCGACCATCTCGACCATGAAGGTCGATCGCCCGCGCGCAAGGTTGTCCGACGCGCCGACGCGGCTGAACAGCCGGTCGACCATGCCGATCGTCGCGGCCTCGGCGGGCACGAACCCGCCTGCCTGCGCCAGCAGCACGATCAGCGCGTTCTGGCGCAGGAAGGTGGACTTGCCGCCCATGTTGGGGCCGCCGACCAGCCACAGCCGGTTCTCGGGCGCGAGCCGGCAGTCGTTGGCGACGAAGCGTTCGCCCTTGACCGCGAGCGCCGCCTCCACCACGGGATGCCGCCCGCCGGCGATGTCGAGCACGGGTTCGGCCACGACATGCGGCAGCGCCCAGCCACCTTCGGCCGCGCGTTCGGCCTGCCCGCAGGCGACGTCGATCCGCGCCAGCGCGGCGGCGGTGGCGGCGATGCCTTCGCGCGCGTGGACGGCGGCGGCGACCAATTCCTCGAAATGGGCTTCCTCCGCCGCCAGCGCATGGCCGCCCGCCTCGGCGATGCGGCTCGCCTCCTCGTGCAGCGCCAGCGCGTTGAAGCGCACCGCGCCGGCCATCGTCTGACGGTGGGTAAAGCCGCTGTCGGGCAGCATCAGCTTGTCGGCATGGCGCGCGGGCACTTCGATGAAATAGCCGAGCACGCCGTTGTGGCGGATCTTCAGCGCGGACACGCCGGTCTCGTCGCGGTATTTCGCTTCCAGCGCGGCGATGGCGCGGCGCGAATTGCCGGCGGCGCGGCGCAGTTCGTCGAGCGCCGCGTCATAGCCTTCGGCGATGAACCCGCCCTGCGCGCGTTCGGTGGGCGGCGCGGGCACCAGCGCGCGGACATAGAGATCGATCAGCGCGCCGTGCCCGCCCAGCGCCGGCAGCAGCGCCTCGGCCAGTGCCGGCCGTTGCCCGCGCGCGGTCAGCACCTCGCGCAGGCGCCAGGCTTCGGACAGGCCATCGCGCAACTGTCCCAGATCGCGCGGACTGCCCCGCCCGGCGACGACGCGGCCGAGCGCGCGGCCGATGTCGGGCGCGGCCTTCAGGATTGCGCGCAGGTCCGCGCGCAGCAGCGGATCGTCGTGCAGCCAGCCGACCAGTTCCAGCCGCGCGCGAATCGCCGGCGCATCGGTCAGCGGCGCGGAGAGGTCCTCGGCCAGCAGCCGTGCGCCGGCGCCGGTCACGCAGCGGTCGATTGCCTCGAACAGGCTGCCCTTGCGCGTGCCGCCGGTGGAGACGAGGATTTCGAGGCTGGCGCGCGTCGCCTCGTCCATCGCCATGTGCCCGCCCGCCGTGCGCGCCACCGGGGGCAGCAGCAGCGGCAGGCGGCCGCGCCCGACATGGTCGAGGTAGTCGATCAGCCCGTTCGCCGCCGCCAGCATCGGCCGGGTGAAAGGACCGAAGCCGTCGAGCGTGGCAACGCCGTGCAAGTCCTTGAGCCGCGCCTCGCCGGCGTTGCTGTCGAATCCGCGCCCCGGCCGCCGCACCGCATCGAACGGGGCATCGGTCCAGTCCTCGCTGGCCACGATCTCGCTCGCGCCCAGCCGGGCCAGCGCCGCGCCCATCGCCGCCGGCTCGCATTCCTCCAGTTCCATGCGGCCGGTGGAAATGTCGCAGGCGGCAACGCCGATCAGCCCGCGCACCTCGCACACCGCCGCCAGCACGTTGGCGCGGCGCGGTTCGAGCAGCGCTTCCTCGGTCAGCGTGCCGGCGGTGACGAAGCGGACGATGTCGCGCGCGACCAGCGCCTTCGATCCGCCGCGCTTCTTCGCTTCCTCGGGCGTTTCCACCTGCTCGGCGATGGCGACGCGGCAGCCGGCCTTGATCAACCGCGCCAGGTACGATTCGGCCGCATGCACCGGCACCCCGCACATCGGGATCGGCGCGCCGCCGTGCTCGCCCCGGCTGGTCAGCGCGATGTCCAGCACTTGCGCGGCGATTTTCGCGTCGTCGAAGAAAAGCTCGAAGAAATCGCCCATCCGGTAGAACAGCAGGCAGTCTCCCGCCTGCTGTCTGAGCGCAAGATATTGCGCCATCATCGGAGTTGGGGCATTTGGCGTCACGGCGCGAGTGGCTAGACGAAGCGCGGGGTTTTCACAAACCATCGAAGCCGGATATCGACAGGGGCTCATGCAAAGCCAGCAAAGAGGCCGTCCCAAGGCCTGGTCGTTCGATTGGCATGCCGCGGCGCTCCCGTGGCTCTCCGCGCCGGGCATCGTGCTTACGGTCCTGTTGGTGTGCCTGCCGTTCGCGCTGGTGGAAGTGCCACCGCTGATCGACGTGCCGGGCCACATGGGCGCCGCCGCGATCGAGGCCGCCGGCCCCGGCAACCCGCTGGAACGCTACTTCACCTGGAAATGGGTGTTCACGCTTAACATCGGCGGCGGCGTGCTGATGAAGCTGCTGGGCGCGCAGTTCGGCATCCTGGCCGCCGGGTGGTGGAGCACGGTGCTGGCGACCGGCCTGTTCGCCGGCGGCGGCCTGGCCACGGCGCGCGTGCTCAATCCGCGCGGCGGCCACGCCACCGCCTGGGCGCTGATGTTCGTGTTCAGCTTTCCGCTGCTGACCGGTTTCCTCAACTATATCCTCGCCACCGGGCTTTCGCTGTCGGCCTTCGCCGCCTCGGTCTGGCTCGAAAACCAGCCGAAGAAGCGCGCCGCGATGCTGATCGTGGCGCAGCCGGTCGCCATGCTGTGCCATGCCATCGGCGGCGTGCTGCTGGCGCTGCTGGTCGGCGGCGCGGCGCTGGGGCGCGAGATCGACCGGCTCCCCGCCGGAAGCTGGCGGCCTTCGCGCTGGCGCCCGCTGGCGCGAGAGCTGGACTGGAAGGCGATCGCCAAGCGCCTGTTCGTCACCTGCTGGCCGCTGCTGACCACGGTGCTGGTGGTGGTGCTGTGGAAGACCTTCTCGCCCGAACCGGTGGCCAGCATGAACCGCTGGCGCTGGGACCAGAAGGCGTGGTCGTTCGTGCTGACGCTGCGCGATCAGTCGCTGGTGCTCGACGCGGCGACGACGATCGCCTGCTTCGGGCTGATCCTGTGCGGCTGGCTGGCCGGCGCGCGGTGGAGCTGGCGGCAGGGCCTGCCCGGCCTGCTGGTGCTGCTGCTGTTCGTGGCCATTCCCAGCGACATCAACGGCAGCGCCTTCGTCGATATCCGCCTGCTGCCGGTGGCGGCGATGCTGCTGCTGGCGCTGCAGGACTGGAGCCGGGCGAAGCCTTCCTATGCCCGCGCGGTGGCCTATGTCGGCATGGCGCTGCTGGGCGTGCGGCTGGTGGTCACCGGGGCCAGCTTCGCGGACTACGCGCAGGACTACAAGCGCCAGCTTGCCGCGCTGCATCACGTGCAGCCCGGCAGCCGCGTGCTGGCTTTCGTCGAACATACCTGCATCGAGGAAAGCTGGCGCAACACGCGGCGCGATCATCTCGCCAGCCTTGCCAGCCTCTACCGCCAGGCCTGGGTGAACGACAACTGGGCGGTGCCGGGGCTGCACATGGTGGTGCCGCGCTTCCGCCCCGGCCGCAACTTCACTGCCGATCCGTCCGAATTCGTGTGGTCGCCCAATTGCCAGAGCGGCCGCCTGCGCAGCGTGGATTCCGCGCTGAAGTATGCGCCGATCGAGCGGGTGGACTATGTCTGGCTGATCGACACCGGCCTGCCGCGCCGCCCCGATCCGCGCCTCCAGCTGGTATGGCAGGACGGGCGCAGTCTGCTTTTTGCCGTCAGACCCTTGGGTTTTCCGAACTGGAAGCCTAGGGACTTCTGACACCGCCCGACCGGCCCTGTCCGGTCCACCCAGCGTGGGAGCATTTGCATGTCAGAGGAAAGCAACGTCCGTTTCACCGAACGCGAGGCGTTGTTCTACCACAACACGATCCGGCCCGGCAAAATCGAGATCATCGCCAGCAAGCCCATGGCGACGCAGCGCGATCTCAGCCTTGCCTATTCGCCCGGCGTGGCCGTTCCCGTGCGGGCCATCGCGGACGATCCGGCGACGGCCTATGACTATACCGCCAAGGGCAATCTCGTTGCCGTGATCTCCAACGGCACCGCCATCCTGGGCCTCGGAAACCTTGGCGCGCTCGCCTCGAAGCCGGTGATGGAAGGCAAGGCGGTGCTGTTCAAGCGCTTCGCCGACGTCGATTCGATCGACATCGAAGTCGCCACCGAAGACCCGGAAGCCTTCATCAACGCGGTGGCGCTGCTGGAACCCAGCTTCGGCGGCATCAACCTCGAAGACATCAAGGCGCCCGAATGCTTCATCATCGAACAGGCGCTGCGCGAACGCCTTAAGATTCCGGTGATGCACGATGACCAGCACGGCACCGCGATCATCACCGCCGCCGGGCTCGTCAATGCCTGCCACCTGACCGGGCGCGATCTCAAGGACGTGAAGGTCGTGGTCAACGGCGCGGGCGCGGCGGCGATCGCCTGCACCGCGCTGATCAAGGCGATGGGCGTGCGCCACGACAACGTGATCATGTGCGACCGTTCGGGCACGATCTGGCGCGGCCGGTCGGATGGCATGGACCAGTGGAAAAGCGCGCACGCGGTCGATACCCCGGCGCGCACGCTGGAAGAGGCGCTGGTGGGCGCGGACATCTTCCTGGGCCTGTCCGCCGCCGGCGCGCTCAAGCCGGAATACGTCAAGGCCATGGCCCCGCAGCCGATCATCTTCGCGATGGCCAACCCCGATCCGGAAATCACTCCGCCCGAAGCCAAGGCGGCCCGGCCGGACTGCATCATCGCCACCGGCCGTTCGGACTATCCGAACCAGGTCAACAACGTGCTGGGCTTCCCCTTCATCTTCCGCGGCGCGCTGGACGTGCGGGCGACCGCGATCAACGAGGAGATGAAGATCGCCGCCGCGGAAGCGATCGCCGAACTCGCTCGCCGGCCGGTGCCGGAGGAAGTCGCTGCCGCCTATGGCGGGCAGTCGATGCAGTTCGGGCATGACTACATCATTCCCGCGCCGTTCGATCCGCGCCTGATGGAAGTGGTGTCTTCCGCCGTGGCCAAGGCGGCGATGGATTCGGGCGTGGCGATGAAGCCGATCGAGGACTTCGACGCCTATCGCCACGATCTGAAGGCGCGGCTCAACCCGACGACCTCGGTGCTGACCAACGTCTATGCGCAGGTGAAGCGCAACCCCAAGAGAGTGGTCTTCGCCGAGGCGGAGAACGAGGTGGTGCTGCGCGCCGCCGTGCAGTTCCGCGATTTCGGGTATGGCGAACCGGTGCTGGTAGGCCGCGACCAGGTGGTGCGCGAAAAGCTCGTCGAACTCGGCATCGGCAATCCGGACAGCTACGAGATCCACAATTCGGCGATCAGCCCGCACGTGCCGGCGATGGTGGAGATGCTCTACGAACGGCTGCAGCGGCGGGGCTTCCTGGAGCGCGACGTGCGCCGCATGGTCAACCAGGACCGCAACGTCTTCGCCTCGGCGCTGGTCAAGCTTGGCCATGCCGATGCGCTGATCACCGGCATGACGCGCACCTTCTCGCAGACCCTGAAGGAAGTGCGGCAGGTGCTCGATCCCGCGTCGGGCAAGGTGCCCTTCGGCATTCACCTGATGGTGGCCAAGAACTACACCGTGTTCCTGGCCGATACGACCGTCAACGAGCGGCCGAGCGCGGAAGACCTGGCCCATATCGCCATCGAAACGGCGGACGTCGCGCGCCGCATGGGCCACGAACCGCGCGTGGCGTTCCTGTCGTTTTCCACTTTCGGCAACCCGATGGGGCGCTGGGTGGAGCCGATCCGCGGCGCGGTTTCGATCCTGGACGAGACGAACCCCGGCTTCGAATACGAAGGCGAAGTGGCGCCCGACGCAGCGCTCAATCCCAAGGTCATGGCGAACTACCCGTTCAGCCGCCTCTCGGGGCCGGCCAACGTGCTCATCATGCCGGGGCTGCAATCGGCCAACATCTCGGCCAAGCTGCTGCGCGAACTGGCGGGCAACGCGGTGATCGGGCCGATGCTGCTGGGCATGGAAAAGCCCGTGCAGATCGCGCCGATGACCGCGATCGCGCCCGATATCCTCACGCTGGCCGTGCTCGCGGCGGCGGGCGTGGCGCAGTAGCACCCGGACGGGATCAGGACGAAGGCGGGACGGCCTCGGCGACGAGGCCGTCCACCAGCGCCCGCAGGCCGCGCTCGAAACTTTCCTCCAGATCGAACATTCCGGTCAGGAACGCGTTCATCGCAGCGTTCTCGCGATAGATCGACCAACCGAGCGCCAGCGACAGGACGGCGGCCTGCGCCTCCAGCGATTGTTCGCGGCTGAACCCGCGCTTCACCAGGGGCGCGGCCATGCCCGTGGCCATTTCCTCGCTCGCCTGCACGAGCGGACGGGCCGAGGCCAGCAACCGGGCGGAATCGCGGCGGCGCGCCAAGCTGCGGCATAGCCCCCGGCCCAGGGTCAGCAGCCATGCGCGCGCATCGAGTCCGTCATGCAGGCCGGCGCGCGCTTCGGCATAGAGCGCTTCGGCCATCAGCCCGCCCAGGGCCGCCTTGTCGCGCACGTGCCAGTACAGCGCCGGCGCTTGTACCGAGAGCCGCGCCGCCAGCGCCCGCATCGTCACGCCGTCCAGCCCTGCCTCGTCGAGCAGGGCAAAGGCGGCGGTCACGATGCCGGAGCGATCGAGTGCAATGTCGCGGTGGCGGGCCATCGTTCCCGTTTGACAATTTAACGACGTTAAGTAAACTCGGGCGCACGGTTTTTGGGAGAGAAGCCCGATGATTCATGTGCGCAACGCCTGGCACGTAGCCTGCTGGTCGATGGACCTGGAGGCGGAAAAGCCCTTCGCGATCACCATGGCCAACGATCCCGTGGTGATCTTCCGTACCGCCAGCGGGCGCATCGTGGCGCTGGAGGATCGCTGCGTCCACCGGCTGGCGCCGCTGTCGCTGGGCCGCTGCGAGGGCGAGGCGCTGCGCTGCCTGTACCACGGCCTGAAGTTCGAGGCAGACGGCCGGTGCAGCGAAATTCCGGGGCAGGAGACGATCCCCGCCACCGCCCGGGTGCGCAGCTATCCCGTGGTGGACCGCCACAGCTGGATCTGGGTGTGGCTGGGCGATCCCGCGCTGGCCGATCCGGCGCTCATCCCGCCGGCGGTCGGGTTCGACGATCCGGACTACATTCTCGGCCGGGGCCAGCTCGACTATGCCGCCGAGGCCCGGCTGATCCACGACAACCTGTGCGATTTCACGCACCTTGCCTTCGTCCACGCCAACAGCTTCGGCGCGGACGAGGAATGGGCGCGCACGCGGCCCAAGGTCACGCAACTGCCGCGCGGCGTGCGGTTCGAACGCTGGGTCCGCGGGCAGAGGCGCAGCACGATCAACGGCGGCCTGGAGCCGGTCGACCTGTGGAGCTGCTACGAATACCACGTCCCCGGCATCCTGCTGATGCCCGGCGCCAGCTATCCCGCCGGCACCGCCGACCGGCTGCGCGACGCGCCGCCGCCGCCCGATCTGCCCAGGACCGGCGTCACCTTCACCAGCCAGGCCGTGACCGCGCTGACCGACAGCACCAGCCGCTATTTCTTCAGCTGGGGGCCGCACCGCGATCATGGCGACGAAGCGCTGCGCGACCGGCTGATGGGCGTGGCGGGAATGGCCTTCGCCGAAGACAAGACCATGATCGAGGCGCAGCAGAAGGTGATCGACCGCGATCCCGCGCGGCCGGTCCTGCCGGTCACGTTCGACAAGGGCGTGGTGCTTTTCAACCGCCTGGTCGAACGGCTGGCGCGCGAGGAGCGGGACGGCGTTTCCGCCGCGGCCTGATCAGATCAGGCCGGCCAGCGGGCTGGAGGGATCGGCGTACTTCCTCGTGCCCATTCGCCCCGCGCGATAGGCTTCGCGGCCGGCCTCGGTGGCCAGCTTCATCGCCCGCGCCATGCGCACCGGGTCCTTCGCCTCGGCGATCGCGGTGTTCATCAGCACGCCGTCGCAGCCCAGTTCCATCGCCACCGCTGCGTCCGATGCGGTGCCCACGCCGGCATCGACCAGCACCGGCACGCTCGCGCCTTCCACGATCAGGCGGATCATCACCCGGTTCTGGATGCCAAGGCCCGAACCGATCGGCGCGCCCAGCGGCATCACCGCCACCGCGCCGGCGCTTTCCAGTTGCTTCGCCGCGATCGGATCGTCCGAACAGTAGACCATCGGCAGGAAGCCTTCGTTGGCCAGGATTTCCGTGGCGCGCAGCGTTTCGCGCATGTCGGGATAGAGCGTCTTCGCCTCGCCCAGCACTTCCAGCTTGACCAGATCCCAGCCGCCCGCCTCGCGCGCCAGGCGCAGCGTGCGGATCGCGTCCTCGGCGGTGAAGCAGCCGGCGGTATTGGGCAGGTAGGTGATTTTCTTCGGATCGATGAAGTCCGTCAGCATCGGCGCCTTGGGATCGGAAATGTTCACGCGGCGCACGGCGACGGTGACGATCTCCGCGCCCGAGGCGGCGACGGCGGCGGCGTTCTGCGCGAAGTCCTTGTACTTGCCGGTGCCCACGATCAGGCGCGAGCGGAAAGTGCGGCCCGCAACTGTCCAGCTGTCATCCTCGTTCACGCCCTGCATTCCTTCTTCTTGCCCGCCGCCCACGAAGTGGACGATCTCCAGCACATCGCCATCCGCCAGCGCGACATCGGCCAGCGTCGAACGCGGCGCGATCTCGCCGTTGCGCTCGACCGCGACCTTGGCCGGATCGAGCCCGATCGCGCGCACCAGATCGGCGATCGAACCCGGCGCGGCGCGGCGCGTTTCGCCATTGACGGTGATCGAAAGCGAAGCGGGGGAAGGGCTGGCATCCATGCCCGCCGCTTTAGCGTGCGGGGCGCGGCGTGCAAGCGTGCGCTCAGGGGCAGGAGTAGCCGCTCAGCAGCCGCGCCGCATGTTGATGAGGTGCGCCGTCGCCACCAGTACCACGCCGCCGATGGTCAGCACCGCTTCCTGCGTGCCGTGCCCGGTCACGACCGCCGCCGCCATCAGCGCCAGGCCGGTTCCGCCCACGGCGAGCGGCAGGACATGGCCGTGCCGCAGCGCGCCAAGGCCGATCGTGGTGGCGCCAACCGTCAGGGCCAGCACCAGACCGATGCGGTGGATCGCCGGGTCCAGCAGCACGCCGCCGCCCACACCCAGCAGGCCGACCAGGAAAACGCCGGCCAGGCAATGCAGCAGGCACAGCCCCGAAAGGAGCACGCCGAACCGGTCGAGCCGGGAACGCAGGGCCTGCAGCGCGTGATTCATGGCAGTGCATATATGTTACACTGTATCATTGCACAAGAGGGCATCCCGTTTCTGATGCGGGATTCCCGCTTGCGCTGGAACGACGTCGGTGGGACAGGCTGAGGCCCATGGAATCCGCGATCCCCTCTCCGTTCGCCGCCCCGCGCGAAGCGCGCGCCGCGCCGCTGGCCATTGCCCGCTGGCTGTTGATCGTGGCGGCGATGGTGGCGATGATCGTCGTGGTCGGCGGGATCACCCGGCTGACCGAGTCGGGGGTCTCGATCACCGAATGGAAGCCGGTGACTGGCGCCCTGCCGCCGTTGACCGATGCGCAGTGGCAGGCCGAGTTCGACGCCTATCGCCAGACGCCGCAATATCGCCTGGTCAACGGCCCGGCGGGCATGACGCTGGCGGACTACAAGTTCATCTTCTTCTGGGAATGGGTCCACCGCCTGCTGGCACGCACGATCGGCATGGTCTTCGCGCTGCCGCTGGCGTGGTTCTGGGTGAAGGGGCGCATTCCTGCGGGCTACAAGCCGCGCCTGCTGGCGCTGCTGGCGCTGGGCGGGCTGCAGGGCGCGGTGGGCTGGTGGATGGTGAAGTCCGGCATCGTCCACGACATCAAGGTCAGCCATTTCCGCCTGGCCGCGCATCTCCTGGTGGCGCTGGTGACGCTGGCCGGCCTCGTATGGACCGCGCTGGACCTGCGCGCGCTGGCGCGGGGCCGGGCGCGCGCGCGGCTGACCGGCTTTTCAGGGCTGGCGCTGGCGATGCTGGTGCTGCAACTGTTCTACGGCGCGCTGCTCGCGGGCCTGCGCGCGGGCACGGCAGCAGGCGGCGGCTGGTTCAACTGGGATGCCTGGCCGCTGATGCAGGGCAGTTTCTTTCCCGCCGGCATCGACTGGTCGCATGGCGGGGCGCATGCCTTCCTGTCCGATCCGTTCCTCGTTCATTTCGTCCACCGCTGGTGGGCCTGGGCGGTGGTGGCGGTGCTGGTGGTGATGGGGCGCAAGCTGCGCAAGGTGCAGGCGCGGCCCGCCTCGATCGCCATCCACAGCGCTTTCGGCACGCAGATTCTGCTCGGCATCGCCACGGTGATGAGCGGTGTGGCGATCTGGATCGCGGTGGCGCACCAGCTGGTCGGCGCGCTGCTGGTAGCCGCGACGACGTGGGGCGCGCACGCGCTCGGCCAGAAGCGCTGATTCGCCATGGCGGACGGCGCGGCGCTGATCTGGAGCCCTTTCGCCAGCCGCGCCGACGCGGAAGCGGCCGCCGGCGCGCTGCTCGATGCCGGGCTGATCGCCTGCGCCAATATTCTGCCGGGCATGATCTCGCTTTATACCTGGCAGGGCGAGCGCGGCGCTGGCGAGGAAGTGGCGATGCTGGGCAAGACGACCGCTGCTACGCTTGAAGCCGCCGTGGCGAAACTGGCGGAAATCCATCCCTACGATTGTCCCGCGATCGTCGGTTGGCGCGCCGATACGGCGGCACCGGCAACGCTCGCGTGGCTGGCCGCGGAGACCGGTAAAAACGCTGAAGGCGCCCCGCGGGAGCAGGGTTGACGCGAGAAGGTATTATTTTACCTCCTCGAAAACCCGCGCGAATGCTTGACTCGGAAGGGCTCTTGCAACAAAGGCGCGCTTCCTCACTGCGATGCGGGCCTTTTGTCTGCGTGCGGTGCACAGATTAGGGAACCGTTCCAGCCATGAAGGCTCTCAGCAAGGTCACCCGGTCGATTAAGCCGGCCGAGGTTGAAAAGAAGTGGCATCTGATCGATGCCGATGGATTGGTGCTTGGCCGTCTCGCCGTCATCATCGCCAATATCCTGCGCGGCAAGCACAAGCCGAGCTTCACCCCGCACGTCGATTGCGGCGATCACGTCGTCGTCATCAACGCGGACAAGGTGCGCCTCACGGGCAACAAGCTCAAGGCGAAGACCTATTACAAGCACACCGGCTATGCCGGCGGCATCAAGGCGGTCACCGCCGACAAGGTGCTGGGCGGCCGCTTCCCCGAGCGCGTGCTCGAAAAGGCGGTTGAACGCATGATCCCGCGCGGCCCGCTCGGCCGTGACCAGATGCGCGCGCTCCACCTCTATGCCGGTACCGAGCATCCGCACGGCGGCAACCAGCCCGAAGCGTTCGATGTCGCTTCGCTCAACCGCAAGAACAAGGTGGGCGCATAATGTCGGATACCCCCAACTCCACCGATTCCGTTTCGAGCCTGGCGGATCTCAAGAACCTGACCGCTGCCGCTCCCGCCGCAGAGGCTCCGGCCGCTTCGGATGATGCCGCTCCGGTCGTTCCCGCCGCTCCGCCCGCGCCGCTGCGCGATCGCGAAGTGGACGCCTATGGCCGTTCCTACGCCACCGGCCGCCGCAAGGACGCCGTGGCCCGCGTGTGGCTGAAGCCCGGTTCGGGCAAGATCGTGGTCAACGGCCGCGATCAGGAAGTCTACTTCGCCCGCCCGACGCTGCGCCTCGTCATCAACCAGCCCTTCCAGGTCGCTGGTCGCGAAGGCCAGTACGATATCATCGCCACGGTCAAGGGCGGCGGTCTCTCGGGTCAGGCCGGTGCGGTGAAGCACGGCATCGCCCAGGCGCTGTCGAAGTTCGAGCCGGCGCTGCGTGGCGCCGTCAAGGCCGCCGGCTTCCTCACCCGCGACAGCCGCGTGGTCGAGCGCAAGAAGTACGGCCGGGCCAAGGCTCGCCGCAGCTTCCAGTTCTCGAAGCGCTAAGTCTTTCGGCCTTACGGTCGATTCCGAAAGAGGGGCTGGCGCTTGCCGGCCCCTTTTTTGTTGCCCTGTATCAAGCGGAGTAACCCATGGCCTTCCTTCCCGCCGCCGGCGGCAGACTGGGCTGGGCGCGCGGCGCCATCGGCGCGCTGATCGGGATCGCCGTGGCGGGCGTGCTGACGCGCCTTCTCGCACAGTCCGTCGCACAGGCGGGCGCGTTCGGGCCAAGCCTGTTCGGGGTGGGGGTGGCCGGTCTGCCCTGGCTGGTCGCGCCGCTGGGGGCGGCCGCCGTGCTGGTCTTCGCGGTGCCAGCCAGCCCGCTCGCGCAGCCCTGGCCGGTAATCGGTGGCAACATGATCTCCGCCGCCGTGGGTCTCGCGGCCGGCCACTGGATCGCCGAGCCATGGCTCGCCGCAAGCCTGGGCGTGGGCTGCGCGATCGCGCTGATGGCAATGGCGCGCTGCCTGCACCCGCCCGGCGGAGCCTGCGCGCTGCTCTGCGCGCTGGGCGCGGGCGCAAACGGCTGGGGCTGGTCTTTCCTGCTGATGCCGCTGGCGCCGAACGTGCTGGCGCTGGCCGCTTCCGGGTGGCTCTACAACCGGCTGACCGGCCACCCCTGGCCGCATCATCCCGCGGCACTGCCTGCGCTGCCACCGGATACCTGGGCTGGCACGTACGACATCGCCGATCTCGATGCGGTGCTGGCGGATTGGGACGAAGTGCTCGACATCGATCGCGAGGATCTCGACGCCCTGTTCCGCGCCCTGGAGCGGCGCGTGCAGGCGCGCTGGGAAAGCGCGCGCCAGTAACGGGTCTGACTCTAGGCGGGGCAGGCCTGCAACAGCGCGACGGCGCGCACGGTGGCGTCGAACAGGCGTTCGTGCCGGTCGCTTCGCACGAAGCCGGCGATCGTGGCGTCGAAACGCGCGCGGTCGCCCAGGCAGGTCGAACGGACCAGTTCGGCCAGCGTCGCCTCATCCGGCGACATGGCAAGGCAGCACGGCCGGTTGACCATGAAGGCCTCCGGCCAGGTCGCCACGATCGCGCGAACCAGATCGTGCACGCCCACGGCGGCCTCGACGCTGCGATAGCGCTGGGCCAAGTCCGGCACGGGATCGCGCGCCGCCCGTTCGAACAGCGCGCACAGCCGCATCGCCATGACCGCGTGCAGCCCGATCAGCGACAGGCCGCGGATGTCCTGCGGGCGGGCCAGCGCGCGCACCGATTCGGCAAAGCGTTGGGGCAACGCGCCCGGCGCTCCGGCACCGGTACCGTGGGTCTGGGCAGGCATCGAATCTCCTTTCCTGCGATCTATTCGCAAGGAGACTATGCGCGCCCTACCTTCTCGTCAATGCGAATCATTCGCAATAAGGATTAACCCGTGCGGAAGCCGTGCGAGATCGGGTAGCGCCGGTCGCGTCCGAAATTGCGCATGCCCAGCTTCACGCCGGGGGGCGCCTGCCGCCGCTTGTATTCGGCCACGTGCAGCAGCCGTTCGATCCGCACCACCACATCGCGGTCGAAACCCTCGGCAACCAGCTGCTCCACGCTCTTTTCGTGCTCCACCAGCCCGAACAGGATCGCATCGAGTACGTCGTAGGGTGGCAGCGAATCCGAATCCTTCTGATCGGGCCGCAGTTCGGCGCTGGGCGGCTTCGTGATCACCCGATCGGGCATGACCGCGCCCTCCGGCCCCAGCCCGATCTTGGGCTTGCGCGTGTTGCGCCAGCGCGAAACCGCTAAGACCGTGGTCTTGTAGGCATCCTTGAGCGGATTGTAGCCGCCGTTCATGTCGCCGTAGATCGTGGCGTAGCCCACGCTCATCTCGCTCTTGTTGCCGGTCGTCACCAGCATCGGCCCGAACTTGTTCGACAGCGCCATTAGCGTCACGCCGCGAATGCGCGACTGGATGTTTTCCTCGGTCAGGTCGGGCTGGCGGCCGGCGAAGGCGGGGGCCAGCATCTCGGCAAAGCCCGCCACCGCCGGTTCGATCGGGATCGTGTCGATCCGGCACCCCAGCAGCCGCGCGCATTCGGCCGCGTCCTCAAGGCTTTCGGCGCTGGTGTAGCGGCTGGGCAGCATCACGCACCACACCCGGTCCGCGCCCAGCGCATCGACCGCGATCGCCGCGCACAACGCCGAATCGATCCCGCCGGACAGCCCCAGCACCACGCCGGGGAAGCGGTTCTTCTCCACGTAGTCGCGCAGCGCCATCACCATCGCGCAGTAGATGTCCTCGGGGTGTTCGGTCGGTTCGTTGACCTCGGCCGGCTCGCACCGCCAGCGATAGCCGGCGCCCACCGGCACGCGGTTCCAGCGCGTGTGGACGATCGCCTCTTCCCAGTCCGGCAGCTGCGCCCACAGCGCCCCCTCGGGGCCGACCACGAAGCTGGCCCCGTCGAACACGATCTCGTCCTGTCCGCCCACGCGGTTCAGGTAGGCCAGCGGAATGCCGGTATCGATCGCGCGGCGCTTGGCCACGCCGTCGATGCGCAGCACGTCCTTGTCGATCTCGTAGGGGCTGCCGTTGACGCAGATGAAGATGTCCGCGCCCAGTTCGGCCAGGTGGCGGCAGACGTCGGGATGCCAGATGTCCTCGCAGATCGGCAGGCCCAGCATCGCGCCCTTGAACAGCACCGGCTCGGGCAGCGGCCCCGGCAGGAAATAGCGCTTTTCGTCAAACGTGCCGTAGTTCGGCAGTTCGTACTTGAAGCGCGTGGCGACGACCTTGCCTCCGTCCAGCAGCGCCACCCCGTTGTGCAGCGCGCCGTCGCGCACGAAGACAGAGCCGACCAGCATGGCGGGGCCGCTGTCCGCCGTGGCTTCGGCCAGCCGGGTGAGTTGGAGCGCGGCGCGTTCGATCAGCGCCGGCTTCTGGATCAGATCCTCCGGCGGATAGCCGACAAGCTGCATTTCCGGGAACACGATCAGATCGCAGGCGCCGTCCGTCTCCGCGATGGCGCGGCGGCGCGCGGCCAGCATCGTGTCGGCATTGCCGGCAAGATCGCCAACGGTCTGGTTCAACTGGGCAAGGGTGATCGTGAGAGTATCGGCCATGCCCCGTTCCTAGGCGGCAACGCCCTGCGCGGGCAAGTCACCATGCGTCCGTATGCGTCCGTTCAAGGGCAAAGCCCGGAATGACGCGCCGGTGGCGGCCCGACGGGGGGCGAGGGTGGGGACGAATGTGTCTCTGCCGTTGCAAAGCTGTCATCTTGGGCTAAGGGCGCGGGAAAGACCATCAGTCCGTCTGGTTCATTCTGTCAGTCCACGCTTTCAGGCTCATTGGGGAACGACGCATGAAGATCATGTCCGGCAACGGTAACCTGCCTTTGGCGCGCGCCATCGCGGCTTATCTCGAACTGCCGTTGACCGACGCCTCGGTGCGCCGTTTCGCCGACGAGGAAGTCTTCGTCGAAATCCACGAGAACGTGCGGGGCGAGGACGTGTTCATCGTCCAGTCGACCAGCTATCCCGCCAACGACAACCTGATGGAACTGCTGATCTGCATCGACGCGCTGCGCCGCGCGTCGGCCCGCCGGATCACCGCTGTGGTTCCCTATTTCGGCTATGCCCGCCAGGACCGCAAGCCGGGGCCGCGCACGCCGATCTCGGCCAAGCTCGTCGCCAACCTGATTACCGAGGCGGGCGCGGACCGCGTGCTGTCGGTCGATCTCCACGCCGGCCAGATCCAGGGTTTCTTCGATATCCCGACCGACAACCTCTATGCCGCACCGGTGATGGCGGCGGATATCCAGACGCGCTATGGCGGGCAGCCGCTGATGGTCGTTTCGCCCGACGTGGGCGGCGTGGTGCGCGCCCGCGCGCTGGCCAAGCGGCTGGACAACGCGCCGCTGGCCATCGTCGACAAGCGGCGCGACCGCCCCGGCCAGTCGGAGGTGATGAACATCATCGGCGACGTGAAGGGGCGGATGTGCATCCTGATCGACGACATCATCGATTCGGGTGGCACGCTGTGCAACGCGGCGCAGGCGCTGATGGACGCGGGCGCCGTCGGCGTATCGGCCTACATCACCCACGGCGTGCTGTCGGGCGGCGCGGTTGCGCGCGTGGCGGGGTCCGCGCTCAAGGAACTGGTCATCACCGATACCATCCTGCCGACCGACGCGACAAAGGAATGCAACCGCATCCGCGTGCTGACCATCGCGCCGCTGATCGGCGAGGCGGTGCGCCGCATTGCCGATGAAAGCTCGGTCTCCAGCCTGTTCGACTGATCCGGTCGCGCGCCGTCCGCCGGCGTGGCGCCGCGCGGGTTTACTGCCAGGGGCGGATCTGCCCGGGCTGGATGCGTTCGATCATTTCCAGCCGGCGCGATTGGCGCGTTTCCAGCGCCAGGGTCATCAGCGGTTGCGGCCGCGCCACGAACTGGCGCGGCGACATGCCGAACAGGTCGGTGAACTCGCGGATGAGGTGGCTCTGGTCGTAGTACCGCAGCGACAGCGCCTCGGCTTCATCGTGGTCGGCCACGCCGCGAAGGTGGCTTGCCATGTCGAGCGCGCGGGCACGGCGCAGCACCTGCTTTGGCGGCATTCCGAAATCGCGGCGCACGCACCGTTCCAGCCGGCGCTGCTCCACGCCCATTTCCCGGGCAAAGCGCGTGACCGTGATCGAAGGATCGACGAAAGCCTCGGCCTCGAAGCGCGCGGTCAGCAATTCGGGAATTTCGCCACCGCGCCCCGCGATGATCTGGCGCATTTCGTCTTCCATCGCGCGGCACCAGTCCTCCGGCGTCCCGTCGGGATCGAACAGGTCCAGCCAGCGCATCCTGGAAAGGCCCATGTCGTCCAGCGGGCAGATGCGGTCGAGATGGTCGCGCGCGCCCGGACCGCGCAGCGCATGGCAGGCGCCCGGGCGCAGGGTAAGGCCCACGCTGGTGAAACTGCCGCGCACCGAAACCGGCATACGGCGGGTGTGCGGGCCGAAGAACAGCGCATCGCCTTCGGAATGCAGGCGCCCGTCGGCGGTATCGGCGGTCCATTGACCACGCAACTGGATGCGAATGAACGGGGTATCGTTGAACAGGCCGCAATCGAGGAGATAATCGTCCGGCATCTCGACGACGGTCACATAGAGACGCCCGATCCACGGCGCGAGATCCGCCGCGGGCGCGCGGTTGTACGAGAGTGGCTGGCCGTCGCGCGACACCCCCGCCGCGGACGCGATCGACCGATCGATCGCCGGCCTCGAATTGCGTGACATTGTTGCTCCCCGAATGACGAACAGCTTGTGTCCGCCACCTACTCCCCCTCTATAGACGCGTCTGTGCCACCGGTCACGCCCATGGTAAAAGTTCGCTTGCGCCATCAATAACTTCCATGCCGTTGGCAAGTGATCTGGCGCACGGCCGACCGGTGCGCTTGCGCACAGGCCGATACCTCCTCTCCATGACGCGACCCGCGTTGTCCTTGACCGGCACGCCGGCGGCGGGCCAAAGCGGGGACCATGAAACTGGACGACGATATCGCCCTCGCCCTGCGCCTTGCCGATGCCGCCGGCGCAGCCATCCGCCCCTATTTCCGCGCCGTCGAAGCCGAACGCAAGGGGGACGCCACCCCGGTGACGCTGGCGGACCGCGCGGCGGAGGAAGCGATGCGCCGCATCCTGACCGCCGAAGTCCCGCGTGATGCCGTGATCGGCGAGGAATTCGGCGCGACCACCGGCTCTTCCGGCCGGAGCTGGGTGCTCGACCCGATCGATGGAACCACCGGCTTCCTCGCCGGCCGCGCGCTGTTCGGCACGCTGATCGCGCTGGTGGTGGAAGGCTTTCCGGTGCTGGGCGTGATCGACCAGCCGATTTCCGGCGAACGCTGGGTGGGCGCGACCGGCCGTCCAACCACGCTGAACGGCAAACCGGTGCGCACCCGCGCCTGCCGCAGCCTGGCCGATGCCACGCTGGCCACCACCGGCCCGCACTATTTCGACGACCACGATGGCGCGCATTTCATGGGCCTGGCCGCCAAGACCGACCACAAGCGCATGGTCATGGGCGGGGACTGCTACAACTACGCCATGCTCGCGACCGGGCAGCTCGATGTCGTCTGCGAGGCCAACCTGAAGCTGCACGACTGGGCCGCGCTGGTCCCCGTGGTCGAAGGCGCCGGCGGCACCATGGCGGACTGGAACGGCAATCCGCTCCACGCTGGGTCCGACGGCCATGTCATCGCGCTGGGCGATCCGGCGCGGCTCGACGACGTGGTCGAGGCGCTGGCCTGCGGGCACTGAGCGCGGGGGCCAAAGACTGGGTGGGCATGAACCGGGCGGGCATGAACCGGCGGGCGCGATGAAAAAGCGGTTCTTCTTCTATGGCACGCTGACTCACGCGCACGACAATCCGGTTACGCGCGCGGTGCTGCCGCTGCTCGGCCCGGCGCGGCGGGGCTGGGTGCGCGGCCGGCTGCACGCGGTGCGCCACGGCGAAGGCTGGTATCCGGTGCTGACGCCCGCATCAGCCGGCCGCGTGTTCGGCTATGTCTATGACAGCGGGCCGCGCTTCACCCGCGCTGCGCTGCGGCTGCTGGATGCCTACGAGAACTGCGATCCGCGCCGGCCCGCGCGGTCCGAATATCTCCGGCGCACGGTGCCCGTTCATGTGCCGGGCCAGGGCACTGTCCGCGCCGATGCCTATCTGTTCAACCGGCCGCTGCACCCGGGCCTTTGCCCCATACCGGGCGGGGATTTCACCGCCTTCATCGCTGCCCGTGGCCTGTCCGCGCTGGGATCGGGCAGCGCGGGCGCGCAGCGGAGATAAGGGAGGGGCGCTGACGGCGGGTCTTTTCACCGTCGCGGTCCTGTCGCATGGGCGAGGCGGGGATTCGCCGGCGGATAGCCACGGAAAAGGCGGTGCGGGATGCGCTTTCAGGAAACCTTTCATCTGACGCCCTACCTCGATTCGCTGGTGAGCTACGCGGCGGCCCTGCTGTTCGGCGCGCTGATCGGGGCGGAACGGCAGTATCGCCAGCGCACGGCGGGCCTCAGGACCAATGCTCTGGTCGCGCTGGGCGCGGCGGCGTTCGTCGATCTGGGCCAGCGGCTTGCCGGCGATGCCGAAGCGGTGCGCGTGATCTCCTATGTTGTTTCGGGCGTCGGCTTCCTGGGCGCCGGGGTGATCATGAAGGAGGGCAAGAACGTGCGCGGCCTGAACACGGCCGCCACGCTCTGGTGCTCGGCCGCCGTGGGCACCTGCGCGGGCACCGACATGCTGGCCGAAGCGGCGACGCTGACCGTGTTCGTCGTTGCCGGAAACACGCTGCTGCGTTTTGTCGTGAACGCGATCAACCGCATCCCGCTGGCCGCCGCATCGCTGGAAGCGACGTATTGGGTGACGGTCACCACCGATGCGGCCAGCGCCGACAGGCTGCGCGACCTGCTGGTCGATCACCTCGAACTGATGCGCTATCCGGTCGCCGATACGGAACTGGTCGAACGCGCCGAGGACGCGGTCGAAGTCCGCGCCCGCCTGGTCAGCACGGCGGCCGCCGAGAAGGATCTCGACGCGATCACCGCGCATCTGGAACGGACGCACGCAGTGGCCCACGCTACCTGGGAACTGCAGACGCACGATTGAGCGCGCGCCTGCCCGCGTTACTTCGCGAACGGGTTCTTCGGGCTGCGCAGCGTCAGGCGGATGGGCACGGCATCGAACCCCAGCTCGCGCCGGATGCCGTTGATCAGGTACCGCCGGTAGCTTTCGGGCAGCATGTCGAGCCGGGTGCCGAACAGCACGAAGCCGGGCGGGCGCGTCTTGGCCTGGGTGATGTAGCGCAGCTTGATCCGCTTGCCGCCCGGGGCCGGGGGCGGATTGGCGGACAGCGCATCGTCGAACCAGCGGTTGAGCGCGGCGGTCGGCACGCGGCGGCTCCAGGAATCGCGGATGTCGAAGGCCACGGACAGCAAGGTGTCCAGCCCCTTGCCCGTGCGCGCCGATACCGCCACCAGCGGCACGCCGCGCACTTGCGCCAGCCCTTCGTCCAGCGCGGCGCGCACGCCGTTGAACAGGCCGCTGGCGTCCTCGGCCACGTCCCACTTGTTGATCGCGATGACGAGCGCGCGGCCTTCCTCCAGCACCATCGAGGCGATCTTGAGGTCCTGATGCTCCAGCCCGCGCGTGGCATCGAGCAGCAGGACGACGACTTCGGCGAAGTCGATCGCGCGGCGCGCATCGGCGACCGAGAGCTTCTCCAGCTTTTCGACGACCTGCGATTTCTTGCGCATGCCGGCCGTGTCGATCAGGCGGATGGGCCGGGCCTTGCCGCTCTTGGGATCGTTCCAGTCCCAATCGATCGCGATCGAATCGCGCGTGATTCCCGCCTCCGGGCCGGTCAGCAGGCGATCCTCGCCCAGCAGGCGGTTGATCATCGTGGACTTGCCCGCGTTGGGCCGTCCGACCACGGCCAGCTTCAGGATCGATTCGGGATCGTATTCCGCTTCCTCGCCGTCTGCCTCGCCATCCTCGGCATCGGCATCGGGCTCGCCGATCAGCGGGTAGAGCGCCTCGAACAGGTCGCCCATGCCCTCGCCATGTTCGGCCGAAACGCCCACGGGATCGCCGAAGCCCAGCGAATAGGCTTCCAGCAGTCCCGCCTCGCCCGCGCGCCCTTCGGCCTTGTTGGCCAGGAGAATCACCGGCAGGGTATGTTCGCGCAGATAGCGGCCGATCTCTTCGTCGAGCGGCGTGATGCCGGCGCGCGCGTCCACCACGAACAGCGCCACATCGGCGCCGGTCAACGAAGCCTCGGTCTGCTGGCGCATCCGGCCGGGCAGGCTGGAGGGGTCCTCGTCCTCCCAACCGGCGGTATCGACGATGGTGAATTCGAGGCCGAGCAGCGTCGCTTCGCCGAAGCGGCGATCGCGCGTGACGCCTGGCTGATCGTCCACCAGCGCCAGCTTTTTCCCCACAAGCCTGTTGAAAAGCGTGGATTTGCCGACGTTGGGGCGGCCGATGATGATAACTTGCGGATGCATCGCCTACCGTTGGCCCGCGCGCGCGGCGATGGCAAGGACGGTTTGGCGTAAACCGCCCGCAAACGGGCCTTCCCGCACCTCCGTAATCGCCGTTCATCGTCTTAAACGCATGTTAACTACATCGGTGAGGGTGATTCTTACCTTACCTGCAGAAAATTGCCGGCATGAAGGGATTGACCGGCAAAATCGCGGCGCTGGCCGTATCGGGGGCCGTATTGGGCTCAGCGAACGTGGCGCAAGCCGCGCCCGCGACGTTGCAGGCAGCGGGCGCGGCCGCAATGACGCGCCAGCCGGATGCGGCGGGCGATTCGGATGCGCTGCCCTATCTCCAGTGCGTGCCCTATGCGCGGCAGGTTTCGGGCATCGGCATTTATGGCGATGCGCTGACCTGGTGGGATCAGGCGGCGGGGCGCTATGCCCGTGGCCACCAGCCGCGCGTGGGCGCGGTGATGAGCTTTCGCCCCTATGGCGGCATGGAACTGGGCCATGTCGCGGCGGTCAGCCGGATTATCGATTCGCGCACGGTGCTGCTGCGCCATGCCAACTGGTCGCCGATCAACGGCCGGCGGGGGCAGATCGAGAAAGACGTGCGCGCGGTCGACGTTTCGCCCGAAAACGACTGGAGCGAAGTGCGCGTGTGGTATGCTCCGATCGCCGATCTCGGCACCACGCGCTGGCCGGTCAACGGCTTCATCTATAACGAGAAACCGCGCAAGAACGAGCGGTTGACGGTGCTCGCGTCGGCCGACACGGTCCCTCCGGCGCGCGCGCCGCTGATGGCGCGCACCGAGCCCGCGCGGAGCGCGGCGGGCCGCGGTGGAAGCGGTATCGGCGCGGACTTCCTCAAGGGTGTCATACCCGAATCGCGCGCCGCGCAGACTCCGGCCTCGCGGCGCCCGGCCCGGCAGAGCCTTGCTGCCAGTGCGCCGCGCGCCGTGCCAGCCCGCACTATGCCGGCGCGCACCGTGTCCACGCGCCTTGCGGGAATGGACAGCGATCCGATCGGCAGGATCATCGCCGCGCGGATGCGCTGATCCGCGCGGCGTTTCCGGTCCAGGTCGCCGGAATCAGAGCGTGCGAATGATCGCCGAGAAATCGAGGCCCCCGTTGCCGGCAGCGGCGAAGGCCTCGTAGAGTTCTTCCGCCCGCGCGCCCATCGGCACCTGCGATCCGGCATCGCGCGCGGCGGCAACCGCCAGCTTGAGGTCCTTGAGCATCAGCGCGGCGGCAAAACCGCCCTGGTAATCGTTGTCCGCCGGGCTCTGCGGCCCCACGCCGGGCAGCGGGCAATAGCTGGTCATCGACCACGACTGGCCCGAAGCCTTCGACGAGATGTCGTAGAACACCTGCGGATCGAGGCCGAGCTTCTGCGCCATGGCAAAGGCTTCGCAGGTGGCGATCATCGTCGCGCCCAGGATCATGTTGTTGCAGATCTTGGCCGCCTGTCCGGCGCCGCTGCCGCCGGCATGGATCACCGTCTTGCCCATCGCCGCCAGAATCGCTTCCGCCCGCGCGAAAGCCGCGTCGTCGCCGCCCACCATGAACGTCAGCGTGCCTCCGTTCGCGGCGGCGATCCCGCCCGAGACGGGGGCGTCGACCATGGCATAGCCGGCGGTCGAGGCCGCCGCCGCGACCTTGCGCGCGGTGGCGACGTCGATCGTCGAGCAATCGAGCAGCAGCGCCGTTTGCGGGGCCTGCCCGATCACGTCGGCGCCATAGACGCTGTCCACGATCGCGCCGTTGGGCAGCATCGAGACGACGGCCTCCGCGCCCTGCACCGCCTCCCGCACCGACGTATGGGTGGCGCAGCCATTGTCGGCGGCGCGGGCCAGCGCATCGGGGGAAAGGTCGAAGGCATGAACCTCATGCCCGGCCTTGACCAGATTCGCGGCCATGCCGCCGCCCATGTTGCCGAGACCGATGAACGCGATTTTCATGCTTCTCCCCTCCCGCTGGCGGGAGGGGCCGGGGGTAGGCTCGCTCCCTTGGACACGTGGGACTTGCCCACTTCAACCCCTCCCGCTGGCGGGAGGGGCCATTCAAAGTTTACCGCCCCGTCCAGACGCCGGGACGCTTCTCGATGAACGCGGCCATGCCTTCGGCCTTGTCCTCGGTGGCGGTCAGGATCTGGAACAGGCGGCGTTCGTAGAGCAGGCCCTGGTCGAGCGTCGTTTCGAACGCGGCGTTGACCATTTCCTTGTTGGCGATGGCGGCGACCGGCGGCATCGCCGCGATCGTCTCGGCCGTCTTCAGCGCGTCGGCCAGCAGGTCCGCCAGCGGCACGATCCGCGCGACGAGGCCCGAGCGTTCGGCTTCCTCGGCGCCCATCATCCGCCCGGTCAGGCACATCTCCATGGCCTTGGCCTTGCCCACCGCGCGCGTCAGGCGCTGCGATCCGCCCATGCCGGGCGCCACGCCCAGCTTGATCTCGGGCTGGCCGAACTTCGCCGTGTCGGCCGCGATGATGAAGTCCGCCATCATCGCCAGTTCGCAGCCGCCGCCCAGCGCAAAGCCGTTCACCGCCGCGATCCACGGCTTGCGCGTGGTCTTGACGAGGTGGCTGGTCCAGCGCGCGAAGAAATCCTGGTTGTAGAAATCGACCGCCGGCTTTTCCGCCATTTCCTTGATGTCCGCGCCCGCCGCGAAGGCCTTTTCGCCCGAACCGGTCAGCACCGCGCAACGCTGCGAGGCGTCGGCCTCGAACGTGGCGAAGGCGTCGATCAGGTCTTCCAGCACCTGCGAGTTCAGCGCGTTGAGCGCCTGCGGGCGGTTGAGCGTGATGAGCGTGACGGCGCCCTTCTGCTCGACGAGGATCGTTTCGTATTCGGCCATCTCAGCAGTCTCCAGATTTGGCGCCCGCGCGGGGCAGCCACCCGCTCTTGCGGGAAGCGGCGCTCAAGGCAATGGCGTCCATTCCTCGTTCGCCGGCAGCGGCGCGAAGATCGCCTCGACCAGATCGTCGGTCACGCCTTCGGGCGTGGCCGGATTCCAGCGCGGGGCGTGGTCCTTGTCGACGATCACCGCGCGCACGCCCTCGGCGAAATCGGGGCGGACCAGCACGCGGCTAGCCACGCGGTACTCCATCGCCATGTTGTCCGCGAAATCGGTGAGCGAAAGGCTGTCGTGCAGTTGCCGCAGCGCCACCTTGCAGGTCTGCGGACTCTTGTGGCCCAGCATTTCCAGCGTCGCGTGCGCCCATTCGCCGCCGTCGGCCGCCAGCGCGGCCAGAATGTCCTCGTAGCGGTTCGACGCGAACGTCCGCGCGATCGTTTCGGCCACGGCGGCGATCTTCGCTTCGGGCGGCACGGCGGCCAGCGTGCGGAGCGTCGCCGCGATGGCGGAAGGATCGGCGGCAATGCGCGCCTTGGCCTCCGCCGTGGCGGCGGACGGCAGATAGTGCGTGGCGAGACCGGCCCAGAGGCATTCCGCCCCATCCAGCCGTGCCCCGGTCAACGCCAGATACTGGCCCAGCCGGCCGTGGAGGCGCGAAAGATACCAGCCGCCGCCCACGTCCGGAAAGAGGCCGATCCCGGTTTCGGGCATGGCGAGCCGGGTCGCCTCGGTCGCCACGCGGTATTGCGAAGGCCCGGCTAGGCCCACGCCGCCGCCCATGGTGATGCCGTCCATGAACGCCACCACCGGCTTGGGGTAGGTGAAGATCAGGTGGTTGAGCCGGTATTCGTCGAAGAAGAACGTGCGGCCCGATGCGCCGCCATCGTTCAGCGCCGAGTTGCGCAGGAAGGCGATGTCGCCGCCGGCGCAGAACCCGCGCGAAAGCTTGGGATCGCCGTCGGGCGCAACCGCGTGGTCCAGGATCACCACCTGTACCGCCGGATCGTCGCGCCAGGCCAGCAGCGCTTCGGTCATGGCGTGGACCATCGGCAGCGTCAGCGCGTGAATCGCCCTTGGGCGGTTGAGCGAGAGGAAGCCGGCGGCGCCTTCGGTGCGGATCAGAACCTCATCGGTCACTTCAGCAGGTCCCTTCCCACGATCAGGCGCATCACCTCGTTGGTCCCCTCCAGGATGCGATGCACGCGCAGGTCGCGCCAGAAGCGTTCGATCGGGTAATCGCGCAGATAGCCGTAGCCGCCGAACAGCTGGAGCGCGCGATCGACCACCGAGGAGCCGTTGTCGGTCGCCAGCTTCTTGGCCATCGCCGAAAAGCGCGTCCGGTCGGGCGCGCCGGCGGTCACCTTGGCGGCGGCGAGATAGAGCAGCGCGCGCGCCGCTTCCAGATCGGTCGCCATGTCGGCCAGCGTGAACTGGGTGTTCTGGAACTCGGCGATCGCCTTGCCGAACTGCGCGCGGTCCTTGACGTAGCCGACCGCTTCATCGAGGCAGCGTTGCGCGCCGCCCAGCGAACAGGCGCCGATGTTCAGCCGCCCGCCGTCCAGCCCCGCCATGGCGATGGCGAACCCTTGTCCTTCCGCGCCGACGCGGTTGGCGACGGGCACTTTCACGTTGTCGAGGATGACCTGCGCGGTGGGCGAGGCGTTCCAGCCGAGCTTCTTCTCGGGCGCGCCGAAGCTGACGCCGGGCATGTCCTTCTCGATCACCAGGCAGGTGATGCCCTTCGGCCCGTCGTCGCCGGTGCGCACCATGGTGACGTAGAGATCGTTCACCCCGCCGCCCGAGATGAACTGCTTGGTGCCGTTGACCACGTAGTGATCGCCTTCCAGGCGTGCCGTGGTCTTGAGCGCCGCCGCGTCCGAACCGGAACCCGGCTCGGTAAGGCAGTAGCTGGCCATCAGGTCCATGGTGACGAGGCCCGGCAGCGCGCGCGCCTTGATCGCGTCGCCACCGAACCGGTCGATCATCCACGCGGCCATGTTGTGGATCGAGATGAACGCGCTCGTCGCCGGGCAGCCATAGGCCATGGCTTCCATGATGAGCGCCGCTTCCAGCCGGCCGAGGCCGATGCCGCCCGCTTCCTCGCTGACATAGATCGCGCCGAAGCCGAGTTCGGCGGCGGCCTTGATCGTTTCGCGCGGAAACAGGTGTTCCTCGTCCCACTGCGCGGCGAAGGGCGTGATCGCGTCGGCGGTGAACCGCCGCGCCATCTCCTGAATCGCGAGCTGGTCCTCGGTAAGCTGGAACTGGTCGGTCATCTGGCGTCTTATCCCATCGTCGGAATGACGAAAGCGTTGCCCCCCTCCGGCGAACCGTCGGGCCAGCGCTGGGTCACGGTCTTCACCTTGGTCCAGAACTTCACGCCTTCCATGCCGTGCTGGTTGGTATCGCCGAATGCGGACCGCTTCCAGCCGCCAAAGGTGTGGTACGCCACGGGTACCGGGATCGGCACGTTGATGCCGACCATACCCACGTTCACGCGCGCCGCGAATTCCCGCGCGGCATGGCCGTTGCGCGTGAACAGGGCAACGCCGTTGCCGTACTGGTGCTTGGAGGGGAGCGCCAGCGCTTCCTCGAAGTCCTTCGCTCGCACGATCTGCAGCACCGGGCCGAAGATCTCGTTGTGGTAGCTGTCCATGTCCGCGGTGACGTGGTCGATCAGCGTCGGGCCGACGAAGAAGCCGTTCTCGTGGCCCTGCAGGGTGAAGCCGCGCCCGTCGACGACCAGTTCGCCGCCTTCCTCGACGCACTTCGCGATCCAGCCCTCGATCTTTTCCTTGTGCGCCTGCGTCACCACCGGACCATAATGCGCGTCGGGATCGGTCGAGACGCCGACCTTCAGGGCCTCGATCGCCGGGATCAGCTTGGCCTTCAGGCGCTCGGCGGTCTCCTCGCCCACCGGCACCACTACCGGCAGCGCCATGCAGCGTTCACCCGCCGAGCCGAAGGCGGCGCCGGCCAGATCGTTCACCACCTGGTCGAGATCGGCGTCGGGCATGACGATGCCGTGGTTCTTGGCCCCGCCCATCGCCTGCACGCGCTTTCCGGCGGCCACGCCCCGGTTATAGACGTAATGCGCGATGTCGGACGATCCGACGAAGCTGACCGCGCCGATGGCGGGATGATCGAGGATCGCGTCGACCATCTCCTTGTCGCCCTGCACCACCTGGCAGATGCCTTCGGGCAGCCCGGCCTCGAGGAACAGTTCGGCCAGACGCACCGGCACCGAGGGATCGCGTTCGGAAGGCTTGATGATGAAGGCGTTGCCGCAGGCGATGGCCACGGCCGACATCCACAGCGGGATCATCGCCGGGAAGTTGAACGGGGTGATGCCCGCGCCGATGCCGATCGGCTGGCGCATCGAATAGACATCGATGCCCGGTCCGGCGCCTTGCGTGTATTCGCCCTTGAGCACGTGCGGGATGCCGCAGGCGAATTCCACCACTTCCAGGCCGCGCTGGATGTCGCCCTTCGAATCCGCGATGACCTTGCCGTGTTCGGACGAGAGCAGGCGGGCCAGCTCGTCCATGTTCGCCTCGACCAGTTCCTTGAAGCGGAACATCACGCGGGCGCGGCGCTGCGGGTTGGTGGCGGCCCAGGCAGGCTGCGCGGCCTGCGCGGCGGCGACGGCGCGATCGAGCACCGCCTTGTCGCCCAGCGCGACCTGCGCCTGCACGCCGCCGCTGTTGGGATCGAAGACGTCGCTCTTGCGAGCGGCCGCGGCGCCGGGACCACCGGCGATGAAATGATCGATCAGGCGCATTGCGCGAATCCTCTTCCTGACGGGATCGAAGTGACCTCGGCGCTGTCCTGCACCCCGGACCAGTTGCAGGCAACCGGTGATTGTGCGAGTTCTACCTGCAATCATGCAGCCATCCGACTGGAACGACTATCAGGCCTTCCTGGCCATCGCCCGCGCCGGGCAGCTGGCGCGCGCGGCATCGGCCATGGGGGTGGACGCCACCACCATGGGCCGCCGCCTGCGCCGGCTGGAAGCGCGCGTGGGCGCCACGCTGTTCGAACAGACGCGCGAAGGGCAGGTGCTGACCGAGGCGGGCGAGGCGATGCTCGTCGATGTCGAGGCGATGGAGCAGGCCGCCAGCCGCATTGCCGAAAGCGCGGCGGTTTCGGGCGGCCTTTCGGGCCTGCTGCGGGTCAGCCTGTCCGAAGGTTTCGGCACCTGGTTCGTCGCGCCGCGCGTCCACGGCTTTACGGAAGCGCACCCGCGCCTGATGGTGGACCTCGTCGCCTCCACCGGGTTCCTCAGCCCGTCCAAGCGCGAGGCGGACCTGGCGGTCACGCTTTCGCGGCCACGCGCGGGGCCGGTGATCGCGGGCAAGCTCTCGGACTATGCGCTGCGGCTCTATGCCTCGTCCGCCTATCTCGCCGCGCACGGCGCGCCCGAGCGCCCGGCGGACCTGACCGCCCGGCACCGGCTGGTCGGTTACGTGCCTGATCTGCTGTTCGCGCCCGAACTGCGCTATCTGGCGGAGATCGAGCCCGACCTGTCCGCCGCGCTGCGCAGTTCGTCGATCATCACGCAATACCGCATGATCGCGGCCGGGGCCGGCATCGGGGTGTTGCCCTGCTTCATCGGCGATGACGATCCCGCGCTGGTGCCGATCCTGCCCGAACGGCGTATCACCCGCTCGTTCTGGGTCGTGACGCACAAGGACACGCACAACCTCGCCCGCGTGCGCGCGTTCAAGGACTGGCTGACCGGAGTCGTGGCGGCGGAGCGGGGTCGGCTACTGCCCGGGTGATGTCTGCCCGCGCCTGCGGGCGATTCCGGAAATCAGGCTTTCGCGACCGGCGCGTCCTCGCCCAGGTCCTCGTACCAGGCTTCGACCGGGCCGTTGAGCTTCAGCGTCAGCGGGTTGCCCTTGCGGTCCATGGTCTTGCCCGCCTGCACGCGCACCCAGCCTTCGGAAATGCAGTATTCCTCGACATTGGTGCGCACCGTGCCCTTGAAGCGGATGCCCACGCCCCGCCGCAGCTTGTCGGCATCGAAATGCGCGCTGCGCGGGTTGATGGCCAGCCGGTCCGGCGGCACGTCCGCGCCAGGGGTGGGGGTGCCGGTTGCGGTTTCGGGCGTCTGGTCGGAAGCGTGGTCGTTCATGGGAAAACGCCTCTATCCCGCTTTCCCCGCTTGTCAATTGACGCGCGGATGTCTAAGGGCGCGCTTCCGCAACGGAAGTGGGCGCGTAGCTCAGCGGTAGAGCACACCCTTCACACGGGTGGGGTCACAGGTTCAATCCCTGTCGCGCCCACCACTTCCCCGGTCCTCACGACATTTCGGCTTTGACGGGCATCAATGCCCGCGCTTCTCCCTGCGTCCAGAACGGCGGCGCAACTGGAGGAGAGGTTTCATGCTGAACTTCAACGTGGGCGGCATCGATCGCGTGCTGCGGATCGTGCTGGGGCTGGTGCTGATCGCGATGGTCTTCGTTGGGCCGAAAACGGGCTGGGGCTGGATCGGCCTTGTGCCGCTGCTGACCGGGCTGTTCCGCGTTTGCCCGCTCTATTCGCTGATCGGCGTGAACACCTGCCCCCGGCGATAGGCGTCCGCGTTTCTCCGATCGGCCTTTTCCCGATCGGGTTGCAAGGGCCGCGCCGAGACGGCATAGCCCCGGACCATGCACGATATCCGCCTGATCCGCGAAAACCCCGCCGCTTTTGACGCCGCTCTTGCCCGCCGGGGCGTGGAGCCGGTCGCGCAGTCCATCCTCGCGCTCGACAGCGCGCGGCGCGATGTGGCGACGCGGATGCAGGAATCGCAGGCCCGCCGCAACGATGCCTCCAAGGCGATCGGCGCGGCCATGGGCAAGGGCGACAAGGACACGGCCGAGGCGCTCAAGGCTGAAGTCGCCGCGCTCAAGACCGAGCTGCCCGCGCTGGAGGACGAGGAGCGCCGGCTGACCGCGCAGCTCGCCGATGCGCTGGCGGCATGGCCTAACCGCCCGGCCGACGACGTGCCGCCGGGCGAGGACGAGGCGCAGAACGTCGAGGTCAGCCGCTGGGGCACGCCACGCGCGTTCGATTTCACCCCGCGCGAACATGCCGATCTCGGCCCGGCGCTGGGCCTCGATTTCGAAACCGGTGCGCTGATTTCGGGCGCGCGCTTCACGTTCCTGAAAGGCGGGATGGCGCGGCTGCACCGGGCGCTGGCGCAGTTCATGCTGGACCAGCAGACCGGCGAGAACGGCTATCTCGAATGCATCCCGCCGCTGCTGGTGAAGGACGAGGCAGTGTTCGGCACCGGCCAGCTGCCCAAGTTCGCCGAGGACCTGTTCCATACCACCGACGGCCGCTGGCTGATCCCCACTGCCGAAGTCAGCCTGACCAACGCGGTGCGCGAGCAGATCCTGGCCGAATCCGCGCTGCCGATCCGCATGACCGCGCTGACCCCGTGCTTCCGCTCGGAAGCCGGTGCGGCCGGGCGCGATACGCGCGGATTCATCCGCCAGCACCAGTTCGAGAAAGTGGAGCTGGTCTCGATCACCCGGCCCGAGGATTCGGAAGCCGAGCACGAACGCATGACCGCTTGCGCCGAGGGTGTGTTGCAGGCGCTGGAGCTGCCCTATCGCAAGGTGCTGCTGTGTACCGGCGACATGGGCTTCACCGCGCGCAAGACCTATGACCTCGAAGTCTGGCTGCCGGGGCAGGGCGCCTACCGCGAGATTTCCTCTTGCTCCAACTGCGGCGATTTCCAGGCGCGGCGGATGAACGCGCGCTATCGGCCCGAGGGGCAGAAGGGCACCGAGTTCGTCCACACGCTCAACGGGTCGGGCCTCGCGGTCGGGCGCACGCTGGTGGCGGTGCTGGAGAACGGCCAGCAGGCCGACGGATCGGTGGACCTGCCCGCCGCGCTGCACCCGTACCTTGGCGGGCTGACGCGGCTGGTGCCGCAGGGCTGATGCGCGCGCGGCGAACGGCCGCCGGGATCGCGGCGCTGCTGCTGGCGGCGGCGCCGGCCGCGCCATCGTTCGCCCAGAGCGCCGCCGGCTCCGGGGCTGGCGCGCCGATCATCGCCTGGACCTACGAGGTCCAGCCCGGCGATACCTTCCGCGCCATCGCGCAGCGCATGGGCGTGACCATGGAGGCGCTGGGGCGGGTCAACGGCATTCCTTCCCCCTATATCATCCGCGTGGGGCAGGTGCTGAAGCGGCCCGATCCGGTGCCGGTGCCCTCGCGCCCGGCCCCCGTGCCCACGCCGGCTCCGCGGACGTCGACGCCGCCCAAGGCGACGCCCCGGCCCGCGCCCGCGCCGCGCCCCGCGCCGCCCTTGCGCCCCGCGCCGGCCCCGCACGTGCGCGAGGCGGGCGCGCCTGCGCTGTCCTGGCCGGTATCGGGCGCGGTGCTGAGCCGCTTCGGCACGCCGGTTCCATCGGGGTCGGTCGCTTCCGGCCAGCGCAACCGGGGCATCGATCTCGCCGCCTACGCCGGGCTGACGGTGCGCGCCGCCGGTGCAGGCACCGTGATCTTCGCCGGCAACGAGCCCGAACGCTTCGGCCAGTTGATCGTCATTGATCACGGGCAGGGCTGGGTCACCGCCTATGCCTATCTCGGCCAGGTGCGGGTGAAGGAGGGCGATGTGGTGAAGGCGCGGCAGGCGATCGCCAGCATCGGCAAGAGCGGCGAGGCGAAGCGGCCGACGCTGCACTTCGAGCTGCGCCGCGACAACGATCCGCGCGATCCGGTCGTGTACCTGCCAGTCCGGTTGTGAGGCCGGTCGGGCGCCAGGCCCTGCGCCGGCTGATCCGGGTTCCGGTGTGGGCCGACATCGCGTTGCGGCTATCGGCCGCCTTCGCGCTGCTGGCGCTGGTGGTGCTGATCCACTGGATCGACCGCGAAGGGCTGGCCGACAACCACGACGGGCACGTCAGTTTCCTCGACGTGGTCTATTTTACCATGATTTCCATCACCACCACCGGGTTCGGTGACATCGCGCCGGTCAGCGATCGGGCGCGGCTGATCGAAACGGTGATCGTCACGCCGATCCGCCTGGCGGTGATCTTCATTTTCGTGGGCACGGCCTACAACTTCATCATCAAGCGCAGCTGGGAGAGGTGGCGCATGGCGCAGATCCAGAATGCCCTGTCGGGTCACGTCGTGGTGCTGGGCTTTGGCATATCGGGTTCCGAAGCGGTCGCCGAATTGATCGCGCGCGGCACCGATCCCGCGACGATCGTGGTGGTCGACGGGGCGGAAGGGCGTCTGGCGGAAGCCGAGCGCATGGGATGCAACGTGCTGCCCGGCGATGCCACGCGCGACACCACGCTGATCGACGTGCGCATCGCCCGAGCCAGCGCCATCCTGATTTCCGCGGGGCGCGACGATACCTCGATCCTGATCACGCTGACCGCGCGCCATCTGGCTCCCGGCGTGCCGATCAGCACCGTGGTTCGTGCCGCCGACAACGAAGTGCTGGCGCAGCAGGCGGGCGCCACCAACGTCATCAATCCGGTGCGCTTCACCGGGCAACTGCTGGCCGGCACCGCGCACGGGCAGCACACGGCCGGCTACCTTTCCGATCTCGCGTCCATTTCCGGGCGCGTTCACCTTGTCGAACGGCCGGTGCGCGACGAGGAAGTGGGCCAGCCGCTGACCCGCCTGGCATCCGGCGGGCAGGGCTTGCGCATCTATCGCGCGGGCAAGGCCTATGGCTTCTGGGAGGAGGAAAGCAGGCGGCTGGCGCGTGGCGACATGATCGTGGAAATCGTGCCGACGGCGCCGACCGATGGCGCTGTCGGCGGGGCCGCGGCCTGACGGTCACGGGCGATCAGCGGATCAGGAAGAACACCAGCCCCATCGCCAGGTAGGCAACCATCCAGAACCCGGCATCGATCAGCGCGAGGCGGGTGGAAATCCGCTGCTGGGTATAGCTGACCCACAGCGAGGGGATCACGAAGGCGCCGGCAAGGCCGCCCGACATCATGAAATAGAGCCAGGGCTTCGCCGCCAGCGTATCGGCGCCAACGCGCGCGAACATGTGCCCCATCATCGTTGCGGTCACCAGCAGCAGCGCGGCCGTGATCGCCAGCGTGCGCGCGGGTGCGGTGCGGGTGCCGAGGCCGCCGGGGCCGACCTCCTCCAGCTTGGCGCGGCCGAACAGCGGCCCATACCACACTGCGGTCACCGTCAGCGCGGCAAGCATAGCGAGAAACACCGCCAGCCAGTTCACCGGACCCATTCTGCTCTTTCCTCGCTTCCCGCCTCGCGAGACGGTAGCGAGATGACGTCACATTGGCAATTCGCGGGCGCTGCGATGATGGATGATGACGCCGAATGATGATGCCGCATGATGACGGGCGGCGCGAATCCGCGTAAGGCGCGGTCGCCATGACATCCCAGAATTCCCCCATCACGCTTCCCGAAGCGCCGCGCGTCGGCATGGTCAGCCTTGGCTGCCCCAAGGCGCTGGTCGATTCCGAACGCATTCTCACGCGCCTGCGCGCCGATGGCTATGCCATGAGCGCGGACTATGCCGGGGCCGACGTGGTGCTGGTCAACACGTGCGGCTTCCTCGATTCGGCCAAGGAGGAAAGCCTGGCCGCGATCGGCGAGGCGATCGCCGAGAATGGCCGCGTGATCGTGACCGGGTGCATGGGCAACGAGGCGGAGCTGATCCGGGCGAAGTTCCCCGACGTGCTGGCCGTGACCGGCGCGCACCAGTACGAGGCGGTGGTGGAAGCGGTGCACGAAGCGGCGCCGCCCAGCATGGGGCCGTACATCGATCTGATCCCGCAGGCGCTGGACGACCAGGGCGGGATCAAGCTGACCCCGCGCCATTACAGCTATCTCAAGATTTCCGAAGGCTGCAACCACGCCTGCGCGTTCTGCATCATCCCGTCGCTGCGCGGCAAGCTGGCCAGCCGGCGCATCGACGCGGTGCTGCGCGAGGCGGAGAAGCTGGTGGCGGCGGGGACCAGGGAACTGCTGGTCATCAGCCAGGATACCTCGGCCTATGGCGTCGATGTGCGGCACGAGGAGCGCCAATGGCACGGCCACGCCGTGCGCACCCACATGACCGACCTGGCGCGCGAACTGGGCCAGCTGCGCACGCCGCAGGGCGAAACGCCGTGGGTGCGGCTGCATTACGTGTACCCCTATCCCCATGTCGACGCGGTGATCCCTCTCATGGCCGAAGGGCTGGTGACGCCCTATCTCGACATTCCGTTCCAGCATGCCGCGCCCAGTGTGCTCAAGGCGATGAAGCGCCCCGCCAACGAAGCGAAGGTGCTCGAGCGCATCAGGGCATGGCGTGACATCGCGCCCGATCTTGCCATCCGCTCGAGCTTCGTGGTCGGCTTCCCCGGCGAGACCGAGGCGGATTTCCAGTACCTGCTCGACTGGCTGGACGAGGCCCAGCTCGACCGCGTGGGCGGCTTCCGCTTCGAGCCGGTGGACGGCGCCAGCGCCAACCACCTGCCCGATCCGGTGCCGGAGGAGGTCAAGGAAGAGCGCTACGCCCGGCTGATGGAAAAGACCGAGGCGATCAGCGCGGCCAAGCTCGCCGCCAAGGTCGGCCGCACGATCCAGGTGATCGTGGACGAGGTGGGCGAGCCGGACGAGGACGGCGATCTGGGCGCGACCGCGCGCAGCCAGGCCGACGCCCCGGAAATCGACGGCGCGGTCTATCTGCGCAACGTGCCCGCCACGCTGAAGCCGGGCGATTTCGCGCAGGTGCGGATCGAAGACGCCGACGCGCACGACCTTTACGGCGTGATCGCCTGACGCGATCGCCCGCTCCTACTGGTTCGGGTCCGCCACCTTGAACGGATCGGTCGGCGCGGGCTGGGTGGGCAGCGGGCTGCGCGGCAGTTCCTTGTCGCTGTTGGCGGCCTGCCACAGCATGCCCGCCAGGATCACCGAGGCCTGCCGCATGTCGTCCGCGCGCATGTGGTCCAGCGTGTCGATGCTGGAATGGTGGACGCGGCTGTCGTAGTCGAGCGGGTCCTGGATGAACTGGTATCCGGGCAGGCCGATTGACTGGAGATAGACGTGGTCGGTGCCGCCGGTCTTCTCCGCCACGACACGGCCCGCGCCCATCGCCTTGAACGGGGCCAGCCAGTCGCCCAGGATCGCACCCGCGCCCAGGTTGCCCTCGGCATAGATGCCGCGGAACCGGCCCGAACCGTTGTCCATGTTGAAATAGGCTTTCAGCGCCGTGTATTCGGACTTCGGCGTGATCGGGAAGGCGTTGCGCCAGGCCACGTAGGATTCGATGCCGGTCAGCGCGGGATCGACCGGGCGCGAGGCGAGGTGCTGTTCGATATAGGCGCGCGAGCCGAGCAGGCCTTGTTCCTCCCCACTCCACAGCGCGAAGCGGATCGTGCGCCGGGGCCGGATGCCCAGCTTGCTGATGAGCCGCGCGGCCTCGATCACCGCGACGCTGCCGGCGCCGTTGTCGTTGGCGCCATCGCCCGCGATCCAGCTGTCGAAATGCGCGCCGGCCATGACATAGCCCGCCTTGGGATCGGTGCCGGGGATTTCGGCGATGACGTTCTCCGCCATCAGGTTCTTGTCGTCGAAGCGCGCCTCGATGTTCAGTTCGATCTCGGGCGCGGCCCCGGTCTTCGCCAGGCGGACGAGGCGGCGGTAATCCTCCTGCGCCAGTTCCATCGCCGGCACGGCCAGCGTCTTGCCGGGCACGAAGTCATAGCCTTCGCCATGGACCAGCTTGCCGTCGCGATAGCTCATGCGCACCAGCGCGAGCGCGCCTTCGGCCTTGAGGAATTCGGTCAGCTTGCGCAGGAAACTGCGGTTGCGGATCTGCAGCGCGGCGGCTTCGGGATCGAAGCGCGGCTGGTCGAACTTGTCGAATTCACCGATCTCGGCATCGGTATAGCGCTTGAACACCGGGTCCTTGGATTCGCTGGTCGCGCCCGGCAGCGAGACCAGCACGATGCGGCCGGCGAGCTTGCCTTTCCATTCGGCGAAGTTCTCTTCCCGGCTCATCGGCGCGACGATCACCGGCGCGCGCACCGTGCCCGCGGTCGGCGGCGACCACGCCACCGGAATCGCCGTGAGCGCGAGCGGACGGGGCGAGACCATCGTGGCGGACCAGCCATCGGCGTTCCAGCCCAGCCCGAAGTTGAACGGTTCGGCGTGGATGTTGGTCAGGCCATAGCCGCGCAGCACGTCCATCGCCCAGCGTTCGGCCTTGCGGTGGTTTTCCGAATTGGTGAGGCGCGGGCCGATGCCGTCCATCAGCTGGCTGGCGGTGGTCATCACCGCGCTGCGGTTCATGCCTTCATCGATGATTCGCGCGACGGCGGCGTCCTCGGCCGGCCCGGCCAGCGCGGGCGCGGGCAGCAGCGGCGCGAGCAGGACAGAGAGCGCGGCGGCGGCGCGAAGGGCGCCACGAAAGGCAGGACGGCTGGACATGGACAAGGTTCTCCCCGGAAGGGTTGGGGCCGGAATGGTTCGGGCCGAAATGGATAAGGCTGCATCCTGCCATCGCCGCGCGCTTTGCCAAGGGGCAATGCCCGGAAATCCCACGCCCTTTTGGGGGAGCGTGGTGGGCCCACCCCGCTGCGACTAGCGCCGCCTGCGGCAGCGCAAGTCTCGCTCCCCTCCCGCTTGCGGGAGGGGTTGGGGGTGGGCATCAGCCCATTGTTTGCAAAGGATATAGTCGCCGCTTTCAGACCCCGCGCAAACCTGAGGAGTCAGCGCCGCGCGGGGCGCAGGTCTTCCGGAAGATCGCGGCCCGCGCGATCGTAGGCGGCGCGCAGATCGGCGTCGGCGTCCATCAGTGTGCGTGCCAAGGGTGCGGTCCTGGCCGGATCGGGCACGATTTCCGTGCCTTCCGGCTGGAGCAACGTCAGCACGTCGGACCGTATCTTCGCATCGGCGAGGCCTTCCTTCAGGAACCGTCGGGCGGCCGTATCGTCCTCAAGGCATTGGGCAGCGCGCACCGCCGCCGTCACCGCATCCTGCCAGTGGGCATAGACCGCCTCGCGCAGCAGGCGCTGGTCCTGGTCGGGCTGGGCGTGGTGCGCCGCGCAGAGGCGCAAGGCTGACGCCGAAAGCCGGGCATAGGGTGAACCCTGCTCGTTGGCGACTTCGGTGGCGAGTGCGGCGGCCAGCATCGCCCGGTCCCACGCCCCGTGGCGCACCAGCCGTCCGGCGTTGTTGATGACGAAATTGACCATCCAGTCACGCTCGCGCCAAGGCAGGGCGGTCAGCCGGTCGAACAGCGCGTCCGCTTCGGCCGTGCGCCCCAGCGCGTCAAGCGCCTTAACCTCGGCATTGATGATCCAGCCGTCGTACTCGCCCGCCTTGCGCAACCCCTTGTCGGTATGGTCGATCCGCTGCGCGGCCGCGATCGCCTCGTCGAAGCGGCCGGCATCGACCAGCGCATCGACAAGACGCGACAGCCCCGGGCGGTCCTCCGGCGCCTTGGCGAGATCGGCCGTGGCAGTCTCGACGCCTTGCAGCAGCATCGTTTGCGCATGGGGGCCGACGCGGCGAGCGAGCAGGGGCCAGCCGATTTCGTAATCGCGATCCACCAGCATATCGAGCGTGGTTTCGGCGTAGCGCAGTTGACCCACCAGCATCTCCGCCACGGCGGTATCGCCCGCCGCCAGTGCCGGGCGCAGCGCCTTGGCCGCCACCGTTTCGCGCACCTCGGGGGCAAGCGATGGGAACGCGGGTGACCGTGCCAGGGCCAGCAGTGCGCGATCCTGATTCTCGATACTGGCCGTTCGCAGGCCGTACAGAACCGCGCGAGACTTCAGGCCGGCGAACTCCGCCGCGTTGCCGCGTGCCGCCACATGGCCCAGGTGCTCGGCATAGGCATCGCCGTTGCCCGCAAGCAGGGCGGCCTGCAGAGCGAGGAAATCGACCAGCACCCGCAGATCGTCCCCGTTGCGGCCGAACCCCAGCCCTTCGGCCTCCTCCCCCTCGCGCAGCGCATCCGGATAGCGGTTCTGGAACAGCGCGCAATTGGAGCGGACCAGCGCGGCAAGGGCCAGCAGCCGCTGCGTCGGCCGCCGGCGCGCCATCTCGTCGGTATAGGGCACGGCCTCGCAGGCCGAAGGCTTGCCGAGCTTGACCACTTCCTTGCCGAACCGGTCGAACAGCGCGGCGTCGTCCATCGCCGCGATTTTGTCCGCCGGGGTCGCCGCGCGGGCCGGCGGGGAGAGGGGTACAAGGGACAACGCGATCGCCGCCAGCACCGCGCCTGTCATCACCGCGCGAAAACCTGCGCGAACCGCCATATGCCCCGTGCCCCTGTTGCCGCGCGCCAAACCGCGCGCCGACGCAGAGTGTCGCGCGGGAAGCCGGCTGTCAAAGCCCGGATCGAGCCAAGGCTCAGAACAGACGGGTCAGCAGGTAGAACGCGGCGCCCACGGCGGCGCTGGCGGGGATGGTGATGAACCACGCCACGACCACGCGCGTCGCCACGCCCCAGCGCACCGCGCTGGCGCGGCGGGCGGCGCCGGTGCCGACGACCGAGCCGGTGATGGCGTGCGTGGTCGAGACTGGAATGCCCATGGCGCTGGCGCCGAACACCACGATCGAGCCGGCGGTGGAGGCGCAGAAGCCGGTGTGATGGTTGAGCTGGGTCAGCTTGCTGCCCATCGTCTGGATGATCTTCCAGCCGCCCGAAAGCGTGCCCAGCGAGATCGCGGCGTAGCAGGCGATCACGACCCATTCGGGCACGTGGAATTCGCCCTTCAGCGTGCCGGTGGAATAGAGCAGCACCGCGATGATCCCCATCGTCTTCTGCGCGTCGTTGCCACCGTGGCTGATCGAATAGGCCGCGCTGCTGACCAGGTGGAGCGACTTGAACACCCGCTCCGCCCGGCGCGGCTGGTAGCCACGGAACAGCCAGCTGGTGATCAGCACCATCAGCATGGCCAGCGCGAAGCCGATCATCGGCGACAGGAAGATGGCGACGATCGTCTTGCTGGTGCCCGAGCTTTCCACCGCGCCGAACCCGCCATGCATGATGCCCGCGCCCAGCAGGCCGCCGATCAGCGCGTGGCTGGACGAGGAGGGAATGCCCTTCACCCAGGTCAGCACGTTCCAGAACATCGCGCCGATCAGCGCGCCGAACACCACCGCCGGCGTCACCACGTCCTTGTCGATGATGCCCTTGCCCACCGTTTCGGCGACGTGCAGGCCGACCATCCAGTAGGCCACGAAATTGCCGACGGCGGCGAACAGCACGGCCTGGACCGGGGTGAGCAGCCGCGTGGAAACCACCGTGGCGATGGAGTTGGCCGCGTCATGCAACCCGTTGAGAAAATCGAAGGCCAGCGCCAGCGCGATCAGGCCGACCAGTAGCGGAAAGGCGATTTCGTGCATGGTGCGCGTTCCCGGCCGGCCGATCAGGCGTGGTCGATGACGAGGGCGTCGATCTCGTTCGCGACATCCTCGAACGCGTCGGCGATCTTTTCGAGGTGCTTGTAGATCTCGCGCGAGACGATGAAGGCGACCAGATCGCCATCGCCGCGCCGGGTGATGAAGTTGGCCTTGAGCCCCGCCTGGTGGACAAGGTCCACCGCGCCTTCCAGCTTGACGATGCGCTCGGTCAACTGGTGCAGGCGCGCGCCGTTGCGTTCCACGTCGCGCAGCAGCGGCATCGCTTCGGCGATGAGGTCGCAGGCTTCGACGATCTTGTCGGCCATGGCCTGCATTTCCGGCTCGAACTTAGCGACTTCGTAAAGCTCGATGGCCGATGCGGCGGCCTGCATTTCGTCGATCGTATCGTCTAGCGCCGCGATCAGCGAGGTGATCGCGCCGCGATCGAACGGGGTCAGGAACGTGCGGCGCACCGTGTAGAGCACCTCGCGGATGATATCGTCCGCCTCGTGCTCGCGCTTGCGGATCGTGGCGATGTATTCCGCCGCATTGCCTTCCGAACGGGTCAGGCGCGAGAGCGCCTCGGCGGCGGCCACGAGCGTTGCGGCGTGGCGTTCGAACATGTCGAAGAAATCGCCGGACTTGGGCAGGAGGCGCTGGAACCAGCCGAACATCGCTATCGCTTCCGTAAAAAGTTCTGTCCCTGGAGCGAATCGCGGTCTGCGCGCGGTGCTCGTCGCGCGCACTAGGAGAGTTGCCCGCCTCTCTCAATATGAACGTGCCATATTGTCCACCGGCGCGGCGGCGCGCGAGCCAGCAACGTTTCCTTACACGAAGGCAAAATGTGGGCAAAAATTGCCGCCTATCCCGGCTGCTCCGGCGTGAAGCGGCCCCACACCAGACAGAGTGGCAGCGCGCGGCGGACGCAGGCGGAACGTTCCCAAGACAAGTCCAGGGAGGACGTTCCAATGTTCTATCGTGTCGCGGCGGCGGTTGCCGCGCTTGCTTTCTCGGCCCCCGCGCTGGCCCAGGAAGCCCCCAAGCCCATTACCGTTTCCGGGTCTGCCGCCATCGTTTCGGACTATCGCTTCCGTGGCGTTTCGCAAAGCGATCGCGCGCTGGCCGTGCAGGCCGGCCTGACCGTGTCGCATGAAAGCGGCCTCTATGTCGGCACCTGGGCCTCCAACCTTTCGGGCTGGGGCACCTTCGGCGGTTCCAACACCGAGCTGGATATCTACGGCGGCTACAAGATGCCGATCGGCGGCGTCACGGTGGACGTCGGCCTGACCTGGTACATGTATCCGGGTGGCGCGGACAAGACCGACTTCGCCGAGCCTTACGTCAAGCTTTCAGGCACCGTCGGCCCGGTCAGCCTGCTGGCGGGCGTTGCCTATGCCCCCAAGCAGGAATCGCTGGGCCGCTGGTATCTGAGCGGGGCTTCCTACGCCACGGGCGTGCCCGATGCGCCGGGCGCCAAGTCGGACAACCTCTATGTCTGGACCGACGCCAGCGCGGCGATTCCCAACACCCCGGTCACGCTGAAAGCGCATGTGGGCTATTCGGACGGCAACGCCGGCCTTGGCCCCAACGGCACCTCGGTCGCGCCCACGGGCAAGTACGCCGACTGGATGCTGGGCGCGGACGTGGCCGTCGGCCCGGTGGTGCTGGGCGTTGCCTATGTCGATACCGACATCAGCAACAAGGAAGCGCTCTACCTCCAGCCGAACTTCTCGCAGACCAAGAACGGTTCCTCGATCGCCGGCGCGGCGGTGGTGGTTTCGGGCACCGTTGCCTTCTGATCGCCTGACGATCGGACTTTCTCCGAATGCATGAGCCTGCCGCCTGCCCCTTGTGGGCGGGCGGCCTTTTTATGGGCGACAGAAGCGTTGGGGAAGGGCGGTGCGCTGCCCACCCCCAGCCCCTCCCGCAGGCGGGAGGGGAGAATATGCGAATCCCCTCCCGCTTGCGGGAGGGGCGCGAGACTTGCGCTGCCGCAGGCGGCGTTAGTCGCAGCGGGGTGGGCTACCCACGCGCTGCGCTCTGCAAGCAATATTTTTCAGAATGATGAAAAGTAATTCGCCACTCTGAATTTCACAGCCAGCCGATCCGCCGGAAGCGGTACCACAGCCCGCCGCAGACCGAGAGGATCACGCCCCAGATCAGGAAATAGCCGAAGCGCCATTTCAGCTCGGGGATATATTCGAAGTTCATGCCATAGATGCCGGCGATGGCGGTGGGCACGGCGAGGATCGCGGCCCAGGCGGCAAGCTGGCGGGTCATCTCGCCCTGGCGATGCTGTTCGAGCAGGCTGGCGGTCTCGACGATCGCCGCCAGCGTTTCCTTGACGCCGCGCACCCGCGTCATCGCGCGGCGCACATGGTCCAGCACGTCGCGGAACCAGATCCGCGCGGCGGGATCGATCGTCGGCAGGTCCGCCTCGACCAGCCGCTCGCACATTTCCTGCATCGGCCCGATCACCCGCTCGAACCGGCGCAGCTGGCGGCGCAGGCGGAAAATGCGGCGGATCGTGGCGGGGCCGGGAAAGGATTCGATCGCCGCTTCCTCCATGTCCTGCGCCACGTCTTCCAGCCCGTCGGTGATCGGCTGGTAGCCATCGACGATGAAATCGAGAATGGCATGCAGCACGTAGTCCGGCCCTTCGGCCAGCCGTTCGGCGCTGGCCTCCAGTTCCTCGCGCAGCGTCAGGTGCGCGCGCGTGCTGCCGAAGCGCACCGATATGATGAAGTCGGCGCCGAGGAAGAACGCGGTCTGGCCATAGGAGATGATCTCGCCATCGTGCAGGCTGGCCGTGCGCGCCACGGCGAACAGCTGCTTTCCGTAAGCCTCCACCTTGGGCAGCTGGCGCGGATTGAGCGCATCTTCCACCGCCAGCGGATGCAGCCCGTACTGCCGGCGTACCCGGTCCATCTCCTCCACGGTCGGTTCGCACAGGCCGATCCAGTCGAACGTCTGGGGCGGCAGGGCCGCGCGCGGCGCGCCATCGAGCACGATGTCGACTTCGTGGGCCTGACCCTGGCTGTAGCGGCGGGACGCAATGATCGGCATGGGCCTGCTTGTGGCAAAGCCCGCAGTCGCGCGCAATCGCTCCTGGCGGGACCGAGCGGCGGGCCGCATCGGCAAGCCGCGGGAGGCGCGAATCGGGCTGGCAATTCGCGGGGATTGCGATAGGTTCGGTTGCAATCAGAAACTGGAGGGGTGTGGAATCATGGGTGCAGGCGCGGTGAAGCCGGAAGGACAGACGGAAAGACCGGCGACCAGCACCACGCCGGACGTGGACGTGGCGATCGTCGGCGCCGGCCTTTCGGGCATCGGCATGGCCGCGCACATGCAGATGATGTGCCCCGGCAGCAGCTATGCCATCCTGGAGCGGCGAGAGGCGATCGGCGGCACCTGGGACCTGTTCCGCTATCCCGGCATCCGTTCCGACAGCGACATGCACACGCTGGGCTTCATCTTCGAACCGTGGAAGCACGAGAAATCGATCGCGGACGGCCCGGCGATCCTAGAATACCTGAACCGCATCGCCGACGAGCGCGGCATCCGCCCGCATATCCGCTTCGGCACCAAGGTGCTGTCCGCCGACTGGGACAGCGCGCGGGCGCTGTGGACGGTGGTGACCGAGGACGAGGCAGGCGCCCGCCGGCAGACCACCGCGCGGATGCTCTATCTGGGTTCGGGCTATTACGACTACGACACCCCGCATGACGCGCGGTTCGCCGGCCGCGAGGATTTCAGGGGCACGATCATCCACCCGCAGTTCTGGCCGCGCGATCTCGATTACGCGGGCAAGCGCGTGGTGGTGATCGGTTCGGGCGCGACGGCGGTGACGATCGTGCCGTCGATGACGCACAAGGCCGCGCACGTCACCATGCTCCAGCGCACGCCCACGTGGTACGCGATCCGCCCCGCGCGCGATGCCCTGGCCAACGCCTTGCGCCGCATCCTGCCGGAAAAGATCGCCTACGCGATCACCCGCTTCAAGAACGTGCGTCTGCAGAACCTGGTGTTCAAGCGCGCCCGCAGCCAGCCGGAAAAGGTCAAGGACTACCTGACCAAGAAGATCAAGGCGGCGCTGGGCGACAAGTACGATGCCAAGACCTTCACCCCGCCCTACGATCCGTGGGACCAGCGCCTGTGCCTGGTGCCCGATGCCGACATGTTCGAGGCGATCAAGGCGGGCAAGGCCGATATCGTGACCGACCACATCGACCGCTTCGACGCCACCGGCATCCAGCTCAAGTCCGGCCGCCATCTCGATGCCGATGTGATCATCACCGCCACCGGCCTGCGCCTGACCATGGGCGGCAAGATTGCGCTGAGCCTCGATGGCGTGCCGCTGAACTTCGCCGACCACTTCTACTACAAGGGCTGCATGTTCTCGAACGTGCCCAACCTGGTGGCGGTGTTCGGCTATCTCAACGCCTCGTGGACGCTGCGCGCGGACCTCATTTCCGATTACGCCTGCCGCCTGCTCAACACGATGAAGGCGAAAGGCGCGCAAGTGGCGACGCCGGTGCTGGCGGCCGATCATGGGCTGGTCGAGGACAACGTGTTCGATTTCTCGTCGGGCTATCTCCAGCGCGCGCTGAGCATCATGCCCAAGAGCGCGGCGGCGCTGCCCTGGCGGCTCAACCAGGATTACGTTTACGACAAGGCGTGGATGAAGGCCTCGCCGATCGAGGACGGTATCCTGGCGCTGGGTCGCGCGCAGCCGGCGGCGCAGGCGCAGCCCCAGCTCGAAGCGGCCGAATAGCGATCGTCCGCCCCCGCCCCGCGCGGCCTTTGGGGCATCGCGGCCGGGGCACGCTTGCACTGGCGCGGGTTTGCGGTATCGGTTCTTCCCGATGACCAACGAAACCCGCATCTGGACCGCCGCGCTGATCGTGATCGGCGACGAAATCCTGTCTGGCCGCACGCAGGACAAGAACATCGCGCAGATCGCCACCTGGCTGGGCGTGCAGGGCATCCGCCTGCGCGAAGTGCGCGTGGTGCCCGACGTGATGGATGCGATCGTGGAGGCGGTGAACACGCTGCGCGCGCGCAACGACTACCTGTTCACCACCGGCGGCATCGGCCCGACGCACGACGACATCACCGTGGACGCGGTGGCGCAGGCGCTGGGCGTGGACGTGGAAATCCACCCCGATGCGCGCAAGGTGCTGGAGGACTATTACGCCACGCGCGGCGGGCTGAACGAGGGCCGGCTGCGCATGGCGCGCGTGCCGGCGGGGGCGAGCCTGATCGAGAACCGCATGTCGGGCGCGCCGGGCATCCGCATCGGCAACGTGTTCCTGATGGCCGGCGTGCCGCACATCACCGCGCAGATGCTCGACGGGCTGACCGGCACGCTCGAAGGCGGGCTGCCGCTGCAATCGGCGACGATCGGCTGCTGGGTTCCCGAAAGCGAGATCGCCGAGCTTCTCAGCAAGACCGAGAGAGCGTTCGACGGGTGCCAGATCGGCAGCTATCCGTTCTTCCGCGAAGGCCGGGTGGGCGCGAACTTCGTGATCCGGTCGACCGATACCGCGCAGCTCGAAGCCTGCGCGGCGGCGCTGATCGCCGGGCTGGAAGCGACCGGGCGCGAAGCGGTGGCAGGCGGCATTTGACCGTACACCGCGCGGGCGCCGTGGCCGTGCTGGCGGCGGCGGCGGCGACGTCGGTGGCGGGATGCTCCCCCACGCTGCACCGTTTCGAAGCCACGCTGGCCGCGCATGACAGCGCGACGCAGGCGCTGGGCGAATGGTGCGCGGCGCGGGGCATCGCGCAACCGGCGACGATCCGCGCCATGGCGGACCGGGATGCGCGCGATGCGCCATCGCCCGCCGTGCGCAAGGCGCTGGGGGTGACGGCGGACGAGCCGGTCGCCTACCGCCATGTCCGGCTGGCCTGTGGCGGAACCGTGCTGTCCGATGCGCGCAACTGGTACGTGCCGGCGCGGCTGACGCCCGCGATGAACCGCACGCTGGAGACGACCGACACGCCGTTCGGCAAAGTCGTCATGCCGCTCGGCTTCCGGCGCGAACGGCTGGAGGCGCGGCGCGGGCGGGCGGCGGAATGCCCGGCGGGCACGGTCCTGTCGCACCGCGCGCTGCTGCGCGTGGAGGGCGGAGCCGCGATCAGCCTGGTCGTCGAATGCTATACCCGAGACAATCTGGCGTCGGTCAGAACAGCGCGCTGAGATTGAACGAGACGTAGCGCGTGGTGCGTCCGGGCGGCGCGTTGGGCGCGTCGGTCAGGAAGCGGCCCTTGGCCAGCAGCACGCCATCGAGTTCCAGGCGCAGATGGCGTGGCAGCAGCCAGTAGCGCAGCCGCGCGTCGAACTGGTGCCCGGCGAAGGAGCCGGACCGGCCGCTGGCATCGCGCACGCCGGTGGTGGCGAAACTGTCGCGCGAGTCGGCCAGCCACATCGGATGATAGGTCGCCAGCAGGTCCAGCCGCCGGTCGGGCGCGGTTTCCAGCCGGATTCCGGGCGTGACGATGTTGGCGCGCGTGACCGCGTTGTAGATGCCCGAAGGCGCGAAATCGCCGCGCCGCATCCCGAACAGCGTGTCGAAACGGCCATAGCGGCCGCCACTGCCCGCGCCGCTGGCATAGTCGAACTCGATCGACAGGCGCGGGCGCCACGGACCGCTGAACGTGTAGCCGGCATCGGCATGGAAGAACGTGGCGCGCACCGGCAATTCGGGCGCGGTGGCGGCCAGCGAGGTGCGGGTGTGCCCCCACTGGACCATGACCTCCGCCTCGCCATCGGCATGGCCGGGGCGCGGATCGGCGATCACGCGCGCGCTCGCGGTACTGAGCGACCGGTTGCGGGTAGGGCGGCCGGGGGCGTCGCGTTCGCCGAAATGGAAGAAGCCCAGCTCGGCCGCGACCGGCACCGTCGCGCCGGAGCGCGAGGCGGTGCGGCTGACGATCCCGCCCCACAGCACCGCGTCGAAGCTTTCGCGGTCCAGTTCCACCTTGCCGCTGCGCAGCGATGCCGCATCGTCGGGCAGGCGCATTGCCGGCAGGACATAGATCAGCGTGGCCTGCAAGCCGCGCCGCCCGGCGATGTCCACGCGCAGGCCGGTATTGCTGTTGACCGTGTTGCGGTATTCGTCGGCCGCGATCAGCCGGCGCGATCCGAGCGCCAGGGTGAAGCGCCCGCCCTGCACCGAAACCTTGGTGCCCGGCCCCAGTACCGGCCCCAGGTCATAGCCGAGGAAGGCCTGCACCGGCTCCAGCGTGTTTACTTCGCTGGTGGTCACGGGCGTGCCGGGATCGGCGTTCCACACGCGGCTGTCGTGGACTTCGGCCACCACGCGAAACGGCCCGCTGCGGTATTGCGCCAGCACCTGCGTGCGCAGGTTGACCAGCGTATCGCTGCTGTCGAAGCCGGGGCGCGCCTGTCCGTCGATCGCCTCCACGCGCAAGCGCACGTTGCCGGTTACGCGCAGGCCGTCATTCGCTTCCGCCGCGCGTGCGGGTGCTGTCACGGACGCCGTCATCGCGATAGCCATGGAGGCGGTGGACGCGCGCCGCCACAGCGACCTGGCCCTTCCGGACAGTGTAAACCCCAACGCGCGGCCCCTTCCGCATCGCGCGATTCGCGATAGCGCGCGTTAGAGCGGGTGCGGTGAGCCGGTCAATCTGCCGAAAGATCAATCGCCCCGGGCGAACGGCTCTTCCCCGGCGCCGGCGCCGGTCCAGACGCCCGCCTGCGCCTCGACATAGGCTTCCAGTTCGCGCCAGTGCCGGTCCCAGCCGGGGCCGCGCCGGGCAGGGGGCACTTCGGCCTCCACGATGGCGCGGGCGCGCCGTACGGGATTGCCGGCCGGGTCGGAAGGCGGATTGCTGCGAAGCGGATCGTCGGCCATGCGCGCCTCCTGCACCAGCGCTGCCGGCAAGGATAGCGCGCTTGCGAAAAAAGCCGTGGCATCGTTTGCCAATGTGAAGCGCGCGCTGCCCACCCCCAACCCCTCCCGCTTGCGGGAGGGGTTGGGGGTGGGCAGCGCGCCATCGGTGGCGGATACTATGATCGCTACGAAAAAGGCCGGGGAGACGTGCCCCCCGGCCTTTTTCGCGATTGGTCAGGATCGGCCGGAAATCAGCCGCCCTGCACCTGCGCGACGTCGATCTTGAGGCCCGGACCCATCGACGAGGACAGGCCGACCTTGCGGACGTACTTGCCCTTGGCGCCAGCCGGCTTCGCCTTGACGATCGCATCGACGAACGCGTCGAAGTTGGCGCGCAGCGCTTCGTTCGAGAACGAGAGCTTGCCGATGCCGCCGTGGATGATGCCGGCCTTTTCGACGCGGAATTCGATCTGGCCGCCCTTGGCCGCCTTGACCGCTTCGGCGACGTTCGGCGTGACGGTGCCGAGCTTCGGGTTCGGCATCAGGCCCTTGGGGCCGAGCACCTTGCCGAGACGGCCGACGATGCCCATCATGTCGGGCGTGGCGATGACGCGACCGTAGTCGAGGTTGCCGGCCTGCATGTCTTCCAGCAGGTCTTCCGCGCCCACCTTGTCGGCGCCGGCGGCGAGAGCGGCCTCGGCCTTGTCGCCACGGGCGAACACGGCGACCTTCACGTCCTTGCCGGTGCCCGAGGGCAGCGTGACCATGCCACGAACCATCTGGTCGGCGTGACGCGGATCGACGCCGAGGTTCAGCGCGACTTCGAGCGTCTGGTCGAACTTGGCGCTCTGGAGGTCCTTGAGAAGCTGGATCGCTTCGTCAACGCCATAGAGCTTCTGGTTGTCGCCCAGCTTTTCCGTGAGCGACTTCTGCTTCTTGGTCAGGTTCACCATGGGATCAGCCCTCCACAACCTGCAGGCCCATCGCGCGCGCGGAGCCTTCGATGATCTTCGTCGCCGCGTCGATGTCGTTCGCGTTCAGGTCCTGCATCTTGGCCTGGGCGATTTCGGCGAGCTGCGAGCGCTTGATCGTGCCGGCGGATTCCTTGCCCGGCGCCTTCGAGCCGGACTTGAGACCGATGGCCTTCTTGATCAGGTAGGTGGCCGGCGGCGTCTTGGTGACGAACGTGAACGAGCGATCCGCATATACCGTGATGATGGTCGGAAGCGGCATGCCCTTTTCGAGTTCCTGCGTGGCAGCGTTGAACTGCTTGCAGAATTCCATGATGTTCACGCCGCGCTGGCCCAGGGCCGGGCCGATCGGCGGTGCAGGCTTGGCATCGCCGGCGGCGACCTGCAGCTTGATGTAACCTTCGATTTTCTTGGCCATTGCTGGCCTCCTTTCTTCCTGTCGGAGACCGGAATTTCCGGCTCCTCAGAGTGAGCGGTCAGACGAGGGCGAACCCTCTTCCGCACGGATTCCCGGTTGCCCGGAAGCGCGCGCACCTAGCGCAAATGGCGCGAAATGCAAGGGGATTCGGGGTGGGGACGCGGCATGCCGTGCTTCACGGCAGCGCGTTGGCGGCCCCCAGCACCGTCGCCATGGCAGCCACCGCGCCGCGCACGCTGGCGTCTTCGGCCACGTCGATCCATTCGCTCGGCGCGTGCGCGCCGCCGCCATCACCGCCCGCGCCGATGGCGATGGCCGGAATCCCGAGGTTCATCGGCACGTTGGCATCGGTCGACAGCGGCACGAAGTGCGGCGCGAACCCCGCCGCGCGCGCCGCCGTCGCCGCGATCACCGCAAGCGGCGCGGTTTCGGGCGTGGTGCCGGCGGGGCGATTGCCGATCGGCTTGAAGGTCACGGTGATCCCGCCGCCGTCGGTCGATCGGGCGCGGTTCTCTTCGTCCACCGCCGCCGTGGCGATGGCATGGAGCGCGGTATCGATCCGGTCGATTTCCGATGGCGATTCGGAGCGGATGTCGACATCGAGGAAGACCTGCGCCGGGATCGTGTTGACCGAGGTGCCGCCCCCCACGACGCTGGCGGCATAGGTGGTGCGCGGCTGCGCGGGCACGGGGATGCCGTAAAGCCCGGTCACGGTGCGCGCCAGCGCCGCCAGCGGGTTGACGATGCCGAACTTGTCGAAGCTGTGCCCGCCCGGCCCGTCGAACACCAGCCGCCAGCGCCGCGATCCCACCCCGCGCGTGGTGATCCAGCCCGCGCCCGCGCCATCGATGGTGATGAAGCCGGCGGCTTGCCTGGCGCGCGGGTCCTGCGCGAAGAAATGGCGCATCCCGCGCAGATCGCCCGGCCCTTCCTCGCCCACGTTGGCGATGAACACGATATCGCGTTCGGTGCGGATGCCGGCCTTGTCCATGGCGCGGACCATCGCCAGCATCACCGCCAGGCCCAGCGTATCGTCGCCGATGCCGGGCGCCATCAGGCGGGTGCCTTCGCGGCGGACTTTCACGTCGGTTCCGGCCGGGAATACGGTATCGAGATGCGCGGCCACGATCAGCGGGGCTAGCGCGGGCTTCGTGCCCCGGCGCGTGGCGACGACGTTGCCGATGCCATCGATCGTCGCATCGGGCAGGCCGCCGGCGCGCATCATCGCGGCCATGGCGCGGCCGCGCGCTTCCTCGCCGAACGGCGGCGCGGGAATTTCGGTGAGCATGACGATGTCATCGACCAGCCGGGCATGATCGGCGCGCAACGCCTCCCGCGCAGCGGCGAACCGGCGCGAGGCCAGCAGGCGATCCAGATCCCTGGCCAATGCCCTGGGCGCTTTGGCGGCAGAAGCGGAAACGATGGCAGGCGCGCGCGCAGCGGCGCTTTCCGCGACCGGCGCGGATGTTGCCGCCAGCGCGAGGATCAGGGTGGTCAGCAACGGGCTCTCCGGTCAGCGGCCAGCGCGCGGCGAAAGCGCGCCGGTCCGGCCTGCCGGCGCGTCCGTGGAATTACTTGACCAGTTCGACTTCCTCGAACGCCAGCTCGACCGGCGTTGCGCGGCCGAAAATCGACACGGCAACCTTCACGCGCTGCTTTTCGAAGTCGAGTTCTTCCACCGTGCCGTTGAACGAGGCGAACGGGCCGGCGTTGACCTTGACCGAATCGCCGATCTCGTAATCGACCGCCACGTTCTTGCGCGGTTCGGCGGCGGCCTGTTCGCGCGCGCCGAAGTAGCGGGCGGCTTCCTTGTCGGAAATCGGCTGCGGCTTGTTGTTGGTGCCGAGGAAGCCGGTGACCTTGGGCGTGTTCTTGACGAGGTGGTAGATGTCGTCGTTCATCGCCAGCTTGGCCAGCACGTAGCCGGGCATGAACTTGCGTTCGACCTGCACCTTCTTGCCGCGCTTCACTTCGGTCACGGTTTCGGTCGGCACTTCCACCGCCTCGACCAGTTGCGACAGGCCGATCCGTTCCGCTTCGGCGAGGATCGAATCGCGCACCTTGTTTTCGAAACCGGAATAGGCGTGGATGATGTACCAGCGAGCCATGGAAAATCCTTGAAGTCTTGTCGGGTGCCGAAGGGGGCGGCCGGCGTCAGGCCTGCGAGAGCAGCCAGCGCACGACGAAGCCGAACAGGCTGTCGATGCCCAGGAAGAACACCGCCAGGATCAGCATCATGATGCCGACGAAGATCGCCGTGGTGGTGGTTTCCTGCCGCGTCGGCCAGACCACCTTGCGCGCTTCCGCGCGTACCTGGTTGATGAATTCGCCGGGGCTGGTCTTCGCCATGATCCTTGCCGCTTTCGCTACCTGATGAAATCCTGTCTTCCGCCTAGGGGACATCGCCGCCCCGGACAGGTCCGGGAGGGGCAGGCGATGTTTCCGATGTCGGAAGATGGCCGATATCTAGGCGCAAGCCGCAGGATTGGCAAGAGCGGGGAACGCCGTGGCGGATCGCGATGATTCGCCGGTCGCTTGTCGCCGGATGCCGGCACCGGGATCGCATCCGTTCCGGGCCTTGCCCACCGCGCCCGAAGGCGGGCGCGGAACAGGCGGCAACAGGCCGGCATGCGTCCGAAAAGAAGCCTGAAAAGAAAGGAAAAACCTCTCTACGCCGGGGCGGAGAGGATGGCAGGAGTGGCAGGATTCGAACCCGCGGCCCTCGGTTTTGGAGACCGATGCTCTACCAACTGAGCTACACTCCTGTGCTCGGAAAAGCGCCCTTAGTGGGTTGACGGCGCGAGCGCAACCGACTCAAAGACATTTCGACGACGATGACGCCGCCCGACGAACCGATCATCCCGGCCGAGCTGCTGCTCAAGGCCTATCGCGCGGGAATTTTCCCGATGGCGGACAGTCGCGACGATCCCGAGGTGTTCTGGGTGGAGCCGCGCATGCGGGCGATCCTGCCGCTCGACGGGTTCCACCTGTCGCGCTCGCTGGCGCGCACGCTGCGGCGCGGGCGCTTCACGGTGACGTGCAACGCCGCGTTCGATTCGGTGATCGACGCCTGCGCCGCGCCGCGCCCGGATGCGGAGGAAAGCTGGATCAGCCGGCGCATCCGCGAAAGCTACCGCACGCTGCACGCGGTCGGACACGCCCATTCGATCGAGACCTGGGCCGACGGACGGCTGGTTGGCGGGCTCTATGGCGTGGGCTTCGCCCGCGTGTTCTGCGGCGAAAGCATGTTCAGCCGGATGAACGACGCGTCCAAGGTGGCGCTGGCCTGGCTGGTGGCGGCCTTGCGGCGATCGGGCGCGGAATTGCTTGATTGCCAGTTCACCACGCCGCACCTGGCCTCGCTGGGCGCGGTCGAAATTCCGCAGGAACGATACCTCGACATGCTGCGCCACGCGCAGCGGCCTCACTCGTCGGTGCTGGCGCCAGACGGTTTCGGGGTAGCCGGTTTCGGGGCGGCGGGCTGGGGGGCGGCGGGCTTAGGGGCGGCAGGCGTTGCGGCGGCAGAGGGCGCCGACGTCGGCGCGGTGCTCGGCTTGCCCGCGGGCTTCGCCGCGCTGCTGGCGGAGGCGGGATCGTCCTCCTCGCCGGGGAACTTCATCGCGCAGTCCTTGACCCACACGTCATAGACCGGGTGCTCGACCACGTTGAGCGAGGGCGAGTTCTTGAACAGCCAGCCGGAAAAGATCTTGTGCCACGCCAGCTTTTCCTGGGTGGTCGCGCGCTCTTCCACGAACAGCTGAACGAAGGCGCCGGTTTCCTGCGGGTCTTCCCACGGCGCGGTGCGCTCGCAGGTGGCCAGCTTGACGATCGCGTTGCCGATGCGGCGCGATTCGCCCGTCTTCATCACCAGCACCTGCGTGATGTTGTTGCGCTTGTTGAGGAAGCCCAGCGTGGCGACGCGGTCCTTGACCGGCGTGCCGTATTCGCTTTCGACCACGCCGCCCGATCCCGCCGCCGCCGGCGCGCCGGTTTCGGTCGCCTCGGGCGGGGGCGCGGCTTCGGGCTGGCGCTGGCACCCGCCAAGACCCGCCAGCGCCACGCAGGCGGCAAGCGGAAGCAGCGGCCGGGAAAGACGGTTCATCGGGGCCTGACGGCGCTTATTCCGGAGACCAGGCTTCGTAGTCGCCAGTCGCGGGCGCGCGCTTGCCGCCGCGTTCCAGCGCGCCCTGCGGGCGATAGGCCAGCGCGGTGCCGGTGGCGTTGGGCGTGTAGTCCGCTTCCCAGATGCGCGGCGGCGGCAGATTGCTTTCGGGCACGCCGTCGAAGCCGCCGTGGAGCCAGCCATGCCATTCGGCGGGCACGCGGCTGGCATCGTTGGCGCCATCGTAGATCACCCAGCGCCGTTCCTCGCCCGCGCGCGGATGGCCGGCGGGGTATGGCTTGCGCGAGCGGTAGTACTTGTTGCCCTGCGCGTCGGTGCCCACCAGCTCGCCCTTCAGCGAACTGTCGAGCAGGGTGCCTATGGTGGCGCCGTCCCACCAGGTGAAGATCTTGCCGAGAAAGCTCATGATGCCGTCATCTTTCGCGAGGGTGGGGGCCGCTTAGCCCCTGAGGGGGGGATTCCGCAAGCCGGGATAGACCCCTTTTCACGGCTTGCCCCCACGGCAAATGGTCGAAACGGGGCAGGGTTCGAAGCTGGGCGATGGCCCGCTCCTACCACTCTACCCCCTACCACTCCACCTTGTCGCCGGCCTTGATCCCCAGTTCCGCCGCGCGGCCGCCGTTCAGTTCGAGCACGCCCGAGGCGACGCCGTCCGAGGGCAGCGAGGTCAGGTCATAAGGCACCGCATTGGCGGCGATGTTGAGAATGCGCCGGTCCGGGCCGATGAAGATGATGTCGAGCGGGATGACCGTGTTCTTCATCCAGAACGCGGCGTCGCGCGGCGGGTCCATCGGGAAGATCATGCCTTCGTCCGCGCCCATCGCGGTGCGGAACATCAGGCCCTGGGCCTGTTCCTCACTGGTGCGGGCCACTTCGACGCGGAAGGCGTGCGGTCCCTTGGCCCCGGTGACCGTGAGCGTGACGACGGGCAGGCCGGAAACCGGATGCGTCGCCGGCGCCGTGGCGGCGGGCCGCGCGGCGCTTTTTCCGCCGGTATCGGCCGCAACGGGGGAGCAGCCGATCACGGCCACGGTGCACGCCAGTACGGCGGTCTTAATCCAGAATTTCATCGACCCATTCTTCCGCTGCCTCGATGCTAGGCTCATCGACCAGTCGGCGCGCGTATGCAAGGGGGTGCCCGGCGCGCAGCAGCGCGGCGACCTGCCGTTCGCGCCGGGCCGGATCGATCTTCGGACCATCCGCTTCGCGATCCTCGCCCCACGGGCCGAAGCGCCGCTTGCGCGCCATGACCAGCGCGGCCTGGCGGCGATCGCGCTCCGATCCGCGCGCCTCCGCGCGCATGTCCTCGGCAATGCCCGCGTGCCCCAGCGCCTGGTCGATCCGCCGCGCGCCATAGCCGCGCCGCAGCAGGCCCTGCGCCTTCGCCCGCGCATAGCCGGCATCGTCGACATAGCCCGCGCGCACGAACCGGGCGATCAGCCCGTCCACGTCGGGCGGGGCTGGTCCGTCCCAGCCGCGTTCGCGCAGCTTGCGCGCCAGATAGGCGGCCAGCTTGCCCGCGCTGGTGGCGAAGCGCGCGACATAGGCGAGCGCCATCTCCTCCATCCGTGCCGGATCGAGCGGTTTGGGCGGCCGTTTGCGCCGGTCTGGAACGCCTTGCGGATTCATCGCGCCACATTCGTGCCACAGTCACGATTAAATGAGAACGTCCGCACCCGTACCCCGTGCAGGGGAACCGGGACACAGTCATGGGCCGTTCACCTGCCGGAGCAGAAACGCCCGGCAGGAAAAAGACAGAGAAACCGGGGTATCGCATGACCGTTACGGACGCCGTTGTGGAGAAGGCGGCTCTCGTTCCCACGCCGAACGACGATGCATTGCCGCGTCGCTATTCCGATTTCGACACCTTCTGCGATGCGCTGGACTATGTCGCGCAGGGCGAGAAGGGCCTCAATTTCCACGATCCGCGTGGTACGCTGACCCGTCCCTACCCTTACGCCGAACTGCGCGCCGACGCGCTGGCGGCGGCCGGCCGGCTGCTGGCTATGGGCGTGAAGCCGGGCGACCGGATCGCGCTGGTCGCCGAAACCGGCCCCGATTTCGCGGCGCTGTTCTGCGGCGCGATCTATGCCGGCGCCTGGCCGGTGCCGCTGCCGCTGCCGACCAGCTTCGGCGGCAAGGACAGCTATATCGATCAGCTCGCGGTCCAGCTCGCCAGCTCGGACCCGCTGATGCTGCTGTTCCCCGGCGAGATCGCGACCATGGCGGGCGAAGCCGCCGCGCGGCAGGGCTGCAAGGGCCTGTCGTGGGACGAATTCCACGCCGGCCCGGTTTCGGACCAGCCGCTGCCGCCGGCTGATCCCGACGCGATCTGCTATCTCCAGTATTCGAGCGGTTCGACGCGTTTCCCGCACGGCGTGGCGGTGACGCACCGCGCGCTGCTGGCGAACCTGGCGGGCCACGCGCACGGCATGGGCATCACCACGCCTGACCGCTGCATATCGTGGCTGCCGTGGTATCACGACATGGGGCTGGTCGGCTGCTTCCTTTCGCCGATCGCCAACCAGGTTTCGGTGGACTACCTCAAGACCGAGGATTTCGCGCGCCGCCCGCTCGCCTGGCTCGATCTCATCAGCCGCAATCCGGGCACCACGCTCTCCTATTCGCCCACCTTCGGCTATGACATCTGCGCCCGCCGCATTTCCAGCCAGAGCCACGTTTCCGAACGCTTCGACCTGTCGCGCTGGCGCGTGGCGGGCAACGGCGCGGACATGATCCGGCCCGACGTGATGCAGAACTTCGTCAACGCCTTCGCCGAGGCCGGGTTCAAGGCCGGCGCCTTCCTGCCGAGCTACGGTCTGGCCGAAGCGACGCTGGCGGTGACGATCATGCCGCCGGGCGAAGGCATCCGCGTGGAACTGGTCGAGGAAGAGCGCCTGTCCGGCTGCCCGCGCGATCTCTCGCGCCCGGCGCGCTACCGCGCCATCGTCAACTGCGGCGTACCGGTGAAGGGCATGGACATCGCGATCCGGGGCGAGAACGGCGGCGCGCTGGCGCACCATCACATCGGCAAGGTGTGGTGCCGTGGTTCGTCCGTCATGCACAGCTATTTCCGCGATCCCGAATCGACCGACGCCTGCATGGTCGATGGCTGGCTCGACACCGGCGACATGGGCTACCTCAACGCCGAGGGCTACCTGTTCATCGTCGGCCGCGCCAAGGACATGATCATCATCAACGGCAAGAACCACTGGCCGCAGGACATCGAATGGGCGGTGGAACAGTTGCCGGGCTTCCACCAGGGCGACATCGCCGCCTTCTCGGTGGAAACCGAGAACGGCGAGGAAGCGCCGGCGGTGCTGGTCCACTGCCGCGTTTCCGATCCGGTGGAGCGGGTGAAGCTGCGCGACCAGATCCGCGAGAAGGTCCGCTCGATCACCGGCATGAACTGCGTGGTCGAACTTGTCCCCCCGCGCACCCTGCCGCGCACCAGCTCGGGCAAGCTCAGCCGCGCCAAGGCCAAGAAGCTCTATCTCGCGGGCGAGATCGAACCTTACCGGCTGGCGGCGTAAGCCGCCGCAGAGCCTGAGGTGGTCGCAGAACGGCGGCGGGAATTTCCTGACAACGCGGTGACGAGCGGACCAGTCGCGCTCATTCGGTTTGATCCGTGATTTCGGCGAAAGGCGGCCACTGGCGGCGGGCATGCAGCACCCGCAGGATGCGTATCTGATCGCCCACCGCATCGTAGATCAGGATGTAGTTGCGGTGCACGACCAGTTCGCGTGTGCTGGCCACACGGCCGGGACGGCCCACCGCCGGATGGGTGACGAGGTTCCCGGCCTTCCGCGTGAACGCTTCATCCAGCGCCAGCGCGGCCGCCGGGTTTTCCCTGGCGATATGCTCGCGGATGTTCCGGCGGTCCTGACGGGCATGGAACGTCCATGCGAGCTTCACGCCCGATCAGCCATCCTGGCCCGCGTTTGCTCGCGCCATGCTTCGGCTTCCGCCTCGACTTCCTCGGCCGGAACGAGATGGCCGGCATTGGCGGAATCCAGGCCGATCCGGACTTGCTGCCGGAACCAGGCATCGTGCTCGGCCGCTTCACGCTGACCGGCCACGTAATCCCGCATGAAATCGCGGATGAGTTGCGCCCCGGTGCGGTCATGGGCCTTGGCGGCATCGGCAAAGGCGCTTTTCAGGGCTTCGTCGACCCGGAAGGTGAACGTGGCTTCGCCCATGGTCATCGGCTCCATGTATGACGGGGTAAGTGCAATGTAACACGGCCGAGACCCGTTGGGAATGATCCCGGGCCGGAGGTCCTACTCTTCCGCCCCGGCGAACCCCGGCAAGTACGCCGCCTCGTGCGAGCGCACCGCGTCCAGCGCCTTGGCCAGCGCGCGGGGGTAGTGGCGGGCGATCTGTTTCGTCGAAACGCGGCTGCGCAGGAAATCGGCCCAGAGGAATTCGGCATAGGGTGTGGGCGACTTGGCGTAGCCGCCGGCGCGGCGGACCTCGCCGGCCAGCGAGCGGTAGGGATCGTCGGCCAGATCATCGAGGTGCTTGGGCAGGTCCTTCAGCGGCCGCCGTTCCCCTTCCGCATCGTAGGGATGCAGCCAGTTGCGGTTGTCGAGGAAGGTCAGGAACCGGTCGCGCGGGAGGTGATCGAGCTTGGCGACGACGCTGACCAGGACGTGCTCCACCCCTTCGCGCAGCAGCGCCAGCGCGAGGTGGTGGTGATCGATCAGCCAGGGCACCTGCTTCGGCCCGATCACCACCGGGATCATGTGCCGGCCCAGGTATTCGCCGCCCGCCTCCGCCACCTGATGCCGCCAGGCGTGTTGCTTGCGTTCGACCTCGATGAAGCCGACCGTCATCTGCGTGGGCCGCAGCCGGCGCAGTTCGACCGGATGCAGCAGCGGTTCTATCCTCTGGGCCATCGCCATCGTTATTGCTCCCGCATTGCTTGCGCCACCGCGTCGGCGACGCTGAACGTACCCGTGGCGGCGACGCCGTCCAGCCCGCTGGCCGCCAGCACCGCGCGGGCGCGATCGTGCAGGCGGGCGAGGATCACGCGCCGGCCGGCCTTGCTTTCGGCGCCCACGAATTCGCCCAGCGCCTCGGCGGCGGTGCTGTCGAGATCGGCGCTCTGCTCCAGGCTGAGCACGATGGTATGCGCGCCGTCGCCTGCCGCCATCCGCGCCACTTCCGCCAGCGCGCCTTCGGCATTGGCGAAGAACAGCGGCGCGTTGGGGCGGTAGATGCCCACGTCGCGCAGGCCGCGTGCGTCGGGATGCTGGCGCATGTCGACGAAATCGTGCCCGTCGCCCACGCGCCCCAGCGCGCTGATGCGCGGCCGCGAATAGGTGTGGAGCAGCGCCGCGACCGAAAGCGCCACCGCCGCCAGCATCCCGTTGAGCACGCCCAGCGTCAGCACCCCCAGCGCCGCGCCCAGCGCGATCCACTGGTCGCGGTCCAGCCGGAACAGGCGCACGAGCGGCCCCGGTGACAGCGCGTGGGCCAGCGCGGCGATGACCACGGCGGCCAGCACCGGTTCGGGAATTGCCGCGATCAGGCCGGTGGCGAACAGCGCGAGCAGCAGCACCGCCAGCGCCGCCGTCAGCGCGGTGAGTCGCGAGTGTGCGCCCGCCGCCTCGCTGGCCGCGCCGGCGGAAAAGCCCGCGCCCACCGGCATCCCGCGCACCAGCGCCGAGGCCACGTTGGCCACGCCCAGCGCGACGAGTTCGCGGTTCGATTCGATCGCATCGCCGTGGCGCAGCGCCATGGTGCGGATCGTGCCCCAGCTTTCGGCAAAGAGGATCAGCGCGATCGGCACCGCGAGCTGGGCCATCCGCGCCCATTGGCCCGCCGCCAGCGCGGGCAGGTCGAACGTGGGCATGGCCAGCCGGATCGCGCCCGCCAGCGCCACGCCATGCGCGGACAGGTCCAGCCCCAGGCTGGCGAGAATGCCCGCCGCCAGCACCGCCAGCGTGACCGGCACGCGCGGCCAGCGCGCGCGCACCATCACCAGCAGCGTCAGCGCGGCGAGGCCGATCAGCGCGCTGGCGGGATTGGCCCGGCGCAGCCCGCCCACGATCTCGGCCGTCATGACCGCGATGTTGCCCGTGGCGATGCCGGCGATGCCCAGCAGCTTGGGCAGTTGCCGGATGACGATGGTGATCGCGAGGCCGAAGGCGAAGCCGCGCAGCACCGGGCGCGAGACGAAGGCCGACAGGCTGCCCAGCCGGAACAGCGCCGCGCCCAGGAAGATCAGCCCGGTCATGCCCACCAGCACCGTCGCCAGCACCGCCCGCGTCGCGTCGTCGCCCGGCAGGCTGGCCAGCGCGGCGGCCAGGATCGCGGCGGACGAGGATGTGGGGGAGACCACGGCGAAGCGGCTGCGCCCGACCAGCGCATAGGCGAACCCGCCCGCGATGCCGGCCGCCAGCGCCCGCGCCGGGTCCAGCCCGGCGATGCCGGCATAGGCCACGCCTTCGGGGATCATCAGCCCGGCCACGGCCAGCCCCGCTACCAGGTCGTTCGGCAAGTCTTTCGACGAGGCTTTCGGATCGAACCTGATCGCTGCTCCCTCCTTGCCGCCCGGTGCGCTTCATCGCTATGCCCGTTCGGGCGCCAGGTCGATACGGCTTCGCATCCGGACAGGCTGTGTTATTTATATAATACAGCTTGCGTGACGGAACGGCTTTCCCCATCTATCGTGGCATAACCGCCCTCAACGAGCGAAACGACCATGGCCACGACACCGACCGAAACCATCAGCCCGATCACCCTGACGCCGCCCGATCCGGTCCCGGTCGTCGCGCCCGCGCAGGCGGCGGGCCTGGTGCCCGTGTCCGACGAGAACCGGGGTAAGCTGGAAGCCAAGGTCGATGCCTTCGTCGCCGATCTCGTGGCGCAGGACGCGGCGAGCCCCGAATTCGGCAAGCGGGTGGATCAGCTCACCAACATGGGCCGCAAGGAAATCGTGGCCGCCGCCGGCATGTCGAACCGCTTCCTCGACCGGCCGATCCGCGCGATGGACAAGGACAGCGGCGTCGGCGCCGATCTCGCCCAGTTGCGCCGCACGGTGGAAGACCTCGATCCCGGCCGGCAGGGCAATCTCTCCTCGCCGCGCAAGTTCCTCGGCATCATCCCGTTCGGCAACAAGCTGAAGAACTACTTCGACGGCTACACATCGGCGCAGGGCCACATCAAGTCGATCCTCGACCGGCTTGCCTCGGGCAAGGACGAGCTGCTGATGGACAATGCCGCGATCGACGTGGAGCGGCAGAAGCTGTGGGAGGCCATGGGCAACCTGGAGCAGATGATCCACATCTCGAAGACGCTGGACCAGAAGCTGGAGGACGCCGCCGCCGACCTCGACGCGACCGACCCCGCCAAGGCCAAGGCGATCCGCGAATCCGCGCTGTTCTACACCCGCCAGCGCACGCAGGACCTGCTGACGCAGATGGCGGTGACGGTGCAGGGCTACCTTGCGCTCGATCTGGTCAAGAAGAACAACGTCGAACTGGTGAAGGGCGTGGATCGCGCCAGCACCACCACCGTCGCCGCGTTGCGCACCGCCGTCACCGTGGCGCAGGCGATGACCAACCAGCGGCTGGTGCTGCAGCAGATCACCGCGCTGAACACGACGACCGCCAACATCATCGATTCGACCGGGAAGCTGCTGCGCGAACAGACCGGCAAGATCCACGAGATGGCCGCCTCCAGCACGATCCCGCTGGAAACGTTGCAGCGCGCGTTCCAGAACATCTACGACACGATGGACACCATCGACACGTTCAAGCTGAAGGCGCTGGACGCGATGAAGCAGACGGTGACCACGCTTTCGGGCGAGGTCGAGAAATCCAAGGGCTATATCGCGCGGGCCGAAGGCGCTTCGCAGGCCAAGCTCGCCGGCCCCGAAACCTCGCCACTGCTGAGCCTTGAGGGCTAGGGCGATGGTTTCGGTTTCGCGCAGAGGCGCGGAGGCGCGGAGGGATTGCGCCCGGCCGACAGGCCCTATGCCAATCGGCCGTTGCGGCATGGGCAGGGCTGGCGGAAAGGGGGCGGCTTCGCCGCAGGCGCTTGTTCTTTGCGCCTCTGCGCCTCTGCGCGAACCAATCCTTTCCGGGCACGACATCCGATGACCACTCCCGCCACGGACAGCGACCGCATACTCGCCGACGCCCGGGCCTCGCTGGTCCGCCAGCAGGCGGGCGGGCGGCGCGTGGGCGGGCGGTCGATCGGGCAGCGCTCGGCCGAGATGAAGCGCCAGCATGTCGCGCGCAAGGCGGCGCGCATGGCCATGGCGGTGGGCGTGATCCTGGTCGCGGCGATGGGCGTGGGCCTGGCGATCGACGGGATCGGCGTGACCGGCCTGATGCTGATGGTGCTGACGATCGTGGCGGCGCTGTTCTTCTTCGGCCGCTACCCGCGCCTGAAAGTGCCCGATCTCGCCGCGCTCAACACCGGCAACGTGCGCTCGATGGTGGGGCGCACCGAACTGTGGCTGGAAGCGCAGCGCCCGGCGCTGCCCGCGCCCGCCGTGCAGCTGGTCGACCAGATCGGCGTGCAGCTGGACGGGCTGGGGGTGCAGCTGGAAGGAATCGATCCGGCCGAGCCCGCCGTCGCCGAAGTGCGCAAGCTGGTGGGCGAGCATCTGCCGGGCATGGTCGAAAGCTATCGCCGCATCCCGGCGCACCTGAAGCGCGAGGAACGCGGCGGGCGCAACGCCGATCAGCAGCTGGCCGATGGCCTGGGCAAGATCAGCCGCGAGATCGACGAGATCACGCGCAAGCTGGCCGCCGGCGACATCGACGATCTCGCCGTGCGCGGCCGCTACCTCGACTATCGCTATGGCGAAGGGCTGGGAGAGGCCGACGCGGCGCCCCCATTGGCCGCGCCCGTTATCCCCGCCGCCCCGCCGGAGAACTCCTGATGCGCGTCGCCATTCCCCATTCGCTCGGCAAGGACGAGGTGCGGCGCCGGATGCAGGAGAAGGCCGGCAAGGCTTCGGCCAAGGCCAGCGATCTGCTCGGCAGCCTGGCCTCGGTCGACATGACCTGGCGCGACGACGATCACCTGGCCATGGACGTATCGGCGATGGGCTTCACCGTCCCCTGCGCGGTCACGCTGGAAGAGGCGGAACTGGTGATCGACGTGACCATGCCCGATGGCCTCGGCTTCGCGCGGCGGATGATCGAGGGCGTGATCCGCGAGAAGGGCGAGAAGTTGCTGGGATAGAGCGGCTCGGTTTTCCCAAGGATTCCACCACCACCCCCGCTCATCCTGAGCTTGTCGAAGGATGCGCGCCAACGGCGGGTCGTGGCCCGCCCTGCTGGGCCACCAAAGCGCGCGTCCTTCGACAGGCTCAGGACGAGCGGTGTGGTGGGCAGGGCCGTGATCGCGGGACCTGTGCTTCTTCACAGATCGCGGCGTTCCAGTTCCAGCAGTTCCTGCGGCAGCCGCAGCGTCTGCGCCACCAGCCGGGTTTCGAGCAGCAGGTAGATCAGCGCCACCATCAGCAGGGCGATGGCGAGGAAGAACGTGACGCTGGTGACGTGGCGCAGCTCGAACCCGTTGATATCGCCGATGAACAGTGTGCCCACGGTGATTCCGATGGCCAGCCCCGAACAGACCAGCAACAGCAGCGCATGGCCGATCAGCTGGATGCGCCGGTCGACATAGCGCAGCTCCACCACCACGCGGTCGTGCTCCGCCCCGCGCGTTTCGGCGTGCAGCTTTTGCAGCGCGCGCGAACGGTCGACGATCCGGCCCAGCCGCGTGGTCAGGATGTTCATGATGTTGCCGATCGCCACCAGCACGAAGACCGGGGCGAGCGCGAGCTGGATGGTCTGGGCGATCATGGCCGCAGTTTCGCGGCAAGCGCGCCCGGCCGCAAGGGGCGGGGATACGAATTCCCGCGCGCAAGCGGGATAATCCGGGGATCAGGGCGCGAAGAAGCGCTGCTCCCAGCCGTAGACCGATTCCAGCGGATCGCCGTTCTGGTCCAGCGCCGGGCGGAACCGGAAGCGGTCGATGGCGAGGCGGCAGGTGATGCCGTCCGCCTCGGGATCGCCGCTGCGCTTGCGCACCGTGCAGCCCTTCACCCGGCCATCGGTTCCGACGACCAGCGCGACGATCACGCTGGTGCCCAGCCGGCTGGCGCGCGAGGCGGCGGGGTAATCGCGGGCGGAGGTGATGTCGCCGGCGATCTTGACCGCTTTCTGCGCCACAAAGCGCCCGCCCGCGCCGTTGCCGCTGCCACCGCTGCCCGTGCCGCCGCCCGCCGTTCCCCCGCCGGTGCCGGCGCCGGCCGCGGTGGCGCCCGACCGGGTATCGTTGCCGGTCGACGCGGCCGGGGCGGCCGGCGGCGCCTTGTCGGGAATCCGGGCGGGCGCGGCCACGATCTCGCGCGGTTTCGCCTTGCGGCCCGATACCCCTTCCGCGCCTTCGGGCTCGGCGGTCGTGGCGGTCGCCGACGGTGGCGGTTTGTCGAGAGGAACGTCGTAAGCGGCCACGACAGATTCGAGCCCCGCCTCGCGCAGCGCGGCGGGAAGGCCGCCGAACGCCCGCACCACCGCCCAGATCGCCACCGCGTGCAGCACGGCCACGCCCAGCGCCACGCCCAGGCGCGCGCGGCTATCCAGCCCCGGTGCCGCGTCGAAACGGGCCGGAGCGGAAGGGGCCGAGGGCGTTGGCGGGGTCACCGGAGGACTCATGTTAACGCTGTGGACCCTCATATGTTAGTCACCCAATGGGATTGTATCCGTTTTCATCGCAATGCAGTATCCCACCGGAACGGGGACGCGGCGACGACCGCCAGGGGAACAGACATGCGCGTGCTAGTGGTCGAGGATGAGCCGTTGCTCGCCATGATGCTGGAAGAAAGCCTGATCGATCTGGGGCATCAGGTGGTCGGGCCGGCCGCCAGCGCCGAACACGCGCTGAGCCTGCTGACGAACAACCCGGTGGAGGCGGCGCTGCTGGACTTCTCGCTGGGCAGCGACGGCAATTCGGTTCCCGTCGCGCTGCAGTTGCGCGACGCCGGCATTCCGTTCTGCTATCTCAGCGGCCATGCCACGCTGGATGCCGGCACGGGCGCGCCCGATGCGCAGCTGTTGTCCAAGCCGGTTTCGATGGCGGCTCTGGAAGACGCGCTGGCGCGGATGGCCTGAAGACGCGGCCGGTCCGGATTTGGCCGGCGCGGATTGGGGCGGTCAGGATTCGAGCAGGCTGTCTCCGCGCGCAAGGCTGTACAGCCGCAGCCCGTGCGCCGCGGCCCGCTCCGCCGCCATGGTCGACGCCGCCGACACCGTTACCAGCAGCGGAAAGCCCGCGATCACCGCTTTCTGCACCAGTTCGTAGCTGCACCGCGCAGTCAGCACGACGAACCCTTCCGCGGGCGATAGCCCCTGGCGCGCCAGCGCGCCGACCAGCTTGTCGAAGGCGTTGTGCCGGCCGACATCCTCGCGCGCGGCCAGGATCGTGCCATCGGGCGCGCAGAACGCGGCGGCGTGGGCGGCGCGCGTCGCCTGGCCCAGCGGCTGATGGTCCGGCAGCGCGGCCAGCGCGGCGAACAGCGCCGTGTCCGCCACGTCGAGCCGGGCCGTAACCTGCGGCAGCGGGCGCAGCACCTGTTCCAGGCTTTCGATCCCGCACAGACCGCAACTGCCCTCGGCCAGCCGCAGCCGCGCCCGGTCGAGCAGCGGCGCGGCGCGGGAGGGTTCGATCTGTACGCGCAGCATCCAGCCGCCGTCATCGATCGCGTGCGCGTCGGCCGAATGGAATTCGTCCGGCGCAGCGATGAGCTGTTCCGACAGGCAGAAGCCCAGCGCATAATCTTCCAGTTCGGTGGGCGTGGCCATCATCACGGCATAGCCGATGCCGTTGATCTCGATCGCGACCGGCGCTTCGACCGCCAGCGCGCGGTCGATCGCGCGCGGTGGGCGGCCATCGGCGAAATGTTCGCGAAACGGAAACGCGCGCGCGCCGTCCGGGCTGGACATCAGGACGCGGCGGCGGTGCCGTACTGCCCGGCCAGCCGGGCGAGCGCTTCGCGGGCGACGGGGACCAGCCCCGCGCCATCGAGGGCGCAGGCCATGTGCTTCATGCGCGGGGTCCAGAAGTCCTGGATGTGCTGCGCGACCATGCCGACCGGATCGGGATCGAGCGCGAGGTTGCGGGCGATCTGGTTGGCCATGTAGGCGAGCTTTTCGGGTGTGTGGCTGCTCATTCGGCGGCCTCCATCGCGCTGCCCTCGATCCGGCGCGAGCGGCGGGTGAGTTCCTCGTAGCCTTCCTGCCAGTCGGTCGGGCCGTTGCTGGGCGTGACCTGCACCGCCGTCACCTTGTATTCGGGGCAGTTGGTGGCCCAGTCGGAATAGTCGGTGGTGACGACGTTGGCCTGCGTCGCCGGGTGGTGGAACGTGGTGTAAACGACACCGGGCGCGACCCGGTCGGTCACGGTCACGCGCAGCGTGGTCTCGCCCGCGCGGCTGGCGAGGCGGACCCAGTCGCCCGACTTGACGCCCCGGTTCTCGGCGTCGGTGGGGTGCATTTCCAGCAGGTCTTCGGGATGCCACGCGACATTGGCGGTGCGCCGCGTCTGCGCGCCGACGTTGTAGTGCGACAGGATGCGGCCGGTGGTCAACAGCAGCGGGAAGCGCGGGCCGGTGCGCTCGTCGGTGGGCACGTAGTCGGTGACCACGAACTTGCCCTTGCCGCGCACGAAGCCATCGACGTGCATGATCGGCGATCCATCGGGGGCGGCGGCGTTGACGGGCCATTGCAGCGATCCCTCGGCATCGAGCCGGGCATAGTTCACGCCGGAGAACGTGGGCGTCAGCCGCGCGATCTCGTCCATGATCTCGCTGGGGTGGGTGTAGTTCCAGTCCAGCCCGATCGCGCGCGCCAGTTCCTGCGTGACCTGCCAGTCCTCGTAGCCGTTCAGCGGTTCCATCACCTTGCGCACCGGCTGGATGCGGCGTTCGGCGTTGGTGAAGGTGCCGTTCTTTTCGAGGAAGCTCGATCCCGGCAGGAATACGTGGGCGTAGTTGGCGGTCTCGTTGAGGAACAGGTCGTGGACGATCACGCATTCCATTGCGGCGAGGCCGGCCGAAACGTGCTTCGTGTCCGGGTCCGACTGGAGAATGTCCTCGCCCTGGATGTAGAGCGCCTTGAACACGCCGTCGGTCGCGGCATCGAGCATGTTGGGGATGCGCAGGCCCGGCTCGGGATCGATCTTCACGCCCCATTCGGCCTCGAACAGCGCGCGCGCCCCGGCGTCGGAAACGTGGCGGTAGCCCGACAGCTCGTGCGGGAAGCTGCCCATGTCGCAGGCGCCCTGCACGTTGTTCTGCCCGCGCAGGGGATTCACGCCCACGCCGCGCCGGCCGATGTTGCCCGTGGCCATGGCGAGGTTGGCGATGGCCATCACGGTGGACGAGCCCTGCGAATGCTCGGTCACGCCCAGCCCGTAATAGATCGCGGAGTTTGGTCGATTTCTCTGGGCTGACGCCCAACCGGGACCGCCCGTGGCAAAAAGCCGCGCCGCGCCGCGCACGGCTTCGGCGGGCACGCCGGTGACGGGTTCGAGAAATTCGGGGCTGTGCCGCGCGTCCGACACGAAATCGGCCCAGTGGCGGTATTCGTCCCAATCGCAGCGTTCGCGCACGAAGGCCTCGTCGGCGAGGCCCTCGGTGACGATCACGTGGGCGAGCGCGGTCAGCACCGCGACGTTGGTGCCGGGGCGCAGCGGCAGGTGGTAGTCCGCCGTGACATGGGGGCTGCGCACCAGATCGGTGCGGCGCGGATCGATCACGATCAGCTTGGCGCCCTGGCGCAGCCGCTTCTTCATGCGGCTGCCGAACACGGGGTGCCCGTCGGTGGGGTTGGCGCCGATCACCAGGATCACGTCCGAATCCTCGACCGAATCGAAATCCTGCGTGCCGGCCGAGGTGCCGAACGTGGTCTTCAGGCCATAGCCGGTGGGCGAATGGCAGACGCGCGCGCAGGTATCGACGTTGTTGTTGCCGAACCCGGCGCGGATCAACTTCTGGACGAGGAACGTCTCCTCGTTGGTGCAGCGGCTGGAGGTGATGCCACCCAGTGCCTGCCGGCCGTACTTTTCCGAAATCCGCTTCAGTTCGCGCGCGGTGTGGCCCAGCGCCTCTTCCCAGCTCACTTCCCGCCAGGGTTCGTCGATGCTCGCGCGGATCATCGGCTTGAGGATGCGGTCCTGGTGCTGGGCATAGCCCCAGGCGAAGCGGCCCTTGACGCAGGAGTGGCCGCGGTTGGCCTTGCCGTCCTTCCACGGCACCATGCGCACGAGCTGTTCGCCGCGCATCTCGGCGCGGAAGGTGCAGCCCACCCCGCAATAGGCGCAGGTGGTGACGACGGCGCGTTCGGGCTTGCCGATCTCCTTGACCGCCTTTTCCTGCAAGGTGGCGGTGGGGCACGCCTGCACGCAGGCCCCGCACGAGACGCATTCGGACGAGAGGAAGCTGTCCGAGGCAAGGCCCGCCGAGACTTTCGAGCCGAAGCCGCGCCCGTCGATGGTCAGCGCGAAGGTGCCCTGCACTTCCTCGCACGCGCGCACGCAGCGCGAACAGACGATGCACTTCGACGGATCGAAATCGAAATAGGGGTTGGAGGTATCGGCCGGCTGATCGAGGTGGTTCTCGCCCGCATAGCCATAGCGCACGTCGCGCAGACCCACTTGCGCGGCGGTATCCTGCAATTCGCAATCGTTGTTGGCGCTGCAGGTCAGGCAATCGAGCGGGTGGTCGGAGATGTAGAGTTCCATCACCCCCTTGCGCAGCTTCTGCAGACGCGGCGTCTGGGTGTGGACGGCCATCCCTTCGGCGACGGGCGTGGTGCACGAGGCCGGCGTGCCGCGCATCCCGTCGATCTCGACTAGGCACATCCGGCACGAGCCGAACTGCTTGACGTTGTCGGTGGCGCAGAGCTTGGGGATCGCGCCCCCGGTCAGCGCCGCCGCGCGCATCACGGTGGTGCCGGCCGGAACCGTGACCGCGCGCCCGTCTATGGTGCAGGTGACCTGCGTATCGGAACGGACTTCCGGGGTGCCGAAATCGGCCTGACGCTCATAACCCATGGGATCGCCTCTCCGCGGACTCGAGGTCCGCCGGTGTATTGATATTAGCAGGAAGGACAGCAAGTTGCACGGCCCGCGCGCCGATCAGCCCGGCAAAGGCGCGCATCGAATGCTTGCCGGTGCCCGCCAGCATCGCGTCGAGCGGCGCGCGGGCGCTGGCCGGCCACAGGCCGATCACCGGCTGGTCCGCGCAATAGGCGGGCGAAGGGGCAAGGTCGGCGGCCACGGTGCCGACGAGCCCCACTGCATCGACCGGGCAGGTCAGCACGGTGTCGTAGCCCGCCTCCGCCGCGTGATGCAGCGCCGCCGCGATGCCGCCCAGCGGCCCCATGCCGGGGCGCGGGCGATCGGGCAGCGTCGGCACCGGGGCCTCCTCGCGCCCCACCACCACGACCGCATCGCACTGCGCCTGCAGCGCTTCCACCGCGCGCGACAGCAGGGTGCGGCCATCGAGTTCGGCCATGGCCTTGTCGCTGCCGAAGCGCGAGGATTGCCCGCCGGCCAGGACCGCGCCGAGGATCATGGCGTGCGGGGCCGGGGGTGGCGCGCCTGCTTCGACAAGCTCAGGGCGCGCGCGAAACGGCCGCTCATTCCGCCGCTTCCGCCGGAACGGCCGCCCCGAAATCTTCCGGCCAATGTTTGAGCGCGGACAGCACCGGATAGGGCGTGAACCCGCCCAGCGCGCAGAGCGAGCCGAACTTCATCGTCTCGCACAGGTCTTCGAGCAGGGTGATTTCCTCGGCCAGCGTGCGGGCGCCCTTGCGCGCGTTGTGCGTCTGGGGCAGCCGCTCCACCGCGTCGGCGGCGCGCGGCGCACGGGCGCGGATGCGGTCGATCAGTTCCACCCCGCGCGTGCTGCCGATGCGGCAGGGCGTGCACTTGCCGCAGCTTTCCGCCGCGCAGAACGCCATGGCGAAGCGGGCCTGCGCGCTCATGTCGGCGGTATCGTCGAACACGGTGAGGCCGGCGTGGCCGATCAGCCCATCGGCTGCGGCGAAGCTTTCGTAATCGAACGGCAGGTGGAAATCCGAGGGCGGGTGATAGGCGCCCAGCGGACCGCCCACCTGCACCGCGCGCACCGGCCGGCCGCTGGCCGTGCCGCCGCCGATATCGTTGACCAGTTCGCCCAGGGTGATGCCGAAGCCCACCTCGAACAGGCCGCCATGTTTCACGTTGCCGGCCAGCTGGATCGGCATCGTGCCCTTGGAGCGGCCAAAGCCGACCGCCGCATAGGCCGTGCCGCCGTGCGCCAGAATCCACGGCACCGCCGCCAGCGTCAGCACGTTGTTGACCACGGTGGGCTTGCCGAACAGCCCTTCCAGCGCGGGCAGCGGCGGCTTGGCGCGCACTTCGCCGCGCTTGCCTTCCAGGCTGTTGAGCAGCGAGGTTTCCTCGCCGCAGACATAGGCGCCAGCGCCCGTGCGCACTTCCAGCACGAAGGGCGCGATGATGTGGGCGCAGGCGCGCACCGCCGCTTCCATCTTGGCGATGGCGTGCGGATACTCGCTCCGGATATAGACGTAGCCCCGGGTCGCGCCGACGGCATAGGCGGCGATCGCCATGCCCTCGATCAGCATGAAGGGATCGCCTTCCATCACCATGCGGTCGGCAAAGGTGGCGCTATCGCCCTCGTCGGCGTTGCAGACCACGTACTTCTGCGCCGCCTTCGCCTTGGCCACGGTGGTCCACTTGATCCCCGCCGGAAAGCCCGCGCCGCCGCGCCCGCGCAGGCCCGATGCGGTGACCTCGGCGATCGTCGCCTCGGCGCCGATGTCGTGCGCCTTGCGCAGGCCCGCCCAGCCGCCGCTGGTGGCGTAGTCGCCCAGGTCCAGCGGCCGGGTCTTGCCGGCGCGCGCGAAGGTGAAGCGCTGCTGGGGGGCGATGAAGGGATGGTCGGCGATCGGTCCGATGCCCAGCGGGCTGGTGCCGGCGAGCACGGCGGGTACGTCGTCCGTGGTCAGCGGGCCGTATCCCACACCATCGATCTCGGCCAGCGGCTCCAGCCAGTGCATGCCCCAGCTCGACACCCGTTCGACCGTGCAGCCTGCCTTCTCGAACGCGGCGGCGACCTCGTCGGCCCCGCAGGCCAGCGCCAGCGCGTCATCCGAAATGCGGACCGTGACCGTCATGCCAGCGACTCCACCAGCGCGGCAAGCTTCGCGCCATCGAGCCGGGCGTGAACCTTGCCGCCCGCCATGGCGTTCGGCCCGACGCTGCACAGGCCCAGGCAATAGACCGTTTCGACCTTCACGCGGTTCTGCTCCGGCAGCGCCGCCGCCAGCGCTTCCACCCCGCGCGCCTGGCAGGCCTCGGCCCGGCACAGCTTCAGCACCGGGCGCGCATCGGCCTCGGCATGGAAATCGTGGTAGAAGCTCACCACCCCGTGCACTTCGGCGCGGCTCAGGTTCAGCGCCGCCGCGATCGCGCGTTCCGCCTCTTCCGGAACGTGCCCGAACGCCGCCTGCACATCGTGCAGAATCGGCAGCAACGCCCCCTCGCGCCCCGCGTGCGCCGCAACGATGTCTGCGAACCTCTCCATGCGACGTACCCTAATGCGCGGCGGTATTGTATGCAACACATACAAATGGAGGCGAGCCTGTCGCTCGCCGGCCGAGGCTTTAACGCCATCTCGGCCATTTTGCACAGCCGATTGGAACGATACAATCATCGAGCCATTTTGGGATAATAGCCGGTCTGCGGCATTGCGATAGCCGGCAAGCCGGTCCATGCCGACCTGCCGCCAGTCCTTCTTTCCAGTATCAGGGCACGATGAACCAGCCAGCATCTCCTTCCGTCCAGGATCTCATGACGCAATCGGGCGTAGCCTTCGGCACCAGCGGCGCGCGCGGGCTGGTCTCCGCGATGACCGACCTGGTCTGCTACGGCTATACCCAGGGCTTCCTGCTCTATCTGGCCGGGCTGGGCGAATTCGCGCCGGGCGCGCAGGTAGCGCTGGCGGGCGACCTGCGCCCCAGCACGCCGCGCATCCTGGCCGCCTGCGCCGAAGCGGTGCGCGATCTGGGGGCGGAGCCGGTGTTCTGCGGCTATGTGCCGACGCCCGCGCTGGCGCTCCACGCCTTTGCCCAGGGCATCCCCTCGCTGATGGTGACGGGCAGCCACATCCCGGCCGACCGCAACGGCATCAAGTTCTACCGCCCGGCCGGCGAAGTGCTGAAGGACGACGAGGCCGGGATGAAGCGGCAGGTGGTGACGCTGCCCGAGGGCAAGTTCACCGCCGACGGGATGCTCGCCGTGCCCGCGCCGCTGCCCGAGCCGTTCGACGTGGAGGCCGCCTATCTCGCGCGCTATCGCGATTTCTTTGGCGCCGACGCGCTCGCCGGCCTGCGCATCGGGGTCTATCAGCATTCCGCCGTGGGGCGCGATATCGTGACCCGGATCGTCGAGGCGCTGGGTGCGGAGGCGGTGCCGCTGGGCCGCGCCGACAGCTTCATCCCGGTCGATACCGAGGCCGTGCGCCCCGAGGACATCGCGCTGGCGAAGGCGTGGGCCGCCGAACAGCCGCTCGACGCGATCGTGTCCACCGACGGCGATTCGGATCGGCCGCTGCTGGCCGACCACACCGGCACCTGGATGCGCGGCGACGTGCTGGGCGTGCTGTGCGCGCGGGCGCTGGGGGCGGACCGCGTGGTCACGCCGGTCAGCAGCAACACGGTGCTGGAACGGTCGGGCAGCTTCGCCCACACGCTGCGCACGCGCATCGGATCACCCTATGTGATCGCGGCGATGAACGAGGCGCGCGCGGACGGCGGCACGCGCGTCTGCGGGTACGAGGCAAACGGCGGCTTCCTGCTGGGCGATGCCATTGCGAAAGATGGCGCGAAGGACGGCGCGACGCTGACCGAACTGCCGACGCGCGATGCGGTGCTGCCGATGCTGGCGGTGATCCACGCGGCGCGGCCGGGAAAGCTGACCGACCTGCTCGCCACCTTGCCGCCGCGCGTGACCTATTCGGACCGGTTGCAGGAATTCCCGGTCGAAAACAGCAAGGCGCTGATCGCCATGCTGACCGCGGGCGACGACGCCGCGCAGAAGGCGCGGGCCGAAGCCCTGTTCGCCCCGATCGCCGGCCCGATCGCCACGATCGACCGGACCGACGGGTTCCGCATGACTTTCACCGGCGGCGCGGTGATCCACCTGCGCCCTTCGGGCAACGCGCCGGAGCTGCGCTGCTATACCGAGGCCGATAGCGAGGCCGAGGCCACGGCGCTCAACCGCGCCGCCCTGGCGCTCCTGCTCGAACGGCGGCCGTGGGAGGCGACGGGAGCGCCGGCAGGCGCCTGAAAATCCGCGCGCTTTCCACGCTGGACAACGGACCGCTTTTTTTGAGGGCACCCCGGCCGCTTTTGGGTTAAGGGCGCGGGAATCAATCGCGTAAGGGAACCGCACCATGCAGGACACCGCCATTCGCCCCGCAACCCGGCCGGCACTGCGCACCGACTGGACGCGCGAGGAGATCGCGGCGCTGTTCGACCTGCCGTTCACCGACCTGCTGTTTCGCGCGGCGGAAGCGCACCGGGCGCACCACCGCGCGGACGAGGTGCAGCTGTGCACGCTGCTCTCGATCAAGACCGGCGGCTGCCCCGAGGATTGCGGCTACTGTTCGCAATCGGCCTCTGCCGACAGCGGCGTGAAGGCGACCAAGCTGATGGACGTGCAGGCCGTGCTGCAATCGGCGGCGCAGGCCAAGGACGCTGGATCGCAGCGCTTCTGCATGGGCGCGGCCTGGCGCAACCCCAAGGACCGCGACATGCCGGCGATCATCGAGATGATCAAGGGCGTGCGCCAGATGGGCATGGAAACCTGCATGACGCTGGGCATGCTGACGCCCGCGCAGACCGCGCAGCTCGCCGAGGCGGGCCTCGATTACTACAACCACAACATCGATACCTCGCCCGAACGGTACGAGGAGATCACCACCACCCGCACGTTCGCCGACCGCATCGATACGCTGGCGAACGTGCGCAACGCCGGGATCAATGTCTGTTCGGGCGGGATCGTGGGCATGGGTGAAACGCGGGCCGACCGCGTGGGCTTCATCCACGCGCTGGCCACGCTGCCCGCGCATCCGGAAAGCGTGCCGGTCAACGCGCTGGTGCCGATCAAGGGCACCGTGCTGGGCGACATGCTGGCCGATACGCCGCTGGCCAAGATCGACGACATCGAGTTCGTGCGCACCGTGGCGGTGGCGCGGATCACCATGCCGCTGAGCATGGTGCGCCTGTCCGCCGGGCGCGAGAGCATGTCGGACGCGACGCAGGCGCTGTGCTTCCTGGCCGGGGCCAATTCGATCTTCACCGGCGACCGCCTGCTGACCGCCGCCAACGCCGGCGACGATGCCGACGCGGCGCTGTTCGCGCGGCTGGGCCTCAAGCCGATGGAAGGCGAGGAACCGGCCCGCGCCGCCAAAGCCGAACGCGCTTGCGCGGGAGCCTGCGCGGCCTGAAGCCGGAGCGCGGGATGGAGAGCGAAGCCAGAACGGATACGGAGGGCGCCGGCACGCTGAGCGCGGCGTCGCTGTGGCGCGTGCATTCGGCGGACCTTGCCGCGCTGGGCGAACGCGCGCGGCTGCGCGCGCTGGCGCCGCGCCGGGGCGTGGACTTCGCCTCGAACGATTACCTCGGCATGGCCCGCGCGCCGCGCCTGGCGCAGGCGGTGGAACGCGCCGTCGCGCATGGGGTGCCGCTGGGATCGGGCGGATCGCGCCTGCTGCGCGGCAACGATCCCGAGCACGAGGCGCTGGAGGCCGAAGCCGCCGCCTTCTTCGGCAGCGAAGCCGCGCTGTTCTTCTCGGCGGGCTATGCCGCCAATGCCGCGCTGCTTTCCACGCTGCCCCAGCGCGGCGACCTGATCGTGCATGACGAACTGGTCCACGCCTCGATGCACGAAGGGCTGCGGCTGACGCGCGCGACGGCCATGGCGGCGGCGCACAACGACCCGCAGGCGTTCGACGACGCGGCGCGCGAATGGCGCGCGCGGGGCCATACGGGGCGCATCTGGCTGGCCTTTGAAACGCTCTATTCGATGGACGGCGATATCGCCCCGGTCGATGCCTTCGCCGAGGTGGCACGGCGGCACGAGGCGATCATGTTCATCGACGAGGCGCACGCCACCGGCGTGTTCGGCCCCGACGGGCGCGGCCTTGCCGCCCATCTCGAAGGCCGGCCCGATACGATCGTGCTGCGCACCTGCGGCAAGGCCATGGGCTGCGAGGGCGCGCTGGTGCTGGGCCCCCGGATCGTGCGCGAATTCCTGGTCAACCGGGGCCGCGCCTTCATCTTCTCGACCGCGCCATCGCCGCTGGTCTGCGCCGCCGTGCGCGAGGCGATCCGGATGCTGGCGGACGAACCGCGCCGGCGCGAAGACCTCTCCGCGCTGGTCCGCCATGCCGAGCGCGCGCTGGCGCCGTTCGGCGTGGAACCCACCGGATCGCAGATCCTGCCGCTGATCCTGCACGAGGATGCGCGGACGATGCGCGTGGCGGAAGCCTTGCAGCAGGCCGGCTTCGACGTGCGCGGCATCCGCCCGCCCACCGTGCCGCAGGGCACCAGCCGCCTGCGTATCTCGCTGACGCTCAACGTTACCCGCGACGATATCGACGCGCTGGCCGAAACACTGGGGCGCGTAACGGCATGACCCGGATCGTCGTCACCGGCACCGATACCGGCATCGGCAAGACGGTGTTTTCCGCCGCGCTCGCCGGAGCGCTGGGCGCGCATTACTGGAAGCCGGTGCAGTCCGGCCTTGAGGACGGCGCGGACCGCGATCACGTCGCCCGGCTGGGCGGGTTGCCCGCCGACCGGGTGCTGCCCGAGGCCTACCGCCTGACCACGCCCTGTTCCCCCCACCGCGCGGCCGAGATCGACGGGGTGGTGATCGATCCCGCGCGGCTGGCGGTGCCCGCCGTGGACCCGCTGGTGATCGAGGGCGCGGGCGGCGCGCTGGTGCCGGTCACGCGCGGCACGACGTATGCCGACGTGTTCGCCTGGTGGAACCTGCCGACGGTGATCGTCGCGCGGACGGAGCTGGGCACGATCAACCACAGCCTGATGACGATCGAGGTGCTGCGCGCGCGCGGCGTGCCGGTGCTGGGCGTGGCCTTCGTGGGCGATGGCAACGAGGACAGCGAGGCGACGATCGCGGCGATGGGGCAGGTCCGGCGCCTCGGGCGGTTGCCGCGCCTGGCCGAACTGACGGCGCAGACGGTGGGTGCCGCCTTCGCCACGCATTTCCGCATCGAGGACTTCCGGTGAGCGGATCGCCGGTCTGGCATCCGTTCTGGCAGCACGGGCTGGGCGAGCCGGTCACCCGCGTCACCCGCGCGGAAGGCGCGGCGCTGTTCACCGCCGAGGGCCGCCGCGTGATCGACGCGGTATCGAGCTGGTGGGTGACCACGCACGGCCACTGCCACCCGCGCATCGTCGAGGCGATCCGCGAACAGGCGGGGCGGATCGACCAGCTGATCTTCGCCGGCTGGACGCACGATCCGGCCGAAGACGTGGCGCGCGGCCTCACCGAAATCCTGCCGGCGGAACTGACCCGCGTGTTCTTTTCCGACAGCGGCTCCACCTCGGTCGAAGTCGCGCTCAAGATGGCGCTGGGCTTCTGGGCGCACAGCGGCGAACCGCGCCACCGCATCCTGGTGATGGAGCACAGCTACCACGGCGACACCATCGGCGCGATGTCGGTGGGGGAGCGCGGGGTCTATAACGCGCCCTACGATCCGCTGCTGTTCGATGTGGGCCGCATTCCGTTCCCTGTGGGCGACGGGGCGAATACGATCGAAGCGCTCGAAGCGGCCTGCCGCGAAAAGCCCGCCGCCTTCATCGTCGAGCCGCTGGTGCTTGGCGCCGGGGGCATGATGATGTACGGGGCGGGCGTGCTGGCGGCGATGGCCGAAGTCTGCCGCCGCCACGGCGTGCTGTTCATCGCCGACGAGGTGATGACCGGCTGGGGCCGCACCGGCACGCTGCTGGCCTGCGAACAGGCGGGCGTGGTGCCCGACATCCTGTGCCTCGCCAAGGGGCTGACCGGCGGATCGATGCCGCTGGCGGTGACGCTGGCGCGCGAGCCGATCTTCCAGGCGCACTGGTCCACCGACCGCGCGAAGACGTTCTATCATTCGTCGAGCTACACCGCGAACCCGATCGCCTGCGCCGCCGCGCGCGCCAACCTGGCGATCTGGCGCGAGGAGCCGGTGCTGGAGCGCATCGCCACGCTGGGCGCGCGCCAGCAGGCCGGGCTGGACCGGCTGGCCGCGCTGCCCGGCATCCGCAACCCGCGCCGCTGCGGCACGATCATCGCGCTGGAGGTGGAAGACCCCGCCGGCGGCTATCTTTCCGCGCTGGCGCCGCGCCTGATGGCACTGTTCCGCGAAGCCGGCGTGCTGCTGCGCCCGCTGGGCAACACGATCTACGTGATGCCGCCCTACTGCATCTCCGCCGAAGACCTGACGCGGGTCCACGATGCGATCGCCGAGGCGGTGGCGGTGGTGCTGGCCGGCTGAGCGGTTCCGCGCGGCGAAGCGTGGCAGGCCCACCCCGCCGCGACTAAGCCGGCCTGCGGGCCGGCAAGTCTCGCTCCCCTCCCGCTGGCGGGAGGGGTTGGGGGTGGGCGGTGCGGTACATCGCCGGAAACAAGGCCATTGCATTGCGCGCCGCACAAGGCACTCTGGCGGCACGAGCCACGGGGCCACAGGGGAAAGCCATGACCGACGATCTTGCAGGCACCGTTTCGCGCCGGATGCTGATGCGCGGCGCGCTGGGCGCGGCGGCCGCGCTGCCGCTTTCGGCGCGGCTTGCCCCCGCGCGGGCGCAACCGGCGATGCCGCTGCCGCCGCAGGACCCGGCGGGCATGATCGCCTCGCTGACCGACGGGGTGTTCATCAACGCCAACGAGAATCCGCTCGGCCCCGGCGAGAACGCGCTGAAGGCGCTGGCCGGGCTGGAAAAGCTGGGCGGGCGCTACGGCTTTCCGCTGTCCGCGCGGCTGGCCACGCTGTTCGCCGGGCAGAACGGGCTGAAGGCGGAGAATATCGCCGTCCATCCCGGCTCGTTCGCGCCGCTGCGCAACGCGATGCTGGCCTTTTCCAGCAAGGAACGGCCGATCGCCTATGCCGAACCGACCTTTTCGGACGGGTTCTACGGCGCCAATGGCCAGCCGGTGACGCGCGCCGTCACCGTGCCGCTGGCCGGCGATTTCGCGCTCGACGTGCGCGCGCTGCTGGCCGCCGCGCCCGATGCGGGGCTGTTCTACATCTGCAACCCCAACAACCCGACCGGCCTCGTCACCCCGCGCGCCGACATCGAATGGCTGCTGGCCAACAAGCCCGCCGGATCGCTGCTGCTGATCGACGAGGCCTATATCCATTACAGCGACCGCGCGCAGTCGTGCCTCGATCTGGTGGCCAAGGGCGCGGACGTGCTGGTGCTGCGCACGTTCTCGAAGATCTATGGCCTCGCCGGCCTGCGCCTGGGCCTTGTCGCCGCGCGGCGCGACCTGCTCGACCGGCTGATGGACTATGGCGTGAACATCCCGCCGATGCCGGCCGTGATCGCGGCGGAAGCGAGCCTGCTCGATCCCGCGCTGGTGCCCGCGCGCAAGGCCTATACCGCCGCCGTGCGCAACGACGTGTTCGCCTGGCTGCAGGAGCGCGGCATCCGCACCCTGCCGTCCGAAACCAGCTTCGCCATGCTCCACGTCGGCCGGCCGGGCGAGGAGGTGCAGGCGGCGCTGGCGCGCGAGCGCGTGTTCACCTCGGGATCGCGCAAGCACATGCCCGACTGGATGCGGATCAGCTTCGGCACGCCGGCGGAAATGGCCGCCTTCAAGACGGCCTTCGCCAAGGTGATGGGGCTGAAGGCGTAGGGTGGGGCGGGCTACTGCGCCGGACCTGGCGCCGGGGTCACCGCCGGCAGCGGCACGCGCCGGACGGTGAGGATCTTCACCGGCTTTTCCAGCATCTGCCCGCGCATCGCGCCTTCGCCCAGGGTTTGCGACAGCGGCGAATCCCAGATCTTGCGCACCACGTCCATGCCCGAAACGACGTTGCCGAACGCGGCATAGCCCGCCTGCGCTTCGGGGTTGGCGGAGGCGGGATCGGCGTCCAGACCGGCGATGTCGGACAGCATGATCGAGAAATCGCCCGTGGCCGTGCCCGGCGCGCCGCGCGCCATCGAGATCGCGCCGGCCTTGTGCAGGATGCCGGTGACGTTCGTCGGCTCGTGCGCGATCGGCTTCAGCACGCGCTTGGGATCGCCGCGCACGCCGGCCTGGACCAGCCCGTTGGGCTGTTCGCCCCAGGCAAGGTGCATCGCGCGGTAGAACACCACGCCATCGAACCGCTTCTGATCGACATAGCGCAGGAAATTGGCGGTGGTGACGGGCGCGTGCTTGCCATCGAGATCGAGCACGATCGCGCCCAGTTCGGTGTTGATCGCCACGCGCACCGTATCGGCCAGCGGAATTTCCGCCGGCGGCCGGGCCGGGCGCGCGGGCGCCCTGGCGCGGTGCGGCGCGGCGGCGGTGAGCGCGAGGAACACGGGCAGGGCGGCAAGCACGAATCGGCGGTTCATGAACCGAACCTAACGCCATGCCGGGCAGCGACGCCAGTCTCCCCGTTGCCTGCACCGCCCGTCTGGCGCTAGGGAAGACCCATGGTGCCAGACGCGATGATAGAGAACAGTGCGACCGCTGCGGTGCTGACCGATCCACGCCAGCCGGACAACCCGATCGTTTCCTGCAACGCGGCGTTCATTCGCCTGACGGGCTATGCGCGCGAGGAGATCATCGGCCGCAACTGCCGCTTCCTGCGCGGGGCGGGGACGGAGGTGGAACTGACCGACACGCTGCGCGCGGCGGTCGTCGCCCGCCAGCCCGCGCTCGTGGAAATCCGCAACTACCGCAAGGACGGCACGCCGTTCCGCAACGCGGTGATGATCGCGCCGATCTTCAACGCGGATGGCGAGGTCGAATACTTCCTCGGTTCGCAGATGGAAGTGCCGGACGAAGGCGCGAAAGCCGCTCCCCGCGAGGGCGCCCATGCCGCCGCGCGCCAGCGGATCGATGCGCTGACCGATCGCCAGCGCGAAATCCTGCTGGAAATGGCGCGGGGCAAGCTGAACAAGCAGATCGCCTGGGACCTGGGCCTGTCGGAACGCACGATCAAGATGCACCGCGCCGCGATGTTCCGCGCGCTGGGCGTGAAGACCAGCGCCGACGCCATCCGCGTGGCGGTGGAGGCGGGGTACTAATGCCCTAGCCCTGGCCCGCGTCCTTCTCCGCCGCGGCGGCAAGGCGCGGGGCGATCATGGCGCAGGCGATCAGCTGGAACTGGTGGAACAGCATCACCGGCAGCAGCACGATGCCGACTTGCGCCGGCGCGAACAGCACGCCGGCCATCGGCACGCCGCTGGCCAGGCTTTTCTTGGAGCCGCAGAACAGCAGCACCGCCGCGTCCGCGCGCGGCAGCTTCATCGCGCGCCCGAGCAGCGTGGTGAGCAGCAGCGCGATCCCCAGCAGCACGATGCACAGTACCGACAGCACCACGAGGCTTTCGGGCGAGACGCGCTGCCACAGCCCTTCGACCACCGCCGCGCCGAACGCCGAATAGACCACCAGCAGGATCGAGCCGCGATCGACCCGGCCGACCAGTGCCTTGTGCCGCGCGACGAAGGCGCCGAGCCACGGGCGCAGCAGATGCCCGACCACGAAGGGCAGCAGCAGTTGCAGCAGGATCGTTTCGACCGACTGCCACGAAATGCCGCCGGTGGTTCCGCCCATCAGCAGCGCGACCAGCGCGGGGGTGGCGAAGATGCCCACGAAGTTCGAAAACGAGGCCGCGCAGACCGCCGCCGCCACGTTGCCGCGCGCAATCGCGGTGAAGGCGATCGAGGATTGCACGGTGGAGGGCAGCAGCGTCAGGAACAGCAGGCCCGTGGCGAAGGCCGGCGGCACGAAGGGCAGCTTGCCGAAGGCCAGCCCCAGCACGGGAAACAGCGCGAACGTTACCCCCAGCGTGGCGAGGTGCAGCTTCCAGTTGCGCATCCCTTCCCAGATCGCCTCGCGCGAGAGCTTGGCCCCGTGGAGAAAGAACAGCAGGACGATGCCGGCGTCCGCCGCCCTTTCCGCAACCGTGGCCCATTGCCCCCGTGCCGGCAGCACGCTGGCGAGAAGCACGGTGCCGAGAAGCGCGAGGATGAACGGTTCGACAAGGGCGGCGAGCTTGCGGATCATGGCGGCCAGATGCGCGCGGGCGCGGTCCCTGTCCAGTCCCAACCGGCGGCCAGTCCCAACCGGAGTCCAGTCCGCGCCTGCTTTCTGTCACGCCCGTTTCAAACTTCGCGCCTAGCGCGGCATTCCGGCGTAGCATGCGAATCGGGACTGGAGACAAGGCATGAAAATCAACCGTCGTTCCGCGCTGGGCATGTTCGGGTCCGGCGCCATCCTGCCCGCGTTCGCCGTCGAGGCCGCCGCGTCGAAAGCGGCGTTCCTGCATGGTGTGGCCAGCGGCGATCCCACGGCGAAGGGCGCGATCCTGTGGACGCGCGTCACTCCGGACGACGCCGGCACCGGAGCGCCCATCCCGGTGCGCTGGCATGTGGCGGCAAGCGACGGCGGCAAGCCGGTGGAAAGCGGCGCGGCCGAAGCGCGCGCGGCGCGCGATTTCACGGTGAAGGTGGAGCCGGCCACCCTGCAAGCCGGCGCCGATTACTGGTACTGGTTCGAGCTGGCCGACGGCACCCGGTCGCCCACCGGCCGCTTCCGCACGCTGCCCCGGGGCGTGACGGCGGACGTGGTCTTCGCGGTGGTGACCTGCCAGCTCTATCCGGGCGGGTTCTTCAACGCCTATGACGCGCTGGCGAAGCGCGACCGGCTCGACGCGGTGATCCACCTGGGCGACTACATCTACGAATACGGCGCGGACGGCTATGGCGCGGCGATCGGGCGGAAAATCGGCCGCACCGTGGAGCCGGCGCACGAAGTGGTGACGCTGGCCGACTATCGCGCCCGCCATGCGTTCTACAAGCGCGATCCGATGCTGCAGGCCGCGCACGCCCGCGCCGCGTTCATCTGCGTGTGGGACGATCACGAGACCGCGAACGACAGCTGGATCGGCGGCGCGGAAAACCACCAGCCCGCCACCGAGGGCGACTGGGGCAAGCGCAAGGCGGCGGCGATGCAGGCCTATTTCGAATGGCTGCCGATCCGCGATCCCCGGCCGGGTCAGCCATGGGAAGCGATCAACCGCAGCTTCGCCTTCGGCGATCTGGCCACGCTGCTGATGGTGGAAACGCGGCTGCTGGCGCGCAGCCATCAGGCGGAACACAAGGACGGGGTGCCGGCCGCCGAGGACATCGCCGCGGTGCTGGCCGAGCGCAACCGCCCGGACCGCGAGATGCTGGGCGAACCGCAGCGCGCCTGGGTGGAGCGCGAGCTGGCCGGGTCGGTCACGGCCGGCACGCCCTGGCAGGTGATCGGTAACCAGGTGAACATGGGCCGGATCAACGGCCCCGATCTGGACAAGCAGTTCGGACCGGAGAAGGCGGCGGCGATGCTGGCGGCGATGTCGCCCCGCGCGCGGCGGCGGGCGGAAGCCGCGCAGGCCGGCTATCGCGCCGGGGTGCCGTTCAACCTCGATGCGTGGGACGGCTATCCGGCGGCGCGCGAGCGGCTCTACGCCAGCTTCCGCCGCGCCGGCAGCGAGCCGCTGGTGCTGGCGGGCGACAGCCACGCCTTCTGGGCCACCAATCTGGCGGACGATGCCGGCAACGCCGTGGCCGTGGAATTCGGCACCTCGTCGATCACCAGCCCCTCGATCGGCGACGAGATGCCGGCGGTGCCGCTGGCCGAGATGCTGCGCGAAGCCAGCCCCGAAGTGGTGTTCTGCGACCAGCGCGCCAAGGGCTATGTCCTGCTGACGCTGACGCCCGCGCAGGCCGTGGCCGATTACCTGGCCGTCTCCACCGTGCTGGAGCCGCGTTATACGGAAAGCCGTCTGGCGCGCTTCACCGTGGCGGCCGGGGCGAAGGGCCGCAAGCTGGCGGCGGGGTAGGCGGCGGCCGGCATCGCGTTGAATCGTCATTGCGAGGGGCGAAGCCCCGCGGCAATCCAGAGTGGTACGCGGACCGGAGCCTCACTGGCGCCCTGGATTGCTTCGCTTGCGCTCGCAATGACGAAAGAAGGGGGCGGAAGGCGGGACGAAACGCAGGGTGATCCTACGTCAGGCCACGCGCGTTCAGGCCAGCCGCGTGTCGATCGCGATGCCGCCCTTCAGCGTGAGCGTGACGGGCGTGCGTTCGGCCACGTCGGCCAGGCGCGCCTGCTGGTCCGCATCCAGCCCTTCGATGGTCAGGACGCGTTCGATCCGGCGGTCGTCCTTGCCGCCGGTGAGGCGCAGCGCCACGTCCAGCGATTCGAGCGGCCACTGCTTGCGATCGGCATACATGCGCAGCGTGATCGCGGTGCAGGCGCCCAGCCCCGCCAGGATCAGGTCGTAGGGCGCGGGGCCGGCGTTGGCGCCGCCGAGCGCGGGCGGTTCGTCGGCCACGATGCGGTGGCCGTCGACCTCGATCTCGGTGCGGTAGCGGTCCTTGCCGATATGGGCGGTGCCGTGAACCATGGGATTTCTCCTGAAAACGGGCGGGCGGTCAGGCCGGCAGCGGGATGAATTCGCTTTCGCCGGGCACGCGGGCGAAGCGGCCGGCCTTCCAGTCTTCCTTGGCCTGTTCGATCCGTTCGGCCGAGGACGAGACGAAGTTCCAGAAGATGTTGCGCTTTTCGGGCAGCGGCTCGCCACCCAGCAGCATGAGGCGGGTCTGCCCCCGGGCGCGCAGGATCACTTCGGCGCCGGGCTTGAACACCACCAGTTCGTCCTTGGCGAAGGTGCCGGTCTGGCCGACCACTTCCACTTCGCCGCCGACCACGTAGATCGCGCGTTCGACGTGTTCGGCTTTCACCTGATAGCGCGCGCCATCGGCCATCGCGATATCGGCATAGACCATGTCGGAGAACGTCTTCACCGGCGAAACCAGCCCGTCCGACGTGCCGGCGATCAGCGTAAGGCGCGTGCCGGCGTCCTCGATCACGGGGATTTCCGCCGCCTTGTGGTGGACGAAGGCGGGATCGACTTCCTCGGCCTGCGTGGGCAGCGCCACCCAGGTCTGCAGGCCGAACAGCGCGTTGCGGCCGGTGCGCAATTCCTGCGCGGTGCGTTCGGAATGGACGATGCCGCTGCCGGCGGTCATCCAGTTGACCTCGCCGGGGCGGATCGGCTGGACCGAGCCCAGCGAATCCCGGTGCAGGATCTCGCCTTCGAGCAGGTAGGTGATCGTGGCGAGGCCGATGTGCGGGTGCGGGCGCACGTCCAGCCCTTCGCCGGCGTCGAACGCGGCCGGCCCCATCTCGTCGAAGAAGATGAACGGGCCGACCATGCGGCGGTGCGCCGAAGGCAGCGCGCGGCGGACCTGGAAGCCGTCTCCCAGATCGCGCACGGGCGGAAGGATGACGAGATCGACGCCGTCGACGGTGGAAGTGCGGGTGGTCATGGCGGGATTCCTTGGTGTGGGGAGGGATCAGGCGCCGAGCAGCGCCATCGCTTCGATCTGGGCGGGTGAATAGCCCTGCGCGGCGAGCGCGGGGATGTGCTGGCGGGCCAGGGCGCGGGTGCGGTGGCTTTCGCAGAGGAAATCGCGCACCGGGCGCAGATGGGCGGGGATGGTATCGGCAGCGGCGCGCGGGCGCGGCTTGACGACGTGACCGGTGATCGCGCCTACCGCACGGCCCACGCGATCGCGCAGCGATCCGGCGAGCGGGGGCTGGCCGCAGGGGCAATCGGCCACGGCGTTGAGCGCGGCCTTCACATCCTGCCATTCGGCCGGGCTGAGGCGCGGGGTGGCGGTGTCGAGCAGGGCTTTGAGCATGGCGTCGTCTCCATCGTGCGATGTGGTGACTATGCCGCAAAGCCCGAGTCGGAATGATCCGGATAATGTGGGCCAAAGTGTTCGAGATTATCGAAAGGACACGCGGGGTCTTCCTTACCGGACCTTAATTTGACGGTCACTTTGCGGTCGATAGCGCGCATCTATTGCTGGAAAATCGCGGATTGTATCGGCATGGCGCCCCGCTTCGGCAGAGCGGAACCATGCGGGGGCACCCCGCGGGCCGCTTCGGGCCGGAAGCAGGGGACCATATGAATTTCGAGGACAGCGCAATTCTGGCGCGCGGTACGGCGGACGATGACGGCCGCCTGCTGCACGCCTTTCTGGCGGATACCGTCGCGCGCGTGCCGGGGCAGGTGGCGCTGGACATCCCGCCGGGGCGCGACCGCGCGGTGCGCGCGACCCTGACCTATGCCGAACTGGCGGAGGCTTCCGACCGGCTGGCGCGGCACATTGCGCCGATGATCGCCGGGGAAGCGATCGTCGCGCTGCTGCTGCCGCGCACCTCGCCGCTGCTCTATGTCGCGCAGCTGGCGGTGCTGAAGGCCGGCGCGGCCTTCACCTGCCTGGATCCGTCGTTCCCCGAGGAACGGATGCGCGAAATCCTGGAGGACGCCGAACCCGTGGCCGTGCTGGCCGACGCGGCAGGGATGGCGCGGCTGGCGCCGCTGATGACCGATGCCGCGCGGCTGTTCGACGCGGACGCGCTGCTGGCGCGCACCCCCCCGGCGGGCGATCTGCCCACCGGCTTCGCCGCCGACCGGCTGGCCTATGTGATCTACACCTCGGGCACCACCGGCCGCCCCAAGGGGGTGATGATCGAGCACCGCAACATAGCCAGCCTCGTCGCGTCCGACATCGCCGAGTTCGGCCTGACCACGGCGGACCGCGTGGTGCAGGGATCGTCTTCCGCCTACGATTCCTCGCTGGAGGAAACCTGGCTGGCCTTTGCCACCGGCGCGACGCTGCTGGTGATGGACGATGCGGCGGCGCGGCTGGGGCCGGACATCGTCGGCTGGCTGCGCGACGAGCGCGCCACCGTGTTCTGCCCGCCGCCCACGCTGCTGCGCTCCAGCGGCTGCGCCGATCCCGAACGCGCGCTGCCCGATCTGAAGCTGCTCTACGTGGGGGGCGAGGCGCTGCCGCGCGACATCGCCGACCTGTGGCAGAAGGGCCGCCGGCTGGTGAACGGCTATGGCCCCACCGAATGCGCGGTGACCTGCCTGCGCGGCGATATCGTGCCGGGCAAGCCGATCACCATCGGCGCGCCGGTGCCCGGGATGCAGGCCTGGGTGCTGGATGAGTCACTGGACGAAGTGGCCGAGGGGATGCGCGGCGAACTGTGCATGGGCGGCGCGGGCGTGGCGCGCGGATACCGCAACCGGCCCGACCTGACCGCCGAGAAGTTCTGCGATCATCCGCGGCTGGGCCGCATCTATCGCACCGGCGATCTGGTCCACCGCGAGGCGGACGGGAACTTCTATTACCACGGGCGCATCGACGCGCAGGTCAAGCTGCGCGGATACCGCGTGGAGCTGGGCGAGATCGAGGCGCGGCTGGCCGAACTGCCGGGCGTGCGCGCGGCGGGCTGCCGGATGCAGGACCATCGCGGCGTGCCCGAACTCGTCGCCTTCGTGGTGGCCGACGATCCGCGCTGTCCGCCCGACCTCGACGCGCTGCGCGGCGATCTGCTCGCCACCCTGCCGCGCTACATGGTCCCGCGCGAGATCGCGCTGATCGACGACCTGCCGACGACGGTGGGCGGCAAGCTCAACCGCGCGGCGCTGCCGCTGATCGACATCGCCGCGCCGGCGACCGGAGCCGCGCGCCGGGCCGAACCCGCCAGCGAAATGGAGCGCCTGCTCGCCGCCGGGATGGCCGACATCCTCAAGCGCGGCGACGGCGTTTCGGTGGAGGAGGACTTCTTCGAGGACCTGGGCGGCGATTCGCTGAGCGCGGCGCTGCTGGTGACGCTGCTGCGCGACGATCCGCGCACGGACTGGATCACCGTGTCCGACATCTACGAGGCGCGGACGGTGCGCGCGCTGGCGCGGCTGGCCGACCGGGCGATGCCGGCGCAGGACGCGGCCGACGAAGCGCCGCTGGTGCGCGAAGGCGTGGCGCGGCCGCTGCTGGCGCAAGTGGTGCAGACCGGCTGGCTGCTGGGCGAACTGGCGGCGGGCGGCTGGCTGGCGTGGTTCGCGGCGTTCCAGGTCATCCCCCGCCTGTTCGGGCACATGAGCATGACCGCGTTCGTGCTGCTTGCCCCGCTGGCGGCGGTGGGCGCGCTGGCGCTCTATGTGCCGGCGGCGATCCTGTTCGCGGTGCTGGTCAAGCGGCTGGCCGTGGGCCGCTACCGCGCGGTGCGCGCGCCGGTGTGGAGCGCGCTCTACCTGCGGCACTGGGTGGTGTTCCAGGCGGTGCGGCTGATCCCCTGGCCGCTGATCCAGGGTACGGTGGTGCAACAGGCGGCGCTGCGCGCGCTGGGCGCGCGGATCGGCCGCAACGTTCACATCGCGCGCGGGGTGGACCTGCGGCGCGGCGGCTGGGACCTGCTGACGATCGGCGACAATGCCTCCTTGGGGCAGGACGCGCATATCGGCCTGTCCGAACTCGACCGGGGCGACATCGTGTTCGGCGCGGTGACGATCGGCGATCGCGCCACGCTGGGCGTGCGCGCGGGGCTTGAAGGCGATTGCCATGTCGGCGCGGGCAGCGTGCTGACGGCGCTGTCGATCCTCAACGCCGGGGGCACGATCCCGCCGGGCGAACTGTGGGATGGCGTGCCCGCCAGCCGCGTCGGCCCCGCGCCGGACGCGCCGGCACTGGCCACAGGCAAGGCGCTTTCGCCCGCATTGCACAGCGCGCTGCTGCTGGCGGCGGAAGGGCTGGCGGCGCTGGTCGCCGCGCTGCCCGCCGAACTGCTCTCGCTGGCGGCGATGCGCCGGGCCGGGGTGACCTATGAGGCGATGTGGGCGTGGATGGCGCACCCTTCGCCGTTTTCGCGCACCGGGCTGGTGCTGATCGGCCTGACCGTGGCGGCGGTGCCGCTGACGCTGGTGTGGAGCGCGCTGATGCTGCGCGCGATGGGGCGCGTGAAGCCGGGCACGATCGGGCGGTTCAGCCCGGCCTATGTGCGGGTGTGGATCAAGACCGGGATGCTCCACGCCGCCGGCGAATGGCTGAGCGGCACGGTGTTCTGGTCCAAGTGGCTGCGCCTCGCCGGGATGCGCGTGGGCGCCAGCTGCGAGATCAGCACGATCATCGACGTGGTGCCCGAACTGGTGGAAATCGGCGCGGAGACGTTCTTCGCCGACGGCATTTACCTGGGCGGCGCGGACGTGCGCGCGGGCACGGTCACGCTCGGCACGGTGGAGCTGGGGCGCAACACGTTCCTGGGCAACCACGCGGTGATCCCGGCGAACACGCGCCTGCCCGACGACATCCTGATCGGCATCGCCACCGTGGCGCGGCCCGACCTTATCGCCGCCGGCCAATCGCGCTTCGGCCACCCCTGCTTCGACCTGCCCCGGCGCGAGGTGGTGGACATGGACCGCAGCCTGACTCACGATCCCTCGCCGATGCGCTACTGGAACCGCGTGTTCTGGGAAGTGGCGCGCTTTGCCCTGCCGGTGCTGCCGCTGCTGCTTTCCGCGCTGTGGTACGCGATGGTGGCGCGCGGCCGGGGCATGACGGGCGACGCCGCCTTCGCGCTGCTGGTGCTGCCGGGGGCCATGCTCGCCCCGGTCTTGGCGCTGCTGGCGGCGGTGTGGGCGCTGAAATGGACGCTGATCGGGCGGGTGAAGCCGGGCCAGCACGCGCTGTGGTCGTGCTGGTGCAGCCGGTGGGACTATGTCTATGTCGCCTGGGCCAAGTACGCCAACCTGATCCTGCAGCGGCTGGAAGGCACGTTCCTGCTGCTCGGCTTCCTGCGCGCGATGGGCCTCACCATCGGCAAGCGCGCGGTGCTGGGGCCGCAGTTCGCGCAAGTGGTGGACCCGGACATGATCCACATCGGCGATGGCGCGACGGTGACCGCGATGTTCCAGGCGCACACCTTCGAGGACCGCGTGCTGAAGGTGGACAAGGTGTTCATCGGCAAGGGCGCGACGATCGGCGCGGGCACGGTGCCGCTCTATGGCGCGGATGTGGGTGATGGCGCGCGCGTGGGCGGGCACAGCGTGATCATGAAGCAGGAACGCCTGCTGCCGGGCCTGCGCTACCAGGGCGTGCCGACGCGGGTGATGGGGCGCGAGCGGGGCTGAACCGCAGATAAGCGCCCGCATCCGGCGGCGAACCCGGACCCTGGCCTGAAAGGACGATACGGAAACGCGCGACCGGTGCGGCACCCGGAAGGTGCGCGGGAAGGGCGTGTCGAAGGCTGCGGTCGCGAACGGCCGGCGGGGCAGCAGGCCCGGTCCGGCTCGGCCATGAGGGAAGGGGCTTCGGCAGGGGTGGCGGCTCGCAGGTACGGCCCCGTGCCGGCAGCGGCTGAATCACCGCGCCACATCCACGCTTCCCGTCCGGTGCTGGTGTGCCTGGGCCAGGGACTTGGCAAACGCCCCGCCTTGAACCCGCGCCCCACACCGGTCGCGCCGGGCCGGAACGCGCGTGGCGCCAGGCCCGAAGGAGCGTGGGCAAGGCCGGCCAAGCCGTGCTCCCGATCCGTGCGGAGGGGTATTAACCTATATGGTTCGTTTTGTCAAGGGGGGAGGGGGGGCAGGCCCACCCCCGGCCCCTCCCGCAAGCGGGATGGGAGTATAGGCGCCAAATCGGTCGTATCTTCTTCCCCCCTCCCGCTTGCGGGAGGGGTCGGGGGTGGGCCACTTTCAGGGAATGCCTTTCCAGCCGCGCAACACCGGACGCGCGCGTGCGCTGCGCTGGGCGGCTTCTCCCGCCGAACGGCTGCTCTGGCGCTACCTTTCGCGTGCGCAGACGGGCGCGAAGTTCAGCCGGCAAATGCCGGTCGGGCCGTTCTTCGCCGATTTCCTGTGCCGGGAGATGCGGCTGGTGGTGGAACTCGACGGCTTCAGCCACGAGGCGCGGCTGGATGAGGACGCCGCGCGGGACCGCTGGTTCGCGGCCAATGGCTATCACGTGCTGCGCTTTACGAATGCCACGGTGCTGGGGAATGTCGACGGTGTGGTCGCGGCCATTCGCGGTGCAGTGATGGAGGGGAGGGAGCAGGCCCACCCCTGACCCCTCCCGCAAGCGGGAGGGGGATGTTCTTACCTTACTCCGCCGCGATTCCCGCGGCCTTGAACATGTCTTCCTCGCTTTCCGCGCCCACGTCGGCGTTGGCGGCCGACTTGGCCTTGCGGCGGGCGTCGAAGCTGGACCAGACGTCGTTCCAGTTGCCGCGCGTGGCGGCCTTGGAATATTCGGTGGCGCGCGCTTCGAAGAAGTTGGCGTGCTCCACGCCGTTGAGCAGCGGGGCGAGCCAAGGCAGCGGGTGATCGTCGATCATGTAGATCGGCTGGAAGCCGAGCTGGCCCAGCCGCCAGTCCGCGATGTAGCGGATGTACTTCTTGATTTCCTTGGCGCTCATGCCCGGCACTGGGCCTTGTTCGAAGGCCAGGTCGATGAAGGCGTCTTCCAGCCGCACCGTCTTCTGGCAGCAATCAATGATGTCTTCCTTCACCGCCTTGGTCAGGCAGCCGCGCTCGGCCACGAAAGCGTGGAACAGGCGGGTGATGCCTTCGCAGTGCAGGCTTTCGTCGCGCACCGACCAGCTGACGATCTGGCCCATGCCCTTCATCTTGTTGAAGCGCGGGAAGTTCATCAGCATGGCGAAGCTGGCGAAGAGCTGCAGCCCTTCGGTGAAGCCGCCGAACATGGCGAGCGTGCGCGCGATGTCCTCGTCCGTCTCCACGCCGAAGGTCGAGAGGTAATCGTGCTTGGCCTTCATTTCCTCGTATTCGAGGAACATGCCGTATTCGGTCTCGGGCATGCCGATGGTGTCGAGCAGGTGCGAATAGGCGGCGATGTGGATCGTCTCCATGTTGGAGAACGCGGCCAGCATCATCTTGACCTCGGTGGGCTTGAACACGCGGCCGTACTTTTCGTGGTAGCAATCCTGCACTTCCACGTCGGCCTGGGTGAAGAAGCGGAAGATCTGCGTGAGCAGGTTGCGCTCGTGCTCGCTGATCTTCTGCGCCCAATCACGGCAGTCCTCGCCCAGCGGCACTTCCTCGGGCAGCCAGTGGACCTGCTGCTGGCGCTTCCAGTATTCGTAGGCCCACGGATACTCGAAGGGCTTGTAGGTCTTGCGGGCTTCAAGAAGCGGCATGGGCGTGAGTCCTGTCAGTGAGTCTGCGAGAGATAGGCACGATAAGGCGCGCGCGGAAGCGAGGCTGCCGCGCGCGCCGGGTAGGAAGGGCGGTGGTTCCCGCCGGAAGCGTTACGGCCAGAACCAGCCGGGCGTGAGGCTGCGCTGCTTCCGGTTGCGCCACATCTGGAGGTACATCCACAGGCCCGAGACGCTGAAGAACAGCAGCGCGCAGCCGGTCAGCAGCGAGATCGCGGTGCCGAGCGGGCCGAACGTCTCGCCCGAATGCAGGTGATGGAACATGCCCACCCAGGCGCGCGTCCCGCCCGCCGGGGCCTTGGGCCGGCACGTCATGGTTTCGGGGCAATGGAAGCCGGGCGGTACGGCCGGCGCTGCCGAAGCGGCTGGCGCTTCGCCCGCCGGCCACAGCGCGGTGACGTGGCTGGCGATGCCCGTCACGGCCATCCACAGCATGAAAATCCCGAAGAACACCGTGGTCCAGCGGTGCCACTTGCGCATTGCCCGATACTCCCGAATGCAAACGATCCGGGGCCTCCAGACACGCCGCCGCGCCTGCGGGCAAGCCGCAAAATGTCGCGGAATGTAAGGACAGTGGCGCGGTCATCGGTCCGGTGCTGGCGGGAGGAGAAACGGGGCCGCCCCCCATGGCCGGACCCATGCGCCACGCCGCGCCCCGGGGGGCGGGAAGCGTGGCGATGGCAGGTCCGGTGCCCATGGCGGCGGTTTCCTGAAATGCGGGGGCCTGCTTGGCGCAAGGCCCCTATTGGCAGGCCCTCATTGGCAAGCGAGGCATTCCTCGTAGTCGGTCTGGTCGCCGGCGCTGAGTTCGATCTTCGGCGCCTCGGCGGTGTTGTCCGCCTCCACCCCGCCGGCGAACCCGGCGCGCTGCACCGACTTCGAACGCAGGTAATAGAGCGACTTGATGCCCTTCTCCCACGCCTGGAAGTGGAGCATCATCAGGTCCCACTTGTCGACGTCGGCCGGGATATAGAGGTTGAGCGACTGCGCCTGGTCGATGAACGGGGTGCGGTCCGCCGCGAATTCGAGCAGCCAGCGCTGGTCGATCTCGAAGCTGGTCTTGTACACCGCCTTTTCCTCCGGCGAGAGGAAATCGAGGTGCTGGACCGAGCCGCCGTTCTCGAGGATCGAATTCCACACGTTGGCGGAATCCTTGCTCTTCTGCTGGAGCAGCGCCTTGAGATAGGGGTTTTCGACCACGAACGAGCCGGACAGCGTCTTGTGCGTGTAGATGTTGGCCGGGATCGGTTCGATGCAGGCGGAGGTGCCGCCGCAGATGATCGAGATCGACGCGGTCGGCGCGATCGCCATCTTGCACGAGAAGCGCTGCATCACGCCCATGTCCGCCGCATCGGGGCAGGGGCCGCGTTCCTGCGCGAGCAGCAGGCTGGCTTCGTCCGCCTTGGCGGCGATGTGGCGGAACATCTTGAGGTTCCACGCCTTGGCCATCGCGGATTCGAAAGCGATGCCCTTCTGCTGCAGGAACGAGTGGAAGCCCATCACGCCCATGCCGACCGAGCGTTCGCGCATCGCCGAATACTTGGCGCGGGCCATTTCCGTGGGCGCGCGGTCGATATAGTCCTGCAGCACGTTGTCGAGGAAGCGCAGCACGTCCTCGACGAAGTGCTTGTCGCCGTGCCACTGGTCCCAGGTTTCGAGGTTGAGCGAGGACAGGCAGCAGACCGCGGTGCGATCGTTGCCGAGGTGATCGCGCCCCGTGGGCAGCGTGATTTCCGAGCAGAGGTTCGAGGTCGAGACCTTGAGGCCGAGATCGCGGTGATGCTTGGGCATCATGCGGTTCACGGTGTCGGAGAACACGAGGTAGGGCTCGCCCGTGGCGAGGCGCACCTCGACGAGCTTCTGGAACAGGCTGCGCGCGTCCACCTTGCCGCGCACCGAGCCGTCCTTGGGGCTGCGCAGCGCGAATTCGGCGCCATCGCGCACCGCTTCCATGAATTCGTCGGTCAGCAGCACGCCGTGGTGCAGGTTCAGCGCCTTGCGGTTGAAATCGCCGCTGGTCTTGCGGATTTCGAGGAATTCCTCGATTTCCGGGTGCGAGACGTCGAGATAGGCGGCGGCCGAGCCGCGCCGCAGCGACCCCTGCGAGATCGCGAGCGTGAGGCTGTCCATCACGCGCACGAACGGGATGATGCCGCTGGTCTTGCCGTTCAGGCCCACGCTTTCGCCGATGCCGCGCACCTGGCCCCAGTAGGTGCCGATGCCGCCGCCCCGGCTGGCCAGCCAGACGTTCTCGTTCCAGGTGGCGACGATGCCTTCCAGGCTGTCGTCCACCGAATTGAGATAGCACGAGATCGGCAGGCCGCGCCCGGTGCCGCCGTTCGAGAGGACGGGCGTGGCGGGCATGAACCACAGCTTCGAGATGTAGTCGTAGAGCCGCTGGGCGTGCGCCTCGTCATCGGCATAGGCATCGGCCACGCGGGCGAACAGATCCTGGTACTTTTCGCCGGGCAGCAGGTAGCGGTCGTCGAGCGTGTCCTTGCCGAAGGCGGTGAGCAGCGCATCGCGCGATTCATCGGTGACGATGCCGAAGCGGCGGGCGCGGACGGTGCGCGAGTTTTCCTTCTCGGGCGCGGGCGCGCTGGCAGCCGCAGCCGCCGCCACGGCGGCGACCAGCGCCTCGGTCCCGGAATCCTGCGTATTCAAGCTCATCGCCGTTCTGCCTTCTGCCGGCGGCGCGCCTTCGAGAGTCACGCCATCAAGGCCCAATTCGTCCTGCGCCACCACGGAGCCGTCCCCAGTCCTGAAATCCACGTCTAACCCCCGGTTTCACGACCACCCGGAACGAAGCGCCGGGCCGGCCGTCCAAATCTGCTGGCCGGACATCCGCCGGCCTGTTCCGGCCGGTCCGATGTTCCGCTTCCGTTCGAATCGGGAGCAAGATCCCGACCCTACCACAAGATGGCCCGCGCGGGGGATGAAATCGGGTCTCGCGCCCCTTGCGCAGGCACGGAAGCGGGCGCCGGCACAAGGCCGGCAACCGCCGCACGCGCCAATGGCGCGCTTCCGTTCTCAACAAGGTCTAGAGGCCCCCACACGGTCCGACCACTATCCATAGTGCCTCAACGGGATTCAGACACAAGAGGGTAAACCATGAGTTGACGATTCGGTTCGTCGTAATCCCGATTCGCTTCGTCGCAGCGAAAGTCATTGTGCAGTGCAGCGACGCGCGGGGAAAACGGCACTTCAAGACCAAATCGTGACGGGTCCAAAAATTTTCGCTCCAAACCACCATCCTGTGGACAATCGCGCCGGATCGGGCACACCCCGCGAAGCAGGAAAAAAGCTGTGGAAGGCGGAGGCGAAAAGCGTGTTCAACCTGATCTCGATCGTGATCACCGGCTTCTTCGTGGGGCTGCTGGCCGAAATCCTCTATCCCGGCCCGGTGGACCTGGGTTTCGTGAAAACGGTGCTGCTGGGAATCGGCGGATCGATCGTGGCCGGGGTGTTCGCCAGCTGGCGATCGGGCAGCACGTTCGGCGAAGGGGTGAATCGCGCCGGATGCCTGGCCTCGGTGCTGGGCGCGCTGCTGCTGATCTGGCTGGGGCGGCACTGGTAGCCGCCAAAAAAAGAGGCCACGGCGCTCGGGGGTGAGGCACCGTGGCCTGGGCGGCCCGGTCGTGACGTGAAGCGCCGCGGGGGGCGCGGGACGGGCCTTCGGGTCTTGGGCGAAGCTCCGGGGCGGTCCGCGTACAATCCGCGCCCGGAGACCGTTTTCGCCGGTTCCGTCGAGGCACTATCGCCGCTGTCCGCGCTGGCGCAAAGCGGGGAACGGCTCGTTCCGGACTGTCCCGCCGCGTGCGCCTGATTCCGCTAGAGAAAGTTGTTGGGCCAGATCATCGTGCGCCACATGTGCGCGGTGGGGCTGGCGTCGAAGCCGAGTCCTTCCTCCGGTTCGCGGAAGTGGCGGCCGATCACGTCGGTCAGCTCCTCGGGATCGACCGGCGGGAAATCGTCGAAGAAATAGGTGTCGTAGAGCGTGACCTGTCGCGCGGTGCCGTACCATTTGTGGTCGCGCGCGTAGTCGGCATCGCGCTGGAGGTATTCGGGCATCGCGTAGTCCGGGCCGAAGAAGCGGTCGTAGCTTTCGGGGTAGGTATAGCCCACGCTTTCGTCCGACACGTAGCGCAGCGCCTGGTGGTACTTCACCGCGAAGGCCACTTCCTCGCTGACATAGGGCGCGACGAGCTGCGCGCTCCAGTAGCCGTGATCCGCGCGGATCAGGCAGCCGTTGGAAATGTCGTGCAGCAGGCAGGCGATCACGACCTTTTCGTCCTGCCCGTCATCGAGCGCGCGCTTGGCGCTGACCAGCAGGTGCCGCACGGTGATGTCGCCGAAGCGGCAGCGGAAGAAATCGAGCAGGTGCGGGCGTTCGGGCATCCGCGGCAGCGCGGGGTTGTCGCCCATCATGAACACCGTCTTCGGGTTGAGCCGCTTGAGCAGCTCGGCCTCGTTGTCGACGAAGTCGGTGCCTTTCCAGCCCACCGGCGAGGGATAGATCATCCGTTCGCGCCCTTCCTGCGGCCAGGGGCGGGGATCGGTGAAATCGGCATCGGCCATCGCGGCAATCTCCTGCTGGAACTCGGGCGCCCGGTTCCTCTATGCTGGCCTCTAAGCTGGTTCGCCACCCGTGGCGATGCCGAAGGACACGCGATGCTGACGATCATTCCCCAGGTTTTGCCCCGTGACGAGGCGCTGGCGCTGGGCCGGGCGATCGCCGCGGCCGACTGGGTGGACGGCAGCGTGACGAGCGGCCCGGCGGCGACGCTGGTCAAGCGCAACCGCCAGTTGCCCGAGGATGGCGAGGCGGCCAGAAGCGCGCGCGGGCGCGTGCAGCAGGCGCTGGGGGCGTCCGCGCTGTTCCTGTCGGCGGCGCTGCCCAGGGCGATCTATCCGCCGCTGTTCAACCGCTATGGCCCTGGCGAGCACTATGGCGATCATGTCGACAACGCGCTGCGGATCGATCCCGCGACCGGCGCACGGCTGCGCACCGACCTTTCGGCGACGCTGTTCCTGTCGGAGGACTACGATGGCGGCGAACTGACCATCGCCGGCGATTTCGGCCGCATGGCCTACAAGCTCGCCGCCGGCGACATGGTGCTCTACCCCGCGACCAGCCTGCACCGGGTGAACGCGGTGACGCGCGGCGAGCGCATCTGCGCCTTCTTCTGGGTGGAATCGCTGGTGCGCGACGGCGCCGCGCGCGAGGTGCTGTTCGATCTCGACCAGACGATCCAGGCGCTCAACGCGCGGCACGGCGGGGGTGGGGGTGGCGGCGATCCGCAGTCGCTGCGGCTGACCAAGGTCTATCACAACCTGGTGCGCCGCTGGGCGGGGTAGCGGACTGCCCTGAAATCCTCCGCACCCGTTCGTCCTGAGCCTGTCGAAGGACGCGCGATACGATTGATCCTGATACGGTTCGCCGCGCAAGGCCCGCACCGCGCGCGTCCTTCGACAGGCTCAGGACGAGCGGGGTTTCGTATGCCGAAGTCCGCTATCGCATCGTGTCCGGCCAAGCCGGAATTTGTCCATGCCGCCTACAGCCCCGCCTTGATCAGCCAGTCGTGGAACAGCCGCACGGGGCGCGATTGCAGCGCGCGGGGGCGGCAGACGAACCAGTAGCTGTAGGGGCTGTCCACCTCGATGTTGTAGAGCTGCGCGAGGCGCGGATCGTGCGACCGGTTGTAGTGGTCGTCGTGCATGATCGCGATGCCGAGGCCCTGCGCGGCGGCTTCGAGGATGAGCTGGCCCGAATCGAAGTGATCGACCGCCGCCGGCTCCAGCCGTTCGAGATGGAGCGCGCGCTTCCACGCCTCGAAGCTGGCGGGCAGATCGTTGTGGACCAGGAAGGTCTGCTTCGAAAGCTTGGCGATATCGGGCCGCTCGCCCAGCTCCGCCGCCAGTTCCTTCGAGGTGATGGCGTGGACGCGGTTGTGATCGAGCCGCACCGAATGGAGCGTGCCGTCCGGCCCTTCGCTCAGCACGATGGCCGCGTCGATGGTATCGCCCAGCTTGGTTTCGGCGGCGTGCGAGCTGTCGATGTCGATATGCAGCTGCGGGTGCAGCTTGCGCAATTCGCCCAGGCGCGGGAACAGGCGCTGGCTGCCGAACAGCGGCAGCACGCCCAGCCGCAGGCGCATGACCTTGCCGGTATCGACCAGCCGGTCGATACGGTCGGTCATCTCGTCCATCAGCGGGGCGACCGCGTCGTAAAGCTGCTGGCCTTCCTCGGTCAGCTTGAGCATCTGGTGCTTGCGTTCGAACAGCGCCTTGCCGACGAAATCCTCCAGCGCGCCCAGCCGGCGCGAGAGGGCCGACGGGCTGAGCGCCAGTTCGGCGGCGGCGGTCTTGGCCGAACCGGCGCGCACGACGCGAATGAACGCTTCGAGCGAACGCAGCGGAGGCAGGCGGCGGATCATCGGTATCTTCGTTCCCGGACTTCAGTTGCGTTGCATTCCGTGCGGGCCGGACGCGATCCGCATCCCCCCACAGTGTCATTCCCGGCGTGGCGGGGCAATCCGCCGCGTGGCGTATTCCCTTCCGGACAGGGGCCGGCCCGTGCCCGGCCCGACCTAGTCCTCTTCCCCGTCCTCCCGCGCGCGCGGCGCGTGGAGCCGCAGGCGCGTGAGGCGGCGTTCGTCCCCGCCGGTCACCTCGATCCGCCAGCCGCTGCCGTGTTCCAGCACGCGCCCCACGGGCGGGACTTCCCCGGCGAGGACGACCGCGAGGCCGCCCAGCGTATCGACGTCTTCCTCCACTTCGGCAAGCCGGGGATCGACGATTTCCGCTACGTCATCCAGCTCCGCGCGGGCATCGGCGTCCCAGGTATCGGGATCGAGCCGCTTGAGCAGTTCCTCCGGCGCATCGTCATGCTCGTCCTCGATCTCGCCGACGATCTCCTCGACCAGATCCTCGATCGTGATGATCCCGTCCGTGCCCGAATATTCATCGATCACCACGGCCAGGTGCGTGCGGCTGGCGCGCATGTCGGCCAGCACGTCGAGCGCGCCGCGCGCCTGCGGCACGAACAGCGGCTGGCGCATCAGGCCGGCCCAGTCCTTGGGCGCGGGCTTGCCGGAAAGGGCGATGCCGGCGACGATCCCGAACACGTCCTTCACGTGGACCATGCCCACGATCTCGTCGAGCGAATCGCCATAGACCGGCAGGCGGCTGTGGCCGTGCTCGGCAAAGGCGCCGACCAGTTCCTCGAACGTGGCGGAGGCGGGCACGGCGATGATCTGGCCGCGCGGAATGGCGACGTCATCGGCATCGTGTTCGCTGAAATGGAGCAGGTTCTTCAGCATCTGGCGTTCGAGAGCGACGAGATCGCCGTCCGAACCGCCGGGCGAGCCATGTTCGCCCTCGTGCTCCTCGATCGCTTCCTCGATCTGCGCACGCAGCGACTGGTCGTGGTCCGGCCCCTTGAAGAAAGCCCTGATCGCGCGCCACAGCGCGCCGTTACTGTCCCCTTCGCCCGAGCGACTGTCGCCGCCGGACCCGTTGCCCTCGGGCACTGGTCTGCACTCCCCTGTTACGCGAACCGTTCGCTGTCAGCGGTCCGCATATGGGTCCGCGATACCCAGCATGGCAAGCGCCTTCCGTTCCAGATTCTCCATTTCCTCCGCCTCGCCGTCGCCCAGTTCGTGATCGTGGCCCGCCAGATGAAGCAGGCCGTGGATGACGAGGTGGGTGGCGTGGTGCTCCACCGGCACGCCCTTTTCCGCCGCTTCGCGCCGGCACACGCCATGCGCCAGGATCAGGTCGCCCAGCATTTCGGGCGCATCCGCGCTGGCCGCCAGCACTTCGGCGCGGGCCAGCATGGGGAACGACAGGACGTTGGTGGGCTTGTCCTTGGCGCGCCACTGCTTGTTGAGCGCATGGACCTCGTCGTCGTCCGCCAGGACCAGGCTGACGATCAGGTTGTCGCGCGCCAGCTCCGGCGCGGCCCGCGCGGCGGCCTCGGCCGCGCGGTTGGCCAGCGCTTCCCAGTCGGTTTCCTGCCCCCAGACCGGATCGATGTCGATTTCGAGCGTGGGGGCGCTCATGCGCCGTCCCCGGCGCGCCTTGTGCCGTTCGCCCTGAGCCTGTCGAAGGGCGCGTGCCGGGGGTCGTGCCGGATGCAAGGTTTTCGCGCGTCCTTCGACAGGCTCAGGACGAACGGGGTGGAGCGGGGGCGAAGAAGGGAAATCACGCGTCCCGGCCTTCGTAGGCCTCGACGATGCGGCCCACGATCGGATGGCGGACGACGTCGGCGCTGCTGAAGCGGACCACGCCGATGCCGTCCACGCCTTCCAGCCGCTGCACCGCGTCCGCCAGCCCGCTGGCGCTGGTGCCGCCGGGCAGGTCCACCTGCTTCGGATCGCCGCAGATCACCATGCGGCTGTTCTGGCCGAAGCGGGTGAGGAACATCTTCATCTGCGCCGGCGTGGTGTTCTGCGCCTCGTCCAGTATGACGAAGGCATCGGCCAGCGTGCGGCCACGCATGAAGGCGATCGGCGCGATCTCGATCTCGCCCGAGGCCATGCGGCGTTCGACCTGTTCGGGCGGCATGCAGTCATAGAGCGCGTCGTAGAGCGGGCGGAGATAGGGATCGACCTTCTCCTTCATGTCGCCGGGCAGGAAGCCCAGCCGCTCGCCCGCCTCGACCGCCGGGCGCGACAGGATCAGCCGCTGGACGCTGCCCGAAATGAGCTGCGCCACCGCCTGCGCCACCGCGAGGTAGGTCTTGCCCGTGCCTGCCGGGCCGAGCGCGAAGATCACGTCGTCGCGCACCAGCGCCTTCATGTACTCGATCTGGGTGACCGAGCGCGGCGCGATGGTCTTCTTGCGGGTGCGGATCAGGATCGGCGGCGGCGCGCCGGGCGTGCCGGTGATGATCCCGTCGAGCGTCGGCTCGTTGCTCATCGCGATCAGCGCCTCCACCGCGCCGGCGTCCATGTCCTGCCCGGTAAGCAGGCGCTGGTGCATCGCCTTCAGCACATCGCGCGCGCGGGCCACCGCGTCTTCCGGCCCTTCGATCAGCACGCGGTTGCCGCGCGCCGAGATATAGACGCCGAGCCGGTTTTCGATCTGGACGAGATTGGTGTCGAACTGGCCGAACAGGGCGCCGAGCACCGTCTGTTCGTCGAATTCGACTTCCACCCGGGCACGCCTGTGATGGTCGGGCCGGCTGGCTTCGGGGCGATGCTGCGCCTCATCATGGGCACGATGCAGTTTGCGGGCCATGCGCTCCTTTCATGCGGGCCGCGACCGCGGCCGTGGAATCAAGATAGATCGCCGGGGGCGCGGCGCAAGCGGGACGGGGCGCTATCACACGGCTTTTGTCGGGGAAAACCCGGCGCTCGTCGCAGGGTGCTGAAACAAAGGGATTCCTTTCGCGTTGCTGACAGCAGGGTTCCGCACCGGTTCACCCGAATCGGACAATAAGCGGTGCAGATGTCCGGCCCCGGTATCCTTCGCGGAAATCCCGGCCGGACCATCCGTTGAAGGAGACGAACGATGCGCAAGATCATGATGGCCGCGCTGGCCGCCAGCGCCCTGGCTTCCGCCGTGGCCCCCACCGCCGCCAGCGCGCAGAGCGCGCGCGAACTGCATCACGATCGCCGCGAAATGCAGCGCGACCGCGCCGAGATCCGCCACGACATGCGCCGGGGCGATCACCGCGAGGCGCGCGAGGATCGCCGCGAGTACCGTGAAGACCGCCGCGAATACCGCGAGGACTGGCGCGATTATCGCCGCGCCCATGGCGACGTCTATCGCCGGGGCGGATACTATGGCCCGCGCGGCTATGCCTACCGCCCGGTGCGCGTGGGCTACCGCTTTGCCCCGCCCTATTACGCGCAGCGCTACTGGATCAACGATCCCTGGGCCTACCGCCTGACGCCGCCGCGCTACGGCTACCAGCGCTGGGTGCGTTACGGTAACGACGTGGTGCTGATCGACACGCGCAGCGGCGTAACGTTACAGGTTATCGGCAGCTTCTTCCTGTAAGAAAACAGCGGGTTCCGGGGGTTTGTCCTGCAGAGGGCGGCCCCCGGAAGGCCATTGCGCCTACAAACCCCGCTCGTCCTGAGTCTGTCGAAGGACGCGCGCGGTGCTGGCCTCGCGCGGGAAGCCACCCCAAGGCCTGACCATATCGCGCGTCCTTCGACAGGCTCAGGACGAACGGATGTGGGTTTGAACCCCCGCGCTTACCCTACCGGCTGCCCCGCCAGCGAGTTCGGTCCCGCGTCGATCAGATCGACGTCCACCAGATCGCCGATCGCGGCGTCGCCGGTGAAGTGGACCGACTGAAGCCAGGGCGACTTGCCCAGCCATTGCCCCGGATGCTTGCCCCGGCGTTCGACCAGCACGGTGCAGCGCCGGCCCACGCTGGCCCGGTTGAACGCGAGCTGATCGCGGTTGAGCGCGGCCTGGAGGCGCTGGAGCCTCTCGTCCATCACGTCGGCCGGAACGGGGTTATCCATCGTCGCGGCCGGCGTGCCGGGGCGGGGGGAATACTTGAAGCTGAACGCCTGGGCATAGCCCACCGCATCGACGATGCGCAGCGTGTCGGCGAATTCGGCCTCGGTCTCGCCGGGGAAGCCGACGATGAAATCGCCCGAAAGCGCGATGTCCGGCCGCGCCGCGCGCACGCGTTCGAGCAGGCGCAGGTAGCTTTCGGCACTGTGGCTGCGATTCATGGCCTTGAGCACGCGGTCGTTGCCCGATTGCACGGGCAGGTGCAGGAACGGCATCAGCTTGGCATTGGTGCCGTGCGCCTCGATCAGCGCCTCGTCCATGTCCGCCGGGTGGCTGGTGGTATAGCGGATGCGCGCCAGATCGGGGATCGCGGCGAGTTCGGCGGCAAGGCCGGCCAGCCCGGTGGCGCGGCCTTTCGCGTCCTCGCCCGCCCAGGCGTTGACGTTCTGGCCCAACAGCGTGATTTCGCGCGCGCCGCCTTCGACCAGCAGCTTCGCTTCCTCCACCAGATCGGCGAAGGGGCGGCTGATTTCCGCGCCGCGCGTATAGGGCACCACGCAATAGGTGCAGAACTTGTCGCAGCCTTCCTGCACTGTCAGGAACGCGCTGGGGCCGGAGCGGCGGCGCCGCGGCAGCGCGGCGAACTTGGCTTCGGCCGGCATGTCGGTTTCGGTGGCGCGCTTGCCGGCGGCGGCTTCGGCGACCATCTCGGGCAGGCGGTGATAGGCCTGCGGGCCGACCACGACCCGGACCGAGGGCGCGCGCGCCATGATTTCCTCGCCCTCCGCCTGGGCGACGCAGCCCGCCACCGCGATCAGCGGCGAGGAACCGTCCTCGCGCCGCAGGCGGCCGATGTCCGAATAGACCTTTTCCGTGGCCTTTTCGCGGATGTGGCAGGTGTTGAGCACGACGAGATCGGCATCGTCGCGCGCGTCGGCGGGCGTCATGCCCTGCGCGGCGAGCAGTTCGGCCATGCGTTCGCCGTCATAGACGTTCATCTGGCAGCCGAAGCTCTTGACGTGGAAGGTCCGGGGGGAAGTGGGGGAAGCCATGACGCCGGCCGATACGGGAATTCGGGGCTTTTGGAAACTGTCCCCGAAAGCCGTTCCCTAAAAGCCGCTTAGCGCATCATGGCCGCGGCGATGCGGGCGCGCGCCTCGGCCGCGATGGTCTTGCGCGAGGCGGTTTCGGCCTCGGTCAGCACCGGCAGGAAATGCAGCGTGACCGTGATCGGCCGCCGCCGCGCGAGAATCTTCAGGAAATTGTCGATGCCGTGTTCGTCGCCCACCCAGGCGATGGCGGCGCTTTCGGGGCCGTAATCGATCCACACGGGCTGGACCACGATGCCCGGCGGCACCGGATCGATCGCCGAAAGCAGCGAGGACTTGAACGGCAGCATCCCCTTGCCATCGCTGGTGGTGCCTTCGGGAAAGATCGCCAGCGCGCCGGTATCGCTCAGTGCCGCGCGCACGTGCGCGACCTGCGCCTGCACGCTGGCGCGGTCGTGCCGGGCGACGAAGACGGTATCGTTCATGTCGCACAGCCACTTGAGCAGCCCGTGCCCGGCCAGCCCGCTGTGCGCGACGAAGGCGGTGCCGGTGGCGCCTGACAGGACCGGGATGTCGAGCCAGCTGACGTGGTTGGCGACGAGGAACGCGCCGCGCCGCGCCGGGGAGCCCGCCAGCCGTCGCCGCACCCCGGCGATCCGCGCGATTCCGCCCAGGAACCGGCGCGGCCAGGGATTGTCGCGCCGCCGCGCGATGCGCCAGGCATAGTAGAGCGGCACGCAGGCGAGCAGAAGCGCCACCATGGCGAGCAGGCGCGCGAGGATGCGCAGACGGCCGCCCAGCGGAATGCCCGCCGGGTGCGGCAGTTCAAGCGTCGCGTTCAAGCCGCACGCCGTAAAGCTCCATGCGGTGATCGACCAGGCGATAGCCCAGCTTTTCGGCGATCTGCCGCTGGAGCGCTTCGAGTTCGGGATCGACGAATTCGATGACCTTGCCGGTCTCCACGTCGATCAGGTGATCGTGGTGCGCTTCGGGCGTGGCCTCGTAGCGCGCGCGCCCGTCGCCGAAATCGTGCCGGTCGAGAATGCCGGCCTCCTCGAACAGCCGCACGGTGCGATAGACCGTGGCGATCGAAATGCGCGGATCGATGGCGGCGGCGCGTTCGTGCAGTTTCTCGACGTCGGGGTGATCCTCGCTTTCCGACAGAACGCGCGCGATTACGCGCCGCTGGTCGGTGATGCGCAGGCCCCGTTCCGCGCAGAGAGCTTCGATGTCGATCGGTTGATGCACGTGTTACCCGGTCAAGAAAGCAATTGGCCCGCCGATCATAGACCGGCGGGCCAATTCTTCAACCTGCGAAGACGCGGCGGGTTCAGGACGCCGCGGCCGCCTTGGCGCGGCCGCGCTTGGGCGCGGCGGGAGCCGGCGTGGCGGGCTTGCGGCCCAGGCCGATCTTCTTGGCCAGTTCGCGGCGCTTTTCGGCATAGGCCGGCGCGACCATGGGATAGTCGGCGGGCAGGTTCCAGCGCGCGCGGTACTGTTCCGGCGTCATGTTGTAGCGTGTGGCGAGGTGGCGCTTGAGCATCTTCAGCTTCTTGCCGTCTTCCAGGCACACGATGTGATCGTTCTTCACCGAGGCGCGGATCGAAACCGCCGGCTCGGGCGCGGGTTCGGGGGCGGGTTCGCCGGGATTCAGGCCCGCGAGCGCCGAATAGACGTTCGAGATCAGCGTGGGCAGATCGCCAACCGAGACACTGTTGTTGCTGACGTGCGCGGCAACAATGTCCGATGTCAGCGTGATCAGCGTTTCACGCATGTCGTTTTCGATTTCGCTCATTTCTATGTCGACCTTCTGAGTTTTCTGGTTCTGCGTAATTTTATATGGTTGTCCCAAGGACCATATAGGATCAACGCCTATAGAACCATTCGCTTTCAAGACAACGCATTGTTACACGAAAGGCCGCAGTGTGAATGATTTTTCATGCCGGCCGTATTGCCTCAGTCCAATACGAGTTCCTGACTGATCGCATCGAGCCGTTCGCCGCCCGGCGTCCGGTAATAGGCGCGCCGGATGCCCACCGGGGTAAATCCATGCGCGGTGTAGAGATGCATCGCGGGATTGCCATGCCGCATCTCGAGAAAGACGCGTTTGATCCCGTTCGCGCGCGCTTCGTCGATGAACCGCGACAACAGGCGGTGGCCAAGTCCCCGTCGGCGGTATTCGGGCGCGATTGCGAAAAGCAGAAGTTCTTCTTCGTCCAGAATACTGCGGCCGAGGAAGAAGCCGGCGGTATCGTCGCCCGGTTCGACGGCGGAACCGCCGTCGGCTGCGATCAGGCCGTAGCGGCAGCGGCCCAGGAGTAGCGCGTCGGCCACCTGCCGGCGGTTCCAGGCTTCGCCATATTCGGGCGGGAACGCCCGCTCCATGACGCTGATGATCCGGTCGAGATCGTCTTCGGGCGCGATCATCGCGGCTGGGGCAGCTTCGCGTCGGGCGCGCGGCCATAGCGGGGGGCGGGATCGGCGGCGATCGCCTGTTCGGGCAGCAGCGCGAAGGCGCGCGCGTCCGGCCGCAGCACCAGCGCGACGGGCGCCGCGCCGGTTTCCCCGCGCCGCGCCGCCACCGCTTCGGCCTGGCTGCCCGCGACCAGCGGCGCGGCGGAGCGGGCCACGGCGTCTTCGGGCGCGAGCGAGAGCACCGGTTCGGTCGGCCGGCCCTCCGCGTCGAACGACTGGAAGAACCATTCGCCGTGCCCGCCGGTCATGACCACATCGATGGCGGCTTGCGGATGATCGCGCCGCGCCATGGCGGCGACCAGCGCCAGGCTTTCGAAGCCTTCGATCCGCGCGCCCCAGGCCAGCGCCAGCGCGCGCGCCGCGGCAAGGCCCACGCGGATGCCGGTGAAGCTGCCGGGGCCGCAATCGACCGCGATCGCATCGGCGCGGCCCTTGCCGGGCAGCGCGGCGATCATCGGCACCAGCCGTTCGGCATGGCCGCGCCCCAGGGCGAGGCATTCGCCCGCGATCAGGTCATCCCCGTCGAACAGCGCGACCGAGCAGTCTTCCGTCGCGCTGTCGATGACGAGACGTCTCATGGGGAGGGCGCCGGGCGCGTCAGCCGGTCAGGCGATCGTGTTGAACGTCCCGAAATCCGGGCGCGGGCTGCGCTCGAAGATCGTGGCGGGATCGCCATAGCCCAGCGTGGAGATGAAGTTGGACTTCACGCGCGGCGTATCGGCGAAGAACGCGGCGTCGACGGCGGCGTTGTCGAAGCCCGACATCGGGCCGGTATCCAGGCCCAGCGCGCGCGCGGCGAGGATGAAATAGCCGCCTTGCAGCGTGGAATTGCGCATCGCCGAAATCTGGCGCAGCGGCTCGTTGCCGTCGAACCAGCTTTTCGCGTCGGCGTGCGGGAACAGCCAGGGGAGCTGTTCGTGGAAATCGAGGTCCATGCCGATGATCACGGTGACCGGGGCCTGCCGGATCTTGTCGGGATTGGTACCGCCGGCCAGCGCGGCGAGCTTTTCCTTTGCCTCGGGCGTGACGCACCAGACCAGCCGCGCGGGCATCTGGTTGGCCGAGGTCGGCCCCATCTTCATCAGATCCCAGATCGCGTGAAGCTGCGCTTCGGTCACCGGCTTGTCGAGATACCCGTTATAGGTGCGCGCGCTGCGGAAAAGCTGATCGAGCGCGGCATCGGCAAGCGGTTGGGACATGAAGGCTCCTGGGCGTTATTCTGGGTCTCGGGTTCGCAACCGGCCGTGCGAATCCGGATCAGGCGGCGCGGACTTCGCTGACTTCGGGGACGTAATGCTTGAGCAGGCTTTCGATGCCGTGCTTGAGCGTGGCCGTGGACGAAGGGCAGCCCGAACACGCGCCCTGCATCTGCAGATAGACCACGCCTTCGCGGAAACCGCGATAGACGATGTCGCCACCGTCGTTGGCCACGGCCGGGCGGATGCGGGTTTCGATCAGTTCGCGGATCTGCGCGACGACATCGGCATCGGCGGGATCGTCCCCCACGTCCGCCTCCGCCTCCTCGCCGGGGACGACGATGCCGGCGGCGGTGCCGGGCGCGAACAGCGGGGCCTGGCTGACGAAGTGATCGAGCAGCACCGACAGCACCTGCGGCTTGGCATCCGACCACTGCGATCCCGGCGCGATCGTGACCGAGACGAAATCGCGGCCGAAGAACACGCCGGTCACATCGCCCAGCGTGAACAGCGCCTCGGCCAGCGGCGACGCGGCGGCTTCCTCTTCGGAGAGGAATTCGCGCGTGCCCGACGGCATGACCTGCTCGCCGGGCAGGAACTTCAGCGTGGCCGGGTTGGGCGTCGTTTCGGTTTCAATGAACATACATGTGCATGTAGGCGCGCGGCGGAGGGGGTCAAGCCCTGGGCGTGAGGCCGGTGTCCGGTCGGCGGCGAGGTTCCGGCCCTGCGTTCAGGCCGTGACGTTGACGAACTGCCCCGGCGCGACCGTGGCCACGCCGCTGTAGGCGGCGCTGATCGTCGACCCTTGCGAGGCCTGGAGCTCGTGGTGGATGGACTTCATGCGATCATGCTGCGCCGGATCGGCCGACAGAACGTTGCGATCGGCCTTCTTCGGATCGTTGACGCCGAACGGCCCCGCCGTCGGATTCGCGGGGTCAACGTTCTTCTGGGCCAGCGCCACTTCCGAACAATTGCGGCAGGAAAAGCCATTGACCCAGACCGGAGAACTATAATCGCTGCTGATCGTCATCCGGTCGACTCGCTCCTGCCTTCGCTGTGGGCTTCATGGTTTTCCCATGACGTGGTTAAGCCTTTCTGGCGGGCCATGGTTAAGCAGGTCTTAATCCCGATCCCGATGGTCGATATGCGACAAATCGCGACTGTTCGACGCCAGCCCGTGCCCTTATAGCGACGGCATGAGCACCTTCTCCCGCGCGCCGCGCCCCTCCGCCTTTTTCGTTTCCGCCGGCCGCGCGTTCGCCGCGATAGCCCTTGCGCTGGCGCCGGGATTCGCCTTGGCGGCGGCACCCGCCGCGCCGGCCGCCGCGGGCCAGATCATCCCCCTGCCGCTCAATCCCGTGATTCCGGCCAGCCAGCGCGCCTGCGCCATGAAGACGGCCTCCGGTCTGGGCTATACCGTGCTCAAGCCCGCCGACGGCGCGAAGCCGACCAAGGACGATTTCGTGCTGGTCAACTACATCGGCTATATCGCCGCCACGGGCGCGGTGTTCGATCAGGGGATGCAGGCCGCATTCCCCGTGGGTGGCGTGATTCCGGGCTTTTCCGAAGGGCTGCAACTGCTGCCGCAGGGCGCGATCTACCGCCTGTGCGTGCCGTCGGCGCAAGGCTATGGCGCGCAGGGCGCGGGCGACATCCCGGCGAACGCCGATCTGGTGTTCCAGGTGGAGCTGGTGGACCACAAGTCCGCCGCCGAAGTGGAAGCCATGCGCAAGGCGGCGCAGGCCCAGCAGGGCGCGCCGGGCGCCGCCGCCCCCGCGCCGCAACCCTGACCGGCCATGTGAGCCTATTCACTGGCCCTTCATCCGCGCGCTTCCTATAGAGGCGGGATGACGTCCTTCTCCCGGCGCGCCCGCCATCTCTGCCTGATCCTTCCCGTCCTGCTGCTGACAGGTGCCGTCGCCGAGGCAAGGGCTCCGGCCCGGCGCGCGGCCACGGCGGCGAAGCCCGCGCCGAAAGCGCCGGTGCCGTGGCTCTATCGCGGCAGCGACGTGCCGCAGGACAAGGAATGGATCTTCGGCGAACTGCCCAACGGGCTGCGCTATGCCGTGCGCCGCAACGGGGTGCCGCCGGGGCAGGTTTCGATCCGCGTGCTGGTCGATGCCGGCTCGCTTTACGAGACAGACAGCCAGCGCGGTTTCGCGCACCTGATCGAGCACCTGACCTTCCGCGATTCGAAGTACCTGAAGTCGGGCGAGGCGGTGCCGACCTGGCAGCGGCTGGGCGCGACCTTCGGCAGCGATACCAATGCCGAGACCACCGCGACGCAGACGGTCTACAAGCTCGACATTCCCGATGCCACGCCGCCCAAGCTGGACGAAACCTTCCGCCTGCTTTCGGGCATGATCACCGCACCGATCTTCACGCCGCAGGGGGTGAAGACCGAAGTGCCCATCGTGCTCGCCGAAATGCGCGAACGCTCGGGCGCGCAGGCCCGCGCGCTGGACGGCACGCGCGAGCTGTTCTTCAAGGGGCAGCTGCTGGCCGCGCGGTCCCCGATCGGCACGGTGGAGACCCTGCAGGCGGCGACGTCCGAGAGCGTCAAGGCGTTCCACGACAAGTGGTACCGGCCCGACAACGCGGTGATCGTGGTCGCCGGCGATGCCGATCCCCAGGCGCTGATCGCGGAGATCACCCAATGGTTCGGCCCGTGGAAGGGGACCGGCCCCAAGCCGGCGCAACCCGATTTCGGCAAGCCGGCGGCCCCCGCCGGGGCCGATCCGAAGAACCCGGTGGGTGATGCGCGCGTGCTGGTGGAGCCGGACCTGCCGCGCATCTTCAACTACGCGATCCTGCGCCCGTGGGTGAAGGTCAACGACACGATCCCCTATAACCAGGGCTTGATGGTCGACCGGCTGGCGATGGCGCTGATCAACCGCCGGCTGGAGGCGAAGGCGCGCGCGGGCGGCAGTTTCCTGGCGGCCTCGGTGGAACAGCAGGACATCTCGCGCTCCACCGACGCCACGATCGTCAACGTCACGCCGCTGGGCGACGACTGGAAGGCGGCGGTGCGCGACGTGCGCGCGGTGATCGCCGACGCGCTGACCACGCCGCCGAGCAAGGAAGAGATCGCGCGCGAGGTCGCCGAGTTCGACGTGGCCTTCAAGGTTCCGGTGGAAACGCAGGAAACGCTTGCCGGATCGAAGCTGGCCGACGACATCGTCAACGCGGTGGACATCCGCGAGACGGTGGCGTCGCCCGAAACGGTCTATAACGTGTTCAAGAGCAGCATTCCGCTGTTCACGCCGGCCGCCGTGCTCCAGCACACGCGCACGCTGTTCACCGGCACGGTGGTGCGGCCGGTGCTGATCACGCCATCGGCCAGCGACGCGACCGCCGCCGACCTGCGCACCGCGCTGCTGGCGCCGGTCGATGCCGCCAAGGGCAGCCGGCTGGCCGCCTCGACCATCAAGTTCGCCGACCTGCCGCCGATCGGCACGCCGGGCACGGTGGCGTCGGCGCAGAAGACCGGCATTCTCGAGATCGAGCAGCTCGAACTCTCCAACGGGGTCAAGGTGCTGCTGTGGCCCAACGACGCCGAACCGGGCCGGATCATCATGAAAGCGCGCTTCGGCGGCGGCTATGCCGCGATCGATCCGAAGGACGCGGTCTATGGCCCGCTGGCGGAAGCGGCGCTGATGGACAGCGGCTTCGGCAACCTGAGCCGCGAGGACCTGGACCGGCTGGCCACGGGCCGCAAGCTGAGCCTCAACTTCGACATCGACGATACCGATTTCACGATGACGGCCGATACGCGCCCGGCGGACATGGCCGACCAGCTCTACCTGATGGCGGGCAAGCTGGCCATGCCGCGCTGGGACGCGAACCCGGTGCTGCGCGCGCGCGCGGCGGCGCGGTTGCAGTACGAAAGCTATGCCGCGTCGCCCCAGTCGGTGCTGACGCGCGACGCCAACTGGCTGCTCAAGAACCGCGATCCGCGCTATGCCGTGCCCACGCCCGCCGAACTCGACAAGGCGACGCCCGACGGCTTCCGCCAGGTGTGGGAACCGCTGCTGAAGCAGGGGCCGATCGAGATCGACATGTTCGGCGATTTCAAGCGCGAGGACGCCATCGCCGCGCTGGAAAAGACCTTCGGCGCGCTGCCGAAGCGCGATCCGGCGCCCGCCTCCACGCTGGCGCCGCACATCCCCGCGCACAACGACGAGCCGCTGGTGCTGACGCATCGCGGCGATGCCAATACCGCCGCCGCGCTGGTCGCCTGGCCGACCGGTGGCGGCCGCGCCGGCGTCCACGAATCGCGCCAGCTCGAACTGCTGGCGCAGATCATCAACAACCGCCTGTTCGACGAGATGCGCGAGAAGATCGGGGCGAGCTATGCCCCGCAGGTGGCGTCCACCTGGCCGCTGGACCTGCCCACCGGCGGTTACCTCGCCGCCACGGTGCAGCTGCGCCCGCAGGATCTGCCCGCGTTTTTCGCCGCCGCCGACAAGATCGCGGCCGATCTGGTCGCGACGCCGCCCACCGCCGACGAGATTGCGCGCGTGACCGAACCGCTCAAGCAGCTCATCACGCGCGCCAGCACGGGCAACGGCTTCTACATGTTCCAGCTCGAAGGCGGGGCGACCGAGCCGCAGAAGTTCGCCGACTTGCGCTCGATCCTGTCCGATTACAGCCAGACCACGCCCGAACGGATGCAGGCCATGGCCGCGCGCTATCTGCGCAAGGACCAGAGCTGGCGGCTGGAAGTGGTGCCGGAAAAGAAGGCTCCGTAACCGGCTTCCGGAATGGACCAGAAGCCCATCGCGGTGATCGCAACGGTTCCTTTGCAATTGTCCACAGGGAGGCGTATGGCCCCGCCCCTTGAAAGGAAGGAAACGTGGCAAGCAACTGGACTGCGGATTCATGGCGGGGACAAGAAGCGCGGCACATGCCGGCTTATCCCGATGCCGAAAAGCTGGGCGAGGTCGAGACGACCCTGACGAGCTTTCCGCCGCTGGTCTTTGCGGGCGAAGCACGCGCGCTGAAGGCCGATCTGGCGAAAGTGGGCGCGGGCAAGGGTTTTCTGCTCCAGGGCGGCGACTGCGCCGAAAGCTTTGCCGAGTTCCATCCGAACACGATTCGCGACACGTTCCGCGTGCTGCTGCAGATGGCGGTGGTGCTGACCTTCGCCAGCAAGCAGCCGGTGGTGAAAGTGGGCCGCATGGCCGGGCAGTTCGCCAAGCCGCGTTCCTCGCCGGTGGAAGTGCAGGGCGGCGTGGAGCTGCCGAGCTACCTGGGCGACAACATCAACGGCATCGATTTCACGCCCGAATCGCGGATTCCCGATCCCGACCGGATGCTGCGCGCCTATAGCCAGTCGGCGGCGACGCTGAACCTGCTGCGCGCCTTTGCCGGCGGCGGCTATGCCAACCTGCGCCAGGTCCACCAGTGGACGCTGGATTTCGTCGGACGCAGCCCGTGGGCCGCGAAGTTCACCGAAATGGCCGACAAGATCGGCGAGGCGCTGGACTTCATGCAGGCGTGCGGCGTCGATCCGTCGAGCGTGCCGCAGTTGCAGGGCACCAGCTTCTACACCAGCCACGAAGCGCTGCTGCTGCAGTACGAACAGGCGATGACGCGGCAGGATTCGCTGACCGGCGACTGGTACGACACCAGCGCGCACATGCTGTGGATCGGCGACCGCACGCGGTTCGACGGGTCCGCGCATGTCGAGTTCCTGCGCGGCGTGGGCAACCCCATCGGCATGAAGTGCGGGCCGAGCCTGGCGCCGGACGCGCTGCTGCGCCTGCTCGACACGCTGAACCCCGCGCGCGAGGCGGGCCGGATCACGCTGATCAGCCGCTTCGGGCACGACAAGGTCGAAGCCGGCCTGCCGGCGCTGGTGCGCGCGGTGAAACGCGAAGGGCATCCGGTGGTGTGGAGCTGCGATCCGATGCACGGCAACGTGATCAAGGCGGACAACGGCTACAAGACCCGTCCGTTCGACCGCATCCTGACCGAAGTGAAGGGCTTTTTCGCCGTCCACCGCGCGGAAGGCACCCATGCCGGCGGCATCCACATCGAGATGACCGGCAAGGACGTGACCGAATGCACCGGCGGCGCGATCGCGATCACGCAGGAAGGGCTGGCGGACCGCTATCACACGCATTGCGATCCGCGCCTCAACGCCGGGCAATCGCTGGAACTGGCGTTCCTGCTGGCGGAAATGCTCAACCTGGAGCTGGCGGGCAGCAAGGCCGAGGCGGCCTGACCGCCGGGTTCGCGGCATGACGCTGGCGCCGGACAGACTGGACCGCTTCGCTCGCCATATCGTGCTGCCCGACGTGGGCGGCGCGGGGCAGGCGAAGCTGGTGCGTTCGCACGTCGTGCTGGTGGGGCTGGGCGGAATCGGCTCGCCCGCACTGCAGTACCTGGCGGGCGCGGGAATCGGGCGCTTCACGCTGATCGACGACGATGTGATCGAGGCGTCGAACCTCCAGCGGCAGACGATCTTCACCCCCGCCGCGATCGGGCGGCCGAAGGCCGAGGTGGCGGGCGAGTGGCTTCAAGCCTTTGATCCCGCAATCAATTTTGACGTGCGCGTGACGCGGATCGACCGGGGCAACGCGGCGGAACTGATCGCCGGCGCGGACCTCGTGCTCGATGGCTGCGACAACTTCGCCACGCGGCTGGCGGTGTCGGACGCCTGCGTGGCGGCGGGCATTCCGCTTACCAGCGCCGCGCTAGGCCGCTTCCAGGGGCAGGTGGCGAACTTCGCCGGCCATCGCGAAGGGCATTCCTGCTACCGCTGCTTCGTGGGCGACGCCTTCGATGCCGAGGACTGCGATTCCTGCGCCGATCTGGGCGTGCTGGGCGCGATGGTGGGCATGGTCGGCGCGTTCGGGGCGATGCACGCCCTGCGCGCGCTGCTGGAAGGCGTGGCCTCGCTCGGCGATCCGCAGTGGGGCCAGTTGCACGTGTTCGACGGCCTCAAGCCCTCGCTGCGCGCGATGCGCATCGCGAAAGACCCGGAATGCCGGGGGTGTGGGGGCGTTCGGTAGGGTTCGCGCAAGGGACGCGTGCGCGGGGCTTCCCACCCCCAGCCCCTCCCGCAAGCGGGAGGGGAGCGAGACTTGCGCCGCCACAGGCGGCGTTAGTCGCAGCGGGGTGGGCTTTTCGCTCTCGACCTTTGTTGGCGGCGTAAGCAACTGAATAAAAGCAGAGAAAATCAGCCCAGCAGTTCGTCCACCCAGGCCGGGACCAGTTCGGTCGCCGGGCCGAGCCGGCTTTCGTCGAACCAGCCGGACCCTTGCGAACGTTCGAGGTTGAGCTCCAGCGTCGCCGCGCCCAGATCGCGCGCGTTGCGCACGAAGCCGGCGGCGGGATAGACCGCGCCCGAGGTGCCGATCGAGACGAACAGGTCCGCCGCGCGCAGCGCGTCGTAAATCTCCTCCATGCGATAGGGCATCTCGCCGAACCACACGATGTCCGGCCGCAGCGCCGGGGCGCCGCAGTCTGGGCAGGGCGGACGGTGGACCAGCGGGCCGGTCCAGCGCGGGCGCGCGTCGCAGGCGGTGCACCAGGCGTTGAGATGCTCGCCGTGCATGTGGAGCACTCTCCGCGCGCCGCCCCGCTCGTGGAGATCATCCACGTTCTGCGTCACGATCAGCAGGTTGCCCCGCCATTCCCGGTCCAGCCGGGCGAGCGCGTGATGCGCGGCATTGGGCTCGCGCGTCTGGATCGCGGCGCGGCGCATGTCGTAGAAGCGCAGCACCAGATCGGGATCGCGCGCGAAGGCCTCGGGCGTGGCAACGTCCTCGACCCGGTGGTTGTCCCACAGCCCGCCGGCACCGCGGAAGGTATCGATGCCGCTTTCGGCGGAAATGCCCGCGCCTGTCAGGATGACGATGTTCTGTATGGCTGCCATCTGGGAGTCAGGATCTCCGAATCAGGAACGCTCGTGCTCCCAAATTCCTGATACGGGCAAACGCGATCGTTCGCGACTAATGGCTATTGTCCTTCATCGACGTGATTGTGAAGCCGTCTCCTGAGGCAAGTACCTCACCATACCGATCAACCGATTCCGCCAGGTCGAGCGTCAGGGGAAGCCCCTCGACGACGATTTGCTCCCAGGTCGGATGATGATCGATGACGGTCCAGATTATGTCCATTGGGTTGCACCAATTCCGGAAGATCGCGCTATTCGCATCGACTTCGTCATGGTGCAGATTGAACCACGCACGGTTATGAGGGCTCTCGACAAGCCAAACCGCATCGGGAGGCGTTTGGCTGAATTGCGTGTGAAACGAGACCAATACCTGCACAGGGTCATCCTGCCCCGAGGAGGTCCAACATCCAAGTCTCGCCCCTCTCAATCCGCGAGGTAGGCAAAATCGAGCCGCTTGGGCCGTTACTGCGATGAATTGCCGTGATTCGATAAGTGCGATGGGCGATGTATAGATCGGCGTGGTTAACAAACCGTCTGCAAGGTGGCCGTGTGTGCGGCGACGGTTCCGGGATCGTGACTCCGAGTCCTTCTATATAATTGATATAATGGAATTACTATAAGCCGCCAGCGGATGCCCGGGATGCGCGGACTCGCTGTCCGTAATCGGCGAAAAGGCCCGCGCCGGTGCGGATCACGATATTGCGGATGGCGCTGATCGCGCCCATGAAGCTCCGCGCAAACGGGGTGAGCCATGGCCAGAATCGGAATTATCGGCAGTGAAGGACGCATGGGGCAGGCGCTGCGCGCGGCGGTGGCGGCGGCGGGGCATGACCTTGCGGGCGGAATCGACCGGGGCGGCGATGCGCTGGCCTTGGCGCAGGCGAGCGACGTGCTGGTCGATTTCTCGGCCCCCGCCGCGCTCGAAGGCAATCTTGACGCCGCCGTGGCGGCGGGCGTGCCGATCGTGGTCGGCACCACGGGGCTGGAGGAACGCCACCATTTCCTGTGCGACGCGGCGGCCGATGCGGTGGCCGTGCTCCAGACCGGCAATACCTCGCTGGGCGTGACGCTGCTGGCCCATCTGGTGCGCGAGGCGGCAAGCCGGCTGGGCGAGGACTGGGACATCGAGATCGTCGAGACGCACCACCGCATGAAAGTGGACGCGCCTTCGGGCACCGCGCTGCTGCTGGGCGAGGCGGCGGCGAAGGGCCGCGCCGTGACGCTGGCGGAGGAAGCGGTGCGCGGGCGCGACGGCATCACCGGCGCGCGGGAAGCGGGCACGATCGGCTTCGCAAGCTTGCGCGGCGGCACCGTGGCGGGCGACCACACCGTGCATTTCCTGGCCGACAACGAGCGCCTTTCGCTGTCGCATCTCGCGGAAAACCGGGCGATTTTCGCCCGGGGCGCGGTGCGCGCGGCGGAATGGCTGATCGGGCGCGGGGCCGGGCGCTATACCATGCCGGAGGTGCTGGGGCTTTGAAGAAGGACGCGATCTTCGAGTTCTTCCGGCGGCTGGCGGAGACCAACCCCGATCCGCAGACCGAACTGGAGTTCGGCAATACCTATCAGCTGCTGGTGGCGGTGGTGCTCTCCGCGCAGGCGACCGACGTGGGCGTCAACAAGGCCACGCGCGCGCTGTTCCGCGCGGTGAAGACGCCGCAGGCGATGGTGGAACTGGGCGAAGAGGGGCTGAAGCAGCACATCAAGACGATCGGCCTGTTCAACGCCAAGGCCAAGAACGTGATCGCGCTGTCCGAAATCCTGGTGCGCGATTACGGCGGCGCGGTGCCGGCCGACCGCGACAAGCTGACCGAACTGCCCGGCGTGGGCCGCAAGACCGCCAATGTCGTGATGAACTGCGCGTTCGGCGCGGAGATGTTCGCGGTCGACACGCATATCTTCCGCGTGGGCAACCGCACCGGGCTGGCGAAGGGCAAGACGCCGCTGGCGGTGGAGAAGCAGCTCGAAAAGAAGGTGCCGCAGCCGTTCCGCGTGGGCGCGCACCACTGGCTGATCCTGCACGGGCGCTATATCTGCAAGGCGCGCACGCCCGAATGCTGGCGCTGCCCGGTGATTGACCTTTGCGCCTACAAGGCGAAAACTCCGGCCAAGGGCGTGAAGCCCGACTCCGCGAAGAAGCCGGCCGCGCGCAAGGGAACGCGGGCAAGCAAGGAGAGCACGGCATGAAGCGCAAGGGATTCGCCGCCGCCGGCCTGGTTTTGGCCATCGCCGCCGCCACCGCGATCGGCGGTTCGATGGGAATGGCCGCCGGCACTACCGCCATCGACGGCCACCGGCGCGATGTGCCCGCCGCCACGCCCACCGGCCCGGCGGTAAGCTGCATTCCGCTCGTCACGATTCGCGAAAGCCAGGTGCGCGACGACTGGACGATCGACTTCCGCACGGCCGGCAACAAGTGGTATCGCAACACGCTGCCCTATCGCTGCAATTCGCTCGGCTTCGAGCGGGCGTTCAGCTACGCGACCTCGCTTTCGCAGCTGTGCAACACCGACATCATCACGGTGATCGCCACGGGCGGTGGCGGTGGTCCACGCGGATCGTGCGGGCTGGGCAGCTTCCAGCCGGTGGAGCTGGCCAAGAAGCTGAAAAAGTAGGGTTTTCAGTAGTTTGTGGCGCGCGATTTGAAGCCGGGGCACGTCGCGTAACGTCACCTCACCCTTTCCGTTACGTAACTTTTTGCTCGATCCGGGGCTTGTTCTTCGTGAGTCCGGGCATCGACAAGCGGGATCCCGGATCAAGTCCGGGATGACGGAATGGCGCTTTGCGGTTCTCCGCGCCCTTTGCGGACTCTGCGCGAAATCCTGAAGCGCTTTTGCTCGTCATTGCGAGCGCGAGCGAAGCAATCCAGCGCCGCGCGCGCCACCCTGGATTGCCGCGGGGCTTTGCCCCTCGCAATGACGAGTACCCGAGGCGCGCGGATTTTGCCGTCCGCGTCCGGCCTACTGATCCGGATCGAGATTCAGCCCCTTCCGCCCGTGTTCCGGCGTGTCGTGCGGGGGCATCGGCGCTTCGGCATCGGGATCGAGCGGCGGCTGCAACATGCCTTCCCACTTGGTGATGACCGAAGTCGCCACCGCGTTGCCGACGACGTTGGTGGCGGTGCGCCCCATGTCGAGGAAGGTATCGACGCCGAGCAGCAGCGCCACGCCTTCCACCGGCAGGCCGAACTGCGTGAGCGTGGCCGCGATCACCACCAGGCTGGCGCGCGGCACGCCGGCGATGCCCTTCGACGTGACCATCAGCGTCAGCAGCATGGCGATCTGCTGCCCGGCGGAGAGCGGGATGTTGTAAGCCTGCGCGATGAACATCGTGGCGAAGCTGGTGTACATCATCGACCCGTCGAGGTTGAAGCTGTAGCCCAGCGGCAGCACGAAGCCCGATATGCGGCGCGGCACGCCGAAGCGGTCGAGCTGTTCGAACAGCTTGGGCAGCGCGCTTTCCGAACTGGCGGTGGAGAAGGCGAGCAGCACCGGCTGGCGGATATAGCGCGCGAGCAGCAGCGCGCGCTTGCCCAGAAACGCGGTGCCCATCGCGAACAGCAGCGTCCAGAGCAGCAGCAGGCCGAAGTAGAACTCGCTGACGAACACGCCGTAGGTGACGACGATGCCAAGGCCCTTGGTGGCGATCACCGCGGCGAGCGCGCCGAACACGGCGAGCGGGGCAAGGCGCATCACGTAATCGGTGATCGTGAGCATGACTTGCGCCAGCGCGTCGCACCCTTCGACGATCATCGTGCCCTTCTTGCCCAGTGCCGACAGCGCGACGCCGAAAAACAGCGAAAAAACGAGCACTTGCAGCACGTCGTTGCGGGCCATGGCATCGATGATGCTGGTGGGGAACACGGCGAGGATGAAGTGGCGCAGCGTGAAGTCCGCCGTCGCCAGGTCCTTGACCGGCCCCGCCGCCTCGAACGCGAGGCCGACGCCGGGCTTGAACAGGTTGACCAGCACCAGACCCAGCCCGATCGAGATGAGGCTGGCGGTGATGAACCAGCCGAGCGCGCGTCCGCCGATCCGGCCGAGCGCGGCGCTATCGCCCATGCCGGCGATGCCGCTGACCAGCGTGGCGAAGACCAGCGGCGCGATGATCATCTTGATAAGATGGAGGAAAATCTCGGGCAGCAGCTTCAGCAGATCGGCATAGAAGGCCAGCGACGGATCGCTGGCGGGGTAGGCGCGGTTGAGCGCGTAGCCGACGAGAATGCCGGCGATCATGCCGATCACGATGTAGAGGGTAAGGCGCTTGGCCAAGGGACGATCGCTCCCGCTGAAATGTCGTTGCAGTTGTTGCAGGCGAGACTAACGGCCGTATCCGCCCCCCGCAACGCCATCGGCGGGTGTTCATCCACGACAAAGGTGCATAGGTTGCGCCGCGAAAGTCATGAAAGAGGGATGGGATGCAGCATATCAGGGTGGAGCAGCGCGGGCGGGTGACGCGCATCGAACTGGCGCGGCCGGAGGTGCTGAACGCCATCAACGCCGCGATGCACGAGGAACTGGAGCAGGCCTTCAACGCCTTCGCCGCCGATCCCGAACAGTGGATCTGCGTGGTGACGGGCGCGGGCCGCGCCTTTTGCGCCGGCAGCGATCTGAAATCCGTGGTGGCGGAAGGATACAAGTCCTATCCGGCGCATGGCTATGCCGGGCTGATCGAACGGTTCGATTGCGACAAGCCGATCATTGCGGCGGTCAACGGCCTGGCCCTGGGCGGCGGATTCGAACTGGCGCTGGCCTGCGACATCATCATCGCGGCGGAAAGCGCCGGCTTCGGCCTGCCCGAACCGCTGGTGGGCGCGGTGGCGCTGGGCGGCGGCGTGCACCGGCTGGCTCGCCAGATCGGGCTGAAGCAGGCAATGGGCATGATCCTGGCCTCGCGCCGGGTCGACGCGCGCGAGGGCGAGCGGCTGGGCTTCGTGACCGAAGTGGTGCCAGATGGCGACCTGGAAGCGGCGGTGGAGCGCTGGGTGGCGGCGATCCTGAAGGGCGCGCCGCTGTCGATCCGCGCGTCCAAGCAGGCGGTGCTGCGCGGGCTGGACGAGCCAAGCCTTGCCGCCGCGCTGGCCAACCAGTCGCGCTATCCCGCGTTCGGAACGTGGTTCAACAGCGCCGACGCCGCCGAAGGGCCGCGCGCCTTTGCCGAAAAGCGCGCGCCGGAATGGCAGGGGCGGTAGGTTTCATTTGGCCGTCTCGTAACGGTTCCGCCGCCGTCACTCCGGACGTGATCCGGGACCCCGATTTTCCCGCAATTCCAGTGGGATACCGGGCAAGGCTAGGGATAACGGGGAGGGGGGAAGCGGGTCTCTGCCGCTTCAACGCCCGGTCTGCGCGCGGTGCAGCAGTTTCTGGTCGGCCAGCACCAGCGCCATCATCGCTTCCACCACCGGCACGCCGCGAATGCCCACGCACGGATCGTGGCGGCCCTTGGTGAACAGCTCGGTCGCCGCGCCCTCGCGCGTGATCGTGGGCATGGGGGTGAGGATCGACGAGGTGGGCTTGAACGCCACGCGCACCACCACGGGCTGGCCGGTGGAAATGCCGCCGGCCACGCCCCCGGCATGGTTGGCGAGGAACGCCGGGCCGGCGTTGCCCTCGTCCGGCCGCTTGGGGCGCATCGGATCGGCGTTGCCTTCGCCGGTGTTGCGCGCGGCGGCGAAGCCATCGCCGATTTCCACGCCCTTCACCGCGTTGATTCCCATCATTGCGTGGGCGAGTTCGGCGTCGAGCTTGGCATAGAGCGGCGCGCCCCAGCCGGCGGGCACGCCGGTGGCCACGCATTCGACCACCGCGCCCAGCGAGGAGCCGGCCTTGCGCGCCTCGTCCACCCGCTTTTCCCAGCGCGCGGCGGCTTCGGCGTCGGGGCAGAAGAACGGATTGCGGCCGATTTCCGCCGCATCGAACCGGGCGGGATCGATCGCGTCGCCGCCGATTTCGCTGACCCAGCCGGTGATCGCCACGCCGTCCAGCACCTTGCGCGCCACCGCGCCCGCCGCCACGCGCGCGGCGGTTTCGCGCGCGGAGGACCGCCCGCCGCCGCGATAATCGCGGAAGCCGTACTTGGCGTCATAGGCATAGTCGGCATGGCCGGGGCGATAGGCCTTGGCGACATCGCCATAGTCCTTCGAGCGCTGGTCCACGTTCTCGATCATCAGGCTGATCGGGGTGCCGGTGGTGCGGCCTTCGAACACGCCCGAAAGGATGCGGACCTGGTCCGGCTCCTGCCGCTGCGTGGTGAAGCGCGACTGGCCGGGGCGGCGCGCGTCGAGGAACGGCTGGATGTCCGCCTCGGTCAGCGGGATGCCCGGCGGGCACCCGTCGACGACCGCGCCAAGCGCGGGGCCATGGCTTTCCCCCCAGGTGGTGAAGCGGAAGACGTGTCCGAAGCTGTTCAGGCTCATGGGCTGCGGCTTTGTCGGGATTCGCCGGAAAAGTCCATGCCGGCCTGCTCGTCTGCGATATTCACGCCCGCACTTTGCGGCTATCGCAGAATTTGCGCCCATTTTGGTAACATTCTGTTAGAAAGCGCGCATGTTCATCGTCGTTTTCCGCAACCGCAAGCGCGCCGACATCGATGCCGATGCCTATGCCGTCGATGCCGCGCGCATGGAGCGCCTGGCGCGCACGCAGCTCGGCTTCGTCTCGTTCAAGAGCTATCACGCCGACGATGGCGAGGTGCTGGCGCTGTCCGAATGGGAAAGCGAGGAGGCCGCGCTGGGTTGGCGCCGGCAGGTGGCGCACATCGAGGTGCAGGGGCGTTCGCGCGACGCCTACTACCAGGATTACACGCTCTACGCCGGCAACCCCACCCGCACGCGGCGCTTCTGCCGGGACGGGGGATAGGGGCACGGCGCCGCATCCGCAGTCACGCCGTTTGCCGCCCTTGCCGATCGACGCTAAGGGACTGGAAAGTCTGACGCAAAGGATCGGCGCGTGGCTCTGACGGTTTATGGAATCCCCAACTGCGACACGGTGAAGAAGGCGCGTGTGTGGCTGGAGGCGCGGGGCATCCCCTATACGTTCCACGACTACAAGAAGCAGGGCGCGGACCCGGCACGGATCGCGGGATGGGTGGCGCAGGCGGGGCTGGACAAGGTGCTCAACAAGGCGGGCACGACCTTTCGCAAGCTGGACGATGCGGTGAAGGCCGATCTCGACGAGGGCAAGGCGGTGGCGCTGATGGCGGAGCATACCTCGACCATCAAGCGGCCGATCGTGGAATATCCCGGCGGGCTGCTGGTGGGATTCAAGGACGCCGAATGGGCGGCGGCGCTGGGCTGAGCGGCGCGCGCCGGTGAATCCTGTGGAGGCCCTGGCCGCCGTTCTGGGCCTGATCAACATCGCGCTGCTGGTGCGGCGGTCGGTGTGGAACTTCCCCGCCGCCATGGCGATGGTGACGGCCACGGCCTTCGTGCTGTTCCGCGCGCGGCTCTATGGCGAAACCGGGCTGCAGGCGTTCTTCTTCGTGGTCAACGGCTGGGGCTGGTGGCTGTGGAGCCGGGCGAAAGGCGGCGAGGAAGATGGCGTGCCGGTCGGCTGGATGAGCGCGCGCCAGCGGATCGCCTGGGCCGGGGTGACAGCGGCGCTCAGCCTGTCGCTGGGCTGGGCGATGCACCGCTTCACCAACGCCGCGCTGCCCTTCGCGGATTCGGCGGTGACGGGGGCGAGCATCTCCGCGCAGTTCCTGCTGTCGTTTCGCCGGATCGAGAACTGGGTGCTGTGGATCGCGATCGACGTGGTTTCGATCGCGCTCTATCTGGCGCGGGGGCTGCCGCTGCTGGCGGCGTTGTACGGCGCGTTTCTGGTGATGTCGGCTGTGGGCCTGCGCGCGTGGATCGGCGCGGCCCGGCGGCCGGCGGGGAATGAGGTGTTTGCGTGATCCAGGTCTGTTTTCATGGCGCCGAAAGCACCGGCAAGTCGGTGCTGGCTGACCGGTTGCGCAAGCGGTTCGGCTGGCCGTGGGTGCCCGAATACGGGCGTTCGTTCTGCGAAACCATGGGGCTGGAACTGACCATGGACGACCTGCTGGAGATCGCCGAGGGGCACGACCGGGCAGTGCGGGGGGCGGCGCTGCTCCAGCCGCAGGTGCTGGTGCTGGATACCGATCCGCTGATGACGGCGGCCTGGGCGCAGATGCTGTTCGATGCCGTGCCCGAGGCGCTGCTGGCCTATCCCAAGGCGGATCTCTACCTGCTGTTCGAGCCGGACGTGCCGTGGGTGGCCGACGGCACGCGCTTTTTCGGCACCGAAGAGAAGCGCGCGCGCTTCGCCGCGATCGCCGAGGACATGCTGGTGCGCGCGGGCGTGCCCTATCGCCGGATCGCGGGTGCCTGGCCGTTCCGCGAGGCGCAGGCAGTGGCGGCGATCGAGGAAGCGTTGCGCCGCGCCGGGGCGAATGCGCCGGCGCGATAAAGAGTGGCGCGCGGCTCTGTTGGACTCGCGCGATTCGTGTTATCTACATTCTTGTGAATAACGCGAATCCCATCCACCCGCACCTTTATGCGATCAACGTCGATCCGGCGGACATCGACTTCATGGGCCACGTCAACAACGCCAGCTACCTGAAATGGGTGCAGGAGGCGGTGATCGACCACTGGCAGGCGCTGGCCCCGGCGGAAGCGGTGGCGCGGCACCTGTGGGTCGCGCTCAAGCACGAGATCACCTATCGCCGGCCGACTTTCCTTGACGATACGGTGATCGCGCATGTCGTGCTGGAAAAGGTGCAGGGCGCCAAGGCCTTCTACGAAACCGTGATCAAGCGCGGCGAGGACGTGCTGGCCGAAGTCCGCTCAAGCTGGTGCTGCGTGGACGCGGTGACGCACCGCCCCGCCCGGCTGGCGCGCGAACTGGTGGAAAAGTTCCTGCCTTCGGGCGCGTGACGCGGCGCCCGGAAATCCCGGAAAACCGATTGTTAACCATATGCGGTTACCATGCCGCTTATGACTACTGCAATCATCGCGCTGCTGCTGACGCCAGCCTTCCTCGCGAAGGCGCTCGTAGCGTTGTCCATGCTGGTCGTGGCCTTGTTCGGCATCCTGAAATGGAAAGCCCGCGCAAGGCGTTCGCGCATCAGCGAGGGCACCTTCGTGCATCTGGCGTTCCTTCGTGGAACGCTGGGGGCGTCGCTCTGGAGCAGCCTGTTTCGCCACAAGACCCACACGGAACTGCTCCCGCGCGTCTTGCACGTCAACCCGTTCCTGCCCGTCACGGCTCTTGCCGGCTGGAAGGTCTGGGCTCTCGCCAAACCGCTGCCGCCCTGAGCGTCTAGCGCAGTTTCACAATACCCAGGCCATCGTTCTTGGCCCGAATTTTCACCGATTCCTCACTGCGGGTGAGCGCCTTGGCGATAGCCTTCAGCGCCATGCCCTTCTTTGCGAGTGTGTGTAGCTTATGTATTTCATCAGCAGTCCAGGGTTGTTTGTGCCGTTCGAAGCGTTCGGCCATGGAATCAGCCCTTTCTTGCCGTGACTATGTAATTGAGTGCGAGATTATCCGACAGGTGCAAACCCTTGGTCGGACTGTAAGCGATACCGATTGGATTACCCATGACCAGGCCTGCTTCGGAGAGCAGGTCGTGCAATTCCACCGGGGTGACGAAATCGTCCCAGTGGTGCGTACCGCGGGGCACCATGCCCAGCGTTTCCGCCCCTTCCACCAGCAGCAGGCGTGCTGCGGCTGTGCGGTTGGGGGTGGACAGGACCATCAGCCCGTCTTCGGCCAGCGCTGCCGCCAGCGCCGCGACGAAGGCCGGTTTGTCGGCCACGTGCTCGATCACCTCCATAGCGGTGACGAGGTCGAAACCGGCAAGGTCCAGTACGCCGATCTCGCCCAGGCGATAGGTGATGGCCAGGCCACCGCCCGCCGCATGGGCCTGCGCCGCCGCGACGTTCTCTGCCGCCGCGTCGACGCCCGTAACCGCCGCGCCCATGCGGGCAAGCGGTTCGCATAGCAGACCGGCGCCGCAGCCTACATCCAGCGCGCGCCGGTCCGCCAATGGCTTAAGCGAGCGGGGACTGGTACCGAAATGCGAATCGATGGCGTTTCGGATGAAGCCCAGCCGCACCGGGTTGAGACGGTGCAGCATGGCCGAGGAGCCCTTCGGGTTCCACCAGTCCTGCGCGAGCTTGCCGAAATGCGCCGCCTCCTCCGGGCGAATGGTGGGCGCGAGTGCCGAGGGTGTTGCATTGCTCATGACGCATCCCTAACAGGACGCCCGCCGCACGGCGAGGGGCTGTGCGGGCAAGATTGTTGCGCAATGCCATGCGCCCACAGGCAGGAGTACCCCCTTGGCCCGGATCGTGATGAAATTCGGCGGCACGTCGATGGCCGGCACCGAGCGCATCCGCCGTGTCGCGCGGATCGTGCAGCGCCAGCAGGCGGCCGGGCACGAAGTGGCGGTGGTGGTTTCGGCGATGGCCGGAGAGACCGACCGCCTCGTCAATTTCTGCCGCGAGGCCAATCCCCTTTATGATCCAGCGGAATACGACGTCGTCGTCGCCAGCGGCGAACAGGTGACGTCGGGGCTGCTGGCCATGCATCTCCAGGCGCTGGGCTGCAAGGCGCGTTCGTGGCTGGGCTGGCAATTGCCCGTCCGCACCGACGACGCCCATGCCAAGGCGCGCATCGAAACGATCGATTCCGAAGCCCTGCTCGCCTCGATGGCCGCGGGCGAGATCGCCGTTATTCCCGGTTTTCAGGGGCTTACGGCCGACAACCGCGTGACCACGCTGGGCCGTGGCGGTTCCGACACCTCGGCGGTGGCCGTGGCGGCGGCGGTGAAGGCCGACCGCTGCGACATCTATACCGACGTCGACGGCGTCTATACCACAGACCCCCGCATCGTCGCCAAGGCGCGCAAGCTCAAGAACGTGACGTTCGAGGAAATGCTCGAGCTGGCCTCGGTCGGCTCGAAGGTCCTGCAGACCCGTTCGGTCAGCCTCGCCATGAAGGAAGGCGTGCGGGTGCAGGTGTTGTCATCCTTCATCGACGACGACGCGCCGCCGGCGGACAGCATCCCCGGCACGATGATCGTCAGCGAGGATGAACTGATCGGGGAACTGGAAGGATTGGAAATGGAACGTCAGCTGATCACCGGCATTGCCGCCGACAAGAACGACGCCAAGGTCACCCTGACGCGCATTGCCGACCGTCCCGGCGCGGTGGCGACCATTTTCGGCCCGCTGGCCGAGGCCAACATCAACGTCGACATGATCATCCAGAACGTCGCCAAGGACAAGGGCGAGACGGACGTGACCTTTACCGTGCCGCAGGCGGACCTCGCCCGCACGCAGGCGCTGCTGGAAGAGCAGAAGGACACGATCGGCTGGTATCGCATGATCGCCGACAGCAAGGTCGCCAAGATCAGCGTCGTCGGCGTGGGCATGCGCAGCCACGCGGGCGTGGCCGGCACGATGTTCAAGGCGCTGGCCGATCGCGGGATCAACATCCAGGCGATCTCCACCAGCGAAATCAAGGTTTCCGTGCTGATCGACGAGGACGAGACCGAACTCGCGGTGCGCGTGCTCCACACCGCCTATGGGCTGGACGCCACGTAAAGGACTGTTCCTGAAAGCGAAACCCCGCCTCCGGATAGGGGGGAGAAACCGGAGGCGGGGCGCGACCCGACTGGCTCTGGGGGAGGGGATGATGCCAGTCCGGAACGGGGAAGCGGGTTCGCTTCGTGTTGAAAATGGTATAGGCGGCGCGCTGTGATTGGTAAAACGGGATAAAGCGGTCACAGTCATCGCTTCCGCCGATCATTTTCCGCCATCGCACCCTGCTCTTGCCGCCCCGCTCTTGTCGCCACGCTCTTGTCGGGGCGCGCCGCGCGGCCTAAGGGGCTGCCGCTCTGGCACGGACGATGGGAAGCCTGATGACTGCACCTGTGAAGACTTCGGCGCTGATGGCGCGCGGCGCGGCGTTCCTCGGCACCGAACACGCCATCCTGTGCGGGGCGATGAGCTGGGTTTCCGAACGCAATCTGGTGGCCGCGATCAGCAATGCCGGCGGCTTCGGCGTGATCGCGTGCGGCGCGATGACGCCTGAATTGCTCGATGCCGAGATCGCGGGGACGAAGGCGCTGACCGCCCGGCCGTTCGGCGTGAACCTGATCACCATGCACCCGCAGCTGTTCGACCTGATCGCGGTCTGCGCCAAGCATGGCGTGGGCCACGTGGTGCTGGCGGGCGGCATTCCGCCCAAGGGCAGCGTGGAGGCGGTCAAGGATTTCGGCGCGAAAGTGCTGGTTTTCGCGCCCACGCTGGCGCTGGCGAAGAAGCTGCTGCGATCGGGCGCGGACGCGCTGGTGATCGAGGGCAGCGAGGCCGGCGGCCATATCGGCCCGGTTTCCACCAGCGTGCTGGCGCAGGAATTCCTGCCGGCGCTGGCGGAGGAGCATGTGGTGTTCGTGGCCGGCGGCATCGGCCGGGGCGAGATGATCGCCTCCTACCTCGAAATGGGCGCCAGCGGCGTGCAGCTGGGCACGCGCTTCGCCTGCGCCAGCGAATCCATCGCCCATCCGGCGTTCAAGCAGGCCTTCTTCCGTGCCAACGCGCGCGACGCGATCGCCTCGGTCCAGGTCGATCCGCGCCTGCCGGTGATCCCGGTGCGCGCGCTGAAGAACAAGGGCACCGAGGAATTCACCGCCAAGCAGGTGGAAGTGGCGCGGCTGCTGGACGAAGGCACGGTGGACATGGCGGCGGCGCAGCTGGAAATCGAGCATTTCTGGGCCGGCGCGCTGCGCCGCGCGGTGATCGACGGCGATGTCGAGCGCGGATCGATCATGGCCGGGCAATCGGTGGGCATGGTGACGAAGGAAGAACCCGTCGCCGCGATCATCGCGCAATTGCTGGCGGAAAGCGAAGCGGCGCTGAACGCGCGCGGCTGAAGCCGGAAAGACCGTCCTGAAATCGTCCCCTAAGTCGTCATTGCGAGGGGCGAAGCCCCGCGGCAATCCAGAGCGGCACGCTGGCCAGAGGCGGGAGGCGGGGCTCTGGATTGCTTCGCTTGCGCTCGCAATGACGAAATGCCCCTGTCCCGGTGCGCCCCGCGCTATCCGCTGAAGGCGACGACCCCGCCGGTCGATCCGAAGCCGCCTTCGCCGCGCGCGGTTTCGTCCAGTTCGTCCACTTCCAGCCAGCTCGCCTGCGTGACCGGGGCAAGCACGAGCTGCGCCACGCGATCGCCGCGCCGGATGGCGAAGGGTTCGGCCCCCAGGTTGATCATGATGACCTTCAGTTCGCCGCGGTAATCCGAATCGATCGTGCCCGGCGTGTTGGGCACGGTGACGCCGTGCTTGAGCGCGAGGCCCGAACGCGGGCGGACCTGGATCTCGAACCCGTGCGGAATCGCCATGGCGAGGCCCGTGGCGACGGCATGACGCGCGCCGGGGGCCAGGGTCACGTCCTCGGCCGAAACCACGTCCATGCCCGCCGCGCCGGCGGTGGCATAGGCGGGCAGCGGCAGGTCTTCGGCACCGGGCAGGCGCTTGACGCGGACGGGAACGGCGGCGGTTTCAGGCGAGTGCATCGGCAATCCTTTCGACCAGCGCGGAGGCGACCTGGTCCTTGGGCATTTCGGGCAGGCTTTCGACGCCGGCGGCGGTGACGATGTGGACCGCGTTGCGCGCGCCGCCCATCACGTCGCCCGACACGTCGTTGGCGACGATCCAGTCGGCGCCCTTGCGCGCCAGCTTGGCCCGCGCGTGGTCGATCACGGTCTCGGTCTCCGCCGCGAAGCCCACCACCAGCGGCGGGCGCGCGGGCGAACGGCACAGCGTGGCGAGGATATCGGGGTTTTCGGCCAGGCGCAGCGGCGGAATTTCGCCCGAGCCGTCCTTCTTGAGCTTCTGGCCGGCCGCATCGGCGGCGCGCCAGTCGGCCACGGCGGCGACCATCACGGCGGCATCGGCGGGCAGCGCGGCCTCGACCGCGGCGGCCATGGCGCGCGCGGTTTCCACGTCGACGCGGGTCACGCCCGGTGGCGTGGGCAGATGGACCGGGCCGGCCACCAGCGTCACCCGCGCCCCGGCCCGCGCGGCGGCGGCGGCGATGGCGAAGCCCTGCTTCCCGCTGGAGCGGTTGGCGATGTAGCGCACCGGATCGATCGGTTCGTGGGTGGGGCCGGCGGTGACGACCACGTGCTTGCCGGCGAGCGGGCGCGCGTCGGGGCCGCACATGCCGGCGATCGCCTGCCAGATCGCGGGCGGTTCGGGCAGGCGGCCGGGGCCGTATTCGCCACAGGCCATCGGGCCTTCGTCCGGCTCCAGCACGGTCACGCCATCGGCGCGCAGCGTGGCGACGTTGCGCCGCGTGGCGGGATGGCCCCACATGCGCACGTTCATCGCCGGCACGGCCAGCACCGGCTTGTCGGTGGCGAGCAGCAGCGTGGTGGCGAGATCGTCGGCCACGCCCGCCGCCATGCGGGCGAGCAGGTCGGCCGTCGCCGGGCAGACCACGACGAGATCGGCCTGCCGCGAAAGCTGGATATGGCCCATCTCGACCTCGTTCTTGAGGTCCCACAGCGTGGTGTGGACGGGATTCTCGCTAAGCGCCGCCAGCGTCAGCGGCGTGACGAAGTGCGATCCGCCTTCGGTGAGGACGCAGGTGACCGAGCCGCGTTCCTTGCGGATCAGCCGCACCAGTTCGGCGGCCTTGTAGGCGGCGATCCCGCCACCGACGATCAGGAGAATGCGCGGTCCGTTCATCGCCCGCGCTTGTGCAATGAGGTTCGCCCGCGCGCAATCCTTTTGCGCGAAAGGCGAACTTGCGGCACACCGGCCCGAAACGGAGGGACCGATATGCGTCTTGTAGTGACCGCGCTGATTTTCCTGACCGGCCTGTTCGACCTGTTCATGGCGGTTTCGTTCCTGCTCGATCCCGGCAGCGCCGGCGCGGGGCTGGGCGTGGCGGCGATCGGCATGGCCGGCGGGCCGGAGGGCGCGGCGGCCGGGCTTTCGACGATCCGCGCGGACTTCACCTCGTTCTTCGGCGTCGGCGCGTTCTGCATGATGTGGGGCGCCTGGCGCCGCAACGCGGACCTGCTGCTGGTGCCGGCGCTGCTGTTCGGCGTGTCGTTTGTCGGCCGCGCGGTGAACGTGGCGGTGGTCGGCCCCTATCCGCAATGGCCGCTGCCGATGGGCGTGGAGGCCTTTCACGTCGCTCTGGCGCTCGCGGCGTGGCGGCTGCTGCCCCACCACCGGATCAGGGATATCGCGGCCTAGAAGCCGTCCAGGGGCATCCTGGGGCCATTCAGAGGCCCGTTCAGGCGTGGGCGGGATGGTGGTCGCGCAGCCGCTTGGCCATGCGGAACACCCAGCGCTGCGCCGGCCGTTCGAACCAGCGGTGCGAGGCGAAGCCGGCCAGGATGGCGAGGCCGAGGAAAAAGGCGAGGAACGCGGGCTGGCCGGCGATGCGGCGCGTGCCGACGGTCTCGTCGATCAGCAGCACCAGCATGAGCTGCAGCGGGAAGTGCCACAGGTAGATGCCATAGGAGGCATCGCCCAGTTGCTTGCCGATGGCGAAGCGATCGTGGCGGTCGGCCAGATCGAGCGCGAGCGTGAGGCAGAGCGCGGCGAAGGTGCCGGCCAGGATCACCATGTCGCGCGATTGCCAGCCGTTCCAGGCCCAGAACGCCCCCGCCACCAGCAGCGCCCCCAGCGGCAGCAGCGTGGCCGGGCGCAGCCAGCCGCGCAGCGCCATGCCATAGACCGCGACCCCGCCGAAGAAATAGCCGATGCAGGCCATCACGTCGCGGTCGGGCAGCTTGGCGAACACCGCCCAGACGAAGCCCGCCGCGATCGGCAGGCCCAGCGCCAGCGGCGCGCGGCGCAACGCGGGCAGCGTCAGCCAGAACACCGCATACGCGAGCATTTCGGTGGAGAGCGACCACGACGGGCCGTTGAACGACTGGTTATCCTGCCATCCCCAGTACTGCATCAGCGGCAGGCTGAGCAGGAAGTGCTTGAGGTTGTTCTGGTGGTAGATGAAATCGGTGCCGTTGAGGCCCGCATAGGCCGCCTGCAGCACCGCCACGAGCATCAGCGTCAGCAGGTGCAGTGGCCACAGCCGGGCCACGCGCGCCAGCCAGAAGCGCCCGCGCCCCTGGGTATCGGCCAGATAGACGTGCGCGAAGACGAAGCCCGAGACGGCCCAGAAATACTGCACGGCGGTATGGCCGTAGTCGTAGAGCCAGGCGAGCGCGTGGTAGAGCGGCACCACCGCCGAGCGCCGGACGTGGAAGCCGTATTCGACCGGCGGCACGAAGAAGTGCTGGTAATGCCAGAACAGCACCGCCACCGCCGCAAGCAGGCGCGAGAAATCGAGCGCGTTGAAGTGCCTCTTGGAAAGCCGCAGGTGGCCTTTCCCCGAAGGAGGCGCGGCGTTCATCCCCACCAGCCCAGCAGGCTGCCGGCGAGCGTGACGCCGGCGCCCGCCGCGAAGGCCAGCGCATAGCCGGTCCAGTTGCCGGAGGATGCATCCCGCTTGCGTTCCCACATCAATTCCACGGCGGGCAGCGGCGGCGGCTCGGGCGCGCCGCCCTTGGCGGGGAAGCGGTCCTCGATCCGGCGCACCAGCGCGGGCAGGCGCAGCAGCGTTTCGGCGTCCTCGCGGATGCGGTCGGCGATCGCGGATTCGGGGCCGAGTTCGTCGCGGATCCAGCTGCGCACGAACGGCGCCGCCGTATCCCACATGTTGATTTCGGGATCGAGCTGGGTGGCGATGCCTTCGACCATGACCATCGATTTCTGCAGCAGCAGCAGGTGCGGCTGGGTCTGCATGTCGAAATCGCGGGTGATCGCGAACAGCCCGTCGAGCATCTGGCCCACCGAAAGCTCGCTGACCGGCTTGCCGCGCATCGGTTCGCCCACCGCGCGCAGCGCGGTCGCGAATTCGTCGACCGAATGGTAGCTCGGCACGTATTGCGCCTCGAAATGGATCTCGGCCACGCGGCGGTAGTTGCCAGTGGTGAGGCCATAGAGGATTTCGGCGAGCCAGGCGCGGGCGCGCCGGTCGATGCGGCCCATGATGCCGAAATCGATCGCGGCGATGGTCCCGTCGGCTTCGACGAACAGGTTGCCCTGGTGCATGTCGGCATGGAAGAAGCCGCCGCTGATCGCCTGGTTGAGGAAGGCGAGCACCAGCCGGCTGGCCAGTTCCTTGCGATCGTGGCCGGCGGCGTCGAGCGCGGCGTTGTCGCTGATCTTGATGCCGTCGATCCAGTCGAGCGTCATCACCCGGCCGTTGGTGCGGTCCCAGTCGATCGCGGGGATGCGGTAGCCGGCGAAGGCGTGCATCTGTTCGGCCAGCTCGGAGGCGGAGGCGGCTTCGCGCCGCAAGTCCAGCTCGCGCACGGTCCAGCGCTTGAAATTGGCGATGACCAGGCGCGGGCGCAGGCGGCTGGCCTCGCCGCCCAGCGCTTCGAGGTGCGCGGCGGCCCATTCGTACGTATCGATGTCGCGCGTGAACTTCTCGCGCACGCCGGGGCGCAGCACCTTGACCGCCACCTCGCGCCCTTCGGTGGTGGTGGCGCGGTGGACCTGCGCGACCGACGCGGCGCCGACCGGTTCGGGATCGAATTGCGCGAACATTGCCTCGAGCGGGCGCTCGAACGTGCTCTCGATCTCGTGGCGGATGTGCTTGAACGCCACCGGGGGCAGGCGGTCCTGCAGGCTCAGCAGGTTGCGCGCGGCTTCCTCGCCCACCAGATCGGGCCGGGTGGCAAGCGTCTGCCCCAGCTTGATCGCGGCGGGGCCGATCGCGCGGAAGGCGCCGGCATAGTCGGGCTCCGCCGGCTGGCGCGTGCCGAACCGGGCGATGCGGCACAGGCGGCGCACCGGCGCGGGCGTGTTGGGGCTCTGTTCGAGCAGGCGCAGCGCGCCGTGGCGCGCCAGCACGCGGCCCCAGCCGAGCAGGCGGCGGATATGGGTGGCGGGCAGGGTCAAGGCCGGCGTTCCCCTTTAGACCTTCCAGCCCGAATGGATGGCGACAAGGCCGCCCAGGATCGGTTCGACCCGGGTGTGCCGGAAGCCCGCCGCGCGGATCATCCCCTCGAACCGCGGCATCGGCGGGAAGCGGCGGATCGATTCGATCAGGTAGCGATAGCTGTCGGCATCGCCGGCGATGGCCTGCCCGATCTTCGGCACCAGCTTGTGCGAATAGGCGTCGTAGATTTCGGAGAAGCCCGGCCATTCGGTGGTCGAGAATTCGAGGCAGAAGAACCGTCCGCCGAACTTGAGCACGCGGAAAGCCTCGGCCAGCGCCTTGTCGATATGCGTAACGTTACGGATGCCGAAGGCGATCGTGTAGGCATCGAAGAAACGATCGCCGAAGCTCAGTTCCTCGGCGTTCTGGCGCGACCAGACGAGGCCGTCGATGCCGCGCTTCATCGCGCGCTCGATGCCCACGTCGAGCATGTCCTGGTTGATGTCGGACACGGTGATCGCCGCACCCGACGGGGCCATGCGGAAGGCGATGTCGCCGGTGCCGCCCGCCATGTCGAGAATCGATTCGCCCTCGCGCGGCTTCACCCGCTTGACGAACCGGTCCTTCCACAGCCGGTGCATCCCGCCGGACATGGCATCGTTCATCACGTCGTACTTGCGCGCGACGCTGGAAAAGACCGCGCCGACGCGGGCGACCTTCTCCTCGGTGGGAACTTCCTCGTAGCCGAAGGACGCGGTTTCCCCGCCGGTGGTGCCGGCGTCAGTGACGTCCGTATCGGTGCCCGGTGTGCCAGTGTTCATGCCAAGCGCCTTTAGTGGGGAATTGTCCGCACGGCAAAGCCTGTTAGGGGAGTGGGCCGGCACCGCGCGCCTCAACACAAAAAAGAAGCATCATGCCCGAACTTCCCGAAGTCGAAACCACCGTTCGCGGGCTGGCCACCGTGCTGGAGGGGCGGACGATCGCGCGCGTGCGCGTCAACCGGCCCGACCTGCGCCGCCCGTTCCCTGCCGATCTGGCGCAGGCGCTGACCGGCGCGCGCGTGACGGGGATGGGGCGGCGCGCCAAGTACGGGCTGGTCCATACCGACCGCGAGCGGACGATGGTGTTCCACCTCGGCATGTCGGGCCGCTGGCGCATCGATCCCGCAGACATCGGCAAGCACGATCATCTGGTGCTGGAAACCGGCGACGGGCACGTGCTGGCGCTGAACGACGCGCGGCGGTTCGGCTCGGTCGACCTGGTCGATACCCCGTTGCTGGAAGCCTGGCCGGCCTTCGCCGCGCTGGGGCCGGAGCCGCTGGGCGCGGACCTCACCGCCGCGCATCTCGCCGCCGCCTTTCGCGATCGCATCGCGGCGGTGAAGCTGCTGCTGCTGGACCAGCGCATCGTGGCGGGGCTTGGCAACATCTACGTCTGCGAGGCGCTGAACCGCGCGGGCATCCACCCGGAGCGCGCGGGCGGCAAGGTCACCCGCAAGGCGCTGGAGCGGCTGGTGCCGATGATCCGCGCGGTGCTGGAGGAATCGATCGCCGCGGGGGGATCGACCCTGCGCGACTATGCCCGGCCCGATGGCGAACTGGGCTATTTCGCCAAGGACTGGCGCGTCTATGGCCGCGAGGGCGAGGCGTGCCCTTGCGGCGGCACCGTGGAGCGCGTGGTGCAGGGCGGCCGTTCCACCTTCTTCTGCCGCGCCTGCCAGAAATAAGAAGGTTTTGTGACAGGGTGTCACACGCCGTTGATTATGCCGCACACTGGCGTAGCATGGCCGGATGGAGAGGATGGCGTACCTGCTGTTTCTCGCGATGCTGGCCTTTGGCGGTCCCGCGTCCGCGATGGCCGATCAACCGCCCCGCCTGCGCAATCCCGCCGGGATGATCGGGCGTGACGATTACCCGAGGGATTCGCTGAAACGCGAGGAATTCGGCGTGGTTTCGGTGGCGCTGGAGGTTTCGCCGCAGGGCCGCGCGACGGCGTGTGAGGTGACCGAAAGCAGCGGCTTCGCGGCGCTCGACACGGCGACCTGCGCGCTGTTGCAGAACCGCGCGCGGTTCGAGGCGGCGAAGGATGCCGCCGGGCAGCCGGTGGCCGGGCGGTTCGCGCTCTCGACATCGTGGGGCGTGGGCGAGCACATGGCGTCCTCGAACATCCGCCTGACCCTGCAGGCGACGAAGCTGCCCGAGGACTATCGCCAGTCCGTGCGCGCGCAGGTGGCGTTCGACGAGACGGGCCACATCCATGCCTGCGACATCCTGCAATCGAGCGGCAGCGCTGCGGTCGATCGCGACGCCTGCGCGTTCATGGCCCGCAAGCTGACCGTGCCGCCACCGAGAAGCCTGGCGCCCGGCGTGCGCCCGGAAGCGATCCGCTATGTGCTGGCGCAAGTGATGACACGCGCGGAAGCGGAAAAGGTCGCCGCGCAATAAGCGCGAACTTTTCCAAAATATAGAACGTTCAAATCCAGATTATGCCTCTGCATTGAAAGGCTGAGTCGCCGTATTCCTTCACTCACCCCAGCGACCCGGGGCGAACGAACGCACTTTCCAGAGCTTTCCCAGAAGGATACCGCCATGACCGTCACCGCAACCCCCACCCCCGCCAAGGCCCTGCTCGATCCGGCCAACCACGCGCTTGTCCTGATCGACTTCCAGTCGCAGATGGCCTTCGCCACCAAGTCGATCGCGCCCGAACTGCTGCGCAACAACGCCGCGCTGGTGGCCAATGCCGCCGCCGGCTTCAAGGTGCCGACGATCCTGACCACGGTCGCCGAAAAGAGCTTTTCCGGCCCGATGTTCAGCGAAATCACCGATGCCTTCCCCGGCCAGCCCCTGCTCGACCGCACGTCGATGAACACGTGGGAAGACGCCGCGGTGATCGACGAGATCAACCGCATCGGCAAGGACCGGCTGGTCTTCGCCGGCCTGTGGACCTCGGTCTGCATCGTCGGCCCGGTGCTGTCGGCACTGGAGCAGGGCTTCGAGACCTATGTCATCACCGACGCCAGCGGCGACATTTCCGACGAAGCGCACGAGCGTGCGGTGGAGCGGATGGTGCAGGCGGGCGCGAAGCCGATCACCTCGCTGCAATACCTGCTCGAACTCCAGCGCGACTGGGCGCGGGCCGAAACCTATGACCTGACCACCGGCATCGCCCGCAAGTGGGGCGGCGGTTACGGTCTGGGCATCACTTATGCCCGCGCGATGTTCAACGCCTCGGAAGGCGCGCACTGAACCCCTTGTTTCCCCAGCGGCCGGGCGGTCTCCCCCCTTATCCCTCCCGCCCGGCCGTTCCTGCCAACCTCCTGTGATCCCAAGGAGAATTCCCATGAGCTTTGTTACCACCGACGACGGCACCCGCATTTTCTACAAGGACTGGGGCAGCAAGGACGCCCAGCCCGTGGTCTTCTCGCACGGCTGGCCGCTTTCGGCCGACGCCTGGGACGGCCAGATGCTGTTCCTGCTGCAGCAGGGCTATCGCGTGATCGCCCATGACCGGCGCGGCCACGGCCGTTCGGACCAGCCCGACACCGGCAACGACATGGACACCTATGCCGACGATCTGGCGGCGGTGATCGAAGCGCTGGACCTGCGCAACGTGGTGCTGGTCGGCCATTCGACCGGCGGTGGCGAGATCGCCCACTACGTCGGCCGGCACGGCACGGCGCGCGTGGCGAAGATGGTGCTGGTCGGCGCGGTGCCGCCGCGCATGGCCGTGAGCGACATCTATCCCGGCGGCCTGCCGCTCTCGGTGTTCGATGGCATCCGCAAGGGCGTGGCCGACAACCGTTCGCAGTTCTACCTTGATCTTTCGACGCCCTTCTTCGGCTTCAACCGCGATGGCGCGCAGGTCAGCGAAGGGCTGCGCCAGTCGTTCTGGCGGCAGGGCATGCAGGGTTCGATCGTGGGCCAGTACCTGTGCGTCCACGAATTCTCCGAAGTCGATTACGCCCCGGACCTGAAGGCGATCGACGTGCCCACGCTGTTCATCCACGGCAACGACGACCAGATCGTGCCGATCGGCAACGCGGCCGAACTGGCGGTGAAGATGGTGCCGGGCGCGGAACTGAAGGTCTATGAAGGCGCGCCGCACGGGTTGACCGCGACGCACCAGGACCGGTTCAACGCCGATCTGCTGGCCTTCATCAAGGCCTGAGGAGGAGGAACCGCCATGCAGGCCATGCTCCTTTCGCTGGGCGCCGGAACGCTGGCCGGCATGGTCTATGGCCTGCTGGGGGTGAAATCCCCCGCCCCGCCGGTGATCGCGCTGGTCGGGCTGGCGGGAATCCTGCTGGGCGAACAGGCGCTGCCGCTGGCCAAGGCGGCACTGGACCCGCCTGCTATCGCCCAACCCGCAGGGCGCTGACTGCCCCGCACCCCGAAGCGCCCGCCGGCCCGAAAGGTCCGGCGGGCGTTTTCGCGCCGGGCATGATGGCATTTGTTTCGTCATTGCGAGCGTAGCGAAGCAATCCAGAGCCTCATGTGGTGCCCTGGATTGCTTCGCTACGCTCGCAATGACGATTGGGAAGGACGATATCGTGCGGGCGAGATTGCCCGGTTCTAGATGTCGCCCAGACCTTCGAGTTCGCGGTCCTGCGCGCCCAGTTCCACGAACTGGTCGAGCAGCCACGAGGCGGCCGGGCCGGGCGGGGTATCGCGCCGCCACACGCCGTTGAAGCGATAGGTGCCGCCGACATGATCGGGCATGTGCAGCCGCACCAGCGTGCCGGCCACAAGGTCTCCGTCGATCATCGGCAGCGGCATGTTGCCCCAGCCGATCCCTTCGCGCAGCAGCGCGTGCTTGGCCGAAAGATCGGCCAGGCGCCAGGTCTGCGGGCTGGTGACCGAATAGTCGCGCCCCTCGGTGAAGCGCGAACGGTCGGTCAGCACGAGCTGGGTATATTCGCGGCCCATGCCGGGCAGGATTTCCTTGGCGCGGCCGAGCGGGTGATCGGGCGCGGCGACGGGGACCATCGCCACCGATCCGGCCATGCGCGATTCCAGCCCTTCCACCCCGGCGGAAAGCGGGCCGGAAATGCCGACGATGGCCTTGCGGTCCAGCACCATGGCGGCGATGGCGCCCAGCGCTTCCATGTGCAGCTTGAGCTGGACCGTGGGGAACTCCTGCTTGAACGCGCGCAGCACGCGGCCCAGCCGGTCGGGCGGCAGCATCACGTCGATGGCGAGGTCCACTTCGGCCTCCAGCCCGTCGAGCAGGCCCTTCACCTTGGCGCGCAACCCGTCGATCCCCTGCGAGATCGTGCGCACTTCGGCAAGCAGGGCGCGTCCTGCCACGGTGAGCTGCGGCTTGCGCGTGCCTTCGCGGTCGAACAGTTCGAGGCCGAGCTGCGCTTCGAGATTGGCGATGCCATAGCTGATGACCGAAACCGCGCGGTTGAGCTTGCGCCCGGCGGCGGCGAAGCTGCCGGTATCGACGATGGCGAGGAAGATGCGCAGCTGATCGAAGGTGGGTGTGCCGGGGTTGCTCACTTTTCCGATTCCTCGAATGAATTGCCGCATTTTATCTGGCTGAACGGAAAGGATGGCAACGCCTAAATAGGGTCCAACGGCGCGCTGCTGTGAGGCGCGCCAGCGGAGACATACCATGATCGAACTGCGCCCATTCGACAGCCTTGGCGGCGCCAACCACGGCTGGCTCGATGCCAAGCATCACTTCTCGTTCGCGAGCTATCACGATCCCGCGCGCGTCCACTGGGGCAACCTGCGCGTGTGGAACGACGATACGATCGCGCCGAAGAGCGGCTTTCCCCCGCACCCCCACCGCGACATGGAGATCATCACCTATGTCCGCGAAGGGGCGATCACCCACCAGGACGACCTTGGCAACAAGGGCCGGACCGAAGCGGGCGACGTGCAGGTGATGAGCGCCGGCACCGGCATCCGCCACGCCGAATACAACCTGGAGGACGTGACCACCCGGATCTTCCAGATCTGGATCATCCCGACGCGCGATGGCGGCGCGCCGAGCTGGGGTTCGCGCCCGTTCCCCAAGGACGACCGTTCGGGCCACTTCGTCACGCTCGCCTCGGGCTATGACAACGACAACGACGCGCTGCCGATCCGCACCGACGCGCGGGTGGTGGGCGCGACGCTGAAGGCCGGCGAAACCGCGGAATACCCGCTGGGCCGCGATCGCAAGGCCTATCTCGTGCCCGCAAGCGGCGCGGTGCAGGTGGGCGACGTGCGCGTCAACGCCCGCGATGGCGCGGCGATCAGCGACCTCGACGTGGTGCGCATCACCGCGATCGAGGACAGCGAGATCGTGATGGTCGACGCCGCCTGACCATCCTCTGCTGATCCCCGGAACCCCGCGCCCAACCGGCGCGGGGTTTTCCGTGTCCGCCACAATAGCGCCTTTCGGTTTCACTGCATGAAACCCTGCTGCGAGGGGAGCGGCGCGGCGCGCGCGGCTACCCCAAAGTGCCGCAAATTTTCACGCGATGGCTCTTGACCGACTCTCGGTCCAAATTAGTATGTAACACTAACAAAATCGGGATGGCCCGATCGGGAGAGAGTCGATGGTGCAGCAAGGCGGCGCGGAGCCGCTTCCTCCGGCAGGCGGCACGGCATGAGCGGGATCGCGCTCTACCACTGGGAGCCCAACGCCAATTCGGGCAAGCCGATGCTGGCGCTGATGGAAAAGGGCGTGTCGTTCGACAGCCACTACATCGACATGCTCCAGTTCGACCAGCACAAGCCCGGCTACCTCGCGATCAACCCGCAGGGCACGATCCCGGCGATGACGCACAGCGGGGCGTGGGGCACGCGCGTGCTCACCGAAAGCACCGCCATCATGGAATACGTGAACGAGGAATTCGCGGGGCCGGACCTGATGCCCGCCGATCCGCGCGACCGCTGGCGCATCCGCTGGTGGATGAAGTTCATGGACCAGTGGCTTGGCCCCAGCTTCTCGATGATCGGCTGGAGCGTGTTCGTCGGCCCGATGGTGCGCCAGCGCGATCCCGCCGAGCTGGACGCGGCGATCGAGCGTATCCCGCTGCCCGAACGCCGCGTGGCCTGGCGCAAGGCGATCAGCGGCGATTTCGGGGAAGCCGAGATGGCGGAAAGCCGCCGCCGCGTGGCGCTGGGTATCGGCCTGCTCGAACAGGAACTGGGCAAGCGCGCCTACGTCGGCAGCGACCAGTACAGCCTGGCCGACATCAACATCTTCAACAGCACCTATTCGCTGCCGCTGTCGCAGCCGGACCTCGCCGGCAAGGACCGCACGCCCAACATCATGCGCTGGCTGAAGCGGGTGTACCAGCGCGAGGCGGTGCAGAAGACCTGGGCGATGGGGCGCACCGACCTGGCCCACCGCTACAGCCTGATCATGGAAGGCATCGACTGATGGGCGCGGTTCTCTATCACGGCGAGCCGAACGGCGCTTCGCTGACGGTGCTGGCGGCGCTGGAAGAAGCTCGCGGCGAAGCGGGGGCCGAGGCGGGCGGCGAAGCGGCGCTGGGCATCGCCTGCCGGCCGATCGACCTGCTGGCGGGCGAACGGCACGGCATCCCCGGCCTGTCCGAACGCGTCGCGCTCGACATGGGCATCGAGGGCGAAGGCCCGGTGCTGGTGATCGATGGCGAGGCGATGACCGAGTCGGTGTTCCTGGCGCAATACATCGACGAACTGGCGGGCGGTGCCGGGCTCCAGCCGCGGGATTCGCACGCCCACTGGGAAATGATGATGTGGTGCCGCCAGATCACCGAACGGCTTTCGCCGGCGGCGGCCTTGCTCGGCAACCTGGCCTCCTCGCAGGCGGCAATCGCCGCCATCGGCGCGGAGGATTTCGCGGGCATCACGGCCAGCATCGTGTCCGACGATCTGCGCCAGCGCTGGCAGGCGCTGCACGACGGCGCGATCGACGCGGCGCAGGTGGCCGACAGCGAGACCAAGGTGGCGCAGGCGGTCGCGCGCTGCGAAGGCCAGCTGGCCGACGGGCGCGACTGGCTGATGGGTGTCTATTCGATCGCCGACATCGTCACCTTCTCGTGGCTGGCGGGCATGGCACTGCTCCGCCCCGAAGCCTTCGCCGACGCGCCGAAAACCGCCGCATGGCTCGCGCGCGTGAAGGCGCGGCCCGCCGTGGCCGCCGCGCTGGCGCGCGCCACCGTATCCGAACCGCTCCGCGCCTGGGCGCCGGGGCCTGAAATCAATCGCTGGGGGTAAGCCGACGATGCGTGCAATCGACTATTTCGACCGTGGCCATGATCGCGATCCGCAGCGGCTGGCGGTGGTGGACACCGCAACCGGGCTGAAGCTGACGTTCGCCGAGACCAAGGAACTGTCCGAACGGATCGCGGCGGCGCTGCAGCGCGGCGGGTTCGAGAACCAGGACCTGCTGGGCCTGTATGGCCCCAACGACGGAATGCTGCTGGTGGTGCTGCTGGCGATGTGGCGCGCCAACGGCAAGTGGATCCCGGTCAACACCCGCAACGCCATCGATGCCAACGCCGGCTACATCAACTATGTGCGCTGCAAGTGGCTGGTCTATCATTCGTCGAAGGCGGACGAGGTCCAGCAGCTCAAGGACCGCTGCCCGGTGATGCGGCACTTCGTCTGCCTCGACAAGCGCGTGGGCGACGATCCCAGCCTCGAGGAGTTCATGGCGGGCGTGACCGCCGCCGATTTCGTCGAGCCGGAGGTCGATGCCTTCGGCAACCTGTCCGATCTGGTCGGCATCTTTCCCACCGGCGGCACCACCGGCCCGTCGAAGGGCGCGAACGTCACCAACCTGGGCTGGGGCACAATGATCGAGACGGCGGCCGATGCCATGGGCGGTCGCACCGACAGCCCGGTGGCGCTGGTGTCCGCGCCGATCACGCACGCGGCCGGGCCGATCGCGCTGTCCACGCTGAGCCTGGGCGCGACGCAGGTGATCCTCCCCGGCTTCGATGCCGAGCGCGTGCTGCGCACCATCGCGGAGTACAAGGTCACCCACATGTACCTGCCGCCGACGGCGCTGTACCAGCTGATGGCATCGCCCGAGATCGGCGAACACGACTATTCCAGCCTGCGCATCTTCATCCTGGTCGGTTCGCCGTGCAGCCCGGAAAAGCTGCGGCAGGCGGTGGAGATCTTCGGGCCGTGCATGTGCCAGTCCTATGGCCAGGTCGAATGCCCGATGATCGTGGCGTGGTTCCCGCCCGAGGATGTGGCACGGTTCGCCAGGGAAGCGCCCGACAAGCTGGCCGCGTGCGGCCGGCCCACGCGCTCCATCCGGGTCGCGCTGCTCGACGACGACGGCCGCGAGGTGCCGCGTGGCGAGGCGGGCGAGATCTGCGCGCGGGGCGCGCTGGTCAGCCATTCCTATTTCGAGAAGCCCGAGGAAACCGCCGAAGTCCGCAAGTTCGGCTGGCACCACACCGGCGACGTCGGCAAGTTCGACGCGGACGGCTACCTCTATATCGTCGACCGCAAGAAGGACATGGTCGTCTCCGGCGGATTCAACGTGTTCACCGCCGAGGTCGAGGCGGCGGTCACCGAACTGGCGCAAGTGCGCGAGGCCTGCGTGTTCGGCATCCCGCACGAGAAGTGGGGCGAACAGGTCCACGCCGTGGTGGTGGCCGAGGGGATCACCGGCGCGGAGATCATCGCCTATGCCAAGGATCGCCTGGGCGGGGTGAAGGCGCCCAAGTCGGTCGAGTTCGTGCCCGAAATCCCGCGCACCGCCGCCGGCAAGATGGACAAGAAGGCGCTGCGCGTGAAGTATTGGGGTGACGCCCAGCGGATGGTTAACTAACCCCTTAAACGGGACGCGAATCCGAGCCGGAAGCCGGCCGACGGGAGAGGATGCGAGATGCGAATGATGCGTGGAATCCGGTGGGCGCTGGCATCGGGCGCGGTGCTGCTGGCAAGCCTGACCGCCAGCGACATGGTGACGGCGGCAAACGGTGGAGCCGGGAGCGTGGTGGACGCCGCGCGCATCCAGGCCGCCAATGCAATGGACTGGCTCTCCTATGGCCGCACCTATGACGAGCAGCGCTTCAGCCCGCTCGACCGGATCAACCAGGGCAATATCGGCACGCTGGGGCTGGCCTGGTATGCCGACATGGACACCGCGCGCGGGCAGGAAGCGACGCCGCTGGTGATCGACGGCAAGATCTACATCACCACTGCGTGGTCGAAGGCCAAGGCCTATGACGCGGTGTCGGGCAAGCTGTTGTGGGAGTTCGATCCCAAGGTGCCGGGCGAAACCGCGGTGAAGGCGTGCTGCGACGTGGTCAACCGCGGCATGGCGGCGTGGGGCGACAAGCTCTATCTCGGCACGCTGGACGGCCGGCTGATCGCGCTGGACCGCGCGACGGGCAAGCAGGTGTGGTCCACCGTAACGGTCGATCAGACCAAGGCCTATACCATCACCGGCGCGCCGCGCGTGATCAACGGGCTGGTGCTGATCGGCAACGGCGGCGCCGAAATGGGCGTGCGCGGCTATATCACCGCCTATGACGCGCAGACCGGCAAGCAGGCCTGGCGGTTCTACACCGTGCCCGACCAGCCGGGGAAGAACACCGAGGAATACCTCAAGAAAGCCGAATCCACCTGGCACGGCGAATGGTGGAAGCTGGGCGGGGGAGGCACCGTCTGGGATTCGATGGCCTATGACCCGGCCACCGACCTGCTCTACATCGGCGTGGGCAACGGCAGCCCGTGGAACCAGTCGTACCGGTCGCCGGGCGGCGGCGACAACCTCTACCTGTCCTCGGTCGTCGCGATCCGCGCGAAGACGGGGCAGTACGTCTGGCACTTCCAGGAAACGCCGGGCGAAACCTGGGACTTCACCGCTTCGCAGCACATCATGCTGGCCGACCTCGAAATCGGCGGGAAAGTCCGCAAGGTGCTGATGCACGCGCCGAAGAACGGCTTCTTCTACGTGATCGACCGCGAGACCGGCCAGTTCATCTCGGGCAACAACTACGCGCCGGTGAACTGGGCGACCGGGCTCGATCCGGTAACCGGCCGGCCGATCGAGAACCCGGAATCGCGCTACGACAAGACGGGCAAGCCCTTTATCAGCACGCCGGGCGCGGCGGGCGCGCATTCGTGGCACCCGATGGCCTATGACCCGGCGCAGAAGCTGGTGTTCATCCCCGCGCAGTTCGCGGCGTTCCCCTATTTCCCCGACAAGAACTGGAAGCCTTCACCGGTCGGCTTCAACGTGGGCATCGACCAGGCGGCGGGCGCGATGCCGGCCGACGCCAAGGTCCGCGCGCAGGCGCGCGCCGCCACCACCGGGGCGATCATCGCCTGGGACCCGGTGGCGCAGAAGGAACGCTGGCGCGTCAGCTTCCCCGGCCCGTGGAACGGGGGCCTGCTGGCCACCGGGGGCGGCCTGCTGTTCCAGGGCAACGCCAAGGGCACGTTCGCGGCCTATTCGATCAGGGACGGCAAGGAACTGTGGTCGTTTCCGGCGCAGACCGGCGTGGTCGCGGCGCCCGTCACGTTCATGGCGGGCGGTGAGCAGTACGTGGCGGTTCTGGCCGGCTGGGGCGGCGTGTGGCCGCTGGCGACCGGCATCCTCGCCGAGAAATCCGGCCCGGTGCGCAACGTCAGCCGCCTGCTGGTGTTCAAGATCGGCGGCAAGGCCAGCCTGCCTCCGGCTCCGGCGCTGAACGAACTGCCGCTCGATCCGCCTGCGCTGGCCGGCACGCCGGCGCAAGTGGCGGAAGGCGCGCAGCACTTCGGCCGCTATTGCAACGTCTGCCACGGCGATGCCGCGATCGGCGGCGGCGTGGTGCCCGACCTGCGCCGCAGCGGCTTCCTGGCCGATCCGAAATCGTGGCAGATGATCGTGCACGACGGCGCGCTGAAGGACAACGGCATGATCGCCTGGTCGCCGGTGCTGACGCCCGCGCAGATCGAGACGATCCGCCTTTACGTCATCAAGCGCGCGAACGAGGACAAGGCGCTGGCCGCGCAAGGCGGCTGACGCCGGAATATCCGGTGCGGGGCGGACGGGGCATGCGGCCGATCGTTCGCTTCCCCCGCATAATGCTGGTTTGCGCTGGCAAAATTCGTATGCCTCGCTTACCAGTTGGATTTTCACGGATAAGAATTTTTCATGGAGAAGAAATTCGCGAGGAATAGCGTGATCCCCAGGACATCGGCGCCTATCGCGAGACCAAGACGGTGACTCACCGGTTGTAGGTGTCACCGTCATCCCGGCGAAAGCCGGGATCTCGTGAGGCTGGGGGCCGATCCACCCGGCGCTCACCCTGCAACGGCCTGAGATCCCGGCTTTCGCCGGGATGACGGGCATCTTTTTGGAAAGTCTGGAAAATGCCCATCGACCTCACCAAGATCAAGGCGATCGACGTCCACGTCCATGCCGAGGTTTCGTGCCACGATCCCGAAGACCCGATCATGGGCAAGTTCTTCGATGCGGCCTCGGCCTATTTCAAGGCGCCGCGCGAACGGCCCAAGATGCCCGAGATCGTCGAGATCTACCGCGAACAGCAGATCGCCTTCTGCCTGTTCACGGTGGATTGCGAGAGCGGCATCGGCGCGAAGCGCCTGTCGAACTACGAGATCGCCGAATTCGCCGCGAAGCATGACGACATCTGCATCCCCTTCGCCTCGATCGATCCGCACAAGGGCAAGCTGGGCGCGCGCGAGGCGCGGGACCTGATCGAGAACCACGGCGTGCGGGGCTTCAAGTTCCACCACATCATGCAGAACATCCACCCGGCCGAGCAGGTCGGCTATGCGATCTACGAGGTCATCAACGCATACAAGCTGCCCGCGATCTTCCACACCGGCCATTCGGGCATGGGCACGGGGATGCGCGGCGGCGGCGGGGTGCGGCTGAAGTATGGCCAGCCGATGCTGGTCGACGACGTGGCGGTCGATTTCCCCGACATGAAGATCATCCTGGCCCATCCAAGCTGGCCGTGGGTGGACGAAAGCCTGTCGATGGCGCTGCACAAGGACAACGTGTTCATCGACCTTTCGGGCTGGTCGCCCAAGTATTTCGCGCCGCAGATCATCCAGTACGCCAACACGCAGCTGCGCAAGAAGATGCTGTTCGGCAGCGATTTTCCACTGATCCATCCGCAGAAGTGGATCGAGGCGGCCCTCAAGGTCGGCTTCAAGGAGGACGTCCTGCCCGGCATCATGAAGGACAACGCCACCCGCGTGCTCGGGCTGGCCTGACGGAGAGGGACGATGGCCGGCGATCCCGAAGACATCCGCGCCTGGCAGCGGCTCGACGCGGAGATTACCACCTCCGGCCGGATCGAGGACAAGGACGTGGCGCGGCTGGCGGCGCTGGGCGTGCGCCACGTCGTCAACCTCGCGCTGGAAACCCATCCCGAGGCGCTGGCCGATGAAGGCGCCAAGCTGACCGGGCAGGGGATCGCCTATACCCACATTCCGGTGCCGTTCGACGCGCCGGGCGAGGATCACTTCGCGGCCTTTCGCAAGGCGGTGGAGGAAGGCCCGCGTCCGGTCCACGTCCACTGCATCATGAACTGGCGCGTGTCCGCGTTCTTCTACCGCCTGAATCGCGATCATCGCGGGATGGCCGAGCCGGAGGCGCGCGCGATCATGGAACGGCAGTGGTCGCCCGACGGCAGCGATCGGCCGGAGGCGGAAGTCTGGGCGGCCTTCATCGCGGAGTCCGCGCGATGACCGATCTTGCGGGCCGGCATGTCGTGATCACCGGGGCATCGACCGGGATCGGCCGCGCCAGCGCCACGCGCTGCGCGCAGGCCGGCGCGGCGGTGACGCTGATCGCGCGCCGCGCCGACCTGCTGGAGCAGGCGGTGGCCGACCTGCGCGCCGAAACGGGCGCGCGCGCGGCCTTTGCCGCCGCCGACGTGGCCGACAAGGCGGCGCTCAAGGGCGCGCTCGACGCCGCGGTCGCGGCGAACGGGCCGATCGACGGGCTGTTTCTCAACGCCGGGATCGGCGGCACGTTCGCGCCGGTGGAGGACTATCCGGACGACGCCTTCAACGCGGTGATGGCGGTGAACCTCAAGGGCGTGCTCTGGGCGATCCAGCACGTGCTGCCGGCGATGAAGCAGCGCGGCGCGGGCGCGATCCTGGTGACGGGGAGCCTGGCCAGCGAGCGCGGCCTGCCGATGAACGCGGGCTATGTCGCCAGCAAGCACGCGGTGCTGGGCCTGTCGCGCGCGGTTGCCAGCGAGGCGGCCGCGTTCGGCGTGCGCTGCAACTGCATCATCCCCGGCCTGATCGAGACGCCGATGCTGGAAGGGCTTCCGCCCGAAGCGACCTCGCAGATGGCGCGGGCGGTGCCGCAGGGGCGCACCGGCACGGCGGCGGAACTGGCCGAGGTCGCCGCGTTCCTGCTGTCGGACGCGGCCAGCCACGTCACGGCGCAAGCCTGGGCCGTGGACGGCGGGATGCTGGGAACGATGCGTGTCTGAACGCGCCCGCGGGAGAAAGTCGATGGCCCTGAAATACTACCATGCCGAGCCGGTGGCGAACTCGCTCAAGTCGATGATTCCGCTGAAGGAAAAGGGCCTCGCCTACGAAAGCGTCTATGTCGATCTGCACAAGTTCGAACAGCATCAGCCGTGGTTCGTGGCGATCAATCCCGAAGGGCAGGTGCCGGTGCTCGATCACGATGGCACGGTGATCACCCACACCACCGTCATCAACGAATACCTGGAGGATGCCTTCCCCGACGCGCAGCCCGATTCCGGCCCGCTGCGCCCGCGCGATCCGCTGGGCGCGGCGCGGATGCGCTACTGGAACAAGTTCGTCGACGAGCACGTGATGAACTTCGTCTCGATGCACGGCTGGCACCGCATGATCGGCGTGATCGCGCGCAATATCGAGAACGGGGAGTTCGAGAAGCTGCTGGAGAACATTCCGCTGCCCGACCAGCGCAAGAAATGGGCGACGGCACGATCGGGCTTTTCCGAGGCCGATCTCGCCAATGCCACCGCCAAGATCGAATACGCGGTCGACAAGGTCGAAAAGCAGCTGGGCGAAACGGCGTGGCTGGCGGGCGATGCCTACACCCTGGCCGACATCAATTTCTATGCCCACTGCGGCATGATGGTGGAGCGCATGTTCCCCGAACTGGAGATCGCGAAGCGCGCGCCGCGCCTGGTGGACTGGCGCGAGCGGATGACCGCGCGCCCCGGCGTGGCCGAGGCGCTGCGCGGCGAGGACCGCACCGCGCCGGGGCTGCGCACCTGGACCGGGCATGTCCGCTAAGGCGCGGCGAAAGGGAGAAATGAGAGCGACATGGCCGGCTTTGTTCTGATTCATGGGTCCTGGCACGGCGGCTGGTGCTTCGATCCGGTCGCCGAGATCCTGCGCGCGCGGGGCCATGCGGTGCTGGCGCCGACGCTGCCCGGCATGGGCGGCACGGCCGAGGAACTGGCGGCGGTCACGCTCGAAGGCTGGGCGGATTTCGCGCTGGAACACTGCCGCCGGCTGCGCGCCGAAATCGGCGGGCCGGTGGTGCTGGCCGGGCACAGCCGGGGCGGGCTGGTCGTCAGCACGGCGGCGGAGCGCGATCCGCAGGCGATGGACGCGCTCGTCTATATCTGCGCGATGATGCTGCCCACGGGCCTCTCGCGCGCCGAATTCAAGAAGCTGGAAGGTCCCAACCCGGCCTTTGACGCGATCATCAGCCCGGTCCACGGCGGCGTGGGCACGGTGGTCGATCCGGCCGCGGCGGGCGCGGTCTTCGCGCAGGTTTCCCCGCCCGATCTGGTGGCGGCGGCGCTGCCGCGCCTGATCGCCGAACCGCACGGCCCGCGTTCGGAAAAGCTGACCCTGACGCCGGAACGGTGGGGCCGCCTGCCGCGCACCTATGTGGAATGCACGCAGGATCGCACGATCCCGATCGACAGCCAGCGCAAGATGCAGCAGTTTTCGCCGGGCGCGCGGGTGGTGACGCTCGATGCGGACCACAGCCCCTATCTGTCGCGCCCGGTCGAGCTGGCCGATGCGCTGGAGAGCAGCCTTCCGGCCTGACCGGCCGCTCCGCCGGGCGGGGTTCAATCGCCGAAGAAATTGAGTTCCAGCAGCACGTTGTTGGGATCGGCGGTGAAGATCTGGCGCAAGCCGATCGCGGTGACGGTATTGACCTGGAAGGCCATGCCGCGCGCCTCGATCCGGGCGACCATTTCGTCATAGCCCGCGCAGTTGAGCGCGACGTGGTGGATCGCGCCGGTCAGCTCGCCGGGGCGCACGGTGCGGTCGAACGCGCGGGGGCAGTCTTCCGAATTGATGTGGATGATCGCCCGGCCGGCGTGGTCGTACATCCATTGCGCGTTCCGCGGCGTGAGCGGGGCGGGCGCGTCGCGCCGTTCCAGGCCCAGCAGGGAACGGTAGAATTCCGCGGTTTCGTCAAGCCGGTCGGTAATGATGTTGACGTGATCGAGCGCGTTGACGCGCATGGCCTTCTCCTCTCGCAAACAGGACCGGAGGCGGCCCCGGGCGGCGGGTTGGTGACCCCGCCGCCCGGCGACCGCGTCAGCCCTTGAATACCACGGTCTTGTTGCCGTTCAGCAGCGCGCGATCCTCCAGGTGCAGGCGCACCGCTTCGGCCAGCACGCGGCGTTCGATGTCGCGGCCCTTGCGCACGAGATCCTCGGGCGTGTCGGCGTGGCTGACCGTCTCCACGTCCTGGTGGATGATCGGGCCTTCGTCGAGGTCCGCCGTTACGTAATGCCCGGTGGCGCCGATCATCTTCACCCCGCGCGCGTGCGCCTGGTGATAGGGCTTGGCGCCCTTGAAGCTGGGCAGGAACGAATGGTGGATGTTGATGCAGCGGCCCGACAGGAACCGCGCCAGATCGTCCGACAGGATCTGCATGTAGCGCGCCAGCACCACGAATTCGGCGCCCGTCTCGTTGACGATGCGCTTCACTTCGGCTTCCTGCTGCGGCTTGGTATCGCGCGTGATCGGCAGGTGGTGATAGGGCACGTCGCCGATCAGCGAGATGTTGAGCGCTTCCTTGGGGTGGTTGCCGATGATCGCCACCACGTCCATCGGCAGTTCGCCCAGCCGCGTGCGATAGAGCAGATCGCCCAGGCAGTGATCGAACTTCGACACCATCAGGATGGTGCGGCGCTTGGCCGAGGTATCGCGCATGGTCCAGTCCATGGCGAACTGCTGCGCAACGGGCGCGAAGGCGGAACGCAGCGCGTCGGCGCCGGCTTCGCCCGGATCGAACACCACGCGCATGAAGAAGCGGCCCGATTCGGTATCGTCGAACTGCTGCGCTTCCAGGATGTTGGCGCCCGATTCAAACAGGTTGCCGGTGACGCGGGCGACGATGCCCGGCTTGTCCTCGCACGAAAGCGTCAAAATCAGCGGTGCACTCATCAAAAGTCTCTCCCGTCTGCGTGGGCCTCATAGGGCGCACGATTTCCGATTGCGAATCTCGTTTGATATTGTATGTGTTGCATACAAATTTTCAACCAGCCATTTTTTGTCGGGAGAGAAGGCATGGCAGCCAAGAATCTTGAAGAAGTCCTCAACGCGGGCGGCAACATCGTCGAAATGCTGCGCAATTCGCAGCTCGGCGCGTATGTGTATCCGGTGGTCGCGCCGGAATTTTCGAACTGGCGTTCGGAACAGTGGGCCTGGCAGCACAGCGCGGTGCTGTTCGACCAGTCGCACCACATGGTGAACCTCTATATCCGGGGCAAGGACGCGCTGAAGCTGCTGTCCGACACCATGATCAACACCCCCAAGGGCTGGACGGTCAACAAGGCCAAGCAGTACGTGCCGACCACGCCCTATGGCCACGTCATCGGCGACGGCATCATCTTCTGGGAAGAAGAGGAATCGTTCACCTATGTCGGCCGCGCGCCGGCTTCGAACTGGCTGCGCTATCACGCGGCGACCGGCGGCTATGACTGCGAGATCGAGCTGGACGACCGTTCGCCGATGCGCCCGATGGGCAAGCCCGTCACCCGCAAGGAATGGCGCTTCCAGATCCAGGGGCCGAACGCCTGGGCAGTGATCGAGAAGCTGCACGGCGGCCCGCTGGAACAGCTCAAGTTCTTCAACATGAGCACGATGAACATCGCCGGCAAGACCGTGCGCACGCTGCGCCACGGCATGTCGGGCGCGCCGGGCCTGGAAATCTGGGGTCCCTATGCCGAGCAGGAAGAAATCCGCGCCGCGATCCTCGAAGCCGGCAAGGAATTCGGCCTGATCGCCTGCGGCAGCCGCGCCTACCCGTCGAACACGCTCGAATCCGGCTGGATCCCCTCGCCGCTGCCCGCCATCTACACCGGCGAAAAGCTCAAGGGTTTCCGCGAATGGCTGGGCGCCGACAGCTACGAGGCGACCGGTTCGATCGGCGGTTCGTTCGTGTCGGACAACATCGAGGACTATTACCTCAACCCGTGGGAGCTGGGCTACGGCAACTTCGTCAAGTTCGACCATGACTTCCACGGCCGCGAGGCGCTGGAAGCCCTGAATCCGGCCGACCAGCGCAAGAAGGTGACGCTGGCCTGGAACCCCGAGGACATGACCAAGATCGTGGCCTCGCTGTTCAACCCGGATGGCGAACAGTACAAGTTCTTCGACACCCCGCTCGCCAACTATGCCTCGTCGAACTACGACCGCGTGGTCGATGCGGGTGGCAAGACCGTCGGGTTCTCGATGTTCACGGGCTATTCCTACAACGAGAAGCAGGCGCTTTCGCTCGCCACGATCGATCCGGAAATCCCGGTCGGCACCGAACTGCGCGTGGTGTGGGGCGAAGAGAACGGCGGTACCCGCAAGACCACCGTCGAGCCGCACAAGCAGATCGAGGTCCGCGCGATCGTTTCGCCGGTGCCCTACAGCCGTGTGGCGCGCGAAAACTACGCGGAAGGCTGGCGCACCGCCCGCTGACCAGATGAAAGCTGGCCCCGCCCGGATCGCCGCAAAGGCGGCCGGGCGGACGGCCTTCTACCCGAAGAGGATCCCGCTATGGCAACACCCCTGATCCATCCCAACTGGGACAAGGCGCCCGACGGGATCACCGACGGCTTCAGCCTGGAGATGACCGCGAAGGACGAGGCTTCGTTGCGCGATGCCGCCCCGCTCATCCCCGCCGAGACGCCGATCGCCGTAACCTTCCTGCCCGGCGAGCACGTGGCCGCCCGTGTGGCCGCCACGGTTGCCGTGCGCCAACTGGGCTTCGAGCCGATGCCGCACTTCTCGGCGCGGCGCATCCTGTCGGAAGACGATTTCGAAGGCTATCTGAAGGCCGTGGTCGAACAGGCCGGCGTGGCCCGCTGCTTCATCGTCGCCGGCGACCCTCCCGAGCCGCAAGGCCCCTATTTCGATACCTCCGCGCTGATCGCGACGGGCGCGTTCGAGCGCGCCGGGATCAAGGCGATCGGCGTGGGCGGGCATCCCGAAGGCCACCCCAACATGACCGTGGCCGAATGCTGGGCCGTGCTGGAAAAGAAGGTGGCGGAAATCGAGCGGCGCGGCATGGCCCCGCTGATCGTCACCCAGTTCGGCTTCGATCCCGATGCCTTCCTGGCCTGGCTGAAGGAACTGCGCGCGCGCGGCATCGATGCGCCGGTGCGCATCGGCGTGCCGGGGCCGGCGGGGATCAAGCGCCTGCTTTCCTTCGCCGCGCGCTGCGGCGTGGGCGCTTCCACGTCCGTCCTCAAGAAGTACGGCATCTCGGTCACCAACCTGCTCGGCTCGGCCGGGCCGGACAAGCTGGTGAACGCCTTCGCCGAGGGGCTGGGGCCGGAACACGGCCGGGTGCGCCTGCACTTCTATCCGTTCGGCGGGCTGGTGAAGACGCTCGAATGGATTCACGATTACAACCGTAAGCACGGGATCTGAGGCGATGACGGACTACGTCCTCGTCCACGGAGCGTGGGGCGGGGGCTGGTCCTACGACCGCCTTGCCGCCGATCTCACCGCCGCCGGCCATCGCGTGCTGGTGGCGCAACTGGCCGGCCTTGGCACGCGGCGCGACGGCCTCAACCCCGCGATCGACCTGTCGACGCATATCCACGACGTGACCGGGCAGATCGCGGCGGCGGGTTTCGACCGCTTCGTGCTGGCCGGCCACAGCTATGGCGGGATGGTCATCACCGGCGTGGCGGCGCGGCTGGGCGAGCGGATCGACGCGATCGTCTATATCGACGCGTTCCTGCCCGAAAACGGCCAGTCGCTGTGGGACATCACCGGCGAATGGGAACACCGCCGGTATATCGATGGCCAGCGCGACCGCCCCGGCCTGGTCCTGCCGCTGCCCGGCGGGCGCGACAACCCGCGGCTGGGCCGTCATCCGCTGCTGACGCTGCTGGAGCCGGTGCGCTTCACCGGCGAGGAAGCGAAAGTCCGGCGGCGCATCTATGTTTTCGCGGCGGGCTGGTCACCCACCCCCTTCACGCGCTTTCGCGATCGGGTGAAGGCCGATCCGGGCTGGGAATACCACGAGGCCGATGCCGGTCATGACGTGATGGCCGACCAGCCCGGGCAATTGCTGGGGATCATGCTGGGGTGCGGGTGACGAGGGGGAGTGCCCCCTCTCTCTCTCTCCCCCCCTTGGGGGAGAGATACGCAGGCTTGGTCGCGCAGCGACCTAGCCGGAGTTGAGAGGGGCTGCTGGGCGCATTGCCCCTCTCCCAACCCTCTCCCCTGGAGGGGAGAGGGCCATTTGTTTCAGAAATCGGCGGCGCGCGATTTGCGCCGGACTTCGGCGAAGGCATCGTGGCGGAACTTCTCGAAGGCCACGCGCTGGTCGAAGCCGGGGTCCTTCGGATAGTCCTGATATTCGGCGATGATCTCGTCGAAGATGGTGCGCAGCTCTTCCTTGTGATCGGGGTGCGAGAAGATGTGCAGGCGGTTGTGGCGCATCGCGTCGATCACCCGCGCGCCGATCACGTCGGGCTCCATGCCGAATTCGTGGACCCCGGCGAGGCGCTCCACCGCCGCCTGGTCCACCGCCTTCATCTGGCCTTTCAGCGCATCGGGGCGGATATCGTCGCTGGCGTAGATGTAGCTCTTCACCAGGCCCGGGCAGAGCACCGACACGCCGATCCCGTATTGCAGCAGCGAATAGTGCAGCGATTCGGACAGGCCGCGCACCGCGAACTTGGTGGTGTTGTAGATGCCCGGCGTGCCCGCCGCGAGGAACGCGGCCATCGAGGCGGTGTTGACGACATGGCCGCCCTTCTGCTCGCCCGCCTTCACCCGTTCGACCATGCGCGGCACGAAGGTCATCACGCCGTTGATCACGCCGTGCAGGTTCACGCCCAGCAGCCAGTCCCAATCGTCGAACGAGCTTTCCTCGATCGGCTGGAACAGGTTCACGCCGGCGTTGTTGCACAGGATCGAAACCGGCCCCATTTCCGCCTCGACGCGGTCGGCCGCCTCGCGGAAGCCTTCACGGCTGGCGACGTCGAGCTGCACGCCCATCACCTCGCGGTTGTCCAGCGCGGCCAGCGCCTTGTCGATCGAATCCTGGCGAATGTCGGCAATGGCGACCTTGCAGCCTTCGCCCAGCAACTGGCGCACGAGGCCGATGCCGACGCCGTTGGCGCCGCCGGTGACGAAGGCGGTACGGCCTGCGAAATCCTTCATATGTCTCCCCTCCGGTTTGCGGGAGGGGCCGGGGGTGGGCCTCTCCCTGAAATGATGTGCGTGGGATGCGCGTAGGGTTGGCCACCCCAAACCCCTCCCGCCAGCGGGAGGGGCTTTATGCTCAGGCGCCGGCGCGCAGCCGGTTCTGCCGCTCGATCTCGGCGGTGATCGCCGGGTTGCGGAACAGCATGGCGAAGGTTTCCTTGTATTCGGGATTTTCCGGAAGGTGGGTCTGCACCGCCGCCGTGGTCGCTTCGCCGCGTTCGCGCACGCCGACCAGGAACTCGCTGTGGGTGAGGATGTAGAGCTCGTCGTTGAGAATGCCGCGCAGCACGCGTTCGCCCACCTCCTCCTTGGTCTGGTAGAGGTGCATGAAGTTGCCGCCGGCCGCGCGGCGCTTGTCCGCCTCGGCATAGCCGGTTTCGGCAAGGTCGGCGGGGCGGGTCTTGCCGGCGTCGGCGATGTTGGACTGGACCGCGCCGGGGCAGAAGGCCGAACAGATCACGCCGCGCGGCTCCAGTTCGGGGCGCATGCATTCCATCATCGCGGTGACGGCGGCCTTGCCCGTCGAATAGATCGTGGTCCCGCCCACCGGCACCAGCGCCGACATCGAGGCAGTGTTGACGATGTGCCCGCCTTCGCCATGCGCCAGGATGCGCGGCAGGATGGTGACCACGCCGTTGATCGTGCCGCCCAGGTTGACGTTCATCACCCAGTCCCAGTCGGCGAAGGTGGCAAGGTCGGTGGGGCCGACCACGGCCACGCCGGCGTTGTTGCACAGGATGTGGATCTTGCCGAACTTCGCTTCGGCGGCGTCGGCGGCGGCGGCAAAATCCGCGCGATCGGTTACGTCGAGCTTCACCGCCAGCACGCGATCACCGCCCGCGAGTTCCGCCACGGCCGAATCGAGATGGTCCTGGCGGATGTCGGCGATGGTCACGTTCATCCCCGCGCCCAGCAGCGCCTTGGCGATGCCGAGGCCGATGCCGCTGGCCCCGCCCGTGATGAAAGCCGTCTTGCCCGGAAGATTCTGCATCCTTGCCTCTCTCCATGCTGCGCCGCCCGTCCGGTTGCCATGCTCCGTTCCAGCGGTGGAGCGAGGTGCCGGGGCCATGCGACCATTCGTTATCGTCTTTTCTATTCACCAGCGCGAGATTGTATGCAAGACTAACAATTATCCGGTGCGAAAAACAGGTCGGAGAATCGACAGGCCGGGAGAGGAGAGCAGATGGCGGGTGCAGCATCCCCGGCAATGGCCGGTGCGGCGGAAGTATCTGAAAATACGCCGGAAGGCGGCGGTGCGGGCGCATCCGGCGACCGGCGCTGGCCGTCGGCCGCTTCGGCCTATTTCGCCTTGTTCGCGATCATCGCCGCCACGTTCCTGAACTTCTTCGACCAGACCGTGTTCGGGATGCTGGCGCAGCGGATCAAGGTCGATTTCGGGCTGACCGACGAACAGCTCGGCTTTCTGGGCGGGCCGGCCAGCGTGATCTTCTTCGTGTTCGTGGGCATTCCGCTGGCCCGGCTGGCGGACATCTATCCGCGCAAGCTGGTGCTGGCCGGCGGCATGGCGGCGACCGGCGTGATCATGGGGCTGGGCGGCATCGCGCAGGGATTCGGCCAGTTCATCGGCAGCCGCATGTTCCTGGGCGCGGGCGGTTCGGCGCACGCGCCGGCGGCCTATTCGATGATCGCGGACTATTTCCCGCCGAAGAAGATCACCCGCGCCTTCGCGCTGCTGCAGCTGGGCTTCATCGGCGGGACGACCGCAGGCGTGCTGGTCGGCGGCAAGCTGATCGTCGCGCTGGCGGGCTGGAGCGAGGCGCACGTGCTGGGGCTGCGCGTGCACAGCTGGCAGCTGATCCTGGTGGGACAGGCGGTGCTAGGGCTGCTGGCCGCCGGGCTGCTGCTGCTGGTGAAGGAGCCGCCGCGCCTCGTTCTTGCGCCGGCGGAAGGGCGCGTGCCGGTGCCGGAGCGGCAGGGGCTGGGCCGGCGCGTGCTGGCCTTCACCGGGCTGGACGCGGCCCGGGCGATCCATGCGCGCGGGCGGGTCTATTACCCGCTGTTCGGCGGGCTGGCGCTGAGCGCGATCGAAACGTTCGGCCTGATGTTCTGGCGCGTGCCCTTCATGATCCGCACTTATGGCTGGGGCGAGGGGCGGATCGGCTTGGTCATGGCGCCGATGCTGCTGGTCTCGCAGCTGGCCGGCGTATTCCTGGGCGGGGTGTTCGTGGAATGGATGGCCAAGCGCCACGCCGATGCCAACGTGCGCTGCGCGGCGATCCTGTTCGCGCTCGTCACGATCTGCTCGATCACCGCGCCGCTGATGCCCACGGGCGAGATGGCGCTGGCGGTGTTCGCGCTGAGCGGGGTGTTCGGTCTGGCCGGCGCGGTGCCGCAGAACGCCGCGATCCAGCGCATCGCCCCCAACGAGATGCGCGGGCAGGTGACCGCGATCTACCTGTTCATGTTCACCTTCTTCGGCGCGCTCGGCAGCTTCGTGGTGGGCGTGGTCGCGCAGCGGATCGTGGGGGTGGAGGCGGACCTGTGGAAGGCGCTGGTCATCACCGCCGGCACGCTGCTGCCGATCGCCACGCTGTGCATGGTGCTGGCCATCCGCCCCTATCGCGCCGAAGTGGCGCGGCTGGAGGCGGAAGGTCGTTGACAGTTCAATGAAGTTGCCGCAGTTTGTTTGCAACACGTACAATCCGGGAGAGTTTCCAGATGTCCGATTCCGATCGTATCGCCGCGCTTGAAGCGCAGGTTGCCGAACTCGGCCGCCGCCTGACCGTGCGCGAGGACGAGCTTGATATCCGCAAGCTCCAGCACCTCTACGGCTACCTCATCGACAAGTGCCTCTACAACGAGACGGCCGACCTGTTCACCGACGATGGCGAAGTGCGCTTCTTCGGCGGTATCTGGAAAGGCAAGGAAGGCGTGCGCCGCCTCTATGTCGAACGGTTCCAGAAGCGCTTCACCTATGGCAACAACGGCCCGATCGATGGCTTCCTGCTGGAACACCCGCAGTTGCAGGACATCATCACGGTGCAGCCAGACGGCGTGACCGCGCTGGCCCGCGCGCGCTCGATGATGCAGGCGGGGCGCCACAAGGACTACGAAGGCGACCAGCCCTGGCTCAAGAGCCGCCAGTGGTGGGAAGGTGGCATCTACGAGAACACCTACAAGAAGGTGGACGGCACCTGGCGCATCCACATCCTGAACTACATGCCGATCTGGCACGCCGATTTCGAAACCGGCTGGGCCAACACCCGCCCCGAATACGTGCCGTTCCCGAAGGAAACCCATCCGACCGATCCGACCGGGCCGGACGAACTGATCGAGGGCCACTGGCTGTGGCCGACCCACAAGCTGACGCCGTTCCATTTCCCCCACCCGGTAACGGGCGAGGAAATCGTGGCGCAGCGCTGGGAAGGCGATGAAGCCCGCGAAAAGGCGAAAGGCTGATCCGATGACGGCCTATCCTGCCCTCCACATGGTGATCGATGGCGAGCGCGTGGCCGGCGGCGGGCGCCGCACGCACGCGGTCGTCAATCCCGCGACCGGCGAGACCATCGGCGAACTGCCGCTGGCCGAGCCGGCCGATCTCGACCGCGCGCTGGAAACCGCGCGCAAGGGGTTCCGCATCTGGCGCGATTCGACGCCGCAGCAGCGCGCGGCGGTGCTGCAGGGCGCGGCGCGGCTCATGCTGGAGCGGCAGGACGACCTGGCCCGCATCGCCACGCTGGAAGAGGGCAAGACGCTGCCCGAGGCCCGCATCGAAGTGATGATGAACGTGGGGCTGTTCAACTTCTACGCGGGCGAGGTGTTCCGGCTCTATGGCCGCACGCTGGTGCGCCCGGCGGGCATGCGCTCCACGGTCACGCACGAGCCGGTCGGCCCGGTCGCCGCCTTCGCCCCGTGGAACTTCCCGCTGGGCAATCCGGGGCGCAAGCTGGGCGCGCCGATCGCGGCGGGCTGTTCGGTGATCCTCAAGGCGGCGGAAGAGACGCCGGCCTCGGCGCTGGGCGTGCTGCAATGCCTGCTCGACGCGGGATTGCCCAAGGAAGTGGCGCAGGCCGTGTTCGGCGTGCCCGACGAGGTCAGCCGGCACCTGCTGGCCAGCCCGGTGATCCGCAAGCTGAGCTTCACCGGATCGACCGTGGTGGGCAAGCACCTGAGCAAGCTGGCGGCTGACAACTGCATTCGCACCACGATGGAACTGGGCGGCCACGGCCCGGTGCTGGTGTTCGGCGATGCCGACATCGACCGCGCGCTCGATACCATGGTAACCTCGAAATACCGCAACGCCGGGCAGGTCTGTGTCAGCCCCACGCGCTTCATCGTCGAGGAAAACGTGTTCGACCGCTTCCGCGATGGCTTTGTCGAGCGGGTCAAGGCGATCCGCGTCGGCAACGGGCTGGAGGATGGCGTGCAAATGGGGCCGATGGCCAACGCGCGCCGGCCCGAGGCGATGGAGCGCCTGATCGGCGATGCCACGGCGCGCGGCGCGAAGCTGCTGGCCGGGGGCGAGCGCGTGGGCAACGCCGGGTTCTTCTATGCGCCGTCGGTCCTGTCCGAAATCCCGCTCGATGCCGCGGTTCTCAACGAGGAACCGTTTGGCCCGGTGGCGCTGCTCAACCCGTTCCGGGGCGAGGAGGCCATGATCGAGGAGGCGAACCGCCTGCCCTATGGCCTGGCCGCCTATGCCTGGACGCAGGACGGCAAGCGCCAGCAGCGCTTGGCGCGTGAGATCGAAAGCGGCATGGTGGGCATCAACACGACCATGATCGGCGGCGCCGACGCGCCGTTCGGCGGGGTCAAGTGGTCGGGCCACGGGGCGGAGGACGGCCCGGAAGGTGTGATGGCCTGCATGGTCACCAAGGCGGTCCACGAAGGCTGACCGGGCAGCGCAACGTCATGGCCGGGCAATCCTTGGGAAACTTGAGCGACCTAGCTGAGCGGACCGTTTTCCGGTTCCCTCAGCGAGAATGCCATGCCGCGATTGCCCCGCCGTGCCCTGCTCCTGCCGCTCTTTCTGCTGATCCCGGCCCTGCCGATATGGGCGCTGCCGGCCCACGCCGCGCGGAACGATCACCAGGTCTGGGGCGTGGTGCAGGGCACCGTCGATCTGGGCGGCCGGGCGACATCGGCGTTCGATGTCCAGTACCGCGTGACCGACGGCGCCTCGCGCCAGGGGCAGGTGCTGATCCGGCCGGCGATCGGCGTCTATCTGGACAAGACCACGGCGGCCTATATCGGCTATGCCTTCGTCACCACCGATCCGCTGGGCGGCACGCCGACCGACGAGCATCGCGTGTTCGAGCAGCTGGCGTTCCGCATCGCCGGGGACGGCAAGGGACCGACGCTGACCGGGCGCACGCGGCTGGAGCAGCGCTTCGTCGAAGGCTGGACCGGCCATACCGGCTGGCGGCTGCGCCAGCAGGTGCGCGGCACGCTGCCGCTGGGCGACCGGGGCGTGGCGCTGGTCTCCACGCTCGAACCCTTCGTCAGCTTCAACACCACCGGCTGGGGCCAGCGCGCGGGCTTCGACCAGGTGCGCGCCTTTGCCGGCGTCTCCCTGCCGGTGGCCAGGGGAATCGCCATCGAACCCGGCTACATGGGGCAATACATCGCCCGCTATCGCCAGCCGGACCGCATGAACCACGTTATCAGCCTTTCGCTGTCGCTGCGCAGGTGACCGTCGCCGGGCTGCTTCGGAAAAGGAACAGCCCATGACCAGTGACCACCCCCTCAGGACCGGCGGCGACCGCGGCTATCTGCGCATCGCCACCGAGGAAGCCTTCGCCACGCGCGAACAGGTCGACGTCTATCTGCGCATGGTGCGCGATGGCACGGCCGACAAGGGCATGGTCTCGCTGTGGGGTTTCTATGCCCAGTCGCCCTCCGAACGCGCCACGCAGATCATGGACCGCTTGCTCGACCTGGGCGAGCGCCGGCTGGCCGACATGGATGCGCATGGCATCGACAAGGCGGTGCTCGCGCTGACCTCGCCCGGCGTGCAGCCGATGCTCGATCTGGCCGAGGCCAAGGGCATCGCCACGCGCGCCAACGACTATCTGGCCGAGCGCTGCGCCGCGCACCCCGACCGCTTCATCGGCCTGACCGCCGTGGCGCCGCAGGACCCGGAATGGTCGGCCGCCGAAATCCGCCGCGGCGCGGGCGAGCTGGGCTTCAAGGGCGTGCAGATCAACAGCCACACCCAGGGCGAATACCTCGACGATCCCAAGTTCGATCCGATCTTCCGCGCGCTGGCCGATACCGGCCAGCCGCTGTACATCCATCCGGCCACGCCGCCGGACTCGATGATCGACCCGCTGCTCGAATCCGGGCTGGACGGCGCGATCTTCGGCTTCGGGGTGGAAACGGGGATGCACCTGCTGCGGCTGATCACCATCGGCATCTTCGACCGCTATCCCGATCTGCAGATCATGGTCGGCCACATGGGCGAGGCGCTGCCCTACTGGCTCTATCGCCTGGACTTCATGCACCAGGCCGGCGTGCGATCGAAGCGCTACGAGCGGATGAAGCCGCTGAACAAGACCATTGCCGAATACATGCGCTCGAACGTGCTCATCACCAATTCGGGCATGGCGTGGGAACCGGCGATCCGCTTCGCGCAGCAGGTGGTGGGCGAGGACCGCGTGATGTACGCGATGGACTATCCCTATCAGGTGGAAGCGCGCGAGGTGCGCGCCATGGACACCATGGACATCTCGCCCGAACTCAAGAAGAAGTTCTTCCAGACCAACGCCGAACGCTGGTTCGGTCTCTGAACCGGCGCATGGACGCCGCATGGACCATCGGGGCGGGAAGGGAGAGCCGGTGAACGCAGTCGCCAAAGGCGGATGGTACGCGCTTGCGCTGGTGGCGCTGACCAATGCGATGAGCCTGCTCGACCGCCAGATCCTGGCGATCCTGGCCCCCGCCATCAAGAAGGACCTGGCGATCGGCGATGCCGAGATGGGCCTGCTCTACGGCACCGTCTTCGCGCTGTTCTACGCGCTGTTCTCGCTGCCCGTGGGGCGGCTGGCGGACGGCTGGGTGCGCACGCGCCTGCTGGGCATCAGCATCGCCTTCTGGTCTGCCGCCACGGCGCTGGGTGGCCTTGCCGGCAGCTTCGCCACGCTGGCGCTGTCGCGGCTGGGCGTGGGCATCGGCGAGGCGGCGACGCAGCCGGCCGGCACCTCGCTGATCTATGACTACTGGCCCAAGCCACGCCGGGGCTTCGTGATGGCGGTGCTGGCCTCGGCCATCGCGCTGGGGCTGGGCGGATCGCTGGTGCTGGGCGGGGTGGCGGCGCAGGCATGGACCGAACGCTATGCGGGGACGACGGCACCGTTCGGGCTGAAGGGCTGGCAGTTCGCCTTCCTCGTCGCCTCGGCCCCCGGCTTCGTGCTGGCGCTGTTCCTGCTGCGCCTGCGCGAACCGGAGCGCGGCGTGATGGACGGGCTGCCGACCCCGCCCGATCCGCGCCCCTTCGCGGCGAGCCTGGGCCTGCTCGGTTCGGTGCTGCCGGGCCTGCACTGGATCGGCATGATTCGGCGCGGGGGCGACCGGGGCATGGTGCTGCGCAATCTGGCGGGGCTGGCGGCGATCGTGGTGCTGATGGCGGGGCTGACGCGGGTGAGCATGGCGGTTTCGCCGCGCCCGCCGTTCGTGATCGCCGGGCTGGCGATCAACCCCCACGCGCTGCAATGGACGGTGATCGGCTTCGGCGTGTTCGTGATCGTCAACCTGGTGCAGGGGATGCGGCTTTCCGATCCGCAGGCGCACCGCGTCATCACCCGATCGCCCACGCTGATCATGGCGATCGCGGTGGGTACGCTCCAGTCGGCGATCAACTATGGCATGATGGCGTTCAACCCCACGTTCCTGATCCAGAGCTACGGCCTGTCGATGCGCGAGACGGCGTTGCAGTTCGGCATGGTTTCGGCGGGGATGGGCATCGTTGGCCCGCTGCTGTGGGGGCCGCTGTCCGACCGGCTGCACCGCCGCTATCCGGGTGGCGGGCGCGCCGGCGTGGCGCTGTTCGCCATGGCGGTTTCGCCGCTGCTGTCGTTCTGGGTCTATACCGCGCCGGCGGCGGGGGCGTTCTATGGGCGCTTCGTGCTCTACAGCGTGGTGCTGACCGGCTGGATGCCGCCGCTCTACGCCATCCTCTACGATCAGGTGCTGCCCCGGATGCGCGGGCTGACCGCGAGCCTCTACCTGCTGGCGATGACGATCCTGGGCATGGGCATCGGCCCCTACGTGGTCGGGCTGCTGTCGGACGCGACCGGCAACCTGCGCGCCTCGATGCTCAGCATCAACGCGGTGGCCGTGCCGATCGTGGTGCTGATGCTGCTGATCGCCCGCCGCGCCGCGCGTGACGAGGCGGCCCTGCTGGAGCGCGCGGGTTCCGCATAAAATCGGATGACATGGCCTCTCGTCATGGCAAGGGGCAAAGCCCCGTGGCCATCCAGAGCGGCGCGCGGGGCACTGAATTGCTTCGCTGCGCTAGCGATGACGAAGCGGATCAAAACGCAGCCAGCGCGCGCCAGTCGCGTGAAATCGGGGAAACGGTAGGGGGTTTCTGTTGCCCGGCACCCCCCAAGCCGCTGGAATCCGCTTCTGTTGACCGGTGGGTCCAACCGCGTTCTGGCTTTGTAACTTCAGGGCGTTAGCCCCTAGAATTACGCCGCGAGAGCAAGTGCTTCGTTGTCGTTGGCACTTGTTGGTTTTGAGCCTTGAACGGGTTACTCAGCCCGGGCGAAAACAGCGCTTTTCAACACACGTCGATCCTAGTTCGGCCCCGTCATCTGCCCCGATCGCCCCAAAAGAACGAACGGGAAAGGTGGTGGAGCCGCCGGGTACCGCCCCCGGGTCCGCTGCGCCTATTGCACGCCGCAGTTTATCACCATAGCCGGCAAGCCGGCACGTCCCCATATAGGGATCGCCCGCCAAATGAAAAGGGGCGCCGAAGCGCCCCCTGCCTTGTTCGCAAGCGCGGGGAGATCAGACCCGGTTCTTCAGCGCATCGCGGATTTCGGCGAGCAGTTCCACTTCGCTCGGCCCCGCGGGCGCGGGCGGCGCGGCGGGTTCTTCCGGCTTGGCGAACGCCTTGTTCGCGGCTTTCACGATCAGGAAGATCACGAAGGCCAGGATCAGGAAGTTGACGATCTGGGTGACGAAATCGCCGTAGCCGATCATCGCCACGCCGGCTTCCTTGAGCGCGGCGTAATCGTCCGGCTTGCCCTTGTAGGTTTCCGGAATCGGTCCGAGACGGATGAAATACTTGGAGAAATCGGCGCCGCCGGTGAAATAGCCGACCGCCGGCATGATGACGTTTTCGGTCAGCGAGGTGACGATCTTGCCGAACGCCGCGCCGATGATCACGCCAACCGCCAGGTCCAGCACGTTGCCGCGCGCGATGAACGTCTTGAATTCCTGCAACATGCCCATGAGCTTACCCCGTAGTTCTGACGGCCCTGTTACCGGTTGCTTGCCACCCGCCGCGGGGCGCGACAAGCGGCAAACGTCCTGCGGCTCTCTCCAGAATGGTGCAGGTTGCCGCGACCCGGTCCTACCCTTGAACCGTCACCGGCTATCGCTATGTTCCTGGACAGCAACGCCGGAGCGGCCCTGCCGGGGCCGCGCGCCCGGCAGGATGTCATAAGGGTATTCCGACCGATGGCCGCTTCCCTGTTCCGCCGCCTTTCCCGCCCCCTGGCGCGTTTCGCGTTCGTGGCCGCCGCCGCGGCGACGCTGGCCGGCTGCGGCGTCAATACGATCCCCACCGCCGAGGAAAACGCCAAGGCCAAGTGGGCCGACGTGCAGAACCAGTACCAGCGCCGGGCCGACCTGATCCCCAACCTGGTGGCGACGGTGAAGGGCTACGCCAAGCAGGAGCAGGACACGCTGACCAAGGTGACCGAGGCCCGCGCCAAGGCGACGAGCGTGCAGGTTTCCGCCGAGGACCTGACCGATCCCGCCAAGATGGCCGCCTTCCAGCAGGCGCAGGGCGCGCTGTCGCAGGGGCTGGGCCGCCTGATGGCGAACGTGGAAGCCTATCCCGACCTCAAGTCCAACGAGAACTTCCTGGCGCTGCAAAGCCAGCTGGAAGGCACCGAGAACCGCATCTCCGTGGCGCGGCGCGATTACAACGAGGCCGTGCGCGAATACAACACCACGATCCGCACCTTCCCGGCGGTGATCGGCGCCAAGATGATCTATGGCGCGAAGCCGATGGTGCCGTTCGAGGCGACCACGCCGGGGGCGCAGGAGGCGCCCAAGGTCAATTTCAACTGATCGCCGCGCCGTGCGGCGTTTCCTGATCGCGCTGATGGCCGTGCTGGCGCTTGTCGCCGGCCCGGCCTTCGCGCAGACCTTTCCGCCGCTGACCGGGCGCGTGGTCGATGACGCGCACCTGCTCAATCCGCAGCAGGTCGCCGCGCTCGATGCCAAGCTGGCCGCGCTGGAGCAGCAATCGCAGCGCCAGCTTGTCGTGGCGACGATCCCTGACCTGCAGGGCATGCCGATCGAGGACTACGGCTACCAGCTCGGCCGTGCCTGGGGGCTGGGCGACAAGCAGCGCAACGACGGCGCCCTGCTGATCGTCGCGCCCAAGGAGCGCAAGGTGCGGATCGAGGTCGGCTATGGCCTGGAAGGCATCCTCACCGATGCGCTGTCGCAGGTGATCATCCAGCGCGAGATCGTGCCCCGCTTCAAGCAGAACGATTACGCCGGCGGCATCGACGCGGCGGTGGACCAGTTGATCGCGCAGCTCAAGCTGCCCGATGACGAGGCGCGCAAGGTGGCCGAACAGGCGCAGGCGCGCGCCGACAAGGGCAGCGCGCCGCGGTTCGACATCGGCACCGTGGTGTTCCTGGTGATCTTCTTCCTGTTCTTCGTGCTGCCGTTCATCCGCGCCATGCGCGGGGGCGGGCGGCGTTATGGCAGCAGCCCCGGCGTGATGATCTTCCCCGGCGGTAGCTGGGGCAGCGGTGGCGGCGGAAGCAGTTGGGGTGGCAGCGACTGGGGCGGCGGTGGCGGCGGGGGTTTCTCCGGCGGCGGTGGCAGCTTCGGCGGCGGCGGCGCTTCGGGGGACTGGTAGGATGGTGGCCTTGCACCTGACCGACAGCGACCGGCAGCGCATCGCACAGGCGGTCACCACCGCCGAGCTGCGCAGCGCGGGCGAGATCGTGACGATCGTGACCGCGCGGTCCGATCCCTATCGCGACGTGGCGCTGGCCTGGGCGGCGGCGGTGGCGTTCCTGGCGCTTGCCGCGCTGGAATTCGCGCCGCACTTCTACCTGGCGCTGATCGACCGCGCGCTGGGCCTGTGGGCGACCGAATGGAGCCCGCGCGCGGTGCTGGGGGTGGCGCTGACCGTGGCGGTGGTCAAGTTCCTGGCCATGCTGCTGCTGCAAGCGTGGGAGCCGCTGCGGCTGTGGCTGGTGCCCCGGCCGATCAAGCGCGCGCGCGTCCATGCCCGCGCGCTGACCTGCTTCCGCATCGGCGCCGAAAGCCGCACCACCGGCCGCACCGGCATCCTCATCTACCTGTCGATGGCCGAGCACCGGGCCGAGATCATCGCCGACGAGGCCATCGCCGCGCGCGTCGCGCCCGAGGTGTGGGGCGATGCCATGCACGCGCTGCTGGCCGAAATCCGGCAAGGCCGCGTGGCCGACGGGATGATCGCCGCCGTGGAAGGCGTGGGCGCGGTGCTTGCGGAACATCTCCCGCGCGCCGATGATGACGCGAACGAATTGCCGGACCGGTTGATCGAAGTATGAGCCTGGAAGACGAGTATCGCGACGAGCCCGAGCAGGTGCGCTGGGAAGGCCGGTTCATCGTCGCCAAGACGCGCGGACGCTGGGAATACGTGAGCCGCACGCGCAACATCCGCGCGGCGGTGATCCTCGCCATCGACAGCGAGGACCGGGTGATCCTGGTCGAACAGTTCCGCGTGCCGCTGGGCAGGCCATCGATCGAATTGCCGGCCGGGCTGATCGGCGATCATGACGACAGCGCGGACGAGGACGCCGCCGTCGCCGCCGCGCGCGAGCTGGAGGAGGAAACCGGCTATCGCCCCGGCCGCATGGAGGCGGTGGGCGAGTTCCATTCCTCGCCGGGCATGGTCTCGGAAAGCTTCACGCTGTTCCGCGCGCACGATCTGGAGCGCGTGTCCGATGGCGGCGGCGTGGAAGGCGAAGGCATCACCGTCCACCACGTGCCGCTGGCGGAAATCGAGGACTTTATCGCCGCGCGCCGGGCCGAAGGCTATGGCATAGACGTGCGCATGCTCATGCTGCTGGGGCCGCGCCTGCTGGGCGGCACATGAAAGATCATAACGGAGAGGATCGAATGGGCAGGGTTCAGGGGAAGAAGGCGCTGGTGACCGGCGCGGCGCAGGGCTTGGGCGCGGCGCAGGCACGGATGCTGGCGCGCGAAGGCGCGAAAGTGCTGCTGACCGACATCAACGGCGATGGCGCGGCGGCGCAGGCCGAGGCGATCAACGCCGAACTGGGCGCGGGCACCGCCTTCGCGATCCGCCACGACGTGACCAGCCCCGACGACTGGGACGCCGCGATCGCGCTGGCGGGCGAAGCGCTGGGCGGGCTTTCGGTGCTGGTCAACAACGCCGGCGTGGGCGTGCGCGGCAATATCGAGACCTGCACGCTGGAAGACTGGCGGCGCGGCTTCGCCATCAACGTCGACAGCGTGTTCCTGGGCTGCCAGAAGGCGCTGCCGTTGCTGAAGGACAACCAGCCGGGATCGATCGTCAACATCAGCTCGATCGCCGGCCTTATCGCTTCGGACACCATGCCCGGCTACAACGCCAGCAAGGCGGCGGTATGGATGCTGTCCAAGTCGGTGGCGCTCTATTGCGCCAAGCGCGGCTGGGACGTGCGCTGCAACTCGGTCCACCCGACGTTCATCGACACGCCGATCCTCGATGGCATCGCCACCAACGCCAATCTCGACAAGGACGTGGTGATGGGCAAGCTGGCGCGGCAGATCCCGCTGGGCCGGGTGGGCCAGCCCGACGATATCGCGGCGGGCGTGCTCTATCTCGCCAGCGACGAAAGCCGCTTCATGACCGGCGCCGAACTGAAGCTGGATGGCGGCATTTCCGCGATGTGAGCGCGGTGCGCCGGATGGGCTGTGGGGGGCGGGCATTCCCCCCTGCCGCCCGCGCCGTCAGCCGGCGTTGGGCGCGAAGACGCAGATCTTGTTGCCGTCGGGATCGCGCAGGTAGGCGCCATATTGCTTGCCTGGCGAGTTCGGGCGCACGCCCGGCTTGCCTTCGCAGGTGCCGCCATTGGCGAGACCGGCCGCATGCCAGGCATCGACCGTGGCGGGGTCCTTCGCCACGAAACCCAGCGTGTGGCCGTTGGAGACGGTCTGCGCATCGCCATTGGCCGGCTTCGCCACGACCAGCGCACCCTGCGGACTGGGGAAAGCGGTGCCATGGGGCAGCGGCACCGGCTGGTAGCCCAGCGCCCCCATGACCGCCGTGTAGAACGTGCGCGAGGTGTCGATATCGTTGGTGCCGAGGAAGGCGTGCGTGAACATGACAGGTTCTCCGTGTGGGTAGGGAGGATCAGTGCTGGTCGCGCCGGAGCGGCAGGAACAGCATCAGCGCCAGCGCGAGCAGCGAACCGGCGGCCATGATGACCGAAACCGTCATCAGTCCGAGCTGGGCCTTGAACAGCGTGCCCGCGAGATAGGGCGAAAGCGCTGCCCCCGCGCGGCCGATGCTGAGCGCGAAGCCGGTGCCGGTCGCCTTGACGTGCGTGGGATAGACGGCGGCGAAAGCGGTGTAGAAGCCGACGATCGCCGAATTGGTGAACAGGCCGACCGAGACCACGGCCAGGGTCCAGCCCATGAGGCTGTTGGCGCCGAAGCCGAATCGCGCGACCAGCAGCACCGACAGCGCCAGCGCCACCAGCGTCGCCTGCTTGATCCCGAAACGGTGCATGAACCAGCCGAACGCCGCGCCGCCGATCGCGCCGCCGAGGTTGGCATAGGCAAGCACCCCCGCGCCTTGCGCCTGTGTGAAGTTCTGCCCGGCGAACTGCGGATCGGACATGATCGAGGGCGTCATCTTGAGGATGTAGTAGAACGTCAGCGCGTGCGCGGCATAGCCGAGCGAGAGGATCAGCGTGGCCTTGCGCAGCGCGGGGCTGAAGATGTCGGCCAGGCTGGCCTTCTGCTCGTGCGGCGCTGGCGGCGGCAGCGCGCCGATCGCCGGCTGCCCCAGCGCGGCGAGCGCGCGGTTGATCCTCTCCAGCGCGCCGGCGGGCCGGGCGCGCATCAGCCACGCCGGCGTTTCGGGCACGAGGAACCAGACCAGCGGCAGGCAGATGGCCGTCATCGTCCCGCCGAACAGGAACACCGAACGCCAGTCGTGCGCCTTGAGCAGCTGTGCCGCGACGAGGCCGCCCAGGAACGCGCCCAGCGGATAGCCGATCACCATCAGCGACATCGCCATGCTGCGCGCCTTGCGGCTGGAAAGCTCGAAGGCGATGGCGTTGATCGCGGCCAGCATCCCGCCGATGCCCAGGCCGGTGATGATGCGCCAGATCGAAAGGCCGACCGGCGATGTGGCGGTGGTCGCCATGAACATGCCCACCACCATCAGCAGCAGGCAGGCCAGCGTGGTCCGGCGCCGGCCGAAGCGGTCGGCCGCGCCGCCGAGCAGCAGCGAGCCGAGGCCCATGCCGATCAGTTCCATCGACAGCACCGCGCCCAGCCCGTCGGGCGCGAGGTGCCATTCCTTCTTGATGCCAGGGCCGGCGAAGGCGCTCGACAGCACGTCGAACCCGTCCAGCGCGTTGAGGAAGATCGTGATGATGACCGCGATCCATTGCCGCGCGGCCATCGGGGCATCGTCGATGATGCTGCGTGGATCGGTGCTCGTATCGGCCATCACTCTCCCCTTCGCGCCAGATCGGTCCCTGCCGGCGGCGAAACTGTTATTTCCTATAACTCATTCATGAATGCGCGCCAGCAATTCCAGCAGGATCTTCACTTCGCGATCGCTGAAGCGGCTTTTGACCCAGGCTTCGTGCTCACCGATCGCGCGCTTGGCGCTGGCCAGCATCTCGTGGCCGGCCGGCTCCAGATAGAGCGCCTGCTTGCGCCCGTCCTTGGGCGAACGGTCGCGGCGCAGGAGGTGTTTGGCCTGAAGCCGGTTGATGATCGCCATTGTCGTGGCGCGGTCCATGCGCAGGCGCTGCGCCAGATCGGTCTGGGCGATGCCGGGGTGGTCATCGACCAGCCACAGCACGGAAACCTGCTTCTGCGTCAGATCGAGATCGGTGAAGGTCTCGGTAAAGTGGCGCAGACATGCTCCGTGGGCCAGGCGGATGTGGAACCCCAGGATGTCGTTGATCGCGCCAATATCACCGGATTCCGGGTCGGCCGGCGTAATCGCGTCCTCGAATTTGTCCTTGATCAATGATCCACCCCCGATGCCCCTTGCTTATTTGTTAGTGTCGCATACAAATATCACAAGGAGGATGCCATGGCCGAATTTCCAAAAACCCCGAGTTTCACGGGCTTCAACACGCCATCGCGGGTGGAGGCGGATATCGCCGATCTGGCCCACGATGGCACGATCCCGCAGGAGTTAAACGGCGCTTTCTACCGCGTCCAGCCCGACCCGCAATTTCCGCCGCGGCTGGGCGACGACATCGCCTTCAACGGCGACGGCATGATCACCCGGTTCCACATCCATGACGGCCAGTGCGATTTCCGCCAGCGCTGGGCGAAGACCGACAAGTGGAAGCTGGAGAACGAGGCCGGAAAGGCGTTGTTCGGCGCCTATCGCAACCCGTTGACCGACGACGAGAGCGTGAAGGGCGAGATCCGCTCCACCGCCAATACCAACGCCTTCATCTTCGGCGGCAAGTTGTGGGCGATGAAGGAGGACAGCCCCGCGCTGGTCATGGACCCGGCGACGATGGAAAGCTTCGGCTTCGAGAAATTCGGCGGCAAGATGACCGGGCAGACCTTCACCGCGCATCCCAAGGTGGACCCGGCGAGCGGCAACATGGTGGCGATCGGCTATGCCGCATCGGGCCTGTGCACCGACGACGTGACCTACATGGAAGTCAGCCCGACGGGCGAACTGGTGCGCGAGATCTGGTTCAAGGTGCCCTATTACTGCATGATGCACGACTTCGGCATCACCGAGGATTACCTGGTGCTGCACATCGTGCCCTCTATCGGCAGCTGGGAGCGCCTGGAACAGGGCAAGCCGCACTTCGGATTCGATACGACGCTGCCGGTCTATCTGGGAATCATCCCCCGCCGCGATGGCGTGACCGACGCCGACATCCGCTGGTTCAAGCGCGATAACTGCTTCGCCAGCCACGTGCTGAACGCCTGGCAGGAAGGCACGAAGATCCACTTCATCGTGCCCGAGGCGAAGAACAACATGTTCCCGTTCTTCCCCGACGTCCATGGCGCGCCGTTCAACGGGATGGAGGCGATGAGCCGGCTGACCGACTGGGTGGTCGATATGGCCTCGAACAGCGAGGATTTCGCCGACATCCGTCCGCTGACCGACACCGCCAGCGAGTTTCCGCGCATCGACGATCGCTTCACCGGCCGCAAGACGCGCTATGGCTGGGGGCTGGAAATGGACATGAAGCGCCCGGTCGAGCTGCGCGGCGGCAGCGCCGGCGGATTGCTGATGAACTGCCTGTTCCTCAAGGACTTCGAGACCGGCGCCGAACAGCACTGGTGGTGCGGCCCGGTCAGCAGCCTGCAGGAGCCGGCGTTCGTCCCGCGCGCCAAAAACGCGCCCGAAGGCGATGGCTGGATCGTGCAGGTCTGCAACCGGCTGGAGGAACAGCGCAGCGATCTGCTGATCTTCGACGCGCTCGATATCGAGAAGGGGCCGGTCGCCACGATCCACGTTCCCATCCGCCTGCGCTTCGGCCTGCACGGCAACTGGGCCAATGCCGAGGAGATCGGCCTGCTTGAAGCGGAGGCCGCGTGAATCCGCCGGTAAGCCCGCCGGGCCTCGAATTCGTCTACGAGGCCACCGGCGATCTCGAACCGCCGCGCCCCATCGGCGAAACCTATGACGGGACGCGGCGGATCATTCCGATCGTGGGCGGCGGACGCGTGGAAGGGCCGCTGATCAGCGGAAAGCTGGTCGGCAACTCGGCGGACTGGCAACTGACCCGCCCCGATGGGGTGACGGTGGCCGACGCGATCTACGCGCTGGAGACCGACGACGGCGTGGTCATCCAGATCCGCAACCGTGGCCTGCGCCACGGCCCGCCCGAGGTGATGCAGCGGCTCGCCGCCGGAGACGCGGTGGACCCGGCGGAATACTACTTCCGCACGGTGCCGGAATTCATCGCGCCCAAGGGCCGGTACGAATGGATGAACCGCTCGATCTTCATCTGTTCGGGCGCGCGCTACCCGCTGGGCATCAAGCTGTGGGTCTGGCGCGTGCTGTAGCCGCGAATGCGTTCGTTACATCGTCATTGCGAGGGGCGAAGCCGCGTGGCAATCCAGAGGGGCACGTGGGGCTCCGGATTGCTTCGCTGCGCTCGCAATGACGAAGCTGGCGCTATAGCCGCAGTCTGGCAGCCTGTTCGTGGCGCAGGCAGTCGAAAATCTTCGATCCGGCCATGAACACGGCGACGGTGCAGGCCAGGAACAGCAGCTTGCCGCCGAATCCGGGATAGACCGACAGGTAAACCTGCCCGCGCTCGACCGCGCCCAGCGCCAGCGCATAGATGATGGCGCAGGCCTCAAAGCGCGTCTTGATGACGAAAAGGCGACCGAGCTTTCCGAACATTGTTATCCCCTGCGCCGCCGCGTCCTTCTCTGCGGGGACGGACGGCGCCATTTTACAACCACCAGTCAGCAATCATCGTGCCAGCCCCGGATTTCCGGGAAAGGGCAAGGTTAACCAGATGGTAACTGTAAAACGCGGCGACAGGTAAGGAAATCTGCGGGTCCCGATGTTCCAATGTGGGAGTAATCCCGCTGTGGCGTCAGGCCAGCGCACCAAGCTCCAGCGCATCGAGCAACCCGGCCCGCGCCGCGCGCACCGTGGCGGCAAGCGTTTCGGAGCCGAGATCGGCCGGGTCGATCTGTTCGGGCCAGAGCCGGGCGATCGTGGCCTCGATCCGGTCGGCCTTGGCCTCGTCCAGCAGGAAGCGCGGATCGACCGTGGCGGGATCGGCGACCACGCGCAGCCGCAGGCAGGCGGGGCCGCCGCCGTTGGCCATCGATTGCCGCACGTCCACCGGCAACACGCGGCGGATCGGGCCGTTGCCGGCCAGCATCCCGTCCAGCCAGCCGCGCACGGCGGGATTCTCCCAGGCCTCCAGCGGGATCACCAGCCCCATGTCGCCATCGGGCAGCGTCAGCAACTGCGCGTTGAACAGATAGCTGCGGATCGCGTCGGCCAGGCTGACCGCGGCGGCCGGCACGATCACGATCTCCGCCTCGGGCAGCTTCGCGCGGATCGCGGCGTAGGCGCCTTCGGGATCGGCGAAGGCCTGTTCGTGGGTGAACAGCACGCGTTCGTTGGCAACGGCAACCACGTCGTTGTGGAAGGCGCCGGCGGCGATTGCCTCGGGCGCCTGCTCGATGAACAGCGTGCGCTCGGGATCGAGCCCGTGCAGGCGCGCCACCGCGCGGCTCGCCTGTTCGTGCTGGCGCGCCGGAAACGCGCCGCCGGTGCGGCCATAGACGAAGATCTCGATGCCGGGCGCGTCGTGCCGCGCGGCCATGCGCATGTGGTTGGCCGCGCCCTCATCGCCGAAGCACGGCGGAACCGCGCCATGGAGCGCGAAGTGGGCCTTATCGGCAAAGGCGAGCGCGAGCTGGCGCGCGGTATCGGGCCATTCCTGCGAGCGGTGGAGCATCGTCACGAGGTTGGCGGGGGTGAGGTGGCAGCGGCCGTCGGCGGTATCGGGCGCGGGGCTGACGGTGGCGGCGTTGGCGGTCCACATCGACGAGGCCGACCACGCCGCCGCGCGCAGCCGCCGCTGCGCCGGATCGCCTTCGTCGATCGCGGTCAGGCCCATCGCGTCCAGCAGCGCCGGATTGGGCCGGGGCAGCGGCGCGAAGAAGCCCTGCGCCAGCCCCAGCGCCAGGTTGTGCCGCATCTTGCCCACCCCCTGCAGCGCGGCGGCGCGGGGATAGGAGACATCGCCGGCATGGCTGGCCGAAGCGAGGTTGCCAAGGCTCAGCCCCGCGTAGTTGTGGCTCGGGCCGACGATGCCGTCGAAGTTGATTTCCACCAGTTTCACGGGAGACTCCGTCCTGACCTTAGCGTTCCACATGCCAGATCATGTCGCCCTCGCGCACGTCGAGCGCGGCGGCGGCCATGGGATCGAGCGTCACCCCGTCGCTATCCTCGCCGATTTCCGCGAAGGTGCAGCGGAAAGTGGAGAGGTGGCCGGTGGCGGCGAGCGCCTTCCTGGGATTGTCGGGCGGGCAGACCCGCGCCACTTGCACGTGGCGCGCCTCGGCGATCGATTTCACCCGGTCGGTGCGCGCGGTCATCGTCGGGCCGCCATCGAAGATGTCGAAATAGCCTTCGTTGGCAAAGCCTTCGCCTTCCAGCATGCGCATCGCGGCACGGCCGGAGGGGTGGGGCAGGCCGATCGCGCTGCGCGCCGAATCGGGCAGCATCGCGATATAGACCGGATGCTTGGGCATCAGATCGGCGATGAACTGGTTGCCGTTGATGGCGTTGAAGTAATCGGCTTCCTGGAAGCTCATGCCGAAGAAGCGCCCGGCCACGCCATCCCAGAACGGCGATCCGCCGCGTTCGTCGATGATGCCGCGCAGTTCGGCCAGGATGCGGTCGGAAAAGCGCGCGCGGTGCATGGCGATGAACAGGTAGCGGCTGCGCGCCAGCAGCATGCCGAGGCCACCCGCGCGCTCGGACGGGTGCAGGAACAGCCCGCCGACCTCGCTCGACCCTTCGAGGTCGGTGACGAGGTTGAGCATTTCGGCGCGGAAGGTGCGGCCCAGTTCCTTGGAATGCTGGGTCAGCGTGGCCATGCGGTACGAATAGAACGGCCATTGCAGCCCGACCCGCGTGAACAGCTGCGCGGTGCCGCGCACTTCGCCGGTCTCGATGTCCTCCAGCACCAGCACGAACAGCTCGTCGCCGCCCGTTTCCTCGGTGCCATAGGCTTCGGCCGAGCGGTCGAGCTTGGCCTGCAGCGCCTTGCGGTCGGGCGGCAGGTTGGTGAAGCCGCCGCCGGTCAGCTTGGCCATCTCGTACAAGTGCTGGAGGTCCTGCGCGCTGGCGGCGCGGATACGGTGCGTCATGACGGTCAGTTGCCTCCGGAAAGCCGGTGAAGGACCAGCGCGGACAGGGCCGCGCGTTCCGCCAGCGAGGATACGATCAGGAATTCGTCGGGCGAATGGATCGCGCCACCACGCACGCCCATCGTGTCCACCACCGGCACGCCCAGCGCGGCGATGTTGTTGCCATCGCAGACCCCGCCCGAACTCTGCCAGCGGATCGGCTGCCCCAGCGCCGCGCCGCAATCGCGGACCAGCCCGAACAACGCCTCCGCCGGGGGATCGAGCGACTTGGGCGGGCGCGAAAGGCCGCCGTGGAGATGAATGGAGACGTCATGCTCGCGCTCGATCTCAGCGATCAGGCCGCGCAACGCCACGGTGAAGCGTTCGGCGTCGGTCATCGCGCGCGGGCGGATGTTGAAGCGCAGCACCGCGTGATCGGGCACCACGTTGTTGGCCGAGCCGCCGTCGATCCGCGCCGGATTGACCGAAAGCGTGGCCGTTTCCATGTGCTTGAGCCGCAAGGCGAGATCGGCCGCCGCGACGATCGCGTTGCGCCCGTCCTGCGGGTTGCGCCCGGCGTGGGCGGATCGTCCGGTGACGATCAGCGAGAAGTTGCCGCTGCCCGCGCGGGCGCCGGCCAGCGTGCCATCGGGCAGGGCAGAGGGTTCGTAGGTCAGCGCCGCCGCCTTGCCGCGCGCCAGTTCCGCGATCAGCCCGGCGGAGGCGAGGCTGCCCGTCTCCTCGTCCGAGTTGATCATCACGTCATAGCCGACGCCGGCGGCCGCCACGCTGGTCTCGAACGCGGCGAGCGCGGCAAGGATCACCGCGATCCCGCCTTTCATGTCGGCGACGCCGGGGCCGTTGAGCGTCTCGTCGTCCAGCCAGCGCTGTTGCTGGAAGGCGTGGGTGGCCGGAAACACGGTGTCCATGTGCCCGGTCAGCAGATAGCGCCGCGCGGCTTGCGGGCGGACCGAGAGCACGAAATGCGCGCCGTGGCCCACTTCTTCCTCGCGCCCGTCCGCCGCGATGGCGGTCACGCGCGCGGGTTCAACCTTGCGGATTTCTCCCGGCAGATCGGAAAAGGCCTCCGCCAGCAAATCCCACTGCCGCGCCAGACCATCCAGATTGCGCGTGCCGGTGTTGACCGCGCTCCACGCCTGCACTTGCGAAAGCATGGCGTCGGCGTTGAACCGGCCGACGAGATCGCGTTCTGTCGCTGAAAGCTGTTGCATATGTAACCGGTGTAGCCGCTGCCGCGCGCGGGGTGAACCCCCGTTGGCAGAGGACCGCGCCGGTTACAATTGGTTCCGTCTCCGGCGGACTATGGCCGCCACTCTTCTCCGCCTAGGCTCTGCGACCGGTGAACAACTGGACGAGGCCCACGATGATCGCCAGCACCAGCACCACGTGGATCAGGCCGGCGGTGATCTTGAACACGAACACGCCCAGCAGCCACAGAACGAGCAGCACGACGGCGATGGTCATCAGCATGATTGGCATCCTTTCCGGGTTGCGGCCGGCGCATCCTTTTGGGGATGCGCGGCGCTTTCCTGTTGCGATGCCCATCTACGCGGAACCGTCGCTTTGGTTCCTGGTTACGTAACGATCAGGCCCCGGCTTTGACCGCGAAGGACCACGCCGTTTCGGCGAGCGGCGTGACCCGTTCCGACATCTGCCGGGCATGCGCGCTGGAAGCGGTGCCATCGATCACGCGCTTCTTGATGCCCTGGATGATCCCGGCCAGGCGGAAGAAGTTGTACGCGAAGTACCAGTTCAGATCGGGCACGCCATCGCGCCCGGTGGCGGCGCAATAGCGTTCGACGATTTCGTCCAGTTCGGGAATGCCCAGCGCCTTGCGATCAAGGTCCATCACGCCCGACCGGCCACCGTTCTCGGTGACCCAGGCCAGTGCGACATAGGTGAAATCGGCCAGCGGATCGCCCAGCGTGGACAGTTCCCAGTCCAGCACGGCGGCGACGCGGGCCTCGGTGGGCGCGAAGATCATGTTGTCGATGCGGTAATCGCCGTGGACCACCGACGTGCGCGTCTGTTCGGGCAACGTGGCGGGGAGCCAGGCGATCAGCCGCTCCATCACGTCCATGTGTTCGGTCTCGGCCAGCTTGTACTGCTTGGTCCAGCGATCGACCTGCCGGCCGAAGTAGTTGCCGGGCTTGCCGAAATCCGAAAGCCCCGCCGCCTCGATGTCCGCGCTGTGCAGCGCTGCCAGCGTGTCGATCATGGCGTGATAGGTCTGGCGGCGGAAAGCGGGCGTGGCGCCGGGCATGGCGCCATCCCAGATCGTGCGGCCTTCGACCATGCCCATCACGTAGAACATCGATCCGACCACCGAATCGTCGGTGCACAGGCCATATTGCGGCGCCACCGGGAACCCGGTCTTCGCCAGCCCGGCCTGGACGCGGTGTTCGCGATCGACCGCGTGCGCGGAGGGCAGCAGCTTGCCGAACGGCTTGCGCCGCAGCACGTAGCTGCCCGACGGCGCGTCGATGCGATAGGTCGGGTTGGATTGCCCGCCCTTGAACTTGCGCACCGTCAGCGGGCCCTTGAAGCCTGCCACGTTGGCCGCGAACCATTCGGTCAGGCGGGCTTCGTCGAGCCGGTCGGCCCCTTCGGGCACGACCGTTCCGGTAAAGGCGGCCTGGGCGTCGATCGGGGCCGGATCGCTCATTGGTCGAACACGATCACCGAACGGGCGGAATGGCCCTGCTTCATTTTCTCGAAGCCCTCGTTGATCCCTTCCAGCGGGATGCGCTCGGCAATGATCGTGTCGAGATCGAGCAGGCCGCGCATGTAGAAATCGACCAGGCGCGGCAGGTCCACCGGGAAGCGGTTCATGCCCATGATCGCGCCTTGCAGCTTCTTGCCCGAAAGCAGGTCCATCGCCGGCAGGGCGACCGCGTGGTTCAGCGGCATCATGCCCAGGATCGTGGCGGTGCCGCCGCGGCGCAGCGACTTGACCGCGAGTTCGCCCGAGGCCGGCCGTCCCACCGCCTCGATCGCGTGATCGACGCCGCCCTTGGTCAGTTCGAGGATCTGCTTGGCCGCATCGGGGGCCATGGCGTCGACCACGTCGGTCGCGCCCAGCTTCTTCGCCAGTTCGCGTTTTTCCGGCATCGGATCGGCGGCAATGATCCGCCCCGCGCCGGCGATCTTCGCGGCGTTGACGGTGGCAAGGCCCACGCCGCCGCAGCCGACCACGGCCACGGTTTCGCCCGGCGTCACCTTGCAGGCGTTGAACACCGCGCCGGCGCCGGTGGTCACCGCGCAGCCGATCACCGCCGCGCGATCGAGCGGCATGTCCGGATTGATCGCCACGCAGGCGTGTTCGTGCACCAGCATCATTTCCGCGAAGGCGGACAGGTTGAGCATCTGGTTGACCGTGCTGCCATCGCTGGCCCGCGTCAGGCGCGGGGCTTCGCCGGCGCCCCGGCGCGTATCGCCGCCCAGGCACAGCGCCATGCGGCCGGTGACGCAGAATTCGCAGTGCCCGCAGAAGGCGGACAGGCAGGTGACGACCGCATCGCCCTTCTTCACGGTGCGGACTTCGCTGCCCACGGCCTCGACGATGCCGGCCGCTTCATGGCCCGGCACGGCGGGCAGCGGGTGGGGATAGGTGCCTTCGATGAAATGGAGGTCCGAATGGCACAGGCCGCAGGCCGCCGTGCGGATCAGCACCTCATGCGGGCCGGGCTTGGCAATGGCGAGCCGGTCGATTTCCAGCGGCTGGCCGGGCTTTTCGAGAATGGCGGCTTTCATGGTTCTTGTTCCTTTGCGTTCCCCATCGGGACGGAGCAGGGCGGGCGTTTGCGGCGGAGTGCCCGATCGGCCCACCCCCAACCCCTCCCGCACGCGGGAGGGGGGAGTTGGCGCCAGAGAGGCCTAGCGCGCCACGCCCAGATCGCCCGAGCTGAAGCCGCGATCGCCCTGCGGGCCTTCCGCGTGGCGGGCGAACTCGATGCGCGCGATGGCGCGGTTGTGGACTTCGTCCGGGCCATCCGCCAGCCGCAGCGTGCGCATGTGGGCATAGCTTTCGGCCAGGCCGAAGTCTTCGGAAACGCCGCCGCCGCCGTGCGCCTGGATCGCGTCGTCGATGATGCGCAGCGCCATGTTGGGGGCCTGCACCTTGATCATCGCGATTTCCAGCGCGGCCGCCTTGTTGCCCACCTTGTCCATCATGTCCGCCGCCTTCAGGCAGAGCAGGCGGGTCATGTCGATGTCGATGCGGGCCTGCGCGATGCGCTGCTCCCAGATCGAATGTTCGGACACGCGCTTGCCGAAGGCGACGCGCGATTGCAGCCGCTTGGCCATCTTGGCGATGGCTTCTTCCGCCACGCCGATCGTGCGCATGCAGTGGTGGATGCGGCCCGGCCCGAGGCGGCCTTGCGCGATTTCGAACCCGCGTCCTTCGCCCAGCAGGATGTTCGACGCCGGAATGCGCACGTTGTCGAGCCGGATTTCCATGTGGCCGTGCGGCGCGTCGTCATAGCCGAACACCGGCAGGAAGCGCTCGATCGTCACGCCCGGCGCATCCAGCGGCATCAGCACCATCGACTGCTGCTGGTGGCGCTTCGCCTCGAAATCGGTCTTGCCCATGACGATGGCGATCTTGCAGCGCGGATCGCCCGCGCCCGAGGACCACCACTTGCGTCCGTTGATGACGTATTCATCGCCTTCGCGGCGGATCGAGGTTTCGATATTGGTGGCGTCGGACGAGGCGACCTGCGGCTCAGTCATCAGGAAGGCGGAACGGATTTCGCCGTTCATCAAGGGCTTGAGCCATTCGTCCTTCTGTTCGCGGGTGCCATAGCGGTGCAGCACTTCCATGTTGCCGGTATCGGGCGCGGAGCAGTTGAAGGTTTCGCTGGCCCAGCCCACGCGGCCCATTTCCTCGGCGCAGAGCGCGTATTCGAGGTTGGTGAGGCCGGGGCCTTCGAAGGCGAAGCTGTCGTCCACATGGGCACGGCCGGACTGCGGCGGCATGAACAGGTTCCAGATGCCCTGCGCCTTGGCGCGGGCCTTTTCCTCTTCCAGGACCTGGATCACTTTCCAGCGTTCGCCGCTGTTCTTCTCGGCCTTGAACTCCGCGTTGCGCGGGCGGACATGGCCCTCGATGAACTGGCGTACGCGGTCACGCCAATAGACCTGGCGTTCTGTGGGGTCGAAATCCATCTGTCCTCTCCTTGCGTCCGGGAAGAATTCACCGGGCATCGGGCGAATTCAAGCGAAAACTAACTGTGCGGTTAAAGCGGGCCTTGATCCGGAGCAAAACCGGTTCCGGGGGGCTTCAGGCCCGAGCGTCAGGGATGCAGTCCTCCCGCGTCGGGATCGCTCTGCGCCAGCTTGTCGAGCAGGGCGAGCCGCGCTTCGTGGGCGGCGCGGTCGATCGGAAAGCGCAGCGCGATCAGGGCGGTGGCCACGGCGAGCAGGGCGGTGCAGACGGCATAGGCAAGGCTCAGCTTGTCTATCACCACCGCGGGCACCGCATCGGGCCGGGCGTTGGGCTGCAACTGCGCATAGCTGAGCAGCAGCCCGGCGGCGAAGATGCCCAGCCCGGTCGCGCACTTGGACGCCAGGAACGCCCCGGCCGACAGCGTGCCTTCCGACCGGCGCCCGGTCTGTTCCTCCGACGCTTCCACCACGTCGGCCACCATCGACCACAGCGCGATCGAGGAAGTCACCATGAACATGTTGGCCAGCAGCGTGCAGATGAACATCGCCACCAGCGCCCGCGTGCTGCCGTCCGCCGCCCAGAGATCGAAATAGCGCAGCAGCAGCGGGCCGACCCAGAACAGCATGCCCAGCGGCGCGGTGGCGGCCACCGCGCCCGCCTTGCCCCAGCGTCGCTGCGCCGGTCCCGCGAGCAGCGAGGCGCCGATCACGCTGCCGAACAGCACCACGGGATAAATCTGCAGCGCGGTGGGCGTGAAGCGCCAGACATAGAGATACAGGTAGTTCGACAGCGCGAACGTGATGCCCTGGCTGGTCATGGCGCAGGCGATGCCCGCCATCACCACCAGGCAGGCGGGGTGCGAGAAGCTTTCGCGGATTTCGCCCAGCGAACCGAGCAGTCCCTTGCCGGATGAGGCCTGTTGCGGCGGCCAGCCGGCGATGGTGCGATGGAGGCCGACGGCCGAACCCAGCACGCAGCCGGCCATCAGGATTGCCCCCGCGATGCCGAACGCGCGATAGCCTTCGCGCGCCAGCATCGCGTTGGGCAGGAACACGCCATAGGCCAGCAGCAGCATCAGCAGGCCCCCGCCCCAGGCGAAGACGAAGCGGAAGCGGGTCAGGCGGGTGCGCTCGTCGTAATCGCGGCTGATTTCCGCAACCAGCGCGGCAGAGGGCACTTCGCAGGCCGCGACCAGCCCGCGCACGAAAATGGCCGAGACCAGCAGCGTGGCGAAGCTGGGCGCGCCGGTGGGCGACCACAGCAGGACCCACGCGATTCCCAGCGGGATCGGGGCGAGATAGAGGAACGGCAGGCGACGGCCGAAGCGCGTGCGCGTGCGATCGCTGGCATGGCCCACCAGCGGATCGACCAGCCCGTCGAACACCAGCGCGATCAGCAGCGCCAGGCTGACGAGCCGGGCGTCCATGCCCAGCACCTGGTTGTAGAACAGCAGCAGGAAGGTGGAGAAGCCGTTGTCCTTGATCCCGTAGGCCACGCTGCCGAGCCCGGCGAATGTTGCGGTTCGCGTCGGAACGCGGCCTTCTATCGGGATCACGCCGGCTGCCCGGCGTCTGCCATCTGCTGCAGGGCATCGAACATGCCCGGCATGGAGGGATCCCAGCTGTGCCGCGGGCCGATGGTGATGCCGCCATCGACGATCAGCGAGGTGCCGGTGACGAAGCCGGCGGCTTCGCTGGCCAGGAACAGCACGGCGTCGGCGATGTCGTCCGGCTGGCCGCCGCGCGCCACCGGCTGCGCGCTTTGCGACATCATCGCGATCGCGCCCTTGGCCTGCGCTTCGAGTTCGGCAGGCATTTCCAGCGAACGGGTGAAGATGTTGGTGTTGATGAAGCCCGGCTGCACCGCGTTGACGCGGATCTGGTGCTTGGCGAGGTCCGCCGCCGCGCACTTGGTCAGGTGCAGCACGCCGGCCTTCGCGACGGCATAGGCGGTGGGCGAATAGCCCGGCCCGACCGCCGCGACCGAGGAGGTGTTGACGATCGCCGCGCCCTTGCGGCCGATCATGTGCGGCACCGCGTAGCGGATGCCGAACGCCACCGAGCGCAGCAGCAGGTCCATCGTGCGGTCCCAGCCGGCCGGCTCGATCTCCTCGATCGGGGCGCGGTCGCCGCCCGCGCCGGCATTGTTGAACACCACGTCGATCCCGCCGGTTTCGCCGGCGGCGCGATCCATCAGCGCCTTGATGTCCTCCGTCCGGGTCACGTCGCACCGCGCGGTGGCGATGCTGCCGTTGGTGGTCGCCGCCAGTGCGGCAAGGCCTTGCTCGTCGATGTCCGCCGCATAGACGCGGGTGCCTTCGGAGGCGAACTTGAGCGCGGTGGCGCGGCCGATTCCCGAGGCGGCACCCGTGACGACAACGGTCTTTCCTTCGAAGCGCATGGTTCTCTCCCGGCCCGGTCGGGCCTGTGTTCTGGACCCTGTTCCGGTCTGTCTGTTTGGCCGGAAGCTTAGGCGCGAATGGGTCTTCGTCAATGCCTTGGCGCTTGACGCTACGGCATCCTCGCATCGCGCAAACCCTTGGAAATCCGCGCTTGCGCAAGCGCGGCGACTCGCCTTAACCTTGCGATTAAGAGAGGAGCCCGATGATGTCTGATCCGGACCATTTCCGTCAGGAAATCCGCGCGTGGCTGGAAGCCAACTGCCCGCCGGAAATGCGCGAGCCCGTGCGCGACGAAGGCGATGTGTGCTGGGGCGGGCGGCGCTTCCAGTTCAAGAACGCGGCGCAGAAGACCTGGCTCGAACGCTGCGTGGCCAAGGGCTATACCGTGCCCGATTGGCCCAAGGCCTATGGCGGCGCGGGCCTGTCGCCGGCCGAGGCGAAAGTCTGGCGCGAGGAATGCGCCCGCATCGGCGCGCGCCCGCCGCTGTCGAGCTTCGGCATCTGGATGCTGGGGCCGGCGCTGCTCAAGTTCGGCACCGAAGAGCAGAAGGTCCACTACCTGGGCCAGATCGCGCGCGGCGAAATCCGCTGGTGCCAGGGCTATTCCGAGCCCGGATCGGGTTCCGACCTCGTCTCGCTCCAGACTTTCGGCGAGGATCAGGGCGACCACTGGGTGGTCAACGGCCAGAAGATCTGGACCAGCTATGCCGACAAGGCCGACTGGATCTTCTGTCTGGTCCGCACGGACAAGACCAACAAGTACCAGGGCATTTCCTTCCTGCTGTTCGACATGGAAAGCCCCGGCGTCACCACCAAGCCGATCAAGCTGATTTCGGGCAGTTCGCCGTTCTGCGAGACGTTCTTCGACAACGTGAAGGTGCCCAAGGCGCAGATCGTCGGCCAGCTCAACCGCGGCTGGGACGTGGCGAAATACCTCCTGGGCCACGAGCGCGAGATGATCTCGGGCGCGGGCGGCAGCGACCGGCTGACCACGATCGGCGCGGTGATCGCGCGGAACGGGCTGGAAGACCCGATCCTGCGCGCCGAACTGGCGCAGTTCGACGTCGATGCGCTGGCCTATACCGCGATGGGCGAGAAGTTCCTGGACGAGATCAAGGTGGGCAAGGCGCATCCCGCGCAGCCCAACATGATGAAGTATGCCGGCACCGAGCTGAACAAGCGCCGGCACGAACTGCTCATGGCGGCGGGTGGCAGCACCGCGCTGGAATGGGAAAGCGAGGCCACCAGCGGCGGCACGCCGGCGCGATCGTGGCTGCGCACCAAGGCGAACTCGATCGAGGGCGGCACCAGCGAGGTCATGCTCAACGTGATCGCCAAGCGCATCCTGGACCTTCCGGGGGCCTGAGCCCACCCGCGAGCCCTCTCCCCTTGAGGGGAGAGGGTTGGGAGAGGGGGCCGTCCTCCCAGCACACCGTTCACGGGCCGGCGCGAGAGACAGCCCCTCTCCCCGGCCCTCTCCCCTGAAGGGGAGAGGGAGACAAGAATGCCGCTGTACCATACCGAAGACCAGGCGATGCTCGCCGAAACCGTCACCGGCTTCATGGCCGACGAAGGCGGGATCAAGCAGCAGCTGCGCCACTGGCGCGACACCAACTGCCCCGACGGGTTCGGCCATGCGCTGTGGAAGCAGTTCGCCGAGCTGGGCCTGACCGGCATTCTCGCCGCCGAAGTTGATGGCGGGCTGGCGATGGGCCATGTCGAGGCGGGCATCGTGCTCACCGAAATCGGCCGGAACCTCACCCCGTCGCCGTTCCTGACCACGGCGGTCATGGGCGTGACCGCGCTGTCCGCCGGATCGGACGAATTGCGCGGCCGCTGGCTGCCGGGCGTGATCGCGGGCGAGACGGTGCTGGCCGTGGCGATCGACGAAGGCCCCAAGCACCGCCCCGAACGGATCGCCTGCCGCGCCGAGAAGGCGGGCAACGGCTTCCGCCTTTCGGGCCGCAAGGACTTCGTGGTCCACGGCGCGTCGGCCGATGCCCTGATCGTGGCCGCGCGCACCTCGGGCAGCGACGGCGATGCCGATGGCGTGACTCTGTTCGCGGTGCCCAAGGATGCCGCGGGCGTGCGGCATGACGTGGTGCGGCTGGTCGACAGCGCGATGGCGAGCCACGTCACGTTCGATAACGTGGAGCTGGATGGCGATTGCGTGATCGGCGAGGTCGATGGCGGGCGCGCCCTGCTGAACCGGGTGCTCAATGCCGGCCGCGTGGGTGCGGCGGCGGAACAGACCGGCGTCGCTTCCGGCGCGTTCGACATCACCACGGCCTATCTCAAGACGCGCAAGCAGTTCGGCCAGCTGATCGGGGAGTTCCAGGCGCTGCAGCACCGCGCCGCGCATCTCTATTCGGAAATCGAGATTGCCGAGGCCGCCGTGATCAAGGCGCAGCAACTGCTCGATGCCGGTTCGGACAAGGCGGAGCTGATGGTCGCCGTGGCCAAGGCCAAGGCGGGCAAGGTCTGCAACCTGGCGGTGCGCGAAGGCGTGCAGATGCACGGCGGCGTGGGCATGACCGACGAGTTCGACATCGGCCTCTACATGAAGCGCGACCGCGCGCTGTCGGAATTCACCGGCGATCCGTTCTACCATGCCGAGCGCGTGGCGAAGCTGAGCGGATATTGACCCTGATTGCCCTTCCCGTGCGGAAAGAAAGCGAAAGGCACTGACATGGATTTCAGCAAGCTGTTCAGCCTTGAAGGCCGCGTGGCGGTGATTACCGGCGGATCGCGGGGGATCGGCCGGATGCTGGCCGAGGGGTTCCTCGCCGCCGGCTGCGCAAAGGTCTACATCACCGCGCGCAAGGCGGCCGTGGTGGAGGAAACCGCCCGCGAACTGGGCGATCGCGTGATCGCGCTGCCGGGCGACATCTCCACGCTCGCCGGGATCGAGGCGCTGGCCGAGGATCTGGCGAAGCTGGAGCCCAAGATCGATATCCTGGTCAACAACGCCGGCGTGGCGTGGGGCGCGGATTTCGAGGACTTCCCGGAAGGCGGCTGGGACAAGGTGATGAACCTCAACGTCAAGACGCCGTTCTTCCTCACGCAGAAGCTGCACGGGCTGCTCAAGGCGGCCGCGTCGGCGGGGCAACCGGCCAAGGTCATCAACATCGCCTCGATCGACGGGATGCGGATCAACCCGTGGGAAACCTACAGCTATCAGGCGTCGAAGGCGGCGGTGGTCCACCTGACCCGGCGCATGGCGGCGCGGCTGATCAAGGACAACATCGTCGTCTCGTGCATCGCGCCCGGCGCCTACCCTTCGGAAATGAACAAGGTGGCGGCGCGCAAGCCGGAGGAATCGGCGCGCGGCATCCCGTCCGGCCGGATCGGCGGCACCGAGGATATCGCCGGCGGCGCGATCTATCTGGCCAGCCGCGCGGGCGACTACGTGGTCGGCACGACGATCCCGATCGACGGCGGCATCGTCAATGCCTGGATCCCGAGCGAATTCGTCGATCCTTCGGGGCACTGAGGCCGATCGCCGGCAGGTTGCCCGCCTGCCGGCATCCCGGCCCTATCCCCGCATCAATTCGCGGACGAAGCCGATCAGCCCGGTCTGGCGCGCGCGCTTCATGCGTTCGGCGGCGAGGATCTGCTTCACCTTGTCGAAGCAGCTCTGGATGTCATCGTTGACCACGACATAGTCGTAGCCGTCCCAGTGGCTGATTTCGGCCTGGGCGCGGGCCATGCGGCTGGCGATCACCTCGGCGCTGTCGGTGCCGCGCCCCGTCAGGCGGCGGTGCAATTCGTCCAGGCTGGGGGGCAGGATGAACACGCGCACCACATCGGTTTCCGCCTTCTGGTAAAGCTGCTGCGTGCCCTGCCAGTCGATGTCGAACAGGAAATCGCGCCCTTCCTTCAGGCCCGCCCGGATCTGCGCCTTGGGCGTGCCATAGCTGTTGCCGAAGACATGCGCCCATTCGTAGAACGCGCTTTCCTCCACCATGCGGTCGAATTCGGGCTGGCTGACGAAGTAGTAATCCTTGCCGTCGACTTCGCCCGTCCGCATCGGGCGGGTGGTGACGGACACCGACATCGCGATCTCGTCGTCCTCGTCCAGCAGCTTGCGCGCGATCGTCGTCTTGCCCGCGCCCGATGGCGATGACAGGATGAACATCAGCCCCCTGCGATGGAGCGTATCCGTGGTATGCGTGGTGTTATCGGCCATGCGTGCTAGTGGCGCATGGACAAGGCGGTGGTCAAGGCCGTGGTCAGGGTCGTGGTCAGGGTCGTGGTCAGGGTCGTGGTCAGGGTCGTGACTGGGCGGCGAGCCGCTGGCGGGAGCAAGGGATGGACATTCAGAGGCTCGATCACGTGCAACTGGCCATGCCGCCGGGCGGAGAGGACCGCGCGCGGGCGTTCTACCGCGACGTGCTGGGCATTCGTGAAGTGCCCAAGCCGCCGCATCTGGCGAAGCTGGGCGGCTGCTGGTTCGAACGCGATGCCGTCAAGGTCCACCTCGGCGTCGATCCCGACTTCCGCGCGGTGCATAAAGCCCACGCCGCGTTCATCGTGGCGCATCTTGGCGATCTGGTGCGAAAGCTGGAGCATGCCGGCTGCTCCGTGATCCGCGACGAGGCATCGCGCGATGGCTACCAGCACGCCTATGTCGACGACCCGTTCGGCAACCGGCTGGAACTGATGGAGCTTTCGGCCCGGTTTCGCTGACGGCTGCGGGCGGACCGCCGGGCTATTCCTTCGCGCCCTTTTTCGCCTTCGCATCCACGGCCGCCTCGCCTTCCGCCTTCGCGGATTTGCCGTGCCGGCGATCGTACAGCGTCTTGGCCAGCAGGCCGCCGCCGACCATGATCGCGCCCGGCACCGACCGGGTGGCGACGCGCGCCAGCGCGGTGCCGATCAGCGTTTCGCCCATGGTGCGGCCGCGGATGATCTTCTTCGCCCTGGCCGTGCCGGTCTTGTTGCCCAGCAGCCCGCGTTCCACCCCGCGCCGCAGCAGCGCGCCGCCGGCGCGCAGCGCGATGTCGGCCAGGATGAGGTTGGTCATCGCGTTGGTGCTGGGGCCGGGGATGCTGGGGCCAGTACTCTTGAGGCCGGCATTCTTGGTACCGTCGGCGGTCTCATCGCGCGCCGCTTCGGCGACCTTTCCCGCCGCTTTCCGCGCGATACGCGCGGGCTTGATCTTCGCCAGCTTGTCCCTGATCGTCATGCCTTGCCCTTCGGTAGTCCCGCCGGGGCCGACATCCTGCGGCAGGCCCCGCCGCTATTTCTTGCGGCCGAAATCCACCGTCACCACGTTGGACCCGTCCTCGTTGCGTTCAACGGCCGGGCCGTCCGCCTGTTCCGGCGAATCGTTCTCCGCGCTTTCGTGCGGTTCGTCGTCGCTGTCGGCGATCGCCTGGAACTGGAGGCCGAAATCCACCGCCGGATCGACAAAGGCGGTGATCGCGCTGAACGGGATATCCAGCATGGCGGGCACCTGGTTGAAGCTGAGCCCCACGCTGAACCGGTCGCTTTCCACCTTCAGGTCCCAGAACTTGTTCTGGAGCACGATCGTCATCTCGTCGGGGAAGCGCTCCTTCAGGCGCGCCGGGATCGAGACGCCGGGCGCCTGGGTCTTGAAGGTGATATAGAAATGGTGGTTGCCGGGCAGCGAGCCGCCAGAGGCTTCCACTTCGCCCAGCACGCGGCCGACGACGGCGCGCAGGGCCTCCTGCACGATCTCGTCATAGGGGATCAGGCTGTCGGGCGTATCGTTCATCGTCGCCACAACTGGCCTTGGCCGCCCGCGCGGTCAAGAGGGCATGTCTCCACGCGGCCTTGTTGCGCGCAAAGATTGATTCTCGTTCGCACCCGCCTATAGGCGGCGCAGTTGAGTCCGCCTCGGATACGCAGGCCCAGACAGCACAGGACCAAACCATGCAGCAGTCCCGTACCGGATCGGTCGCGCGCAAGACGGCGGAAACCGACATCGCGGTTTCGGTCAACCTCGACGGCACGGGCGCCTATGACGTGTCCACCGGCATCGGTTTCCTCGATCACATGGTCGAACAGTTCTCGCGCCATTCGCTGATCGACGTGACGATGCGCGTGGCAGGCGACCTGCACGTGGACCAGCACCACACCACCGAGGACAGCGCCATCGCGCTGGGCCAGGCGATCACCCAGGCGCTGGGCGACAAGAAGGGCATCGCCCGCTACGGCACCGCCTATTCGCCGATGGACGAGGCGCTGTGCCGCGTCGCGCTCGACATTTCGGGGCGGCCGGTGCTGGTGTGGAAAGCCGCGTTCACCCAGCCGCGCCTGGGCGAGATGGACACCGAGCTGTTCGAGCACTGGTTCCAGTCGGTCAGCCAGGCGGCCGGCATCACGCTGCACATCGAATCGCTCTACGGTTCGAACAACCACCACATCATCGAAGGCATCTACAAGGGCTTCGCCCGCGCCATGCGGCAGGCCGTGGAAATCGATCCGCGCAAGGGCGATGCGGTGCCTTCCACCAAGGGCATCCTCGGTGGCTGACCCCGCTGCCATGGCTTTCCGGAGCCTGCCCACCCCGCTGCGACTAGCGCCGCCTGCGGTGACGCAAGTCTCGCTCCCCTCCCGCTTGCGGGAGGGGCTGCCCCTTATTCTCCCCTCCCGCTTGCGGGAGGGGCTGGGGGTGGGAAGGGCACCAACGTCCGACAAGGTCTGGCGGAGTGTCGCGCATGGCTGAAGTGCTCGCGCTGGTCGATTACGGCGCCGGCAACCTGCGGTCGGTGGCCAACGCGCTGAAGGCGGCGGGGGCGGAAGGCGTTGCGGTGACCGCCGATCCCGACGTGGTGCGGGCGGCGGACCGCATCGTGCTGCCCGGCGTGGGCGCGTTCAAGGCCTGCATCGAGGCGCTGGAGGCGGTGCCGGGGCTGGTCGCGGCGATGCGCGAGCGCGTGCTGGTGGGCGGCGCGCCGTTCCTGGGCATCTGCGTGGGGATGCAACTGCTGGCCGATCGCGGCGTGGAGCACGGCGTGACGCCGGGGCTGGGCTGGATCGGCGGCGAGGTCCGCCTGATCGAGCCGACCGATCCCGCGATCAAGGTGCCGCACATGGGCTGGAACGACGTGGCCCCCGCGCACCATGCCGGCGCGCCTTCGGCCGGCCTGATCGAGCCCGGCGAAGCCTATTTCCTGCATTCGTACCACTTCGTGCCCGAGGCGGGGGCGGACGTGGCGGCAATGACCGACCATGGCGGCGGGATCGTCGCCGCCGTTGCGCGCGAGAATATCCTGGGGGTGCAGTTCCACCCCGAAAAGAGCCAGTCCTACGGGCTGGAACTGCTGGCCCGTTTTCTGGAATGGAAACCCTGACATGATTGTCTTTCCCGCCATCGACCTCAAGGCCGGGCAGGTCGTCCGCCTCGCCGAAGGCGATATGGACCGGGCCACCGTCTATGGCGACGACCCGGCGGCCCAGGCGCTGCTGTTCGCCGAAGCCGGCGCGATGCACCTGCATGTCGTCGATCTCGACGGTTCGTTCGCCGGCCGCGCCGAAAACCGCGAGGCGGTGGAAGGCATTCTCGAAGCCTTTCCTGGCCACATCCAGCTTGGCGGCGGCATCCGCACGCGCGAGGCGGTGGCGGGCTGGTTCGACCTGGGCGTGAGCCGCGTGGTCATGGGCACCGCCGCGTTGAAAGACCCGGAATTCGTCAAGGACATGGCGAAGGAGTTCCCCGGCGGCATCGTGGTGGCGGTGGACGCGCGCGACGGCATGGTCGCGACCGAGGGCTGGGCCGATGTTTCCGACGTTTCGGTGGTCGATCTCGCCCGCCGGTTCGAAGACGCGGGCGTCGCCAGCCTGCTGTTCACCGACATCGGCCGCGACGGGCTGCTCAAGGGCGTGAACATCGAGGCCACGGTGGACCTGGCCCGCCGTGTGGACATTCCCGTGATCGCCAGCGGTGGGGTGAAGGGGCTGGACGACATCCACGTCCTGACGCTCCACGCCGAGGACGGGATCGAGGGCGTGATTACGGGCCGCGCGCTCTATGACGGGCGGCTGGACCTGCGCGCCGCGTTGCAGATGGCGGCGAAGGGCTGATCGATGACCGTCCGCGTCCGCGTCATCCCCTGCCTTGATGTGCGCGATGGGCGCGTGGTCAAGGGCGTCAACTTCGTCGACCTGCGCGATGCGGGCGATCCGGTCGAGCAGGCGCGCGCCTATGACAAGGCCGGGGCGGACGAGCTGTGCTTCCTCGACATTTCGGCCAGCCACGAAGGGCGCGGCACGCTGCTCGACGTGGTCGCGCGCACGGCCGAGGTCTGCTTCATGCCGCTGACCGTGGGCGGGGGCGTGCGCAGCGCCGAGGACGCGCGCGCGCTGCTGCTGGCGGGGGCGGACAAGGTCGCGGTCAATTCCGCCGCCGTCGCCCGGCCCGAACTGGTGGCGGACATCGCCCAGCGCTTCGGCGCGCAATGCGTGGTCGGATCGGTCGATGCGCGGCGCGTGGCGCCGGGGAAGTGGGAAATCTTCACCCACGGCGGCCGCAAGCCGACCGGGATCGACGCGCTGGACCACGCGGTGCGCCTGGCCGAACTGGGCGCCGGCGAACTGCTTGTCACCTCGATGGATGGGGACGGCACGCAGCAGGGCTATGATCTCGAACTGACGCGGACGATCGCCGATGCTGTCAGCGTTCCCGTAGTGGCCAGCGGCGGTGTGGGCGCGCTCGACCACCTCGTCGCCGGGGTGACCGAGGGCCACGCCAGCGCGGTGCTGGCGGCCTCGATCTTCCACTTCGGCACGCATTCCATCGCCGAGGCGCATGCCGCGCTGCGGGCGGCGGGCCTGCCGGCGCGAGCCTGACGCGGTTTAGGGCCTCTTGACCCGGCGGCCCGGCCGCTCCATCCCCCGCGCCATGGACCACGCCACCACTCTCGCGCGCCTGGAAGCGACCATCGCGGCGCGGCGCACCGCCGATCCCGCGGCCAGCTATGTCGCCAAGCTCCACGCGCGGGGGCTGGGCAAGATCGCGCAGAAGGTGGGCGAGGAAGCGACCGAGACGGTGATCGCCGCGCTATCGGGCAGCGCCGACGAGCTGACCGGCGAAGCGGCGGACCTGCTGTTCCACCTCCTGGTCCTGCTGGGCGCGCGGGACGTGCCGCTGGCCGCCGTGCTGGCGGAACTGGACCGGCGCGAGGGCGTTTCCGGCATCGCCGAAAAGGCCAGTCGCCCGACGGAGTAAGCGCCGGAGTAAGCGACCTCGAAAGACCCGCCATTCCGACAAGAAACGCCAAGAGGAGAGCCGGCCATGGCCGTTGACGCCACCCTGCCCTATGATGACCAGAACGTGTTCGCGAAGATCCTGCGGGGCGAGATCCCGTCGCGCAAGGTCTATGAGGACGAATGGGCGCTGGCGTTCCACGACATCAACCCGCAAGCGCCGCTGCACATCCTGGTGATCCCCAAGGGTGCCTACGTGAGCTGGGACGATTTCTCGGCCAAGGCGTCCGACGCGGAGATCGGCGGCTTCGTGCGCGCCGTGGGCACGGTGGCGCGCGAGGCGGGGGTGATCGAGCCGGGCTATCGCCTGCTCGCCAACGTGGGGCCGGACAGCCACCAGGAAGTGCCGCACCTGCACGTCCACCTTTTCGCCGGCCGTCCGCTGGGGCCGATGCTGGTGACGCGCTGAGCGGGCGAGGGCGTCGCGGGGGCGTTTTCGGGTTCCGTCCTTCGGTTCGCCTGATGCTTAACAAAGTTCGCCGCACGACCTTGCCCTTCGACTCGTCGCACGGCTAGAAGCGGACCGCCCATGCTTCCGCCCGCGCCGCCTTCCGGCCGTTTCGACGGCGCCGTCCATCTTTTCCCGGTCCGCGTCTATTTCGAGGACACGGACCTGTCGGGCGTGGTCTATCACGCCAACTACCTGCGCTGGTTCGAACGCGCCCGGTCCGACATGCTGCGCTGCCTGGGCATCGACCAGCGCGGCGCGCACGACGCGGGCGAGGGCGCCTATGCCGTGACCGACCTTGCGATCCGCTATCTCCGGCCCGCCCGGCTGGACGATGCCGTGCTGGTGCGCAGCGCGGTTTCCGATATTTCCCCCGCGACCTGCCGGATCGTCCAGCGTGCGTTCAGGGAAGACGCGCTCTTGTCCCAGGCGACCGTGCGTGTCGCCTTCGTTGCGCCCAATGGCCGGCCCCGCCGCCAGCCGCGCGCGTGGGTCGATGCGTTCCACACTGTCCTCGTTGCTCCATCCGAAGCGACCTCATCCGAACAGGAAGGCCCGATTTCCGCATGATGCTCGAAGTTCTCGCCAGCGGCGCCGCCGGCGCGCCGACCCAGCTCAATCCGGTGAAGCTGTTCCTCGATGCCGACATCGTGGTGAAGGCGGTGATGGGCGGGCTGGTGCTCGCCAGCGTCTGGGTGTGGACGATCATCGTCGGGTTCCGGCTCAAGATGGGCCGCGTCCAGCGCCAGTGCGACAAGTACGAGCGCGAGTTCTGGGACGCGCACGACATCGACGCGTTCCAGAAGGAGAACGGCAAGCGCGATGTGGCCTCGGCCCGCGTCGTCAATGCCGCGCTGGGCGAATGGCGCCGGTCCACCTCGGGCCGGGCGATCGACCGCGAGGGTACGCGCCAGCGGCTCAGCCTGGCGCTGGAAGGCGCGGTGACGGCGGAAAGCGACGCGCTGGCCGGGCGGCTGAACTTTCTGGCCACGGTCGGTTCGGTGGCGCCGTTCGTGGGCCTGTTCGGAACCGTGTGGGGCGTGATGGACAGCTTCTTCAACATCGGCGCGCAGCAGAATTCCTCGCTGGCGGTGGTCGCGCCGGGTATTTCCGAAGCGCTGCTGGCCACCGCGATCGGCCTGTTCGCGGCGATTCCGGCGGTCGTCGCCTACAACCGCTTCTCGCACCGGGTGAACCGGTTCGAAGCGCGGCTGTTCCGCTTTGCCGACCGCTTCCAGGCGACGCTGAGCCGCGAGCTGGAGCAATAGCCGATGGCGATGAACCTTTCGGCGGGCGGCGGCGGGCGGCGCGGCCGGCGCGGGCGGGGCCGGGGCGGCCCGATGTCCGAAATCAACGTCACCCCGCTGGTCGACGTGATGCTGGTGCTGCTGATCATCTTCATGGTCACCGCGCCGATGCTGACCGCCGGCGTGCCGATCGACCTGCCCGACAGCAAGGCCGAAGCGCTGAAGGAAGAGCAGGACGAGATCACCGTGTCGATGGACGCGGACGGGCGCATCTTCCTGGGCGATCAGGAACTGGCCCCCGGCGAACTGGGCGACCGGCTGATGACCATGCGCCCGGCCGAAGGCGTGGGCAAGCCGCCGCTGGTGACGCTGCGTGCGGACCGCGGGCTTGATTACGGCCGCGTGATGGCGGTGATGGGCGAGCTGAACAACGCCGGGTTCAAGTCGATCTCGCTGGTCACCAACGGTTCAGCGGCCACGCCATAGGCGCTGTTGACGATGCGCGATCCCTCCGCACCGGGCCTCTCGAAGGAAGAAGGCATCGCCCTGGCGATCGCGGTGGCGGCGCATGCCGCACTGATCGTGGCGCTGACGCTGTCGCCACCGGGCAAGAAGCTGCAGCCGCCGCCCGAGCGCATGACGGTGACGTTCTCGGACGAGATCGCCGACAAGTCGACCTCGCCCGATCCCAAGGCGCAGGCCGCGCCCGATGTCGCGCCCGCGCTGGGAGAGCCGCAGCCCGCGCAGGAAGCGCAGCCGGAGCCACAGCCGGAACCCCAGCCGGCGCCGCAACCTCAGCCCAAGCCGCAGCCTCAGCCCAAACCGCAGCCCGTGGCGCCACAGCCGCGCCCGGCACCGCCGAAACCGGTGCCCCGGCCCGTGCCACCCCGCCCGGCACCGCCCCGCCCGGCGCCCCCAAAGCCCGCGCCCCCGAAACCTGCGCCACAGGCTCGTCCCGCCCCGCCTCGCCCGCAGGCCGCGCCCGCCCGCGCCGGTGACGACCGTCCGCGCCGCCGCCCCGATGCGCCGGCGGGCGGCAGCTTCGTCGGCAGCGATTTCCTCAAGGGCGTGGCCGGCGCGACCACGCCCGGCACCGCGCACACGCCGCCCGCCGCCACGATCGGGCCGGAGGTGAAGGCGTCGCTCTCCAGCGCGATCTCGCGCCAGGTCAAGCCACACTGGACCGCGCCGCAGGGGGCCGACGCGGACCAACTCGTCACGGTCCTGGCCTGGGATCTCAATCCCGATGGCTCGCTGGCCGGGCGTCCGCGCGTCGTCCAGCAATCCGGCATCACCGATGCCAACCGCCCGCAGGCGCAGCGCCATGCCGAAATGGCGATCCGCGCGGTGCAGCTTGCGGCGCCTTTCAACCTCCCCGCACAATACTACAATGGCTGGAAGCGCATCGCGCAGTTCCGCTTCGACAGGAAATTGTCCCAATGACCTCGCGCCAGACCGTCCTTCTGTTCAGCCTTGCCCTGCTGCCGCTCGGCATCGCCGCGCCGGCTTTCGCGCAGGCGCAATTGCTGCCCCCCTCGGCTGCCCCGACTCCGGCGACCCCCGCCGCGCCGCATGACGATGGCGGCCTGACCGGCTCGGTCACCGATGACAATGCCTGGCAGGACCTTGGCATCGCCATCCCCACCTTCGCCACCGACCAGGCGGTGCCGACCTCGGCCGATGGCGGGAACACCGCCGCGCTGGGCAAGAACCTGGCGCGGGTGATCTACAACGATCTCAAGAACAACGGCCTGTTCAAGCCGGTGGGGCCGGACGCGCTGCCGGCGATCGAGTTCGCGCAAGTGACCGCGCCCGCGTTCGACGGCTGGCGCGGGCGTTCGGCCGAAATGCTGGTACAGGGCTTCGTCAAGGGCAACCCGGACGGCCGCCTGACCGTGGGCTGCTATCTCTATGACGTGCAGCTGGGCAGCGAGCTGGGCCGGCAGGGCTATATCGTGAAGCCCGAGGAATGGCGCCGCGCCGCGCACAAGTGCGCCGACATGGTCTATTCGCGGCTGTCCGGCGAAAGCCCGTTCTTCGACAGCAAGATCGCCTATATCGCCGAAACCGGGCCGAAGGACCATCGCCGCAAGCAGCTGGCGATCATGGATTCGGACGGTGCGAACCACCGCTTCATCACCAACGGGCAGGCCACCGCGCTGACCCCGCGCTATTCGCCCGATTACCGCCAGATCGTCTATCTCAGCTATCTGAACGGCGCGCCGCGCATCTACATCTACGATATCGGCACCGGGCAGCAGCGGCTGGTGACGCAGAGCACCAATCCCACCTTCGCGCCGCGCTGGTCGCCCGATGGCAAGTGGATCCTCTATTCGATGGCCACGGGCGGCAACACCAACATCTATCGCGTCTCGGCGAACGGCGGCCCATCGCAGCAGCTGACCAACACCCCCGGCATCAACGTGGGCGGCAGCTATTCGCCCGATGGCAGCAAGATCGTGTTCGAAAGCGACCGTTCGGGCGGCCAGCAGATCTATGTGATGAACGCGGACGGATCGAACCAGAAGCGCATCAGTTTCTTCGGGGGCCGGGCGGCGACGCCCGAATGGAGCCCGCGCGGCGATCAGATCGCCTTCACGCACATCGCGGGGAACTTCCGCATCGCGGTGATGAGCCCCAACGGCACCGGCCTGCGCGACCTGACCGACAGCTGGCAGGACGAGGCGCCCACCTGGTCGCCCAATGGCCGCATCATCCAGTTCTTCCGCACCGAGCGGAACAGTGGCCGTACCGGCATCTGGCAGGTCGACCTGACCGGCCGCAACGAGCGCAAGCTCAACACCCCTGTTGACGGATCGGACCCGGCCTGGGGGCCGGTGCTGCCGTAACGGAACGCAACGGGCCGCAGGGGGTTGTATCAAGGCGCTTTCCGTCGCACTTTTCTCTCGCTCCATCGTACCTACTGCCAAACATTTGCGTTCGTCCCGCTTTTCCTCCCCCGTACCCTCTCTTGCACAAGGAGAATGCTGTGCATCGCAAGATCCTGCTCACCAGCGCCCTGGTCACCAGCCTGACGCTCGCCGCCTGCGCGCCCAAGGCGCCGAAGGAACTGCCGCCGGCCCCGACCACGACGACCACCACCACCACGCCCCCGGTAACGACGCCGGCTGGCCCGACGCCGGGCAGCCAGGAGGATTTCGTGGCCTCGGTGACGTCCGACACGATCCATTTCGACACCGATCGCTACAACGTCGACGTGCAGTCGCAGGCCATTCTGCAAAGCCAGGCGCAGTGGCTGGCGCGCTATCCCGACAAGAAGATCACCATCGAAGGGCATTGCGACGAACGGGGCACGCGCGATTACAACATCGCGCTGGGCGAACGCCGCGCCAATGCCGCCAAGAACTACCTGACCAGCGTGGGCATCGATGCTTCGCGCATCACCACGGTCAGCTATGGCAAGGAACGCCCGATCGCGCTGGGTTCGGACGAGGAAAGCTGGGCCAAGAACCGTCGCGCGGTGACCGTGACGGTGCAGTAAGCCGTTTCCTGCGTGTGCTGCCGCGACCCATCGCGGCGGCGGCATAAAATGGCTTCCCAACAACGGCTGTCCCGGGGCATGGCTTGACAAGCCTTGCCCCGGGACGTTGCTTTTGGAGGGGGCGCGGCAAGCGGGAGGCCGTGGCGTGCGTGGAGATGCAGGTATGATCCGGAAGCTTCTGGCATTTGCCCTGTTCCTGCTGGCGCCATCGCTGGCGGGGCCGGCCGTGGCGGCCGCGCCGCCGCCGCGCTGCGATGCCGACGTCGCCAGCGACCGGGTGGCGCTCGTGGTCGGCAACCGTCGCTACCTCGATCAGCGCTGGGAGCAGCTCGACAATGCCCGATCGGATTCGCGGCAGGTCTGCGCCGCTTTTGCCGCCAGCGGCTTCCGCGTGATCCTGCTGGAGGACGCCTCGCGCGATGATCTTGCCGCTGCCGTCGCCCTGTTCGGCGATCTGGCGGCGAAGGCCGAAACCGCGGTCTTCTATTTCGCCGGGCACGGCTTCGAATATGCGGGCGACAACTACCTTGTGCCGTCCGATGCGCCCACCGAGACCAGCCGCGCCAACTTGCGCGGCCTGTTCGTCAATCTGGCCGAGCCGTTGGCCGCCGCCAACCGCGCGAAGCATCCCGTCGCCTTCCTCGATGCCTGCCGCAGCCGCGCCGCGATCGTGCGCGTCGTCGACGCGGACGAAAAGGGGCCAGACGGACCGCCCGGCTTTATCGGCCTGCCCGACCGGTTCGGCGGGGTGGTGTTCTATTCCACCGCGCGCGGCAGCGTCGCCTATGACGCGCGGCCCTTTCCCACGGGCACCAACAGCCCCTTCGCCAGCGCCGTGGTCGAATGGCTGGCCACGCCCGGCGTGAACCTGACGGACTACATCGGCTTCGTGATGGAAGACGTGAAGTCCGGCACCGAGCGGTTCCCTTACGGGGTGCAGAGCCCGATTCCCTATGGCCAGTTGCCGGACCAGAACCGGTTCTACCTGCGCCGCGCGGCGGCGGTCGCGCCCGCGCCGGCCGCCGCCCTGCCCACCGCCGCGCCCGCCGCCCCGTCCGCGATGGCCGAGGCCCGCGCGGCGATCGCGGCCATTACGCCCGACGATCTGGCGCGCGAGGACGGACCGATCCTGGCAGCCCGCGTCCTCAAGCGGGCGCGCCCCGAACAGATTGCCGCGCTGGCCGGCAGCGGCGACGAGCTGGCGCAGTATGTCTATGGCACGATGCTCTACCTCGGTCTGGGCGTGCCGCGCGATCCCGTTGCCGCGCGGGGCTTTCTGGCCGATGCGGCGCGCAGCGGAAATCCGGCGGTGCTGACCGTCTATGCCTATTTCCTGCAATTCCTGGGCGATCGCCCGGGGGACCGCGCGGAAGCCCTGCGCGTCTATGCCCAGGCGGCGGAGGCGGGCTATGCCAAGGCGCAGTCGAACCTCGCCTACATGCTCTATACCGCTCCCCCGCCCGAACAGGACCGGGCGCGGGCGATGGCCCTGTGGCGGGCCGCGGCCGGGGCGGACTATCCCTATGCCGCCTATGCGCTGGGGTACTACGGCGGCGAACGCGATGCGGCGCGGACGCGGCTGGCGGCGCTGGCCGCCGCCGGCAGCCGTTCGGCCGACAACTGGCTATGCCAGCTTGAAGCCGGCACCGCGCCCGAGCAGAAGCCAGAGACGGTCTTCGCCAACTGCCTGCGCGCGGCACAGGACAACCGGCCGGTGGCCATGGCCGCCACGGCCTGGCTCTATGCCACCGGGAAGGGGGTTGCCGTATCGGCAAAGGAAGCCAAATACTGGGCGCGGCTGGCGCGCAATTCGCTGAGCCCTTCCGATGCCCAGCTGGGCACCTATCTGGACTGGTACGAAAAGAAGAAGTGATGGCCCGTCAACGACGATCGGTGGATTGGGGTTTCCCGCGCTGGCGCGGGTATGGCGCCGCGAGCGAGGCGGCGACCGTGCGCCTTTGCGACCGCGCCGGGTGCGAGGAAAAGGGCGATTGCCCCGCGCCCAAATCGCCCAACAGCCCGGATCGCTGGTATTTCTGCGAAAAGCACGCGGCCGAATACAACGCCGGCTGGAACTATTTCGAAGGGCTGGACAAGGAAGAGGCCGAACAGCGCGAGCAGTCCGAGCGCGCCACGGGCGAGGCCTATCGCCAGTCCGCGTGGAGCCAGTGGGGCGGATCGGGCGACGGCACCCGCAGCCGCGACGAATTGCGCGCACTGGAAGTGCTGGGGCTGGACCCGGACGCCGATTTCGAAACGGTGAAGAAGGCCTGGCGCGCCAAGGCCAAGGAAGTCCACCCCGACGTGCGGCCGGGCGATGCCGAAGCCGCCAAGGCTTTCCACGCCCTGCAACTCTCCTACGAAGTGCTGCGCGCGGCCGAGGAACGGCGGGAGTGGCGGGGGTAGGGGCCTCTCGTTTCACGCTTCCGCGCGAACCCGAAAGCTCCGGTCAGCCCAGTTCCGCGTCCAGCAGTTCGCCCACGCGCGCCGCGTCGGGGAAGCCTTCCGCGATCCAGCGCGCTTCCACGGCGCGCAGGATGCGCGCCACGTCCGGCCCCTTGCCGACGCCGCGCGCCACGATCTCGCCGCCCTTGAGCGGGAAGCGGGGCACCTCCCAGCCGGTGAGTGGCGTGGTGGTGGCGCCCGCCAGCAGCAGCCGGTCCAGCGCTTCCTCACGCCCCAGGCGATAGGCAAGGCCGCGCGGATCGGACACCGCGCCGTCGCGCGCCGCCGCCGTGGCCAGCCGCTTGCGCTGGGCGATCGACAGGCGCAGCCGTGCCGCCACCTGTTCGGCCATGGGCGGATCGGCGGGGAGGAGCGCGGCCAGCCGGCGCAGGGCGTCGGGAGCCAGCCCTTCGCGCCGTTCGCTGGCGATCAGCGCTTCGAGACTGTCGAGGCCGGCCATGGTCGCTTCCGGCAACACTTGCGCCAGCACGCCCAGCTCCGCCATGCGCCGCACTGTGGGCGCGGGATCGGGCAGGCCGAGCAGGGTGAGCAGTTCCCAGCCGATGCGCTCGCGCGAAAGGCCCTTCATCCCCGCCGCCAGCGCCGCGCAGGCGCGTTCCGCCTCGGCATCGGCGGGCAGCGTACCGAAGCGCGCCTGGAAGCGGAAATAGCGCAGGATGCGCAGGTAATCCTCGCGGATGCGCTGCTCCGCCTCCCCGATGAAGCGGACGTGGCGCGCGGCCAGATCGTCGAGCCCGCCGAAGAAATCGGTGACGGCCAGCGTGCGCGGATCGGCATAGAGCGCGTTGATCGTGAAATCGCGCCGTGCCGCGTCCTCGCGCCATGCGGTGGAGAAGGCGACCGTGGCGTGGCGGCCGTCGGTGGAAACGTCGCGCCGCAGCGTGGTGATCTCCACCCCGCCTTCGGGCAGCAGCGCGGTGACGGTGCCATGGGCGATGCCGGTGGGAATGGTGCGGATGCCGGCCGCTTCCAGCCGCGCCACGGTTTCCTGCGGCACGAGCTGGGTCGCCATGTCGATGTCCTTGACCGGCGCGCCCAGCAGCGTGTCGCGTACCGCGCCGCCGACATAGCGGCAGTTGCCCTGCTCCAGCGGATCGAGCGCGGCGACCAGCGCGGCGAGATCCGCGCGCTGCGTCCACGGGGCGGCGGGCAGGTGGCCGGTCATGACCCCCACGCGATCCGGCGCGAGAGGTTGGCGATGATCCCGGCGGTCACGCCCCAGATGCGATGCTGGTGCCACATGATTTCAAGGTAGGCGCGTTCGATGCCTTCGTGGAAGGCGGTCTTGCGGACCTGGTTGGCGGGATCGAGCACGTAGCCGAACGGCGGCTCGAACCACTCGGCCACTTCGTTGGGGTTGGGCTCCAGCGCCAGCCCTTCGGGCACGACCGCGAGGACGGGCGTGATGTGGTACCCGGTGCCGGTGCGGAAGGTATCGGTGGCGCCGATCACGGTCACGTGGCGGCGGTGCAGGCCCAGCTCCTCCTCCGCCTCGCGCAGCGCGGCCTCGATCGGGGTTTCGCCCGGTTCCAGCTTGCCGCCCGGAAACGCCGCCTGCCCCGGGTGCGCGCGCATGTGCGAGGGGCGGTGGGTAACCAGCACACCAGGCCCATCGGGATGGTCCCGCCGGTCTGTCACGGCGATCAGCACGGCGGCGTCGCGCAGCGCGCGGTCACTGGGCGCGCGCCAGTCGCTGTAGAGGTCGTCGAGCGCGCGGCTATGGCCGTCGGCGTAGAGCGCGGTCAGCCGGTCGAGCAGCGGTGCGTTCATGCGGCGGGCACCAGCGGGAAACGCGCGCCCATGCTTTCTACCGCGAGTGCGCCGTCTCCGGAGACCGCCAGCGCGTGGTCGATCAGCTGGCCATACGTGCTGCGGTTGAGCCGCGCTTCCGCGCCGTGGCGCACCGTGAGGTAGAACGCGGGGACATCGGCGGTGCCCGCCACGCGCAGCGGATGCTCCGGCCCCGCCAGCACCACGTCGTCGGTGTTGAGCCGGAAGGCCAGCACCGGCCGGTTTCCATCGTCCTCGTGCCGTACCTGCATGTCGGTGGCGACGAACGCCGCGTCCTCGATTTCAATGGACAGCTTCTCGAACGGGGTGACCAGCCAGTGCCCGCCGTCCGCTTCCCGCCGCAGCAGGCCGGAAAAGGCGCGGACCATGGCCGGGCGGCGGATCGGCGATCCTTCGTGGAACCACGTCCCGTCCGCCGCGATCCGCATGTGGCTGTCGCCCGTGCGTTCGGGTGCCCACTGGTCGAGCGGGGGCAACCGGCGTTCGGCGTGGGCCTCGGCCAGTTCCGCGAGCGACATGGCCGCGAGTTCGGGGGGCGGGGTATAGGGCATCGCGATTCCGATGCCAGATCGGATCAGCCGCGCCAAGGCCCCAGCATGCCTTCCGCCGGCAGCACGGCCGGATTGGCGGTGCGGCACAGCAGGCGGTGCTGCTCGTAGGGGCCGGGCAGGCGCCAGCCGCCGGTGTGGGCGTTGGCGAAGCCGAAGAACCGGCCGTAGTATTCCGGGTCGCCGATCATTACCTGCGGCAGCGGCGCGCGCGGATCGATCGCGGTCAGGCTGGCGGTGACGAGCGCCTGGCCATAGCCCTTGCCCTGCAGCGCGGGCATGACCGCCACCGGGCCGACCATGATCATCGGATGCGCGCGGCCGGCGGCATCGTTCAACGCCACCGGCCAGCACTGGATCGTGCCCGCCAGCATGTCGTCATCGTCGAGCGCGGCGAACGACAGGCCCGGCAGCCATTCGGTGCCCTCGCGCACCTTGTACGCGGTGCGCTGGCGGCGTTCCGGCTCGAAGGCGGCATCGAGCAACTGCTCGACCAGAGCGGGATCGACGTCGGCAAGAGGAATGATCTTGGACACGGGATGGTGGTGCCTTTGCGGCGGAACGGACAGGGAAGCGGCCGATAGCCCCCCGTTGCCCCCGCTGCAAGCACTGGCGGGGCCTGCCACGCGGGGGCCGGCCCTCAGCTTTCCGCGAAGGCGAACGGTTCGGCCGCGCGGCGATAGTCGTCGGGCAGGATCTCGCGGCCGATCGGCGGTTCGGCGCGCGCGGTGCACAGCGCGCGGTTGCACAGGCGGCAGGTGACGCCGATGGGCGTGGCGGCTACACCCTGCGGATCGGCGCCGGCGCCATAGACCAGTTTCGCGGCGTGTTCGGCGGCGCAGGCGAGCGCGATGGCGCGGGTGGTCCGGGGCCGTTCGTGCCCGCCGCCGCCCGAAACCACCGTCCGCGCGATCGAGAAGAAGCGCTGGCCGTCGGGCAGTTCCAGCCATTGCGTGACGATCTCGCCCGGCGTGCGGAACGCGGTATGGACGTTCCACAGCGGGCAGCCGCCGCCATGCGCGGCAAAGGGAAAGCCCGCGCCGTCCAGCCGTTTGGAAACGTTGCCCGCCGCGTCCACGCGCAGGAAGAAGAACGGCACGCGTTCCTGCCCCGGCCGGCCCAGCGTGGTCAGGCGGTGCGCGACCTGTTCGAAGCTGGCCCCGAACAGGCCGGACAGCGCCTCGATGTCGTAGCGCCGGGCCTCCACCGCGCGGGCGAACCGGTCATAGGGCATGACCAGCGCGGCGGCGGCATAGCCCGCTAGGGCGCGCCGCACGAGGTTGGCGGCGGTGGGGCTGGCGAAGCTTTCGCCCCGGATGATCGCCGCAATCTCGGGCCGCAGCGCGGTATAGGCGATGTGCAGCGCGATGTTGTAGGCGCGGCTGGCCGGCGGCAGCGTATCGTCGAGCAGCAACTGTTCGTTGTGCCGATCATAGCGGCGGATCGCGTCCATCATCACGTCGGGCGGAAGGAGGCGCACGCGCACGCCCTGCTGGCGCAGCCATTCCGCGCCGCCGCCGGCACGCTCGATCTCGGCGGCGAGTTCCTCCGCCTTCGAATCGAGCGTGGGGAAGTAGTTGCGCCGCGCGGCCACGAAGCGCCGCGCCTCGCCCACCGGGTCCGCCGCCGGATCGCTGCTGCCCTGGCCGCGCTGCGCCGCCAGCGCCTGTTGCTCGCGCAGGTAGGCGCCGTGCAAGCGCAGCATGGCCTCGGTCACGCCGGGGAAGTTGGTGGCGACATCGGCTACTTCCAGCGCGGGCAGGTCGATATCGGCGAAGATCGGATCGCGCAGCGCATCGCCCAGCCGCCGCGCGTAATCGTCGCGCTCGTCGGCGGCGAGGTCCGCCATGTCGAGCTTGTAGGCGCGGGCGAGGCGCAGCAGCAGGTCGGCGGTCAGCGGGCGCTGGTTGCGTTCCAGCAGGGCGATGTAGCTGGGGGAAATGCCCAGTTCCTCGGCCATGGCCTGCTGGGTGAGGCCCAGTTCGCGGCGCAGGCGCTTGATGCGCGGCCCCAGGTAGAGCGGGCGGGCGGGGGATTTGGCGGAAGGGGGCATGCTGGCCATGCGTGGCATCCTGTCATGCCTGTACAACTTTACAACTGAAATCTGTAAAGTTTGACAAAAAGACCGCGCGCGCGGTTCCGCGGGCCGATTCGGCCGCCTATCCCGGCCTCAAGCACAGACGCATGACGCGGAAGGGAATCGGATACCATGACCTACCACCAGACCATCGTCGAAGCCGGCAAGGCGATCGGCCCGTTTCAGCAGACCTGGGATGGCATCGAACCGGAATCGGTCGCGCGGATGCGCCTCCAGAACCGCTTCCACACCGGTCTCGACATCGCCCGCTATACCGCGAAGATCATGCGCCGCGACATGGCCGCCTATGACGCCGATCCCGCGAACTACACGCAGTCGCTGGGGTGCTGGCACGGCTTCATCGGCCAGCAGAAGATGATCTCCATCAAGAAGCACTTCGGCACCACCAAGGGCCGCTACCTCTACCTCTCGGGCTGGATGGTCGCCGCGTTGCGCAGCGAGTTCGGCCCGCTGCCCGATCAGTCGATGCACGAGAAGACCAGCGTTCCCGCGCTGATCGAGGAACTCTACACCTTCCTGAAGCAGGCGGACGCGCGCGAGCTGGGCATGCTGTTCCGCGATCTGGATGCGGCGAAGGCCGCGGGCGACGCGGTCAACACCCACCGCCTGCTGCACAAGATCGACGATTTCGAAACCCACGTCGTGCCGATCATCGCCGATATCGACGCCGGCTTCGGCAATGCCGAGGCGACCTACCTGCTGGCCAAGAAGTTCATCGAGGCGGGCGCCTGCTGCATCCAGATCGAGAACCAGGTTTCGGACGAGAAGCAGTGCGGCCACCAGGACGGCAAGGTCACCGTTCCGCACGAGGACTTCCTCGCGAAGATCCGCGCCGTCCGCTACGCCTTCATGGAACTGGGCGTCGATGACGGGATCATCGTGGCGCGCACCGATTCGCTGGGCGCGGGCCTGACCAAGCAGATCGCCTTCGTCCGCGAACCGGGCGACATCGCCGACCAGTACAACAGCTTCCTCGATTGCGAGGAGGTCGATACCGCCAACCTCGGCCACGGCGATGTCCTCATCACCCGCGATGGCAAGCTGATGAAGCCGAAGCGCCTGCCTTCCAACCTTTACCAGTTCCGTCCGGGAACCGGCGAGGATCGCTGCGTGCTCGATTGCATCACCTCGCTCCAGAACGGCGCGGACCTGCTGTGGATCGAAACCGAAAAGCCGCACATCGGCCAGATCGGCGGCATGGTCAGCCGTATCCGCGAGGTGATCCCCAACGCCAAGCTGGTCTATAACAACTCGCCCAGCTTCAACTGGACGCTGAACTTCCGCCAGCAGGTGTTCGATGCCTGGGAAGCGGCCGGCAAGGACGTTTCCGCCTATGACCGGGCGCGGCTGATGAGCGTGGACTATGACGGCACCGAGCTGGGCGTCGAGGCCGACGAGCGCATCCGCACCTTCCAGAAGGACGCGGCGCGCGAGGCGGGCATCTTCCACCACCTGATCACGCTGCCGACCTATCACACGGCCGCGCTCAGCACCGACAACCTTGCCAAGCGCTATTTCGGCGAAGAGGGCATGCTGGGCTACGTCAAGCAGGTCCAGCGCGAGGAAATCCGCCAGGGCATCGCCTGCGTGAAGCACCAGAACATGGCCGGCTCCGACATCGGCGACGACCACAAGGAATACTTCGCCGGGGAAGCCGCGCTCAAGGCCGGCGGCGCCCACAACACGATGAACCAGTTCGCCGCCTGACGCGGCGGAGGGAAGCAGTTCGCCGCCTGAGCGGCGGCGAAGACAAAGCAATCCTCGCGGCAATCACGCCCCGAAGATCCAAGAAGGAGACCCACCATGGCTGAACCTGCACGTGCCCGCGCGGTCCTCTCGACCGAGGACTTCAAGCTGATCCGCGAAGCCGTACTGCACTACCTGAAGGCGATCGAGGACCAGCCGGAATCGGTGAAGTTCTCGAACCTCTACCACCGGCTCGGCAGCGCGATGGGGCGCTGATCCCGCAAGGAACTTTCCTGGGGAGGAAAGCTGGCCCGCCACGCCGCCCGCGTGGCGGGCCTTCCCGTTTCTGGCCCCGTTTCTAGCCCCGTTTCTGGCGCGTTCTCCGCCCGTTTGTGGCGATCGCCATGCAAAAACCCCTCCGGACGGTGATCCGGAGGGGTCTCGGGAGGAAGCTCGGGAAGGGAAGGCGTCAATGCGCGTGGGCGCGGCCTTGCGGGAGGATGCCGAAAACGGCTTCCAGCAGGTCCTCGGCGATGGGCTTGAGGAACTGGCAGCCGGAAACATAGCCGTTCGTCCACACCACCTTGGCGTCGACCAGGATATTGGGCGGAATGCGCAGGCAGATGTCCGCGTTGGGGCTGAGTTCGGAATAGGTTTCGATCCGCGAACCGTGCGTGGAAATGTCCACGATCTTGCACAGCGCGCTGCCCAGCATGTCGCCGCTCACCTTGGCGTCGGCAGCCACCTGGGTGCGGCGCGCCTTGCGGCGCTGGCTCAAATCGACCTGTTGATATTCGGCAGAGACCATCGGTGTTGTTCCGCAAGATTGTGTTTAATGGGGATACACCAGGTCTGGCTAAGAAGTGGTTAAGAGCAGGCCGCGCGACGGCCTCGGAAAAGGCCTTTGTTTACCATTGCTTGCCCTGCCAGAGCGCCGCAAAGCCCGGTCGCTCGCGCTGGCGCCTGAACCATGTTCCGCAGGAATCGGCGTGGGCAAAGCCAGGCTTTGCCCGGCCCAAGCAAGCCTGCCCTTGATAAACTCAACTGATTAGGTAGATATAAGGCGTCCGGGCGACGCTTCCCTCTCCCTTCGCCGCCCGGACCGCGGCTTTTGATGGATGTCAGCTTGCTCCGCGTCACCAACGGCTAAAGCGCACGAACCCGGGCGACCTCGCCAGCTTCGTGTTCCGTGAACAGGAGAATGCGAATGTCGAGAGCAGCCCCGTCGTCACCATCCCCGTCCCGGTCCGCCCCCCTGGCGCGCATTCCGCGCCGCCGCGCCGTGCCGCCATTGCCCCATCCCTCATGGGCGCGTGGCGACAGCGGCGAAGGGCGTCCCCGACCGGCGGCGGTCACGGCGACCGACTTCTGGGACCGGCTCGGCCTGTGAGCCGTCCGGTCCCGGAAACGGGGTTTTGACACCAGATTGCGGATGGGTGACCAAAGGCAAGATGAAGACAGCGCTGATCATTCGCCACGTTCCCCACGAGGGGGTGGCGGGCTATCGAGACCCGATCGAGCAGGCGGGATACGCGGTCGACCGCATCGACGTGTCGGACCCGGCCTTTGGCTCGCTCGATCTGCGCGAACCCGACCTGCTCATCATGATGGGCGGCCCGATGGGTGTCTATGAACACGAAGCCCACCCCTGGATCCGCTGCCAGATGCGCCGGCTGGCGCTGCGGCTGGAAGCGGACCGGCCCACGCTGGGCGTTTGCTTCGGCGCGCAGATGATCGCCGCCGCCATGGGCTCGGACGTCTATCCCGGCGGCGCCAGGGAGGTGGGCTTCCACCCCGTCAGCGTCCATGCCGGGGACAGCCCGTTGCGCCATGTCGCAGGCGTGCCGGTGCTGCACTGGCACGGCGATACGTTCGATCTGCCCGAAGGCGTGGAACTGCTGGCGTCGAGCCACGTCTATCGCCACCAGGCGTTCCGGCGCGGGCGCAATCTGCTGGCGCTGCAATTCCACGCGGAAATGGGCGAAGACCCCCGCTTCGACGCCTGGATCGAACAGTCCCCGGACGATGTCGCGGCAGCCGGCCACAGCCCGGAAACGCTGCGCGCGGCGCACGAGGCGCACGGGCCGGACGCGGTTTCCGCCGGGCGCCGCATGATCGCGGAATGGCTGGACGCGCTCGATTGAGCGCCGCCCGGGGCCTTGCAGGGCCTCAGAAGATCGGATCGTATCCCGGCGGCACGTCGTCGATGCCGGAACCGCTGTCGGTCGATCCCGGCACGTGGATGCCGCATTCGGTCTTGTCCCAGCCCTTCCAGCGGCCCGATCGCGGGTCTTCGCCGGGCGCGACCTTGCTGGTGCAGGGCGCGCAGCCGATCGAGGGGTAGCCCAGCGCCACCAGCGGATGGCGTGGCAGGCCATGCCGGTCCATCCAGCCTTCGAGGTCGTCCTTGGTCCAGCTCGCCAGCGGATTGATCTTCAGGCGGCCCTGCGCGTCGGAATGATCGATCTCGAAGCGGGGCAGCCCCGCGCGCGTGGCGGACTGGAAGCCCTTGCGGCCGGTGATGGAGGCATCGAAGTGCAGCAGCGCCTTCGCCAGCGGCTGCACCTTGCGGATTTCGCAGCAGCCGTCCGGGTCCCACGACCAGCGCAGGCCGTTGTCGTCCTTCTTGGCGAGCACCTCGGCGTCCGGCTCCACGATCTGCAGCCCGGTCAGCCCCAGGTGCGCCACCAGTTCGTCGCGGTAGGCGACCGTTTCCGGGAAATGCTTGTGCGTTTCGAGGAACAGCACCGGCGTCGCCGGATCGATCTGCGCGATCAGGTGCAGCAGCACCGCGCTTTCCGCGCCGAAGCTGGACACGACGGCAAGATCGCCAGCCAGCCGGTCGCGCAGCACGCCCCGCAGCATGTCCTGCGTGTCGCTGCCGCGGAACAGGTTGTTCAGCCGGATCGCGTCGGTTTCGGTAAAGCGCGGCGCGGTGTCGATCAGATCGACGCGCCGGCCCTGCGCCCGGGAATCCTGCTTGCGCGCCGCCGTTTCCGCCATGTCAGGCCAGCCCGTGCCGCTTGGCCCAGATCGCCGCCCGGCCATCGACCGTTTTCTGGTAAACCTCGGGCCAGGTGGCCAGCGCCTTGTCCGCCGCTGCGCGATCGATCGCCTGGTTGGGCGCGAAGCTGTCGAAGCCGCAGCGGCGCATGTGCGAAAGCTGGTCCAGCAGGACGTCGCCCACCGCGCGCAGTTCGCCGGCATAGCCGTGTTCGCGCAGGATTCGCGCCGCCGAATAGCCACGCCCGTCGGTGTAGGCGGGGAAGTTCACTTCGACGAGGCTGAGCCGGCCAAGGTGCGGCAGCAGGATGCGCGCATCGTCGCCCGGTTCGATCCGCACGGCCGAGGCGTTGGTCTGTTCGGCGAAGGCGTCCACGGTCACGGCCGGATCGGCCACGGGTTCATCGTCGCGATAGCGCAGCGCGTTCTCAACCATAGATCGCCTCCTTGAACGGGGCCATGCCGATGCGGCGGTAGGTATCGAGGAAACGCTCCCCGTCGGTGCGCTGCGCGAGATAGACGTCGGTCGCCTTCTCCACCGCATCGACGATGCCGTCCTCGTTGAAGCCGGGGCCGGTGATCGTGCCGAGCGAGGTGTCCGCGCCTTCCGATCCGCCGAGCAGCAGCTGGTAGTTCTCCACGCCCTTGCGGTCCACGCCCAGGATGCCGATGTGGCCGGCGTGGTGGTGCCCGCAGGCGTTGATGCAGCCCGAAATCTTCAGCTTCAGCTCGCCCAGTTCGCGCTGGCGGCCCAGATCGGCGAAGCGTTCGCTGATCTTCTGCGCCACCGGGATCGAGCGGGCGTTGGCGAGGCTGCAATAATCGAGGCCGGGACAGGCGATGATGTCGCTGATCAGGTCCAGGTTGGCGCTGGCGAGGCCCGCCGCGTCCAGCTTCTGCCACAGCGCGTAGAGATCCGCCTTCTTCACGTGGGGCAGCACGATGTTCTGCGCGTGGGTCACGCGCAGTTCGTCGAACGAATGGGCCTTGGCGAGATCGGCCATCAGGCGGATCTGGTCGGCGCTGGCATCGCCCGGAATGCCGCCGGTGGGCTTCAGGCTGATGGTGACGATGGCATAGCCCGGCTGCTTGTGGGCGTGGACGTTCTGGTCCAGCCACAGCGCGAAATCGGGATCGCTGCGGTCGATGTCCCCGGACAGGCCCGTCTCGAAGCCAGGATCGGCGAAATAGCCCTTGATCCGCTCCAGTTCGGCCGGCGGCGGTTCCAGCCCCAGCGTCAGGATATGGGCGAATTCCTCTTCCACCTGGCGGCGGTATTCGTCCGCGCCGATCTCGTGGACCAGGATCTTGATCCGCGCCTTGTACTTGTTGTCGCGCCGGCCATAGCGGTTGTACACGCGCAGGCACGCTTCCAGGTAGCTGATCATCTGCAGCGGCGGCACGAAATCGCCGATCACCGGGGCGATCATCGGCGTGCGGCCCATGCCCCCGCCGACGTAGAACCGGCAGCCGATCTCGCCCGCTTCGTTCTTCACGATCTGGATGCCGATGTCGTGCAGCTTCATCGCCGCGCGATCGGTGTCGGACCCGATGATCGCGATCTTGAACTTGCGCGGCAGGTAATCGAATTCCGGATGGAACGTGGACCACTGGCGCAGAAGTTCGGCATAGGGGCGCGGGTCTTCCACCTCGTCGGCGGCCGCCCCGGCGAACTGGTCGGCGGTGGTGTTGCGGATGCAGTTGCCGCTGGTCTGGATCGCGTGCATTTCCACGCTGGCAAGGTCCGCCAGGATGTCGGCCGCGTCTTCCAGCTTGATCCAGTTGTACTGGATGTTCTGGCGCGTGGTGAAGTGACCATAGCCGCGGTCGTACTTGTCCGCGATATCACCCAGCATCCGCATTTGTGCGGAATTGAGCGTGCCATAGGGCACCGCCACGCGCAGCATGTAGGCGTGGAGCTGGAGGTAGAGGCCGTTCTTCAGGCGCAGCGGCTTGAACTGGTCCTCGGTCATTTCCCCGGCCAGGCGGCGGTTTACCTGATCGCGGAATTCCGCGACGCGGGCATCGACCATGGCCTGGTCGTACTGGTCATACTGGTACATGTCAGATCACCCAGTTGCCGGCGGCGGGGTCGGCGGGCTTGAGGGAAAGGTCGAGCCGCACGGTGGGACCGAGCGCGCGGATGCGTTCCTTGATATGCGCGGGGCGCACGCATTCGCCGGTCACGGCCGCGTCGATGGCGTAGGAGCCGACCACGCGCTGCGCGGCTTCCTCGCGCGCGAGGATCGCTTCGGGGTGTTCGCCCGCGTCCACCGCATCGTTGACGTGGCGCGACCAGCCTTCGCCGGTCCACCAGATCACGTCCCCGGTCTTGAGATCGTTGCCGGTCAGCACCTTCACAGCACCGTCTCCCCGGCCGCCCGGGCCATCTTCGCAAGTTCCATCGTTTCTCCCCGCGCCGCGACCTCACCGATGATGATGAGCGCCGGGCTCTTGACCTTTTCGCGCGCGACCAGTTCGCCCAGGCCGGCAAGCTGCCCGCGCAGCACGCGCATGTCCGGCCGCGCCGCGTTCTCGACCACGGCGAGCGGCATGGCGGGCGAAAGCCCGTCGGCGATCAGCTTCTCCGCGATCGCCTCGCTGGTGGCGACGCCCATGTAGATCACCAGCGTGCGGCCCACGCCGGCAAGGCCCGCCCAGTTCTGGTCGGAAAGGCCCTTGCACTGGCCCGCCACGAAACTGACGATGCTGGCGTTCTCGCGGTGGGTCAGCGGAATGCGCGCCGCCGCCGCCGCGCCCAGCGCCGCGCTGACGCCGGGGACCACTTCCACCGGCACGCCGGCTTCCTCGCAGGCTTCCATTTCCTCGCCGCCGCGCCCGAACACGAACGGATCGCCGCCTTTCAGCCGCACCACGTCGTGCCCTTGCTGTGCCTCGCGCACCAGCAGGGCGTTGATGTCGCTCTGCTTCATCGTGTGGCGTGCGCGCTGCTTGGCCACGGAGACGAAGCGCGCGCCGCGCGGCGCCATGGCCAGCACGGCGGGATCGACGAGCCCGTCATGCACCACCACTTTCGCGCGCATCAGCAGCCGCGCCGCGCGCAGCGTCAGCAGGTCGGGATCGCCGGGGCCGGCACCGACCAGATAGACCGTTCCGGGAGTGGGGGCGGGATTCTTCATGAGGGCCAGATGGGCGCGCCGGGTCCAGGCCGCCAGCGAGAATGGTTTGGGGGCGGCCTAGGGGAACTTTAGCGGGCAACTTCAGGGACGAACGCGCCGGTTGTGTTGCCTCATCGCGGATCGCGCCCCGCGTGCCGCGCCGCCAGCGCATCGGCCAGCCGGCGCAGCCCTTCCGAATCCTTGAGCGAGACGTCCTGCTGCGGATAGGGGATCTCGATGCCGTTCTCGCGGAACAGGTGCCACACGCGCTTGAGCACTTCGGAACGCACGTTGCCCACGCCTTCCTCGGGATCGCCGATCCAGCACACGATCACCATGTCGATCGAATTGGGGCCGAAGGCGCTGAGCAGCACGCCGGGCGGACGATCGGTCAGCACTCGGTTGGCCCCGCGCGCGGCTTCCAGCATCAGCCGTTCGGCCAGGTCGATATCGCTGCCATAGGCGATGCCCACCGGGATCTGGATCGAGACCTCGCGCGAGGAATAGGACCAGTTCTCGACCTGGCTGGTCATCAGGTTCTCGTTGGGAATCAGATACTCGCGGTTGTCGCGCGTGGCCACGGACACCGCGCGGATGCCGATCTTGCGGACCTGCCCGAAGCTGCTGCCCTTGCCGTCGTTGACCGCGATCACGTCACCGGGCTTGATTGAGCGGTCCATCAGCAGGATGATGCCGGCGATCAGGTTGCCGAAGGTTTTCTGCAGGCCGAAGCCGATGGCAAGGCCGAACGCGCCGGAAAAGACCGTCAGCGCGGTCAGACTGATGCCCAGCAGGTCGATGCCGAGCAGGAAGGCGAAGACCCACACCGCCAGCGAAACCAGCTTTTCGCCCAGCACTTGCTGCGCGCTGTCGAGGCTGGTCATGCGCGAGAACAGATGCCGTGCGATCCGGCTGCCCAGCCGCGCGATCATGAACATCGCCACGACCACCAGCACCATCTTCGCGGCGTTGAATACCGAGATGTGATAGTGTCCGATGTCGAAGCCGTAATCGTCGAGCACGTCCATGAACGCGCGCGCATCGCGGCGGAACTTGGCCCAGCCGTGCACGACCTGTCCGTGGACCGCCGAATCGGACATGACTGCGGCGAGCATGGCGGAATTGAGCATCACAGCGCCGCCGCCCAGGCCGCCAGCCCGGCTTCGAGGTCGGCGATGAGGTCGCCGGCGTCTTCCAGCCCGATCGACAGGCGCACGCCGAAGCGGTCGTCGGCGTCCATGCCCGGCAGCGGCCAGGCCGAGGCGGTGCGGATGCTGGCGGGATCGACCGGCGTCGCCAGGCTTTCGAAGCCGCCCCAGCTGTAGCCGATGCCGAACAGCGCCAGCGCATCGATCAGCGCGTCGCGCGCCGCGCTGGAGCCGCCTTTCAGCACGAAGCTGAACAGGCCGCAGCCGCCCGTGAAATCGCGCGCCCACAGGGCGTGCCCCGGCGATCCCGGCAGCATCGGGCACAGCACGCGCGCCACTTCGGGCCGCGTTTCCAGCCATTGCGCGATGGCCAGCGCGCTGGCGGTTTCCCGGTCGAGCCGCACGTTCATGCTGCGCAGGCCACGCAGCACCAGCGCGGCGTCGTCGGGCGAGACGACCTGGCCCAGCGCCTGCGCGCGCAGCCGCAGCTTGCGATACCATTCCGCACCGGCCGAGGCGCTGCCCATCATCACGTCGGAATGGCCGCCGACATGCTTGGTCAGCGACATCACCGTGATGTCCACGCCCCGTTCCAGCGCCGGGAAGCCAAGCGGCCCGGCCCAGGTGTTGTCGAACACGGTAACGATCCCGCGCGCACGGGCGATCGCCGCCATGGCGGGCACGTCCTGCACTTCCATGGTCAGGCTGCCGGGCGATTCGAGCAGCACGGCGCGCGTCCGTTCGCAGATCGCCGCCTCGAACGCGGCGGTGTCGCACGGATCGAACCAGCGCGTTTCCACGCCGAAATCGCGCAGCAGCCCGCGCGCCATCGCCCGGCTGGGCTCATAGGCGTTGTCGGTCAGCAGCAGCACGTCGCCGGGGCGCAGCACGGTCAGCAGCGCGCCGGCGATGGCCGCCACGCCCGAGGGATAGAGCACCGTGCCGGCCGCGCCCGGCTCGAGTTCGGTCAGCGCCTCGCACAGCGCCCATTGCGTCGGCGCGCCGCGCCGCCCGTAATAGAAGCGCCCGTCCTCGTTGCGGCCGCCGCCCTGCCGCAGCGCGGTCATGTCAGGGTAGAGGTGGGTGCTGGCGCGCCATACCGCCGGGCTGACCACCGCGCCCGGCTGGTCGGCGGTGCCGGTCCATTCAGGCCGCCGGCCGGCGGCGGCAAGGCGGGTGGCGGGCTTCAGGGGGCGATCGTCGCGCGAATTGCTCATCGCCGGCCCCTAGCAAACCTTGCGCGGGCTTTCGAGGCGCCTGTTCAGGCTGGGTATTCAGGCCGGGTATTCAGACTGGCCGTTCAGGCCGGCTGCACGGCGGCCTGCGGCCCGGTTTCCTTCGGCGTCGCCGGATCGGCGCCCCATTCGGACCAGCTGCCATCGTAGAGCGAGACGTCGTCCTTGCCGATCAGGTGCAGCGCGAAGATCAGCACGTTGGCGGTCATCCCCGATCCGCACGAGCTGATCAGCGGGCGCGACAGGTCCACTCCGGCCGCGTCGAACAGCGCGCGGATCTCGTCGGGGCTTTTCCAGGTGCCGTCGGGCCGGAACAGGCTGGCATAGGGCACGTTGCGCGAGGCGGGGATGTGCCCGCTGGCCAGGGCCGGGTTGGTTTCCTTCTGCTCGCCGGTGAAGCGCCCGGCACCGCGCGCGTCGATCACCTGTTCGCGCCGGTCCTTCAGGTTGCGCAACACGTCGGCCTTGGAGCGGACGTGGCTTTCATCGCTCCACACCGTGAAGTGCCGGTGCCGCAGCGTCTCGCGCCCTTGCGCGCAAGGGCGGCCCTCGGCCTTCCACTTGGCGATGCCGCCATCGAGCAGCGCGACGTTCTGCGCGCCGAACATGGTCAGCATGAACCAGGCGCGCGTGGCGCTTTTCACCGGGCTGTCATCGTAGAGCACGATGCGGCTGCCGTCGCCCAGCCCCAGGCTCTGCATCCGGCTGGCGAACTTTTCGGCCGATGGCAGCGTGTTGGGCACCGGCGCAGTGGTGTCGATCAGATTGGCGAGGTCCATGAAGACCGCGCCGGGGATATGGCAGGCTTCGTATTCCAGCGCGGGATTGCGTTTCTGCTCGGGAAGAAACGCGCTTGCGTCGACGATGCGCAAATCGCTCGCGCCAATTTCGTCCGCGAGCCACTGGGTCGAGACCAAGGGATCCATCGTGGTTGTTCCTGCCTGCATGGGTGATCCGTCTATCGCGGATTCCCCTTATACTTAGGCAGGCGGCCAAGACGCGTCGAGACTGAAAAGCGAACGATTCAGAGCGTTTCGGGTATTTCGAGCGCGCGCTGCCCGATCGCGTCCCACACGCGCGGGCCAAGGTCGAGACGGAACGGCTGGAGACGGTCGGATGCCGTAGCGTTATCCTGCCCGACCAGGAACGCGGCCCGCGCCGAGACGGCGCGGTGCGCGCTGTCGCTGGCCCAGGCATCGAAGCGGGCCACCGGCACGAAAAGCTGCGCCTGCCCGTGGCGAATCGGCGTGACGGCGGACAATGGCAGGCGGAATTCGCCTTCCAGAACGGCGCTTTCGCCCGGCTCGAGCCGTTCGATCCGGCCGATCGGCGGCAGTTCTGGCCCGGCGATGCCGAGCTGTTCTTCCATCGAGCGCGAGGCGTGCGCCGCGGTCATGTCGCCGCTGATCGCGATGTCGCTCAGCGCATCCGGCCCGGCGTTGGTCGCGGTCAGGCGATAGGCGAGCGTGGTGTTGACCAGCGTCGCGCCCAGCCGCACCGCTTCGAGCGTCAGCACGAGGCCGCGAGGGGCTGCGGGTGGAGGCGTCGGCGCCGGCGGAGGAGGGGACGTCGGCGCCGGGCGGGGGACGGGAACGGGCTGCGGCGTGGGTGCGGGGGCTTCCGCCAGAGCGGCTTCCGGTTCCTCGCCCAGCATCTCGGCCGGAGCCGTCGCGTTCCGCCGTCGCGCCCAGACGGTCAGCGCGAGCGCCACCAGCGCCAGAGCGCCTCCGCCGATCCACCACAGCCAGTCCCCGGCGGGTTCGTTGCTGTCCGGCGTGCTGACGACGGGCGCCCCGGACGGCGCGGCTTCGGGTTCCGGAGCGAGCGAAGGCGTGCTGGACGCATCGGCTTCCGGCAGCGGTTCCGGCGTTGTCGAAGCGGCCGGGACGGGGATGGGGGAAGGCGCGGGTGCGGCCGGGGTGGGCCGCGCCTCGGGCCGGAGGCGCCGGTCTGGCGTGGTGGTAGGGGACGCCGCCGGCGTAGGCGTGCGCGTGGGTGTGGGCGTGGCGCGGGGCGTCGGCAGCACGATCGCCGGTTGCGCGCCGGTCGGAGACATGACGGGCGTGGGCGGCGGCGCGCCCTCCGCCACGGGGCCGGCGGCGCGCGGTGGCGGTGTGGGTGTCGGCGTGGCGCTGGGCAACTGGTAGTCCTGCTGCGCCCGCGCGGCCGGGCCGTGCGCCAGCAGCGCCGCCACGATCGCCGGCGCCATCGCCGCCCCGGCCACCGCGCGTTTCCACCGTTTTCCGCCTTTGAACCCTGCCGTCATTCGTCCCGTCCGTATGGTCTTGCCGTGTGCCCGCCGCATCGTGCGCCAGCGGAGCGCAAGCGCGCCTGAATAGCGCCTTGCTGGCGGGAGGCAATCCGCCGGCTTGCCCTTGATCGGCGGCGGGTGCATGGGCTGCGGCCATAATCATCTGTTCCCAAGGAAGGCCCTATGGCTGCAAACGGACCCCTCCACCTCGGCCAGACGAGCACGCTGCCCGCCTCGCCCGAACAGGCGGTGCTGGACTACGTGCCCAACCCGCGCCCCGGCGCGCTCTATCTCGTGCGCTTCGCCGCGCCCGAATTCACCTCGCTCTGCCCGGTCACCGGCCAGCCCGATTTCGCGCATCTGGTGATCGACTACGCCCCCGGCGAAACCATCGTGGAATCGAAGGCGCTCAAGCTGTTCCTCGGCTCGTTCCGCAACCACAACGGCTTCCACGAGGATGTCACCGTCGGCATCGGCCAGCGCCTGTTCGAGGAGATGCGCCCCCGCTGGCTGCGCATCGGCGGCTACTGGTATCCGCGCGGCGGCATCCCGATCGACGTGTTCTGGCAGTCCGGCGCGCCGCCGGAAGGGTTGTGGCTGCCCGATCAGGGCGTCCCCGCCTATCGCGGCCGGTAACGCGGGCCAGGGTCAGGACCCATTACTGGCGCTCGCCTGCGCCAGCATGTCCATGAAATCGCGCGCGATGTCCTGATCCGCCGGGTCCTTGAACGCCACGTCGAGATCGGGCGCGTTGCCCAGGATGTGCATCAGCGCCCACATCGCGAAGCGCCGGCCCCGGTCGCGTTCCAGCCCGAACTCGACCGCCAGCCGCTCCTTCCCGCTTTCCAGCGCGGCCGGAGTCAGTGCTTCCAGCTCGGTGGTGCCGAAATAGCGGCGCATCTGGTCGTCGAAATCCATGAGTCACCTGTGAAAGCGGATGGCATCGTCATTGCGAGGGGCGAAGCCCCGCGGCAATCCAGAGCCGCACGCGCGACTCTGGATTGCTTCCCTTGCGTTCGCAATGACGAACCGAAGTTATGCCCTAAAGCTCGCGCAAAGCCTGCGCGGGGCGGGTCCGGAGCAGCCCCAGCGACCCCGCCAGCGCCAGCACCAGCACCAGCGCCACCCCGGCGCCCAGCACGGCAAGGATGCGCCTCCAGCCGGGCATCCACGCGAAATCGAACAGGCGCACGATCACCAGCCAGCCCGCGCCGCAGCCCAGCACCAGTGCGATCGCGGCCAGCACCGCGCAGAGCAGCGCGTATTCGGCCAGGATCAGCGTCAGCAACTGCCGCCGGCTGGCGCCCAGCACGCGCAGGATCACGTTGTCGTACTGCCGCCTCTCGCGCGCGGCGGCGATCGCGCCCGCCAGCACGGCCATGCCGGCCAGGATCGCCACGCTCGCGGCGGCGAGGATGGCCGTGCCCATCTGGGAGAGAATGTCGCGCGCCTGGTTCAGCACCGGGCCGATTTCCACCACCGAACTGGACGGCAGCGCGCGGACGAGGCCCGAGAGAATCGCGCGGCGCACGCCCGGCGTTTTCGCCGCGCGGGGCAGCTCGATCGTGGCCGCCAGGTTGTGCGGCGCGTCGGCAATGGCGTTGGGGCTGAACACCAGCACGTAGTTGAAGCCCATGTTTTCCCAGTCGATTTGCCGGAACGAGGCGATCGTGGCGGTGCGCTCCACGCCCAGCAGGCCCACCGTGATCCGGTCGCCCAGCTTGAGGTTCAACGCCTTGCCGAGATCCGCGTCCACCGAGACCAGCGGTTCGCCGGCATAGTCCTTTGGCCACCACTTCCCGGCGGTGAGGGTGTTCCCCTCCGGCACCGTCTCGGCATAGGTCAGCCCCCGGTCGCCGCGCAGCGCCCAGGCGTTCTCGGGCAGTTCCTTGAGATCGGCCACGCGCACCATCCGGTCTTGCGGGCCATAGGCGACGATCGTGCCGCGCAGCGCAGGGACGGTGCGGATCGTCGCACCGGGCGCGGCGCGCTCCACCACCGTTTCGAACCGGGCGACGCCATCGCGCGGCACGTCGAGCACGAAGTAATCGGGCGCGCGATCGGGCACGCGCCGCGCGATATTGGCGTCGAGGCTCGTCTCCACCGCCGCCAGCAGCACGAAGGCGGACAGGCCGAAGCCCAGGGCCACCACCAGCGCGCCGGTCTGCGCGCCGGGGCGGTGCAGGTTGGCCAGCGCCATGCGCGCAATGGCCCCGTGCGGGCGCGGCAGGCGCGCGGCCAGCCGGGCGAGGCCCAGCCCCAACGCCGCCAGCAGCCCGAACAGCGCCGCCGCTCCGCCGAGAAAGCCTGCCGCCAGTTCCTTCTGCGGCGCGGTCGCGATCGCCAGCGCGGCGATGCCGGCCAGCCCCAGCCCGACGGGCAGGCCCATGGACCGTATCGCCGCGCGCCACCGCGTGCGCAGGGGGCTGACGCGCGCGCGCATCAGCGCCATGGCCGGGAAGTCGCGCGCGCGGATCAGCGGCGGCGCGGCGAAGGTCAGCGCGATCAGCGCGCCATAGGCGGCGGCGAGCAGCAGCGCCTTCGCGTCGATCACCACGCCCGCTTCCACCGGCAGCAGGCCCGAAAGCGCGCGGCTCAGCAACGGCGTGGTGGCCACGCCGATCAGCAGGCCGGCGGCGATCGCGATGGCCGAGGCGACGGCCATCTGCAGCAGGTAAATCCTTGCAATATCGCCGCTTTCCGCGCCGAGAATCTTCAGCGTGGCGATGCTTCCCCGCCGCGCTTCGAGATAGGACGACACGCCGTTGCCGATGCCGATCCCGGCGATCGACAGCGCCGCCAGCGCCACCAGCACGAGGAACTGCCCCATGCGCCCGACGAAGCGGTCCAGCCCCGGCGATGCCTTGTCGCGCGTGCGCGCCTCGAACCCGGCCACGGGGAAGCGCGCGGTGAAGGCATCGGCCAGCGCCTGGGGATCGGCGGCCGCGCTGCCGGTGGGCAGGCGGATGCGGTACTTGGTGCGGATCATCGATCCGGGCTGGACCAGCCCTGATGCGGCGAGCGCCTCCGGGCTGACGATCACGGTGGGGCCGAGCGAGAACCCTTCGGAAAGCCGGTCCGGCTCGTCCGCGATCACCCCGCCGATGGTCAGCAGGGCATCGCCGATCCGCAGTTTTCCGCCGGTCGTCACGTCCAGCCGGTCGGCCACGCCAGGAGCGATCCACGCGGTCATGCCGGTGGGCGCGCCGGCCCTGCGGCCATCTGACTCGCGGCCGCCTTCCAGCGTGAGCGCGCCATAGAGCGGCCAGCGCGTGTCCACCGCCTTCAATTCCACCGGAACCGCCACGTCGTCGCCCTGCGCTGGCCGTGCCATCGCCTGAAGCCGCGTGCCGGCCGAAACCGTGCCGAGAGCGCGCATCGCCGCCATCTCCGCGTCCGAGGCTGCGCGCTGGGCCAGCGTGAATTGCAGGTCGCCGCCCAGCAGGATGCGGCCCCGGCTGGTCAGTTCGCGCTCGATCGCGCCGGTGAGCGTGCCGATCGCGGCGAGCGCGGCGGTGCCCAGCACCAGGCACACGAGCAGGAGCCGCAGCCCGCGGAAGCGCCAGTCCAGGCCGCGCCGGGCCAGCCGCCAGGCGGTGCTCCAGCCGATGCTGTTTGCGCTCATCGTATTGAATCCGAAACGATTTCGCCGTCGGCCAGCCGCACCACGCGGCCGCAGCGGGCGGCCAGCGCCTCGTCGTGCGTGACCATGATCAGCGTCGCCCCGGCTTCCCGCGCGCGCTGGAACAGCAGATCCGCCACGGCCGCGCCGGTCGCCGCGTCGAGATTGCCGGTCGGCTCGTCCGCGAACAGGATCGCCGGGCGCGGCGCCAGCGCGCGGGCGATGGCCACGCGCTGCTGTTCCCCCCCGGAAAGCTGCGCGGGATAGTGATTCAGGCGGTGGCCCAGCCCCACGGCGGCGAGTTCGGCCTGCGCGTGGGCTTCGGCCCCGGCCATTCCCGCGAGTTCCATCGGCGTTTCGACATTTTCGAGCGCGGTCATCGTCGGCAACAGGTGGAACGCCTGCAGCACGATGCCGATGCGTCCGCGCCGCGCGGCGGCCAGGCCGTCCTCGTCCAGCGCGGTGAAATCGGCGCCGGCCACCTCCAGAGCGCCGCCGCTGGCGCGTTCCAGCCCCGCGAGCACGGCCAGCAGCGAGCTTTTGCCCGATCCGGAGGGGCCGAGCAGCGCCAGCGTTTCCCCGGCATCGACGGCTAGGTCGATGCCGCGCAGGATGTCGACGCGGCCCTCGCCGGAGCCGAGATGGAGGGTCAGGTTGCGGGCGGAGATGATGGGAGAGGTGCTTGTCACCGCGCAGGAGTGGCATAGATTGGTTGCGCTTCGCAACCTGTGCCGTCCGATCCAGAAAGCCCCCATGCGCCGTTTCCCGCTCGTTATCGCCCTGATCCTGTCGCTGGCCGCCTGTTCGGGCGAAAAGGCAGCGGATTCAGAACCTTCCACGACCCCGACGACGGCGGTTTCCGCTGCGCCCGTTCCCGCCAACGCGCCGGTGATCCTGGCGTTCGGGGACAGCCTCTATGCCGGGTACCAGCTCCGGCAGGACGAGAGCTACCCGGCGAAGCTGCAGGTGGCGCTCAACGCGGCGGGAACGCCGGTGAAAGTGGTGGGCGCGGGCGTGTCCGGCGATACCACGGCGGCCGGCTTGCAGCGGCTGGCCTTCACGCTCGACAACCAGCCAGTAAAGCCGGCGCTGGTGCTGGTGGGGCTGGGCGGCAACGACATGCTGCGCGGGCTGCCGCCGGCCGAAACGCGCGCCAATCTCGATGCGATCCTGGCCGAACTGAAGAAGCGCGGGTTGCCCGCGATGCTCACCGGAATGCTTGCCGCGCCCAACATGGGGGCGGACTATGCGCGCGCCTTCAATCCGATCTGGCCGGCGCTGGCGAAGAAGTACGACGTGCCGCTGGTGCCGTTCTTCCTGCAACCCGTGATCGGCAACAAGGCATTGTTATTGGGTGATAATATCCACCCCAACGCGCAAGGGATCGATCGCATCGTGGCGGCCACGCGGGCCGATGTGGCGAAGGCGCTGAAGGCGGCGGAGGACGGGCACGGGGCCTGATCAGGCCCGCGCGGCCACACCGTCCGCCACGCGCCACACCGCGCTGCCGCCTGCGATTTCCTCGAACGGGGCGAGTTCGGTGCCGGTCATCCACACTTGCGCGCCCGATGCCGCCAACCGCTCGAACAGCGCGGCGCGGCGCAGCGGATCGAGATGCGCGGCGATTTCGTCCAGCAGCAGCAGGCGCGGCCGTTCGCCGGCGGTGAGCTGTGCGTGGGCCAGCACGATCGCGATGAGCATGGCCTTTTGCTCGCCCGTGGAGCAGTCCGCGGCGGGCGACTGCTTGGCGGCGAGGGTCACGGCCAGGTCATCGCGGTGCGGACCGGTCAGACTGCGTCCCGCCGCACGGTCTCGGCGGCGGTTGTTACGTAACAAAATGCGCAATTCTTCGCCGTCCGAAGGCGTTTCGGAGGCATATTCGAGCGCCGGACGGGCGAAGGGCTGTTCGGGCAGGACCGCGATGGCGCGCATCAGGTCGGCCACCAGATCGCGCCGGGCCGCAGCAACTAATGCCCCGTTTTCAGCCATTTGGCTTTCGAGCGCGTCCAGCCACAGCGGATCGGGATCGTTCGGATCGGCCAGCAGGCGGTTCCGCTCGCGCAACGCCGTCTCGTAACGACCGGCATTTCGGGCGTGTCCGGGCAGGCGCGCCAGCACCAGCCGATCGAGGAAGCGCCGCCGTCCGCCCGCGCTTTCGGCGAAAAGCCGGTCCATGGCCGGGGTCAGCCAGGTGATGGAGAGCCACTCGGCCAGCCGCGCGGCCGGGCCTTCCGCGCCATTTATCCTTACATTCCGGCGGTTTGGAGCGTCCGCCGTGCTGGCGGTGCCGAGCGTGACCGCGCCGTCTTCCAGTTCCGCCGCCACGGCGAAGCCTCCATCGCCGCCGCGCCCGGCCATTTCGGCGGGCTGCGCCCGGCGCAAACCGCGTCCGGGCGCCAGCAGCGAGACCGCTTCGAGCACGTTGGTCTTGCCGGCGCCGTTTTCACCGACCAAGATGTTGAAATCGCGTGTTTCTTCAAGACGCGTCGCCACGTGGTTGCGAAAATGACGCAAGGTGAGGCGGGTGAGCGACATGGCGGCGGCTTAGAACATCGTACAGGCAGGGGGGAACCGATTTCGCCGCTGGCCGGTCTGGCAGCGCGCGTTACGTGATGAAATGGGCGTTCGTTACGTAACAAAATGCAATTTGTTACGTAACTAATCGCCTTTTTCGAGCAGTCCATGCTTCTTCAGGCAGTGGCGAAGCTGGTCGTAGCTCAGGCCCAGCGCTTTGGCGGTCTGGCGCTGGTTGTAGCGGTGCCGTCCGAGCGCGTGTTCCAGGATCGCCCGCTCATGCGCGTCCACGGCACCGCGAAGATCATCAATAAAATCAAAATCTTGTCCTGTTCTTGGGGAGGCTGCCGGCGCGGGCGACGGCGCCTCCACGATGCGCGGCAGGGACACCGGCTTCCATGGGCTTTCGAACGGATCGAACTGAATATGCGCGATCGGGGCGCCGGAATCGTCCCAGCGATAGACCGCGCGCTCGATTACGTTACGTAACTCCCGGACGTTTCCGGGCCACGCATAGTCTTCCAGCTGCCGCGCCGCGTGGGGGGCAAAGCCAGGCCAGGAATCCCAGTGCAGTTCGGCGGCCATGCGCCGCCCGAAATAATCGGCCAGAACCGCGATATCACCCTCGCGCACGCGCAACGGGGGCAGGGTAATGACCTCGAAACTCAGCCGATCGAGCAAATCCGCGCGAAAACGGCCCTCTTCAGCCGCTTTCGGGAGGTCTTCATTGGTCGCGGCGACGATCCGGACGTCGACGCGCACCGGACGCGAGGCGCCGATCCGCGTGATTTCGCCATATTCGACCGCGCGCAGCAGCCTTTCCTGCGCGCTCATCGACAAGGTCGCCAGTTCGTCGAGAAAAAGCGTGCCTTTGTCCGCTTCCTCGAAACGGCCGGCGCGCGCGCGCGTCGCGCCGGTGAAAGCACCGGCTTCGTGGCCAAAAAGTTCAGCTTCTATAAGGGTTTCTGGCAGTGCAGCACAGTTCAGGGTGATCAGCGGTTCCTGCCAGCGGGTCGACAGGCGGTGCAATCTTTCGGCGATCAGTTCCTTGCCGGTCCCGCGCTCGCCGATCACCAGCACGGGACGGCGCATGGGCGCGGCGCGGCTGGCGCGTTCTACAGCGTCAAGAAACGCGCCGGACTGGCCGATGAACTGAACTTCCCGATCCATGGCCAAGTTTTAGCATATTTCACCAAATCAAGGCAACGGATGCCATGTCATAGGTGCGGCACGGGCATAAAAATGGCGGATTTCCGGGATTTCCCGCGGTTTGGCACGCGGCTTGCTGAAAGGTGAACAAACGCACTGGCCCGGTATCTTCGGCCACGCTTTCACGGAGAATGCAGATGTACACCGCCCGCTTCTTTTCGACCAAGCTCGGCCGCGCAGCGCTCGCCAGCATTGGCGCGATGCTGGCTCTCAACTGCTTCGCACTGACCCAGCAGATTCAGGCCGCGCCGCAGGTGCTGGCCTCCAGCGCCGCGATTACCGGCGAACTGGCGTGACCGAAGACCTGACCCCGGTACGACCGGAAGGGTCGCGCGCGTCCCGCTTCGATGCTGAGCTGGATGCGCTGCGCGCCAACACCCGTTTCCAGGACGCGAATGGCCAATCGCGTCCCATCTTCACCAACGGAGTCAACCTGATGGGCATTTTTTCGCGGACGCGCGATATTATTGCTGCCAATTTCAACGACTTGCTGGACAAGGCGGACGATCCTGCCAAGATGATCCGGATGATCATCATGGAGATGGAGGAGACGCTTGTCGAAGTGCGGGCCTCCGCCGCGCGCACCATAGCCGATCAGAAGGAGATGCAGCGGCACGTCGGGAAGCTGGAACGGCTCCAGGCCGACTGGGCGGAAAAGGCCCAGCTCGCGCTCAGCAAGGATCGCGAGGATCTGGCCCGCGCCGCCCTGGTCGAGAAGAACAAGGCGACGGACATGGCCGAACAGCTCAAGGCCGAGATCGGCGTCCTCGACGACGCGATGCGCGCCTACGAACAGGACATCGAAAAGCTCCAGACCCGTTTGCGCGAAGCGCGCAGCCGCCAGACGGCGATCGCCGCGCGGCTGGAAAGCGCCGAGAACCGCGTCCGCCTGCGCAGCCTGCTCACCAACGAGCGCGTCGATGAGGCGCTTGCCCGGTTCGACCAGCTCGAACGCCGCGTCGACTATGCCGAAGGCCGTGCCGATGCGCTGAACCTGGCCGATGGCAAGGCGCCGAGCCTGGCGGACGAGATCGCCGCGCTGGCCGGGCAGGACAAGGTGGATGAGGAACTCGAAGCGATGAAGCGCGCGTTGGGGAAAGGCGACTGATCCATGGAAGAAGTGCTCATCCCGCTCGTTGCGATCCTGGGAATCTTCGTCGGGTTACCCTGGATCATCCTTCACTACATAACCCGCTGGAAGACCGCCGCCACGCTGACCACGGGCGACGAGGCGCTGCTGGACGAACTGTACCAGCTGGCGCGCCGCCTGGACGAGCGGATGGATACGGTGGAGCGGCTGGTGGCTTCCGACAATCCGGAATTCCGGCCGGCGCGCATCCAGCACGATCGCGAAACAGACAACCAGCAGCTGCGAGAGCTTGATCGCATGCTCGCCGAAAAGAAGGGGATGTCGAAGTGAATAGTCCACGAACCCGCTTCTACCGGGATAAGGTTAACGGGAAGTTCATGGGTGTTTGCGCGGGCATCGCGGATTACACCGGAGTGGACGTGCTGTGGGTCCGGCTGGGCTTCGTGGTGCTGACGTTCTGCGGCCTCGGTTTCCTGCCCTTCGTGTACCTGGCGCTCGGCTTCCTGTCCGAAAAGAAGCCCGGCTACCTTTACGGCGACCGGCAGGAGCAGAAGTTCTGGCAGGGTGTCCGCCAGTCTCCGGCGCGCACCGCCCGCGAAGTCCGCGCCCAGTTCCGCGATATCGACCGCCGGCTGGCCGAAGTGGAAAGCTTCTATGTCAGCAGCAATCCGCGCCTTTCGGCCGAGATCGAGAAATTGCGCTGAAATCGGGTCATTCCGGGGCAGCGTTGAGGGGAAAATGACCGATGTTCGATCCGATTTCGATACCGATCGTGGCGCTTAGCATCCCGATCGTGGCCATCGTCACGCGCCACAAGCGCCGCATGGCCGAACTGCGCATCCGTGAAGTGGAAGCGGGCGCGGTGCAGGGCGACAGCGCCACCGCGGCGCAGGTCAGGGCGCTGGAGGAGCGGGTTCGCGTGCTCGAACGCATCGTCACCGACAAGAGCTATGACGTGGCCGCGCAGATCGAGGCGCTCCGTTCCGACGGTGCCGGCATCCTGGCCGCCGAAGCCCTGGCCCGGCCGGAGTTGCGGCCATGATGCCATCGGTCTTTCTCGCCGCGCTGGGCATCGTCATCGGCCTGCCGGTCACGCTCGGCATCGTCTCGGACCTCTACAAGCGCCGCCTGGCGTTCAAGGAACGGGAAATGGAACTGCTTTCGCGCCAGACGGCGGAAAAGACCGCGCAATACATCGCGCACAACGAACGGCTGGAGCAGCGCGTGCGCGTGCTGGAACGGCTCGTCACCGATTCCGGCACGGATCTCGCGCTGCGGATCGAGGCGCTGCGCGAAACCGAAGTCCACTGAGGTATTCAACCGCAGGTACAAGGAAATACGCCCGTGAGTTTCTGGAGCGCCATGGTCGCGATTGTCGCCATCCTCGCCTTTGCCAAGATGCGGACGCACCGCCGCTGGCATGAAAGCGAAGGATACCAGGCCGGGCCACCCGCCGATCCCGCCTATACCGCCCAACTGGAGCGCGAGGTGGAAACCCTGCGCAAGCGGCTGGAAGTGCTGGAGCGGATCGTGACCGACGCCAACACCGGCCAGGCGAACGATACGCGCCGTCTGGCCAGCGAGATCGAGGCGCTGCGCGACCGCTGACGCGCCCGCCCTACCGGAGAACGAAGATGCCGGACACGACTCTGTTCACCGATCCCACCCTGATCGCCGCCGCCGCGCTGGTGGGCCTCGTCATCGTCGCCGCCGCGCTGCTGCGCGCCTGGAACGGCTGGCTGGCCTTCAAGCGGCTGGAACTGCAGCACCGCCATGGCGATATGCCGGCGGTCGGCCTGATCGAGGTGGCCGATCTCAAGGAACGCATCCGCAAGCTGGAAGCCATCGCAAGCGGGGTGGACCTGTAACGGTCCTGCGCCTATCCCGGCGCGCAAGACGGACCGTGGACGGCAAGACAGTTGATGCGCAGCCTTGAAGACATTCTGGAAGAATACGAGTTTCTCGATGGCGACGAACGCTACCGCCTGCTGATCGAACTGGGGCGCGAACTGGAGCCGATGCCCGATGCGCTCAAGACCGACGCCACGCTGGTGCGCGGCTGTTCGGCCAGCGTCTGGGTCTATCCGATCGAGGATGGCGGGGCGGGGAAGCTGCATTTCCTGGCGGACAGCAACGCGGCGATCACCAAAGGCATCGTCGCGCTGGTGCTGGCCGCGGTGCAGGACCAGCCGGCGCGGGACGTCGCCGGAACCGACATCGCCGCCAGGCTGGCGCCGTTCGACCTGAAGAACCAGCTTTCCTCCAACCGGACGCAGGGCGTGCCCAACATGATCGCGCTGGTGCGCGAACACGCCGCGCGGATCGCGGCGGGATAGGTCCGTGCTGGGCCGGCATCTCTGGACCGGCGCCGGCCTTGCCTTCGTCGCGATCGGGGCGGTGGGGGCATTCCTGCCGCTGCTGCCGACCGTGCCGTTCCTGCTGCTGGCCGCGTTCTGCTTCGCCAAGGGCAATCCGGCGTGGGAACAGCGCCTGCTCGATCACCCGAAATACGGCCCCGCGCTGCGCCAGTGGCGTGAACGCCGCGCCATTTCGCGTCGCGCCAAGAAGGCGGCGCTGCTTGCCATGGCGATCAGCGTGGGCATCACCGCCCTGACCGCCGGCTGGCCCTGGGTGCTGATCCCGGCGGCGGTCATGGCGATATCGGGCACCTGGATATGGACGCGCGCGGAATGAAAGTGGTTTCCCTGCATCGCTACCCGGTCAAGTCGATGGGCGGAGAGGCCATGACGCGCGCCACGGTCACGCCGCGCGGGCTGGAAGGCGACCGGCGCTGGATGATGGTGCGCGAAGACGGCCGCTTCCTCACCCGCCGCGAGTTGCCGGCGATGGCGCTGGTCTCCGCGCAGCCGACCGAGCACGGGCTGCGCCTGCGCCATCGCTTGCCCGGCGTCGATGCGGCAAGCGAACTGGACGTGCCGGTGCCGCACGTGGAAGCCCCCGTCCTGCCGGTGCGCGTGTGGGGAGACGAAGTGACCGGCCACGATGCCGGTCCCGCCGCCGCCGCATGGCTTTCCGCGCTGTTCGGGCGTGCGGTGCGGCTGGTCCACATGGCCGAGGAAACGGTGCGCCCGGTTCATCCGGACTACGGCGCGGCGGACGACCGGGTCAGCTTTGCCGATGGCTTCCCGTTGCTGATCACCACGGTGGAATCGATTGCGGCGCTCAACGCGCGGCTCGATGCGCCGCTGGACATGGCGCGTTTCCGGCCGAACATCGTGCTGGAAGGCGCGGAGGCGGCCTTTGCCGAGGACGGCTGGCGGCGCTTGCGCATCGGCGGCCTGACACTGCGCGTGGTCAAGCCCTGCACGCGCTGCGTCATCACCACGCAGGACGTGGAGAGCGGCGAAAGCACCGGCCCCGAACCGCTGCGCACGCTGAAGGCGATGGGCCGCGTCTGGCAGAAGATGCCGGTCTTCGGCCAGAACGCGATCCCCGATGGCCCCGGCGCGATCGCGGTCGGGGACGCCGTGGAGGTGCTTTAAGCGAAAACGTCCGCCTGGTTGGGATTCTTGGGATCGGGGCCGAAGCGGTTGGGGCCGCGCGTGCCCTCAATGCACATGAACACCAGCACGATGATCCCACCGACATAGGGCACGAAGTTCAGCAGCACGAACCAGCCCGACTTGTCCTGATCGTGAAACCGGCGGACCTGCACCGCCAGCGCCGGAATGAAACTGCCCAGCACGAACAACCCGAGCAGCGCCCCGCCAAGCCACAACAGCGGCCCCGGCGTGCTCGCTTCACCGGGTGTGAAACTTAGGCCGCCGCCCAGCATCAGCGAGAATATGACCGCGTAAACGATCAAGAACAGCAACGCGAACATCCAGTATTCCTTGCGCCGCGAACGGCCGGAAAAATCGGCATAGCGCCGGTACGGCATCAACATCCATTCCATCGGACAATCCCCTGCTTCGGCCGCTCTGACAAGCTGGCGGCGTGTAACGCCGAAGAAGGCACGATTTTCCGCGGTCCGCAAGAAAAAGGGAGGCCGCGGCCTCCCTTTCCTCCTCCGCTTCGGCGCGATTGTGGAGCGGTCTTTCAGAACCGGTAGCGCACCGTGCCGCCCCAGGTGCGCGGCTGGTTGACGTAGCCCGAGATCGAGCCGGGCTGCGCCACCGAATCGAAGATGTTGAGCAGCCAGCGGTGGTTGAGGATGTTGCGGCCCCAGACCGAGAACTCGATGCCGTTATGCATCGCCCAGGTGAGCGAGCCGTTGAGTTCGCTGACCTCGCGCGTGAACGGCCGCGCCGCCGCGATCGCCGCGTCGGTCCCGCCCGAAAGGAAGCCGGGCAGGCCTTCCTGGATCCGCACTTGCGCTTCGTAGTGGAAATCGCCGCGCAGGATCAGGTGATCGTCGTTGGGGAAGGCGTGGTCGATCTGCGCGCCCCAGGTGGCCGAGATCGAGGGGATGCCCGCGGGCCGCGTGCCCGAAAGATCGCCCACCGCCGAAAGGCCGAAGCTGTCGTACTTGGGATCGAGGTAGGTCACCGCCATCGACAGCTGGACGCCGCGTGCCGGCCGTGCGGTGCCTTCGAACTCGAAGCCCTGCACCGTCTCCTTGCCGGCGTTCGACAGGTAGAAGCCGGTGCCGGTGAAGATGTTGGACTGGAAGCCCTTGATCGACTGGCGGAAGGCGGCGACGTTCATCGTCACCAGCCCCCAGTTGGCCTTGAGGCCCAATTCCAGCACCGTCGAGCTTTCCGGCCCGGCAAAGCGGCTGCCATAGGTCTGGTTGACCTGCGTCAGCCCGGCGGCGGCCAGCGCCACCGCGTCAGAGGCGGCGGGCCGGCTATCGCGCGAAAGGTTGATCGAGCTGGCTTTGAAGCCGGTGGCGAAGCTGGCGTAGAAGTTGATCTGCCGCGTCAGATCGTAGGCGATCCGGGCGGTATAGGTGAACTTGCTGTCGCTGGTGCGGCCCGGCTCCACGCCGTTGGGCACGCCCAGGAACGGCGGCAGGAACTGGAGGCTCTTGAGCGCGAGCAGCGGGTTGCCGACCAGCCCGGGATTGCCGCTGGCCGCCGCCTGCGCGGGCGTGATGTTGGCATTGGCCGCGCCGAACGCCGTCGCCTGCGTGCGCAGCGCGCCGAAGATGCCGGGCTGGGCCGTGGCGAAGCCCTGGATCTGCGCGGCATTGGCCGCCGCGCCCAGGCCCAGCGCGGTGCCGACCGCCGTGGCGAGGTACTGTTGCGTCAGCCCCGTCTGGCCGATGTCCGCCAGCGAAAGGCCCGAGAACACGTCGCTCGACGAAACCTGCGCGGAGAAATTCTTGGTATCGCGGGTGAAGTTGATGCCGCCGGTGATGGTCAGGCGATCGTGCACCTTGAAATCGGCCTGCGCGAAGATCGAGAACGCCTCGTTCTTCAGGCGATAGCGTTCGTCCAGGCCCTGCCCGGTGCCGAAGAAGCGGCCGGTGTAGTTCTGGCCGGTCAGCCCGCTGACCGTCGCTTCGAGCGAGGAGGCGTTCAGCGCGCCGCCGGTGCCCGACCGGATCAGCAGATCGGCATAGGGGCGGTACTGCGAGCCATAGGCGACGCGGTTGGACTGGTCGATCTTCTCGTTGAAATAGAACCCGCCCAGCATGAAGTTCAGCGGACCTTCGATATTGGTCGCGATGCGGAATTCCTGGGTGAAGGTCTTGATCCGCAGGTCCTGCGAATTCTCGCCGAGGAGATCGGCGCTGGTGAAGTCCGAATCCTGGTTGGTCAGCGCGTCGGTGCGGCGATAGGCGGTGATCGAGGTGAACGTCAGCGGGCCGAGGTCATAGTCGGCCTGCGCCGAGAGGCCCCAGTTGCGGATGTCGTTGGTCGAATCGAAATTGCTGTAGGTTACGTCGGCATAACGGTCCGCCGCGTTGTTGACCTTGCCGCCCAGCGCGCGGATCGCCGTGGTGGCGGCCGAAGGCTGGAGATTGATCGCGGCGCAGCAGTTCTCGTTGATGCGGCTGTAATCGCCGATGATCCGCACGCGCAGGGCGGGGCTTGCTTCCCACAGCGTCTGCCCGCGCACGAACCAGCGGTTGCGGTCGTTCACCGTGTGCCCGGTGCCCAGATCGTGGATGTAGCCATCGCGCTTGTTGTAGCCGCCGGCCAGGCTGACCGCCACGTTATCCGCCACCGGGCCGGTGACGACGCCCTTGAGCACCACGGCATCGTAATTGCCGTAGGTCGCTTCCAGATTGCCGCCGAACTTGAACTGCGGCGCCTGCGTGACCACCGAGACGACGCCCGCCGAAGCGTTCTTGCCGAACAGCGTGGATTGCGGGCCGCGCAGCACCTCGATCCGCTGCACATCGGGGAAATCGCCGATCTGCGCGGCCGAACGCGAGCGATAGACGCCATCGACGAACACGCCCACCGACGGTTCGATCCCGGCGTTGTTGGCGCCGTTGCCGAAGCCGCGGATGATGAAGTTGGTATTGGCCGAGCTTTGCTGCTGGTTGACGCGCAGCGAGGGCACCACGCTGGCGAGGTCCTTGAGATCGCGGATCTGCGCGCGTTCGAGCGTCTGCGCGCTGGTGACCGTGACGGCGACGGGCACGTCCTGCAGCGTCTGTTCGCGCTTGGTCGCGGTGACCACGATCTCGTTGCCCTGCGTGGTGTCTTCGCCACGGTCGGTGGCGGGTTTCGCCTCTTCCTCGGGCGCGGGCAGGGCTTCTTCCCCGTCGGCGGCGGGGGCGACGGCCTGTTCCGGCATGCCCCGTTCCGGCAGGGCCTGGGCTTGCGCGAAAGCGACGGCGGGCACCGTCATGGTGAAACCGCAGACCCCCACGAGCAGGCCCGCGCGGGCGAGTTCGGCAAATTTCATGTGGCAACCAATCCTGTAACTGAGCGGGTAACGGGAGCAGGCGCGGGGAAGGCCCATGGCCGAAGCCGGCACCGGATGGCGGGAAAAACGCCCCGGAACAAAGCCTTCCGTCCATTCCGACGGAAAATCGACACCCCTCATCCCTTCTGGAACGGACCAATATGAGCCTGAAGGACGCGATACAATCGGCATTTTGATGTTTTTCCGGCGGCTTGGCGGCTAAGGCCGGGCCTGTGGCATGCCGGTAACAGCGGGGGTAGCGGAGGGGGTAACAGGGGGCGCGAAGCGGGGTTGCGATCCCGCCCGGCGCCAGACTGTCCTTGCCGCAACGCACAATTCCCGCTAAGCGCGCGCCCGAGCCGGCCTGCCCCTGTTAGTGGCGCGCGGGTCCGAACCCAGAACACCCGCCTTACCGAAAGCGCCATCATGTCCGCCCTGCGTAATATCGCGATCATCGCCCACGTCGACCACGGCAAGACCACCCTGGTCGACCAGCTCTTCCGCCAGTCCGGCACGTTCCGCGACAACCAGCGCGTGGAAGAACGCGCGATGGATTCCAACGATCTCGAAAAGGAACGCGGGATCACCATTCTGGCCAAGTGCACCTCGGTCGAATGGACCTCGCCCCAGTCGGGCGAAACCACCCGCATCAACATCGTCGATACTCCTGGCCACGCCGACTTCGGCGGCGAGGTGGAACGCATCCTGTCGATGGTCGATGGCGTGATCCTGCTGGTGGATAGCTCGGAAGGCGCGATGCCGCAGACCAAGTTCGTCACCGGCAAGGCGCTGGCGCTGGGTCTCCGGCCGATCGTGGTGGTCAACAAGATCGACCGCCCCGATGGCCGCGCGCAGGAAGTGCTGGACGAAGTGTTCGATCTGTTCGTCAGCCTCGACGCCAACGACGAACAGCTTGAATTCCCGGTGCTCTACGCCTCGGGCCGCAACGGCTACGCCAGCGAGGACGAAGCCGCGCGCGAAGGCACGCTGGAGCCGCTGTTCGAAAAGATCGTGGCCCATGTGCCCGCGCCGAACCTGGACGTGGACGGCCCGTTCTCGTTCCTGGCGACGCTGCTTGATCGCGACAACTTCATGGGCCGCGTGCTGACCGGCCGCGTCCAGTCGGGCACGATCAAGGTCAACCAGCCGATCCACGCGCTCGATGGCGAAGGAAAGGTGATCGAGGTCGGCCGCGCCTCCAAGCTGCTGTCGTTCAACGGGCTGGACCGCGTGCCGGTGGAAGAAGCCCGCGCGGGCGATATCATTGCGCTGGCGGGGCTCGAGAAGGCCACCGTGGCCAACACCATTGCCGATCCTTCGGTGAGCACGCCGATCGCCGCGCAGCCGATCGATCCGCCGACGCTGGCGATGCGCTTCGCCGTCAACGACAGCCCCTTCGCGGGCCGCGAGGGCGACAAGGTGACCAGCCGCATGATCCGCGACCGCCTGCTGCGTGAAGCGGAAACCAACGTCGCCATCCGCGTGACCGAAAGCGCGGACAAGGACAGCTTCGAAGTGGCCGGTCGCGGCGAACTCCAGCTGGGCGTGCTGATCGAGACGATGCGCCGCGAAGGTTTCGAGCTGGGCATCAGCCGCCCGCGCGTGCTGTTCGCCACCGACGAGACGGGCGCGCGCACCGAGCCTTACGAAACGGTGGTGATCGACGTCGACGACGAATTCTCGGGCACGGTCGTCGAGAAGATGCAGCGCCGCAAGGCCGAACTGACCGAGATGAAGCCTTCGGGCGTGGGCAAGACCCGCATCATCTTCTCGGCCCCGTCGCGCGGCCTGATCGGCTATCACGGCGAATTCCTGTCCGACACGCGCGGCACCGGCATCATGAACCGGCTGTTCGAGAAGTACGGACCGCACAAGGGCCCGATCGAGGGCCGGCTGAACGGCGTGCTGATCTCCAACGGCACCGGCGAGGCGGTGGGCTATGCGCTCAACAGCCTTGAGGATCGCGGCATCCTGTTCGTGCGGCCGCAGGACAAGATCTACGAGGGCATGATCATCGGCGAGAACGCCAAGCCCGAGGATCTGGAAGTGAACCCGATGAAGTCCAAGCAGCTCACCAACTTCCGGTCGAGCGGCAAGGACGACGCGATCCGCCTGACCCCGCCGAAGATCATGACGCTGGAGCAGGCCATCGCCTATATCGACGACGACGAGATGGTCGAAGTGACGCCCAAGACGATCCGCCTGCGCAAGGCGATCCTCGATCCGAACGAGCGCAAGAAGGCCAGCCGGAAGAAGGAAGCGGCGTAAGCCACGGCTACCCGGTCAACGGAACACAAGAAAGGCGGCGGGACTTCGGTTCCGCCGCCTTTTTTCCGCCACGCCCCGGCTTCCCCCTACAGCGCGTAGCGGTGGTATTCCTTTTCGACCATGGGCAGGATGCGCAGGGCCTGTTCGCGTTCGCTATCGGCCTCGGCCCCGCGGTCCAGACGCCGCAGGATCAGGCTGCGGATGTAGCGGCTCTGCGCCAGGCCGGGGGACTGGACCAGCGCGGCGTCGATATCCGCCAGCGCCTCGGTAAACTTGCCAAGCCGCAGCCAGACGACCGCGCGGCTGTCGAGGATTTCGGAGGTGTCGTCGCTCAGTTCGATGGCGCTGGTGCAATCCTTCAGCGCGGTGTCGATCTGCACCTGCCGCAGCGCCTTGGTCCAGCAGCGCCCGTTCAGCAGGCTGGGCTTGCCCGGTTTCTGCGCGATCAGCGCGTCGTATTGCCCGATCGCCGCCGCCGGATCGCCGAACTCGCCGAGAATCTGCGCGCGAGAGAGCTGGTAGTCGAAGCGCGTCTGGCCGCCGAGCGCGATCTTTTCGTCCAGCAGGGCCAGCGCGCTGTCCACCTTGCCCTGTTTCGCCGCATAGTAGGCGAGCCGGCCGATCGCCGGGACCGATGACGGATCGATCGCCCGTGCCGCATCGGCATCCTTCTCGGCGGAGGCATAATCGCCGAGGGTGTCATAGATGTCGGCGCGCACGAGGTACTCTTCCACCGACGGGTGCGTGGCGATCACGTGCGAAAGATCGGCGATGGCGCCCTTCCGGTCGCCGATGCCCTTGCGATAGTTCGCGCGGTTGCTCCACGGCAGCGTATCGTCCGCCTCGGCGGTTGCGATCGCGCGTTCATAGACCGCGTTGATACCGGCGATCTGGGACGAGGCGCGGGTTGCCGCTTCGGTCAGTTGCCAGCGCCGCCGTGTATCGAGCGGCGCGATCAGCCGTGGCGCCTGCGCATTGACGGCGGCCGCCCGGTCCCGTTCGCCGGCGACGGCGGAGGGCGCCACTTCCGTGCCGGCCATGGTCATCGTTTCGTCCAGGGTCAGCACGGCGCCCTCCAGCGAGAGGCTGCGCTGCAGGTGCCGCCCGGCTACCTCGGTATCGAGATGGCGCGCGCCTTCGACCGTCAGGCCCCGGCCATCTTCCGGCAGATGGATGCGGGCCTTGTAGTGCATGCGATCCGGGGTGCCGGTCGTTACGGGGATATTCGCCCAGGACGTGCGGGCGCGGTCGGGGCTGAATTCCTGATCCCCGGTCAGGCGCGCAACCTGCCGCTTGCGCAGGTGATCCTCGGTGGTCCACGGCGTGGTGAACACGGCCTTGCCGGACACGGCGACCGTCCCGAGGTCCGGATCGGGCTTTGCCGCCAGATCGGCGAACTGTCCCTCTCCGAGCAGCCGCTGCAGCATCGTTGCGAGGAACTGTTCGTGCTCCTTCTCGGCCAATTGTTCCCTGGCCGTATTCATCAGCGTGGCCGCGCCGCCCCGGAAGACGGCGTTGATCTGCGTCAGCGAGGGCAAATCGGTGCTGGTGCTTTCATCGATGTCCAGCGTGATATCGACCGTGGGGCGCGCGGGCGCGGTTCGCTGGATCGCTTCCAGCTCCGCACCGTCGGCGCGCAGCGGCAACACCTGCCGCATCGCCGGCGTATCGCCGAGATCGGGCAGGCGTGTTCCCGTGTCGGTCCCGTCGAGCCAGACCGATCGGCCGCCGATGCGCGCGCGCACGAAAACGTGGTCGAATGCGCCCGCCGACGGCAAGTGCTGCGGCACCAGATCGTCCATCGTCGCGCTGGCCAGAACCGGTTCGGCATCGATCTGCAGCGCGCGCAGCATCGCCAGCAGCAGCAGCGTCTTGGCCTTGCAATCGCCATACCGGATCGACCAGGTCCGCTCCGGCGCCTGCGGAACGTAGTTGCCGCCGTTCATCTGGACGGCGACATAGCGGATCTTGTCCTGCACGCTGCGCAGCGCCAGGGCGGCCTGCGTTAGCGGGTCGGCGCTCGCCTTGCGGATCGTTTCGATTTCCGCCGCCAGCGCGCTGTCCTTCTCGATCTTGCCTTCCGTGGCGAACAGCGGGCTCATCACTTTCGAGACTTCGCGCCAGGACGCGAAATCGGACGCTTCGATGAAGGCCGGCTGGCGGAAGCGCAGGGGCGCGTCTCCGGGCATCTCCGGCTTCTTCGGCGTGGGCAGCGCCACGGATACGGTGGTGAAGCCATCGCGCGTGACCGTGGTGGTTTGCGGGGTGGCGCCCACGATCTGCCAGTGCGGCGGCCGCTTGGACGGGAAGCTCAACGCCATCGTCGCGCCGCTGGTTTTGGCGGGCAGCGCGAGCAGCGGCGCCTGCCATTGCGCGCGATCACCCAGCGCCTTGTCCAGCGTGGTGACGGACGCGCGCACGTGCAGGGTATCGCCGATCTGGAGGCCTTCAGGCTCCATCGTGGCGGTCAGGAGGCCGGTGATCTGGCGCTGTTCCAGCTGCTGTTCGCGCCGCAGGACATCGAACCGCTTGCCGTCCTTGAGCAGATCGATCGTCGCGCCGTTGCGGATGATCGCCACTTCGTGAACGATGAGATCGCCCTTGTCCGGCAGCCACGGCAGCGCGAGCGTGGAGTTGCTGGCGATCGTTTCGGCGTTGGTCATCTTGACCGTGATGTCGAAATAGCTCCACACCCGGCCATCGGCGATCCGCACCTGCCAATCGTAAAACGGCGCGAACGCACTGTCGCTGGCCAGCGTGGCGGGCAGGGAAACCGGATGAATCCAGGCGGGCGAAGGCTGATACAGCGGCGTTTCACCGGCGGCGGCGGGTTGCGCCAGCAGCACGGCCGCCATTGCCGAAACACCTGCCAAATCGATTCTGCCCATGCGTCTTTGCCCCCGTTTCAGCGGGCGTGCGCCATTGGCGGACCCGCGTCAGCGTGTTGAAGTAGGGCGAATTATTTGCGGCAACGCAACCCGTACCGCCAAAACGCACACAGTTTCCGCCGCTCCCATAGGCCGCACATTTGTTCATCAAACCCGGAATGAACCTGAACAAAAGCTGCCAGTTCCTTTCCGGTTTCGTTCAGCGCGAATCGCCTAGACCGCTTTTCACGGCGGCACATCGGGGAAGGCACGGGGCTTTCCAGGGACCGTTCCGGGAGAACGCTCATGATGCAATTCGCGAAGAAGGCGATCCTCGCCACCGCGCTGGCCGCCACCACGTTTGCCAGCGCCGCGCCGGCCTCGGCCCGTCCCTATTACGGCGGCGGCTATGGCGGCGGTTATCATCGCGGTGGCGGGGACGCCACGGGCGCCGCGATCGTCGGCGGGATCGTCGGCATCGCCATCGGCGCACTCATCGCCTCGAGCGCCAACAGCAACAAGCACGACCGCTACCGCGATCGCGGCTGGACCTGGCGCGACGGATACTACTGGGACCGCGACGGCCGTCGCTATGACCAGAACGGCCGCCCTTGCGACGACGAAGGCTACTACGCCCGCCGTGGCTACAACGACAACGGCTACTACGGGCGCGACGGCTATGACGGGCGCACCAACAACCAGGGCTACAACAACGGCTATGGCGGGGACTACCGGGATGGCTATCGCGGCGATCCGCGCGGCTACCCTTACGGCAACTGATCCGGGGGGACGGGGCGGGGGGCAACCCCGCCCCGTTTTTTGCGACGGATCGTGCCCCGATAACGCCGTGTGACGGGATTTTTCAGGCTCCGTTCAGCGCGAGCCGGGCAGATGAAAAGGCAACAGTCCGTGCCAGGGACCGACACGGCAGATGAGGAGAACAGTCGTGAACCATCTCAAGAAGGGCATCGTTGCGATGACGCTGGCGGCGACCGCGCTGGCCGCCGCGGCACCGGCGCAGGCACGCCCCTACTACGGCGGCCCCTATTACGGCCATCGCGGCGGTGACAGCACCGGGGCGGCGATCGCTGGCGGCATCGTCGGTCTTGCGGTCGGCGCGGCCATCGCGTCGAACCACCGCGACCGCTACTATGATCGCGGCTATTACGCCGATTATCCGGCCTACCAGGCCTATCCCGCTTATCCGGCGCCGGTCTATCCCGCCTATCCGGTCTATCCGCGCAGCTACTATTACGCGCCGCCGCCTCCGCCGCCCGTGGTGGTCTATCGCGGCGGCTGGGGCCGGTACGGCGGCTGGCATCACGGATACCGGCGCGGCTGGTAATTTCGCCGCGATTTCGCCCTGGCCGCTACCTTTCGTGTACTCGCCAAGCACGATGGGGGCGGCTAAGGGGACGCGATGGCCGACTCCCCCGATACCGGTTCCCTGCCCGCCACGACCCAAGGGCTGCGCGTGGCGCTGTTCAGCGGCAACTACAACTACGTTCGTGATGGCGCCAACCAGGCGCTGAACCGGCTGGTCGGCTATCTCCAGCGCCAGGGCGCGCAAGTGCGCGTCTATGCGCCCAAGGTGGCGAATCCCGCGTTCCCGTCCAAGGGCAAGCTGGTGGGCGTTCCTTCTATCGCCATTCCCGGCCGCGCGGAATACCGCCTGCCGGTCGCGCTCAGCCCGCGCGTGCGGCGCGATCTGGCAGCCTTCGCGCCGCATGTGGTCCACGTTTCCTCGCCCGACATCGCCGGCCACCGCGCGGTGAGCTGGGCGCGCCGGCACCGCCTGCCGATCCTCGCCTCGGTCCACACCCGGTTCGAGACCTACCCCCGCTATTACAACATGGCGTTCCTGGAGCCGGTGCTCGAAGCCGTGCTGCGCCGCTTCTACCGCCGGTGCGACGCGCTGGTGGCGCCGTCCGAATCGATGGCGCAGGTGCTGCGCGCGCAGCGCATGAACTACGATATCGACATCTGGTCGCGCGGGGTGGACCGCGATGTCTTCCATCCCGGCCGCCGCGATACCGCCTGGCGGCAAAGCCTGGGCATCGCCGATGACGAGGTGGTGATCGGCTTCCTGGGCCGGCTCGTCATGGAAAAGGGGCTGGACGTCTTTTCGGATTCAATCGACCAGCTCGCCCGCCGCGGCGTGGCGCACCGGGTGATGGTGGTGGGGGAAGGGCCGGCGCACGACTGGTTCACCGAACGGCTGCCGCAGGCGGTGTTCACCGGCTTCCAGGGCGGCGCGGACCTTGGCCGCGCGGTCGCCAGCATGGACGTGCTGTTCAACCCTTCGGTTACTGAGACGTTCGGCAACGTCACGCTGGAGGCGATGGCCTGCGGCGTGCCGGTGGTCGCGGCGGCGGCGACGGGGAGCCAGAGCCTGGTCGACGACGGAATTTCCGGCCGGCTGATCGCCCCCGGCGCGGTGCGCCAGTTCGCCGAGGCCCTGCGCGCCTATGTCGAGGACCCCGCCCTGCGCGCGCGCCACGGCGCGGCGGGCGAGGCGCGCAGCCTGGAATTCAGCTGGGACCGTATCAACCAGGCGGTGGCCGATACCTACCTGCGGTTGATCCGGCAGAAGGGCAAGGCGAAGCGGCGGTAGGGGGTGAGCTTCCGTCCGCGCGCGATGTGAGGCGGAAGGAGGGGGCGTTGCGTAGCGACCTTGACTTTGCCAGGTTGAGATCATGCAACGCGCACATGACAAACTGATCGCCAGCGCCGCCAAGCGGGAACTTGGGTCGATCGGATTTGTTCGAAAAGGTCGCTCCCGTATTTGGATCGCAGATCATTTCTGGTGGGCAACGGTTGTTGAATTCCAACCAAGCTCCTGGAGCAAGGGGGCGTACCTGAATGTCGCAGCCCATTGGCTTTGGTCGTCAAATGACTTCCTCAGCTTTGATTTCGGTGGTCGCGTGGAAGAGCATATCGCATACGCGTCGGACGAGCAGTTCGCTGAAGCTGCGGACTATCTTGCGCGACGCGCTGCTGCAGAGGCGGTCAAGTTGACCGACTCTTTCCACTCCCTGCCCGCAACAGCGGCAATCCTCGTGGAAGAAGAACGCCGCAATTTCACCGGTGGATGGATGGCCTATAACGCGGGCATGGCGGCAGGTATTGCTGGGCAAAGCGCCGAGGCGAGTGACATGTTTGCTAGTGTTTCGAACGGGTTCGCGTCACCGGACTCGGCTTTGGCGCAGGCGGCGCGCAAGATGGCTACACTTCTCGATCAGCCATCGAATTTCCGAGAAACGATACATTCGCTGATTGTCAGACACCGAGATGCTTTGGCGTTGCCGGTTTTGTCTAGCCCCCCGCTGTAGCCCCCGCCAAGTCTTCCCGCCGCTGTCCTACCGGTGGCTGCCCAGCATGTTGGCGTGGGTGATCGCTACCGCCAGCGCGTCCGCCGCGTCCTCGCCGGCCAGCTTTACGCCGGGGAGCAGCACTTTGAGCATGGCCTGAACCTGCTGCTTTTCTGCGCCGCCGGTGCCGACCAGCGCCTTCTTGATGACCTTGGTGGGGTATTCCGCCACCGGAATCCCCGCGCGCGCTACCGAAAGCATGGCGACTCCGCGCGCCTGCCCCAGCTTCAGCGTCGATTGCGGGTTCACGTTGACGAACACTTCCTCGACCGCGCCGGTATCGGGGCGGTGGGCCAGGATCACGTCGGTCAGCGCGGCGTCCAGCTCCACCAGCCGTTCGGCCATGCTGGCCTTGGCGTCGGTGCGGATCTGGCCGTTGGCGATGTGGCTCAGCCGGCTGCCCGCCTTGGCCACCACGCCCCAGCCGGTGCAGGTGAGGCCGGGATCGATGCCGAGGATGATCATGTCACAGCCTGAGGCCGAGCCGCGGCCCCACGTGCATCATCAGCAGATAGAGCGCGACCGTCAGCGCGCAACCGCAGACAAGCGCCAGCCAGAACGACACGCCCGCGCGCAGCAGCACCGGCATCAGCAGGAACATCGGCAGCGAGGGCAGCACATACCAGAAGGTCGCACTGGCGTGGACCGCCATGTTCTCCGCGTCGGGCCGTTCGCGCCACAGCAGGATCATGCCCAGCACCGATACCAGAGGCAGCGAGGCCACCAGCGCGGCGGTGGCGGGCAGCTTCTTGCCGATCTCGGAAATCAGCGCGATCAGCACGCCCGAAATCAGCGCCTTGGCGATCAGCGCGCCCATCGTCAGACCAGCTTTTCCGTCACCCAAGCTTTTCCATCACTTCGTCGGGGATCTCGTAGTTGCCCCAGACGGTCTGCACGTCGTCGTCGTCGTCCAGCACGTCGATCAGCTTGAGCAGCGTGGCGGCATCGTCGGCCGAAACCTCGGTCTTGAGGTTGGGCCGCCATGCCAGCTTCACGCCCTCGGCCTCACCGAGCGTCTTTTCCAGCTCGCGCGCCACTTCGTGGAGGTTTTCCACCGCCACCCAGATCGAATGCGATTCCTCGTCGCTCTCGACATCGTCCGCGCCGGCCTCGATCGCGGCTTCGAGAACCTTCTCCTCGTCACCCGCCTTGCCGGGGTATTCGATCAGGCCCAGCCGTTCGAAGCCATGGCTGACCGCGCCGGACGCGCCCAGGTTGCCGCCGTTCTTGGCGAACGCGGTGCGGACGTTGGTGGCGGTGCGGTTGCGGTTGTCGGTCAGCGCCTCGACGATGAGGGCAACGCCGCCGGGGCCATAGCCCTCATAGCGGATTTCCTCGTAGTTCTCCGCATCGCCCTTGCTGGCCTTGTCGATCGCGCGCTGGATGTTGTCCTTGGGCATCGACTGCGCCTTGGCCGCGTTGACGGCGGCGCGCAGGCGCGGGTTCATGTCCGGATCGGGCATGCCCATCTTGGCCGCCACGGTGATTTCGCGGCTGAGCTTGGAGAACTGGGCAGAGCGCTTCTTGTCCTGCGCGCCCTTGCGGTGCATGATGTTCTTGAATTTGGAATGGCCTGCCATGGGAACCTTCGGAAGTCTGCGAGTTGCGGAGCTTCCGGCATCCTCGGCGCCCCGGTTGCGCGCGCCTTACACCGCGCGGGGGGGCGATAGCAACCGCCCCCGGATTTCCCGCCGTTTTCGGTGTTTGCGCGCGCGCGACGGTATCGGGGTCAGCCCAGGCCCAGCGCGGACTTGTAGGTTTCGAGAACCATTTCCATCTCGCGCCGGTCGTCGGGCTTCATCTTCCGCAGGCGAACGATCTGGCGCATGATCTTGGCGTCATAGCCCACGGCCTTGGCTTCGTTGTAGACATCCTTGATGTCGTCGCCGATGCCCTTCTTTTCTTCTTCAAGGCGTTCGATGCGCTCGATCAGGAGGCGCAGGCGATCATCGGCGGCTTCGGCCATCGGGAAACTCCGCAAGGGTTATGGTGAATCGGTCGGCCGCGCTGATAGCGGGCGCGCCGGTTCGCGCAAAGCGGCGGCTGTGGAAATCCTCTCCGCAAGCGGCCGGATCGTCAGCGTTCGGCGTTCTTCTTCATGCTCTCGTCCATGCGCGCCAGCTGCTCGGGCGTCGCCTCGGTCTGGAAGCGGGCTTTCCATTCGGCGGCGGGGAGGCCGTGGATGACTTCGCGCGCGGCGGCCTTGCCCAGTCCGGCCCCGGCCTCGTTGATCCAGTCGGCCAGGCAGTTGCGGCAGAAGCCGGCGAGGCCCATCAGATCGATGTTCTGCGCATCGTGGCGATGGCGCAGGTGGCGCACGAGGCGGTGGAACGCGGCGGCGGCCACCGCATCGGGCAGGGTATCGAGCGCGTCGGCGGCGGTATCGCCGGCGGCAGGTGTCGCATTCGTATCCATGGCAATCATTCCCTTGGGTTTTCCCGTCGCATAGGCCATAGGCCGGGGCCGTTGAAGAGGCGCTTTCCGTAAGGGCCGCAAAAGCTAGGGAGCCACGCGTGGCGAAACATGATCCCCGGGGCCGCAAGGTGAAGATTCTGGCGACGGTCGGTCCGGCCAGCCGCGCGCCCGACATGCTCGAAAAACTGTTCCGCGCCGGCGCCGACGCCTTCCGCGTCAACATGAGCCACGGCGATCACGCCACGCACGCCGAAACGATCGCCTCGATCCGCGCGCTGGAAAAGAAGGTCAACCGGCCGATCACGATCCTGTGCGATCTGCAGGGGCCGAAGCTGCGCGTGGGCACGTTCCGCGAAGGCCGCGCGGTGATCCGCCATTCGGGCCACTTCACGCTGGACCGCAATCCCGAGCCGGGCGACGAAACGCGAGTCTGCCTGCCGCATCCCGAACTGTTCGGCATCCTGGAAAAGGGCCAGCGCCTGCTGATCGACGACGGCAAGCTGAAGCTGCGCGTGATCCGCGCCGACAAGGACGAGATCCTGTGTTCGGCCGAGGTCGGCGGGGTGATCTCCGACCGCAAGGGCGTGAACGTGCCCGATGCGGTGGTGCCGGTGCCGGCGCTGACCGACAAGGACCGCCGCGATCTGGCCTTCGCGGTGGAGCATGGCGCGGACTGGATCGCGCTGTCGTTCGTGCAGCGGCCCGAGGACGTGGCCGAGGCGCGCCGCCTGATGGGCGGATACGGTTCGCTTATGGCCAAGATCGAGAAGCCGGCGGCGATCTCGCGGCTGGAGGAGATCATCGAGCTTTCCGACGGCATCATGGTGGCGCGCGGCGACCTGGGGGTGGAACTGAACCCCGAGGAAGTGCCGCCGTTGCAGAAGCGCATCGTCGAATTCGCGCGGCGACAGGGCAAGCCGGTGGTCGTCGCCACGCAGATGCTCGAATCGATGATCGAGACGCCAACGCCGACGCGCGCCGAAGTCTCGGACGTCGCCAACGCGGTCTATGACGGCGCGGACGCGGTGATGCTCTCGGCCGAAACCGCCGCCGGCGCCTGGCCGGAAGAGGCGGTGACGATCATGCACCGCATCTCCGCGCAAGTGGAGGCCGATCGCGGCTATGCCGCGCGCGTCCACTTCATCGAGACGCTGCCCGATCCGACGACGGCCGACGCGCTGTCGCAAGCCTGCGCCAGCATTGCCGATACGCTGCCGATCTCGGGCATCATCGTGTTCACTGGATCGGGATCGACCGCGCGCCGCGTCGCGCGCGAGCGGCCGGCGGTGCCGATGCTGGTGCTGACGCCGTCGGTGAAGACCGCCCGCAAGCTGGGGCTGCTGTGGGGCGCGCACGCCGTGACCACGCGCGACATCGGCAGCTTCGAGGAGATGATCGCCAAGGGCAAGCGCATGGCGCTGCGCCACGGCTTCGGCACCGCGGGAGCCAAGCTGGTGACGCTGGCCGGCGTTCCCTTCGGCACCCCGGGCGCGACCAACCTGCTGCACGTGGTGACGCTGGCGGGCGACGAACTGACGCGGCACGGCGAGCAGCCCGACACCTGACCCTTGGCGACGAGACCCCGGCGTGGCCGGTGGCGCTGTAACATTGAAACAAAAGTGTCATGTGCCGCGCCTACGGCAAGACTGAGCAAGAATGCTCAGGGCCACAGATTCGGGTTTCATGAACGCATCGATTACCATGTCCGGCGCCGCTTCCGGCGTCGGCGCTTCCGCGCCGGCCGGGCGGCCTGATCTTGATCATGGCCTGGGCCGGGTGGGGATGATCGCCTTCATCGGCGCGATCGCGGCGGCCGTGGTCTATGTGGCCTGGAGCATCTATTCGGACGCCGCCGCCTCTGGCGTGCAGCCGACGACGTACCTGCCGTTCGTGCTGCTGTTCGTGGCCCTGCTGATCGCGCTGGGCTTCGAGTTCGTGAACGGCTTCCACGATACCGCGAACGCGGTGGCGACGGTGATCTACACCAACGCCATGCCCGCGCACGCGGCGGTGGTGTGGTCGGGCTTCTTCAATTTCCTGGGCGTTCTGCTGTCCTCGGGCGCGGTCGCCTTCGGCATCGTCTCGCTGCTGCCGGTGGAATTGATCCTCAAGGTGGGGTCCAATGCCGGTTTCGCGATGGTGTTCGCGCTGTTGATCGCGGCGATCGTGTGGAACCTCGCGACGTGGTGGTTCGGCCTGCCTTCGTCCAGCTCGCACACGCTGATCGGCTCGATCATCGGCGTGGGCGTCGCCAACGCGCTGCTGCACGGCAAGAGCGGCACATCGGGCGTGGACTGGGGCAAGGCGACCGAGATCGGCCAGGCGCTGCTGCTTTCCCCGCTGATCGGCTTCGGCGTGGCCGCGCTGCTGCTGCTGGCGATGAAAGTGTTGGTGCGCAACCGCGCGCTCTATGCCGAACCGAAGGATGGCGTGCCGCCGCCGTGGTGGATTCGCGGGCTGCTGATCTTCACCTGCACCGGCGTCAGCTTCGCCCACGGGTCGAACGACGGACAGAAGGGCATGGGGCTGATCATGCTGATCCTGATCGGCACGGTGCCCACCGCCTATGCGTTGAACCGCGCGGTGCCCGATCGCTACATGGCCGAATTCCACGCCAACACCGTTGCCGCCGCCGGCGTGCTGGGCGCGCCCGCCGCCGCCGGCACCACGCCCGCACAGGCGCGCGAGACGATCACGCACTACATCGCCGACCGCAAGTTCACGCCCGCCACGCTGCCGGCGCTGGGCGTGCTGATCCGCGATGTCGACACGCAGGTCAGCGAATACGGCTCGCTGGCCAAGGTGCCGGCGGCCGCCGTGGGCAACATCCGCAATGACATGTACCTTGCTTCCGAGGCGATCCGCTGGCTGGGCAAGGACAAGAAGGCCGCGCTGCCCGAAGCGAGCACCAAGGCGCTCGCCGCCTACAAGGGCTCGCTCGACGCCGGCACGCGCTTCATCCCCACCTGGGTGAAAGTGGCCGTGGCGCTGGCGCTGGGGTTGGGCACCATGGTCGGCTGGAAGCGCATCGTGGTGACGGTGGGCGAAAAGATCGGCAAGTCGCACCTGACCTATGCGCAAGGGGCCTCGGCCGAACTCGTGGCCATGGGCACGATCGCCGGCGCGGACATGCTGGGCCTGCCGGTTTCGACCACGCATGTCCTCTCCTCGGGCGTGGCGGGCACGATGGCGGCCAACCGGTCCGGCCTGCAGATGGGCACGATCCGCAACCTGCTGATGGCCTGGGTGCTGACGCTGCCGGCCTCGATCCTGCTCTCGGGCGGACTTTACCTGCTGTTCCACGCGCTAGTCGGATAGCGCGGGGCGCGGGAGAAAACCCCCGCGCCGCCTTCGGCTTCAGAACCGTTCGCCGACCATTTCCTCGCTCTTCGCCCAGAGCGCGCGGGCCTTGTCCGGATCGAGCGCGTAGGAACGCACGCCTTCCGACACCGGGCTGATGAGTCCGTCGGTCACTTCGGAAACGTGGCAGTTCTCGCAATAGCGTCCGCCGACCTCGTCCGCACTGGCGACCACGCCGGCCCAGACCGAGGTTGCCGCGCCCTGCGGAATGGTCTTCCAGGCGAAAGGCGGCTGTCCTTCGGCGGCCAGATCCGCGTTGATCTGTTCCACCAGCGCGTCGAGCGCATCGTGGCCCATATGGCGGCCCAGCTCGGTTTGGATGCCGCCCGGATGCAGCGCGGTGGCACGCACGCCACGATCCCGGTGGCGGCGATCGAATTCCACGGCGAACAGGATGTTAGCGGTCTTCGAGCGGCCATAGGCTTCGAAGGGCGTATAGGGCGTGCGATCGAAGTTGGGATCGTCCAGATCGACGTCGGAGAAGCGGTGGCCGGACGAGGCGACAGCGACGAACCGGCCGCCCGGCGCGATTAGCCCGGCGATGCGGTTGACGAAGACGAAATGGCCGAGGTGGTTGGTGCCGAACTGGGTCTCGAAGCCATCCGCCGTCTTGCCGAACGGTGTGGCCATGACGCCGGCGTTGGCGATGACGAGGTCGAACGGGCGACCATCGGCGACGAGCGCGTCGGCGGCGGCGCGGACGCTGGCGAGCGAGGCGAGATCGAGCTCGATCAGGTCCAGTCCTCCGCCACGGGCCGTCTGTTCGCGCACCACGGTCGTTGCGGCTTCCGCCTTGGCGAGATCGCGCGCGGCGCCCACGACCTGGGCGCCGTGCGCGGCCAGCGAGCGCGCGGTTTCGACGCCGAGGCCGGCGGATACGCCGGTGACCAGCACGCGCTTGCCGGAAAGATCGACACCGGCCAGCACGTCGTCGGTGGTGGATGTTGCTCCGAAGGTCTGGGACATGAAAGCGACTCCTGTCTGGGGCGCACCGCTCCCTCCGCCAGAAGGCCCATTGCCTGCCGCCGGTTGAGGGTATATGAAAGGGAGGGTTCCTCCGCTTTAATACGGAGGTATCCTCCGTTTATCAAGGGGCGTCGTGTGGCGACGGTCGAAAAAGTTTCCGGTGCTGAAGCCGGCCGGCGGCCGCGTGCCGATGCGGCCCGTAACCGCGCGCGGCTGCTGGATGCGGCCAAGGCGGTTTTCGCCGCGAAGGGAGCCGAAGCGAGCCTGGAAGCGATCGCGCGCGCGGCAGGCGTTGGAATTGGCACGCTCTATCGCCATTTCCCCACCCGCGATGCGTTGATCGAGTCGGTCTATCGCAACGAGACCGACCAGCTTGGCGAAGCGGCGCGGCGGCTGGCCGCCGAACTGCCGCCGCTGCCGGCGCTGCGCGCGTGGATGCTGGCTTTCGTGGACTACATGGCGACCAAGCAGGGCATGACCGACCTGCTCAACGCGATGCCGGCCGGCCCCGGCCAGCTCTATGCGGCATCGGGCGCCGTGATGCGCGAGGCGATGACTGCGCTGATCGGCCGGGCGGTGAGCGCGGGCGAGATGCGGTTCGATGGCGATCCGTTCGACCTGCTGCGCGCGCTGGGCGGTGTGGCCGGCCTTGGCCGCGATGACGATGGCGGCCCGGCGGCGCGCGCGATGGTCGACATCCTGATCGCGGGCCTGCGCGCGCCGCCCGCCTGAGCCTCAGCCGAGCGGAACGGTCTGCTGCGCCAACGCGGCCATCGCCGGGCGGTGGCTGACGAGGATCAGGCCGCTGCCGCTCGTATCGAGCCAGTCGCGCAGGCGGGCGACGAGCAGCGCCTCGGTTTCCGCATCCAGGCCTTCGCTCGGTTCGTCCAGTACCAGCCACGGCCGGCGGGCCAGCAGCGCGCGGGCGAGCGCGATGCGGCGGCGCTGGCCGCCCGAAAGCCGCGCGCCATCGCCGCCCAGCCACTGGTCCAGCCCTTCGGGCAGCGTGCGCACCACGTCGTCGGCGCAGGCGACGCGCAGCGCGTCCCACATCTGCGCCTCGTCGATGCCCGGCGCGGCAAGGCGCAGGTTGTCGGCGACCGAGCCGGCGATCAGCGGCGCGTCCTGCGCCGCGAGCGCGAACAGCGGGCGGCGGCTTTCGGGGGGGATGCCGGCCAGCGGCCTGCCGTCGATTGCCACGCTCTGCGGGGCATCGTCGCGCAGGCCGGCGAGCGTTTCGACCAGCCGCGTCTTGCCCGCGCCCGATCGTCCGGCGATGCGCAGCCGCGCGCCGCCCGCGAAGACCGCGCCGGCTATGGTCAGCGTTTCGCCCTTGATGTCCGGGCCTTCGGGCGTGGAGCCGTGCTGCGCAAGGAGGGCGAGGCGGTGGCGGGCGAGATCGACGCGCGGGGCCTGCACGTCGGTCTGCGCCAGCGCGGCCCAGCCTTCCAGCCCGCCCAGCGCGGCGAGCGCGCCCAGCGCGAGCAGCGGCGCGCCGGCGGGGCTGAGCGCGATCATCGCGGCGACGGTCACGACCGCGATCAGCGCCTGCACCGCGCCGATGCGCGCTTCGGCGCGGACGGTGGCGAGCCGCGCCGCGTCGTAACCGGCGGCGGCATCGGCGGTCAGCGTGGCGATGCGCGGGGCCAGGCCATAGATGGCGATGTCGGCGCAAGGGGTGGCGCGGTCGGCATAGTCGCGCTTCATCCGCGCGAGCGCTTCCGCGCTGGCGGCGAGCGGTTCCGCCAGCAGGCGCGCGGCCATGCGCCGGGCGGCGAGCCGCATCGCCACCATGCCGAGCGCCAATGCCAGTGCCGGCAGGTGGCCCATCGCCAGCGCGGCCACCAGCGCGACCGTGGCCGAGGCCAGCGCGGTGGGCAGGGTGGTGCGGCGGATCACGCTGTCTTCCAGCGCATCCACATCGTTGCCGAGCCGGGCCGCGAGATCGCCGGTGCTGGTTTCCAACGCATCGGCGGGGCGGGCGGCGGCGAGTCGGGCGAACAGGCGCGGGCGCAGACCGGCAAGGGTGAGCAGCGCGGCCTTGTGGCCCAGCAGCCGCTCGCCATAGCGCGTGGCGGTGCGGGTGATCGCCAAGCCCCGGATTGCCGCGCTGGGCAGCAGGTAGTTGAACGCCTGCACCGCCGCGATGCCACCCAGCCCGGCGATCGCCGCGCCCGCCAGGAACCAGCCCGACAGCGCCAGCAGCGTTACGCCGGCCAGCGCGGCCAGCACGGCGCAAAGTATGGCCAGGCGCAGCGTGGCGCGCTGGGGCCGGGCGGCTTCCGCCAGCAAGGTGTCGATCAGGAGAGGCGGCATGTGGACCCCGCTATGGCGATGAGGTCGGCGTCGTGCGTGGCGGCGATGACAAGGCGGCGCGCGGCCTGATCGGCCAGGATCGCGCGGATCGCGCGCGCGGTGTCGACATCGAGATCGGCGGTCGGTTCGTCCAGCAGCAGGATGGGGCGGCCGCTGAGGATGGCACGGGCGAGCCCCATGCGGCGGCGTTCCCCGCCCGAAAGCCCGCTGCCGCGATGATCGAGCGGCGCGTCCAGCCCGCCGCGCGATCCGATCATCGTGCCGAGCCCCAGCCGCCCGAGCAGGATCAGGGTGGCGGCTTCGTCGAGCGGCGTGTCGGTCATCACCAGATTGTCGCGCAGGGTGCCGGGGACGAGCGCGACGCTTTGCCCCGCCCAGCCGATCGCCGGGTTGAGCGCGCCGGGCGCGAAGGGCGTTCCGTCGCGCGTGAGGGTGCCTTGTTCGATCGGGACATGGCCGATCAGCGCCAGCAGCAAAGAGGACTTGCCCGCGCCGGTGGGGCCGGTGATCGCGTGGAAGCCGGGGCCGCGCCAGTTCGCGTCGGGCACCGTGATCGCCGCGCCTTCGGGATGGCGCAGCACCAGCCCGCGCGCGGCCAGCACGGTTGCTGCGGAGGGGACGGCCTGCGTCACCGCCGGGGCCGGCATCCGCGCGCGCTCTGCGGCGATCGCGGCCAGCGCGGCTTCGCCGGTCTGCTTGTCGTGATAGGCGGCGGCAAGGCGGCGCATCCCCAGGTAGAACTCGGGTGCGAGCGCGAGGACGAAGAAGGCGCGCGTCAGCGTGAGGCGTTCGGGCGCGGGGAAGGGCAGCAGGCCCAGCAGCGAAAAGCCGCAATAGACGGCGACCAGCGCGACCGAGAGCGCGGCGAAGAATTCCAGCACCGCGCTCGACAGGAAGGCGATGCGCAGCACGGCCAGCGTGCGCCGCGCGACATCGGCGGATGCCGTGCCCAAGTGCGCAGCGATGCGTGCCTCCGCCCCGAACGCCAGAATCGCCGGCAGCGTGCGGACGCGGTCGACGAACAGGCCCGAAAGCCGGGACAGCGCCTGGTGCTGGGCATCGGCGGCGCGGCGCGCGGCCGATCCGGCGAGCGCCATGGCCAGGCCGAACGGCGCCAGCGTTATCAGCATGATGCCGGCGGCGATCAGGCTTGCGGGCGCGGCGGCAAGCGCGATAAGAAAGGGTGAAACGGTTGCCGCCAGACGCAAGGGGGAGAAGCGCGCGGTGAGACCTTCTGTCACATCGACCGCGTCCACGGCGAGGTGTAGGTCCTCGCCGACAAGGCGTGCGCGTTGCAGCCTTGTCGGAAGGAGCGCGCGGTGGAGATCCTGTCGCACCATTCGTTTTTCCGCATTGGCGGTGATTTGCCCGCTGATGCGGGCGCGGGCGACGGCGAAGGCGCGCAACGCTCCACCCGCCAGCAGGAGCAAGACCCATACCAAAGCAGGATGGCCTTCCGCCCGCCGGCCCACGATGATGGCCAGCGCAAGGGCAACAGCCACTGCGCCCGCGCTGTCCAGAAGCCACCAGGCGCCGGCTCGGCCCGCGCCGCGGCGTTTTCTTTCAGGCATTTGGGAAATTGCGCTGCTTGACATATTCGTAAAGTCTTATATTAGTAAATATTGTAATTGATCAAGGGTTTGAGTCAAACCTCCGGCGCCGGCCCGGTGGCACCAACCATGCCGCACCCGCAATCTGCCGGCCAATTAACGGGGAACATGCCAGATGGATATGGCAGTCGTAGAGCTTTCCCGCCTTCAGTTCGCGCTGACGGCCATGTACCACTTCCTGTTCGTGCCGCTTACGCTTGGCCTTTCGTTCATGCTCGTCATCATGGAGAGCATCTACGTGATGACCGGGCGGGAGATCTGGCGCGTTGTCACGCGCTTCTGGGGCAAGCTGTTCGGGATCAATTTCGTGCTGGGTGTGGCCACGGGCCTTACCATGGAATTCGAGTTCGGCACGAACTGGTCGTACTATTCCCATTACGTTGGAGACATCTTCGGCGCGCCGCTGGCGATCGAGGGGCTGATGGCCTTCTTCCTCGAAGCCACGTTCGTGGGCCTGATGTTCTTCGGCTGGGACCGGCTGTCGAAGATCGGGCACCTGCTGGTGACCTTCCTGACCGCGCTGGGCACCAACCTTTCCGCGCTGTGGATCCTGATCGCCAACGGCTGGATGCAGAACCCGGTGGGCGCGACGTTCAATCCCGACACGATGCGCATGGAAGTGACTGACTTCTATACGGTGCTGTTCAATCCGGTGGCGCAAGCCAAGTTCGTCCACACCGTCAGCGCGGGCTATGTCTGCGCCTCGGTCTTCGTGATGGGCATTTCGGCGTGGTACCTGCTCAAGGGCAAGTGGACCAACGTCGCCCGCCGGTCGATGATGGTGGCGGCGGCGTTCGGCCTTGCCTCGTCGCTGTCGGTCGTCGTGCTGGGCGACGAATCGGGTTACGCCCTTACCGACAACCAGAAGATGAAGCTCGCCGCGATCGAATCGATGTGGCACACCGAACCGGCGCCGGCCGGGCTTTCGCTGTTCGGCATCCCCGACATGCAGGCGCAGGAAACGCGGTTCGACATCAAGGTCCCCTATGTCCTCGGCCTGATCTCCACGCGCAGCCTGACGGGCGAGGTGACCGGCATCAACGAACTGGTGCTGCGCGCCGACCAGCGCATCCACAGCGGGTTGATCGCCTATGACGCGGTGGAGAAGCTGAAGGCCGACCGGAACGACATCGCCGCGCGCGCAACGTTCGAGAACCACAAGGCCGATCTCGGCTATGCCCTGCTGCTCAAGCGGCATCTGGCCGATCCGCGCCAGGCGAGTGACGCACAGATCCTCAAGGCCGCGTGGGACACCGTGCCCAACGTGCCGGTGATGTTCTGGCTGTTCCGCTTCATGGCGGGGCTGGGCTTCTTCTTCATCGCCTTTTTCGCGGCGGCGTTCTGGTGCGCGTCGGCGTGCCAGTTCAACCGCCCATGGTTCCTGCGCGTGGCGGTGGCGATCATTCCGCTGCCGTGGCTGGCGATCGAGTTCGGCTGGGTGCTGGCGGAAATCGGCCGTCAGCCGTGGGCGGTGGATGGCGTGCTGCCGACCTTCCTCGGCGCATCCTCGCTGACGGTCGCGCAGGTCTGGGCGACGATCGCCGGCTTCACGCTGCTCTACGGCACGCTGGCGGTGATCGAGGTGCGGCTGATGCTCGCGTCGATCCGCAAGGGACCGGTCGAGCATCACACGCCGGCTGCGAATGGCGCGAAGGACGGCATGAACGGCGGCTTCGCGCCGCTGCCGGCGGAATAAGGAGACAGGGGCATGGGTATCCCGCTCGACTATGAAACGCTGCGCCTGATCTGGTGGGTGCTGCTGGGCACGCTGCTGATCGGCTTCGCGCTGACCGACGGCTATGACCTTGGCGTGGCGGCGCTGCTGCCGTTCGTCGGCAAGGACGACGAGGAGCGCCGGCTGGTCATCAACGCGGTGGCGCCGCACTGGGAAGGCCATCAGGTATGGCTGATCCTGGGCGGTGGCGCGATCTTCGCCGCCTGGCCGTTCGTCTACGCCGTGAGCTTCTCCGGCTTCTACCTGGCCATGTTCCTGGTGCTGGCGTCGCTGATCCTGCGGCCGGTGGCGTTCAAGTACCGCTCCAAGAAGCCCGATGCCGGCTGGCGCGCGCGGTGGGACTGGGCGCTGTTCGTCGGCGGTTTCGTGCCCGCGCTGGTATTCGGCGTGGCCGTGGGCAACGTCCTGGCGGGTGCGCCGTTCCGCTTCGACAGCGATTTGCGCGTGACCTACGAGGGCACGCTGTTGGGCCTGTTCACGCCCTTTACCCTGCTCACCGGCCTGCTGTCGGTGACGATGATCGTGTTGCACGGCGCGGGCTGGCTGGCGGTGAAGATCGAGGACGGCCCGGTGATGGAGCGCGCGCGGCGGATCGGCACCTGGGCGGCAATCGGCTCGATCGTGTTGTTCGCGGCGGGTGGGTTGATCGTGGCCAAGGGCGGGCTGGGTTTCCGCCTGGACGGGCTGATCGACGCCGCCGGGCCTTCCAATCCGCGCTTTTCCAGCGCGGCGGCGGTGCCCGGCGCATGGCTGGCCAATTACGGCGCGCATCCCTGGATGCTGGTCGCGCCGCTGTTGGGCCTTGGCGGTCCGGCGATCGCGCTGGCGGGCATTCGCGGGCGCAGTTCGGTGCTGAACCTGATCGGGTCCGCGCTGGCGACGGTGGGCATCATCGCCACGGTCGGCCTGTCGATGTTCCCGTTCATCCTGCCCAGTTCGATCGATCCGCGATCGAGCCTCACGGTGTGGAACGCCTCGTCGAGCCACCTCACGCTGTTCGTCATGCTGCTGGTGACGGTGATTTTCCTGCCGATCGTGCTGGCCTACACGAGCTGGGTCATGAGCGTGCTGTTCGGCCGCGTGACGATCGAGGATGTCCGCACCAACCCCGATTTCTACTGAGGATACGGACCGATGTGGTATTTTTCGTGGATTCTCGGCCTGGGCCTGGCGCTGGCCTTTGGCATCATCAACGGCATGTGGCACGAATTCAACTCGCCGATCGACGACGATCCCGCGATCTGACGCGATCAACCGATCCGGACCCTGCCGGGACTGTCATGGTCCCGTGCGCTGGGGGCGGGGGCCTGTGGGGCTTCCCGCCCCTTCTTTTGACGGATCGGGCGGATTTTGGTGTGTTTGTGCCGGTGGCGGGGCTTGTGTGGCGTCGCGAAACACTTACGTCACGGTAGTCATGAAGCCAGCAGACCTGTCCGACCTGAAGGCCAACGCCAACCGCATGGCCCAGCGACTCAAGATCATGAGCCATCCCGAACGGCTGCTGATGCTGTGCCGGATGGACGAGGGCGAGGTATCGGTGAACGAGCTGGTCGCGCTGACCGGTCTGTCGCAATCGGCCGTGTCGCAGCATCTCGCCATGCTGCGCGAGGAAGGCGTGGTGGCGATCCGTGGCGAGGCGCAGACCCGGTTCTACAGCCTGAAGGACCCGGTGGTCCGCGCGATCATCCATGCCCTGTGCATCATCTGCGATCAGCAGGAAGACTGCGGGCGGGATGCGGGGCAGGCGGCGGCCTGAATCGTCAGCTTTCCAGTTCAACGTCCCAATACAGCCAGTCGCGCCAGCTTGCGTGCAGGTAGTTGGGCGGGAACGCCCGGCCCTTTTCCTGCAATTGCCAGGTTGTCGGGCGGATCGGTTCCTCCATCAGCCGCATGTGGGCCTGCTTCGGCGTGCGCCCGCCCTTGCGCAGGTTGCACGGCGCGCAGGCGGTCGACACGTTTTCCCAAGTGGTGCGGCCGCCCAGGCGGCGGGGCACCACGTGATCGAACGTGAGCTGGTCCGGGCTGCCGCAATACTGGCACACGAACCGGTCGCGCAGGAACAGGTTGAAGCGGGTGAAGGCCGGAAACTCGCTGGGCCGCACGTACTGGCGCAGCGCGATCACCGACGGGATCTTCATGTCCAGCGAAGGGCTATGCACTTCGCGGTCATAAGTGGCGATGATGTCCACCCGTTCCAGGAACACGGCCTTGATCGCGGTCTGCCAGGGCCACAGGCTGAGCGGATAGTAGCTCAAGGGGGTGTAATCGGCATTGAGGACAAGCGCGGGGCAACCCGACAGGTTCCGCGCGGCATCGCCGCTATGGGGCCTGGCCGCAGCCGCCCGCTCTATCAACGCGGTATGAAGCATGCTCCGGCGCGTCTCCCGCAAACCTGCCTTGCCGGCACCGGTTCAGCGAACCAGGGCCGGCCAGAGCGGGCAGCGGCAGCAGGGGGAATGCCCGCCTGCGTGGCTATGTGGAAAATCTGCGTGACCGCTTCGTGACGCATGCCAGCCAAGGAACACGGCAGGGCGGGATGCGTCAAGAGCCTTGTCCACGCGCTATCCACAGCTTGTTCCACAGGTGGGGTGCCGGTCCGCATCGGGTCGCGCTGCCTTCAGCCGGCATAGGCCTTGATCAGATCGAACAGGAAATCGCGGCCGACGAACAGCGAGCGCACCTCGATCCTTTCGTTCAGGCCATGGACGCCGTTGCCGTCGGGATCGCCCCACATGCCGGGAACGCCATAGGTCGGGATGCCCACGGCGCCCAGGAACGTGGAATCGGTATAGCCGTTGGCCATGACCGGGACGAGCGGCACGCCGGGGAAATACCGGGCGACCAGCTTGCGCGCCGGGTCGACTACCTTGGGCGATAGCGGCGGCGGGGGTGGGGAAGGGCGCAGCGGCGGCAACGCGGTGACGGTCACGCCCGGATCGCCGATGATCGCGGCCAGCTCGCCCCGGATCGCTTCGACCGAATGGCCGGGAAAGATACGGCAGTTGATGTTGGCGCCGGCACGCTGGGGCAGCGCGTTGCGGGCATGGCCGCCATCCAGCATCGTGGCGACGCAGGTCGTGCGCAGGTTCGAATGCAGGAACGGATCGGTATTGACCACCGCTTCCGCTGCCTTGTCCGACGGGTTGGCTGCGAGCGCCACCATCGCCTTGCCGACGGCATCGTCGCGCGCCGTGCCCGCCGCGCGGAAATAGGCGCGGGTGGTATCGGTGAACTCCACCGGAAACGCGTGCGCTTCCACCCGGTCGAGCGCGTGGGCGAGCTGGTAGATCGCGTTGTCCGGCCGCGGCACCGAACTGTGGCCGCCGGGATTGCGCGTTTCCAGCCGGTAGTTGGCGAAGGTCTTTTCGCCGACCTGGATGGTCTGCTCCACCACCTTGCCGCCGGCGGCCACGGCGCGCCCGTCGGTGGTGCCGCCGCCGCCCTCGTTCAGCGCGAATTCGGCATCGATCAGGTCGCGCCGGTTGGCGGCAAGCCATTCCGCGCCGTTGAACGCGCCGTTGGTCTCCTCACCGCAGGTGAGCGCGATCTTGACCGTGCGGGCGGGCTTGTAGCCGCTTTCCCGGAAGCGGATCAGCGTATCGACCAGCATCGCCGCCATCGATTTCACATCGCCCGTGCCGCGCCCGTAGAAGTAGCCGTCTTCCTCGACCAGCTTGAACGGATCGCGCTCCCAGTCCTCGCGCTTCGCTTCCACCACATCGATATGGGCGATCGCGAGCAGCGGCTTCAGCGTCTTCGACGTGCCGGGATAGACCGCGACGAGGCCGCCGTCCTTGGGATGTTCGGGCGTGCTGAACAGCGTGATCTGGCCTTCCGGCAGGCCGGCGGCGCGCAAGTGGGCGGCCATGCGTTCGGCCGCTAGCGTGCAGCTGCCCGCCGAAAGCGTGGTATTGGTCTCGATCAGCTCACGGAACAGGGCAAGGAAGCGCGTCTGGTCGGGCCGCAGGGGCGCTTCCGCCGCCCGCGCGCCGCCCGCTGCCGTCAGCAGGCCCGCCAGCGCCAGGCCCGCCACCAAACCTCGCCATCCGGATCGCTTCGTCATCGCTCCCTCCCCTGCTTGCCCGCTCATCCCTCAGCCGGCGTAGGCCTTGACCAGATCGGTCAGGAAGTCGCGGCCGGTATAGACGGCCTTCGCGCGCATCCTTTCGTTGAGGCCGTGCGCGCCGTTGCCGTCGGGATCGCCATAGAGGCCGGGCGGGCCGTAGGAGGGGATGCCCACCGCTTCGAGGTAGATGCCGTCCGTCGCGCCGGTGGACATGACCGGGACCAGCGGCACGCCCGGATAATACTTCGCCACCAGCTTTTCGGCCGGCCCCAGAATCTGCGGCGTCAGCGGCGGGGCCTTGGGCAGCGGGCCGCGATCGTCGATCTTGGTCACGGTCATGCGCGGATCGGCGATCACGTCCGTCAGCGTCTTCTGCACGGCTTCGAACGAGACGCCGGGGAAGATGCGGCAGTTGACCGTGGCCGCCGCGCGCTGTGGCAGCGCGTTGTTGGCGTGGCCGCCTTCAAGCAGCGTGGCGACGCAGGTGGTGCGCAGCATCGAATGGAACGACCGGTCGGTGTTGAGCGTGGCTTCGGCCTGCTTGTCGGCCGGGTTGGCCACGATCGCCAGCATGGCCTTGCCGATCGCGTCGTTGCGCGTGGCGCCCAGCTTCGCGAAATAGCCGCGCGTGGTGTCGTTCAGCATCAGCGGGAATTCGTAGTCGCGCAGCTTCACCAGCGCGTCCGACAGTTCGTAGATCGCGTTGTCGCGGATCGGGATCGAGCTGTGGCCGCCGGGATTGGTCGCCTCGATCTTGAAGTTGGCGACGACCTTTTCGCCGACGTGCAGGTTCTGCTGGATCACCTTGCCTTCCGGCGATCCGTCGGTGCGGCCGCCGCCGCCTTCGTTAAGCGCGAATTCGGCGTCGATCAGGTCGCGCCGGTTCTCCGCCAGCCAGCGCACGCCGTTGAACGCCCAGCTCGTCTCCTCGCCGCAGGTCAGCGCCAGCTTGAGCGTGCGCTTGGGGCGATAGCCTTCGGACTTGAAGCGCATCAGCATGTCGACCCAGATGGCGTCCATCGCCTTCATGTCGGCCACGCCGCGGCCATAGAAATAGCCGTTTTCCTCGATGAACTGGTAGGGATCGCGGGTCCAGTCCTCGCGCTTGGCGACGACCACGTCGAGATGGCCGAGGAGGAGGATGGGCTTGAGCGTTTTCGAGCTGCCCGGCAGCACCACGACCAGACCGCCTTCCTTGGGATGATCGGGCACGGCGAAGCGGGTGATCTGTGTGTCGGCGAAGCCGGCGGCCTTGAGGTGGCCTTCGATCTTGTCGGCCAACGCGGTGCAGCTGCCGGTGGTGATCGACGTGTCGGTCTCCACGAATTCCTTGTAGAGTTCGCGGAACTTCGCCTGATCGGCGCGCAGCGGTGCGGGCGCGTCGGCCGCGTGGGCGGCCGGTGTCATGAGTGTGGCGGCAAGCAGGCTGGCGGCAAGGGCGCCAAGGCGGAACGAACGCATTCCTATCCCCCGAAAAAGCGTTTTCATGGCGACCGTTTCAGCACCATTCCCGGCCCTTGGGAAGCGGCCCGGCGATGCCTTTTTCGCGCGCGCGCGGCCGATCGCGGCAAACCGTGCGGATTTGTGACCATTCCTTGTGGAAAATCCCCCGCATCAGGGCTCTTTCGCTTGGGCTTGGGCGCGGCTCTGCCTATATGCTCGGTATGGCCAGCTCTTCAGAAAACACCCCGAACACCAATTCCTACGGCGCGGATTCGATCAAGGTCCTGAAGGGCCTTGACGCGGTTCGCAAGCGGCCGGGGATGTACATCGGCGATACCGACGACGGGTCGGGTCTGCACCACATGGTGTTCGAGGTTTCCGACAACGCGATCGACGAGGCGCTGGCCGGGCATTGCGACCTGGTGCTGATCGAACTGAACCCCGACGGATCGGTCTCGGTCGAGGACAACGGGCGCGGCATCCCCACCGGCATCCACGCCGAAGAGGGCGTTTCGGCGGCCGAGGTCATCATGACCCAGCTGCACGCCGGCGGAAAGTTCGAGAACACCAGCGACGACAACGCCTACAAGGTTTCGGGCGGCCTCCATGGCGTCGGCGTCTCGGTGGTCAACGCGCTGTCGGAATGGCTGGAACTCACCATCTGGCGCGATGGGCAGGAACATTGGATGAAGTTCGCCCATGGCGATGCGGTCGCGCCGCTCGCGGTGCGCGGGCCGGCGCCAGAAGGGAAGAAGGGCACGCGCGTGACCTTCCTCGCCTCGGACGAGACGTTCAAGAACGTCACCGTCTATGATTTCGAAAAGCTCGAACACCGCTACCGCGAACTGGCGTTCCTCAATTCGGGTGTGCGCATCCTGCTGCGCGACAAGCGCGGCGAGGAGGTCAAGGAGCACGATCTCTTCTACGAGGGCGGCATCGCGGCCTTCGTGCGCTACCTCGATCGCAACAAGGTGGCGCTGCTGCCCGATCCGATCGCGATCTCGGCGCAGCGGGATGGCATCGGCATCGATGTCGCGCTCGAATGGAACGACAGCTACTACGAAAACGTGCTGTGCTTCACCAACAACATCCCCCAGCGCGATGGCGGCACGCACCTGGCGGCGTTCCGCGCGGCGCTGACGCGCACGCTCAACGGCTATGCCGAAAAGTCGGGCATGCTGAAGAAAGAAAAAGTCAGCCTGACCGGGGACGACATGCGCGAAGGGCTGACCGCGATCGTCTCGGTCAAGCTGCCCGACCCGAAGTTCTCCTCGCAGACCAAGGACAAGCTGGTCAGCTCGGAAGTGCGCCAGCCGCTCGAAAGCCTGATGGGCGACAAGATGAGCGAGTGGCTGGAGGAAAATCCGGCCCACGCCAAGGCGGTGATCCAGAAGATCATCGACGCCGCCGCCGCGCGCGAGGCGGCCAAGCGCGCCCGCGAACTGACGCGGCGCAAGGGCGCGATGGACATCGCCAGCCTGCCCGGCAAGCTGGCCGATTGCCAGGAGCGCGATCCCAGCAAGTGCGAACTGTTCCTGGTCGAGGGTGACTCGGCAGGCGGCTCGGCCAAGCAGGGCCGCGACCGCCATTACCAGGCGATCCTGCCGCTGAAGGGCAAGATCCTGAACGTGGAGCGCGCGCGGTTCGACCGGATCATCTCGTCCAAGGAAGTGGGCACGCTGATCCAGGCGATGGGCACCGGCATCCGCGACGAGTTCAACCTCGAAAAGCTGCGCTACCACAAGATCGTCATCATGACCGACGCCGACGTCGACGGTGCGCATATCCGCACGCTGCTGCTGACGTTCTTCCACCGGCAGATGCCCGATATCATCCGCGCCGGGCACCTCTTCATCGCTCAGCCGCCGCTCTACAAGGTCGCCAAGGGCCGCTCGGAAGTCTATCTCAAGGACAACGCCGCGCTCGATCGCTACCTGATCGAGGCGGGCCTTGCCGGGCGCGTGCTGGAAACGGCCGGGGGCGCGCGGGGCGGCGTGGAACTCGATGCGCTGGTCGAACACGCGCTGCGGATGCGCAACCTGATGGCCTTCGTGCCGCGCCGCTATGATCCGGCGATCATCGAGGCGCTGGCGCTGGCCGGTGCGCTCGATCCCGATCTTTCGGCCGATGCCCGCGTCGAAGCGCTGGCGCGCACGGCCCGCTGGCTGGACCGGGGCGATACCGAAGCGCGCTGGACGGCGGGGCTTTCGGAAGAAGGCGGCTATCACATCCAGCGCCAGTGGCGCGGGGTGACCGACCACCACATCATCGAACCGGGCTTCCTGACCAGCGCCGAAGCGCGCAAGCTGGCGCGGCTGACGGCCGAGACCGCCGAGGTCTATTCCGCCACCGCGCGGCTGGTCCGCGCTTCCGCCGCGGCTGTCGCCGAGCCGGAGCCGGTCGCCACCGCCGACGAGAGCGAGCAGGAAGCCGCCAAGCCGCGCGCCGAGCCGAAGGACGCGATCACGCGCCCGTCCGAACTGCTCGATGCGGTGCTGGCCGGCGGTCGCAAGGGCCTGTCGATCCAGCGCTACAAGGGGCTGGGCGAAATGAACGCCGAACAGCTCTGGGAAACCACGCTCGATCCGGACAACCGCTCGCTGCTGCAGGTCAAGGTGGAAGACGCCGACGTGACCGACGAGATCTTCACCCGCCTGATGGGCGACATCGTCGAACCGCGCCGCGATTTCATTCAGGAAAACGCGCTCAACGTCGCCAATCTGGACGTCTGATCCGATGCTGACGGCCAGCATTCCGTGGGACCAGGCGGCCACGATGATCGACCTGGAAGGGCGCGCGCCGATTATCGGCACGATCCGCGACTGCGCGATGCACTACACGCTTTACAAGCCCCACGCCCGCACGCAGGCGCGCGTGCTGCTGACCGTGCCGGTGCACCGCGAAGGCCGCGCCACGCGAACGTGGATTCTCGATCCGGAAGAGATCGCGCAACTGGCGGACTGGCTGGCGGCGGAACAGTAACGCACCGGTGGTCGCGCCGTCTTTTTCCCGTGGCAGGCGGCCGCGCGCAGGTTCCCTGCGGCCCCTTCCTCTGCCATAGCGGCGGGCGTGACCTTGCCTGACGAACCCCATACCTATTCCTTCTACGCTGAAGAGGACGAACGGGATTTCACGGACCCCGGCCTGTTCTTTACGGGGACCGTTTCCACTGCGTCAGCTTCGCCAGCCCCGGCCTGGACCGACCCGGTCGAGGCGCTGCACGCGGTGTTCGGGTTTCCCGCGTTCCGGGGCGTGCAGGAACAGGTGGTGGCGCGCGTGCTGGCGGGGCAATCGACGCTGGCGGTGATGCCCACCGGTGCGGGCAAGTCGCTGACCTACCAGTTGCCCGCGGTGATGATGGCGGGAACCTGCGTGGTCGTTTCGCCGCTGATCGCGCTGATGCACGACCAGTTGCGATCGGCCACCGCCAACGGCATCCGCGCGGCGGCGTTGACCAGCGTGGACACCGACCGGGGGCAGACCATCGACCGCTTCCTTTCGGGCGATCTCGATCTGCTGTATGTCGCGCCCGAACGCGCCAGCCAGCCGCATTTCCGCGAACTGCTGACCCAGGGGCGCGTGGCGCTGTTCGCGATCGACGAAGCGCATTGCGTATCCGAATGGGGGCACGATTTCCGCCCCGACTATCGCCTGCTGCGGCCGATGATGGACATGTTCCCGGCGGTGCCGCGCCTGGCGCTGACCGCCACGGCCGACCGGCACACGCGCGCGGACATCCTCGAACAGCTCGGCATCGCCGAGGACGGGCTGATCGTGGCGGGGTTCGACCGGCCGAACATCCGCTACACGATCACCCCGCGCGACAATCCGCTGCGCCAGCTGACCCGCTTGATGGCGGAGCAGCCGGGGCCGGGCATCGTCTATGCGCCCACCCGCGCCGGGGTGGAGCGGCTGGCGGAGCAGCTTTCCGGGCAGGGGCGGCCGGTGCTGCCCTATCACGCCGGCCTGCCGCCCGAGGTGCGCGCCGCCAACCAGGCCGCTTTCGTCGCCAGCGAGGACATGGTGATGGTGGCGACGGTCGCCTTCGGCATGGGAATCGACAAGCCGGACGTGCGCTTCGTCGCCCACGCCGCGCTGCCCAAGTCGATCGAGGGCTATTACCAGGAGACCGGGCGCGCCGGGCGCGACGGCGATCCGTCGGTGGCGCTGCTGCTGTGGGGGGCGGACGATTTCCTGCGCGCGCGCCAGCGGATCGGCGAGGTCGAGGAACACCGCCGCGCCAGCGAACGCCAGCGGCTCGATGCCATGGCCGGGCTGGTCGAGGCCGGCGGTTGCCGCCGCGCGGTGCTGCTGCGCCACTTCGGCGAGGACCCGCCGCCGACCTGCGGCAATTGCGACAACTGCCTGTCACCGCCGGCGCAGACCGATGCCACCGAACTGGCGCGCAAGTTCCTGTCCGCCGTCTATCGCACCGGGCAGAGCTTCGGCTTCGGCCATATCGAGAAAGTGCTGACCGGCCGCGCCGACGAACGCGTGACCGCGCGCGGGCACGATCAGCTATCGGTCTTCGGCATCGTGCCGGCGGAGGATGCGCCGCTGCTGCGCGTGCTGTCGCGGGCCTTGCAGGCGCGGGGCAGCCTTGTCGCCACCGAGCATGGCGGGCTGGCGCTGGGCGGCGACGCGCGGGAAATCCTGAAGGGCGATGCGCGCGTCGACCTGATCCTGCCGCCGCGCCAGGAAGGTGGCGGCCGGCGACGCAAGGGTGCGGCCGGCGCCGCGCTCAACCCGGTGGGCGATCCGCTGTTCGACGCGCTGCGCGCGCTGCGCCGCGATCTGGCGCAGGAACAGGGCGTGCCGCCCTATGTCATCTTTCACGATTCGGTGCTGCGCGAGATGGCGGCGACCCGCCCCGCCAGCCGCGCCGAACTGGGCGGGATCGGCGGGGTGGGCGCGCGCAAGCTCGATGCCTATGGCGAGCAGTTCCTCGAGGTCATTCGGCAGCATTGAGCGCAGGTGGGGCGCTGCGCGTCTTCCACAACGAATAGAGCACGCCGGCCGCGATCAGGCCGAAGGTCACGCCCAGGCTGGCGAGCGGCGGGAACTTCGCGCCGCCCAGCAGGAAGTCGGACACGAAGATCTTGGCGCCGATGAACACCAGCACCGCCGCCAGCGAGACCTTGAGGTACTGGAAGCGGTCGACCATCGCCGAAAGCGCGAAGTAGAGCGCGCGCAGTCCCAGCACCGCCATGATGTTCGAGGTATAGACGATGAAGGGGTCGGTGGTGATCGCGAAGATCGCCGGCACGCTGTCCACCGCGAAGACCAGGTCGGCAACGTTGATGACCACCAGGGCCAGGAACAGCGGCGTCGCGGCCAGCACCAGCCGGCCGGTGCGGCGATCGGGCACGCGCACGAAGAAGCGCTGGCCGTGGAGCGCGGGCGTCACGCGCATGTGGCGGCCGATCCAGCGCACCGCTGGATTGCCGGCCACGTCGGGCTCGTGATCGCCGCCCAGCAGCATCTTCACGCCGGTGAAGATCAGGAACGCGGCGAAGAGATAGAGCACCCAGTAGGCTTCGGACACCAGCGCCGCCCCCGCCGCGATCATCGCGCCGCGCAGCACTATCACGCCGATGATGCCCCACAGCAGCGCGCGGTACTGGTACTTCGCAGGGATCGCGAACGTGCCGAAGATCAGGCCGATGACGAAGACGTTGTCGATCGACAGCGCCTTTTCGATGAAGAACCCGGTGTACCAGGCCATGCCGAAATCGGCGCCCTTCGCGGCCCAGACCCAGGCGCCGAAGAACATCGCGATGGTGACGTAGAAGGCGGTCAGCCGCAGCGATTCGCCGATGCCCATCGCCCGGTCGTCCTTGTGCAGGACGCCAAGGTCGAAGGCGGTAAGGACGATGACGAGACCGGCGAAGGCCAGCCAGAACCAGGCCGGGGTGCCCAGCCAGTCCGTGAACAGGAATTCCATGGTCGCTCTCCGCCTTAGCCGTGCAGCGCCACGCGGCGGCGCATCAGGCGCGCCAGGCGCTGGCGCAGCGCAAGCTTTGCGCGCGTCAGGCGGAGGATCGCCATTGGATCGGGCCAGCGCCGCTGGCGTTCGGCGCGCAGCGCCTCGTCGATCTGCTGGTGGCGCTCCATCAGGCGGAAGGTAAGGTCGGACATTGCTTGCTCCTCGATCGAAACGTGGTGTTCGATCGGGCGCACCGAGGCCCTGCGGTCCATGGGCGGGAAATGGGAAGGAACCCGGACCGGCAGGCATCGGTGTCACCCGATGCAGTCCGACATCGCAAGGCGGCTGCCCGAAAGGGCCAGCGCGCCGTGCCAGAGGGGCCCGGTCCCGCGATTCCTTTGTGGACCGAATCGCTCCGGATTTCAAGTCCTCCGCCGGGCGGGGGCCGAAACCGGCCCGCGCGCTTGCCGTTCGCGCGTCCGGCCCCTACCTTGGCCGGGTGCTGAGCCGTATTCCTTCACGGCTGGCCGCGCGGTTCTGGGCCGCGCTGCTGGTCCTGACCGTGGCGTTCCACGCGGTCACGCCATTCGAGGCGCCGCTGGTGGTGCGCAGCGGATCGGCGTTCAGCGCGGCCACGGCGGACGTCGCCATCGCGCCCGCGCGCAAGATCGCGGTCGAGCGTTCCGTCGTGCAGGTGGCGCCGGTGCTGCCGACGGTGTCGGCGATCGTCTTGCCGGCGATGCCGCTGGTGGCGGCGATTCCCCATGCCTGGCCCGACCAGACCGGCCCGCCGCTTCCCGCGCCGCTGGCGCGCAAGATCGCGCCACGAGGTCCGCCCACCCCCTGATGTGCCGCCGCGCCCCGCGTTCGGGCGCCACCTTCACGCATATCAGGAATACCGACATGACCATTCAGGAAAGCAGCCCTGCTGCTCTCGCCCGCCGTGCGCATATCGAGGCGCTGCTGGCGGCTTACCCCGACGTTTCCACCGAAGAGCACGGCGTGCTCGTGAACTATTTCCGGCGCGAGGCCAACGCGCTCGACATCGGCATGATCGCCAGCAATCCCGCCATCGCCAGCGGCTATGCCCGGTTCCGCGGCGACCATATCGACCGGTTCACGCTGAAGGACGTGATGAAGGGCGTCGCCGGCGCGGCCGTGCTGGTGCTGTGCGTCGGCCTGATCATGTTCCGGGCGTTGTAGAGCCGGACGGCGGCGCCTTTATTCGTCATTGCGAGGGGCGAAGCCCCGCGGCAATCCAGGGCGTGGCGCGCAGGGCTCTGAATTGCTTCGCGGGTCGCTCGCAATGACGAAGCGGGGACGAAGCGGGCGGTATGCCGCCTGCCTTACCGCAGCAGGTGGCCGGTGCGGTCGCGCTTGGTGGCGAGGTAGCGCTCGTTGTGCGGGTTGGCGGGAAGCTGGTGCGCCACGCGCTCCTCCACGTCCACGCCCAGTTGCTGCAGCGCGGCCACCTTGCCGGGATTGTTGGTCATGAGCCGGATCGTGGTGACGCCCAGCAGATCGAGCATCCGCGCGGCGACGGGGAAGTCGCGCGCCTCGCTCGGCAGGCCCAGCCGTTCGTTGGCGTCCACCGTGTCGAAGCCCTGGTCCTGCAGTTCGTAGGCGCGCAGCTTGTTGATCAGGCCGATGCCGCGCCCTTCCTGGCGCAGATAGAGCAGGATGCCCCAGCCGCCGGTATTGGCCTCCTCCGCCATGCGCGCCAGCGCGGCATCGAGCTGGGGGCCGCAATCGCACTTCAGGCTGCCCAGCACATCGCCGGTCAGGCATTCGCTGTGCAGGCGGACCAGCGGCACGCGCTCGCTGCTCTGCGTGCCGAGAATCAGCGCGACGTGTTCGCGCAAGTCGTCGCGCGCGCGGAACGCCACGATCTCGGCCCGTTCGCAGGCGTGGACCGGCAGGCGCGCGCGCGCCTGGATGGTCAGGTTGAGCGGGTCCTTGAACGCGGCGAGATCGGCGGCGGACACCGCGACCGCCGGCTCCACCCCCGTCGCCACCAGGAAGGCGGGCAGGATGCCGGCCAGCCGCGCCAGCTCCATCGCGGTGACGGCGGCCTCGTGCGCCGCGATCGGCAGGGCGCGGAACGGTCCACGCAGCGGGCGGTTCAGATCGAGCGAGGGATCGGCCAGTTCGCGCGCGCTGAACTGGGTGAACGGATCGGCGCCGTGAATCAGCACCGGCGCTTCGGGCACGGCGGCATCGCGCTGGTTGGCGAGTTTCAGCGTAGCCGCGCGGGCGGCGGATATCAGCAGGTTGGCGGCATAGACGCCGGGCTGGGCAAAGCCGGTTTCCGCCGGCAGCAGGTCCAGCGCGCCATCGTCGGCGGTGACGCGCACGGCCCAGCCATGGCGCAGCGCGTCCAGCGCGCGCGCGACCGTGCGCGTATCGCTCACAGGTCGAACCCGGTCACCAGCGGTATGTGGTCCGAAGGCTGGTCCCACTTGCGGGTTTCCTCGACGAAGCGGTGGTCCGTCGATTGCGCGGCCAGATCGGGCGAAGCCCACATGTGGTCGAGCCGCCGGCCCTGATCCTTGTTGCGCCAGTACGAGCGATAGCTCCACCAGCTGTAGTTCCGGTCCGGCGCGGGAATGTGCTTGCGCCCCAGGTCGATCCAGCCGTGCGCGTCGCGGAAGCGGCCCAGCGTTTCGACCTCGATCGGGGTGTGGCTGACCACCTTGAGCAACGCCTTGTGGCTGTACACGTCGGATTCGAGCGGCGCGATGTTGAAATCGCCGACGATCAGCGTGGGCCGGTCCACCTTGTCGGCCCAGCGCGTCATGCGTTCGAGGAAATCGAGCTTCTGCCCGAACTTGGGATTGAGTTCGCGGTCGGGAATGTCGCCGCCCGCCGGGATATAGACGTTTTCCAGCAGCATCCCCTGACCGGGGCCGAGCAGTTCCACGCCCACGTGGCGCGCTTCGCCATTGTCCTGCCAGTCGTGCCGGCCGATCTCGCGGAAGGGTATGCGGCTGACCGTGGCGACGCCGTGGTAGCCCTTCTGCCCGTTCACCGCGCGGTGGGTATAGCCCAGCCGTTCGAACATTTCGTGCGGGAACAGTTCCTCGGCGGTCTTGATCTCCTGGAGGCACAGGACGTCGGGCGCCTGTTCGGCCAGGAAGCGCTCGACCTGATCGATGCGCAGGCGGACGGAATTGATGTTCCAGGTAGCGATAGAGACCATGGCCAAGGCTTTAGGTGCAGGCCGGTGGCCGGTGCAAGCCCGAAGCGCTGTCTCGTGATGGAAGCGAGAACGGGCGAGAAAAAACCCTCGCCCCGGGGGCATTGGGGGCGAGGGTTCCATCTGCGTTCGTCACGCTTAGACGCGGCGGCTTTTCGAAGGCTGGGCAACAGGGGGGAAACCCGCCTCAACCGCCTCGTCTGAAACCGTTCTAGGACCGCCGCGCTTGCTGGCGGATGAACGGAAACGACAAGTTTGTCGCAGCTTGTCGCGTGCCGCGCACAGGTTGTTGCCGAAGCGCCGCGTGCCGGCGACGAACGGCCGGAAGGCCCGTCCGGTAAAGAACGGGCCGCCGGATTGCGGGCAGGTCGCGTCAGTGCTTGGGCGAGTTTGGGCGCGGATCGTTCCAGCGGAACGTGTTTTCCGGCACATCGATACCGTATTGCTGGCCCGACAGGCGCACGGTGGTTCGCTTGTTCTGCGAATCGAGCGCGACCCAGCTATCGAGTTCGAGTCCGCCCGGCGCGGAAGCCTTGCGGATGAAGATCAGCGTGATCGTGCCGTATTCGGGGTGGCGCGTATCGCGCACCTCGATGCTGACCACGCTGGGATGGTTGGTCGGAATCAGCCGCGCGAAGCGGGCGACGTCCTTGCTGGGATCGAGCAGCGCGCCCAGCGGACTGTTGCGGATCGGCCAGCGCTGGACCTGCCGCACTTCATAGTCGATCAGCGTCAGCGCGCGACCGTCCGAGACGATCAGCAACGGTACGCCGCGTTCGTACTGGAAGCGGATCTTGCCGGGCCGCTTCATCGTCATCACCCCGGACAGCGACTGGCCGGACCGGTCTGTCTGGACGAAGTTGGCGCGCATCGTGGTGATCGCGCGCAGCGCGCTTACCGCCCGATCAACGTCGGTGGCGGGCGCGGGGACGTTTTGCGCCGCGAGCGGGGCCGAGGCCGTCACCGCGCCAAGGCCAGCGAACGCCATCGCGGAAACCGCGACGGCGTGCATCAGGCGGGATCGGCCGGAAAGGCGGAAGAGATCAAGCATCGTGTTCATCGCCGTTTGTTGCAGGGTCGGCGTTGAACTCGCCGTGAACCGGGAAGGTTCCGGCGGACGGTAGGCGGAACGCCTTACTTGATCTTGGCTTCCTTGAATTCGACGTGCTTGCGCGCCACCGGGTCGTACTTGCGGAAGCTGAACTTCTCGGTGCTGTTGCGGGGATTCTTCTTGGTCACATAGAAGAAGCCGGTGTCGGCGGTCGAGACCAGACGAATCTTGACGGTGGTGGGCTTTGCCATGGCTCTAACAATCCTGAACTAGCTTGCGCGCGCGTGCTGAAAACTATTGCGGCGGCGCGTTGCCACGCCGCCTTCGCAGGGCGCGGGCGTTGGGGGAGAATCACGCGAAAGTCAAGCCTTGGGATAAGGGTGCAGCGGTTCGACCAGACCGAAGCGTTCCTTCAGCGGCTTGTCCTTCAGCGGCGGCAGATCGAGCGGTGGCACATCGACGCGGGTATCGGGCATCCGGTCGAGCAGGTTGCGGATCACGGTGAGCCGGCCCCGGCGCTGGTCGTTGAAGTCCACCAGCGTCCACGGCGATTCGGGCGTGTGGGTGGCCGCCAGCATCGCCTCGCGCGCTTCGGTATAGGCTTCGTACTTGCCGCGCGCCTCGAGATCGACCGGAGACAGCTTCCAGCGTTTCATCGGATCGTCGCGGCGTTCGGCGAAGCGGCGTTCCTGTTCCTCCTGATCGCAGGTCAGCCAGTATTTGAACAGCAGCAGGCCGTCGGTCACCAGCAGCTTCTCGAACGCGGGCGCCTGCGCCAGGAACGCGCGCACCTGATCCTCGCTGGCATAGCCCATCACGCGCTCCACCCCGGCGCGGTTGTACCAGCTGCGGTCGAACAGCACGATCTCTCCGGCGGCGGGAAGGTTCGCGATATAGCGCTGGAAGTACCACTGGCCCTGTTCGCGCTCGGTCGGCTTGGGCAGCGCCACGGTGCGGCACTGGCGGGGGTTGAGCCGCTGGAGAATGGCGTGGATCACGCCGGTCTTGCCCGCGGTATCGCGCCCTTCGAAGATCACCAGCACGCGTGCGCCGGTCTTGGCCACCCAGCGGGCCATGCAGGTCAGTTCCTCCTGCATGGGTTCCAGCAGGTCTTCGTAGTCCTTCTTCTTCAGTTCACTCATGGAGCGCGGCGCCCTTGTGATTCGAACGGAGGGCGAGCCTGCACGAAAACGGGCGATACAAGAAAGGGGCAGCCCGCGAAGGCCGCCCCTTTCCCTCGGGATTCTGTTCCGCCGCGATCAGCGAACCGAGCCGCGCCGCACGAGGTTGACGATCGCCAGCAGGATCACCGCGCCGAGGAACGACACGATAAGGCTGCCCGCCGAAATGCCCTGGGTGATGCTGCCGCCGCCGATGAAGGGCGTGAGCAGAAACCCGCCGAGCATGGCGCCGACGATGCCGACCACGATGTTGAGGAAGATACCCTGCTGTGCATCGGTGCGCATCACGATGCTGGCAAGCCAGCCCAGAATGCCACCCACGATGAGAAGAACGATGATACCCATTTTCCGGACATCCCCATTGTTGCCTTGATGCCTGTCACAATCCGGCGGCGGGAATTTGGTTCCGGAAATCACGCCGTTACGGCGCGATTGATCGGGGGGCTGGGGGAATCGGCGGGGGCGGGACCGGCGGGGCGGTCAGGCGCGCAGCAGCCAGAACATCGCCGCCGTGCCCGCCACGATGCGATACCACGCGAACGGGGTGAAGCCGTGCCGGCTGACATAGGCGACGAAGAAGCGGATCACCCCCAGCGCCACCACGAATGAGACGAAGAAACCCACCGCGATCTCGGCCCAGCCCACGCCCAGCGTGCCGGCGGCCAGTTCGTGCCGCTTGTCGAGCAGTTCCAGCGTGGTCGCCCCCAGCATCGTCGGGATGGCCAGGAAGAAGCTGAATTCGGCGGCGGTGCGGCGCTCGATGCCCATCGCCAGCGCGCCCATGATGGTCGCGCCCGAACGGCTGACGCCGGGGATCATGGCCAGGCACTGCACGAAACCGACGCCCACGGCCTGTCGCAGCGGCAACTGGCCAATCCCGGTCGGTTCACCGCCCTTGGCGAAGCGTTCGACCACGAGAATGCCGATACCGCCCACGATCAGCGCCCAGCACACCACCAGCGGGCTGCCGAGCAAGCCCTCGATCTGGTGCTTGAGCAGCAGGCCGATGACCGCGGCGGGCATGAACGCGGCCAGCAGGTTGCGCAGGAAGCGCAGCGACAGCGGCTCCAGCCGGAGCAGGCCCATGCCGACGGCCCAGAACGTGCGCCAGTATTGCACGACCACCGCCAGGATCGCGCCCAGCTGGATGACCACGTTGAACATGGCCCATTGCGCGGCGTCATAGCCGAACAGTTCGGTGGCAAGGATGAGATGCCCTGTCGAGGAAACCGGAAGGAACTCGGTGAGGCCCTCGACGATGCCGAGCAGTACGGCGGTAACGATCGTGCTGTCCATGCGCAGGGCGTTGCCGCAGCGCAGCACGGTGTCAAGGGCGGTCGGCGTTCGGCAACCTTAAATTTCGGCAATGCCTTGCGGCGCGCACGCGGATCAGGCGGCGGCGTCCTGGAACTGCAACCGCGCAAGCCGGGCGTAGAGCCCGTTGGCGGCGGTCAGGCTGGCGTGGTTGCCCTGTTCGACGATCCGCCCGCCATCCATCACGATGATCCGGTCGGCCGCGCGGATCGTGGCCAGCCGGTGCGCGATGACCAGCGTGGTGCGGTCCTTCATCAGCCGGTCGAGCGCGGCCTGCACCAGCTGTTCGCTTTCGGCGTCCAGCGCGCTGGTCGCTTCGTCGAGCAGCAGGATCGGGGCGTTGCGCAGCACCGCGCGGGCGATGGCGATGCGCTGGCGCTGGCCGCCGGAAAGGCGCGCGCCGTCTTCGCCCAGGAAGGTATCGAGCCCTTCGGGCAGCGCGCGGAGGAAGCTTTCGGCATTGGCGGCGCGCGCCGCTTCCCAGATGTCCTCGTCGCTCGCGGCCCAGTTGCCGTAGCGCAGGTTGTCGCGCGCGCTGGCGGCAAACAGTGTGCCGTCCTGCGGCACCAGCGCCATCCGCGCGCGGATTTCCGCCGGATCGGCCGACGGCAGCGGCACGCCGTCGATGCGCACGGTGCCGGCCTGGGGGTCGTAGAAGCGCTGTGCCAGCAGGAACAGCGTGGACTTGCCCGCGCCGGAAGGGCCGACGATCGCCACCGTCTCGCCCGGCTCGACGGTCAGTGAGAAGTCTTCCAGCGCCGCGATTTCCGGGCGGCTGGGATAGCGGAAGCCGACGTTCTGGAACGCCAGCTGGCCGCGCGGGGGAACCGGCAGCGCGGTTGGCCGCGCGGGCGGGGCGATGTCGGGCTGTTCGAGCAGCAGTTCGTTGAGGCGGCTGGCCGCGCCGGCGCCGCGCAAGAGGTCGCCATAGACCTCGGTCAGCGCGCCCAGCGCGCCGGCGACGAGGCCCGCCGTCACCACGATCGCGAAGATCGTGCCGCCGCTGATCGTGCCTTCGGCCACGCCCACGGCGCCCTGCCACACGAGCAGGACGATGCCGCCGAACACCAGCAGGATGACGATCGCAGTCATCACCGCGCGCAGGATGATGCGGCGGCGGGCCACGTCGAACGTGCGCTCCACGCGCTCTCCGAACCGGCCCAGTTCGCGCTGTTCCTGCCCGAAGGCCTGGACGATCTTCATCGCGCCCAGCGTTTCCGACACGATCACGCCGATCGCGGCGACGCGGTCCTGGCTCGACCGTGAAACGGTGCGCACGCGCCGGCCGAACCACACGATCGGCAGGACCACGAGCGGGATGCCGATGATCACCGCGCCGGTCAGCTTCGGCGCCAGCACGAAAAGGTAGATCATGCCGCCCAGCGCCATGATCGCGTTGCGCAGCGCCACCGATACCGTGGTGCCGACCACCTGTTCGATGATCGCCGTGTCCGACGTCATGCGCGAGGAGATTTCCTTGGGGCTGTTGCTCTCGAAGAAGCTGGGCGGCAGGCGCAGCAGGTTGGCCTGCACTTTCAGCCGGATATCGGCGACCACGCGCTCGCCCAGCCACGACACGAAATAGAACCGGCAGGCGGTGCCGATCGCCAGCACCAGCACCACCAGCAGCAGATAGCGGAACCAGCGGCCGATCTCGGTGATGTCCGCCCCTTGCGAGAAGCCCTTGTCGACGATCAGCTTGAGGCCGGAAGGTATCGCCAAGGTGGCGCTGGCGGTGACGAGCAGCGCTGCGGCGGCGGCGGCGACCCTTCCCGGATAGTCGAGCGCCTGGCGCCATACCATGCGCAAGGGGGTCAGGGTGCGCGCGGGGCGCGGGGCTTCGACAGGCTGGGTTCCCTCGTCCATTCCGCTCGCCTAGCCGAAGCGCGCCCGCGCAGGAAGGGGGCGCATGCCGGTAAGGCGCGGCAATGCTTTTTCCCCAGTCCATCCCGCGCGATCGGGGCGCGGATTAGGGACCGGTTTGGTCCGCTCGTAGCGCGATCTTCAATGTTGCGTTGCACAAAGCAACGAATCGCGGCAATCTGGGGGCAAGCGAGTCCCGGTGTTGCCGGGCAACAGAACAAGGACAACGGCCGTGCTCTACAAGGCCTATGAAATCCAGCGCTCCCTGCTCAGCGCGAGCAGCGCGATGGCGTCGATGACGGCGGACCTGCTGGGCGATCCCCGGCTTCCGTTCAGTGGCTTCGGCCCCAGCCAGATGATGGCATCGGCGCTGGAAGTGTTTGCCCACGCGGCGGCCCCGCGCGGAAAGCCGGCGTTCGGCATCCGCACGATCCATGTCGATGGCACGACCCACGCGGTCCGGGAATCGACGGAAATCCATCGCCCGTTCGGCGATCTCAAGAAGTTCACGCACGAAGGGCTTCCGCCCGACGCGCCGCGCCTGCTGATCGTGGCGCCGATGAGCGGCCATTACGCCACGCTGCTGCGCGGCACGGTGGAACGGATGCTGGAACGCTGCGTGGTCTACATAACGGACTGGGCCGACGCGAAATACGTGCCGCTGGCCGAAGGGCGCTTCGACCTGGACGATTACATCGACTATCTGGTCGGCTTCCTCGAATACATCGGCCCCGGCGCGCACATGATGGCGGTGTGCCAGCCTTCGGTGCCGGCCTTTGCCGCCACCGCGATCATGGCCGCCAAAGACCATCCGTGCCGTCCGGTGACGCTGACGATGATGGGCGGGCCGATCGATACCCGCGAATCGCCCACGGCGGTGAACGATCACGCGATCACCAAGCCCTATGTGTGGTTCAAGCACAACGTCATCACCACGGTGCCGGTGAACTATCCGGGCGAGGGGCGGCAGGTCTATCCGGGCTTCGTCCAGCTCGCGAGCTTCATGTCGATGAACCTCGGCAGCCACATGATGAGCCACTATTCGCTGTTCAAGCACCTGGTGCAGGGCGATGGCGAGGGCGCCGAGGCGACCAAGACGTTCTATGACGAATACCGCGCCGTCTGCGATCTGCCGGCGGAATTCTATCTGCAGACCGTGGATGTCGTGTTCCAGCGCCACGCCCTGCCCAAGGGCGAATTCGTCCATCGCGGGCACGCGGTGGATCTTGGCGCGATCCACGACACCGCGATCCTGTGCATCGAGGGCGAGCGGGACGACATCTCGGGCATCGGCCAGACCAAGGCCGCGCTCAAGGTGACGCCGAACGTGCCGGAGGAAATGAAGCAGTACCTCCTCGCCGCCGAGGCGGGGCACTACGGCATTTTCAACGGATCGCGCTGGCGGACCAAGATCGCGCCGGTGGTCGATGCGTGGATCGTGCGCCACGAAGGCCGGGGCAAGGGCCGCAAGCTGACGGCCGTCGCCTGAAGGCAGGCGGTGCGGAAAGAAGCCTTCCCGCACCGTCCCGAAACGCCGCTTCTCAGACGAAGAACTGGGTCAGCCACTCGCAGATCAGGGCGGGCTTCGGCTCGCCTTCGATCTCCACCGTGATCTCCATGGTCTGCTGCCACTGGCCGGGGCGCTTTTCCTCGATCTCCAGCAGCTTGAACACGCCGCGTATGCGCTTGCCCGAACGGACCGGGGCGAGGAAACGGGTGCGGTTGCCGCCATAGTTCACGCCCATCTTGATGCCATCGGGGCGCGGACAATCGCTGAGCTGCGTCAGCAGCGGGATCAGCGAGAGCGTGAGGAAGCCGTGCGCGATCGTGCCGCCGAACGGCGTCAGCTTGGCCTTTTCCTCGTCGACGTGGATGAACTGGAAGTCACCGGTCGCTTCGGCGAACTGGTTGATTCGTTCCTGGCTGACCTCGACCCATTCCGATGTGCCCACGATCGTGCCTGCCAGCGCCTTGATTTCTGTCGCGGGAATGATCCTCGCCATACCGTTGCTCTCCATTCTTTTGTTCCGCCATCATGGACGGACCCTTGCAAAGGTGCAACCGGGCGCAATCCGGTCGGGACGGACGGGCTATTCTGCGGGGGACGCAGGCAAGGGGCGGGTCCAGCCCGGCGTTCGCGCATTGAGCCAACGCTGGGCTGGCTTTTCGATCAGGCGATAAAGCGTCCACGACGCGATCAGCAGCAGCAAGAGATAGGCCGCCAGTCCCGCCCAGCCGATTTGCAGCGAGGCATCAACGAACAGCAGCTTGAACACCAGGAACAGAAAGGCGTGCGCGAGGTAGGTGGAATAGCTTACCTCTCCCAGCCACACCGCCGCGCGGCTGGAGAGAAAGCGTGCCAGCGGTCCCTTCGCATAAGTCAGCGCCAGCATCGCAGTGACGATCGCGGGCGGGACGATCGCGGTTTCGGGCCAGCCGGCCACGCTCCCCAGCGCGATCCAGCCCGCCGCGAACAGCGCCCAGGGCCAGGCGCGCGGTGATCGTGCCGCTTGCCAGATCACGCAGGCCAGCGTGCCCAGCATGAAGCCGACCAGGCAGCGCCACAGCCCCATGGTGGGGATATCCGCGCCCAGCGTGCGCAGACTCCGGTGCGTGAACAGCGCATATTCTCCCGCCAGCAGCAACGCCGCGATCGCGATCGCCAGGCGACCGCGGCCCATGATCGGCTGGCCCGCCGCGACGATCGCGGGAAACACCAGATAGGCGGCGAATTCGGTGCTGATCGACCAGGCCGGGTGGTTCCAGGCCAGTTCGTGGGTAAAGCCCCAGTTCTGGATCAGCAGCACCTGCAGCGGCAATTCGGCCAGTGGTAGCCCCTCCACGGGGCGCCCGGAAACGGTCAGCGCCGCTCGGAACAACACGAAGCCGCCGAGTATCAGCAGGTGCAACGGCCAGATTCGCGCCATCCGTCGCCACAGGAAACGGGCGGCGGCGCGGGGCCCGCCCGACGCCAGTGGAGCGGCATAATTGTACCACATGACGAAGCCGGACAGGACGAAGAACAGATCCACCGCCAGATAGCCGCGCGCCAGGACCGCGATGACGCCTGGGGGCAGTATGGACACCAGCGACAAGCGGATATGGTAGAGGACCACCAGCCACGCGGCTATCCCGCGCAGGCCGGTCAGAGCGTCGAGATGGCGCGGTCCGCGTTCGCTCGGCGTGTTTATATTGGGCTCGCTCATCGTGGGGCGGCCAGCGGGGGCTGCCCCGGACCGGCCTGTGTCGCCGCGCGCGCCTGCGCGTTAACCGGCCGAAGCGGGCGGAACGCCTCCCGGCTCGGGTCGATCCGCATGGCATAGGCGCGCAGGCCGATCTGCAGCCCGATCAGCATGTACATAAAGGGCTGGAAGGCGATGCCGACGAAGCTGCCGCCGACCATATAGACCAACTGCCCCTGTTGCAGCGCATTGGCCAGAGGCCCGATCCACTGCGCATCGGGCAGGTCCTCCTGCGGGCCACCCCGCTTGGTCCAGCGTGCGCGCACCCGCTCCATCTGCCACAGCCCCAGAAGGTGCAGCGTCAGCCAAAGGCCCAGTCCGGGATAGCCCTGCTCGCCCAGCATCTCGAAATAGGCCGAATGATAGGCGCGGCCCTTTTCCACGATATCGTTGGTTTCGAGCGCGGCGTTGTTCTTGCCGGCATAGTCGGTGTTGATGGTCTTGTAGCTCACCTCGTTCTGGCGATAGGCTTCGAACCCACCGCCGAAGGGGTTGTGCTTGGCGAATTCCCACGTCCATTTCCACACCGCCACGCGGGTGGAGGCGGACTGATCCGATTGATGGTTTTCGATCGTGCTCATGCGATCGGTATAGCTCTTGGGCAGGAATGGCACCGCCACCACGGCCAGTACCCCCGCCGCCGCGAGATAGGTGAAGCGCCGCTTGGTAGTGCGCAGCACGAGCACGCCCAGCAACAGCACGCACAGCAGGCCGGTGCGCGTCTGCGTGCCCACCGGGATCAGCAGGCAGGCGAAGCCGAGCCCCAGGGCATAGAGCGTGACCAGCTTTCCCGGTTTGAAGATCGTGCCGTACCGCGCCAGCCAGTAGATCAGCGGCATTATCGCAACCGCTGCCATCGACAGCGTGCTGCCTTCGTAAAGGCCGGTGTTATCGTTCACCAGCAGCTTCAGTTCGCCATAGCCGCCACCGGAGGACAGCGTCTTGATCCCGCCGCCGATCACGATCACGCTGATGGACAGGACCATCACCAATGCCAGCGCCTCGATGCGCAGGCGCGTGCGCAGGGTGAGCGGCAGGAACATCGCGAAGACCAGTGCCTTCCACACCCAGCCCCACTTTTCCGCCGCTTCCACCGGGAAATCGGCGGTGCGGGTGGTCAGCCCGCAATAGACCAGCAGCAGCAGGAGCAGGAACTGGCGGAACGAGAAGCGGATGCCCTGCTTGTTTTCGGCCACCATCCAGGCACCGAACGCGCAGACGAACGCTATCAGCGAGATCGGGATATGGGCGAGGAAGCCCCAGGTTACCTTCTGCGGCGCGACGATGTCGATATAGGTATAGGCCAGCACCAGCAGGAACGGCCGGCGCATCCCGGCGCCCAGGAAGGCCAGCACGAAGGCGGTGAGGAACAGGTTAAGCACGGCGGCCCCGCTGGCGGCGCAACGCTCCGGGCAGGCGCGGCAAACGGCAGTGCGACAGGGGGGAGGGCGTCAGGGTCATGTCCGCGCGATGATCGTGGCCGGGACCGCGGGCTTAGCGGAACGGGGTTGACGGCGCGTTAAGGCTTGCGTGGCAGGAATGGGGCATGACCCGCGTTCTGCACGTTCTCGACCACAGCCTGCCGCTGCACAGCGGCTATACCTTCCGCACGCGCGCGATCCTCAAGGCCCAGCAGGCGCAAGGGATCGAGGTGCGCGCGATCACCGGGCAGCGTCACCGCTTGCCCGATGGGCCGCTGGCGGCGGACGACGGCGCGCCCGAACAGATCGACGGGCTGGAATTCCATCGCACGCCGGGGGAAGCCGAAGGCATCGTGGGGGTGCGCGAATGGCGCGAGGTGGTCGCTCTGGCCAGCCGGATCGAAGCGGTGGCCCGCGCGTGGCGGCCGGACGTGTTGCATGCCCATTCGCCGGCGCTGTGCGGCCTTGCCGCCGTGCGCGCCGGGCGGCGGCTCGGCATTCCGGTGGTCTATGAAATCCGCGCGTTCTGGGAAGACGCGGCCGTGGGCAATGGCACCGGCCGGGAGGGTTCGCCACGCTACTGGCTGACCCGCCAGCTCGAGAACCGCGTGGTTGCCGGCGCCGATGCGGTGGTGACGATCTGCCGCGGCCTGCTGGAGGATCTGGCGGCGCGGGGCGTGGCCCGCGATCGCCTGTCGATCATGCCCAATGGCGTCGATCTTACCGTGTTCGGCGAGGCGCAGCCGCGCGATCCGGCGCTGGCCGAGGCGCTGGGGCTGGGCGACGGGCCGGTGATCGGCTTTCTCGGCAGCTTCTATCCCTATGAAGGGCTGGACGATCTGATCGCGGCGATGCCGGCGATCGTGGCGGGGGTGCCGGGAGCCAGGCTGCTGCTGGTCGGCGGTGGGCCGGCGGGCGATGCCCTGCGCGCGCAGGCGGAGGCTTCGCCGGTGGCGGACGCGATCCGCTTCGTCGGCCGCGTTCCGCACGCCGAGGTCGATCGCTACTACGCCCTTTCCGACGTCGTGTGCTATCCGCGCAAGGCCATGCGCTTGACGGACCTCGTCACGCCGCTCAAGCCGCTGGAAGCGATGGCCCAGGGCAAGCTGGTTGCCGCGAGCGACGTGGGCGGGCACAGGGAACTGATCGAGGACGGGGTGACAGGCACGCTGTTTCCCGCCGACGATCCCGCCGGGCTGGCGAAGGCAATGATCGCGCTGTTGGGCGACCGGAGCGCCTGGCCGGAACGGCGCGCGGTGGCGCGGCGGTTCGTCGAGCGCGAGCACGACTGGGCCGGCAATGTTCGTCGTTATCAAGCTGTTTACCAAAAGGTGATAGCCGGGAAAGGTACAATTGCGGGTGTCGCCGCCTGACGGCGTGGGGCACTTGCCAGGTTTGAACGGATCGATACGCACGTGACCATTCCGCAGGGCAAGCAGGCGAAACGCAAGCAGGCCGCATCGATTTCGGCGCACCGCCTGTTCCCGGTGGTGATGATGGTGTGGTTCGCCGCCTTGCTGGGGCTGACGAGCTTCGTCGTGCCGCCCCGGATGCTGGCGAGCCTGGTCGTGGCGAGCGGACTGCCCAAGGTCCTGCCGGCCGCCGCGCCGCCGCTGGGCTTCACCGCCCGCGTGCTGGTGGCTTTCGCGCTGGCGGTGGTCGGCGGGTTGATCGGCCTTGTCATCGCCGCGCGCTTGCGCCGGGACAAGGCGGCCAAGCGCGACACGCCGGCGATGCCCGATCGCGACGACGCGATGGAATCCGAGACGCCCGCCGTGGCGGTATCCCAACGTGCCGTGAAAATCCGCGCGCGCGACGCGCACCCCGATGCCCCGCCGCGCCGGCCGCTGGTGCTGAGCGAGGAACTGGCGACGGTGCCGGCGCTCGAAGACCCGGAGCCGGGTGGCGAGCTTGAACAGCCCGCGATCGCGGAAGATAGGGGCGCGGAGGTGCCCGTCGATGGTGCGGCCTTGTCCCGAACGGCGCTCGAAGCGGCGGATTCGGACGAAGCGGCCGGGCAAGACGAGGTGCTTGCGGAAGAAGTTGGCGCTCCCGCGCGCTTTGCCGTGCCGATGATCGACGATGGGCCGTTTGCGCCGCCGACGCTTGCGCTTCCCGCTGCGCTGGCGGACGAGCCATCGGCCGATGCGGACCTTGATCTGGCTGGGCTTGAGGCCCCGCCCGGCGGAGATGATGTACGGCTGCCCCTGGCCTCCGACACGCAACGTCCCTTTGCGCAGCCCTATCCGACGTTGCCCGCGCCCGGGATTTTCAACGATGCGGCGGAAGTACGCGCGGATACGCCGGCGATGGAGGCCGCCCCGCTGGAATCGCTGGGTCTCGTGCAGCTCATCGAGCGGCTGGCGATGGCGATAGCGGTCCGGCGCGAGGAACTGGCCCGACACCAGGAACAGGATGTCCGCGCCGAGGCGGAAATCGACGCCGCGCCGCCTCATGGTACAGCCACGCACACCGCAGACGCGGCCGAACAGGGCGTGGAGGATGTGGAAGCAGGTGGGGAGGCGGATGCGCCGCCTTTCCTGGCGATCGTGCCCGGCGAGGCGCCGTTGTCCGAACACCGCTATCCCTCGCTGGTCGATATGCCATCCCCCGCGCCGCGCCGCCATGACGACGCGCCGGTGGATCCGCCGTTTGCCCGCCCCGATACGCCGTTGGCCAGCCGTGGACGGGCCATGCCATCGCCTGTGATGGAACCCGAGCCGCCGGCCTTCGCACCGCCTGCCGGGGCCGTTCCCGCGTTCAGCGATCCCGAAGAGGCCGACCGCGCCTTGCGCGCGGCCCTCGCCACGCTCCAGAGAATGACCGCCAAGGGCTAACCGCGTCCGAAATCGGTCCTGAATGTAGCTATTTTCGACGGAATCCCGCCCGTTTTGAAGGGTGCAACCGTATTTCCCGCGCGGATCGGCGCGGGAAATGACGCTCGCGGTTGCAAAATAACTTTCCTGCAGTCATGGGGGATATTCGCGCAACTTTCGTCGCCAAGGGGGGCGGCGCGATTCGTGCGATATTTCCAATTCTGGATGTAGGGACGACCTTCGATATGGGATTTCCGCCGGTTCAGGGCCTGTACGATCCGCGTAATGAGCATGACGCCTGTGGTGTGGGCTTCGTCGCCCATATCAAAGGGGCGAAAAGCCACGCGATTATCGAGCAGGCGCTGGAAATTCTGCGAAATCTCGACCATCGCGGCGCGGTGGGCGCCGACCCTTTGCTGGGCGATGGCGCGGGCATCCTGATCCAGTTGCCCGATCAGCTTTTCCGCAAGTGGGCGGCCTCGCAGGGCAAGGAACTGCCCGCGCCGGGCGATTACGCCGTGGCGATGTGCTTCCTGCCGCAGGATGAGCCTTCGCGGAACTTCGTGACCGAGTTCTTCGAGAAGTTCATCGCCAAGGAAGGCCAGGAACTGATCGGCTGGCGCGACGTGCCCGTCACGCTCGACGGCCTCGGCAAGACCGTGATCGAATCCATGCCGGTCGTGCGCCAGTGCTTCATCAAGCGCGGCGAGGGCACGCCCGATCAGGACGCGTTCGAGCGCAAGCTGCTGGCGATCCGCAAGCAGACGCAGAACCCGCTTGCCGCCATGGCCGAAAAGCACGGGCTCCCGGGCGTGACGCAGCTCTACATGCCGAGCTTCTCGACCCGCACGATCGTCTACAAGGGGCTGCTGCTGGCGAACCAGGTCGGCTCGTTCTATGACGACCTGCGCGATCCGGACTGCGTTTCGGCGCTGGGCCTGGTCCACCAGCGTTTCTCGACCAACACCTTCCCGAGCTGGAAGCTGGCGCACCCGTTCCGCTTCATCGCCCACAATGGCGAGATCAACACCGTTCGCGGCAACGTGAACTGGATGAACGCGCGCCGCCGCACGATGGAATCCGAACTGCTGGGTCCGGACCTCGACAAGATGTGGCCGCTGATCCCGCACGGGCAGTCGGACACGGCGAGCCTCGACAACGCACTCGAACTGCTGCTGGCGGGCGGATACAGCCTGGCCCACGCGGTGATGATGCTGGTGCCGGAGGCCTGGGCGGGCAATCCGCTGATGGATTCCAAGCGCCGCGCCTTCTACGAATACCATGCCGCGCTGATGGAGCCGTGGGACGGCCCGGCCGCCGTGGCCTTTACCGACGGTCGCCAGATCGGCGCCACGCTCGACCGCAACGGGTTGCGCCCCGCGCGTTTCTCGATCACCCGCGACGACCTGATCTGCATGGCTTCGGAAAGCGGCGTGCTGCCGTTCCGCGAGGAAGACATCGTGCGCAAGTGGCGGCTCCAGCCGGGTCGCATGTTGCTGATCGACCTGGAAAAGGGCGCGATCATCGAGGACGAGGAGATCAAGGCCGAACTCGCGGGCGCGGAGCCCTACGAAGACTGGCTGGAATCGGCGCAATACAAGCTCAAGGAGCTTGAAGTGGTCGAGCCCGAACTGGCGGCGCTGCCGGTCGAGACGACCAGCCTGCTCGATCGCCAGCAGGCGTTCGGCTACACGCAGGAGGACGTGACCAAGTTCCTGGAGCCGATGGCCGTCTATGGCGACGACCCGATCGGTTCGATGGGCACGGACACCCCGATCGCCGTGCTGTCCAGCCGTTCGCGCCTGCTCTACGATTATTTCAAGCAGAACTTCGCGCAGGTCACCAACCCGCCGATCGATCCGATCCGCGAGGAACTGGTGATGAGCCTCGTGTCGATGATCGGCCCGCGCCCCAACCTGCTGGGCCGCGATGCCGGCAGCCACAAGCGGCTGGAAGTCGACCAGCCGATCCTGACCAACGACGATATCGCCAAGATCCGTTCGGTCGAGGCCGCGCTCGACGGCGCGTTCCGCACCGCCACGATCGACACCACCTGGGATGCCGCTGCCGGCGCGCAGGGGCTGGAACTGGCGATCAAGGAAATGTGCTGGGCGGCGACCGAGGCCGTGCTGGCGGACAAGAACATCCTGATCCTGTCCGACCGCGCCCAGTGCGACAGCCGCATCCCGATGCCGGCGCTGCTGGCCACGGCGGCGGTGCACCACCATCTCGTCCGGCAAGGCCTGCGCATGCAGACCGGGCTTGTCGTCGAAACCGGCGAAGCGCGCGAAGTGCATCACTTCTGCGTGCTGGCGGGCTATGGCGCGGAAGCGATCAACCCGTACCTGGCGTTCGAGACGCTGGAAGCGATCCGGGTGGACAAGGAACTGCCGCTCACCACCAAGGACGTGCAGAAGAACTACATCAAGGCGATCGGCAAGGGCATCCTCAAGGTCATGTCCAAGATGGGCATCTCGACCTATCAGTCCTATTGCGGCGCGCAGATCTTCGACGCGGTGGGCCTTAGCTCCGCCTTCGTGGACAAGTACTTCACCGGCACCGCCACGACGATCGAGGGCGTGGGCATCGAGCAGATCGCCGAGGAAGCCGTGCGGCGCCACGCGGCGGCCTATGGCGACAACCCGATCTACCGCAAGATGCTGGACGTGGGCGGCATGTACCAGCTGCGCCTGCGCGGCGAGGAACACGCCTGGACGGCGTCGAACATCGCCAACCTGCAGCACGCCGTGCGCGGCAACATGCCGGAGAAGTACAAGGAGTTCGCCCAGTCGATCAACGACCAGTCCGAACGGATGCTGACGATCCGCGGGCTGATGGAACTGAAGAAGGCCGACGATTCCATCGACATCGCCGAGGTCGAGCCGGCGAGCGAGATCGTCAAGCGCTTCGCCACCGGCGCGATGAGCTATGGCTCGATCAGCTGGGAAGCGCACACCACGCTGGCCGTGGCGATGAACCGCATCGGCGGCAAGTCGAACACCGGCGAAGGCGGCGAGGACCCGGCGCGCTTCAAGCCGCTGGCCAACGGCGATTCGATGCGTTCGGCGATCAAGCAGGTCGCTTCGGGCCGCTTCGGCGTGACGGCGGAATACCTCGTCAATGCCGATGACATCCAGATCAAGATGGCGCAGGGCGCGAAGCCCGGCGAGGGCGGCCAGCTTCCCGGCGACAAGGTGGACAAGACCATCGGCAAGACGCGGCATTCCACGCCGGGCGTCGGCCTGATCTCGCCGCCGCCGCACCACGACATCTATTCGATCGAGGATCTCGCCCAGCTGATCCACGACCTCAAGAACGCCAACCAGCGCGCGCGCATCTCGGTCAAGCTCGTGTCCGAAGTGGGCGTGGGCACCGTGGCGGCGGGCGTTTCCAAGGCGCGCGCGGATCACGTGACGATCTCGGGCTACGAAGGCGGCACCGGCGCTTCGCCGCTGACCTCGCTGACCCACGCCGGTTCTCCGTGGGAAATCGGTCTGGCCGAGACGCAACAGACGCTGCTGCTCAACAACCTGCGTTCGCGCATCTGCGTGCAGGCGGACGGCGGCATCCGCACCGGACGCGATGTGGCCATCGCCGCGCTGCTCGGCGCCGACGAGTTCGGCTTCGCCACCGCGCCGCTGATCGCGGCCGGCTGCATCATGATGCGCAAATGCCACCTCAACACCTGCCCGGTGGGCGTGGCCACGCAGGACCCGGTGCTGCGCGCGCGCTTCACCGGCCAGCCGGAACACGTCATCAACTACTTCTTCTTCGTGGCGGAAGAACTGCGCGCGATCATGGCCGAGATGGGCTTCCGCACCGTCGCGGAAATGGTCGGCCGGGTCGACCGGCTCGATACCAAGAAGGCGGTGGCGCACTGGAAGGCGCAGGGCGTCGACCTTTCGAAGCTGCTGCACCAGGTCGATCCGGTTCCGGGCACCACGCTCAACTGGAGCGGTACCCAGGACCACGGGCTCGAGGCCGCGCTCGACAACGATCTGATCGCCGCCAGCGCGCCCGCGCTGGACACGGGCGAGCCGGTCCGGCTCGAACGCAAGGTCATCAACGTCAACCGCACGGTGGGCGCGATGCTTTCGGGCGAAGTGGCGCGCAAGTACGGCCACAAGGGGCTGCCGGACAATACGATCCAGGTCAGCTTCACGGGCGTTGCCGGCCAGTCCTTCGGCGCGTTCCTGGCGCACGGCGTCACGCTCGATCTGGTGGGCGATGCCAACGACTATGTCGGCAAGGGCCTTTCGGGTGGCCGCGTGATCGTGCGCCAGCCGGCGCATGTCGATCGCGAGCCGACCGAGAACATCATCGTCGGCAACACCGTGCTCTATGGCGCGATCGCGGGCGAGGCGTACTTCAACGGCGTCGCCGGCGAACGCTTCGCCGTGCGCAATTCGGGCGCGATCGCGGTTGTCGAGGGCACCGGGGACCATGGCTGCGAATACATGACCGGTGGCGTGGTGGCCGTGCTTGGCCGGACCGGCCGGAATTTCGCGGCGGGCATGTCGGGCGGCATCGCCTATGTCTATGATCCGGATGGCCAGTTCGAAAAGCTGTGCAACCCCGCGATGGTGGACCTGATCCCCGTTTCGGCAGAGCGCGACGAGGACGAGGGCGCCGGTCGTCCGCAGCAGCGCGGGCATGACGTCTATGACTATGGCATGGGCGACATGCTGCGCCACGATGCGGAACGCCTGAAGGTGCTGGTCGAACGCCACCACCTTTACACGGGCAGCAAGCGGGCGCGCGCGATTCTCGACAACTGGGCCGACGAGGTGAAGCGCTTCGTCAAGGTGATGCCGCGCGACTATGCGCGGGCGCTGCGCCAGATGGAGGCCGAGCGCCTCGCCGCCGCCAACGTCGCGGCCGAATAAGAACAGGGATCAGGGAAACATCATGGGCAAGGCAACCGGCTTTCTCGAGGTCGACCGCAAGGACCGTACCTACGATTCCCCCGCGGAACGGCTGAAGCACTATCGCGAATTCGTGATCCCGCACGATGCGGCGGGGCTGCAGATGCAGGCTTCGCGTTGCATGAACTGCGGCATCCCGTACTGCCACAACGGCTGTCCGGTGAACAACCAGATCCCGGACTGGAACCACCTGGTCTATGAGAACGACTGGCGCGAGGCGCTGGACAATCTCCATTCGACCAACAACTTCCCGGAGTTCACCGGCCGCATCTGCCCCGCCCCGTGCGAGGCGGCGTGCACGCTGAACATCGTGGACCAGCCGGTGACGATCAAGTCGATCGAATGCGCGATCGTCGACAAGGGCTGGAAGGAAGGCTGGATCGAACCGCAGGTGCCCGCGAAGAAGACGGGCAAGTCGGTCGCGGTCGTCGGTTCCGGCCCGGCTGGCCTCGCCTGCGCGCAGCAACTGGCCCGCGCCGGCCATTCGGTGACGGTGTTCGAGAAGTCGGACCGCGTCGGCGGGTTGCTTCGCTATGGCATTCCCGACTTCAAGCTGGAAAAGCACGTCATCAATCGCCGCATGGTGCAGATGGAGGCCGAAGGCGTCCAGTTCCGCACCTCGGTCGAAGTGGGCGTGACCGTGTCGGTCGCCTCGCTGAAGGAAAACTTCGACGCCATCGTGATGGCGGGCGGCGCGGAAGACCCGCGTCCGCTCGACATTCCGGGCTTCGAGCTGCCCGGTGTGCGCTTCGCCATGGAGTTCCTGACCCAGCAGAACAAGCGCAATGCGGGCGACGATGAAATTCGCGCCGCGCCGCGCGGCTCGCTGCTGGCCACCGGCAAGCACGTGGTGGTGATCGGCGGCGGCGATACCGGTTCGGACTGCGTCGGCACGTCGAACCGCCAGGGCGCGCTCTCGGTCACGCAGCTGGAAATCATGCCCCGGCCGCCGGAAAAGGAAGAAAAGGCGCTGAGCTGGCCCAACTGGCCGCTCAAGCTGCGCACATCTTCCAGCCACGAGGAAGGCTGCGAGCGCGAATTCGCGGTGCTGACCAAGCGGGCCGTGGGCGAAAACGACGTGACCGGGCTGGAATGCGTCCGCGTCGAATGGGTCAACGGCAAGATGCAGGAAGTGCCGGGCAGCGAATTCACGCTGAAGGCGGATCTGATCCTGCTGGCGATGGGCTTCCTTGGCCCGCGCAAGCAGGGGCTGCTCGAACAGGCCGGCGTCGAGCTGGACGCGCGCGGCAACGTCAAGGGCAACGTGGTGGACTACAAGACCAGCGTCGAGAACGTGTTCGCCTGCGGCGACATGCGGCGCGGGCAGAGCCTGGTCGTCTGGGCGATCCGCGAAGGCCGCCAGTGCGCGCGTTCGGTGGACGAAGCGCTGATGGGCGTTTCCGAACTGCCGCGCTGATCAGGCGGAATTTTCCGCGACAAGACAGGAAGGGCGCTCCGTGCGGGGCGCCCTTTCCCGTTTCGGCTTGGGATCAGCGGAAGGTGCAGGACAGGCCCGCCCACAGATCGGTCACGCGCGCGCGGGCGGAGGTGCCGCTGACGATGCCGCTGATCGCGCCCACGGTGAATTCGTGGCCCAGCGTGGAGCGTTGAAGCCGGAAGCCGCGCTTCTTGCGCAGTTCCGCCAGAGTCGTGCCGATGCGGATGCCGTCTGTCGTGCCGATCCTGCTATCTTGCCCGCTGAGTGACCAGCCGCCGAACCGGTCGTGCTGGAACAGCAGGCTCACGCCGTCCTGCCATTGCAGGAAATCGATCGGCCCCGCGCTGCATTCGCGGTTGGTGCCGGTCTGTGGTGCGGGACGGAAGCGCAGCGCGTCCAGGACTTGCGCACGGGATGCGCCGAAGGCGATGGCGACGGACGCGGCGCCAGTGCGGCGCACCTGCAACCCGTTCCGCGAAAGGCGCAGGCTACCCGCTGCCTGTGGCGGGGAGGAGGCCAGCCGCGCCGATTCGCTCAGTCGCATCTGGCCCGACAGCATGCGATAGACCGTCACCGCCCAGCGGCTGCCATCGGCGAGTGTCAGCTCGATGCGGTAGTTCATGCCCGCGACGACTTGCTGGCTGGCCGAATCGACGCTCCTGACCGCGCCGCCGCCCGGCAATTGCGATGCGGCGAATTCGGCGGCCTGACGCACTTGCGGATCGTTGACGCCGGCCTTTGCCCAGCCACCGGGGATCACCGGTCCGGGCGGGGCGGCGGCCTCTGCGGCGATGGGCGCGAGCGTGACGAGCGCGCCGTACAGCGCCAGCGACAGTGTTTTGGACATGGTTCAGGCTCCCTCCCGCACCGCGCGGACGGGAAGAGTGACGGTGCGCCGGTGGCGCGGCAACCGGATTTGCGTCTGCTTCGGAGGCGATTGCGCGGAAGCGTCGGCGCTCAGGGCTGCCAGTCGATCGCGCCGCGGCCGTGTTGTTCGAGAAAGGCGTTGGCCTGGCTGAAGTGGCGGCACCCGAAGAAGCCGGCATGGGCGGACAGCGGGCTGGGGTGCGGCGCCTTCAGGACGAGATGCGGTCCCTGGGCAAGGCCCGGCACCCGCGCCGCCTTCTTCTGCGCGTGGCTGCCCCACAGCAGGAAGACGGTCGGCACATCGCGCTGCGCCACGGCGGCCACCGCCGCATCGGTGAAATCCTCCCAGCCCTTGCCCGCGTGCGATCCGGCCTGCCCGGCCTCCACCGTCAATGAGTTGTTCAGCAGCAGCACGCCCTGCCGCGCCCAGTTTTCCAGATTGCCGTGGGACGGGCGCGGCAGGCCGAGATCGGATTCCAGTTCCTTGTAGATGTTCACCAGCGAGGGCGGCGGCTTGACGCCCTGCGGCACCGAGAACGAGAGGCCGTGCGCCTGGCCGGGGCCGTGATAGGGGTCCTGCCCCAGAATCACGACCTTCACGTCCTCCAGCGGGGTCAGTTCCAGCGCGCGCAGCCGCGATCCGCGCGGTGGAAAGATCACCTTTCCGGCGGCCTCTTCCGCGCTGAGGAAGCCGCCCAGCGCCCGTAGCGGGCGGGTGGCGAGAACGGGGGCCAGCGCCGGCTGCCAGCTATCGGGAAGGGGAGTTGCCATAGGTAAGGCGTTCCTACCGCAACTCGAAACGGGCGCACAAGTCTGCCGGGGCCAAAGCCAAGGTTGCCGTTTCCCGGCATTCATCGTAGGCGGGGGTCCATGGCCGTCTACCTGCATGAAGAAGATTTGCCCGAAGGCGCGCTGGCGCCGGGCATCGTCGCTGTCGATACGGAAACGATGGGGCTCATCACCCCGCGTGACCGGCTGTGCGTGGTGCAGATTTCCGACGGGCAGGGCGATGAGCATTTGGTCCGCTTCAAGGTGGGCAGCGATTATGCGGCGCCGAACCTGAAGGCGGTGCTGGCCGATCCGGCGCGGCTGAAGCTGTTCCATTTCGCCCGGTTCGATCTGGCGGCGATAGAGCACTATCTGGGCGTGACCGCCGCGCCGGTGTTCTGCACCAAGATCGCGTCCAAGCTGGTCCGCACTTATACCGACCGCCACGGGTTGAAGGATCTGGTGCGCGAACTTCTGGGCAAGGAGATTTCCAAGCAGCAGCAGTCGAGCGACTGGGGCGGGGCGGTCCTGTCCGACGCGCAGCAGGAATATGCAGCGTCCGACGTGCGCCACCTCCACGCCATGCACACGATTCTGGTCGAGCGGCTTGCGCGGGAGAAGCGGACCGAGATGGCGCAGGCCTGTTTCGATTTTCTGCCCGTGCGGGCACGCCTCGATCTGGCCGGCTGGGCCGAACGGGACATCTTCAGTCACGAATGAGGCTGCGGGGATGACCGTCCAAGCCGAGAAGATCCGCTCGCGCCGCCAGCATTTCGCGGCTCCGGGCGGCTTTCATGACCGTCTGGTGCGGTTCCTGGCGGTGGCGCTGCCGGCCGCGATCGGCGTTCTGGCGGCGGTGATGGTGCTGACGCCGCTTTCCCCGCGCGGCGAGATCAGCTTCCTGCTCGATCGCAACAAGGTTTCCATCCTGGAAGATCGTCTGCGTGCCGCCAGCGCGATGTACCGCGGCCTGGACGACGACGGGCGCACGTTCTCGATTACCGCCGGTTCCGCCGTCCAGCATTCGGCGCGGGTTCCCGTGGTGGTGATGAACGACCTGACCGCGCGGATGCTGATGGACGACGGGCCGGCGATCCTTTCGGCCAATTCGGGCAACTACGATTTCAGCCGCGAACAGGTGGACGTGGCCGGGCCGGTCAATTTCCAGACGTCGGACGGCTATCGCATGACCGCGAACAACGTGGTGTTCGATGTGCGGGCCAAGAACCTGCACAGCAAGGGGCCGGCGGAAGGCCGCATTCCGGCTGGCACTTTCTCGGCCGACAGGATATTCGCCGACCTCTCCGCGCATACCGTCACGCTGGACGGCCATGCACGTCTTCACATGGAACCGGGCAAGATGCGCAAGCCATGACTGCACCTCGGCAAATGACGTCCCTTCGCGAAACGATCCGTTCCGCCCGGCCTTTCCGGGCGTTCCTGCTGGGCTTTGCCGGGGCGGGCGCCGTCGTTGCGGCGCTTTCCGCGCAAGCTGCCTCGCGGGTCAACAGCGATGCGCCGGTCAATTTCGCGGCGGACCGCATCGAACTGCAGGACAAGCAGAACCGGGTGATTCTGACGGGGAACGTCGACATCACGCAGGACGACATGCGGATGCGGTCGGCACGCACCGTGATGGCCTATACCAACACGGGTGGCGAGACGGAGATCCAGCGGATTGACGCGACCGGCGGCGTGGTGGTGACGCAGCGCGATGAAACCGCGCGCGGGGATGTGGCGGTCTATGACGTGAAACGCCGTCTGATCACGATGGTCGGCAACGTGGCGCTGCGGCGCGGCACCGACACGCTCAACGGCGGCCGGCTGGTAATCGACCTCGACAGCGGCCTGTCCAGCGTGGATGGCCGTTCGGGCGGTTCCTCTGTTCCCGGTGTCGGCGGTTCCGGCAACGGCGGCGGGCGCATTTCGGGCACGTTCAAGGTGCCCAAGCGCAACGACAGCAAGCAGTAGGGACAGCAAGCCGTAACGCCGCGCCTTCGCCGGCTTATTCGGGCGGAAGCGGGGTCCCCTCGAACCGCGCGATGGCATGGCGCACAACCTTGTCCAGCGCTTCCTTCGAGAAGAAGCCACCGGGAATCAGGCAGCGTTCGATCAGCACGCGCCGGAACGCGGCGAAGGTTTCGGGATCGGGCGGCACCGGGTTCTGCCAGAAGGCGTCCAGCCCGTCGCGCGCGGTGAGGTCCGGGATATCATAAACCGCGTGGCCCAGCGCGATGACGGGGATGCCCATCGCCAGCGCGAACGTGCCGCTGGTGCTGTTGATGGTCACCATGCCGCGCGCGTTGCGGGCAACGGCCACGATGTCACCGGCGGCCAGGTAATCTATGCGTGCGGCAACGCCGTAGCGTTCGCCCAGATCACGCGCGGTCTGCTCCCAATCGCGCACGCCGTTGTCCAGCGGATGCTCCTTGATGACCAGCCGCGTATCGGCCGGGGCGTGCCGGGCGAACGAGGCGATGATCAGGTTCAGCGCCTCGGCAATGCCCGCGAAGGGGGAATGCAGCCGGATCTGCGCGTCCGAATCGAGCTGGAGCGGGAACAGGAAATAGGGCTCGGGCGTCGCTTCCATGCGCGCGAACAACCGGGCGGCCTGCGCCTCGCGCAGCTTGCGCGCGCGTAGCTTGCGCAGCCAGCCCATGCCTTCCACCAGCGGCGGCCAGGGGCGATGGTTGTTCCAGTTGGAATAGTGCCAGCGCGTGAACACATCGGCGACGTTGTACAGCAGCCCTTCCAGCGCGCGGCGGCGGAACGAGGAGGGCACCTGGCTGTGTTGCGGGACCGGTGGCAGCGCGGCGGCGGTATCGCGATACCATTGCGGATCGCGCGGGAGCGAGGAATGCCCGTTGACCCCACCCAGCTCCAGCGTGACCCAGTCGGGCCGGATATAGCCTTCCTCGAAGACGTGGACCGGCACCTCCAGCGCACGACAGACCCGCGTGGCGGCCATGTGGTGATCGCGACAATCGCCGAACAGCACCACGTCGGTAATCCGCTTGTCGCGCAGGATGGCTTCCAGCGCGGCGGGCCACTCCTGTACGGTGCCGCGATAGTCGATGCCACCGGGCAAGCGCCAGAACGCCCGGTCGCCGCCGTTGAAATTGACCTTGTAGACCGTGTGCCCGGCGCGGATCAGCCCTTGGCCCAGATGGCGGAACAGTGGACCCATCAGGCCTTGCAGCAACAGCACCCGGCGCCGTTCCCCGGCACGCACTATTTCATCGGGCATCGGCAGGAATTCCGGAACCTCATTCAGACGTCCCTAGGATGAAGCACTCAAGGCGTCGATGATGCATCATCAGGTTTCCACCAATCAATTTCATCCACTTGCGCACGAGCCGCCCATGACATTGTCTTCGGGGATGGCTAAGGCATCCACGCTGCGGCCACCCTGCCCGCGCGCATGTTCTATCGAGGGGCTGTGACAGGCACGTTTCTGCTGTTTCCGGGGCTTGTCGCCGCGTCGCTGGTGCTGGACGGACTGGTTCGCCCCCGGCGTGACGGCGATGCGCGATGGCCCCTGCGCAGCGCGGCCGGCATGGTGCTGCACATGCTGCTGGTCGCCAGCGGCTTCGGGCTGTTCCTGGCCATCTGCGGCAATCCACTGGCTTCGGCCATCCTGACGCTGGCGCTGATGGCGCTGTTCGCGGTCGTGTCCCACGCCAAGCACACCATGCTGGGCGAACCGCTGGTGTTTACCGATCTCGTGCTTGTCGGCGCGGTACTGCGCCATCCGCAGTTCTATCTGTCGGCGTTGAGCACGGTGCAAAAGGCGGTGCTGATTGCCAGCGGGCCGGCGCTGCTGGCCCTGTTCGCCTGGCTGTTCGTCGGCGACGTCGGCTTCCATCTGGCCGGCGCGCTGCTGCTGGGCGGCAGTCTGGTGCTGTTGCGGGGGGTGCTGGCGGTTCCCCCGTGGCGCGGTCTTGCGCCGGTACCCGATCTGGACGGGGACGTGCGCCGTCATGGCTTGCTGGCAACCTTGCTGCTCTATTGGCTGCGTTGGCGCGCGACGTCCGATCCCGCGCCGCGCGCCCAACCCGAGGCGGTGGTCGGAGTGGCGGTGGCCGAGCCTCCGCTCGCGGTGATCGTGCAATGCGAATCGTTCGCCGATCCCGTGGAACTGTTCGGTGATCCGGCGCTCGAATTGCCGGGTCTGGCCCGTGCCCGCGCCGATGCCTGGCAGTGGGGCAATCTGAACGTCAGCGGGTTCGGCGCTTATACCATGCGCACCGAGTATGGTCTGATCTTCGGCCGCGACGAGGAGGAACTGGGCTTCCGCCGGTACGATCCGTTTCTGACCGCGACCGGGGAAGCGGCGCACGCCTTGCCCGCGCGACTTGCCGTGCGCGGATGGCGCAGCCTGTTCCTCCACCCGCACGACCTGCGCTTCTACAACCGGCACCGCATCATGCCCGCCGCCGGGTTCGCGGAGATGGTGGGCGAGGAACATTTTGCGCCGCCCTCGGCAGGGGAGGGGCGCTACGTAACCGACGCGGCCATGGCCGGAACGATAGGCGATCTGGCACGAAATGCCACGGAACCAACGGTGCTCTATGCCGTCACGATCGAGAATCACGGCCCCTGGGCACCCGATGACGGACCCGGACCGCGCGATCTCGTTTCCTCCTACCTGCGTCTTGTGCGCAACAGTGACGCGATGCTGGCGAGGTTGCTTCAAGAGCTGGCTGGCCTTGGTCGCTCGTCGGTTCTCGTCTTTTTCGGCGATCACCGCCCTAGTATCCCGGGCGTCACCACGCCGGGGCCAGTGCGCCATACGCCTTACGTCATCGTCCGCCTCGACGCATCGGGGACGGTGGTGGAGGGAGAGCGGCGGCGTGTCGATCTGACCCCGGCGCAGCTCCATCACGCGGTCCACGATCTTCTGGCTAAAAGCCCGGCGGAGTAAGCGCGCGCAGCAACCGATCGCGCAGGAAGCGCGGCAGGATCGCTGAGAAGAGCCGCAGCAGCCCAAAAGGCCAGGGCAGCACGACATGAGCCTTTTTGCGCGCCGCCGCTTTCGCGATCAGCGCGGCGGCTCTGTCCGGTTGCAGCATCAGCGGCTTGGGGCCGGGGACGCGCCGGGCGGCCGCCGTGTCGATGAAGCCGGGGGACACGAGCGTCACGGATACGCCATAGGGACGCACATTGATCCGCAGCGCGTCGGCAAAGCGGGCCAGACCCGCTTTCGATCCGGCATAGGCTGCCGCGAATGGCAGCGCATGATCGGCGGCAGCCGAACCGATCACGACGATCGCGCCGTGCCCGCGCGCAGCCATCGTCAGGGCGCAACGGGCAGCCATGGCTGCTTGCGCTTCGAAATTGACCTGCACCAGACGGGCGACTTGCGCGGCGTCTTCCACCATTGCGCCTTCGGCGCGGATATCGCCGCATCCCGCGGCGAACAAGGCGAGGCCGAACGGCTCCTCGGTCTCTTCGCGCGACAGGGCTTTCAGCGCGCCATCGGTATCGGACAGGTCCAGCGACCGGGTGCCCACGGCGCCCGCGCCAAGGTCGAGGCAGGCCCTGGCTGCGGCATCGAGCCGGCCACTGTCGCGTCCCCACAGCGAGAGTCGGGCGCCGGCGCAGGCATAGTGCCGCGCGAGGGCGCTACCCAGCTCCCCCGATGCGCCCACGATGAGGACCCTGCCTGTTTCGGAGACGGGAACAAAACTGCCTTCAAACCGTATAGGGCCGGTCATAAATGGGTGTCATCCTGAGTCCTGTCCAAGGGCGAATAGTGGATTTCTGAAGTTTTTACTGCGCTGCACACGCGGCAGCACAGTACATTCCGTACGATGATGGTTTCGGCATCCTGTCGTCCGAAGCGGTGCGTTTGCCTATTTTGGGGACTTTAGCCTCTTGACACTTGGAGGCCTGTCCTGTCCAGAGACAAGGTTATGTCAGCCCGGAGTTCGCATCTGCAACCGATCAGATTGTTTCGGAACGCGTGGCTTGAAAGGCTGACCGTTGTTTCCCCCCTCGCTTTCGGCGTGATCTGGGGGATGTTTCTCCCCTTTCTGGTCTGGATGGGCTGGGGCACCGTCAGCGTGGCTACCGCGTTCAGCCTGGTCGTAGCCGGGCTGTGGCTGTGGACGCTGTTCGAATATGCCATGCACCGTTTCCTGTTCCACTTGCGGCTGAAGTGGAAGCCGCTGCAGGCTTTCACCTTCATCATGCACGGCAATCATCACGCGAGCCCCAATGATCGGCTGCGCAACATGATGCCGCCGATTGTGAGCGTGCCGATTGCCGCGGCAGTGTGGTATGCCTGCGTCTCGATGGTGGGACCGGGGGGAGACTGGCTGTTCCTAGGCTTCATCTCGGGTTACGTGGTCTACGATTTCACCCATTTCGCTTGCCATCAATGGCCGATGCGCGGCCGTATGGCGCGCGCGATCAAGCAGCACCACATGCGCCACCATCACATCAGCGAACATGGCAACTACGCGATCACGACGCCCCTGTGGGATCGACTGTTCGGAACCGCGATCACCTCGACCAAGCCGGGGACCTGACGCTCAGGCGGTCGGCTGGCGGAGGCCGGCGATCGCCTTTTCGACAATATCCATGTGCTCACTCCACAGTGGCTTGTGCCATTGGCCAAGCCGTGCCCTCTGCGCGGCGTGGGCCGGGCCAGAGCGGGCGTGGTCAAGGATCATCGCCTTCCATCCGGGGCCGTCGAGCGGATCGATGTAGTCGGGCGTGTTTCCGCCCACTTCGCGCAAGGCGGCCAGATCGCTGCAGATCACCGGCACGCCCAGCGACAGGGCTTCGGCAACCGGCATTCCGAATCCTTCGGCGAACGATGGCATCAGCAACGCGCGGGCGCTTGCCAGCAGCGAAGCCATCCGCTGGTCCGAACAACCGTTGATTTCCTCGACATGGCCCTGCAGCGCCGGACAGCGTTCCAGCATATCGACCACCTGTTCGTTTTCCCAACCCCGCCGGCCTACGATGACCAGGCGCGGCACGTCCCGCGCCGGCATCGTTTCCGCCAGGTGGCGCCACAGGTGCAGCAGCAGCAGGTGATTCTTGCGCGGCTCGATGGTGCCAAGGCACACGAATGCGGGCCGTTCCGTTGCGGTCGATGAAGCAGCGGCTGGCAGGACTTCGGTGCCCAGCAAGGCGACGTGCGTGGCGATCGCCCGGCCGCTCCGTTCGATCCACGGGTGGAGCGACCGGCCGGTGGCGGCCGAATTGACGATTACCGCATCGGCGCAGGCGACCACCGTTTCCATGCGCCGCCGATGCAGCGCTGCGCCCGATGGCCGGGCATATTCGGGAAACTCGATCGGGATCAGATCGTGCACCATGCACAGGAACCGCGCCCGTTCCCGTTGCAGGATGCGGCGCACCAGTGCCTGGCGGGTGAGGTGATGGGGCGAGACCTGGACATAGACCGGGGGTACCGGGCCCGACGGGGCGGGGGGGCGGTGCGGCCACAGTGCCGCCATCTGCGGCAGGACGGACGGCAGCGATCGTTGATGCGGGCGCTGGTCCGGGTCGTCCGCTTCCTGCGTCCAGCGCCGCTCCAGTTCGTCGAGATAGGCGACGGCCTGTGCCCGCCGCAGCCGGCCGTAGAGACCGGTGGGATGGACGGCGGCGAAGGCCAGCCCATCGCCATAGCGCTGCAACAGGCCACGCGCGTAGGCCATCTCCACCCGGTCCACGCCCGACGGTGTATTGTGGCGCACGCGCGAGATCAGGCGCGAGATGTCGAGAATGACGGCGGTCATCGCCACATCGCCATGAACCGCCCCTGCCAGCGGCGCAAGGGCGCCACCCAGCCCAGCCGGTTGGGCGCGCGGTTTGCCGCCATGCGGCGCACCAGCACTTCAGGCGGGCAGGGCAGGCCGGTGACGGGATCGAGATAGCGCGGGTAGAGGATCAGCACCCCGGCGACGAGTTCGTCCAGCGTCAGCGCGCGCCCGCGCCGGTCCGGTATCGCCCCCAGATCGCGGGTCAGCCCCCAGCCGGCGTAGAACGGCGTGCCGTGGCAGGTCACCGCGCGCCCGCGCATCAGCGCCTCGAAGCCGGTCAGCGAGGTCAGCACGTGCACGGCATCGACCACATCCAGCAGCGGGGCCATGCCGCCTTCGCGCACGATGCGGTCGGCCAGTTGCAGCACCGCTCCATCGGGCACCGCGCCCTTGCGGTGGCCGGCATCGACATCGGGATGCGGCCGGAACCAGATTTCGGCATCCGGCTCCAGCGCGCGGGCGCGGCGGAGCAGTTCCAGATTGGAATGCAGCCCTCCGCCACCGGCCAGCACCGACATGTCGTCCTCCACCTGCGCGGGCACCAGCACCAGCCGCCGCCCGGGCTGGCGCGGCGGGGCTGACGAGGCCGCGCCGGTGGAATACTTGCTGATCCCGGCGGCCACGATCGTTTCGCGCAAGCCGCGCGCACGCTCGATCAGCTCGGGCGCGAAGCGGGTCGTGGCGAGAATCGTTTCGAGGTCGCTGGGGCCGGAAGGATCGAAATGGATGCCCTGGCGGTCCACCACGATCGAGGATGGCGGCACCAGATTGCTGCCCAGGCCGACCGAGCGGACAAAGCCGTCCTCCACGCGCACGAGTGGCACGCCCTTGCCTTCGGCGGCGGTGAGCAGCGCGGGCGATACGCGCGAGGGCCAGATGGCCACCTGGCCATCGTGCCGTGCCGCCAGGTCCAGCGCGCGCGCGGGGCGCGAGACGATCCGCAACGGCTGGCCCGGGCACCACAGGAAGCGGCGAATTTCCTCGCGTTTCCACCAGGCCATGCCGCAGGCCGCGACGATCCCCCGGTTGCCGTCGATGATCCGGCGCCATTCGGCCAGAGTTGTGATCGTGGCCGACAGCGTCGTGGCGCCGCCGGTGAACGGATCGCGATAGCACGGCGTGGCCAGCGCGCGCAGGGCCGTGGCTTCCAGCTCCGCCTGCCCGTCGCCCGGTGCGCCGAAGCGGCCAGAGGACAGAACGCGCACCGGCACGCCGGCGATGCACGCCAGGGCGACCCATTCGTCATCGCCGTGCGCCACGAGCAAGCCCGCTTCGTCGAGCACAGACCACGGATCGACTGCATCCGCGCGAGAGGGAGCGACCCACAGCGCTTCCGCCGCTTCCTGCTGTCCGATGCCGCTGGCCAGCGCTGGGGCTTCATCGGCCGAACGGGGGCGCAGGACGATCGAGGCGGGGCGCGAAAGCGCGGCGGGCCTTTCCCAGAACGCGCCGCCGACTCGTGCGGCGCGGATGCGGGCGAACAGGGTTGCCCGATCGTCGTCTTCCGGCGACTCAGAGGCAGCGCCGACGATCGTGATTTCCGCATCGAGGCCCGGAAACGGCGGCGCGCGCAGCAGGAGCGGCGAGGTCATGCTCAAGGGCGCTGGCCCCAGACCGGAACTTCAAGCCGCCCATCCGCGTTGTGGCGGATCACGCCATAGCCGCCCGTGGGCAGCTTGAGCGACGGCAGTGCGTCGGCCGCTGTGCGCAGGGCCGGATCGGCGAGCAGCGCGAAGCGGGCGGCGCCGTTGCTGGTCACCAGCAGCACCGGGGCATCAGGATCGACGGGGGCGCGCGCGAACAGATCCGCCCAGGCCGCGATGCGCGCGGACGCGTTCACGGTCCATCCCGGCGGTGGTTCGGCGGCGTGATCCCAGGCCTGCAGTGCGGTGCTGCCGATTCGCGCCAGCACGGCGTCCTCGGTCCGGTTCTCGTCCGGTCCGTGGTCGATCTCGGCAAGGAAATCCGCCTCCTCGGCCGTGATCGCCGTGCCTTGCGCGGCCAGGATGGGCGCTGCGGTCTGCTGGGCGCGGAGGAGCGGAGAGACCAGCGCCTTGCCGAAGCGCCAGCCCAGCGCGGCGAAGTGATTGCCCAGCCGGCGGGCTTCCTGTTCACCCTCCGCGGTCAGCGGAAGGTCGGTGCGCGCGCCAATGCGGCGCGGCGGCTCCCCGGCGGCAAAGGTCTTGCCGTGGCGGACGATGACGAACACGCGGGCGCTTACGCGGGATAGGGATCGCCGAACCGGGCGATGGCCTCTTCGGCCAGCGTCAGGTCTTCGGGCGTATCGATTCCGGAAAGGACATGCGGAGGGACGTCCACGGCGATCGTGTCGATCGCCCATCCATGTTCGAGGAAGCGCAACTGTTCCAGACCTTCCAGCTTCTCGTACTGGCTGGCCCGCGCCGATGCGAACCATTCCAGAGCCGGAAAGCTATATCCGTAAAGGCCAAGGTGTTGCCAGACCGGAGAGAGCGGTTGTGCCCGCAAACCGTCCTCCCCGCGCAGGGCGGGCAGGATGGTCTTGGAAAACCACAGCGCCCGGCCATCGGGAGCCCGCACGCAGGTCGTGCCGCTGAAAGGCGCCGTCCGCTTGTGCGCGCGCAGGCGGTCGAGCCGCGGCCAGTCGAGCTGGAACACCGGCGTTACGACCGCGGCCGTCCGCTGGCGCAGGACGTCCAGCAGCCCGGCCACGATCGCGGCGGGTGTGAACGGGGCGTCCCCCTGAAGGTTGACCACGAACGCGGGCGGGGGCGTGCGCGCGGACGCCGCGGCAAAAGCGCGGACGGAGCCGGAGTCGAGATCGGCGGGGGTCATCGCGACATCGACGCCCAGTTCGCGGCCATGCGCGGCGATCCGTTCGTCGTCAGTCGCCACGACGACCTCGCAATCACCGGCCTGCGCCGCTGCCGTGCGCGCGATGGCCACGACCCGGTCCAGCAGCGTTCGTCCGGCGATGGGCAGCAGCGGCTTGCCGGGCAGGCGGGTCGACCCGAACCGGGCCGGAATGATGATGATGTCCGGCCCGGAAGCTGGCCCGGAATCAGGTAAAGTGTCAGGCAATGCCGGCCCTGACGATATCGTGCATGTGCACCACGCCCACCAGCTGTTCGCCTTCGATCACGAACAGCACGGACACGGCGTTCTCGTTGAGGATGCGCAGCGCGTCGGAACAGAGCGTGGCGGGCGATACCGTCACCGGGTTGGGCGACATGTGCAGGCCGATCGCATCGTTCAGGTCATGCACCGCGATGCAGCGGCGCAGATCGCCGTCGGTGAAGACGCCGATCAGCCGCTCGGCATCGTCGACGACCGCCGTCGCGCCATAGCGCTTGCGGCTCATTTCCAGCGTGGCGCCCGATAGCGTGGCGTGCCGGGTGACCTTGGGGATCGCGCTGCCGGTGCCCATGACGTGCGCGACCGTGGAAAGCTGCGCACCCAGACGGCCGCCAGGGTGGAACACCCGGAAGTCCGAAGGGGTGAAGCCGCGCGCTTCGATCAGCGCCACCGCCAGCACATCGCCGAGCACGAGCTGCAGCGTGGTGGACGAGGTGGGCGCGAGATCGTTGGGGCAGGCTTCGCGCACCTGGGGCAGTTCCAGGCAGATGTCCGCGGCCCGCGCCGCCGAACTGTCGGGATGCGCCGTCGCCACGATCAGCTTGGAGCCGAGGCGGTGGCAATAATCGAAGATGTCCCGCAGCTCGGCGGTTTCGCCCGACCAGGTGATGGCCAGCACGACATCGCCTTGCGTGATGACACCCAGATCGCCGTGGCTGGCTTCGCCCGGGTGGAGAAACACCGACGAGGTGCCGGTCGACCGCAGAGTCGCGGCGATCTTGCGGCCGATATGCCCGCTCTTGCCCATGCCGCTGACGATGACACGGCCCTTGGTCTGCACCATGGCATCGATTGCCATGTCGAGCGAGTGCCCGAATCGCTGCGTCTGCAGCACGCCTTTCAGGGTCTTCAGCGCCTGAAGCTCGATCTCCAGCGTTTTCAATGCGGAAGCCGTGTAAACCGGCCGGAAATTCTCGATCTTCATTTCCACCTTGGTTCTCTACACTTTTCCCGAAGGCATTTGCCAAGTGCCGTGTGTAGCGGGCGTTTTGCATGTATTTCAGGTATTTGTAACAAGAGAAATTGCCAAAATGGCCCCGCTTATCCATGAGGGCAAGAACGCTGAAATCAAGTTAATTTATGTCTGAAACGGGCGGCTCTGTCCCGGCTTTCGAAAGGTGGCGGAATTCCTCATGCGGCTTTGTGAACGCGACATCGGTGCTGATTCGAGGCTTTTCGCAATCGCCGGCCCCTGTGTGATCGAAAACGAACATCTTACCCTGAGCGTGGCCGAACGCCTGGCCGCCATTGCCGACAAGCTGGACCTGTTCCTGATTTTCAAGAGCTCCTTCGACAAGGCGAACCGCACTTCGGACCAGTCGTTTCGCGGGCTTGGCATGGACGAAGGGCTGCGCATCCTCGAAAAGGTGCGCGAACGGACCGGGTTGCCCGTCCTGACCGACGTCCACGAAGCCGGGCAGGTTGCGGCCGTGGCGCAGGCGGTGGACGTGCTTCAGACGCCGGCTTTCCTCGCGCGGCAGACCGATTTCATCGCCGCCGTCGCCGCTTCGGGCAAGCCGGTCAATATCAAGAAGGCCCAGTTCATGGCGCCGGGGGACATGCGCCAGGTGGTGGCCAAGGCCCGCAACGCGGCGCGCGCGGCGGGGCACGAGACCGATGCGTTCCTGCTGTGCGACCGCGGCACCTCGTTCGGCTACAACACGCTGGTGTCCGACATGCGTGGCCTCGCCATCATGGCGGAAACCGGCTGCCCGGTGGTGTTCGACGCCACCCATTCGGTCCAGCAGCCCGGCGGCCTTGGCGAACGATCGGGCGGACAGCGCGAATTCGTCCCCCTGCTCGCCCGCGCGGCCGTGGCGGCGGGCATTGCCGGCCTGTTCATGGAAACGCACCCCGATCCGGACCAGGCCCTGTCGGACGGCCCCAACGCCCTGCCGCTCGACGCGTTCGAGCCGCTGATGCGACAGCTGCTGGCGATTGATGGGGTGGTGAAGGGGGGGTAGTTGCCGTCTGCAGATTGCCGACGCCGGCAGCCATGCCGCCTTTTCGGCCTTGTCCCAACGATTAGCGCGCACTTGCTTTCATTGCGGCAATGATCCGCTTTGCCATTGCGGCACAATCCTCACCGCCCCGCCGCCCGCGCAATCTCCGCCAGGCCTTGCGCCAGCGCCAGTTCGCTGTTCTGGCTGTCGCCGAGCAGGGTGCGGTGCAAGGCGATCAGGCGGGCGAGCAGGCGTTCCAGCTTGCGGCCGCGCCAGCGGCGGAGCTGGTTGGCGAGGTCCTGGCGGTCGCGGAAGAACACGCGGCGGGATGTCACTTCGTCTTCCATGAAGGCGCCGAGGTCGCTGCGGTGGCCGAGGCGGCCGGCGAGGTCCGCCAGCTGCACCGCGCGCCGTTCGAAGGCGAGCAGCAGGCCCACCGGATTGAGCGCCAGTTCGCGCATCCGCGCCAGTTCGCCCGGCAGGCGCGCGGCATCGCCGCCCAGCACGGCGTTGACCAGCGGCATGAAGCCATCGTCCTCGTTGACCGCGCCGATCGCGTCGAACGCGGCGGCGTCGGCGGTGCGCGGGGCCTGGGCGCTGGCGTCGAGGTAGAGCGCGAGCTTCTCGATCTCGCTGCGCGCCATGCGCGTGTCCAGCCCCGTACCGCGCGCGATGCGTTCGGCCAGTTCCCCGGTCAGGCGTACGCCGGCGGCGTCGGCCATGACGCGGACGGCCTCTGTCACCGATTTGACGTCGGGGGGATGGAACATCGCCACCAGCGCATCGGGGCGGTCGCCCAGCAGCTTGGCCACGCGCGACTTGTCGGTGGCGGAGCTGGCGACGATCAGCACCGGCCAGCCGTCCACCGGGCTGGCGAGCAGCGTTTCCACCGCGTCGTAGGCCTCGTCTCCGGCGGTGCGCACGTGAATCTGCCGCTTGTCGCCGAACAGCGAGACCGAACGCGCCTCGTCAGCCAGTTTCACCGGATCGCGCTTCAGCTCCGATCCGGCAATCTCCACGCGCTCGGCCTCGCCCAGCAAGCCGGCGATCTTCTGCGCGGCATCGCCCGCGCCGGCTTCGTCGGGGCCGCAGAAATAGAACACGCGGCATTCGCGCGCGGCGCGGGCAGCGGTGCCGGCGAAGTTCTTCTGCGTGGCTTTCACGGCCGGCGGTCCGGTCCGGCGGCCCGCGCGGCGTGGATCATTGCGGCTTGCGCAGCTTGACCGCGACGCGGGTGACGATCTGGTCGGCCACTTCGCGCGAAAGGTTTTCGAGCGCGGTCTGTTCCGCCGCGATCACCGCGTATTCGCTGGAGACCACGTCCAGCCCGGCATCGGCGCCGGCGGTCGCGTCCAGCACGACATCGCCGCTGGCAAGATCGACCAGCTGGAAACGCGCGCGCAGCGTGCGCCGTTCGCGGGTGACGGTATCGTCGGAGAGAATGCCGAGGCCCTGCAGGCGCTCGTCCAGCCGCACGTCGAGCCGGTAGCGCGCGCCGTCCTTGCCGCCGGCGCCCAGCCGGTCGACCAGCGCGTTGCGCACCAGCCAGCCGGACTGGCCCTGGATCGAGGGCACTTCCACCCCGCTCAGCGCGCGCGCCACGGTGCCACTGCCGCCCCCGGCGTACATCGGGCTGAGCCCGCCGCACCCGGCGAGCAGCGCCGCCAGCAGCGCGCTGGCCAGCAACCGGGGGAGGGGAGGCCTGTTACGCGACAAGGTTCACCAGCCGATCGGGCACCACGATCACCTTCTTCACTTCCGCCCCGTCCAGCGCACGCTGCACCTTGTCGCTGGCCAGGGCAAGGCGTTCCAGTTCCTCGCGCGCGGTGCCCTTGGCCACGGTCAGCGTATCGCGCAGCTTGCCCTTGACCTGCACCGCCACGGTCACCTCGTCGTCGACCAGCAGCGCCGGATCGACGGCGGGCCAGGCCGCATCGGCCACCAGCCCTTCGCCGAAGCGCGCGAAGGCTTCCTCGGCCAGGTGGGGCATCATCGGCGAGACCAGCAGCAGCAGCGCGCGAATCGCGGCGGAGCGGCTGGCGGAAGGCGCGGTCTTTTCGATCGCGCCGGTCAGTTCGTAGATGCGCGCCACGGCCTTGTTGAAGCCCAGCGCCTCGATGTCCTGCGCCACGGCGTGCACGGTCTGGTGGGCCTTGCGGTCGATGGCCTTGTCCTCGCCGGTGGCGGCAGCGTCGTATTGCGCGAACAGGCGCCACAGCCGCTGGACGAAGCGCGCGCAGCCCTCGATGCCGGCTTCGGACCACGGCAGGTCGCGCTCGGGCGGGCTGTCGGACAGCATGAACCAGCGAATCGCGTCGGCGCCGTACTGGCCGACGATCTCATCGGGATCGACGACGTTCTTCTTCGACTTCGACATCTTGATGACGCGGCCGATCTCGACCGGCGCGCCATCCGCCTTGAGCGTTGCGCTTTCGCCCGTCCGTTCGACTTCGGCGGGGGCAAACCACACCGGCTGGCCGCTGGTGGCGTCGGTCCGCGAATAGGTCTCGTGCGTCACCATCCCTTGCGTGAACAGGCTGGCGAAGGGTTCCTTCACGTCCAGCTTGCCGATCCGTGCCAGCGCGCGTGTCCAGAAGCGGGCGTAGAGCAGGTGCAGGATCGCGTGCTCGATCCCGCCGATATACTGTTCCACCGGCATCCACTGGCGGATCTGTTCGGGATCGAACGGGCGGTCGGCCGGCTGGCTGGCAAAGCGCAGGAAGTACCACGACGAATCGACGAAAGTATCGAGCGTGTCGGTTTCGCGCCGGGCCGGGCCGCCGCATTGCGGGCAATCGACATGCTTCCAGGTGGGGTGGCGGACCAGCGGGTTGCCCGGCGTCTGGAAATCCACGTCCTCGGGCAGCGTCACGGGCAGCTGCTTCTTGGGCACCGGCACCACGCCGCAGACCTCGCAGTGGATGAACGGGATCGGCGTGCCCCAATAGCGCTGGCGGCTGACGCCCCAGTCGCGCAGGCGCCACACCGTCTTGCCTTCGCCCCACCCTTCGCTTTCGGCGCGGGCGATCACGGCCGCCTTGGCATCGGCCACGGCCATGCCATCGAGGAAGCCGGAGTTCACCAGCACGCCATCGCCGGCTTCGGCCTCGCCCGCGAAGGGCTTGCCGGCATCGGCGGCGTCTGCCGCGACGACGCGCAGGATCGGCAACCCGTACTTGGTGGCGAAATCGAAGTCGCGCTGGTCGTGCCCCGGCACGGCCATGATCGCACCGGTGCCGTAATCCATCAGCACGAAGTTCGCGATATAGACCGGCAGGTCCGCGCCGGTGAACGGGTGCTTCGCGGTGATGCCGGTGTCGAAGCCCAGCTTCTCCGCCGTTTCCAGTTCGGCGGCGGTGGTGCCGCCCTGCTTGCACAGCGCGATGAACTCCTGCGCGGCAGTGCTGCCGGCGGCCACGGCCTGCGCCACGGGGTGATCGGCGGCGACCGCGACGAAGCTCGCGCCGAAGATCGTGTCCGGGCGCGTGGTATAGACGTCCAACTTTTCGCCGCTGGAAAGCGTGAAGGCGAATTGCAGGCCCTGGCTCTTGCCGATCCAGTTTTCCTGCATCAGCCGGACCTTTTCCGGCCAGTTGTCCAGCGTGCCCAGGCCTTCCAGCAGTTCCTCGGCGAAGTCGGTGATCTTGAGGAACCACTGGTTCAGCTTGCGCTTTTCCACCAGCGCGCCCGAACGCCAGCCGCGCCCGTCGATTACCTGCTCGTTGGCCAGCACGGTCTGGTCGACCGGGTCCCAGTTGACCGCCGATTCCTTGCGATAGACCAGTCCGCCCTCGTAGAGGTCGAGGAACAGCGCCTGTTCGTGGCCGTAGTATTCCGGCTCGCAGGTCGCGATCTCGCGACTCCAGTCGAGCGCGAAGCCCAGGCGCTTCAACTGCGCCTTCATGGTAGCGATGTTGTCGCGCGTCCAGCCGCCGGGGTGGACGCTCTTTTCCATGGCGGCGTTTTCGGCCGGCATCCCGAAGGCGTCCCAGCCCATCGGGTGCAGCACCTCGAAGCCCTTCATCCGCTTGTAGCGGGCCAGCACGTCGCCCATCGTGTAGTTGCGGACGTGGCCGATGTGGATGCGCCCCGAAGGATAGGGAAACATTTCCAACACGTAGCTGCGCGGCTTGTTGCTCGCGTCGTCGGCGCGGAAGCTCTCGCGCTCGTCCCAGACGCGCTGCCAGCGGATATCGGCGGAAGAAGGATCGAAACGGTCTGCAGTCATGCCCGCTCCTCTAGGGAGCGGCGCGCGCCCGTGCAAGGCGCTGTCTTGCCGGCGGGGCGAACCCGCCGGCCGGTTCGTTGGTTCAGCCCTTGATCGTCTGGCGGCGCAGGTCGCGCGCCCTGGTCAGGATCACGTCTTCCAGCTTCTGCACGGTGGCGGCCTGCACCGGGGCATCGACCCACTGGCCGTTCTGCGAAACCTGGCGGCTGGCGGCGACGCGCAGGGCGTCGGCGCGCAAGTCCTGATCGAGAATCGACACGGTAACCTTGACGCGCTCGCCGGGGTTCTTGGGGTTGGCGTACCAGTCGGTGACGATCACGCCACCGTTGCTGTCGGTCTGCAGCAGCGGCATGAACGACAGCGTTTCAAGGCTGGCGCGCCAGAGATAGGCGTTGACGCCGATCGTCGTGACCTTGCTGGCGGCAAGGTCCAGCTGGGGGCGCTGCTTCTTGTGACCGCAGGCGGACAGCCCGAGCGCCAGCGTGCCGAGCACGGCGCATGTGACAAGGACGCGACCGGACGCGAGGCGTTTGGCACGGCGGAATCCAGAGGCGCTGACGGTCACTACACTTCGTCCTTGCTGGCGGGAGGGAAGCGGCTGGCGCATCCTTCCGGTCCTGATATGAAGCGCGCTTGCGGCACGCCGGTCCGGGGCCTCTATCACCCCGGCGCCGCGGGCCGCAAGCGCGATGAAATAAGAGTCCACATAGCAGGCGCGCGGCGTGAACCGGTCCTGAATGTGGCGGGGGTTGTGGACATCGTGCAACAGCTTGCCAACAAGCGGTGCCGGACCCACATGGAGACTCGCCTTCGGGCCGTAATGGTTATAAGGACAAACAAAGAGATCGCCTTTGTCACGAGAATCACATATTCCGCGTCAAGGGAGGCTCTACAACAGGGCTGAGGGACCGTTTCGAGATGACTGGCAGGGTTGACGGCAAAGGCAAAAAGCGCGGCTTGCGCCGTGTTTTGCGTGCGCCCCTGCTGATCGGCGCGGCGGCGTCCGCCGGTCTTCTGATCGCTCCCACTGTCAGCAGCGCTTTCGCGAACCATTTCGATGCCTCGCCGGTCAGCCTCGCCGCGCGTGGCGGGATCGGTTCCTTCACGCCAGCATCGATTGATCCGCGCCTAGCGGCCCAGATCACCGTGCGCGCGTTGTCGAATGGCAAGCTGTTCCGGTTCACGCCCGCCGGCACCGAAACGCGGCCCGACCGCGCGGTGACCGTGGCGGTTCGCGTGAACGACGATACGTCGCGTGTCGTGTCCGTCCGCCAGGCCTTTGCCGCCGCCGCGACCACGCCGGGTGCGGCCACCGTGCGGATCGCGCCAACGGCCTATAACCTGGGTCTCGCGCGCGGATACCAGAGCTTCGCGATCGATGGATCGCAGCCCCGCGAAGTCGCGCGGCTGGAAATGCCCGATTTCCAGGCGTTCAAGCTGTCCGGTCCTGCGCCGACGGCGCCGGGCCGCCTTTCGCCGCGCCTGGAACTGGACCAGAAGGAACGCGCCGGGCGCGCGCCGCGCACGCTTGAGAACCAGGGTGACTATCAGGTCGATCTGGGCGGCAGCTATCGCCTGACCGGCAATCTCAACGTCATGGCCGGCATCCGCTATTCGTCGGAGCGTGATCGCCTGCGTCCGCTGACGGACGGCAAGCAGGACAGCCAGGCCGTTTACGTCGGAACGCAGTTCCACTTCTGATTTCCCTTTATCGCAAGTTTTCCGGAGCACCGCATTATTTGCGTGCTTCTTCGCGTGTGCAGTATTAATGGCGGCATTATACTGCGATGCAGCAATATATCGCGCTGCAATAATTGGATTTTGATCCGTAAAGCGCTTGTAGCTCCGCGCCCATATCCTTACGCTTGACAGCGAGAGGGGCGATTACTGGAGTTTTGACATGGCGCGTGTTGCAATTGTTACCGGCGGTACTCGGGGTATTGGCGAGGCGATCAGTCTTGCACTCCGGGATCTCGGTTTTACGGTCGCCGCCAACTATGCCGGCAATGCCGAGAAGGCCAAGGCCTTCACCGACGCCACGGGCATCAAGGCCTATCGCTGGGATGTCGGCGATCATCAGGCCTGCCTTGACGGGTGCGCGCAAGTGGCGGCGGATTTCGGCTCTGTCGATGTCGTGGTGAACAACGCCGGTGTGACGCGCGACGGCGTGCTGCACAAGATGACGTTCGACGACTGGAACGAGGTCATGCGCATCAACCTGGGCGGTTGTTTCAACATGGCCAAGGCGACCTTCCCGGGCATGCGCGAACGGGGCTGGGGGCGCATCGTCAACATCGGCTCGATCAACGGGCAGGCTGGGCAGTATGGCCAGGTCAACTATGCCGCGGCCAAGTCCGGCATCCACGGCTTCACCAAGGCGCTGGCGCAGGAAGGCGCGAAATACGGCGTGACCGTGAACGCGATCGCGCCGGGCTATATCGACACCGACATGGTCGCGGCCGTGCCGCCCGCCGTGCTGGAGAAGATCGTCGCCAAGATTCCGGTCGGCCGCCTGGGCCATGCTTCCGAAATCGCGCGCGGCGTGGCGTTCCTCTGTTCGGAAGAAGCCGGTTTCGTCACCGGATCGACGCTGTCGATCAACGGCGGCCAGCATATGTACTGATCGCCGCACGGGCGGCTTTGCGGCCGCCTGTGGCGCTGATAAAGCGGGGCGTGGCCTCGCTTTATCACCCTCCCGTCAAGCGCTCGGTGGAGATCGCCGGGCACAAGACCTCGATCAGCCTGGAGCCGCTGTTCTGGGAAATGCTCCGCGCCGCCGCCGAGGCGGAAGCGCTGCCGATCAACGCGCTGGTGGCGCGCATCGATGCCCAACGCATCGCCAGCCCCACGCCGCCCGGCCTTGCCAGCGCGATCCGGGTATGGCTGGTGGCACAAGTGGGGATTGGCCTTGCGCATGACGGATAGCCGCGATCCGCTGGTGCGTCTCGATTTCGAAGCGGTCCTGATCGAATGGCGCGGCCCCGCCCCTTTCGTTTTCGCGCCGATCCCCGATCGCCATTCTGGCGAGATCGCCCATGCGGCGCGCCAGGCCAGTTACGGCTGGGGCGTGGTGCCGGTGGCAGCGGTGATCGGGAGAACGCGCTTCGCCACGTCGCTTTTTCCGCGAAACGGCGGTTATCTGTTGCCGGTCAAGGTCGCTGTGCAGCGGGCGGAGAGCATTGGCCCGGGCGCGTGCGTGTCCGCGCATATCGAGATCGGCTGACGCGCCACGTTCAATCCCCGCCGACACGCTCCACGTCGGCGCCCAGCAGCGCGAACTTCTCTTCCAGCCGCTCGTAGCCGCGATCGAGGTGGTACAGCCGGTGCACCTGCGTCTCGCCTTCGGCTGCGAGACCGGCGATGACGAGGCTCATCGACGCGCGCAGGTCGGTCGCCATCACTTCGGCGCCGGTCAGCTTGTCGACGCCGTGGACGATCGCGGTGCGGCCCTTGGTCTCGATCCGCGCGCCCATGCGGTTCAGTTCGGGCACGTGCATGTAGCGGTTTTCGAAGATGGTTTCGGTCAGCACGCTGGAGCCCTGGGCCAGGCACAGCATGGCCATGAGCTGCGCCTGCATGTCGGTGGCGAAGCCGGGGTAGGGGGCGGTGGAAATGGTGACGGGGCGCAGCGGGCCGTCGGCGGCGACGTGGATGCCGCCCTTGACCGGTTCCACGCGCACGCCCGCGTCGCGCAGCGCCTGCACGGTCGCCTCCATGTCCTCGATCCTTGCGCCGGCCAGCGTCACTTCGCCGCCGGTGATCGCCGCGGCGCAGGCATAGCTGCCCGCCTCGATCCGATCCGGCATGACCATGTAGGTCGCGCCGTGCAGGCGATCGACGCCATGGATGGTGAGGTCGGACGTGCCGATGCCCTCGATCTGCGCGCCCATGGCGACGAGCAGATTGCACAGGTCGACGATTTCCGGCTCGCGCGCGGCGTTGTGCAGCGTGCTTTTGCCCTTGGCGAGCACGGCCGCCATGACCGCGTTCTCGGTAGCGCCAACGGAGACCACGGGGAAGCTGTAGCGCCCGCCGGGCAGGCCGCCGTCGGGCGCGATGGCGCGGACATAGCCGGCGGCGAGTTCGATCTGCGCGCCGAACGCTTCCAGTGCCTTCAGGTGCAGGTCGATCGGGCGGTTGCCGATGGCGCAGCCGCCGGGCAGCGAAACGGTCGCTTCGCCGGCGCGGGCAAGCAGCGGGCCGAGCACGAGGATCGACGCACGCATCTTGCGCACGAGGTCATAGGGCGCGACGGTGGACGTCAGCCGCGTGGCCTGCAGCGTCATCACCCGGCCGAAATCCTCGGGCCGCGCGCCCGCGATCGACGTCGACGTCCCGAACTGGTTCATCAGGTGCTGGAAGCCGTCGATATCGGCCAGGCGCGGCAGGTTGCGCAGGGTGACCGGCTCATCCGTCAGCAGCGCGCAAGGCAGCAGCGTCAGCGCCGCGTTCTTCGCGCCGGAGACCGGAACCGTACCCGAAAGGCGCTTGCCGCCACGAATGATGATCTTGTCCATCGCGGTCGTTTAGCCGGTTTGCCATGGCACGCAAGAGGACGCCCGCGCGACGCCGGGCGTCAGCCTGCTAACCGGTGCCGTTGTGGCGGCTTTGGCGGGTTCACGCGGCCTTCCAGCGCAGCGGCAGCGCCTTCAGCCCGCCCACGAAGGTGGAACTGGCCCGGCGCGGCTCGCCGGCCAGTTCGATGCTGTCGAGTCGGTCCAGCAGCGCTTCGAACAGGATGCGCATTTCCAGCCGCGCAAGGTGCAGGCCCAGGCACTGGTGCGCGCCCGCGCCAAAGGCGATGTGGCGGTTGGCCTGGCGCGAGGCGTCGAACCGGCGCGGGTCCTCGAACCGTTCGGGATCGTGGTTCGCCGCGACGTAGTTGACCATCAGCCAGTCGCCCTTGGCGATGGCCTGCCCGCCGACTTCGGTGTCTTCCGCCGCCGTGCGCATGAAGTGCTGGACCGGCGAGGTCCAGCGGATCGCCTCCTCGACGATGCCCGCCAGCAGGCCGCGATCGGCCTTCACCCGCGCGAACTGTTCCGGATCGCGCGCCAGCGCCAGCATCGCGCCCGCCGTGGAGGCCGATGTCGTATCGTGCCCCGCGCTGGCGGTGATGATATAGTAACCGGCGGTGTCCCGGTCGCTCATCGGTTCGCCATCGATCACCGCGTTGGCGATCACGGTGGCGAGATCGTCGGTGGGATTCGCCCGGCGATGGCGGGCCAACCCCGCGAAATAGGCCTCGAAATCCTTAACCGCGCCGGCCACGATCTGCGCGATCTGTTCAGGCGTCAGGTTCTTGAGGCCGGACTGGCTGAGGTCCTCGTCCTGCCCGCCGAACATCTGCTGGGTCAGCACCAGCATCCGCCCCTCGTCCTCCTCGGGCACGCCCAGGATCTGCATGACGACGTGCAGCGGATAGGGCGACGAGACCAGCTTGGTGAAGTCCCCCTCGTTGCCGTGCGCCAGCAGGCGGTCGACCGCCGCGTTGGCGATCTTGCGGATCTCGCCCTCCAGCTTGACCAGGTTCTTGGGCATGAACCAGTCCTGCGTCAGCCGGCGCAGCTTGGGGTGCTTGGGGGCATCGATCTGCACCAGCGATTCGACAAGGTGCGGGCTGCCGCCGGTGATCTCCTTGACCAGGGCTTCGCTGGACCGGAGCGCGAACACGCTGGCACGCGGATGGTTGAGGAAGGTCGCGTTGGCCTTGCTCACTTTCATCGCATCGTCGAAGCGGGTCAGCAGCCAGAACGGATCGTGCGAATCGTCCGGTGCCTCGATGCGCGCCACCGGCATGTTCGTGCGCAGCCAGTCGAACTTGTCGAGCAGCGGGTCCCACGCGGCATAGGCGTGCGGATCGATCACGGCGCGCGCATAGTCGGCGGGGGCTACGGGCGTTGCGGTGGAAGCCATGAGACGTGTTCCTCGCTTCGTGTCGGTCTGCGGGCGATCAGGCGCCGGTGTTCAGGCGCCAGTGTTCAGGCGGCCGGCGATTTCGCGGTTTCGGCGGCGGCGCGGTATTCGTCGCGCAGCAGCCGCTTGAACAGCTTGCCCGTGGGCTCGCGCGGAAGTTCCTCGCGGAAATCGATCGTGCGCGGCATCTTCACCCGCGAAAGCTGCGGGGCGAGCCATTCGGTCAGCTCGGCGGCAAGCTCCGGCCCCGCATCGGCCATGTTCGCGGGCTGGACCACGGCGATCACGCGTTCGCCCATGTCGGGATCGGGCGCGCCGATCACGGCGGCATCGGCAACCTTGGGGTGATGCACCAGCAGGTTCTCGATCTCCTGCGGATAGATGTTCACGCCGCCGGAGATGATCATGAAGCTCTTGCGGTCGGTGAGGAACAGATAGCCTTCCTCATCCTGCACGCCCACATCGCCCAGGCTGGTCCAGCCATGCTTGTTGGTGGCATCGAGCGTCTTGTCAGGATCGTTGTGATAGCTGAACACGCTGCCGCCTTCGAAGAAAACCTGTCCTTCGGTGCCGCGCGGCACCTCGTCGCCATTCTCGTCGCAGACGCGGATCGTGCCGAGCAGCGCGCGCCCGACCGAGCCTGGCCGTTGCAGCCATTCCTCGCTGGAAATGAACGTGAAGCCGTTGCCTTCGGTGCCCGCGTAGTATTCGCGCAGCACTGGCCCCCACCATTCGATCATCGCCTTCTTCACCGGCACGGGGCACGGCGCGGCGGCGTGGATCGCGTTCTTGAGCGAGGACACGTCGTAGCGGGCGCGGACCTCCTCCGGCAGCTTGAGCATTCGGACGAAATGGGTCGGCACCCACTGGCTGTCGGTCACCTTGAGCGTCTGGATCAGTTCCAGCGCCTTTTCCGGATCGAATTTCTCCATGACGACGACTGTGCCGCCAAGGCGATGCACCGTCATCGACCAGCGCAACGGCGCGGCATGATAGAGCGGGGCAGGGGAAAGATAGACGGCGTCCGGCCCGATGCCGAACGCCTGCGAGGCCAGCGCCAGCAGCGAATTCGGCGCGCCGATTGCCGGGTCTTCCGGCAGTGGCACGCGCACGCCCTTGGGCTTGCCCGTGGTGCCGGAGGAATAGAGCATGTCACAGCCCGCGCGCTCGTCGGCGATGGGCGTGGCGGGCATGGCCGCGAACGCCGCTTCGGCGCTGAGGTCGCCTTCTCCGCCGAACCGCAATTGCGGCAGGCCCGGATCAAGCGCGGCGACTTCATCGAGAACCGGGGCGAGATAGTCCGAACCGATCAGCAGCTTCGCCCCGCTGTCCTTGGCGATATAGGCGATCTCCGGCGCGGTGAGGCGGCTGGAGACCGCGACATAGACCAACCCGGCCCGCTGGGCGCCCCAGGCGACGGAGAAGAAATCGGGATGGTTCTCCAGGCAGATCGCGATCGTATCGCCGATCTTCAGCCCGCGCGACCGGAACAGTTGCGCCGCCCGGTTGCTGGCTTCGTCCAGCTCGCGATAGGTGATGGTCCGTCCGCTCCCGCCCATGATCACCGCCGGCCGATCGGGATTGGTCCGGGCATGGAAAGTCGGATGGTATTGCATCGTATCGGCATCCTTCTTCGCGCGGAGTCTTCGGGGACTCCTTTGCGAAGTACTTTAACCGATCGATTAAATTGCGCAATGCCTGACGATCAGAATCCGAACGCGGATAGGCTCTCATAGTCGTCGGGCCGCCGTCCTTGCGGCCAGTGGAAGCGCCTGTCGGCTTCGGCAATCGGCGCGTCGTTGATGCTGGCTATGCGCCGCCGCATCAGCCCATGTTCGTCGAACTCCCAGTTCTCGTTCCCATAGGACCGGAACCATTGCCCGGCCTGGTCGCGCCATTCGTAAGCGAAGCGCACGGCGATCCGGTTTTCCCGAAAGGCCCATAGTTCCTTGATAAGCCGATAGTCCCGCTCGCGCTGCCACTTGGCGGTCAGGAACGCCACAATGGCCGGGCGCCCTTGCAGGAAGGTGTCGCGGTTGCGCCAGAGACTGTCCGGCGTATAGGCCAGCGCCACCCGTTCGGCATCGCGGCTGTTCCAGGCGTCCTCGGCCAACCTCACCTTGGCGATGGCGGTCTCCTCGGAAAACGGGGGCAAAGGGAGCCGCTGTTCAGTCATCGTCGTGTCCTTCCTGCATGGTGTTCGCTCGTCAGCGGGCAAGTTTCCCGCGCTGACATAACCCACTCTCGCGATAGTCCGTGAGTGATCATGATCTGTACGGGTGACCAGGCACTCCCTGCCGGTGCGGGATTCAAAACAGGAAAATATCGGAACTCTTAGGGAACAGAGTTCACAACACCGACAACCGAGAAGATCGTTGAACTTATGATGCCCAAGAACTTGTTGAAATCGACAAGAGGTGCATTCGAAATATAGACTACATCTCTATTCTTGATTGGGAATTGCTGCGCATTGAACAATGTTTTCGGGTCGCTAAGATTGATGCGATACACGATGGGGATTTTACCGTCAGCGGTAAGCGGGGTTCCGGCAACGGTTGCCGGATCTAGCGCACTGGGGTTTTCGAGCCGAAATATGAAAACGCCCTTCACGTTGGAGCGGGTATCTTGCAGGCCCCCCATGCGGCCGAGCGCCTGGGCGAGAGTGAAGCCGGGGCCTTCGAACATGATCTCGCTATTCGATCCGCTCGCTCCGAGCGAGGTGAAGCTGTATGGCTGGAAGAGAACGGTGACCACATCGTTGGGCAAAAGAGTCACGTTTTGCGCGGGGTCACGCGAAACCAGCGATAGCGGTAGGACATAAGTCTGCTGGTTGCGTTCAATCTGTACCACGCTCTTGCTGAGAGCCTGTTTGGGGCCGCCGGCCGCAGCTATGATTTCCAGCAGGCGTTCGCCGTGGGCGCTCAACGGATATCGTCCATTCTGCCCGACATCGCCCAACACCGTCACGTTCGCCGCAGCATTGGCGATTCTGCGTACCATAACCTGCGGATCATGCGCTTTGCCGGCTAGGCGAGCGACGATATCACGCTCAATATCGCGCGGAGTTCTGCCAGCTGCGGGAATCGAGCCAGCAAACGGAACGAAAATCTTCCCATCGAGATCGACGACCTGTTGTGGCGAACTCCATCCCCTTGCGGAAGTTACTCCCTGTATGTTCGTAGCGCCGAGCGGATTGCGAAGAGCCGTTTCGGTGGCGCCGCTGCTGTACAGGACGGCCGGAGGCGCTTCGACTACGGTTATTTCCAGTACGTCCCCGCGGCCCACCACGGTTGACGTAGGGGCGACATTGCCCAGTCGGTCCGAAAACAGCGCCGGGCGGTTTGCTTCAACCTGCCGGGTCACCGTCGCGCTGTCGACATCAACGACTTTGACCTGCGAACTGAGAACGGCCTGGTCACCTGACTTCAACACCTTGCCGGCCGATGGTCCGATGCCGCCAAGTGAAGTGCATCCTGCCAACATCAGCGGGAGTAGTGCGGCCACCGCCGCCGTCCTGACATTAAGAACAAGGCGTGTTTGGTTCGATCGGAAAGGCTTCATGGACCAGTGAACTCATTCTGCATCGTGGGATATCGAATGCCGCGATGACGACGGCAGCCTCTCTAACGATCAATCTGACGCGTCACCACATGAACTTTGCATGACTTCGCCTGTCTGCATGGGAACCGCCTCCTGCGTGGATTGAAAGGTTGAAAGATCCTTTCCTGGCCGTCGGAGGGAAAGAGCAGAAGAGCGTCCCGGCGCCGTGGCGGTTGACCGCAGCGCAGTAGGCGGAATGCGAAATCAAGTCAGTATGCGATCCCGAACTTCAAAGCAGCGCGCATCGAACCCCATGTCATCAGACTCGTTCGCCAGGCGCAGTTCAACCAGAAATGGTGCGTCGCCCGCGTGAGAGGTTAGCGGCGCCTGCACTTGCACCCATTCGTTACTGATGGCCGACGTGGCGACTTGCTTGCCGTTTACCAACACATTCAAATGGCCAGATCCCGCAACCTTGCGCGCCGCAAACTTCAGTTCGTGCGTTGCGGGCTGCCGCAGCAACCAGCGTGCGCGATTAAAGCCGCGCCGAATTTCAAACGGAGCTTCCGGGGTCATCCAGCCATTGAGCAGATTGAACCAGTTCTGCCGATCGCCGGGAAACGGTAGGTTCACCAGTCTATCCGGCGCCCAGGCCATCAATCTGGTGAAGGCCGTTTCGGGATCGGCGAGCCAGGCGGCGAGCACGCCGGCGGGAAGCGTGTAGGGGCTTTGGCATTCGGCCCGGATGGGAATGCTGGCGCGCTTGGTAACCGCAACACATATTCCACCGCCGGACTGTTCCCGCAGAATATCAATGTTCTGTGGCCAGCAAGGCACCCAGCAATCGCCGAATGCGCCATTGCCGATTGGCGCCGCTCCGGCGATTCCCGAATTTTCGGAAACCGTCGCGATCAGGCCCAGATCAATAGCATCGCCGAACGCGTGCAATGTATCGTAGAAATCGCCAAACCGGATGATGCCTTCGTTCACGCCCGAAAGTACGCCTTCGTGCCGGTTGAAGACTTCGAACTCAAGCTCCTCGCCGGACGAATCCGGGCGGGTCGGATCCCCGCAGGTGTAAAGAAATCCGCCGGGTTTGAGCACGCGCAACATTTCTCGCAGGGCGACCGGCGTGGAACGCATGTGGTGCATTGCGGCGTTCGAGCACACAATGTCGAAGCTCTCGTCCTTAAATGGCAATGCGTGGGAAAACCCGCCAATCCAGCGTGCCGCCGGAAGGCCCTGTTTGCCCATTGCCACGATGGTGGGGGCATAGTCGATGCACGTCACTTCGGCCCCGGCATCGACCAGGGGGACGGAATCGAAGCCGAAGCCCGCACCCACGTTCAGGATTTTCTTGCCCGCTAGATCCTTTCCGGCAAGCAAGGTATCCGCCTGCATCCATTCATGATAGCGATGGTCGGAGAACCAGGGCGCGCGCACCATGTCGTCCGGATGGCTACGGATGAATTCAGCCTTGTCTTCCGCATGGTGGTAATTGCCAAGCAGGGTGTAGAGATGCCGGGCGAAGCCGATGTCGATTGGCGACTGGTTCATCATTCCGGTCGCTACGACTTCGATGAGGCCGATGAAATCTTCGGGTTCGTACCCGCCGAAGAAGGGTACGCCATCGATGATGTCCGCAGTTTGGCCGCAGGCGGTACAGGACAGCGCGTCATAGGCGCTTGACACATTCACTCCGTCAGTGAAACGGCAAGAGTATTCACCTCTGCCGCACGAGACACATCGGGTGTCGCTCAGATCAATTGACATGGGATGAATGCTCTAGGCCCTAAAAGATCGTTTCCGCGACGGATACCCGGAAATCACGCAGCGCTTCTTCGCGGGAAATTGACAATGGCTTCGTAATCGAGCGGACGCCAGTAGTCCTCTGGCGCGCCGAGATTGGGGAATTTGTCCGATAGCTGGTCGTTGCGCACGTAAAACCCGTTGGCCGAGTAGATCCCGGTCGCCACCAAAGTATACCCCTTGGCGGCGCTAAGACGGGCATTGGCCATGAGCGAGGAGCCATAGGCGCCCGTCTTCCCATCCCAGCGGAACTCGGGATCATAAGGCATTACCCAGTCCATGGGCGGCGGGTAGCCGTTGTGTTCGGCCACGACCAGTCGCGGAGCGATGCACGAAATCGCGTTCCAGACGTGATAATCGTTTCCATCGATATCCACCGAAAGGAGATCGATATCCCCGCTGATACCGGCACTGGAAATGAAGCGGTTGATATTTTCGACACTGACGAATTCGGGAATCAGCTTAAGTTGCCCGGCGGCAAGTTCGTTCTCGAAATAGGCGCGAATGGCCCCAGGGTAGTCCGGGTTGCCTTCGATCCAGAGACCACTCCACCCCTGCTCAAGCAGGTGGCGTGAATTGTTTTCCTGCCCCACTTCCGCGCCGAACTCGACGAAAATGCGATTGGTTGTTCCGATGCGCCGGAAGATTTCGGCAATTATGCCATCCTCGTCACTCTGCGAAAAAACCTTGTAACCGTGGGCTTCTACGCAGCCTGGGCGCTGGACCTCCGCCTGAATCTGTTTTTCCTTGAGACGCGCTTCCCAATCGATTGTCATTCAAATTTCCATTTTAGCTCGCGCCAGGACACAATCACCGAAGCGCGCCATTGGCTGTGCAGGCGATTATCATTCCCCCCCCCTCGGTTCAATGATAATGTCCCGCTACAATGGAGACTGCATCGGAAGGTGTCGGGCAGGAATATATGAAGATCTCTGTAGTTTCAGTATCATACAACGCCGCCTCCGAAATTGAACCTACCCTGCGCAGCGTTGCGCGACAGAGTTGGCAAGACACAGAATATCTCGTCATCGACGGGGGATCATCCGATGGCACGCTTGGCATCGTGGAGCGTTATCGCGATCATGTGGACGTGCTGGTGAGCGAGCCCGACGGTGGGATTTATGATGCCATGAACAAGGCGCTGCGGCTGGCGACAGGCGATGCAGTAATCTTCATGAACGCCGGCGATTATTTCCATTCGCCCTACGTGGTTGAACTCGCAGCGGAATTCATGGATGCGAATCCAGAGGCTGGCGTCGTATACGGCGGCATCGAGGTTCGCTATCCGGACGGACGAGTCAGCGAATTCATGCCTCCGGACGAAACCCAGGCGATGGACTTCCTCATTTGCGGGTCATTGCCGCATCAGGGAACCTTTGCCCGCAGAACGGCATTCGCCCGAACCGGACTGTTTGATACCCGCTGGCGCAGCCACGCGGACTACGACTGGTTCCTCAAGGCGGCCAGCGATCCCCGTATCGGCATGAAACGGATGGATCTGATGGTCGCATCGTTCGGCCTGGGCGGTGCATCGAGCCAGCTCGAGCGTGGCGAGCGCGAGCGTCACGCCATCCAGAATGCGCTGCCTCTTTACCGTCAACGCGAGTGGATGGAGCGGCGGATCGAAGCCTACCAGGAACAATACATCGGTTTGAGGCTGGAAAACGAGCGCCTGACCGCAGTTTGACCGGCCAGCCCGATCGCCCGCCGGTCAGCGGGCGGCGGCGATATTCATCGGCATTTCGTTGCTTTTGATCAGCGAATCGAAATAGTCGATCGTCTTCACCAAGCCTTCCTTCAGCGGAATCTTCGGTTCCCAATCCAGCTTTTCCTTGGCGCGGGAAATGTCAGGGCGGCGCTGCTTGGGATCGTCCGCGGGTAGATCGCAGAAGACAAGCTTCGACTTCGAATTCGTGAGGTCGATCACCATCTCCGCAAGCTCGATCATGGTGAATTCGCCGGGATTGCCGATATTGACCGGTCCGGTGAAATCGGAAGGCGATGCCATCATGCGGATGATAACTTCAATCAGGTCGTCCACATAGCAGAAGGAACGGGTTTGCTTCCCATCCCCATAGATGGTGATGTCCTGGTTGGTCAGCGCCTGCATGATGAAGTTCGACACGACGCGGCCGTCATGCGGGTGCATCCTAGGGCCATAGGTGTTGAAGATGCGCACGACTTTCGCGATGACATTGTGTTGACGGACATAGTCAAAGACCAGCGTTTCCGCGCAGCGTTTGCCTTCATCATAACACGAGCGCGCGCCGATGGTGTTGACGTTGCCCCAGTAGTCTTCAGGCTGAGGATGGACGGTAGGATCCCCGTACACTTCCGAAGTCGATGCCTGGAGGAAACGTGCTTTCACCCGCTTCGCAAGGCCGAGCATGTTGATGGCGCCCATGACCGAGGTTTTGGTCGTTTGAACGGGATCGAATTGATAGTGAACCGGGGAGGCCGGGCATGCCAGATTGTAGATCTCATCCACCTCGACATAGAGGGGGAATGTCACATCGTGGCGCATCATTTCGAAATTGCGATGATCCAGCAAATGCGTGACGTTGCGTTTCGCGCCAGTGAAGAAGTTGTCGACACATAGCACGTCATGACCGGCCTCCAGCAGCCGCTCGCACAGATGCGATCCCAGAAAACCAGCGCCGCCCGTGACCAAAATTCTCTTGTACACGTGAACTCCTTCAAATCATTCGCGCAAGTGGCATGTGGTCTGCCCCGATCGATCCGGTGTTCCGATAGCCCGGAATTCCGTCGGCAACCGATGGGCCCGATCTCATGAGACGATAAAGGGATCTGCTCGCAAGGAAACCCCAAGCAGGGCAATATAGCGTGGCGTGTTATCGCCTTCGAATACCGCATGTTGCTGGGCCTCGATCGCGATTTCCACCGGTCCCTCATCGACCTTGATTGGGAGGGCAACATGCCATTCGTTCTCCCATCCGGCTTCCGGCGGCGACACCGATCCGATCACTTCGCCGCCGCGCCGGACGGTAAGGGTCTGGCCGGGTTCGACATTGCAGAAATCGAATTCGAATATGGCCTGGGCGGATTCGGGAACGTCGAAGGAAAATTTGCTGACGCGCTCGACTTGCCAACGAAAACGATGCTTCACGCCGGCATCGCGATAGGGGCCCTCTATGTCGTTCAGTCCTCGCGTTGAAACCGGCGGCATGGGGCCGAAGGCTTGCGTGCCGTGTGAACCGCCTCCCGCCATCGCAACCGATGCCTCGGCAAAGGATGGTGCCTGGGCTATTGAAACGGGCTCCGCGTAACGTTCGGCATTTTCCTGCGAGCGCAGTTGAGCGTAAGCGGCAGCCAATCGCCGTTCAAGTGCGATCATCAGGCTGTTGTCCTGCGAAGCAACCAAGGAAGCAACGCTTTGAAGGTCTTCCGTCGGCGTCGGGTGCGAGAGGGGTGAAATCCGGCTTGATGCGGAAACCTTTCGCTTCATCGCGGATAGCGCCTCGCTCAGCCGTTCGGCATCGTATTCCGCCCGACGGCGTGCTTCGGCATCCTTGAGGGCATCTTCCAGTGCCTGCGATTTTACCCGGATATTGCCCGATTTCAGATCCGTGACAGCAGCCTCCAGATACTCGGAGATCTGCGCTGCGGTCCGGGCCTGACTGAACCTGGCCGCTTGCAATTTGCCTTGTTCGATTATCTTCGCGCGCACGTTGCTGTCGCTGGCGGAATGGATTGCCGCAACAAGCGCGGCTGGATCGTTGGGATCGAAATAGATGCCGGCTTCACCGGCCACCTCGGGGATCGACGAATTGCGACAAACCAGTGCGGGGCAACCAACGCTCATCGCTTCGGCGATCGGCAGCCCGAAGCCTTCCAGCGATGACGGGCAGATGTACGCCATCGCCGCTGCATAGCAGGCACGCAAATCATCATCGTCCAGCTGGAGGATGCGGACATCTTCTTCGTTCAATACGGCTTTGCCCACGTCCTCCAGTTGAGGCTGTCCGCCAACGCAGACAAGCAGGGGACGTTGTTCTTCCGGAATCTGCGTCAGTGCGGCGAAAACGACAGAACCGTTTTTATAGCCCTTCCAACCGAACCGTTCGCCAACCGTCATCACGAAGGGGCGGTCGATGCCATGCTTGCTCCGGAATGCTTCGATTTCGTCCTGTCCGCAGGGGCGGAACACTTCTGACACGGAGTTATAGGCGACAAGAACCCGATCGCGATCCACCTCAGGGTGAAAAGCGCACATGTCGTTTGCCGAACTCTGCGAAACCATGATGTGGCCCGCAGCGTACTGGATTGCGCGACGTTTTTGACGCCACCACAGATCGTCCAGATCGAAACCCATGATTTCCGGAATCATGTCGTGGCCGAAGAAGATCGATGGGGTTCGGATCGGCGTTGTATAGTAGGTGGAGACGAAGAGGTCGGCCTCTTCCATATCGCATATTTCTTGCAGATAGCGCGCGTCGCCGTCCACGCTTTCCCAGGTATGGGCCTCGATGGTCCTGTAGATCACCCCGTCTATCCGTGGTGCCGTCTTCGCCCGGTCCAGCAAAACGACGTTGTCGGCATAGCCGGTTCGGACCCATTCTTTCAGCAGGTTGATCCAGACCCGCGCTATGCCGCTTGAGCCCAACTGGAAGAAAATCCCGTCGACCACGATTCTGGGGCGCCGTTGCGCTCGCCGTTCGGCTTTCAATTCGGCCTGTTGCCCGGCTGTGCGGAATAGCCAGCGGCTGGCATTATGATCGAAATAGGCGACCGGCGCCCAACCCAGGCGATCGGCGGTATCGAACATCGTATCATCGGATACCCAGGCAAAATAGTCCCGCAAATGGCCAGAGCCGCGGTCGTAGGTTTGCAGGGCTCGCCATTGGTCTACAGCGCCCTTGTAGCCGTAATAGGACTCCTTGAACTGCGCTTGTTCAGCAGTGGAATAGGCAAAATGATCGAAGACGGCGCCGATCGCTTCCATTTCCCGATGCCGGAATGGATTGCGTTGACCTACATCGTAAGCATTTCCGTCCGCATCGACACCGGCCAGGACAGGCGGTTCGTGCTTGTCCCAGATCATGCCCGGTTCGAAACGCCATACGCGTAGCCATTCCTGATTGGGATTTTGGGCATAGTTCAACCGCGTGGAAATGCCTTTGTCTGGTCCCACGAAGTAATTGCACCAGAAATAGGCGGCCGAACGATCGGGATCTTCCATGAACGCGCGACGTACGGCCTGAACTTGGTCGGGCGTCCACAATTCGTCACCGTCGATCTGCCACAGGAGGCAGGGTTCCTTGATTTCGGGGATTGGCGCGCTGACCATTTCCAGCTTGCCGTCCCAGAATGTGTCCGCAGGTTTGCGATAGATCGACACCCGGTTGGGATAGCGGGCTTTTAATTCGTCCAGATACTGGGTTGTCCCATCGTTGCTCTTGCCCCGATCATGCAGGCTATCCGGAATGTGTCCTCCAGCTGCGACGCTCCAGGCTGTGTCCTTTACCAGAGATGCCACTCCTTCGATGACATGCCAGTGCCATGGGAAATCGAGTTCGAGCAGCATTTGCTCATGGTACCGAATGAACGGCTCGCCATTGAGGATGATGGTGAAGAAGTGGATCGGCAGGTTGGAGTTTGACTGGTCACGCTGGACGAACAATGCCCAACCTCCTTGCTCATGATCGTTGTAGGCGGCTAACAAGTATTCGGTGTCGGCGAACAGGCGGGCGAACGCGGCAGCTCCGCCCAGGGTGGTTCTGGCGCCGTCAAACAGGATCGCTCTGGATCCTCGAACGCGTTGCACGATGGCGTCCGTGACGACTTCGTCGCCCGCTATAACGACCAGATCGAAAGCCGTGAGACCGAAATCCTGTTCGATTGCCTCAAGGCTGGTGCGTCCCGTTCCGCTGTGACACGCGGCAAGCGCGGCGCTGGCGGATGTGGTCACGGCCGCCGGATCCGGTTGCGTCCGCGCAAAGCCCAGAATGTCATCCGGCTTGGGAAACTCCGGCGCGCCGACCGGGACCCCATCCATGACATATGCTTTGTCAATAAGTTGGCGATCTGGCCCGCTGCTGGCCGCACCGACATAGAAGGCGCACCCGTTGCCGCTTTCCGAGATTTCGCTGGTCAATGCCTCGGCGAACGTGTCGCTGTGGCCAATCCACAGACAGGACTGTAAGTATCTCCGGTTTGCGATGATGGCGGTTTTCGTTATCAGGGGAGATAGTTCATCAAGGCTGTTGCCGACGCCTTGGCGAGGCTCGATATGGGCCGTCACGACTGATTTCCTCTGCCTATGAAACTGCTCGGAGACGACGAATCTCCAATGTCTGCGCTGCTAACCGTGCAGCTACGTCGCGTTGTTCTGCAAGCAAGGCGGAACGGCTTGCCTCGGCCGCATCCAGCGCGGCCCGAGCCTCCTGCAATTCCCTCTCCGTGGCGCCGAGATCGCGATTGTGTGCCTCTCGCGCTGCTTCCAATTCAGCCTTCAAGTGATTGATCTCATTCGAACCCACGGCGGATTGGCGCGCCAATGCCAAGTTGAGCTGGCTCGTTGTCGCCTTCGCGATTTCGGCCTCGCCCTGCGCTTGCTGCAGGTCGGCCGTCAGTTTGGCGATTTCGGCCTGGAACTGCTCGAGCATCTCCGTACCGGCGTTATTTCTAGCCGTTTCCACCAGCTCGGCCGTCTGCGATCGCACCGCCTGCAATTCGGCTTCAAGAAGGTATAGCTTTGCCGCATCATCCTTCGCGCGCGTAACCGCGCTGGCAAAGGCTTCGATGCCCGACACAATGAAAGTGCGTAACGCGGCTGTTTCTGCCGGGATGTTGTTCGCAGACAGATAATCCAGCGCGCTGTTGATTACCCCGCCATAGTAATGCGGATCAAGCATCCCGTAAGTCGACCGCAAAAACGAGCCGACAAAGTTGCGGATGTCGGCCCGTAATGCGGTGACATCCGGTGTGGAGGTGGCATCGCCATCCCTCAACGCATCATCGGGTACTTTGCCAGATGCGTAGACTGCACTCAGGCTGCGTCCCACTTTTGACATGCCGAGCCCGCCAACGGTCGCGGCTCGGCGCAGCGGCAGATCTTCAGGTATCGCGTGCTTGCCGGGGACAACGCACAGCAGATTCGCGCACTTGCCGTGGCCATCCCAGATATCCTTTTTTCGACCTGCGAAATTGTCGGAATTGAATGCGTCGGTCACGAAATCATAGGCGTTGTATCCCAGTCGGCAGACGAAAGCGCTAATTCGTTCGGCTTCGCTTTCCGTATCAGCCTCGATGCTGAGAACCGGGGTATGCTGCTCGATCACCTCGGCCATGCCTTCGAGCGCGGAGAGTTCGTGGCCTTCGATATCGATCTTGATCAGCGCAGGCGCCCGTTTCATGGCAAGCGAATCCAGCGCCATAGTCGCGCGGGGGTATTCACCAGCCTCTGTATCTATCGCCGCATGGCCGAAATTTTCAGGCACCGATATGGGGTAGGATCGAAACTCACACAGTCCGACTGAGTCGGAAACCGCCAAGTCGAATGGAACGACGATATTGTCCATGCCGGAGTTGACGATATTGAGGCGCAAAAGCAGTGCATTGACTGGATCGGGTTCGAATGCCCAGACTTGCCCTGTTTTGCCGACTTTGCGCGCAAACGAGAGCGCGTGGAACCCCACGTTCGCGCCCACGTCCAGAACGAAATCCCCGACGTTCACATAATCGAGCAGCCGGTCGATCTCATTCTGCGCCCATTCGCCGTAAATTTCCAGTGAGTGCCCGATAAATTTGTCATGCTTCAGGCATACGAGTTCGCCGACCCGCGTGGCCACAGCTTTCGCATTGGCCGCAAAAATGCCGCCTGTTCCCGCCACTCTTTTTACCATTGCAGCCAGCCGAAGCTTCTCCATGTGCAAAATGGCACCCGCTCATCCGCATATGGGCACTTGCCCTGTAAGCTCAAAAAAAACAAGTTTGGCCTGGCCGCGCGAGCGCTCCCGGGGGATTGGTCGCTGCCAGCGCTCGTCCAGGACTTGGGTGTCGGGATAGGGTGAGGTCGCGACAAATGTGGATGAATTTCACCTAACTTCGGTTGGAATCTATCCAGCCGATAGTTTGAATGGTAGCATGCGGCCATGCATGTGGAACGCATATGGCTCGCTTCTTATCCCCGCTCCGGCAATACGTTTTTGCGTGTCTTGCTGAATGCGGCCTTCGACACCGTTGTTAACAGTAAATATGATGAGGATTATTCTGCTTTTAGCAAGAAATTTGGCGAGCTTCTTGGTCATGGGAAGCGCAATAATTTCAATATTATTAAAACGCACGAAGTTGAAAGCGACGAATTTCCCACTATATACGTTGTTCGTGATGGTCGAGCTAGTGTCGTTTCGTACTATCATTTCTGCAGGAATTTCGAGACGACCCGAACAATGCGGGATATTATTTCCGGCATAACTCCCTTTGGTTCTTGGTCTGCTCACTTTCGAGGCTGGAAGCCAAACGAGCGAGCCAACACATTATTGCTCCGCTTTGAAGATATCACCGCCGACCCTTCCACCGCCGTGCGTCAGATTGGAGAATTTCTTGGAGTGGAGCCGGGGGAGTTGCCGGATGTGTCTTTTGGGGCTCTTCAGAAAAGTTCGCCGGAATTCTTCCGAAGCGGAAGTAATGAATGCAATATTGTCGAAATTGATGGCGAGTCAATCGAATTGTTTGATGAAATTCATGGGGACCTGATGCGCGAGCTGGGATATTATCCCGAATGCTCAAAGAAAGAGCGATAGTATTGTCTGATCGAGAGGGAAATGCGGTGCCCTACTCATTGATGGGGCGTGCCCCTGCATGAACGCCTCGCGATGCAAGCGAGCGGACGGGCTCGGCCTGGTTGAGATACCACCGATACGCCTCCTCGATGCCTTGTTTCAGAGGTATTTTCGGTTCCCAGCCTAGGGTGCGGATGCGTCTGGAGTCCATCAGCTTTCGCGGCGTGCCGTCGGGCTTAGTCGGGTCCGTGGCGATATCGCCATCGAAGCCGACCACCGCGGCGACGGTCCGGGCCAGGTCGAGGATCGTCACGTCCTCCCCGCTGCCGATGTTGACGTGCTCGTCACCGGAATAGTGCTTCATCAGGAAGACGCAACCATCGGCCAGGTCGTCGACGTGCATGAACTCGCGCCGGGGCGATCCCGTTCCCCATATCTCGACCGCGGCGGCGCCGTTTGCCCTGGCCTCGTGCGCCTTGCGGATCAGCGCCGGAAGGACATGGCTGGTCCTGAGGTCGAAGTTGTCGCCCGGTCCGTAAAGGTTGGTCGGCATGGCCGAGATGAAATCGCGCCCGTGCTGTCGGCGATAGGCCTGCGCCAGCTTGATCCCCGCGATCTTGGCGATCGCGTACCATTCATTGGTCGGCTCCAGCGGACCGGTCAGCAGCGCGCTTTCCACGATCGGCTGCGGCGCGAACTTCGGATAGATGCACGATGATCCCAGGAACAGCAGCTTGGCCACGTTGACGCGATGAGCCGCCTCGATGACATTCGCCTCGATCATCAGGTTGTCATAGAGAAAATCGGCCGGATAGCTGTCGTTGGCCAGAATGCCGCCCACTTTCGCCGCGGCCAGGAACACGGCGTCGGGACGTTCCCGCTCGAACCAGCCGCGCACCGCCGCCTGATCGCGCAGGTCGATCGCGTCGCGCCCGGCCACCACCACGCTGCACCCTTCGGCCTGCAGGCGGCGGACGATGGCCGAGCCCACCATCCCGCGATGTCCGGCGACGAACACCTTCCGGCCTGCAAGATCGAATGCGCCGTGTTCCATCGGGTCAGGCATCCTTGGCAATCGGCGCGTCGCGCATCACCTGCAGGTCGTCCCGCACCATCTCGGCGCACAGGTCGCGGACCGAAGTCTCGTGTACCCAGCCCAGCTTCTCGCGCGCCTTGGTCGGATCGCCGATCAGCAGTTCGACTTCGGTGGGGCGGAAATAGCGCGGGTCCACTTCCACCAGGCACTTGCCGGTTTCCATGCAATAGCCGCGTTCGTCCACGCCTTCGCCTTCCCAGCGCAGCGTGATGCCCGCGTCCGCGAACGCCCATTCGACAAAGGTGCGGACCGGCGTCGTCTCGCCCGTGGCGAGCACGTAGTCGTCGGGCTGTTCCTGCTGGAGCATCAGCCACATGCCGCGCACGTATTCGCGCGCGTGGCCCCAATCGCGGCGGGCATCGAGATTGCCCAGCCACAGCTTCTCCTGGCGCCCCAGCCGGATCGCCGCCGCGGCCCGCGTGATCTTGCGCGTCACGAAGGTTTCGCCGCGCAGCGGGCTCTCGTGGTTGAACAGGATGCCGTTCGAGGCGTGCATGCCATAGGCCTCGCGGTAATTGACCACGATCCAGTAGGCGTAGAGCTTGGCCGCGGCATAGGGCGAGCGGGGATAGAACGGCGTCGTCTCCCGCTGCGGCACTTCCTGCACCAGACCGTACAGTTCCGACGTCGATGCCTGATAGAAACGGGTGGTCTTTTCCATGCCCAGGATGCGAATCGCCTCGAGCAGGCGCAGCGTGCCGATACCATCGGCATTGGCCGTATATTCGGGCGTCTCGAAACTCACCATGACATGGCTTTGCGCGGCCAGGTTGTAGATTTCGGTCGGCTGCGTTTCCTGGATGATCCGGATCAGGTTGGTGGAATCGGTCAGGTCGCCGTAGTGCAGGTGAAAACGCGAACCTTCCGCGTGCGGGTCCTGGTAGATGCCCTCAATACGCCCCGTGTTGAACGAAGAGGAACGGCGCTTGACGCCATGAACCACATACCCCTTGGAAAGCAGAAGCTCAGCGAGATAGGCTCCGTCCTGCCCCGTCACACCGGTTATTAATGCAACCTTTTCAGCCATTTTCACCGCTTACCAGACTAGCCAAAGAACAGCCAAAGCCTTCGCAGGCGCACAATCTATTTGCAACCAGTTTCTCCTTCTGTCGCGAGCGGAGGCAGTCGGACAGGCACTGCAGCATGTTGCCGGGGGGTCCCAGAAGATGTCGGTGCGCGGGGCGCGATTGTACCGTCTCGTCAGGACTGGCTCGCAATCCGATAGACATCCAGCGTCTTGTCGATGCATATGTCCCAGCTATATCCTTGTGCAACGAGGTTCCCCCTATCTATCGTGGCTCGGCGCCAGCAATCGTCGGTAAGACCTTGTTGCAATGCGAGGGTAAATCCGTCGCCGTCTTCAGGGTCGACTAACATCGATGCGCCGGCCGTCACTTCGGGAAGACATGACGAGTCCGCAACAAGCGTAGGGACGCCGCAGGCCATGGCCTCCACCGGCGGCAAGCCAAACCCTTCGTATAGTGAAGGATAGACAAATATCGTCGCACCCGAATACAGGGGCGGGAGATCCTCCTCCCGCACATATCCCAGAGGGATCAGCCAGCCTTCCGCTGCCGCCTCTCTGATCTTGTCGTGCAAGATATCATTTTCCCAACCCGATGCACCGCAGATCACCAGCGGGAAGCGGCGGCGCAGCGCGACGGGAAGCCTGCCCCATGCCGCCACGAGCAGATCGATGCGTTTGCGTGGTTCAAGGGTTGAGACGGTCAGGCCGTACCCCGACCGAGGCAGGCGCAAGCGATCCAGCACCGGCGCCCGGCGTGCTTCCGGCCATGCCTCGAAATGGGCTCCAACACCCATCGGGACTGCCGTCACACGACGAGGATCGAAGCCGGTATAGTCCAAGACCTCGTTGCGTACCGCCTCAGTGGGCGTGATGATATGCGTACTGCGCGCGAGCGAACTGGAGAAATCTCTTTGAAAGGCGGCTATCCGCGCCTGCGGATGGGTTTCCGGATAGCGTACGACCGACAGATCGTGGACGGTCGTAACGCCATGTTCCACCCACGGCGGCAGCATGAAATTCGGAGCGTGGAAAATGTCATAATCACGGAATCTAGGCCAGTCTGCATCCTGTCCGCGCAGGCCCAGCCTTGTGGCAAGGCGCCGCACGCGCCTGTGTATCCAAGGAATCTTCGGACGAGGAGGCAGGCGTCCATGTATCAGATCCCAAGGGTTCGGAATCTTATCATTCCCACGCCAGTACGTGGTTTCTACGACGCTTGGGATGGCTGGAAGCCGTTGCACAAGTTCCACGCAATAGCGGCCTATGCCTGTAAGTTCGGGGGACAGGGCGTCAACCGATAGCGCAACCTTCATGTTATCCTGCCCTCTTGACAGAGAAGGCGCGGCGTAGATCCGCTTCGACCATCATGGCGCAAAGATCTTCAACCGAACAGGTCGACTCCCAGCCGAGGACTTCCCTGGCCTTGCTGGCGTTGCCCACCACGAATTCCACATCCGCTAGCCGATAATAGGCGGGATTGATCCGCATCACTATCTTGCCGGTGCTGGTATCACGGGCAATCTCGTCGCAGCCATTGCCTTCGAACGCGACGTCAATGCCGGCAACCGCGAAAGCCATTGAAACGAAGTCGCGTACCGTGCGGGTCCTGCCCGTGGCGAGAATGAACGTATCCGATGCTTCGGCTTGAAGCATCCTCCACATCCCCTCGACATAGTCGCCTGCAAACCCCCAGTCGCGCCGGGCATCTATATTCCCCAGTTCGATCGCATCCAAAGCACCCGCCTTTATCTGCGCAACACCAGCGGTGATTTTGCCGGTCACAAACCGGTGTCCGCGCAAAGGGCTTTCGTGATTGAACAGGATGCCGCTACTGGCAAAAATACCGTGCGCTTCCCTGTAGTTGACAGTCATCCAATGGGCAAACAGCTTGGATACGGCATAAGGACTACGAGGCCAGAACGGCGTCGTCTCATCTTGCGGAAAGCTTTGCGCCTTGCCGAACATTTCCGACGTACTAGCCTGGTAGAAACGGATCGCTGGATTAACGAAGCGAATCGCTTCAAGCAGATTCAGCACGCCCAACCCGGTCACCTCGGCGGTTGCGGTAGGCTGGTCGAACGAGACCCCGACAAAACTTTGCGCCGCAAGGTTGTATATCTCGTCCGGCTGAACATGCTGTAGCAATCGAATTGTCGACGATAGATCTGTGACGTCATGTTCGACAAATTTTAGGTCGGGATGATCCGCTATGCCAACTTCCTGGAGGCGCCAGAAGTCGGCAGCGGTCGAGCGCCGGTGCGTTCCGAATACGCTGTACCCCTTGCTCAGCAGCAGCTTTGCCAGATAAGCGCCGTCCTGCCCTGAAATGCCCGTAATGATGGCAATTTTCATATGTGCTTCTGTTCGTCACCCTCCGGGGGTTGCCGCTTGCGGCGGGAATCAGATGGCCTTTCCATGGCCGTTCGCTTCCCAGGGAAGGGCAGAGCGATTGCCAGCTGGCATCAGGCCAAAAGCGGGCTGCCGCCCGTCAGCCGAAACGTGATTTCCCCGCAACCGAAGTGATTCAATACGGTCGATACAGTCAATATGAATCGCCAGTAGCCGCGCTTCCATTCGGTCAAGCTGGCGGGTTCGGGCTCGCTCTCGACGGGCGCGCTCGTCATCGGCTTCAACCTGGGTAAACAAGCGGATGAAACGACCGATAAAGGGAATGTTACCCTGTCGATGCCGACGAAGCGCCCGATCAAAGCCCGCGATTCCGGGGTCGTGGCGCCTGGCTTCGGCAGAACGCCGAAGCTGGTTCAGGATGGTGAGCTTCGAAACACCATCAACCAGCCGACGCCGATAGAATTCCATTCCGTCGGCATCGGGAAGTCGGCCCAGTACCGTGAGATAAGCGCAGCGTATGAATTCCGAGTGCTCGTGCGCGCAAAGCTCTGCGAGACTATAAGCGCGCTTGGCCTGCTCTTGCTGGCCGATAGAAAAATTGGTCATTTCACTCCACTCGCTGACGCTTTGCGATCGAAGGGTTGCCCCGGCTTCGCAGCCGGCAATGCCATGGGAAGATCAAGCGCTGCCGCAAGTTCAAACGCCACCGTTTCCCATGTCCGCCCCGGGTAACCTACGCCAGGGGGCTTATCAGCCTTTGGCGCCGTCAACCAAGCGGTAATCGCAGTTGCCAGATCGCGAGGCCGATCGCCCGAAAATCTGGCAGTGTCGGGCACTAGATTGGCCTGCAACACCGGCAGATCTCGAACCAGAACGGAAAGCCCCTTTCCCAGAGCTTCCACGACGGGCAACCCAAATCCCTCGCCACGACTGGCGAAAAGAAGGCCGTGCACCTTCGCATAAACGATTTCGAGAAATTCGTCACTGATGTCATCGAGCCACAGCAATGGACCTTCAAACGATGAAAGCGTTCTCAACCGAAGCTGCAGGCGCTTGGTTTTCCAACCCGGCCGGCCTATCACCAGCAGCGCGGGCGCTTGATCTCCCAGTTCCTTCCAGAGCACCTCAAAAGCGGCCAACGCTTGATCATAACCCTTTCGCGGTTCCACGGTGCCAACCATGAGAACAGTTGTACGTTGCCCGATCCATTCGAGAATGGCGTTGGCGTTTTCGGGGATGCCGCGGCTTGGAACAGATGCTGCAATGTCGCCGGATAGCGGAAGCGTTCTTGCGGGAACAATGCGCGCTGAGCGAGAGCGCCACCAGCGGCGATTCCATTTTTCGAATTGGGCACTAACCTCGTCAGCATTGCAAATCACTTGATCGGCCTGGCGTTCAAGCAGGCGAATCCATCGACGGAAATGCTTGCGCGCCGGTCGTCGAAACCATTCACCATGCAACAAAGGCAAAAGATCATAAACTAATACGGAAATCGAAACACCCTTGATCCGCCATTCTGCGAGCTGCGCTTCGTGCCATGGCATGATCGCAGACGCCAGATCGAGACCGAGAAACACGTCACCCGGCCTGCCAGCGACAATTGGACAAGTATCGAGTTCGACGGATAGGGGGGCGTCTGGAAAAGAGGCTGGCAAATAGCGGTACGCATGATGCCTGCTGGCCGCCACCGGTCGAACGACGCAATTCCGGAGCGGCAGGCGACGCAGCTGGGCAAAAACCGCACGGACGACGCGCTGAATTCCAGTCCCGGCATCGTGCTGGGCAATCACGGACATATCGACCAGCAATTCATGTGGTGACGACGACAGGTCATGTCCGGCTACCGCCGTCTCGTTCATGCAATATGCTCGTGATAGAAGGAATAAGCCTCATCGAGCGCTGGAAATTCGTGCAAGCGCTTGTCGTGAATGACCACTGCACGATCGCAGTGGGTGCGGACGAAATCCGGATCGTGCGAAATGACGATCATTGCGCGATCCGCCCGCCGTTCGAACAGTTCCGTCTGGCATTTCTCGCGGAACCGCTGATCTCCGACCGCGATGACTTCGTCGATAAGGAAACATTCGAAATCAACGACCATCGATATGGCAAAGGCCAAACGTGCGCGCATGCCGTTCGAATAGACCTTCACGGGCTCGTTCATATATTTACCGAGTTCCGAAAAATCCTTGACGTAATCTATCGCCTGCGCAGGATCGAGGCCATAGATGCGGCTGATGAAGCGAACGTTGTCGATTCCGGTTAGCGATCCTTGGAAGCCACCACCCAACGCCAGTGGCCACGAAACGGACATTGTGCGGGTTACCTTGCCACGCGTAGGTTGCTCGGTGCCGCTAATAAGACGGATCAGGGTGGATTTGCCAGCACCGTTACGCCCGAGAATACCAACCTTCTCGCCGAAACGTATGTCAATATTCACGCCGGTAAACACGGTGACCGATCCGTGATGGATGGGGTAGGTTTTCTCTACATCCTTCATCGATACGGCACGCGAATCCGGGTCCTGGCTTCCGGTCAGGCCGTCCGCCGGAGATCGCAGCACGGCGTCCATCACTCGGGAACCACCTGCCGCGCGACGATGCGCATCTGCAGCAAACCGATTATGAGCATCACGGTGGAGACGATGGCCATGTAATCGAGATCATGGATAGCGTGAAAGCGCGATCCGAAATAACCTTCACGCAAGTACTCGAGGCCGTGGACCATCGGAATATACAATACGTATTTCTGGGCTTCCGCGGGAAGCGCTTCCACAATGAAAGCGGCGCCAGACAGGGGGAAAATGAGGTATGCCAGCGGATGCCAGATCTTGTCGACAAGTTCGGAGCGCTCGGACATCGGGCCGATCATGAGGGCCATGGACATGCCGTTGTAAGCAAGCATTGTCCATCCCCATACCACCTTGAGAAGGTCCTCCGGCGGGTCTACCATGCCAAGTGAAATAAACAGAATTGACAGAAAAATAAATGACATGGTTGCACCCACTACTTCGAGTAGCAACCGCGAGAGATAGATATCCAGAACGCGGACGTTGCGATGGAACATCAACGAGAGGTTGGGTGGAATGGCTGCAATCGTTCGTACCGGCATGTTGCGCCATAGCAATACGCTGGAATAGCCGGTCAGCGCGAAGGGGGTGATCGGGAGGTTCGATCCGTGAACGGATTTCATCGCCGTCCAGAGAGCGGTGATACCCAGTGTGAAGATCATGGGTTCGACGAACAACCACAGGAAGCCGATGTTATGGCGGCCAAATCGCGTGATGATTTCGCGCATGAAAAGCGCATATATCACCCTGCGTTGGATGCTTAGCGACCTTAAGAAGTCGTGCGTAGCCTGTTTCATGGTGCGCTTCAGTCCCGATGCTCGCGGACGCCTGCAAACAGTAGCGAAAGAATGCCCCAGGTGACCAGACCCAGCACCAGCGCCGCGAGAATGCCAGCAAAACGGCGCGGTTCAAGCGGGCTGTCCGAAAGATTGGGTTGCACGATGCGCTCGACGTACGCGTGCTTGCGCCCAGCTTCGCTTTGCGCTTCCTGCAGCGCAGCCATTGCTGCCGTGAGCCGCTTGTCGGAATACTGGCTTTCCAGCAACAAACCCTGATATTGCTCGATCCCAGCTGCCAGCGACTTGCGGTTCCCTACAACCTTGCCGTTCTCGTCATCGATCTGCTGTTGCAGGCTTTCGATTCGTGCGCGCAAGGCTGAAACTTGGGGGTTGGATGGAGCATAGTGACGCAGCTCCGCGAGCTGGGTTCGGTTTGCGATCAATTCGTCCTGCAGCTTCGAGACCATCTGCAACTGAAAAGCCGCCTGCTTTTCGGGATCGACCACGCCGCTCCGATTGCGATACTGGGCCAGTGCGGACGCGGCGGATCTGGCGGCCGACTTCGCATTGTCTACCTCAAGCTGGGCATTGGCGATGAGATCTGCGCGCCCACGCGCGTTCAGCCGATTGACCGTCTGCTCCGCCATCTGAAGCAGGCGTTCGTTATATCGACGCGCGTCTTCGGGGTTATAGGCCTTTACGGATAGCGTAGTTACCGACGAAACGCTATCGTAATTGACCGATACCTTATTACGGAAATATTTATAAAGGTCCTCAAACGTATTTGAAAGGCCGAACGGATTGAAGCGGTCAAACACGGAAATAGATGGAGATGAATAGGATCGGCGAAATTGTTCATTGGCATTGATGGCGTGCAGGGCGTCGCGCGAGCGAATAAATTCATGGGCCGCATAGAGCTCGTCATTGGCATTTGAGAAGCCGGCTGTTTTCAACAGGATGCCGACTCCGCCAACGGCCGGCTTGTCCGGGCTGCGCACGACGAACTTGGACTCGGAGATGTATACGTCTGAGGCGCAGAAACCGTAGTAGATGATGGCCGAAAGGAAGGGAATCAGTACCGTGATGACAAACAGCGGCGAAAGGCATTGTTTCGCCACAACCCAGAAGCGCTGCATGTGATCTCCATAGATAGGCACGAAACTGAACCGGGCCGCCAAACTACGCAAACCATCACGACCGGCTGAAACTGATAAGAATGGCAAACTGCACAGCGGATTAACCGACCTGCCATAGGGACCTGACCGCCGTTCCGGTCGTGCAGTCACTGCGACTTGTCAACCCCTTGCCGTGGCTCTGGAGGTAAAACCTGTGCCTTCAGGATTTGGCGTTCGCCGTGACGTTCCTCCGTCCCTCAGTTCCATCTCGTTGCCAGAATTGCCGCGCCAGTCGCTCGGCTTGTCGGAACGCGGCGATCCTCGAGCTGCCTGCGTATTCTACGAGGTGATCCGCGATCGCATTGGCGAAATGTTCGATCCAGTCGTCGCCTGCTCGCGACATGACCCTGAGCATAAGGTCTGCCGTCTCGAAATAGGCTTGCGGGCGCGAGCCGATCGTTTTCGTTTGATCGTACAAGCGCGAACCGGCGAGGAATCTATCGGTCCGGTAAAATATCTCGCCAGCGCAAGCCAGGCGCAGCCAGAACTCGTAATCAAGGCAATAGTGCAGCGATTCCCGCAAGCCACCATGCCGCTCAACTATTTTCCGGCGGAAAAAAGCGGCAGGCTGGCAAATGTAGCAGCGTTGCAATAACCGCTCCAGTTCGAAATCCTCCGCGCCGTATCGCTCGATAATCGCGTCGGTTTGATCTATATGATATGCTTCGCCATAGACGACGCTAACATCAGATTTATTTCTGAATATTTCGGATACATGGGAAAAGGCGTTGGGTTCATAGATGTCATCGGAGTTTATCCAGGCTATAAATTCACCTGAAGCAGCCTCCAGGCCCTTATTGATGGCGTGCGCCTGACCGCGATCCGGCCCGCTTTCCCATCGGATAGCATCGCCGAACGAGGTCAGAATCTCAATCGTTTCATCAGTGCTCCCTCCATCGAACACATGCACGCTGCATATCTCTTCCTGTGCAAGGATGCTTTCAATCGTGCGGCCAATGAAACGTCCTTGGTTGAAGGAAGGCACGATTACCGAAAAGCCTGGCAATGAACCGCCGGTGTGCGTGGTGATGGGCGCGGGCGGTAACAAAGGGCGCGCGTGTAGCGGGATCAGTAATTCCGCGGAGTTTCCTGCTTGCTGTCTCAGAATGCCCGGTAGGGGTTCGAAAAGCACGTCGAGTACGGTGCTTTCCGTCGAACGGCGGCTCGCCAGATGGATTGTCGATTGGTCGATCTCCGCCGCAACGTCGCGTCGTTCACCGTCATCGGCCGGCACGGCCGCTGCCACCAATCGAAAGGCTCCGTCAGGCTGCGCGCAATCGATGGCGATGATGGCATCGCGCAATCGGACCGTTGATGGATGGCGTGCGCCGGGCCGAAGCAAGTTCCTGGCGTTTCCATCCAGCCGGATTCTGGCGTGCGTTACCTTGCAGCAGAGCAGTCTGGTGCTGCTGCTGTCCATCCCCCATTCGTTCGCATGGAAGGCCGTGCCGGCACGCAGCCGCAACTGGCCTCCCTGCTTTGGAAAGCCTTGCCGCAGGCGATAATTTCCACCCCGCCAGAATATCGCTCTTTCCCCGGACTGGCCGTCAATCTCGATTGAGACTTCTGTCGCTTCGAATGGCGCCGTCTTCGGTAGGTTAATCCCTACATCCAGTTCGAATGCTTCGCGCTGGGGCGGCAGGTTGAAGGTTATTTCCGGTCCGGCCCACCCGTCGGGATAGATACCGGGGGGTAATGTGAAGACGGCGGGCCGCGTTGCAATGGCATCGTGGAAGACACGTTCGTATTTTTCCACCATATCCGCGTGCGAGCCCAGCTCTGCCACGCGCCTTTGGCCGCGCTCGACCAGATCATGGCGCAAGTTCGCGTCGCAAACGATGCGCTCGATAGCGGATGCCATAGCATCCAGGCTCGTGTGGTCGAAGAGCAGGGCGGCGCGCCCCGTAACTTCGGGGATACAGGTACTCCAAGCTGCTGCCACCGGCCGATCGAGCATCATGGCTTCGATCAACGGCATTCCGAAGCCTTCATAGGCGCTGGGAAAAACCACGGCCAGAGCATGGGCCGTCAGGATCGCAAGGTCCTCAGGGGGGATAAAGCCGGGCAATATGATCGAGTCACGGATGCTGGGCAGGGCAGCAATCCGCTCGCCCACTAAGGAATTTGCATCACCGGTAAGAACGAGCTTGGCCGCAATGCCCGTCCGGCGGCGTGCAAGCGCGAAAGCAGCAACAAACTTCTCGTGATTCTTGTGGGGCCAGAAGTTCGCCGGATAAAGAAGATAGCTTTCGCTATCCACGCTGTAGCGCGTGAGTACCTCGAATGGATCGTTTGTCCCCGGCATCGGCATCGAGGGGGCGATGTGGATGACGTCGATATTCTGCGTTGGGAAATCCGAAAGCGCTGCGATGCGGCTGCGGGTGAAACCTGAAATCGCAATTATGCGGTCCGAATGTTCGACGCAGCTTTGGAAGGAACGCTTTCGTTCGGCTCGGTCTGCCGCAGAAAAGTTGTCTGGCAGATCGGCAAACTGACAGTCCATGATGGCGCTTACGGTGACGCAATCTGGCCGGACTATCGAAACGCATTGCATCGGAAAAAAGTTGAGGTCGAAAGCTCCATCCCGTTCGACGATTCGATCGTAATGGGAATCGAGATGCTCGCCGGGAGCAACCGGCTCAAGGACAATCCCGTTGGGTAGAGACGCGCGCAACTCCGCGTAGGCGCCCTGATTGCACAGGCACGTAATCGACCAGCCGCGCCCGGCAAGGGCCGCCAGAAGGTTCAGAGTGAGAGGCTTGATTCCGCCATTGGTTCCGCCGGGTGTGATCGGGATCAAATCGACGGCAATCTTCCTAGCCTTGTCGGAGCTTTCCACGCACTTCACCCGGTTACCTAGTTGCGGGCATGGCGGGTGAAGCTGCAATTTGTCAATTGCGGGGGCGAGGACGCCCGGATGCTGTCGCCAAGATCGCGGGGTCCAATATGCAGAATCTCCAGTCGACCGCGAACCCGAACTGTGTGGCGGGCGAGCTCGAATGAGTCAGCGCGAAGGAGCTGAACGCCATCGACCGATCTGATGCGCCGGGATACAGGGCAGGGAAGCGCGCTGTTCAGTCATCGTCGTGTCCTTCCTGGGTGGCAATGCGGGCGCGGAGCGCCGCGTTTTCCGCTTCGAGCGTGGCAAGCTGATCGCGCAGCGGCTGGATGGCCAGCGCCACTTCGCGGTCCGTGTAGCGTGGCGTGATGTGCTGCGGGCAGTTCCAGTCGAAGGCGCGCAGCCGCAGGACGAAGATACGTTCCGGCTTGGCCTTGTCGCGCGGATCGATCACTTTGGCCGCCAGCTCCGGATCGGCGTCGAGCGCCACGACCTCTGCGTGGGCATAGATTTTCATGCGCCGCCGATGGGGATAGTCCATCAGGATCAGGGTAACCCGGTCATCGGCCGACAGATTGCCCAGGCTGATGTACTGCCGGTTGCCGCGATAGTCCGCGAAAGCAAGCGTGCGATCGTCGATCATCCGCAGGAAGCCGGGTGCTCCGCCCCGGTGCTGAACATAGGGCCAGCCGGTTTCCGAGGTGCTGGCCATGTAGAAGCTGTCGCGCGCGGCGATGAAGGCGGCTTCCGCTTCGGTGAAGCGATCAAAACTGCGATCCGTGCGGATATCGGTCCACATGTCCGCGCTGCCCATGGCGCGCTGCGCCGCGCGCACGCTGGGCGTCATCGCGATGTCGAGAAAGCCGTAGGCCATGGGAACCTCCCGTTCGCCAGCCCTGTCGCCGGCGTCGGAAGTCGTTCTACGCTCCGAAAACCTCTTTGATAATCAGCCAGGAAAGGAATGCATTATTCCGATTTATGGAAGAATATCCCGGTGGCCTCGGGTGTAGCGCCGGCGGATGGCTGTCAGAAGGGAACAGGCCCAAGGCAAAGGCGATACAATCGCAAAAGAAAAAGGCGACGTCACCGCCGCCTTTTTCCGCACCCTCTCCAAGATGCTTCTTTAAAACCGGGACGGCTTGTTATTCGGGTCCGCCGCGTCCTTCGGCCGGGTCGTTGGTGACAAGCAGGCCGCTGGCCGGCGTCTGCATGTAAGGCAGCGGGTTCACGGCTTCGCCGGCGACCCGGACTTCATAGTGCAGGTGCGGGCCGGTCGAGCGACCGGTCGAACCGACATAGCCGATCACGTCGCCCTTGTGGACGATCTGGCCTTCGGCAACGGCAATGCGCGACATGTGGCCATAGCGCGTTTCCATGTTGCCGCCATGTTCGAGCTGAACATAGAGGCCGTAGCCGCTGAACCAGTCGGCGCGGCCGACGACGCCATCGGCGGTCGCGTGGATCGGCGTGCCAGTGGGCGCGGGAAGATCGATGCCCTTGTGGGCGCGCAAGCCGCCGAGAACCGGATGAACGCGCAGGCCGAAACCGCTGCTCATGGAACGGCTGCTGGTGACCGGGATCAGCGAGGGAATGGAAACCGGGCCGGAGCGGCGCACGGGCGCGGCGGTCGACGAACCGGTATCGAGAGCCTGCCAGCTGGCGAAGAGCTGGTGGAATTCCTCGTCGCCGTTATCCGAAGCGCCGGTCTTCGCGGCTTCCGCAGCGCGGAGCGGAGCGGCGATATCGGCGGCGGCGGCGCTGTTGGCCAAAGCCGGAGCGGCGGAGAATGCGAAGGCTGCAGCGGCAAGGGCACCGAAGACCGACTGGAAGGTTTTGTTTTGCGACATTACGACCCGAACAACCCTTTTATCCGATCCGCAGGAAGGTGTGGCACCCCTGTCCGGATCACGATTTTCCCCAGTACAATTCTGCCCTCAGGCCGCAGACAGTCTTTGCCCGCTGCCGTCGGTTCTTGTGTCAGAGTTGGTCGGAAGCCCCCCCGCCATCTCGTGAAGCAAGGGGTAGAGGGGGGTGTTGCGGTTAGGCAACCCCTTCCAGGAAATCATACGATAAACCGGCTGATCGACGCGCCGAGTCGTTGAACGGTGGCTTAACAGTGCCGCGGAAATGCCGCGCAACCAGCGTTCGCCACAGGTCTGGCGGTGATTCCTCCCGTTCTTCGCAGACTTGCGCGAAATGCGATGTGCCGAAGCGCACATGGCGAATTTCATCGGCCAGGATGCGGGACAGGATGCGCGCGCTGCGTTCATCGCCAACGGCGGTGAAGCGTTCGATGGTCGTCGGCGTCACGTCCAGCCCGCGCGCTTCCAGCACCATGGGCACCACGGCAAGGCGCGCGGCGATGTCGTGCGCGGTCTCCCGCGCGGCATCCCACAGGCCGTCGTGGGCGGGCATCGCGCCATAGAAGCTGCCCAGCGTGCGCAGCCGCCGAGCGAGCAGGGCGTGGTGCATCGCTTCGTCGGCGGCCACCGACAGCCAGTCCGAGACGAACTGCGGCCCCCGCTCCGCGCCGAACCGCCCGGCCGCGTCCAGCGCCAGATCGATCGCGACGAATTCGATATGCGCCAGCGCGTGGAGCAGGGCGATGCGGCCGCGTTCCGACCCGCCGCGCCCGCGCTTGGGCATGGCATTGGGCGGCAGCAGGACGGGGGCGGCAGGGCGGGCCGGCATGTCGGGCATCGTGGCCTCGAAGCGGAAGGCCAGCCGCCCCGCCGCCCAGTCGCGCGCCACGGCCCGTGTGGCCATGACCTTGGCATCGGGCGCGGCGGTCAGCATGGCCGCGCGGATCGCGGCGGAAACGCTCGGGCGATCGGTCATCAGAGCGCCTTGGCGGCGGCGAGCACCTCCTCGGCGTGGCCCTTGACCTTCACCTTGTTCCAGACCCGCGCGATCCTGCCGTCCGCGCCGACCAGATAGGTCGTGCGCTCCATGCCCATGTAGGTGCGGCCGTACATCGACTTTTCGGTCCAGATCCCCAGCGCGTCCGACAGGCCGCCCTCCTCGGCATCGGAGGCGAGCGGGGCGGCCAGGCCGTGCTTCTCGATGAACTTCGCGTGCTTCTTGGGCGGGTCCTTGCTCACGCCCAGCAGCGCCACGCCAGCGGCGTCAAATTCGCCGGCCAGCGCGGAGAAATCCTTGTTTTCGGTGGTGCAGCCGGGGGTATCGTCCTTGGGGTAGAAGAACAGCACCAGCTTGCGCCCCGCGAAATCGGACGGGCGCACCGTGCCGCCATCGGGCGTGGTAAGGGCCATGTCGGGCAGGGCATCGCCCGGGCCGGGTCTCTCGCTCATTCCTCGATCTCCAGTTCTTCGTCGAACACCTGCTGCCATGCGGCGGCGATGCGCTGCCGTGCCTGCCGCACCGCGTCAAGCAGCGCGTTCCAGTCACCGCCGCCGCTTTCCGGACAGCAAGCATTGGCGACGATACAGCGGCTCGCTTCGGGCGGGAACATGCCATCGGGGGCAACCAGCCGCACCACGATCAGCAGCCGCACCAGCAGGTCATAGGCCGCGCGCAGATCGGGCGGCAGCAGGCCGGCGGCGGAAAGCGCCGCGATCGCGCGGCCAAGGTCCGGGTCGAGCCCCGCGTGCTCGCGCAGCTGCAGATAGTGGACGATGAACTCCAGATCGACCAGCCCACCGCGCGCCAGCTTGACGTCGAGTGGCCCCTTGGGCGGCTTGTGCTTCGCCATCTCGCCGCGCATGTGCAGCACGTCCTCGCGCAGCTTCGCGGCATCGCGCGGGGCGAGCAGCACCGCGTCGATGATCGCGCGCAGTTCCGCCCGATCCTGCGCGGTGCCGAACAGCGGCCGGGCGCGGCACAGGGCCATGTGTTCCCACGTCCAGGCGTCTTCGCGCTGGTAGCGCTCGAAGCTGTCGAGGCTGACCGCGATCGGCCCCTGCGCGCCCGAGGGCCGCAGCCGGGTATCGACTTCGTAGAGCGCGCCCGCCGCCGTCGGCACGGACAGCGCGGCGATCACGCGCTGCGCCAGCCGGTTGTAGTACAAAGTGCCCCCCAGCGGCCGCCGTCCGTCGCTTTCGCGCATGTGATCGCCGCTGAACAGGAACACCAGGTCCAGGTCCGAGGCGTGCGTCAGCGCCGCGCCGCCGAGCCGGCCAAGGCCGAGGATCACCAGACGGCTGTCCGGAACCGCGCCGTGATTCGTCGTGAATTCGCTGACGGCCGCCGCGCCCAGCACTTCGATCGCCGCTTCGGCCACGCGCGAGAGCGCGGCGGCCACCTCCAGCGGGTCGTGCTGCCCTTCGATCAGCTGCACGCCCAGCGCGAAGCGCAGCTCGCTGACCTTCACGCGCACCGCGTCGAGCAGGCGCTGGTAATCGTCGCCCGCTTCGCCGCGCGCAAGCTCGGCCACGATCTCCTCCACGCTGCCGGGCAGGTCGAAGGCGGAGCGGTCGATCAGCGTATCGAGCAGGTCGCTGCGCCGCGCGAGTTCGTCGGCCAGCGTCGGCGCATGGGCCAGGATGCGCATGACCACGACCAGCAGGCCGGGCCGCGCTTCGAGCAGGCGGAACACGTTGATCGCCGACGGCAGGCCGCCCAGCAACTGTTCCCAGCGCAGCAGCGCGCGTTCCGGATCGGGGGCTTCGGCCAGCGCGCGCAGCAGTTGCGGGCGCAGACGGGCATAGGCGTTGCGCGCCTCGGCGCTGCGCAGGGCGCGGAACTGGCCGCCTTCCCAGCCTTCGATGCGCGTGGCCAGCGCTTCGGCATCGGCAAAGCCCAGTTGTTCCAGCTCGCCCACCAGCGGCCGGGCTTCGATCGCGACCGCGCCGGTCGGGGCATAGATGCGGATCAGCGCGTCGAACCGGGTGCCGACCGCTTCCGAAATCGTGGCCAGTTCATCGACCAGCGCCTTGCCATCCGGCAGCCCGTCGAGCCGGGCCACGCTGTCGAGCGCGGCGGCATCGGTCGGCAGGCTGTGGGTCTGCTGGTCGGCCACCATCTGCAGGCGGTGCTCCAGCACGCGCAGGCGGTCATAGCTGTCGCCGAGCACGTGGGCATCGCTGGCATCGATGATGCCGGCCTGCGCCAGCGCGTCGAGCGAGTCGCGGGTGCCGCGCAGGCGCAGCGCGGGATTGCGCCCGCCATGGATCAACTGGTGCGTCTGGGCAAAGAATTCCACCTCGCGGATGCCGCCGCGCCCGCGCTTCAGGTCATAGCCGGGGCCGATCGCCTGCCCGCCGGCGTAGTGATCGCGAATGCGGGTGGTCAGGCGGCCGATCTCGGCGATCGCGCCGAAATCGAGGCTGCGGCGCCAGACGAACGGGCGGATCGTGTCGAGGAAGGCCTGCCCCGCGGCGACATCGCCGGCGGCGGCGCGCGCGCGGATGAAGGCGGCGCGTTCCCAGGCCAGCGCGCTCGATTCGTAATGCGTGATCGCCGCCTCGAAGGGCAGGGCCAGCGGGCTGACTTCCGACGCCGGGCGCAGGCGCAGGTCGATCCGGAACACATAGCCGTCGGCGTTCACGGTGGAGAGTATCTCGACGACCGCGCGCGCCACGCGCTGCGCCGCTTCGCCCGGTTCGTCGCGATCGCGCCGCGGCAGGGTGAGCGGATCGTAGAGCAGGATGGGATCGATGTCGGACGAATAGTTGAGTTCGCCCGCGCCGTGCTTGCCCAGCGCGATCGCGGAAAAACCGCGCGGCTCGGCATCGGGCGCGCGGCGCCGGATCGCGGCGGCGATGGCGGCGTCCAGCGCGCGGTCGGCGAAGGTGGAAAGCTCGCCCACCACGCGCGCCAACGGCAGGGCGCCGGCAAGATCGCCGATCGCCAGCGCCAGCGCCAGCGCCAGCCGTTCGCGGCGGAGCGCGACCGCGGTATCGTCGATGCCCTCGCCCATGGCCGTGGCGGCGGCGATGGCATCCTCGATCCGGCCGGCGGCGAGCAGGGCTTCGATGTCCGGCAAGCGGTCCAGCGCGCGGCACAGGAACGGGGCATGATCGCGCGCGCGCCCGATCGCGTTCTGCCAGTCCGTCATCGTGTTTCCGCTCCCTCGTGCCTGCGCCTTCCCGCGATGCCCGGTGATGGCGACGCGATCAAGCGAGCGCGTGCCTTGCGCGCCTTTCCGCGCTCTGCCAAGGTCCGCCCATTACGCGCCGGAGGGGATCTGGCGCATGATCGATTTTCGAAAGGTTGCTCAATGACATATCGCAAGGTTCGTGGTTCGTCCGCGCGATTTGCGGCGCGCTTTGCCGGCGGCGTGATGGCCTCCGTTCTGGTTGCTTCCGCCGCGATGGCCGCCCCCGCGCCCAAGGTGCCGCCGGTCGACCAGGCGCTGATGCGCGAAGTGGTGAAGACGCTGGCGTCCGACGCGCTGGAAGGGCGCGGCCCCAGCACCGCCGCCGAGCCCAAGGTGCTCGATGCGATCATCGCGCGCTTCAAGCAGGCAGGCCTGCAACCCGGCAACAAGGGCGGCTGGCTGCAGGACGTGCCCACGGTGGAAGTCACCGCAAGCAACGTCAGCCCGCTGGTGGTGTCGGGCGGCGCGCAGCCGCTGACGTTCACGCGCGGCAAGGATTTCGTCGCCGGCAGCTACCGCATCACCCCGAAGACCGACGTGCGCGACAGCGAACTGGTCTTCGTGGGCTATGGCGTCAACGCGCCGGAGCTGGGCTGGAACGATTACGCCGGCGTTGACGTGAAGGGGAAGACGGTGGTCATCCTCGTCAACGATCCCGACTATGAAACCGCGACCGAGGACGGGCCGTTCAAGGGGCGCCGGATGACCTATTATGGCCGCTGGACCTACAAGTTCGAGGAAGCGGCGCGGCAGGGCGCGAAAGCGGCGCTGATCGTCCACGATACCTTCCCCGCCGCCTATGGCTGGAACGTGGTGGAATCGAGCTGGGCGGGCGCGCAGTATTTCGTCCAGACGCCGAACGACGGCATGGACCAGACCGAAGCCAACGGCTGGGTGCAGAAGCCGGTGGCCGAAGCGATCTTCGCGGCGGCGGGCCAGAACCTGGCGCAACTGACCGCCGCCGCCAAGCGGAAGGGCTTCAAGGCGGTTCCGCTGGGGCTCAAGGTCAGCTTCTCGTTCGACAATGCGATCCGACGCTCGGTTTCGCACAACGTGATCGGCATCCTGCCCGGCAAGACGCGCCCGGACGAATACGTGCTCTATACGGCGCACTGGGATCACCTTGGCCATTGCCAGGCCGATGCCAAGGGCGATGACATCTGCAACGGCGCGGTCGACAACGCCACTGGCGTGGCCGCCCTGGCGGCGCTCGCCAAGATGAACCGCGCGGCGGGGCCGGCGCAGCGCAGCGAAGTGTTCCTGGCGGTGACGCTGGAGGAATCCGGCCTGCTCGGCTCGGAATACTATGCGCGCAACCCGATCTATCCGCTGGCGAAGACCGTGGGCGGCGTGAACATGGATGCGCTGCCCACCTATGGCCCGACGCGCGACGTGCAGGTGACGGGTGGCGACAAGTCGGAACTGACCGCGATCCTCCATCGCGTGGAACGCGAGATGGGTCTGGTCGAAACGCCCGAGGATCACGCCGAACGCGGCCATTACTACCGTTCGGACCACTTCAGCATGGCCAAGCGTGGCGTGCCGATGTTCGCGGTGGGCCGGGGCACCGACCTTGTCGTGGGTGGCAAGGCCGCAGGCGATGCCGCGTCGGAAGATTACACCAACAACCGCTATCACCAGCCCAGTGACGAATATTCGGATAGCTGGGACTTTTCGGGCATGGCGCAGGAAGTGGAACTCTACTACCGGCTCGGCCGCGCGCTGGCCGACAGCACGGTCTGGCCGAACTGGCATCCCGGCGATGAATTCCGGGCCATTCGGGACCGCAGCCTGGCCGAAGCGGGCGTAAAGACGAAGTAACGGGACAAGACGGACGATGAGCGGGAACGGGATGCGGATGCCGCCGGAATGGCATCCGCAGGACTGGCTGTGGATCGGCTTTCCGCATCTGGCGGAAGAATGGTCCGGCGTGATCGAAACGGCGCAGGAACAGATCGCCGCCTTCGCCAGCGCGGTTGCGGAAAGCGGCCAGCAAGTGCGCCTCATCGTCCGTGACGAAGCCAACGCCGCACGGGCGCGGCAGCTCGTCAGCGGCTCGGTAGGGCTGGAACAGCGCGTCTATGGCGATGTCTGGCTGCGCGATACCGGGCCGCTGGTGGTGCGCGATGCTGCGGGCAACCGCCGGGCGCGGCTGTTCGGCTTCAACGGCTGGGGCGGCAAGTACCTGATGGACGGCGACACGCTGATCGGTGCGGATCTGGCCGACAGCGCGGGGCTGGCCGCCGACCGTTGCGACTGGATCCTGGAAGGCGGCGCGCTGGATGGCGACGGCACGGGGCTGGTCGCCACCACGGGGCAATGCCTGCTCAATCCCAATCGCAATCCGCATCTCTCGCAGGCCGATCTCGAAAGGCGGCTGGCGCGCGATCTTGGGTTCGACCGGGTGCTGTGGCTGGGCGATGGCCTGATCAACGATCACACCGACGGGCACGTCGACAATCTCGGCCGTTTCGTCGCGCCCAACCGCATCGCCCTGCCGCGCGCGACCGGGGCGGACGATCCCAATGCCGCGATCTATGCCGATGCCGCGGCGCGCGCGCGGGCGATGGGCGTGGAAGTGGCCGAAGTGCCGTCGCCCGGCCGGATCGAATGGGACGGCATGGTCCAGCCGGCCAGCTACATGAACTTCGTCATCACGACGAAGCTGGTGGTGGTCCCGATCTTCGGCTCGCCCCACGATGACGAAGGCGTGGCCACCATCGCCGCGCTGTTCCCGGGGCGTGATACCGTGGGGCTGATGGCCGATGCCGTGCTGGCGGGTGGCGGCGGCTTCCACTGTTCCAGCCAGCAGATGCCGTCCGCCTGACGCGTTCTCCTACCCTTCGGCCCGATACTGCCGGTTCAGCGCGCGCCACGCGATGAACAGCGCGGCGAAGGCGATCGGAACCACGGCCAGCACCCCCACCAGCCCGACCTTTAGGCTGCCGAAATCGGTCGACAGGCGGCCGGCGGTATAGGGGCCGAGCGCCAGCCCCAGCATCGTCGCGCCGAGCAGGAACGCCGCCGTTGCCGTCGCGCGCACCTGCGGCGGCACGATGTTGACGATCGTTCCCGAAGCCCCGCCCAGCGCGGCGCTCAGCAGGAACCACGTCGGGAAGACCATGGCATAGAACACCGCCTTGCTGGCCGTGGTGAGCATCACGGCATAGGGCAGCAGACCGGCCGCCAGCCCGCCGATGACCACCAGCACGCGCCGCGCATTGTCATGGCCCCGGCTCAGGCGGTCCGCCATGGCGCCGCCGGCGATCACCCCCGCCGCACCGCCGGCCGCCGCCAGCCCGCCGACCATGATCGCCACCTCGTCGGTGCTGGCATGGAATGTGCGGATGGCATAGAGCGGGCCGAACGCCGAATTGGCGTAGGACACGAAGCTGATCAGGCCATAGCCGACGGTCACGCCCAGCGTGGATGGCGATTTCCAGATCGCGGCGAAAGCGGCGGGGTCGTGCTCCCGCAGGCTGGCCGCCCACGAGAAGATGGCATAGCTGCCCACGCCCAGCGCGATCCACTGCACCGGATCGCCCAGTAGCGCGGTGACGCCGGCCGAAAGCGCGGCGATGATCGCCGCGGCCGCGATATTGGCCGTCAGCGCCCCGCTGCCCCGTCGCGCGGCGGCGATCAGCGTGAAGGGCGGCACGATCGTGCCAAGGTCCGCCAGGAATGCCGTGAAGGGCGAGCCTTCCGGAGGGGCGCGGCGGTGCGCCGGCGGATCGTAGCGGCCGCGCGGGGGCTCGCGCAGGCTGTTGACCCATCCCGCCAGCAGCAGGCCGGGCAGGCCCACGGCCAGGAATGCGACCTGCCATCCCGCCAGTCCGAACGGATGCGCGCCCGGAGCGAAGCCACTGTTCCAGCCATTGGCGATGGAACTGCCGATGAACAGCGAAACGCCGCCACCCAGGTAGATGCCGGCGGAATAGATCGCGATCGCGGTGGCGCGGCGCCGCGGCGGGAAATAGTCGGACAGCAGCGAATAGGCCGACGGGCCGGCCGAGGCTTCGCCCACGCCCACGCCAATCCGGGCGAGGCCCAGTTGCGTGAAGTTGCGGGAAAGGCCGGAGAGCGCGGTCATTGCCGACCATACGGCGAGGCCGATCGCCAGCAGCCGCGTGCGCGTCCAGCGGTCCGCCAGCTTGCCCAGCGGAATGCCGAACAGCGCATAGAACACGCCGAACGCCGTGCCATAGAGGAAGCCGAACTCGCTGTCGGAAATCCCGAGATCGCGCTTCAGGTCCACCGCAAGGATGGTCAGCAACTGGCGATCGATGAAGTTGAGTATGTAAACGATGACCAGTACGCCCAGCGCGTACCAGCTATAGGGTTCGATCCGGGGGGCTTTTTCGCCTCTCGCCGGGGTTTCAGGATCCTCCATACCTTGTGCCGTCCTCCAGTCCCGCTTCGGCAAATCCCGCCTGCCGCAGGCGACAGCTGTCGCACAGGCCGCAGGCGGTTCCATCGGGCAGGGGATCGTAGCAGGACCAGCTTTCGCCGGTATCCAGCCCGAGCCGCACGGCTTCGCGCGCGATCCCTGCCTTGGTCAGGTACTGGAGCGGCGCGTGGACGCGCACGGTGCCCCCTTCCGATCCGAACTTGGTGGCGATGCGCGCCAATCCCTCGAACCCCGCCACGAATTCCGGGCGGCAATCCGGATAGCCGGAATAATCGAGCGCGTTGACGCCGATGAACAGATCCTTCGATCCCGCCGCTTCCGCCCAGGCGAGCGCGAGGGAGAGAAAAACGAGGTTGCGCGCGGGCACGTAAGTGACCGGAATGTCCGGCCCGACGCCGTCCTTGGGCACGTCGATGGCGTCGGTCAGCGCCGAGCCGCCGAACTGGCGCAGATCGAGCGGCAGCACGACGTGGCGATCCACCCGGAGCCTGGCAGCGATCTTGCGCGCGGCGTCCAGCTCGATGCGGTGGCGCTGGTTGTAGTCGATCGTCAACGCCAGCACGCGGAAGCCCTGTTCCAGCGCCAGCCCCGCGCAGACCATCGAATCCAGCCCGCCGGACAGCAGCACCACGGCCAGAGGAGCCGCGTCGGCATTCTTCACTTGCACGTCAACGTGTTCGACCATCCCCTTGGGCTAGCGGGGCGTGGCCGCGCTGGCAATGGCAAGGACGCACAGGATCGGGATGCGCGATAGGGTCAGCGCGGCGTGCAACTGCCCACGCGGCGCGCTTCGGCCGAGTAGTCGAAAGGCAGCCCTTGCGCGATGCCCTGCGTTTCGATCTGCGCCAGCCGCGCGTTCTCCATGCGGATGCGCGTGCGGCCATAGCCGTTGCCGGGGCAGGTGTATTGAATAGTGACGGCGCTGGGCGTGTCCTCGATCACCACGCTGCGGCACGCGGCGCCGGCGTGGCGCAGCTGGACCAGATCGCGTCCGTTGTCGATGCACAGCGAACTGCGCGCCATCGTGGTATCGCGCACGCGGACATCCCATTGGCCGGCTTCGAAGCGATCGAGCATCATCAGGCCCGAACGTTGCGCGAGCAGCGACGGCGCGGCGAAAGCCAGCGTCGCGATTCCGGCAAGGACCGCACCGCGCCCCAGGCGCGCAATGATTCGCTCGTTCCAGATCATGGTCATTAACAATGACATCCCCACGCCCGTTGTCAGTGCGGGATTTCACAATATTTCATGACAAAAATAGGGCGGACCGGACCAGATTCAATGGCCGGTGCCGCCGCGGCATGATCTCAATCCAGATCGATTGCGAAATCGCGCGAACAGAACGCGCAATCGACCACGATCACGCCATCTTCGTTGCGCATTTCGGCGCGCTCACTTTCGGGAAAGCGCGACAGTATCGATCGGTAGTGCTCGACGGTGCAGCGACAACCGCGTTCCAGCGCCGGTCCGCGTTCGACGCGCACTTCCCGCTCCTCGTGAAACAGGCGCCACGCGATGCTTTCCATGCTCAATGCGGGATCGAGCAGCTCTTCGGCCTTCACGCTGCCGCCCATGGTCGCGATATGCTCCCATTGCGGATGGTCCAGCCGCGCGTGCAGCCGCTCGCGGCCCTCCTCGCCCTCGGGCAGATGTTGCAGCAGCAGGCCGCCGCCGACGCAGCCCGTGGCATCGTGGCGCACGGCGGACCGGATCAGCGTGGGCACCTGTTCGGACTGGAGGAAATAGGCTTCGCAGGCTTCGGCCAGGCACGAACCTTCCAGCGGCACGATGCCCTGGTAGCGCTGATCGGTGGAGGGAAGATCGAAGGTCACCGCCAGATAGCCATCGCCGAACAGGGCGTGCAGCGTGGGGGCCGGCCCCAGCTCGTCGAGCCGGGCCTTGTCGAACCGCGCATAGCCGCGCAGCTCGCCACCCCGGTAATCGCAGACCAGCAGGTCGATCACGCCCTCCCGCGTCTGCGCCTGCATGGTCAGCTGGCCTTGCTCGTCCTTGAGCAGCGAGCCGAGCAGCGCGGTCAGCACCAGCGCTTCGGCCAGCAGATGCTTGACCGGTGCGGGATAGGCGTGCGCCGAAAGGATGCGATCCAGCACCGGGCCAAGCCGCACGACCCGGCCGCGCGCGTCGCGATCGGGCACGGTGAACAGCAGCGTCCGGTCGAAGCCGGTTTCGCCATCGTGAATGTCAGGAGCGCTCATCAGCCGTGTTCACCGTTGCCTTCAGATCTGGCCGAAAACCCAGCGCAGCACCGACTTCTGGGCATGGATGCGGTTTTCCGCTTCATCCCATACCACCGACCGCGCGCCGTCGATCACCGAATCGGTCACCTCTTCGCCGCGATGCGCGGGCAGGCAGTGCAGGAACAGCGCGTCCGCTTTCGCCTGCGCCATCAGCGCATCGTTGACCTGGTAGGGTGCCATGGCCTGCAGCTTGGCTTCGGCGTGGGCCTGCCCCATCGAAATCCAGGTGTCGGTCACCACCACATCCGCGCCGCGCGCGGCTTCGGCGGCGTCGCGGTGAAGCGAGATGCGCGCGCCGCCGGCCTGCGCGCGGGCGATGAACCCGGCATCGGATTCATAGCCTTCGGGCACGCCGATGCGAACGTTGAACTTCATCAGCCCCGCCGCTTCGACGATCGAGTTGAGCACGTTGTTGCCATCGCCCAGCCAGGCGACTTCCAGGCCGGGCAGGGCCTTGCCATGCTCGATCACGGTCAGCAGGTCGGCCATGATCTGGCAGGGGTGGGACAGGTCGGTCAGCCCGTTGATCACCGGCACGGTGGCATGGTGGGCCAGTTCCTCGACCTTGGCGTGATCGTCGGTGCGCAGCATGATGGCGTCGGCCATGCGGCTCAGCACGCGCGCGGTATCGGCGATCGTCTCGCCCCGGCCAAGCTGGGTGGTGCCGGCGTCGAGCACCAGTGCGCTGCCGCCAAGCTGGCGCATCGCCACGTCGAACGACACGCGCGTGCGGGTGGAGTTCTTTTCGAACACCATGGCCAGCACATGCCCGGCGAGGGGGGCATCGCCATCGGCGCGCCCCTTGGTGAAGCCCTTGCGCGCCGCCTTCCGGTCGATCGCGTCGTTGAGCATCGCGGCAACGGCATCGCCGCCCGCGTCGGTCAGGTTCAGGAAATGCCGGGTCATGATGGCGTGGCCTCGACCTTGTAGCTCGCGGCGCCGGCCGAAAGCTTGTCCATGAATTCATCGATATGCGAATCGTCGATCACCAGCGGTGGCAACACGCGCAGGGTGTTGTCGCCGGCCGAAACCGTGAGCAGCTGGTGGTTGTCGCGCAGATGCGCCACGAACGCGCGGGGTTCGATCTTCATCTTGACGCCCAGCATCAGCCCGCGTCCGCGCACCAGTTCGAACAGATCCGGATAGTTGCCGATGAACTGTTCCAGGCGGCCGCGCAGGCGTTCGCCGGTGGCGCGCACATTGGACAGGAATTCGGGGGTGGCGACGATATCCAGCACCGCTTCGCCGGCGGCCATGGCCAGCGGATTGCCGCCATAGGTGCTGCCGTGCGTGCCGAAGACCATGCCACGGGCGGCCTTCTCGGTGGCCAGGCAGGCGCCCATCGGGAACCCGCCGCCGATGCCCTTGGCCGTCGCCATGATATCCGGCAGCACGCCATACTGTTCATAGGCGTAGAGCGTGCCCGTGCGCGCGACGCCGCACTGCACCTCGTCGAATACCAGCATCAGGTCGTGTTCGTCGGACAGGTCGCGCAGGCCCTTGATGAACGTGTCGGAGCCATCGCGGATGCCGCCTTCGCCCTGGATCGGTTCGACCAGGAAGCCGGCCGTGTTGGGGCCGATCGCCGCCTTCGCGCCTTCCAGATCGTCGAACTCGACGTACTTGAAGCCGGGCAGCAGGGGCAGGAAGCCCTTGTGCATCTTGTCCTGATTCGACGCGCTGATCGTGGCCATCGTACGGCCGTGGAACGCGTTCTTGAACGTGATCAGCTCGAACTTGTGATCGTCGCCGGCATGCTGGTGATAGGCGCGCGCGGTCTTGATCGCGCATTCCACCGCCTCGGCGCCCGAATTGGTGAAGAACACGGTATCGGCGAACGTCAGATCGACCAGCCGCTGCGCCAGATGCTCGCCCTGCGGACTGCCGTAGAGGTTCGACACGTGCATCAGCGTGGCCGCCTGCTGCTGGATCGCGCCGATCAGGTGCGCGTTCGAATGGCCGAGCAGGTTGACGGCGATGCCGCTGGCGAAATCGAGATAGCGGGTGCCGTTCTCGTCAATCAGGTGGCAGTGCTCGCCTCGCACAGGTCGCACGCCGCACCGGGGATAGACGGGCATGAGCGGTGTGATCGACATGGGCAGCTCCTGTTTCATTCACGCAAATCGGAAGACGGGAAACGCAAACGACAAATGGCGGCCGACTGGCCGCCATTTGCGCGCGTTTATTGTGTTGCAGGCCCCCGGTCAAATGCCGGGGGCGGTGCGGACCGGATCAATCCTGACGCGGCACCAGGTTGACCGCCGAGTACTTGCCTCGTCGATCGACCTCGAGATCGAACTCCAGCTTGTCGCCTTCGTTCAGCTCGCGCATGCCCGAACGCTCCACGGCGCTGATGTGCACGAACGCGTCCGGCTGGCCATCATCACGCGTGATGAAGCCGAAGCCCTTCATGGCGTTGAAGAACTTGACCGTGCCGGTCGCCTTTTCGCCGGTCAGTTCGCGCTGCGGCGCGGCCGGCTTGGAGGCAACCTCGATCACGTCGCCGACGACCTGAAGGTCCGCCGCGGAAATCTTGCCACCGCGATCGACCAGGTTGAATTCGAGTTCCTGCCCTTCGGCCAGGCCTTCCAGACCGGCGCGTTCAACCGCGCTGATGTGCACGAACACGTCTTCGCCGCCTTCGTCGCGCTGGATGAAGCCAAAGCCCTTCTGGGCATTGAAGAACTTCACCTTGCCCTTGCCGGTGCCGACGACCTGCGCGGGCATGCCGCCGCCACGGGGGCCGCCGAAGCCGCCACCACCGCCGCCGCCGCCGAAGCCACCGCCACGGTTGCCACCGCCGCCGAAGCCACCGCGATCGCCGCCGCCGAATCCGCCGCCACGGTTGCCGCCGCCGAATCCGCCGCGGTCACCACCGCCGAATCCGCCACGATCGTAACCGCCGCCGAAGCCGCCGCCACCGCCGCTGTAGGGATCGAAATTGTCTTCGCCGAATCCGTCGCGCTTATCCCGTCCGCGACCCCGCCGCCCTCTGTCAAAACCCATAAACTTCAATAGACCTTCGTTCCGCCCCTGCTTTCCCCGGCGCCGCGGGCCGGATGCGGAGACCGGCGGCACGACAAGGAATCCGCGCCGGACAAAAGGCCGACCTTCTTCATTGCACTCGGCACTATAGCGAAGAAAAAGCCGTAGCGCGAATGGAATCCGCAAAAGAGACCGGATTTCCGGGAACTTTCGCTAATTCGCCGTTTCGGAGGCAATTTTTCCGATGCCGGACGCGGCTGCGAATGCTTGCTCTTGGCCCGTGGTTTGGGCAGAAGCACTGTCAATTGCGCGCCGTTTCGGAGGGCGAACCGGCGCTATCACCTGCACCAGTCCTAAGCCACGACCGGCATTCGCCGTCGTCAGCCGCAATTCGGGAGAAGGCACCGTTGTTCCGCAAGATCGATGATCGCACTTATGCCAGCCCGCAGATCACGGTGGCCGACGTGGCCGAAGCGAAAGCGCTGGGAATCGCCGTGATCATCAACAACCGCCCCGAGGACGAATCCGACGATCAGACGCCGGGCGCCGCGATCGAGGCGGCGGCGCGCGCGGCCGGGATCGCCTATCACGCGATCCCCGTGACGCACGCGGGCTTCGCCGCCTGGCAGGTGGAAGCGATGCGCAAGGCGCTGGACGAGGCGGGCGACCAGCCGGTGCTCGCCTATTGCCGGTCGGGCACGCGCTCCACGCTGCTCTGGGCGCTGGCGGAGGCGGCGGCTGGCCGCAATCCGTCGCGGATCGCAGCGGGTGCGGCCGGCGCGGGGTATGACATCACGCCGGTTCGCGCGCAGGTCGATATGCTCGCGGCGCAGGCCGGCTGAGCCGGGACGGCTATCGTGAAAGCGGTGCAGGCGCTTCTTGCCCAGCCCGGCGTGCTTCTCGTGCTCAAGACGCTGGCTTCCCTGGTCGGGGTGCTGCTCGTGGTGCAGCTCGCGCGCTGGATGAATCTGGGCGGCGACGTGCGGATTCGCGACGAGGATCACGCGGGCGCGCTGGCCGACGAGGCGATGTGCGGCTTCGTGCCGGTGGCGGTCGGGCTCGACAAGGCGCGAATCGGCGCGCTCGTGCGCGACGCGCAGGGCCGGGTCATGCTGATTCGCCGCCATGGCAGCCATTTTGCCGCGCGCCTGCTGGAAAACCACGCCGGGGTCCGGCTCGATCAGCACTTCCTGACCGTGGCGACCGGAGACAGCCGCTTCGGCACGGTCACGCTCAACCTCGGGCCCGAGGCGCAGGCCTGGGCGGCCAGCCTCCGGCGGCTGGAGGGATAGGGTCATGACGCCGGACATTCATCCTGTCGATATCGTCACGTATGCCGTGCCATTCTTCATCCTGGCGATGATCTGGGAAATGACGTGGGCGCGCCGCCGGGCGCCCGAAGCCTACGAGCCGCGCGATACCTGGACGTCGCTTGCGCTGGGGCTGGGCAGCACCGTGGCGGGGGCGCTTACGGCCGGGGTGGTCTATGCCGCCGCGATGGCGCTTTACCAGCACCGCGTGGCAACGGTGCCGTTCGCCTGGTGGGCCTGGATCGCGTGCTTCGTGCTCGACGACTTCAACTATTACTGGGCGCACCGCACCGGCCACCGCATCCGCTGGTTCTGGGCGAGCCACGTCAACCACCATTCGAGCCAGCACTACAACCTGTCCACCGCGCTGCGGCAGACCTGGACCGGATTCGTCGCGCTCTCGTTCGTGTTCCGCATCTGGCCCGCGCTGCTGGGTTTCCACCCGGCGATGCTGGTGACGGTGGGGGGCGTGAACCTCGTTTACCAGTTCTGGATTCATACCGAGGCGATCGGCCGGATGCCGCGCTGGTTCGAGGCGGTGTTCAACACGCCGTCGCATCACCGGGTCCATCACGCGACCAACCCGGTCTATCTCGATCGCAACTATGCCGGCGCGCTGATCGTGTGGGACCGCCTGTTCCGCACGTTCCAGCCCGAACTCGATGGCGAACGCATCCGCTACGGCATCGTTCGCCAGCTCGGCACGTTCGGCGTGATGTGGTCGGTGTTCCACGAATGGGCGGGCATGCTGAAGGACTTCGCGGTTGCGCCGCTGCGCTACAAGCTGGCCTACCTTGTGCGCGAGCCCGGATGGAGCCACGATGGCAGCCGCGACACGTCCGACCGTATCCGGGAGCGCTGGCGCGAACGGCAGGACGGGGCGGCTAGGGCAGTGCGCTTGGACTGATGTCCCAGGCGGCGTGGACAAATTCAGGAGCGGGTGGAGCGACCGAGAATGGTGGAGAGCGGACATTGCCAGTCCGGTTTGGTTTCGCCAATAAGGATCCGATGCAGCCAGACGACGCGATCACACCGGTTCAGATCGAGCATTCCATTGATGAAGTTTGGATCGGTGAAGAGTTGGATCAATACTACAACTACCTCGACTACCATTTCGAGGAAGGTGGCATTTATCTTCGCGCTCGGGTTTATCTCGACGATCCCCGAACCGCGACCCTATTCGGGCCATTCGAATCACGGCAAAGCAGCAAGGTGGTAACGGCGCCAAGCATTCGTGAAGCGGTTGAGGCTTACCTCGGGAGGCGTTTTCACAAGGTAGTCCAACGCTAATTGCTCATGACTGCAACTGGGCGACAATCGTCGAGACCCCTTCAAGCCTCTCCTTTCTCCCCCGTCATGCCAGCGTAGGCTGGCATCTCTGGCCTCGGGCAATCCGGCATGAGATCCCGGCCTTCGCCGGGATGACGGGATTTCGGGCGACGGGTTTCGGGCGCAATCTGCCACGCGAATTTGCTAGATTGAAAGCCCGTCGCGCAGCAGGTCCGCCGCCACGCCGGCGATGTCCTCCACCGGCCGGCTGGCGTCCCACACGCCGAAGCGCAGGCCCAGGAACACGTTCATGCCCATCAGCGCCCAGGCGCGCACTTCCTGATCGCCTGCGCGCAGCGTGCCTTGCGCGACGCCATCGTCCAGGCGCGCGGCGATGCGCTGCGCGGTGCCTTCGTAGTGGGCGCGGTAGCTTTGCGGATCGGCGAACTCCGCTTCGTCGATGATGCGGTAGATTTCCTTGTGCTCCCGCGCGAAGCGCAGGAAGCCTTCCAGCGCCTCGCGCTCGCGCACCAGTCCCGTCGCTCCCGCGCTGACCGCCGCCGCCGCCGTGGTGGCGACGCGGGCGGACATATCGCGCACCAGCGCGGTGAAGATCGCGTCCTTCGAATCGAAATAGGTATAGAAACTGCCGAGCGCCGTTCCCGCGCGCCGGGTGATCCCGCTGATCGAGGCTTCGTGGAAGCCGCGCTCGCCGAATTCGGCCGCCGCGGCATCGAGCAGGCGCCGCAGCGTTTCCCGTCCCCGCGCGGTACGCGGGGCTTTGCCGGGGCTCGCCTTTTCCGAATCTACCGACACCCTGCTCTCCCATCCGTGGGCGATCGTTCCTTCGACCGCCCGAGCCCGGTCCTTGTGCCGGGGCTGTTGCGCTTTCGCCACGTCCTATCGGCGATTTCGGTCCGCCTCAAATGAAAAGTTGAAACATGGTTCAACTTTCAATATCGGTTTGCACAGACGGGCCTTTCATCGGTCCGTGAGAGGGAGCCTGATCCATGAACCGTTTTCGCGTGCGCGCCCTTGCGGCCGCCACCACCGCACTTGTTGCGCTGCCCGCCATGCCCGCTTTCGCGCAGGAAGCCGCTGCATCCGAAGCTTCGGCGAATGATTCGGGCGAAATCGTCGTCGTTGCCCGCAAGCGCGAGGAACGCCTGGTCGATGTGCCGATCGCCATCACCGCCCTGTCCACCGAAGGGCTGGAAAAGGCCGGCGCCAAGGATCTTTCCGGCGTGCAGGGCGCGATCCCGAACGTGAACATCGTGCAGGGGCGCGGCTCGGCCTCGTCCGCCAACTTCTATATTCGCGGCATCGGCCAGCCCGACGCGCTGCAGACCTTCGATCCCGCGGTCGGCGTCTATGTCGATGGCGTCTATCTCAGCCGCATCCAGGGCGCGCTGCTCAACCTGTTCGACGTGCAGCGCGTGGAAGTGCTGCGCGGGCCGCAGGGCTCGCTCTATGGCAAGAACACCATCGGTGGCGCGGTCAACGTGGTGTCGAAGAAGCCCGATCTGGACACGATCCGGGGTGAGGGCGCGTTCACCTATGGCCGCTTCAACGAAGTGACCGCCAAGGGCTACATCACCGCGCCGCTGGTGACCGACAAGCTCGCCCTGTCGCTGGCCGGCGTCTACGACAACCGCGACGGCATCGTCACCGATCCCGCCACCGGCAAGAAGTACAACGATCGCAACAACCTGTCGGGCCGCGCGATCCTGCGCGCCAAGCCGTCCGACCGGGTCGAAGTGCTGATCTCCGGCGACTACACCCGCCAGCGCAACGCACTCACGCTGGGGCAGGCCACGGCCAACCTCATCGGCTTCAACTACAATTCCACCTTCACCAGCGTCACGCCGTTCGTCATCGCCACGGCGCCGACCGGCCGCTACAACTATACCGCATCGACCAGCTTCAAGAACGGCGAAGGCCAGCGGCTCGATCACTGGGGTCTTTCGGGCACGATCAACGTCGATCTGACCGACAACCTCCAGCTCACCTCGATCACCGCCTATCGCAAGCTGAAGACGAACTTCTACGTCGATATCGATGCCACGGCGGCGGAAGTCGGCGACGTGTTCGTGGGCACGCGCCAGCACCAGTTCAGCCAGGAACTGCAGCTCAAGCTTGATACCGAAAAGCTGAAGGGCGTGGTCGGGCTCTACTTCCTCGACGAACAGGTCAATTCGCACCAGGAAGCCTATGCCGACAGCTATCTCCAGTATGTCGGCACGCCGCTGAACTTCCTGCGCACGATCGATGACCGGCAGAACACCAAGAGCTATGCCGCGTTCGGCCAGCTGACCTACAACTTCACCGAGAAGCTCGCGCTCACGGCGGGCCTGCGCTACACGCACGAGAAGAAGAAGTACTTCCGCACCACGACGGCAACGACCACCAGTTCGGTGTTCCCGGCGATCCGCATCGTTAGCACGTTCGCGTTCCCGACCAGCCTGCCGGCGCCCTACAACACGCTCGACGAAGTCAGCTACGACGCCTGGACGCCCTCGGCCACGCTTAGCTACAAGCCGACCACCAACACGCTGGTCTATGCCTCGGCCAGCCGCGGCTTCAAGTCGGGCGGTTTCAACGGGCGCGTCAACAGCCTGGCCGACGTGACGCTCGCGGTGAACGGCACCACGCAGATCGTGCCGACGTTCAAGCCGGAAACCGTGTGGACCTATGAAGCCGGCGCCAAGGGCACGTTCCTGGACGGGCGCGTCTCGCTGTCGGCGGCGGCGTTCTATTCCGACTACAAGGACTTCCAGGCGCGTGTCGGCGGTGGCAACACCGGTATCAACGGCGGCAGCTTCCCCGTCATCAACGCGGGCAAGCTGCGCATCCAGGGCTTCGAGTTCGAAGCGGCGGTGCGTCCGTCCACGCCGCTGACGCTGACCGCGTCGGTCGGTTATCTTGATGCCAAGTACAAGGAGTTCAACGACGGCCGTCGCGCGCCCTCGTTCAGCTGCAACCCCACCGGCACGAAGATCACCTGCAAGCCGGCCTTCGCGCCGCCGCTCACCATGCGCATCGGCGCGGACTACCGCATTCCGCTGGGCGAAGCCTCGCTCAGCTTCGGCGGTGATGTCCGCTTCGTCGACAAGCAGTACCTTTCGGTCGACAACCGCCCCGGCCTGACCGAGGACGGCTATCTGCTGGGCAACGTCTATGCCCAGGTCGATTACGACCGGTTCTACCTGCGCGGCATGGTCAAGAACGTGGGCAACGCGCTCTACAAGACCGACGGGCAGGAGTTCAGCTCGGTCGGCAATATCCAGACCGTGTACTACGGCGATCCGCGCACGTGGAACCTCACCCTCGGCGTGCGCTTCTGACGCACGCGATCCCGGCGCCCCTTCCACCCTCCTCTCCTCCCTCGGCGGAGGGGGCGCCAACGGGGCAATACGCAAAGGCCGGAAGCAGGGGCACCTGCTTCCGGCCTTTCCTCTCGGGTAACTGTCGAGCGCTTTTAGCTGGCGAGACGCAGCGATCCGGCTGCCGGCGCTTCCCCAACCGGCTGATCGGGCCAGATGCCGCGCGTATCGTACACCGCCTTGCCGCTGCGTTCGGCCAGCGGCACCACGCGGAACACGTCGTGGTCGACCAGCACGATCAGCACGCCGCAATCTTCCAGCGCGGTGTCGAGGTCGATCAGCGCCGCGCCGGTGTCGGTGAACTCGATCGGCAGGGCGGAGGCATAGGGTTCGACCACGCTGATGCGATCGCCGAAGCGGCGCGCCAGCGTTGCCGCGACATAGCGCGCCGGGCTTTCGCGGAAATCGTCGATGTTCGCCTTGAACGCCAGGCCCAGGCAGGCGACCTTCTCGCCCGGATGCGCTTCCAGCAGCGCGGTGGCCTTGGCGATCACGTGGTGCATCTTGCCGTCGTTCACTTCGCGCGCGGTGCGGATCAGCGGGGTCTGTTCAGGCGCGCCGTGGACGATGAACCACGGGTCCACCGCGATGCAGTGACCGCCCACGCCCGGGCCGGGCTGCAGGATGTTCACGCGCGGATGGCGGTTGGCCAGCCGGATCACTTCCCACACGTCCAGCCCCATCGTGTCCGCCACCACTGAAAGTTCGTTGGCGAAGGCGATGTTGACGTCGCGATAGGCGTTCTCGACGAGCTTGGTCATTTCGGCCGAACGCGCGTCCGTGGTCACGCAGGTGCCGCGCACGAAGCGCTTGTAGAAGGCCAGAGCCTTGCGCGCGCAGCGCGGGGTGATGCCGCCGATGGAGCGGTCGTTGTTGGTCAGTTCCTCCAGAATGCGGCCCGGAAGCACGCGTTCGGGGCAGTAGGAGATCGAAACGTCGGGCGTCTCGCGCGTCAGGCCCGGAAACTTCAGGTCCGGGCGCAGGCCGGCCATCAGATCGCGCATCTTTTCGGTCGTGCCCACCGGAGAGGTGGATTCGAGGATGACCGCATCGCCCGCCTTCAGCACCGCGGCCACTTCGGTCGCCGCGGCCAGCACATAGGAGATGTCGGGCGTGTGGTGCTCGTCCTTCTCGAAGGGCGTAGGCACCGCGATCACGAACACGTCGGCGGGCTCGATCTGCGTGGAGGCGCGCAACAGGCCGCGCTGGACCACGCCATGCACCAGCCCGTCGAGATCGACTTCCTCGATATGGATTTCGCCGCGATTGATCGTTTCGACCACGCGTTCGGACACGTCGAGGCCCAGCACCCGGCAGCCCGCGCGCGCGATGATCGCGGCGGTGGGCAGGCCGATATATCCCAGTCCGACAACGCAGACGTCCGGCTTCACTTCACCGGCTTTGAGGTTACCGGGCTGGTTCGACATGTCCCAAAAGCTCCACGATGCGGCGCGATGTCTGCCCATCCCCGAAAGGGTTGTGGGCGCGCGCCATGGCCGAATAGGCAGCCTTATCGTCGAGCAGGGTGAAGATTTCGGAAACGATACGGTCCGCATCGGTTCCAACCAGCTTGGCCGTGCCGGCGGCCACGCCTTCGGGCCGCTCGGTGGTCTCGCGCATGACCAGCACCGGCTTGCCCAGCGCGGGCGCTTCCTCCTGCACGCCGCCGCTGTCGGTCAACATGATCTCGCTGATGGCCAGCAGGCGCGCGAAGTGCGGGTAGTCGAGCGGTTCGATCATCGCCACGTTGGCCAGGCCGGCCAGCGCCGCGTCCATCACCTTGCGCACATTGGGGTTGGGATGGACGGGGAAGATCAGTGCCACGTCTTCGCGCGCGGCGATGCGGCGGATCGCTTCGGCGATGTTTTCCAGTCCGCCACCGAAGTTTTCGCGCCGGTGGCTGGTCACGCCGATGATCCGCTTGCCGGCAAAGCGCGCTTCCAGTTCGCCGAGGCCCGCCGCCAGCGCCGGTTCGGCGGCGATCCGCGCGGTGATCCATTGCAGCGCGTCGATCACGGTGTTGCCGGTCACATGGACCGTCCTAGCAGGGACGTTCTCGGCATGGAGCGCCGCCGCCGAAGTCTCAGTCGGGGCGAAATGGAGCGCCGCGATCGAACCGATGATCTTGCGGTTCACCTCTTCCGGCCAGGGATGGTAGATGTTGTGGCTGCGCAATCCGGCTTCGATGTGCGCCACCGGCAGCTTGCGGTAATAGGCCGCCAGCGCCCCGGCCATGGCCGTGGCGGTATCGCCCTGAACCACCACCCAGTCCGGCTGTTCGACGTCCATCACCCGGCCAAGCCCGGTCAGCAGCGCGGCGGTCAGCCCGTCGAGCGTCTGGTCCGGGCGCATCAGGTCCAGATCGTGATCGGGCACGATCCCGGCGATCTCCAGCACCTGGTCCAGCATTCCCCGGTGCTGCGCCGAAACGCAGGTAACCACGCGAAAGCGCGGGTCCGCGCGCAGGGCGTGGATCACGGGGAACACCTTGATGGCTTCGGGGCGGGTGCCGAATACGAGAAGGACGGTCTTGGTCATCGATGCGCTCTTATCACCCACTCGTTAAACCCGTGTTATGGGGCTGGCGGTGCGGCAACCGTCATGTGGTATGAATTGGCGCCGATCCGCCGGCAAATCGCGCCGGGCCATTAACGACGAAATAAGAGCCTTGGCCTAAAGCGGGCCTGCAGCGGCGTGCGCGCCGCATGAAGGAAAGGCTTGCCTGTGACTGCCATGTACCCTCCGATTGCCGCCACGCCACAGCCCGGGGCCACTGGTTCCGTCACTGCGGCGACAAGGGTGACCGTGGTCGGCCTGGGCTATGTCGGGCTGCCGCTGGCTGTGGCGCTGGCGCGGCAGTTCTTCGTCACCGGCCTCGACATCGATCGCCGCCGGATCGCCGAACTTTCCGAAGGGCATGACCGCACCGGCGAGATCGAGCCTGGGCAGCTTTCGCTTTCGGGTCTCGGGGTGACCAGCGATGCGCAAGTCTGCCCGCCCAGTGATTTCTATATCGTGACCGTGCCCACCCCCATCGATGCCGCGAATCGCCCGGACCTGCGTCTTGTGGAAGCCGCCTCGCGCACGGTCGGGGCCATGCTCCCGGCCGCTGTGCAGGAAGGGCGCGCGCCGGTGGTGGTGTTCGAAAGCACGGTCTATCCGGGGGTGACGGAAGAGATTTGCGGGCCTTTGCTGGAAGAGGCGTCTGGGCTGGTCTGCGGCCGGGATTTCTTCCTCGGCTACAGCCCCGAGCGGATCAATCCGGGCGATCGCGAACACACCATCGACCGGATCACCAAGGTGGTATCGGGGCAGACGCCCGAGGTGCTCGACCGGGTTGCCGATCTCTATGGCGCGATCACCAGCGGCGGCGTGTTCCGCGCCGCCTCGATCAAGGCGGCCGAAGCGGCCAAGGTGATCGAGAACGCCCAGCGCGACATCAACATCGCGTTCATGAACGAGATCGCGCAAATCTTCTCGAAAATGGATATTTCCGTGTGGGACGTGCTCGAGGCAGCGCGCACCAAGTGGAATTTTCTGCCGTTCACGCCCGGGCTGGTCGGCGGCCACTGCATCGGCGTGGACCCGTACTATCTCTCGCACCGGGCCGAGGCGCTGGGGCATGATCCGCAGGTCATCCTGGCCGGGCGCGGTGTCAACGATACCATGGCGCAATGGGTCGCGGGCGAATTGCACGCCAAGCGCGGCGGGGCCGCCGGCAGCGTGCTGGTGCTGGGGCTGACCTTCAAGGAAAACGTGCCCGATCTGCGCAATTCGAAGGTCGCCGATGTCGTGCACGCGCTGGCGGGCATGGGCCACGCGGTCACCGTGCACGATCCGATGGCCGATGCCGCCGAAGCCCGGCACGAATACGGGCTGGACCTGTCCGCCAACGCGCTGGAGCGGACTTACGATCTTGTCCTTCTCGCCGTGCCGCACCAGGCCTATCTGGCGCTGGGCGAAAATGCGATCGCGGCGCTCGTTGCGCCCGGAGGCACACTGGCCGATCTCAAGGGCGTTCTGAACGGCAAGGCGGACTGGAAGCTCTGACCGTGCGGAACGCGGCGGACTTTGCCCGTTCGCCAGCGTTGTGCCCAACCTGCTTTGACTGACATATGGATCGGCCCCGGCTTGGGGCCTGGAGAACACGATGCGCGTACTGGTTACCGGCATTGCCGGCTTCATCGGCTTTTCGCTGACGCAGAAATTGCTTGCCCGCGGCGATACGGTCATCGGGATCGACTGCGTCAACGATTACTATGACGTGCGGCTCAAGGAAGCGCGTCTGGCGCGGCTCAAGGAGCTGGGCGGCAACCGCTTCACGTTCCTGAAGGCCGATTTCGCGGACATGGCGGCGGTGACCATCGCGCTCGATGGGCTGGAGTTCGAACGGATCGTCCATCTCGGCGCGCAAGCCGGGGTGCGCTATTCGATCGAAAACCCGCACGCCTATGTGCAGTCGAACCTCGTCGGGCATCTCAACATGCTGGAGATCGGCCGTCATCGCCAGGTCGAGCACATGGTCTATGCCAGCTCAAGCTCGGTCTATGGCGGCAATGAAAAGCTGCCGTTCTCGGTGGACGACCGCGTCGATCACCCGCTGTCGCTCTATGCCGCCACCAAGAAGGCGGACGAACTGATGAGCGAGACCTACGCGCATCTCTATCGCCTGCCGCTCACCGGGTTGCGCTTCTTCACGGTCTATGGGCCGTGGGGGCGGCCCGACATGATGATGTGGATCTTCACGCGGAAGATTCTCGCCGGCGAACCGATTCCGGTGTTCAACCACGGCGATATGTACCGCGATTTCACCTACATCGACGATATCATCGCCGGCGTCATGGCGTGCCTGGACAACCCGCCGCCCGATGACGGCGCGCCCAAGGCCGGCGGCAGCTTCAAGCCGCACCGGCTCTACAACATCGGCAACCACCGCTCGGAACACCTGATGAAGGTGGTCGAGATTCTGGAGGCGGAATGCGGCCGCAAGGCCGAAGTCGAACTGCTGCCGATGCAGCCGGGCGACGTTCGTCAGAGTTTTGCCGACATCGACGCCATCGCGAACGACCTGGGCTATCAGCCCACCACCAGCATCGATGTCGGCGTGCCCAACTTCGTGGCGTGGTACAAACAGTACCACGGCCTCTGAAGCACAGCTTTTACGGGCGTGCGAACACGCCGCAGGCGATGCGGCCGCCGCTGTTGCCACTGGGATCGGTCTTGTAGTCGTCCGGCCCCGCGTGGATGACGATGGCGGTGCCGTCCGTGTCGAACACGCGGGCATCGAAATCGGCGCGCGCCACGCTGACCGGCACGGTCAGTTCGCCGGTGCCGTCGTCCTTCACGATCAGGTTGGGAAGATCGCCGAGATGGGGGCCGGCGGGGTTCTCGGTTCCGTGCTGATGCCCGGCCGGATTGAGATGACCGCCAGCGGTCGTGAAGCCGGGGGCTTCGCAACGCCCTGTCGTATGCAGGTGGGCGCCATGCGCGCCGGCCGGTAGGCCCGATGCGGTCAGATGCAACCGGATATGATCGCCGCTGGTCACCAGTTCCGCACGCCCCGCTGAATGACCGTCCGCGGTCGCCAGCGACGCGGTTGCAAGAACCGTGGATGTAGCCGCCTGTCCGGTCGTGGCGCAGGCGGTCAGCGCTATCAGCGAAACGGCGGTCAATGACAGCGGCGTAAGGGAACGAGTCAAGCGGATCATCTCTGGCCTCCTCGGCATGGTGCCTTGTCAGCCATAACGAAAAAGGGGCCGGATTGCTCCGACCCCTCGTTCGATTTCGGCAAAAAGCCTGAAATTACATGCCCGAACCCGGACCGTAGGTGATTTCCACGCGACGGTTCTGGAGTTCACGGACGCCGTCCGCGGTCGGAACGCGCGGGTTGGCTTCACCGAAGGCCTGGCTGGTGATCGAACCATCCGGGATACCGTGCGAGGTGAGGTACGCACGGACCGAGGTGTTACGACGAGCCGAGAGGCCGAGGTTGTACTTCGGCGTGCCCGAACGGTCGGTGTAACCGGCCAGCATGATCGGCACGCTGTTGCAGTTGCCATACGCGGTGATCGCGTTGTCCAGGATGGTCGCTGCTTCCGGCGTGATGTCCGACTTATCCCAGTCGAAGAACACGATGTACGGACCCTTGTTGCACACGGCCACCGGCGGAGGCGGCGGAGGCGGCGGGGGAGGCGGCGGCGGGGGCGGCGGCGGCGGCGGGGGCGGCGGCGGAGCAACCGGTTCTGCGCCACCGAAGTTGTAGGCCAGCGTCGCCATCAGCGAGTGCGAACGGAAGCGCGTGCGCACGTTGGCGCCAGCGTTGTTCACCAGATCGTTGTGGTCCTGGTTGTAGAAGCGATACTTCAGACCCACGTCGACGTGCTTGCTGATCGGCGCGCGGATACCCGCGAGAGCCTGCCAGGCGAAGCCGGTGTCCGAATCGACAACGTTGACCGAGGTCGGGCCGGTCACGGGCGTGATCACCGCGTTCTTGACGCGGCCAACGCCGACACCGCCGCCAACGAAGCCCTGCAGGCCGTCATCGGGACCGAAGTCGAGCAGGCCGTTGGCCATGAAGCTCAGCGCGCTGGCGCCGCCACCCAGCTGGGCGTCGTTGTAGTTCTGGGTCGAGCTGCGATAGCCCTTTTCCTCGGCGCGACGATAGCTGGCTTCGGCTTCGAGGCGGAACGGACCGAAGTCGTAGCCGACGATGCCGCCGAAGTCGTAGCCGGCCTTGGTGTCCAGCGTGCCGTCGTTGTTCTTGCCGGTGAAATTGTAGATGTCTTCCACAATCATGGCACCCGCGTCACCCTCGACGTACCAGGACTTATCCCGGGCGAGAGCTGGCGTAGCCAGGGCGCTCGACGCCATGGCCAGGCCTAGGACCAGTTTCCGCATTATTGATTCCCCTTTTAGCGATAATCTTGCCACGTCGTGGCGGTTGTCTACCGGTTCTCAAGTGCTCATGCAAGCGGGCACGCTTGCCAGGTGTTGCGAAAATACAACGCTGTTGCGCTGTGCCTCTTCGTAAACCGCGGCAGAAATACCCTCATGTTCCGCCGAAATGATTAAAGCGGGCGTTTGTTCCCGCGATTTCAACGGAGCAAACCGCAATCGCGCAAACTTTGAACCAGATCGGCGATGAACGCGCGCGCTTCCACGTCGATCGTGCTGCCGCCCGTGGGCAGCGCCGGTGCCTCGAAACCGCTCCAGATGTCCGCAAACAGGCGGAAGCATCGCTGTTCGCGATCGAACACCCGCATGCCTTCGCGCGGAGGAAGAAAACGCCAGCCGCCTTCGCTCCAGATCGCAAGACTGCGGTCATGCCCGCTGAAAGCGTCCGTTGCGTCCGTCGCCACGAGCCAAACCTGCCCGTTTTCCGGCGTTTCCGGCGGCGTCGCGGTTTCTCCCTCCACCGCCGTGTGCGCCAGGGCGTCCAGCAAGAGCAGGCTTTCGTTGACCGTCACTTCCTTCTGCGCCTGCCCCGCATGGAGCAACGGCAGGTTAAATCGAGCCGTTATGGACGCGAAATTTGTCGGGTCGGTCATGGTCGTGCTCCGATCGTAAAGGAAAGGGCGTTTCAGTCCGGCAGGAAAATGGTGAGCGGCCGGGAGAGCGAGGCGCGCCCGCTCTGGCGGATATGGAATTGGCGCGGCGCGTCCGTCGCGAGGAGCGACTCGGCTTGCGCGGACGAGAGGTCCAGCATGGCGACACCCGTTTCCCACCGCACCGCCGGTGTCGTCGCATCGCCGTAGCCTATCGTCCAGCGTTCCTCGTCCTCGTTCAGCGGTACGTCGACTGCGTCGCGCCACCCCCATGCGCCGCGCGCACGCCTCACCCATGTCAGGGTGAGGCCGCCCGTTCCGCTTTGCCGCACCACGCCGTGAACCGGCGCAAGCGGGCGGCAGGTCGTTCCGGCACCCGCGATCGGCGTGCTGACGGCCGCCTCGTCGCCTGATCCGATGGCTGCGACGCTTGCGCTGGCGGCGTCGCCGACGATCCTCGGGTCAAGCGTGATGATGCGGTCGTCGAGCAGGACAAAGTCATCCCCGGCCGCGTGCGTGCCGATCGCCCATTCGCTGCCGCCGCGCCCGCGCAGCAGGCCCGATAGGCGCCACAATGCTCCACCCAGCGCCTCCGCGTGCATGAACTGCACGATTTCGGCGCCGATCAGCGCGCGGTTGGCACCGTCCAGCAGACCTGCCAGCGTTGCGTCGGCCAGGGCAAGATCGGCGGCGGCCAGGCGGACATCCACGGTCGAGCGCCGGTCCACCAGCAGCGGCGAGGCCGGGGGCAAGGCCGACTCGCACCGTCCGACGATGGCGCGCTGCCGGCCGCTGCTGCCCAGCGGGCGCATGGCGTTTCCGGTTGCCGTGGTTGCGAACAACGCCGCGCCGCGCCAGCCGGCAGTCGTGCTGGACACCCCGGCGAACAGCGCTGGCGTATTGCCATCCCCGATGCCGTCCCAGGGCAGTTCGAACGCCACCAGCCGCGTGGGCGCGGCTGGCAAGTCGATCGCGCCGAGGCTGCGCCCCGGATCGGTGGCCGTAGCCCCGCTGCCTGTTCCGGCGCCCATGCGCAGCGCGACAAGATCCAGCATCACCCCGTCCTGCTGCCATTCCCACTGCTCGATCCGCCACAGGCCGGTTGCAACCGGCACGCGCACGATCGCGCCGGGGGAGGTCGCGGGGCCGATTTCGTTCACGCGATAGCGCATGGTGTCGCGCGGGCGGCTTACCCGCTGGCTGGCCGCTTCCGCCAGCGATCGGGCCTGTGCGGCATCGATCGCCGCGGGCAGTTCGATCACCGCCAGCGTGCCCGCCTCGCTGCGCCCGATGCCGCGTTGCAGGCCTGGCTGGTAATCGCGCGCGGGGTCGTAATAGCGCACGCCGCACTGGCGCACCGACGGCAGCGGTTCGCGGCGATGCGTCCACCCGTCGCCATTGGTATCGTCGGGGCTGCCATCGCCCGTCGCCGCCGGTTCGGGAAGCAGCGGGGCGGGCGTATCCTCGATCGCTTCGGCCAGCCGGATGTCCAGCATGCCGTCATGCGCCACGCAGGCGAGGGGGATCGCGTCGGACAGCGTGGCCAGGATGTCTACGCACGTTCCCTGATCCACGCTGAAGCCGGACAATGTCGTGCCCATGGCGGCGTTCAGAGTCTCGGGCAGCAGCGCGGTGATGATCCGCGTCATAGTGCAGCCATCGCTGTCGGCGATGACCTCGAACGTGAGCGATGGAATGCGGTTACCGAAGTCGGCCAGTTCCAGGTCCTCGAACACCACGTAGGCGGTGTTGCGGAACGCCGGGCAACGGTCGATTCCCTCGGCCTGCGCGATCAGCGGGTCGACCGGCTGGTCGCCGTGCCCCGTGTGGACGCGCATGGTCCCGCCCACCTTGAGATCACCCGCCGCGCCGCGCAGCAGGTTGCCGTCCGCCCATATCCGGCCGATCCCGGTGATCGGGCGGCTGGCCAGCGCCACCGCGAACGATGCGGTATAGCTGTAGCGGGTCACCGTGGGGCGTCCCTTGCCGCCTTCGCGTGTCGCGTGTTCCTGCAGGTCGGTCGCCCAGATCACGCTGCCGGCGGCGCGCATCGTGCCGAAGTGCAGTGGCAGCGGCGAGCCATAGCTCGACGTCTGGACGGCAAGGTCCTTCAGGCGCGGGCCTTCGACTCTGCGGGCGCCGATGATCGCCGCGTCGATTTGCCGTCCGGCGAGGGCACCGATCGCGCCGCCCAGCGGTCCGCCGATCGCGGTGCCGGCGGCGGTCAGAAGTAGCGTTGCCATGATCGTTCAGGGCCTTTCGGACAGGACGCGCCATTCGCGCGCTACCGGCCAGGGAAGCGGGCCGGGCAGGAAGGTCACGCGGCCCAGGCCGGCATGGGCGTGGACGAAGCCATCGGGCGCGGCCACCAGCAGGTGCGCCTGAACCGGGCTGACGCGCGCCAGAACCACGTCGCCATCGTCCGGCACGGGCGCGAGGCCGCTGGCCTCCGCATGGGGAACCAGCGCGTCGACGGACAGGGCGCGTAGGCCGTAGCCGCCGGGCGGAACCGGATGAAACCCGGCGCGGCGCATGGCCTCGGCCACCAGCCCCACGCAATCCAGCCCCCTCGCCGGATCGCGGCCGTGCAGCCGGAACGGCGTGCCGATCAGGTTCAGCGCGGCGGCGGCCAGATCGGCGTTCATGCCGGGGGATAGCGCGTCAGCAGATCGTTGCCCGGCAGGAACGGCTCGCCCTGGAAATTCACCGCGTTGCCGAAGCGGTCGGCGCAGGTTTGCAGCGTGTGGTCGCACCCTTCGCGCACCAGCAGGCGTCCGCCGTCGGGCATGGCGGTGGAAACCGGCTGGTCCAGCGCGATCCAGTCGCCGTCGAGTCCGATGACGTGCCGCCTCAACCCCGCGTTCGGCCCGCCGATCCAGCGCACGCCGCCGAACAGCAGGGCATCCACGGAAACGGCGCAGGCGATCCGGATTGCGTCCCCGACTTCCGTCATGTCGACCAGCGTGGCGTCGTGCTCGAAGCGCGCCGCGGAAAGCGTGCAGCCTTCCCCGCAGAACGCGGCACGGCAGGTCGGCGCGGTTCGGGGCACCACATCGCGGTTGAGCTGGTCCTTCAGCGAGAGCAGTTCGGCGGAAAAGCCGGTGCTTTCCCGACCGACCGCGCCGATCGTGCCGGCGTGCAGCGTCGTCGTCTCCAGCGTTTCCCAGTCGATCAGCCCCATGGCGATGCGCGCGCCGTCGAAGCGCCCGGCGGCGAGATTGGTCTCGCTGATGGCGTCGTGGCTCAGCGCGCCGGTGATTTCGGCGCTGTCGGCCTCGAACGTCGCCGTCCGGCGGATGGCGGAAGGCACCATGCCGGGCGCGGTGCGGTGCGTCAGGCCGTCGAACGCCAGGTCGCGGTCGTGGCTGGTGAAGCCCAGCGTCACGCCGTCGGCGCGTTCGATGCGCCACCATGTTGCCACCGTTTCCAGCGGCGTGGTGAACCAGGTGCGCGTGCTCGCGGCCATGTCAGGCGTCCTCGCGCAGTTCGATCAGTGGCACGCTCGGCGCTTCACCGGCGGCAAAGGCCGCGCCGGAGATGTCGAGCCGGTCTTCGGCGAAGCGCACGGGCACATCGAACAGGAAGCCCGCGCTGATCGCCGCGCCTTCGCCCGGCGCTTCGGCAAACAGGATCACGCCCTTATCCTCCAGCGACCATCCATCTGTTTCGACGCCATCGATGCTCACGGTCACGCTGTCCGCGCGTGGCCGGGTCACGCGCCGCCGCTGCGCCTCGGTGCCTTCGCCGTAATGCTTCACCAACGCGAAGCGCGCGGTAAGGCCATCGCCGGTGCCGATCCGCTGGTCCAGCGGGGTCGGCGCGCCGGTCATCCCGCACGAGCTGTAGTCCGAAGGATCGCGCAACCGAAAGCCGCGCGCCTGCCCGCGCCGGGCGCGAAAGAACGCGATCAGCGTGCCCAGCTCCGCCTCGGACCGCACGCCGGGGCCAACGTCGAAACGCAGCCGGGCGTCGGACCACAGGCTGTTGCGGCGCTCGAAGCCCGATGCGGTGATCGTCACGCTGGTCGCGAATTCGGGCGTCACCGTGGCGTCGCGGCCCAGCGCGAGGGGGAACAGCACGTCGTCGAAAGCCTGCATGGTCGGGTCCTCGCCTGATAGCGGTTCGGGAAGCGGCGCGGCGGGATCGGGCAACCGCGTGAAGCCGTCGCGGCACACGTGCGGCAAGGCCCAGACGAAGCATTGGGGCACGCCCATTGCCTGCGCCTCGCTCGCGGCGGCATCGATGCGCGGCCATTGGCCTTCCGCGCCGCCGGCATCGGGCACGAAGCCCGCGAGGTAATGCTGTGCCGCGCGCGCGTAGCCCAGCCGCGTTTCCACCGTGGCGCGGCCTTGCGCCCGCAAGGCTTCCGCGCCGGCGGTCACCCAGTCATAGTCCTCGATCTGCAGCACGTCGAACGCGGGCGATGCCCAGCCCACGGGCAGGTTCGCGCGCCGCGCTTCGGGCATGGCGGGATCGAGCACCGTGGGCAGGAACGCAAGGAGGTGGATCGTCGCGCCCGCGCTTCCGGCCGCCTCGCGCACCGCGTCGGCGAGGTCCGCCGTCGATTGCGCCAGCAGCGCGCCGGCGGCGTCGAGCAATGCTTTCTGCGCGGGCGAAAGCGCTGCGGCCATGTCGGGAATGGCCACCGGATCGCCGCCGAAGGCCGCGCGCGCCGCGTCGTCGTACAGGCAGATGCGGCGATCCGGCGTGATCCACCACCACGGCTCGCCCACCTGGTACAGCACCGGCTGCCCGGCATCGCGCATCAGGCCGGCCAGCGTCACCGCCACCTTGCGGAGCCACCCCATCGCCGGGGCGCTGGCCGGGGAAAGCAGGGCGGACGGCGGCGACCATCCGGTCCGCGCCGGCTCGCCATCGGCGGCGCGCTGCTGCCAGTCCGCCGGGCAATGCTGCGCCAGTACCTCGTAGGATTGCGAGAGGATCAAGGCGTGGCCCACCGCTTTCGCCCGCGCCAGAAAGTCCCGGTGCCACGCTTCGGCGGCGGTGTTCAGCGCCGGCAGATCGGAATCGACCACGAAGCCGCCCGCGCCGTCCGCCGCCAGCGCGAGGAAGTGGCTCATCCCCAGGTAGTGGTTGATGCTGCCCCGATAGCCGAGGCCCCGCACCGCGCGCAGCACGCGCGCCGGGGTCTGGTTATAGGCATCGTCGTATCCGGTCGCGATCGACAGCCCGTGCGGCGGGATCATCACGTCGCCCACCGTCAGCATCGGCCTGTGCCCCTGGCAGCGGATCTCGGTCATTTCCACCCAGCCACGCGCGGCGGCGGCGAACGGCGTTTCGCTGCCCGCGCCATAGCCCGGCGCCACCAGCGAGATGAACAGGCGGTCGATTTCCGCCGGGTGGACCGCATCGGCTTCCGCCGGCAGCAGGAATCCGCCCGCGAGATCGGAAAAGCGCAAGGTGATCCGCGCGTCGGTCGGCGTGCCCGTGGCATAGTTCCACAGCCGCACGTACCAGGTGTGCGGGGCTCCCGCCGCATCCCGCCCCTCGATCGTCAGCGTCGGGCCGTTGAGCGCGTCGAGCGGCATCACGCCGGAAGAGCGCCAGCGGAACGCCAGCGTCAGCCGGCTGTAGTCGCGGCTGGTTTCGTAGGACAGCAGCGGATGGTCCCACCGGTCCTCGCTTTCCCAGATCAGGCCAACCATGTCATCGGCCTTGAGAAACACCGCGTCCACGCGCAGCCCGTCAGGCGCGATCGTGGTCACGGCGGCCATCGCCGGGCGCGCGAAATCGACCGTCCAGAAACGCGGATCGAACCGCTGGATAGTGTCGGTCTGCTGCACCGTGCGGCGCTTGGCGAGCCAAAAGCTCATGTCTCGTGCTCCCGTGGCGGGCGAGGTCAATAGTCGGTCAGCGCGCGGCGCACGGCCTGCGCCACTTGACGGCTGGACCGGCGCAGGCTTTCGGGATGGCTGCTCCCCGCCGGGGAGACCACGCGGATGGAGACGTTGACGTTGTGCCCGCCCCCGCCGCCGCCCCTGCCGTTGCTGCCTTCGACGCGCCCGGCGGACGTCGGCACGAAAAGTTCCGGCCCGCGTTCGCCCACCACGTAGCCGCGCCCCGGCGCCACCGGCCCGCCGGTCGCGCGGCCCGGCAGGCCGAACAGCGATCCGATCAGGCTGCCAAGGCCCGGGATGCCGCCGCCGGCATCCGTTCCGCCGCCGCCTGCGATCGATCCCAGCCCGTTGCGCACGGCCTGCGCGGTGATGTCGCCCACCACGTTCAGCGCCGTGCGGCGCAAGTCCTCGAAGCCCAGGTTGCCGCGCCGGATCGCGCCCAGCAAGCCGCGTTCCAGCGTGTCCCCGGCGCGCGAAAAGCCATCGACCAGCACGGAATCGAAATTGTTGCGCATCTGGCCGATGTCGGCGGTGAAGCCGGCGGTATTGGCGCGCACGTCGATTACCAGCGAATCCAGTTCATCCATCGCAATCGCGCTCCATCATGGCGTTGAGTCCGGCGCGGTCGATGCCGCCGGCCTCGACCGGCGCGAAGGCGGCCAGCACGGTGGCGAATTCCTCCGGCGTGGCGGTCCAGAACGTTTCCGGGGTCCAGCCCAGCAGCAGCGCGGCCTGGCCGGAAAGGCGCGCCGCGCCATCGGCGAAGCGCGCGTCAGCGGGGTCGGCGCTCATGCCCTGCCGCGCAGGATCTGCACCAGCAGCGCGCGCAGCGGCGCGGTGCAGGCGGCAAGGCCCTCGGCGCAGACGGCTTCGGCGAAGGCGTCACGCGCAAGGTCTTCGCGCCGCTTCAGGCAGTGCCAGAACAGCGCGACCATTTCGCCAAGGCGCAAATGGCCCGCGCCCGCCCGCTCGACCAGCGCGAACAGCGGCCCCAGTTCCTCCTCGGCCGCGGTCAGCGCGGTGAAGCTGGGGCGCAGCGCGTGCGTCACCCCGCCCAGTACCAGCGCGGTTTCGCCGCGATGGGGATTGGCCTGATCGCTCATGCCGGCGCCACCGCGCCGGAGCTTTCCAGCGTCATCGTGTAGTTGCGCTCGCCGTTGAAATCGCCCGAATAGTCGAGCCGCTGGACCAGGAAGCGGCCATGCATCTTCTCGCCGCCCTCGAACGAAAGCTCGTAGTCGGCGATCGCGCCGGACAGGGCGTTGGCGCGGACTTGCGCCTCGGCCGTGCTGCCCAGGAAGATGCCGGCCGCGCTGACCGTGACTGAACGCGTGCCCGCGCCGGACAGCAGTTCGCGCCAGCCGCCCGAATCCTTGTTGGTGACGACCACCGTTTCGCCGTTGATCGACATCTGCGTGGTGCGCAGGCCGGCCACGGTGTTGTAGGTCGGCGTCGGCGCGCCATCGCTGATCTTCAACAGGAAGGCGCTTCCCTTCTGGGCTGCCATGTCGGGTCTCCTTGGCAATGATCGGTCAGGCGGCCAGCAGGCGCGCCCGGTATTCGAGGCGCAGGGCGCGCAAGGCCTCGCCGCGCTGCTCGGCGCGGGCGCGCAGGAACAGCAGGCTCGCCACGCGGAAGCCGGCGGCGGACTGGTCCGCCGGCAGGCTCTCGACTCTCCGTTCGATCGCGGCGATCAGCCCGCTTTCCGATAGCGGATCGTCCCCGCGATAATTGAGTTCCAGCGCCACGCGCACTTCGCGTCCGGTGGCGTCCTTGGTGCTCCAGTCCGTGCTGGCGCTGGCGGTCAGCGCCAGCCAGGGCAGTGCCGCACGCAACGGCGCTTCCTCGACGATGGCGTTGAGCGCGCTCGCCAGCGCCGCGTCCGCTGCCAGCCAGGCCAGCAGCACCGCGCGAAAGGTGGTTTCCATGGCTTACTCCTGTCCGAACAGCGGCCACAGCAGGCGGGCGGAGCGCCAGCGCCGGGGCGATGCCCCCTGGGCGCGCTGCGCGGCCCGGGCCTGCGCGATCGCTTCGGCCTTGCGGGTCAGCCGCGCGAGAAGGCCGGCGAAGTCTGCCTGTGCTTCGATCACGACAGGCGCATCCGCCGCCAGGGACGCCACAGTGCGGCCACGGCGGCGGGCGGAGCGGCGGACGGGGCCTTGCCATCCTCCGCATCGTCGCGTGCGCGGTGATGATAGGCCGCCAGTCGGATCACGCCATGGCGCAGCGCATCGGGCAGCGCGGACCACTCGCCGGCCAGTCCGGCGGTATAGCGCACCACCGCCCGCGCCGGATCGCCGGGCGCGCGCAGGCGCACCGTGCCGGTGCCGTCCGCGCCGATGTCGATGGCATAGGCCCCGGCCTCCAGCGCGGTGCGGGTTCCGTCCACCGCCAGCATCCAAACGCCGGTGATCGCCTGCACGGGGCGGGCGGAGAGCGCCTGCCACGCGCCACAGGCGGGGACCGTGTCCTCACAGGTCGCCGTCAGGGGCATCGTGCCGGTGAAGCCCTCGCACAGTTCCAGCGCGGTCATCAGAAGGGCGGTCAGCTCCGCGTCGTCGGTGCTGGTGGAAATGCCCAGCCACGCCTTCAGGTCGGAAAGCGCCGCCGGCGAAAGCACGGGCGGCGTGACGATGGCCCGCATCATGGCAATCTCCGGGATTGTTCTTCGGGAAGGGCGGAAGGGACGCCCGCGATCGGAAAGGGGGACCGATCGCGGGCGCCAGTGCCGGCGCGCCAGGGGAGGGGAAACGCGCCGGAAGCCATGCGGGTGTCCGCGATCAGGCGGTGATCTTCAGCAGCTTGATCGCGTCGCTGTCGAGCAGCTGCCCGCCCACGCGCTTGGTGGCGTAGAACTGGACGTAGGGCTTGTTGCTGTAGGGATCGCGCAGGATCGTGGTCTGGTTGCGCTCGGCGATCAGGTAGCCCGCCTGGAAGTTGCCGAAGGCGATCGGCAGCGCGCCGGCCGCCACGTCGGGCATGTCCTCGGCCTCGATCACCGGGTAGCCCAGCAGGCGGTTGGGCTGGCCTTCGGCGATGCCCGGCTGCCACAGGAACGCGCCGTCCGCGCTCTTGAACTTGCGCACCGTGGCCATCGTGGTCGAATTCATCACCCAGACCGAACCCTGCCGCAGCGGGGCCTTCAGCGCGAAGACCATGTCGATCAGCTTGGCTTCGGGGCTGGTGTCGAACCCCGCTGCCGCGCCGGAGCCGATGTGCTGGAGCGTGCCGAAGGTCCGCGTGGCATCGCCCGCGGTGCTCGTCGCGCCGGTCAGGAAGCCCTTGGGCTGGTTGGTGCCGCTGCCGTTGATGAAGGCCGCGCCCTCGGCCCGCGCGAACTCGGTGGCGATCTCGCCGGCCAGCCACTCCGCCACGTCGAACGCGGCGTCATCCAGCATGGCCTGCGTGGCGGACGGGTTGGCATAGAGTTCGCCCCACGGCGGCGCGATCTCGGCCAGCTTGGGGCTGGCGGTTTCGGGCCGCGCGGCGGTTTCGGATACCCAGCCCGATGCCGTGCCGCCGATCGAGATCAGCCGGCGGAAACCGCTGGTGCCGGTGCGGACGACCGAGGCGATAGACCGGATCGGGCTGATTTCGGCGAGCCGCTTTGCCAGCACCTCGTCGATTTCGCGCGGCACGGCATAGCCGCCATCGGCCGCCACGCCCTGCGACAGCGATTTGAGTTCGCTCTCGCGGCCAAGGCGCAGGTAGCCGTCGACGAAGCCCTTCATCTGCGTGCCGGCGGGCGCGCCGCCGGCCAGCAACGGGCGGATCGCGGCGCGGCCGACCTTGTCGAGCCGGCCTTTCACCTCCTCGACCTCGGTGCGGATCGCGGCCAGCGCCTCGTCCTGGGCGTCCTGACGGGCCACGATGTCGAACGAGGCATCGAAGGCGTCGTTCTTGGTTTCGATGGGGGCGGGTGCTGCGATGTCCATGGGGTCGAACGTCCTTTCGGCAAGAAAGAGCCGCCGGAACAGGCGGCCCGGAGGGATGGGGCAGAAGGGGGACGGGGCTGCTCAGCCCGCCAGATGCACGCGGGCGGACGGCTGCATCGGGCGGGAGACGAGGCTGACTTCGAGAATGTCCACCGCGTGCAGTTCGCGCCCGCCGGGCGTGGCATGGCCGGCCGTCACGCGGTAGCCGAACGACAGCCCGTTCACGGCGCGGGTGGCCAGCGCCTGCGCGGGCAACCCGGCCGTGGCATCGATCGTGCCGGTCACGCGCAACCCGCGCTCGTCCTCGATCGCGGCGTCGATCCAGCCGATCCGGCGGTCGGGGCGGTGCTGCCAGTAGAGCGGCAGCCGTTCGCCCCGCGCGGCGTGCTGCGCCAGACTGCGGGCGAAGGCGCCCTGCCTGATCACGTCCCCGCCGCTGTCGCGCTTGTCGAAGATCGCGGCATAGCCGGCAAAGCGCAGCGGTGTTTCCGAAGCACTCACCGGATCATGTCCCACAGGCCCAGCCGCACCGCGATGCCCACCAGCAGCAGGGCCAGCAGCGCGCGGACGGCCCAGTCCACCACCGCCTGCCACGCGCTCGTCTTGGCGTCGCGCCAGGCTTGTAGCAGTTGCCGCAGCTCGATCAGGTCGGCGTGCGCGGTCTCGTCGGCCAGGCCCATCCGCTCCAGCACGCGCGCGGCGCCAAGGTCGCAGGCTTCCTCCACCACCGCGCGCAGCGTCACCAGATCCGATCCTTCGGCTTCCGCCTGCGCGATCAGCCGCGCCAGCATCTCCTCGCGCATCACGATTGCACCGGGGCGATGCCCAGCATCGCGCGCTTTTCCTCGGCGGACAGGAAATCGGCGGCGCACACCTGCGACCACAGCCGTTCGCGATCCTCGGACAGCGCCGGAATCCCGTCCGTGTCGACCGCCAGGCTGGCGTCCGCGAACCACGGCGCCAGCCCTTCGCCCAGCGCGTCCAGGATCTTGGCGGCCAGCGGCAGCAGCGTCAGCCGCCACAGCGCGCGGTTGGCCTCGCGATAGTTGGCATAAGTGCTGTCGCCCGGCAGGCCGATCAGCATCGGCGGCACGCCGAACGCCAGCGCGATGTCGCGCGCGGCGGCGGCCTTCAGCGTGGCGAAGTCCATGTCCGCCGGGGTCAGCGCCATCGCCTGCCATTTCAGGCCGCCTTCCAGCAGCATTGGCCGCCCGGCATTCGCCTGCCCGGAAAAGGCGCTCGCCAGCTCGGCACGGATGCGCTCGAACTGGTCGGCCGAAAGCGCCGCGCCCGGCTCGCCCGGATCATAGACCAGCGCGCCCGATGGCCGCGCCGCGTTCTCCAGCAGCGCCCGGTTCCACCGCGCCGCCGCGTTGTGCAGCGCCACGGCTTCGTCCGCCGCTTCCAGGCAGCCCGCGCCATAGTGGTCGTCGCCGGGGTGATAGCTGCGGATATGGATCAGGTTGGGCAGGCCCAGCTCGTCCACCGCGTCGATCGTCAGCGATCGTTCGCCCACCTTGTAGAGGAACGCCGCCGGCCATCCCGCCGCGTCGGGCACGATCGTCACCCGCTCCGGGCGCAGCGCGAAGAGTTCGATGGGATTTCCGTCCGCATCGCGCAGTACCTGCACATAGCCGTTGCCGTGCAGCAGCAACTGGCTGGCCAGCGTTTCCAGCAGTGCCTGCCCGGCGCTCGTCGCCGCGATCAGGGCGGCCAGTTCGGGATGCGAGGCGCGCACCGGGGCGCTGCCCACCCCTTCGGCCACCAGCCGCACCGCACGCTGCGCCACGGGGTTGCGCAGATAGGCTTCGCGGATCGCCGCCGGATAGTGGATCGGCGCCCGCGCGCCGGCGGCGCAGGGGCCGCCGCGTCCGTCGAAGGCCTCGACCCAGGGCGAAACGAAGCTGCGCCCCAAGGGCGCGCGCGGGGTCACCGGCTCGCCCTTGAAGGCGGCGGCAAGCGATTGGAAGAAGGACATGGATGGCCTTTCTTGTCGGAAATGTCAGTCGAACCACACGCGCGGTTCGCCCGCGCGGCCCAGCATCAGTTCGGTCAGCGCCCACACACAGGCGTCGGCCCGGTCGGGCGATCGGCCCGGTCCCTGGTACGAACCGCCGGGCATCAGCCCGCACAGTTCGTCCTCCAGCCGGGCAAACATCCCCGCATGGCGCACGCGCCCGGATTCGTAGAGCGCGGCGACCGGTTCGGCGCGCGCCACCTTGCCCCGGCTGGCATGGACCAGCCGCAGCGGCAGCGTGGCATTGGCCGCGCGCAGCACCGCGCCCACCATCGCGCCGCCCTGGTTGGCTTCGGCCACCACTCGGTCCGCCGCCCATGCCCGCGCTGCATCGCGCACCGCGCCGGCCCAGCGTTCGGGGCTGGCCTGCTCGACCGAGGCATCGGCCAGCACGCGCGCGATCCGATCTTCCCCCAGCCCGCAGACCACGATCCCGCAGGCATCGCCCCGCGCGCTGGCCGGGGGATCGACGCCCACGACCACGCGGGTCGTCGGCGGCACCGCGCCGTCGCGGCACCGCTCCAGCAGCGCGCGCGTCCACAGCGCACCGGGCAGGTCCTCGATCAGTTCCCCGTCCAGTTCCTGCCGGCCCAGCAGCGTGCCGCCGAATTCGCGTTCGACGTCGGCGATGAACCGCGCGGGCAGATGCGCGATGTTCTCCCGCGTGCCGCCGCGCGTCACCGCCACGTCGGCATCGCTTGCGGCCTGCTCCAGCAGCCGGCGCACCAGCGGCACCGCGCGCGGGGTGGTGGTCGCGACGATGCGCGGAGCGGTGCCCAGCCGCAGGCCCAGCAGCAGGTTGTCCCAGCTGCGCCGGGCCTGCGCCTGTCCGTCATCCCACTTGGCGATCTCGTCGCACCAGGCATGGCTGTGCTGCGGGCCGCGCAGCGATTCCGGCTCGCCCGCCGAATAGAGCATCGCCTGCGCGCCGTTGGGCCAGATCACGCGCCGCAACGACGGTTCGAAGCGCGGGCGGCGGTGCGGCGGGCACACCGCCATCACCCCGCTTTCGCCCTCGACCATCACCGCGCGCGCTTCGTGCAAGGAAGCGCCCACCAGCGCGATGCGGGCCTCGTGATCGGCTTCGGCGATCGTCCGCACCCATTCCGCGCCAGCGCGGGTCTTGCCGAAGCCGCGCCCCGCCATCACCAGCCAGACGCGCCAGTCGCCCTCGGGCGGCAGTTGCGCGGCGCGCGCCCACAGCGGCCAGTTCCAGTGCCATTCGTCCCTTTCGCTTTGATCGAAGGTCTCGCCGATGGCCGCGCCAAGGCCGTCCTGGTCGTCGCGCAGGAAATCCAGCCGGTCAGCCGGCATCGCCCGCCTCCGTCGTGGTTCCCGCTGTTACCGCGCCGCGCGCGGCCTTCGCCGCCAGCACCCTCTGGCGCAGTTCCTCCACCTTGCGATCGATTGAGGCGCGGATGTCGGCGGCGGATACCTGATCGCGAATGGCGCGCTGGCGTGCCGCACTTTCGCGGTGGGCGGCCAGCAGGCGGAACGCGGTGGCGTTGTCGAACGAACGCGCCGCCCGTTTTGCGCTGGGCGCGGGCTTCACTTCGCCGGTGCGCAGCCGATGCAGCAGTTCCATTTCCAGGTTGTCGTATCCCTCGCACAGCGCGATCTGCCACTGGCGGTTAAACTCGGCGTCGTTGCGGCGGCGCTGGTAGGCGGCCGAGGTGTCGATCTTCGCTTGGCGCGCGGCGGCGGCGACGTTCGAGGTATCGGCCAGCGCGGCCAGGAAAGGTTTGACCCAGCGCGGCGGCGCGGGTCCCCGTCGCGCGGACACTTCGCCCGCACGCGCTTTTGCGGCACGCGTCAGCGACGCGCCCGGTGATCTGGCTGCCATGAAATATCCGTATCTGGGGAGGGGGGGGCGCGTGATTGACCGCCGCTTGGCGGCGACTCGGTCTTTTGCGATGTTCCTGTTATGTACTCATTCAGCGTCACGTTGTCAAGGCGGAACTTCGCGCCGGATATTCCGCCTATGGCACTTTGCCGCCCTCTGCCCTAAGCAGCCGCGCGATATTCCACTGCCTTAACGGATGCCTTGCCCATGCTTCGCCGCCTCTACGACTGGACCATGGCCAAGGCCTCGCATCCGCGCGCCGAATGGTGGCTGGCCCTGTTCGCCTTCGTCGAGGCCAGCTTCTTCCCGATCCCGCCCCATCCGCTGCTGGGGCTGATGTGCCTGGCCGAACCGAAAAAGGCGGTCCGCTTCGCCGCGATCACCGTGATCGCCTCGGTCGTGGGCGGGATGCTGGGCTATGCGATCGGCCATTTCCTGTTCGCCAGCGTGGGCGAACAGCTGCTCTCGGCGCTGCACCTGACGCAGAGCTTCCCCTATGCCGCGTGCAAGCTGCGGGGCGAGGCCGGCTTTCTCGCGATCATCGCCAAGGGCGCCACGCCGATCCCGTTCAAGCTGATCACCATCACCGCCGGTTTCATCGGCATGCCCATCGGCAAGTTCCTGCTTGCCAGCCTGATCTCGCGCAGCATCGGCTTCATGATCGTGGGTGTGCTGTTCCGCCTGTTCGGGGCGCCGATCAAGGCATGGATCGACCGCTACCTCGGCCTGGCCGTGGTGGGATTCATCGCGCTGATCCTGGCCGGCTTCGTCGCCGCCGCTCTGCTCGGCGGGCACGGGCTCAAGGGCGCCGACGAATGCAGCGGCGCCACGATGCAGTCGGTCACCGCCAGCGCCTGAGGCGCATTCCCGCCTTTTTGCTGCAATGCACAAAAAAGTGCGACGGACCCCGTTGACGGTCCGTTAACCATGAAGGAGCATGCTGCTTCCCGGTATTTCTTCACCAGCGAGGGGGAAGGAGGACTATGGAAGACAGCGATTTTCGGCTTCAGTTGGCCGGGTACGGCTTGGCCACCTGGCAGATCCATTACTACATGCCCGATCATCCCAGCCTGCTGCAGGAATTCGTCCTGCAGCGCTACGATGTCGCACCCCGGTTCCCGGAACTGAAACGGTTCCTCGATTTCTGGCGGCGCGATATCGAGGCGGTGATCCATTCGGTCCGCGTGGCGCACAACCACCTGATCCGCCCCAGCGAATGGCGGGCGGTGGACGGCGAGATCCGGCTGCACTGACCTTGATGGATGGCCGGGGGCAGTCCCCGGCCGTCCAGGCAAGTCAGAAGCCGGGCAAGTCAGATGATCCCGGCTTTCCTGCCGGCGCGCTCGAACATGCCGATGATCGTCTGCACCTGTTCCGCCGTGTGCTCCGCGCACAGCGAACAGCGCAGCAGCGTCATCCCGGCGGGCGTTGCCGGCGGACGGGCAAGGTTCACGTACAGCCCTTCATGGAGCAGCGCTTCCCACATCCCCGCGCCGCGTTCCAGATCGGGCATGATGACCGAGATGATCGCGCTCTGCGGCTCCTCGGTGCCAAGCTGGAAGCCCCGGTCGCGCAGGCCCTTGTGCAGCGTGCGCGAATTTTCCCACAGGTGCGCGCGCTTGTTGCCCGCGTGCATCAGCTTGCGGATCGATGTCGCGGCGGTGTGGACCACGCTCGGCGGCAGGCTGGCGGTGAACACATAGGGGCGGCAGACCAGCCGCAGGATCTCGAACTTGGGGTGGTTGGAAACGCAGAAGCCGCCCACCGTGCCGACCGACTTGGAGAACGTGCCGATCACGAAGTCCACGTCGTCCAGCACGCCCTGCTCTTCGGCCACGCCGCGTCCGTTGGGGCCGATGAAGCCCATCGAATGCGCCTCGTCCACCAGCACCATCGCGCCGTTTTCCTTGGCGATGGCGATCATCTCCTTCAGCGGGGCGATGTCGCCCAGCATCGAATAGACGCCTTCCAGCACCACCAGCTTGCCCGCGCCTTCGGGAATGCGCTTCAGGCGCTTTTCCATGGCCACGATGTCGTTGTGCTTGAACGGCACCACTTCGGCGTCGCCCATCTTGCAGCCGTCCCAGATGCTGGCGTGGCTGTCGATGTCGAGCACGATGTAATCGCCCTTGCCGGCGACGGTGCTGATGATCCCCAGGTTCGCCTGGTATCCGGTGGAGAACACCATGGCGTGCTCCATCCCGTAGAATTCCTTGAGCGCGTCCTCCACGGCGCGGTGCCCGGCATAGGTGCCGTTCAGCACGCGGCTGCCGGTGGTGCCCGAACCGAAATCGTCCAGCGCCTGCTTGCCCGCCAGGATCACGTCGGGATCGAACGTCATGCCCATGTAGTTGTAGGTGCCCAGCAGGATCGTCTCGCGCCCGTTGCACACGGCCACGGTGGGCGAAAGCACGCGCTCCATCACCAGGTTGAACGGGTCTTCCACGCCGCCGGCGAGAAGGGCGCGGCGCTGTTCGATCAGCGGGTCGAACTTGCTGAACAGATCGGTCATCGGGCGCGTCAGCCTTGCAGTTTGGTCACGGCATCGATCAGCTGGCCGTAGGTTTCGATCTCGGCCTGCTGGTTCATGCTGATGATGATGTCGAATTCGTCCTCGATCGCCGCCACGAAGTCCATCACCGTCAGGCTGTCCCATTCAAGGTCGCCGGCAAAGGTCGTGTCCTCGGCGATCGCGATGCCCTTCTTGTTGAACGGCTCGATCAGCTCGGCGATCCGGTTTGCGGTTGCGGCGCGGTCCATCGGTATTCTCCACTGTGGGGCAAGCCCCCTGCCAGACGATTGCGGCTGAAAAGCGGCCACGCGGTCCGCTTGTCAAGCCGGACCGACCTGTGTCATCCCCAGCCGCGATGCCGCATCAGGGGGAAATGCGTTGAACCAGCCGTCGCCACCATCAGTGGGAGTATCGGAGAAGGCGGGAGATAGCGGCACAGCGCAATCCGTTCGCACCACGCCGTCGCCATTGTCGCCTTCGGGTTTTTCCAACCACGCCATCCATCTCGTGCGCACCTCGCAGCAGATGAACCTCACGCTCAGCCAGATGGCGGATGCCAAGGCTTCGCTGCTGATGGGGGCCACCTTCCTGGTGTTCACCATCGCGGTCGGGCAGGCGAAAAGCGGAACGATGCCGTGGTCGCTGGGCGTGCTGGCGCTGTCCGCGTTCATTTCCGCGATGTGCGCGGTCTTCGCGGTCCTGCCGTCGATCGGCGGGCCGGGCCGGGGCAAGACGGGCAAGGGCAAGATCGGCCATGCGTCGCCCAACAAGCTGTTCTTCGGCTATTTCACGCAGGTTCCGGAAGACGAATGGATCGACAGCGTGCTCGATGAACTGCACGCCGATGAAACCGTGTTCCGCACGATGCTGCGCGACATCTACCAGAACGGGCAAGTCCTCCAGCGCAAGAAGTACCGCTTCCTTGGCTATGCCTATCGCGTGTTCATGGTCGGCCTGTGCCTGACGGTCGTGACGTTCGCGATCGAGCACCTGCGCGCCTACGTGCCCTCCTGACAGGGCCGGCTCACACCAGCTTGTTCACCGCCGCCATGAACGGGCCGATCGATACCGGCTTGGCGAGGTAGCCTTCGGCACCGGCTTCGCGGATGCGTTCCTCGTCGCCCTTGCCGGCATAGGCGGTCACGGCCAGCACCGGGATCGTGCGCAGTTCGGAGTCGCCTTTCAGCGCCTCGATCAGTTCCAGGCCCGAAACGTTGGGCAGCTGGATGTCCATGATCACGAGGTTGGGGACGAACAGGCGGGTCCGCTCGATCGCCTCGCGCCCGTCGGCGACGGGCTCGACCGTGAAGCCGTTGGCCTTCAGCAGGTCGCAGAACAGCTTGCGATTGAGGTCGTTGTCCTCGACAACCAGAATTCTTTTTGCCACTGAGCCCTCGGGTGCGAGCGCCGGAAGCCGGCTGCGCCGTTGACCCTGTATTGACCCGGAAAGGCCCTGACAATCATTCGTGAACCCGCCCCGGCTTCAGATGCGCAGACGGTGGCCTTGCGGGCGCTGGGCTGGGTGCTTGCGGATGGTGGCCGGGCCGACCGGTTCCTGGCGCTGACGGGGCTGACTCCCGAAGCCCTGCGCGCCGGGCTCGGCGATTCCAGCGTGCTGGGCGCGGTGATGGATTTTCTCGCCAACCATGAATCGGACCTTGTCGCGGCGGCGGAAGCACTCGACATTGCGCCTGAAGCCCTTGCCGCCATCCGGGAGAAATTGTGATGAGCCGCCCGCTGATCATCAGCGATTGCGATGAAGTGCTGCTGCACATGGTTGCGCCCTACAAGGAATGGCTGGCCGAACGGCACGGCATCGATTTCGCCATGCAGAGCAACGATTTCGGCAAGGCCATGCGCTATGCCGATGGCGGGTATGTGGAACCGGCCGAGATCTGGCGCCTGCTCAACCTGTTCTTCGATACCGAGATGTACCGGCAGCAGCCGATCGCGGGCGCGGTGGACGGCGTCAACGCGCTGGCCGAACATGCCGATGTCGTGATCCTTACCAACCTTGGCGATCACCGGCGCGAAGATCGCGCGCGGCAGTTGCGCGATGTGGGCATCCATGCGCGGGTCTTCACCAACACCGGTCCGAAGGGGCCGGCGCTCAAGGCGATTCTCGACGAATACCGGCCGGAACGCGCGGTGTTCATCGATGATCTGCCGCAACACCACGGATCGGTCGCGGAACTCGCGCCGCATGTCGCGCGGCTGCACTTGTGCGGAGAGCCGATGCTGGCCCCCCATATCGACTGCGCGCATCAGCAGGGGCACGCGCACGCCCGGATCGACGAATGGTCCGCCGCGCTGCCCTGGCTGATGGCGCGAATTCATGGAGCGAATGATGACTGATGCCGTTGCCGCGAAGATCGCCGAACTGGGCTTCGCGCTTCCCCAAGCCGCCGCGCCGGTTGCGGCCTATGTGCCGACGGTCGAGATCGGGGGGCTGCTGCACGTGTCGGGCCAGTTGCCGTTCGTCGATGGCAAGCTGGTGACCGGGCGGCTGGGCGAGGATGTCTCGCTGGAACAGGGCGTCGCCGCGGCGCAGGCCTGCGGTCTGATGCTGCTGGCACAGGTCAAGGCGGCGCTGGGTTCGCTCGATCGCGTGGAGCGCGTCGTCAAGCTGGGCGCGTTCATCAATTCCGCCGGGACGTTCACCGATCAGCCGAAGGTCGCCAATGGCGCGTCCGAACTGATGGTCGCCGTGTTCGGAGACATTGGCCGCCACGCGCGCAGCGCCGTTGGCGTCCCCGTCCTGCCGCTGGGCGCGGCCGTGGAAGTCGATGCTGTATTTGCTGTTCGCCCTGCTTGACCGCTGGCTCGTCCCCGTTCCGCCGACGGAACGGGTCGGCTGGCTGCGCGGGCGCGTCTATGCCCATCGCGGTCTGCACCGCGCGGGCGTGCCGGAAAACTCGCTCGCCGCCTTCGCGCTCGCCATCGAGCACGGGCTGGGGATCGAATGCGATGTGCAGCGCACCAGCGATGGCCAGGCGATGGTGTTCCATGACTGGGATCTCGATCGCCTGACCGACGCCGCCGGCGCGGTCATTGACCACAGTTCCACCCAGCTTGGCGCGATCGCGCTGAGCGGTGCCGAAGGGGAACACATTCCCACCCTGCGCCAGATGCTCGACCTGGTCGCCGGGCGCGCGCCGCTGCTGATCGAGATCAAGTCGCGCCGCGATCTGCGCGTGGCGCCGTTGTGCCTGGCGGTGCGCCGGGTGCTGGAAGGCTATCGCGGCGATGTCGCGGTGATGAGCTTCGACCCACGCGTGCCGGCGTGGTTCCGCCGCTATTCGCCGCACATCGTCCATGGCCTTGTCGTGACCGAGGAAGGGCGCCGGACCCTGTTCGCGCGCGCGCGGCGGCATCTGGCGCTGTGGCACGGCAAGCCGCAGTTCCTGGCCTATGACGTGCGCGATCTGCCCAGCCGCTTCGCCGAGCTCCAGCGCCGCCGGGGTCTGCCGGTGCTGACCTGGACGGTGCGCTCGCCCGAACTCGCGGAAAAGGCGTCTGCCCATGCCGACGCTCCGATCGCGGAGGGCGCGGGCCTGTCGTGAGCGTCACCGCGCGCATCCACCATTCCGTCAGCGAAATCGCGGCCGGCGATTGGGACCGGCTGGCGGGCGGCGGCAATCCGTTCACCGCGCACACTTTCCTGTCGCTGCTGGAGGAATCGGGCAGCGTCGGCGGGCGCAGCGGCTGGTCGCCGCTGCCGGTGGTGATCGAGGACGAGGCCGGCCGGCCGGCGGCGGCGATGCCCGCCTATCTCAAGGCGCACAGCCAGGGCGAATACGTGTTCGATCACAGCTGGGCCGATGCCTGGCAGCGCGCGGGCGGCAGCTATTACCCGAAGCTCCAGATCAGCGTGCCGTTCACGCCCGCCACCGGGCCGCGCCTGCTGCTGGGGGACCGGCCCGACCTCGCGCCCTCGCTGCTGCGCGTGGCCGAGCGGTTGTGCGAAAGCAACGAACTGTCGTCCGCCCACGCCACGTTCATCGAACCGGCCCAGTTGCCGCTGTTCGAGGAGGCGGGCTGGCTGCTGCGGTCCGACATCCAGTTCCATTGGGAAAACCGGGGCTATGCCTCGTTCGATGATTTCCTGGCCGCGCTGTCGTCGCGCAAGCGCAAGGACATCCGCAAGGAACGCGCGGCGGCTCGGCAGGGCGTGGAGATCCGGGCACTGACCGGCGACGCGCTGCGGCCCGAACACTGGGATGCCTTCTGGCAGTTCTATCAGGATACCGGCGCGCGCAAGTGGGGCCGGCCCTATCTGACCCGGTATGCGTTCGATCTGATGGGCGATCGCATGGCCGATCGGGTGCTGCTGGTGCTGGCCTTTCTCGACGGGCAGGCCGTGGCCGGGGCGCTCAATTTCATCGGCGCGGAAGCGCTCTACGGCCGTTACTGGGGCGCGATCGTCGACAGGCCGTTCCTGCATTTCGAGCTGTGCTATTATCAGGCGATCGACGCGGCGATCGCGCTGGGCCTCGGCAGGGTGGAGGCGGGGGCGCAGGGCCAGCACAAGCTGGCGCGCGGCTACGAGCCGGTGCGCACGTGGTCGGCCCACTACATCGTGGATCCGGGATTTCGGGCCGCCGTCGCCGATTTTCTCGAACGGGAACGGCAGGGCGTGGCGCAGGACCAGCTGACGCTGGGCGAACACACGCCTTTCAGAAAAGGATAGCGGTCCGGCGCGTGCCGGCCGAAAGACCCGGTGGAAGGTCGGTCAGGCGGCGCGGCGGCTGGAGGCGCGGATCCATTCGCGCGCGCGGCGTTGCGCTTCGGCGATTTCGCGCGCGGTCATTTCCTCGGAGATGTCGGCGCGGCACTGCGCGGCATCGTCATGACCGCCCACCGCGGCAAGGTTGAACCACTTGTGCGCTTCGATCAGATCGCATTCCACGCCGTGGCTGCCCGTCGAAAAGGCCACGCCCAGGTCGAACAGTGCGTTGGTGTCCCCTTGCGCGGCGGCGGCGAGGCAGGTTGCCACCAGAAGGTCGGCGCCTTCGTGCAGACCGGCATTTTCGGCGTATGTCATGGCCGCGTCATCGGCGACCAGCTTGATCCAGGCTTGTCCCATTTACCAATACCCCCGGTTGAAATCCAAGTTATCCGGGCCTTTCATGGGTCCCGGCGTGTCAGACAGTCACCAAGTTTGCTCAACAAATGGTTAACGTCGGGATGGGGCGGCTCCGGAAAACCTGCCAAAACGGCGATTTCTGACGCTTTGGCGTTCTGCCGGGCTTCAACTTCCTTGTGCCATCACCCGCATGGAATGGCTTGTGCCGGTTCCGGGCGGCTCCTATAGGGCGCCACAAACCGGGAACGCGCGATGCGTCGCGGCGATTGCCGGTCGGGTCGGAAGGCGTTTATCTGGAGGGCCGGATGGCTGGCGTTTTGAGTGACGAGATTGACGTTCTGGCCAAGGCTCGCCGGGCCATGCCGGGTGATTACGTTCCCAGTGATGACGAACCCTATATGGGCGAGGCGCAGCTGGACTATTTCCGCCGCCTGCTGCTCGAATGGAAGAAATCGATCCTTTCCGCGTCGGCTGGCACGCTTTCCGCGTTGCAGGACGGACCGTTGCGCGAACCCGATCTCAACGATCGCGCATCGAGCGAGACCGATTGGGGCATCGAACTGCGCACGCGCGATCGCCAGCGCAAGCTGATCGCCAAGATCGATTCCGCGATGCGCCGGATTGACGAAGGCGAATACGGTTTCTGCGAGGTGACCGGCGAGCCGATCGGCCTGGGGCGCCTGATCGCCCGTCCGATCGCGACGATGACGGTGGAGGCGCAGGAAGCGCATGAACGCCGGGAAAAAATCTCGCGCGATATGTGATCAAACCTTTCCGCCACGGTCCATGAATAGTGTCCGGAAATGGCACGTTTGCTTGGTTAATCGGGGCGCCTTTAACGGTTTCTTTGCCACATCTGTATAGGACGTGGAGAGGGAATCATGCGATGTGTCCAAGGGTGCCGGCTCGGTATCCAGTACGGAGCATTTTCGGCGGTTTGCAGGGATGATCGGTTTCGCCGTGACAGAGCTTGAGCATCGTCAGATCGGGCGCGACAGCCTGTTCCTTATGGCGGATCTGCGTCTTGACGGCGTGGATGGCGAACACAAGGTCAAGGTGCGCAACCTTTCGGCTGGCGGGATGATGGCCGAAGGCAACGTCCGCGTGGTTGTCGGGAAACGGCTGGAAGTGAACCTGCGCAATCTGGGCTGGGTCGAAGGCGTCGTCGCCTGGATTCAGGAAAACCGCTTCGGCATCGCCTTCGTCGAGGACATCGATCCCAAGGTGGTGCGCGCCACCGCCTCCGGTCCCACGGCGGACGAACTGACGCCCCGCTTCGTGCGACCGCCGCTGCCGACGCATGAGCGCGGCCGGATGCGCAAGATCTGAGTGGTATCGGCGTCCCGTGCCAATTGGCGTTCTGCGCCATGCGCACATTTCTCGGCTTTCACCGCTGACCACCTGATTGCCTTCTGCTAGGTCGGTATTGAAATGCCGCGTCTTTCCCGCCTTGCCTTGGCCATTGCCCTTGCCGCTGCGGCATCGGGGTGCGGCTGGCGCGGTGACGGGGCGCTGCAACTCGGCCTGGTGGGCGATTCGGATGCGTTCAAGGCGCAAGGCGTGCGGCTTTCTCCCGCTGGACAGACATTGCGCGCCGCCACGGTGGAAGGGCTGGTGGGATTTGACGCCGAAGGGCGGGTGGTGCCGGGGCTGGCCGATCGCTGGATCGTGACCGACGATGGCCAGAGCTATATCTTCCGCCTGCGCGACGGCACCTGGCCCGATGGCGCCAGGATCGATGCCGAAGATGTCGCCGCTTCGCTGCGGCGCGCGCTGGCCGCCCTGCGCGGATCGCCGCTGGGCCTCGACCTTGCGTCGATCGCCGAGGTCCGGGTGATGACCGATCGCGTGATCGAGGTTGATCTGCAAAGCCCGCTGCCCGACCTGCTGACCTTGCTGGCGCAGCCCGAACTCGGCCTTCCCCATGCGCGACAGGGCGGCGGCCCTATGGCGATGCAGCGCACCCCGCAGGGCGCGGTGCTGTCGCTTATCCCGCCCGGCAAGCGCGGGCTGCCGGCGCAGGAGGATTTCGCCCGCCGCGCCCGCTCCGTGATCGTCGAAGTGGCGCCCGCCGAAAAGGCGGTGGCCCGCTTCAACGACGGCTATATCGACGTTCTGCTGGGCGGCCGGATCGATTCTCTGCCGCTTGCTGGCGTCGGCGGACTGGTCCGCGGCAACGTGCAGATAGACCCCGTCAGCGGCCTGTTCGGACTGATGGTCGAAAACGCGCAGGGCTATCTGGGCAAGGCGGCCAATCGCGAGGCGCTGGCCATGGCGATCGATCGCGATGCGCTGCTGGGCGCGTTCAATGTCAGCGGCTGGTCGGGAACCACGCGGATCGTGGCCCCGGAAACGCCCGGCGATCTGGGCACGATCGGCGAACGCTGGGCCGGAATGGGGATCGAGCAGCGCCGGGTGGCGGCGGCGGAGCGCGTGGCGCGCTGGAAGGCGGCGGGCAACCCGCCGCCGGTCCTGCGCATCGCCATCGGCCGTGGCCCGGGTTCGCAGATCGTCTTCGACCGGTTGCGCTCGGACTTCGGGGGTATCGGCCTTCAGGTGCAGCGGGTGGGCGAAACCGCGCCCGCCGACTTGCGCCTGATCGATTCCGTCGCCCGCTATGGCCGCGCGACATGGTTTCTGAACCAGCTGGCCTGCGCCGCGCGTCGCCCCGTATGCAGCCCGGCGGGCGATGCCCGGCTGGATGACGCGCGTGCGGCGAAAGATCCCCAGCAGCGTGCCGCCTTGCTGGCGGAGGCCGAAGCGGAAATAACCGCCGTCAACGGCTATATCCCCATCGCCCGTCCGCTGCGCTGGTCGCTGGTGCGCAGCCGGGTGACGGGTTTCGCGCCGAACCCATGGGGATGGCATCCCTTGCCGCCGCTGGCCATGCTTCCCAAATAGGGGGCATGGCACAGGTTTTCCGATCCCGCGCCCGTCCCGTGCGGATGGGCATCGAACTGCCCGGCACCGGCCGCGATCCGGCGTCGGTGCGTCAGCGCATCGAACTGATGGAGCATCTGCTAGAACGCAGCTTCGTGATCCCCGGCATCAACCGGCCGGTGGGCCTCGATGCGCTTGCCGGGCTGATCCCGGTGGTGGGTGATTTCGTCACGGCGGCGATGGGCGCGTGGATCGTATGGGAAGCCCGCAATCTTGGCCTGCCCAAATGGAAGCTGGTGCGGATGGGCGCCAATGTCGCGTTCGATGCGCTGCTGGGCGCGGTGCCGGTTGCCGGCGATGCCTTCGATTTCCTGTTCCGCTCGAACACGCGCAACCTGCGCATCATCCGCAAGCATCTCGACCGCCATCATCCGCAGACGCGGATCATCGAAGGCTGATCACGCCAGCAGTCAGACGTCAGCGATCAGAAGTCGATCGCGATACCGTTCTTTTCCCAGTCGCCGAAGCGCGTGGGATCGAGCTCGTCGGGGTCTTCCGTCGGAACGGCCGCCTTCGGTTCCGGCACGGGCGGATTGGTCCAGTAATCGGGCGGCGTGAAACCGGCCGGTCGCTTGGTCGCGCGGGGCGTGGGCTTGTCCATGCGCTCCAGATGGACCTTCACGGCGCCGAGTGCAATTGCCAAGCGTGGCCAGACGCGCGATAGGCGCGCGATGTCGCGTCCCCCCATTCCCGATGAAACGCCCGGCCTGCCGGTTCGCCGCGCCGCCCTGCGCCTGCTCGATGCCGTGCTGCGCCGGGGCGATCCGCTGGACCAGATCGCTCCCCCTGTCCTGCGCGGGATAGAGCGCGGGGACGACCGCGCGCTCGTTCTGGCGATAACGCAGGAAACGCTGCGCTGGATGCAGGATCTGGATGGCCTGATCGACGGGGCCACGCGCCAGCGCCTGCCGGACGATGCCAAGGCGCGTACCGTGCTGCGGCTGATGCTGGCGCAGGCCCTGCGGCTCGACCTTCCGCCCCATGCCGTGGTGGCGACGGGCCTGCCGCTGCTCGCGGGCGGGCCGCGCCGGCTGGCGCACGGCGTGTTCTCGGCGGTGATCCGGGGGCCGGCGAAGCTGCCCGCGGCCCCGACCTTGCCCGCGCTGGCGGAAGCGCGCTGGCAGGCCGCCTGGCCGGACCGTGTGGCGGCGATTGCCGCCGGCCTGGCCGATCCGCCGCCGATCGACCTGACCCTGCGCGATCCGGATGCCACGGCCGAGTGGGCCGAACGGCTGGGCGGCGTCTCGCTGATGTCCGGCCATGTGCGCCTGCCACGTGCGGGCGCGGTGGAAGCGTTGCCCGGGTTCGGCGAAGGCGCGTGGTGGGTGCAGGACCTTGCCGCGACGGTGCCGGCAAGGCTGCTGGGGCAGGGGGAAGGCCGGCGCGCGCTCGACCTTTGCGCCGCGCCCGGCGGCAAGACCATGCAGCTGGCGGCGGCCGGCTGGGACGTGACCGCGCTCGACAAATCTGCCCGCCGGCTTGATCGTCTGCGCGAAAACCTGAAGCGCACCGGCCTGGAGGCACAGGTCGTTGCGGCCGACGCGCTCGCCTGGCAGCCTGAGGAGCCGTTCGACGCGATCCTGCTCGACGCGCCCTGTACCGCCACCGGCACCTGCCGCCGGCACCCTGATGTGCTGCACCGCTTGCCGGCAATCGACGAACTGGCCGCGCTTCAGCGCTCGATGCTGGCGCGTGCAGCAGAATGGCTGCGCCCCGGCGGCGTGCTGGCCTATGCGGTCTGTTCGCTGGAGCCGGAGGAGGGCGAGGAGCAGGCCCGCGCGTTCACCGCGCTGGCGCCGGATGCCATCGCGGCCGAGGAGCTTCCCGCCGGTGTTGTGCCAACCCCGGAAGGATGGTTGCGCAGCGATCCGGGGATGCTGGCCGATGCGGGCGGCATCGATGGCTTCTTCGCCGCCCGCTGGCGCAAGGTTTGACGCCTGACGATCTTGTCGTTTGCGAATGCAGCGCGTGGAATGCCCACCCCGCTGCGGCTAACGCCGCCTGCGCCGCCGCAAGCCACGCTCCCCTCCCGTTGGCGGGAGGGGTTGGGGGTGGGCCTTGACCCTTGGTGTTCGCAAGCGATCCAAGCGCCTGACGCTTACGCCTTGACCTTGTTGGCGAAGCTCTTGCGCAGCTTCATCAGCTTGGGCGGGATCACGGCCATGCAATAGGGATTGCGCTGCCCTTCGCCTTCCCAGTATTCCTGATGGTAGTCCTCGGCCGGATACCATTCCGCCGGCCCTTCGATGGTGGTGACAACCGGCTCCGCGCGATCGGCCTGCGCGCGGGCGATGCCGGCTTCGGTTTCGGCTTGCTGCTCCTCGTCCAGCGGGAACACGGCGGAACGGTACTGCGTGCCGATGTCGTTGCCCTGCCGGTTAAGCTGCGTCGGATCGTGCGTGGCAAAGAAGATATCGAGCAATTGCCCATAGGAAATCGCATCGGGATCGAACGTCACGCGTATGGCTTCGGCGTGGCCGGTGTTGCCCGAACAGACCTGCTTGTAGGTCGGGTTCGGCGTCACACCGCCGATATAGCCGCTTTCCACGTTGCTGACGCCGATCACGTCCCGAAATACCGCTTCGGTGCACCAGAAGCACCCGCCTGCGAAAATGGCCTGGGCCATCGCTTGTCCTTTCCTGTTTGTATGCAGGCTAGATAGGAAGGCGACCGGCGCTTGTCATCGCTTCCCACTTGGCTACCTTGCGCACGATCCCAACCGAGAGAGGAATTTGCGCGTGCGCACTGTCCTGACAGCCCTTGCCGCCAGCCTGACCATGGCGGTCGCCGGCCTGGTTCCCCAGTCCTCCGTGCAGGCCGAAACGCCGGCCCCCACCGCAACATCGCCGGCAATGGCGGCAGTGCTGGCCGATCCGCGCCGCGATGGCGACCGTGCCCGTGATATCTGGCGTCACCCCGCCGAAACGCTGGGCTTCTTCCGCGTGCAGCCGGGCATGACGGTGGTGGACTATCTGCCGTCGGGGGGATGGTACACCCGCGTTCTCGTGCCGTATCTCGGGCCGCAGGGCCAGTATATCGGCCTCAATCCCGGTGTCGCCAACGCACCCGAACGCACGAAGCAGGCCTTCGGCAACCTCGGCGCGACCTTCCCGGCGAAGGCGGCGGGATGGACCGGCGCCCCCGCCGAGCGCATCCTTGCCTTCAACACCGACAGCCTGCCGGCCGATCTCGATGGCAAGGTCGATCGCGCGCTGATCTTCCGCGAAGTGCACAACATGTGGCGCGGGGGCTGGCTCTATCCCGATCTGCTGGCGATCCGCCGCCTGCTCAAGCCCGATGGCCTGCTCGGCATCGTCCAGCATCGTGCCCGGCCCGATGCCCCGGCCTCCTATACCGATGGGAGCAAGGGCTATCTGCGCGAAAAGGACGTGATCGCCATGGTCGAGGCGCACGGTTTCGAACTCGTCGGCAAGAGCGAGATCAACGCCAATCCGAAGGATCCGGCGAATCACCCCGCCGGCGTCTGGTCGCTTCCGCCCACTTTCTCGCAAGGGGATGCCGATCGCATGCGCTTTGCCGGCGTGGGGGAAAGCGACCGGATGACATTGCTGTTCCGCAAGCGCCCCTGATCGCTTTTGGCGGCGCTTTGTCACAGTCTTGCCGTTGAATTGCCGGGCCGGGAGCAATAAGTCCCCGGCCATGAGCAAGATCACCGTCGCCGCCCTGCAACTGGCCCTCAACGCCGGCGAAGCGCAGAACATCGCCGCTGTCGCCGCACTGGTGGAACAGGCCGCCGCGCGCGGGGCGCAGGTCGTCCTGCCGCCGGAATTGTTCGCCGGCCCTTATTTCTGCACGACGGAGGACGAGGCCCGCTTCGCGCTGGCCTATCCGCTGGATCAGGACCCTTCGGTGCGCGCGATGCGCCAACTCGCGAAAGCCATGGGCATCGCCATCCCCACCTCGTTCTTCGAGCGCGACGGCCATCACTACTACAACACCCTCGCGATGATCGGCCCCGACGGCGAGATCATGGGCATCTACCGCAAGAGCCATATTCCGGACGGTCCGGGATACGAGGAGAAGTTCTATTTCCGCCCGGGCAACACCGGCTTCAAGGTGTGGGACGTGTTCGGCACCCGCATTGGCGTGGGCGTGTGCTGGGATCAGTGGTATCCCGAATGCGCGCGCGCGATGGCGCTGATGGGCGCGGAACTGCTGTTCTACCCCACCGCGATCGGCTCCGAACCCTATGACGCCAGCTTCGATACCAGCCGCATCTGGCGCCGCGCCATGCTGGGCCACGCCGCGTCGAACTGCATGCCGGTGATCGCCGCCAACCGCATCGGCAGCGAGGAGAACGAACAGCGCTTCTACGGGCACAGCTTCATCAGCGACCAGTGGGGCGATTTCCTCGCCGAATACGGGGCGGAGGAAACCGGCGTGCTCGTGGCGGAAATCGACCTGGCCGAAGCCGCCAAGCACCGCGCCGGCATGGGCTTCTTCCGCGATCGCCGCCCGCAACTTTACGCGCGGCTGGCGCAGGACGTGTGACGCCCGCGCCGCCGCAGCGCTACCTGATCGCGCTGGGGTCCAATGTCCGCCACGCGCGGCATGGCGCCCCGGCCGCCGTCCTGCGCGCGGCGGTGCGTGCGCTCGCGGCGCACGGGCTGGCGGTGGAGGCGGTCTCGCGCACCATCGCCAGCGCCCCGCTCGGGCCTTCGCGCCGGCGCTATGCCAACGCGGTAGTGATCGTGGCGGGCGATCTGATGCCGCCCGCGCTGCTCCTGCTGCTCCAGCGGATCGAGCACGATTTCGGCCGCGTGCGGCGCGGCCAGCGCTGGCGCGCGCGGACGCTCGACCTCGATGTGATCCTGTGGAGCGGCGGTGTCTGGCGACAGGCGCCGGGCGCCACGCCCGCCCTGCGCGTTCCGCACCCGGAATACCGCAAGCGGACGTTCGTCCTCACCCCGGCCGCCGCCATCGCTCCCCACTGGCGGGATCCCGAAACCGGCCTGCGCATAAAACACCACAACGCCCGCTTGACCCGCCGCACCCCGCGCCCTAGGTGACCGGCCTTGGTCGGGCCCTTAGCTCAGTCGGTAGAGCAACTGACTTTTAATCAGTAGGTCGCTGGTTCGAATCCAGCAGGGCTCACCATTCCAGCATCAACGGTTTTGCACGCAGCGCACCGTCCGGACGGTGCGCCAACGCATCAGGTGCGCACCGGTTGGAGGGAGCGCCGCCGCGCCCCCTCCGCATCGTTCACAGCACTTCGAACAGCCCGGCCGCGCCCATGCCGCCGCCGACGCACATCGTTACCACGACGTACTTCGCGCCGCGGCGCTTGCCTTCGATCAGGGCGTGCATGGTGCAGCGCGCGCCGGTCATGCCATAGGGGTGGCCGATCGAGATCGAGCCGCCGTTGACGTTGAGCAGATCGTTGGGGATGCCCAGCTTGTCGCGGCAGTACAGCACCTGCACCGCGAAGGCCTCGTTCAGTTCCCACAGGCCGATGTCGTCCATCTTGAGGCCGAAACGCTGGAGCAGCTTGGGGATGGCGAAGACCGGGCCGATGCCCATTTCGTCCGGCTCGGTGCCGGCGACCGCCATGCCGACATAGCGGCCCAGCGGCGTCAGGCCCTTCCGCGCGGCCACGGCGGCTTCCATGATCACCACGGCGGCGGAACCGTCGGAAAGCTGGCTGGCGTTGCCGGCGGTGACGATGCCGCCTTCGATCACCGGCTTCAGCGCGGTCAGGTTTTCCAGCGTGGTCGAGGGCCGGTTGCCTTCGTCCTTGGCGAGGTGGACGTCCTGGTAGGTGACTTCGCCGGTTTCCTTGTTGGCCACGGCCATCGAGGCGTCGGCGGCGACGATCTCGTCATCGAACTTGCCGGCCGCCTGCCCGGCGGCGGTGCGCTGCTGCGACTGGAGCGCGTATTCGTCGCAGGCTTCGCGGCCGATGCCATAGCGCTGGCCGACGATTTCCGCCGTCTGCAGCATCGGCATGTAGATTGCCTTATGCATTTCCACCAGCGAACGGTCGGGCATGACGCGCATGTCCTTGGTCTGGACAAGGCTGATCGATTCCTGTCCGCCGGCGGCGACCACGTCCATGCGGTCGATGATCACCTGCTTGGAAGCGGTGGCGATGGTCATCAGGCCCGAGGAGCACTGGCGGTCCATGCTCATGCCCGATGTGGTGACCGGCAGGCCGGCCCGCAGCGCGACCTGGCGGGCGATGTTGCCGGCCTGCGCGCCCTGTTGCAGCGCCGCGCCCCAGACCACGTCATCGACTTCGCCCGGCTCAATCCCGGCGCGCGCGACGGCGGCCTGCAGCGAAAGCGCGCCCAGCGTGGCGCCGGGGGTGGCATTGAAAGCGCCCTTGTAGGCGCGCCCGATCGGGGTGCGCGCGGCGGCGACGATAACGGCATCACGCATGGTCGTTCTCCTTGATGTTCCGGGTCATGGATGTGGCTTGGGCAATCGGATTTCCGCCGAAGCGGTCGCGCAGCTCGCGCTTGAGCACCTTGCCGATCGGGCTGCGCGGCAGTTCGTCGACCACCTCGATGGCGGCAATGCGCTGCGTCTTGCCGAGGCGGCTGTTGGCTTCGGCCAGGATCGCCTGCGGATCGGCGGCGGGATCGGCCAGCACGACCACCGCGAGCGGGGTTTCGCCCCACTTCTCGCTGGGCACGCCGACGACTGCCGCTTCGCGCACGGCGGGCTGGCGGGTGAGTTCGGCTTCGAGATCGGTCGGGAAGATGTTGAAGCCGCCCGAAATGATCATGTCCTTGGCGCGGTCCATCAGGATCAGGAAGCCGTCCTCGTCAAACTTGCCGATATCGCCGTGGCGGATGTAGCGGCGGCCTTCGGCGTCGAACCATTCGATTTCGCGCGTCTTCTCGTCCTGACCGTGATAGCCGTTCATCATGATCGGGGAATGGCCGACGATTTCGCCGACTTCGCCCTGTGGCAGCTCGTTGCCCGCCTCGTCGATGATCTTGATGATGTGGCCGGGGCTGGGTTGGCCGACGGTGTGGAGCTTGTCCGGATGGAGGTGCGCCACCAGGATCGCGGTGGCGCCGCCTTCGGTCATGCCGTAGCCGTCGGTCAGGCCGCCGGGCCAGCGCTTCAAGACATCGGCCTTGAGCCAGGCGGGGAAGGGCGCCGAGGTCGAGGACTTGAGCCGGTAGGACGAGAGATCGAAGCGGTCGAAATCGGGTACTTCCATGATGCGGCGGTACTGCACCGGCACCAGCATGGCGTGCGTGACCCGTTCGCGCTGGGAGAGTTCGAGGAAGCCGCGCGCGTCGAACTTCTTCATCAGCACCACCTTGCCGCCGGCGGTAAGCGTGGGCAGGAAGCTGACCAGCGTGGTGTTGGAATAGAGCGGCGTGGAGCAGATCACGCAGGTATCGTCGTCATAGCCGCCGAGGATGGTGCGCCGCGCGTATTCGTGGCGCATCTTGTGGCTTTGCACGATGCCCTTGGGCGATCCGGTGGTGCCCGACGAATAGATGATGTTGAACGGATCGCCGGGCGCGGGCAGGCGTTCCTCGGTCCGTGCGCCTTCCGGGGCAATCCACTGCGAGAAGGGTTCCCCGGCGGCGCTGTCGTCCAGCGCGATGCGCCGAACGCCGGCGGGGAACGGCAATCCCGCCAGCCGATCCGCCATTTCGGCGTCGAGCAGCAGCACGCGGCTGCCGCTGTCGGCCAGCATGGCCAGCACCGTTTCGGGCGCGGCGGTGGAGGTCAGCGGCGCGGCCACGGCGCCGGCCCGGATCGCGCCGAGGAAGGCCAGGCCCGTGCGCACCGAATTGAGCGCGGCGATGGCGACGGGTTCGTCCTTGCCCACGCCTTCCCGCTGGAGCGCGGCGGCGACGCGGTCGAGCAGTGCGTCCAGCTCCGCCCAGCTTACGCTGCCATGTTCGTCGGCAATGGCGGTGGCCTCCCCCCTGCGCGCGGCGTGCGCGCGCAGGATGGTGGTGAGCGGGATGAAATCCGCTTCGGCGATGTCTTCGATCCGCAAGGTTTCTCTCCCGCCGCCGTGGTGGATCAGGCGTTGAACGTTTCGCCGGCGGCGGCCTTGCGCGCCAGCAGCGGCGCGACCGGCAGGCCATACTTTTCCAGGCCGGCGGCGACCGTATCCAGCCCGATGTGATCGGCCCAGAACATCGGGCCGCCGGTCCAGGCCGGCCAGCCATAGCCGTTGAGCCAGACCGTATCGATGTCGGACGCGCGCTGCGAAATGCCTTCCTCCAGGATCAGCGCGCCTTCGCTGACCATCGGATAGAGCAGGCGTTCGCGGATCTCGTCCTTGCCGATCGTGCGCTGCGGCTTGCCTTCGCGCGCGGCCCATTCGGCGATGATCGTCTTCACTTCTTCCGACGGCGTGCGCTGGCGGTTGTCGTCGTAATCGTAGAAGCCCTTCTTGGTCTTCTGGCCCCAGCGGCCGACCGCGCAGAGCGAATCCCGCAGCGTTTCGATGCGGTTGGGATCGCGGTGCCAGCCGATGTCGACGCCGGCGAGGTCCGACATCTGGTACGGACCCATCGGGAAGCCGAATTCGAGCAGCGCTTCGTCCACTTCCCAGTAGTTCGCGCCTTCCATGATCAGCGCGTGCGCCTGGGCCTGGCGCGGCGAGAGCATGCGGTTGCCGATGAAGCCGTGGCACACGCCCGAGACCACTGGCACTTTGCCGATCTTGACCGACAGGGCCATGACCGTGGCGAGCTGCTGCTTTCCGGTTTTCGCGCCACGCACCACTTCGAGCAGCTTCATAACGTTGGCGGGCGAGAAGAAGTGCATGCCCAGCACCGCTTCGGGGCGTGAGGTGGCGCCGGCGATCTCGTTGACGTCGAGATAGCTGGTGTTGCTGGCCAGGATCGCGCCAGGCTTGGCGATGCCGTCGATCCGGCCGAAGACTTCCTTCTTGACGTCCATGTTCTCATAGACCGCCTCGATGATGAGGTCGGCTTCGGACAAGGCACTGAAGTCCAGCGTCGGCGTCAGGCGGCCCATCGCCGCTTCGGCCAGCGCGGCGTCCATCTTCCCGCGCTTCACCGTGTTCTCGTAGTTCCTGCGCATGGTGGCGACGCCGCGATCGAGCGCTTCCTGCGTCATTTCCACGATCGTCACGGGAATGCCGGCGGTGAGGAAGTTCATGGTGATGCCGCCACCCATGGTGCCCGCGCCGATCACGCCGACGCGGTTGACGGGCAGAAGCGGTGTGTCGGCCGGAATGTCGTCAACGCGCGCGGCGGCGATGCGGGCCGCGTCGATGTGTTCCTTGGCGCCGGGAATGGGGTCGGACATGATGTACCTCTCCTGAGTATGGGGTCTGGTTGCGGGTTCAGGCGCGGCTTTGCGCCATCGCGCCGTAGATCAGGGTCTTGAGCTGCCGCCGGATCGGATAGGCGGATGAGGGCAGAAGCTGCGTCATGAAGACCATGTGCAGCTTCTCCACGGGATCGATGAAGAAGGCGGTCGAGAAGATGCCGCCCCAGAAGAATTCGCCGGCGCTGCCGGGCACCAGCGCTTTCGCCGGATCGAGCAGCACGCCGAAGCCGAGCCCGAAGCCGGTGCCGGCGTTGTTCGCTTCGCTGAACAGCGAGGTGGAGACCTGGGTGAGATCGACGCCGCCCGGCAGGTAGTTGCGCGCCATCAGGTGCAGCGTCTTGGGCGAGACGATGCGCGCACCATTCGCCGCGCCGCCGCCGGTCAGCATCGCGCAGAAGCGGTGGTAGTCGGCCGTGGTGGACAGCAGGCCGCCGCCGCCGCTTTCGAAGCGCGGTTGGCGGGTGAGATTGGTCTTCGCCGCTTCGTCGAGCAGTTCGGGCGGCTTGCCGGGCACGTAGTTCCAGGCGTCGGTCAGCCTGTCCTGCTTTTCGGGCGGGCAATGGAAAGCGGTATCCACCATGCCCAGTGGTTCGAAAATCCGCGTGCGGAAGAACTCGCCCAGGCTCAGGCCAGACACGCGCGCCACGATCACGCCCAGCACGTCGGTGGATACCGAATAGTTCCAGCCGGTGCCCGGCGCGTATTCCAGCGGGATCTTGGCGAGTTCGGTCACGAAATGGTCGTTGCCGGGCAGGCTGGCATGCCCGTCCAGCTTGCCCTTGCGATAGGCCGCGTCAACGTTCGTGCGGTTCTGGATGCCATAGGTGAGGCCCGACATATGCGTCAGCAGATCGACGATCCGCATGCCCGTGGCGGGCTTGCCCGGCACGAACGGTGCTTCCCCCCCGCCGCCCGCATAGACTGTCAGCTTCGCGAATTCCGGAATGAAGCGCGTGACGGGATCGTCGAGCGCGACCAGCCCTTCCTCGACCAGCATCATCAGCGCGATCGAGGTGACTGGCTTGGTCATCGAGGCGATGCGGAAGATGGCGTCTTCGCGCAGCGGCGTTCCGTCTGCGCGGGCCTTGCCCAGCGTGGCGCGGAAGAACGGCAAGCCATCGCGGGCCACCAGAATGTCGGTCCCGGCCAGCTTGCCCGGGCCAAGGTAGCGTTCTTCGAGAAAGGCCGGAATCCTTGCGAGGCGGTCAGCGTCGAAACCGGCGTCTTCGGGGCGGATCAGGTCCATCGCTTGCTGGTTCTCCATCAGCCGAAAATGGCCACGCTTTGCAGGCCGCGCATCACTTCCACGCCATCGGCGTTCCACATGCGCAGGGTTTCGCTGCTGAAGCCGTCGGCCATGTGATTGGACGCGGTTTCCAGCAGCCACCAGCCGTCGCGCGTTTGCGGGGCATCGCCCAGCAGTGTCAGCGACCAGTTGATCGAACTGATCGGGCCGCGCCTTTCCATGGCCCGGACCGCGCCGGGCGGCAGGGCATCGCCGATGCCCACCAGTTCCGCGATCGGATCGAGGTCCGCGCGGTCGCGCAGGCGCACCCAGCGGCGGATGGCACCCGGTCGCACGCCCCCCCGGGGTTCCGCGCGGCGCATTTCGAAATTGTGGATGAACTGCGGCGCATCGTCGGTCGCGGTCACGGGAGCGGCCTCTTCGACGGGGATGGCTTCGTCCGCTCGCATGGCAGGCACGCCGCCGTTGGTCGGCCGCGCGGCCCCGAACAGCCACAGCGCGCGCAGCACCGGCGCGCCTTCGCAGGACAGGTCGGTCGTCACCTGCGCCACGCTGCGCCCTTCGCGCAGGACGCCGACGCGGGCTTCCACGTCGCTGCCGACCGGCGCGACAAAGCCGATCTGCGCGCCGCGCAACGGTGGCAGGTCCGGTCGCAGCCTGCGCGCGGCCGCATAGGCGATCAGGGCGGATGCGCCGCCATACATCGTGCGTCCCTGCATCCAGCCGTCCGCGCCGGACAGGATCAGCCTGTCAGTGCCATCCGGCTGCAGCCGCGCGATCAGTGCGCCCATGCTCATGGCAGCAGGCTCATGCGACGGAGGTTTCCAGGCTTGGTTTCATGATGACGCAATCTCTCCCGCGGGCACGTTAAGTCCGAATCCCGTCCCGTGGCTAGTCCATACCGTCTTTTCAGAAAAGGGGATTCGCACGATGATTCCGGCGGCGATTTCATGCAAAAAACAGATAATTTCATGCTTTACGTTACGGAATCCGGCGCTTCGCATGGGCCATACCCACTTCATGAAAATTTGCGTTGGCGGGTTGCCGGAACGGGGGTGGCGCAGATAGTCTGCGCGGCGAACGACAATGCCGGGCAGGATGGCCCGATCGGGACGGGATCACCATGACAGAGCAACGCCATGCCACCGACCATGCGGCCAGAGACGAACGCTTGCCCGCCATTCCGGCCGGCTGGCCGGCGATGTCGCTGGAAGATGTGCGGGCGAAGCTTTGCGCTCCGGGCATGCCGTTCGAGATGGAGACGGTGACGATCCGGGGCGTGCCGACGCGCGTGTGGAAGAACGCCCTGCCGCATCTCGGCGCTCTGGCCGCCTTGGCCCGCCAGCACGGGGACAGCACGTTCCTTGTCTATGGCGCGGAGCGGGTTTCGTTCGATGCCTGGCATCGCGCGGTCGCCACGCTAGCCGCCCATCTGGCGGAACTGGGCGTGGGCAAGGGGGACCGCGTGGCGATTGCCATGCGCAATCTGCCCGAATGGACGGTCGCCTTGTTCGCCGCCACGGTTCTCGGCGCGATCGCGGTGCCGCTCAACGCCTGGTGGAAGGGCGACGAACTGGCCTTCGCTTTGGCGGATAGTGGCGCACATGTCCTGATCGCCGATGCCGACCGGTGGCAGCGCATCGTTCCCCATCGCGCGGAGCTGCCGGGGCTGGCGCATGTGCTGGTGTGCCGCGCGGACAAGGACGCCACAGCACCGGAAGGCACCCGTTTGCTGGAGGACGTGATCGGCGACCCGGACCGCTATGCGGCGCTTCCCGACCGTCCCTTGCCGGACGCCGGAATCGTTCCGGACGATGCCGCCACGATCTTCTACACCAGCGGAACCACCGGACGCCCGAAGGGCGCGCTGGGCACGCACCGCAATCTTGCCACCAATATCCTGTCCAGCGCCTTCAGCGGCGCGCAGTCCGCGTTGCGCCGGGGCGAGATGCCGCCCGCGCCGCAGCCGCGCACCATCCTGATGGTGATCCCGCTGTTCCACGTCACCGCGTGCAGCGCCACGCTGATGGGTTCGCTTGCCAGCGGCAGCAAGCTGGTGCTGATGCACAAGTGGGATACGGTCGAGGCATTCCGGCTGATCGAGCGCGAGAAGGTCACGGCCACCGGCGGCGTTCCCTTCATCGCCTGGCAACTGATCGAGCATCCCGACCGCGCGAAGTACGATCTCTCCTCGCTGGAAGCGATCGCCTATGGCGGCGCGCCGTCCGCACCCGAACTGGTGCAGGCGATCTGGCAGACCTTCGGCGCCTTGCCCGGCAACGGCTGGGGCATGACCGAGACGATGGCGACGCTGACGCACCATGCCGCGGAGGATTACCTCAACCGCCCGTCGAGCTGCGGCCCGGCGGTGGCCGTCGCCGATATCGAGGTGCGCGCCGACGATGGCGTGACCGTGCTGCCGGCGGGCGAGATCGGCGAGTTGTGGGCGCGCGGGCCGATGATCGTGGCGGGGTACTGGAACCGGCCGGAGGCGACCGCGCAGACCTTCGTGGACGGCTGGGTGCGTACCGGCGATCTCGCCCGGATCGACGAGGAAGGCTTCTGCACGATCGCCGATCGCGCCAAGGACGTGATCATCCGCGGCGGCGAGAATATCTATTCGATCGAGGTGGAGAACGTGCTCTACGAACACCCGGCCGTGACCGACGCGGCGCTGGTGGGCGTGCCGCATCGCACGCTGGGCGAGGAACCGGCGGCGGTGGTTCACCTCGCGCCCGGCACGCAGGCGAGCGAGGAGGAACTGCGGGCCTTCGTGGCGGCGCGGCTGGCGGCGTTCAAGGTGCCGGTGCGCGTGGTGTTCAGCGCCGAGACGCTGCCGCGCAACGCCAACGGCAAGATCCTCAAGTCCGAACTGCGGCGGCACTTCGCCTGAACGGCATGGCGAGCGAGGCGCATCCCGACAACGACGCCGGGCGGTTCGAGCGCCGCCGCCGCGATATCGTGCGCGCGGCGACCGACCTCATCAACGAAAAGGGCGTGAAGGGCACCACGTTCAGCGAAGTGGCGGCGCGCGTCGGGCTCAACACCAGCAGCGTCGCCTACTACTTCGGGCGCAAGGAGAACCTTGTCCACGCGGTGTTCGAGGCGACGATCGACCGCCTGATCGCGCTGGCGCGGATCGCGGCGCGGGCGCCGACGCCGCGCGCGCGGCTGGCCTGCTGGATCGACGGGCACGTCGATCTGCGCGCGATGATCCGGCGGGGCGAGGAAGGGCGCATCGCCGTCCTGTCGGAAATGCGCACGCTGCCCGAAGCGCTGCACCGCCCGTTGCAGGAACGATACATCGAACTGTTCCGCGTGGTGCGCGATCTGCTGCCGGCCGGTTCGGGGGAGCGCGACCATGCGGTGCGCACCGCGCGGGCGCACATCCTGCTCCAGGTGATGTTCTGGTTGCCGGCCTGGACGCCGCTCTATTCCGTGCAGGATTTCCCGCGCCTCAAGCAGCGGTTGCTGGCGGTTTTGGCGGACGGCATCGTGCCGCGCGGGGCGGCATGGCGGCCCGAACCGCTCGGCGGCGGTGATGCGCCATGGCGGACGCCGCCGGAGGGAATGCGCAATCCGCGCGGGGAATTCCTGCGCATGGCGACGCTGACGATCAACCAGCGCGGGTACAAGGGTGCCTCGGTCCACCGCATCGCCAGCGGGCTGAACGTGACCAAGGGCAGCTTCTATCACCACAACGAGGCCAAGGACGATCTGGTGCTTGCCTGTTTCGAGCACGGCAACAAAAGAATCGCGGCGGTGCAGTTCGCCGCCGCCACGCTGCCGCTGGATGGCTGGGGACGGATTGCGAGCGCGGTCGCCGAACTGGTGGCGTTGCAGCTTTCCGATCCGACGCCACTGTTGCGCACCACCGCGTTGCAGGCCCTGCCGCAGGAACGGCGCGATGCGGTGCTGAACAGCGCGCAGCGCATCGCGCGGCGGTTTGCGGGGATGCTCTCGGACGGGATCGCGGACGGCTCGTTGCTGCCGGTCGACCCGCTTGTCGCGGCCGAAGTGCTGGCGGCGACGATCAATCCGGCCAACGAATTGCGGAGCTGGGCGGCGGGTTTCGACGATCCGGCGCAGGCGGTGGAATGCTATGCCGCCTGCTTTTGCTATGGCTTGCTGTCGGGCGTGGAACCCGTTTGACGCCAGCGGCTTGGCCTGCCGCCTTGTTGGTGCAGCGTATCGCCGGGCTGGCCTTTGCCTTCCACCAGCGGGTCATGATCGAGATCGGGCCGGTGCAGCAGGCGCCAGATCATCAGAGCCATCAGCAAATGTGGCACAAGGACGGTGATCTTGTCGATCATGGCCCGGTTCTACCGTGTCCGGGTTAACGCCGGGTATGCACGGCTTTGACGGTGCGATCGGGTGACAAGCGGGGCGGACTGGGCAATGGTCCACGCCCATGAAACTGCATGACGAAACCCTTGCCGATGCGCCCGCCGCGCCGCGTCGCTGGTATGGCCACCTCTATTTACAAGTGCTGGTCGCGATCGCCGCCGGCGTGCTGATCGGCCATTTCGCGCCGGCCACGGGCGAAGCGCTGAAGCCGCTGGGCGATGCCTTCATCAAGCTGGTGAAGATGGTGATCGCCCCGGTGATCTTCCTGACGATCGTGACCGGTATTGCGGGGATGCGCGACCTTGCCTCGGTCGGCCGGGTGGCCGCCAAGGCGTTCGCCTATTTCCTGTTCTTCTCCACGCTGGCGCTGTTCGTGGGGTTGATCGTGGGCAATATCGTGCGGCCCGGCGCGGGGCTGAACATTGATCCGGCCTCGCTCGATGCCGGCAAGGTCGCCGACTACGCCGCCAAGGCACACGAGGCGAGCGTGACCGGCTTCCTCATGGCGATGATCCCGGAAACCTTCCTGTCCTCGCTCAGCGAGGGCAATATCCTGCAGGTCCTGGTGGTGGCGATCCTGTTCGGCATCGCGCTCGCCACCACGGGCGCGCGGGGCGAGCGCGTGGTGGCGCTGCTGGAAGACGTGTCGGTCGCGTTCTTCCGGCTGGTGTCGATCGTGATGAAGGCGGCGCCCGTCGGCGCGTTCGGCGCGATGGCTTTCACCATCGGCAAGTACGGCATCGACAGCCTGGCGAACCTCGTCCACCTCGTGCTGACGTTCTACCTGACCTCGGCGCTGTTCGTGCTGGTGGTGCTGGGCGTGGTCGCCCGGCTGGCCGGCTTTTCGATCCTGCGGCTGATCGCCTATCTCAAGGAGGAACTGCTGCTCGTGCTGGGCACGTCCTCGTCCGAAAGCGCGCTGCCCGCGCTGATCGACAAGATGGAGCGCGCCGGCTGCCCCAAGGCGGTGGTCGGCCTGGTCGTACCCACCGGCTACAGCTTCAACCTCGATGGCACCAACATCTACATGACGCTGGCCTCGCTGTTCATCGCGCAGGCCTGCAACGTGGAACTGACGCTGGGCCAGCAGGTGCTGCTGCTCGGCGTCGCCATGCTCTCGTCCAAAGGCGCGGCGGGTGTGACCGGCGCGGGCTTCATCACGCTGGCGGCGACGCTGTCGATCGTGCCTTCGGTGCCGGTGGCGGGCATGGCACTGATCCTCGGCGTCGACCGCTTCATGTCCGAATGCCGCAGCCTGACCAACTTCATCGGCAACGCGGTGGCGACAGTGGTCGTCTCGCGCTGGGAGGGCCGGCTGGACGAAGGCGCGCTGCGGGCGGCGCTGGGTGGTGGTGGCTAGCGGGCTTTGGTGTCGGAAGCGCCTTGCGATTTTCCCGCGCTGTTATGCATCTTTCATTTTGGCGTGGCATCCCGAAAGAGGAGATAGATCGTGCGCGAATTTTTCAGGCAAGTATGCGTCCTCGCGTTCCTGGGAAGCGTGCCGGCTTCCGCCCAGGTTCCTCCGTCTCAGCCGTCTGCGGCGGCCTTGGAACCTGATGGGCCGTGGCGCGTGAATTATGCTGATGACGGATGTCATCTGCAGCGTCATTTCGGAACCGCCAGTCAGGAGGTTACCCTTGATATTGCGAAATCGGCGGGGCCGGACGGCCTCGATATTCTGCTGATCGGGGGCGGGGTGCCCAAGCTCGCCGCGCACGTGCAAGTCGATCTTCGGCTCGACCCGGAAGGCCGCTCGCAACAGTTCGGAGCGGAGACGATCAAGGTGCCGGGCAAATCCGCACGCCTCATCGGCGCATACGATGTCGATGCGAAGCTGCTGGCAAAGGCGCCCGATAGTCAGACGGCATCGTTCTCCGTTGCGGGAGACTTATTGTTCGCACTGGATCTCAAGGATTTGGGGAGGGCATTCGCGGCGCTGCAACCGTGCTACGATGATCTTCTGCGCGGGTGGCAGATTGATCCTGCGGGTGTTGTCAGGTCGTTCCCGGCGTCCGGTGCCGAGGGTAAAGCACACCGCGGAAATCCCGGTGTCGTGATTGCGCAGCGCGCGGATATTCGCCCGCAAGCGATCGAACCGGACAGTTGGGTGAGCTGGAAAGATTATCCTAGCGAAGCCTTGCACTCCGAAGTCGGCGGCACCGTGGTCGTGGCGCTCACGCTGAACAGTTCCGGCCGTGTCGATGCCTGTCGTGTGGTTGTCAGCAGCAAGGTTTCGTCACTGGATCAGAAGTCGTGCGAGGTCATGTCTTCTCGCGCGCATTACACGGTGTCGGCGCCAGGAGATGGCAAGGCAGTGTTGCCCGTTGCCATCGAGCGTATTCGCTGGATTATTCCGCTGACGGGGCCTTGATCGCCGCGGGCGACGGGCCTGGATCGTTAGCAACCGCCGGTCATCCCTCCCCGATCCGGTAGGGCACCAGATCGCGCTGGCTGGGATCGACCATGATTGCCTTGTCGCTGGGGGGGAAGGCGCGCTGGTCGCAGGCGTCGCGCGGGCAGATGCGGCACGAGGCGCCGATCCGGGCGACGGCCTCGTCGCGCTGGAGGTTGAGGCCGTCGGCATAGACGAATTCGCTGGCGAGCGCGGCTTCGCAACCCAGCGCCACGGCATAGCGGCGCGGCGGGCGGTAGAAGCTGGCCGATGGCTTCACCAGCCCCTTGGCGATCGAGACATAGCGCACGCCGTCGGGCATCTCGGCCACTTGCACGTGGATGCGGTCGGGGATCGCCACCGCCTCGTGCACGATCCATAGCGGGCAGGCGCCGCCGAAGCGCCCGAACTGGAGGCGGGTGGCCGAATGGCGCTTGGTGATGTTGCCGGCCATGTCCACCCGGCAGAAGAACACCGGGATGCCGCGCGCCTGCGGGCGTTGCAGCGTGGACAGGCGGTGGCAGGTCTGTTCGAAGCTGGTGCCGAACACCTGCCGCAGCCGGTCCACGTCATGCCGCAGCGCGCGCGCGGCGGTGCGGAACTGTTCGTAGGGCATCAGCAGCGCGCCCGCGGCATAGTTGCCCAGTCCCACGGTGAGCAGCTCGCGCGCGGCGTCGCTGGCGAGCAGCGTGTCCTCGACGATCGCGGCGATGTCCTGCTCCAGCGCCATCGCGGTCAGCTGGTAGGCCATCTGGAACCGGCTGCTTTCGACCGGCTGGCTGGAATCGATCACCAGCCGCCGCTGCACCGGATCGAACAGGCGCAAGGGGCCGCCCGGCCGGTAGTCGATGGTCACGCCGCGCGCCGCGAACCAGGCCTCCATCCGGTCGATCGAGGGCGATGCCTGACCGGCGGCCAGTTCCTGCGCAAGGATCTCGGCGTGGCGATCGACCAGATCGACGTAGTTGTTGGCAAGGTGAAACCAGTCGCGCACTTCCTCCCACGGCAGGCGGCCGCCGGTGATGCCGGCCGCCACGCTGTCCGACCCCAGCGCCTCGTCCAGCATTTCCAGCCGCTGCCGGTCGCGCCGGTGGATGGCGTGCATCCGTACGAACTGTTCGGCAAAGGCGGGGAACTGTTCGGCCACGCGCTCGATCTGCTCGCCCGGCAACGTGGCCGGCAGCAGCGGATCGGCCACCGCCTGCCGCAGCGCATCGGCCAGCAGGTCCTGCCGGTCCGGTGCAAGGTCCTCCCAGTCCACCGGGAATTGCGCGCGCAGCCGGTCGGCCAGCGCGGGGGTGAGGTGGCGCTCGTCGTTTTCAAGCTGGCACAGGTAGGACGCGCTGATGCCCAGCGCGCGCGCCATCCCGGTCTGCAACAGGCCTCGCCGCGTTCGCAACGCGCGCAGCTGGGTTCCGGCAAAGACGCGGCGTTTGCTCATGCTTTGGTCGATAATTTGCAAATCTGCGCTTTGCAAGTTTGCAACTTAACATTGGACTCAGCGGTCCTGTTGCGCCATCGCGGCGGATTATCTGGTCAGGTTTGGGGCGAGGATATGTCTGCGAATATCGCCGAAATGGAAAAGCGTCGTGAAGCCGCGCGGATGGGTGGCGGGCAGAAGCGCATCGACGCGCAGCACGCCAAGGGCAAGCTGACCGCGCGCGAACGCCTCGAAGTGCTGCTCGACGAAGGCAGCTTCGAGGAAGTCGACATGTACGTCGAGCACAATTGCGTCGATTTCGGCATGCCTGACACGGTGATCCCCGGCGATGGTGTGGTCACGGGTTCGGGCACGATCAATGGCCGGCTCGTGTTCGTGTTCAGCCAGGATTTCACCGTGTTTGGCGGCGCGGTTTCCGAACGGCACGCCATGAAGATCTGCAAGATCATGGACATGGCGATGAAGGTCGGCGCGCCGGTGATCGGCCTCAATGATTCCGGCGGCGCGCGCATCCAGGAAGGCGTCGCCTCGCTGGGCGGCTATGCCGAAATCTTCCAGCGCAACGTGCTGGCTTCGGGCGTGGTGCCGCAGATCAGCCTGATCATGGGGCCGTGCGCGGGCGGCGCGGTCTATTCCCCGGCGATGACCGACTTCATCTTCATGGTGAAGGACAGCTCGTACATGTTCGTGACCGGGCCGGACGTGGTCAAGACGGTGACGAACGAGATCGTCACGCAGGAGGAACTGGGCGGCGCGGTGACGCATACCACCAAGACCTCCGTTGCCGACCTGGCTTGCGAAAACGACATCGAGGCGCTGCTGCAGGCGCGCGAATTCTTCGATTTCCTGCCGCTGTCGAACAAGGAAGCGGTGCCGGAACGGCCGACCTCCGACCCCTATGACAGGCTGGAAACCAGCCTCGACACGCTGATCCCGGCGTCGGCGACGCAGCCCTATGACATGCACGAGGTCATTAGGAAAACGGTGGACGAGGGCGAGTTCTTCGAAGTCCAGCCCAAACACGCCGCCAACATCATCTGCGGCTTCGGGCGGATCGAGGGCAAGACGGTGGGCGTGGTCGCCAACCAGCCGATGGTGCTGGCGGGCGTGCTGGATATCAACTCGTCGAAGAAGGCGGCGCGCTTCGTCCGCTTCTGCGATGCGTTCAACATCCCGATCCTGACCTTCGTGGACGTGCCGGGCTTCCTGCCGGGCACCAGCCAGGAGCACAACGGAATCATCAAGCACGGCGCCAAGCTGCTGTTCGCCTATGCCGAGGCGACCGTGCCCAAGATCACCGTCATCACCCGCAAGGCCTATGGCGGCGCCTATGACGTGATGGCCTCCAAGCACCTGCGCGGCGATCTCAATTATGCCTGGCCCACTGCCGAAATCGCGGTGATGGGGGCCAAGGGCGCGGTGGAGATCATCTTCCGCGGCCTTTCGACCGAGGAGCAGGCGGTCAAGACCAAGGAATACGAGGACCGCTTCGCCAATCCCTTCGTCGCGGCCAGCAAGGGCTTCGTGGACGAGGTGATCCACCCGCATTCCACGCGCCGCCGCATCGCGCTCGGGCTGCGCAAGCTGCGCAACAAGGCGCTCGAGAACCCGTGGAAGAAGCACGACAACATTCCGCTGTAAGCGCGGATCTGGGCTGAGGATTTATCATGACCGACATCTACATCGTTTCCGGCGCGCGCACGGCCATCGGCACGTTTGGCGGCAGCTTGGCCTCGTTCCGTCCGGCGGACCTGGGTACCATCGTCATCAAGGAGGCGATCGCCCGCGCGGGTCTCACGCCGGACAAGATCGAGAACGTGGTGATCGGCACGGTGGTGCCGACGCAGCCCAAGGACGCCTATGTCAGCCGCGTCGCGGCGGTCAATGCGGGCGTCCCGATCGAAAGCCCGGCGATGAACGTCAACCGGCTGTGCGGTTCGGGCCTGCAGGCGATCGTTTCGGCGGCGCAGGGCATCGCGCTGGGTGAGCAGAAGATCGCCATCGGCGGTGGGGCGGAAGTCATGTCGAACGCGCCGCACATGGTGCTCACCGCGCGCAACGGGCAGAAGATGGGCGACCAGGTGATGATGGACGCCATGCTCGGCGCGCTGCATGACCCGTTCGAGAACATCCACATGGGCGTGACGGCGGAGAACGTGGCCGACCGGCTCGCGATCAGCCGCGAGGAGCAGGACGCGCTGGCGGTGGAAAGCCACAAGCGCGCCGCCGCGGCGACGGCGGCGGGCTATTTCAAGGAACAGATCGTCCCGGTCGAGGTCAAGACCCGCAAGGGCGTGACCGTGTTCGATGCCGACGAGCATTTCCGCGCCGACGCCAGCGTGGAGGCGATGGCCGCGCTGCGCCCGGTGTTCAAGAAGGACGGCACCGTCACCGCCGGCAACGCCAGCGGCATCAACGATGGCGCGGGCGCGGTGGTGCTGGCGAGCGGCGAGGCGGTCGAGGAACTGGGCCTCAAGCCCATGGCCCGAATTCTCGGCTGGGGCCACGCCGGCGTGGAACCGGGCGTGATGGGTCTTGGCCCGGTCAAGGCGGTGCCGGTGGCGCTGAAGCGCGCGGGGCTGACGCTCGACCAGATCGATGTGATCGAAAGCAACGAGGCGTTCGCTGCGCAGGCTTGCGGCGTGGCCAAGGAACTTGGTTTCGCTCCCGCCAAGACCAATCCCAACGGTTCGGGCATCTCGCTCGGCCATCCGATCGGCGCGACCGGGGCGATCCTGACGATCAAGACGATGTACGAGCTGGCCCGCACCGGCGGAAAGTATGGCCTGATTACGATGTGCATCGGTGGCGGCCAGGGCATCGCCATGGTTGTGGAGCGCGTGTGACATGAAGCTGGGACGCCTGAACCACGTCGGCGTGGCGACGCCGGACATCGACGCCGCTATCGCGTTCTATCGGGATGTGATGGGGGCGACGGACATCACCGAGCCGTTCGTGCTGGAGAGCCAGCAGGTGCGCGTGTGCTTTGTCAACACGCCGGGCGAGGATGGAACCGCCGGCACGCAGATCGAACTGATCCAGCCGACCAGTCCGGACAGCGCCGTGGGCAAGTGGCTCGCCGCCAACCCGCTCGGTGGCCAGCACCACCTCTGCTACGAAGTGCCCGACATCCACGCGGCCAAGGCCTGGTTCGAAAGCAAGGGCAAGCGCGTGCTGGGCGAACCGCGCATCGGCGCGCACGGCACGCTGATCTTCTTTGTGCATCCCCGCGACATGGGCGGGCAGCTGACCGAGATCATGGAAACGCCGAAAGAGGCGCACTGACCACACGCCGTTCGTGTCGAGCGAAGTCGAGACACGGGCGCGCAGGGTTCTCGACTTCGCTCGAACCGAACGGGCCTAGGGACAAGATCATGGCGAATATCGAAGACTGGCAGGCCGCCGCCGCCAAGGAAGTGAAGGGGAAAGACCTCACCTGGCAGACGCCGGAAGGCATCGCCGTGAAGCCGCTCTACACGGCCGAGGACGCGACCGTCGACCCGGGCCTGCCGGGCTTCGCCCCGTTCACGCGCGGCGTGCGCGCCAGCATGTATGCGGGCCGCCCCTGGACCATCCGCCAGTACGCCGGTTTCTCCACCGCGGAAGAATCCAACGCCTTCTACCGCCGCAACCTCGCCGCCGGGCAGAAGGGCCTCTCGGTCGCCTTCGACCTTGCCACGCACCGCGGCTATGACAGCGACCACCCGCGCGTGGTGGGCGATGTCGGCAAGGCGGGCGTCGCCATCGACTCGGTTGAGGACATGAAGATCCTGTTCGACGGCATTCCGCTCGATCAGATGTCGGTTTCGATGACCATGAACGGCGCGGTGATCCCGATCCTCGCCTTCTTCATCGTCGCGGGCGAGGAACAGGGCGTCGATCGCAAGTTGCTGGACGGAACCATTCAGAACGACATTCTGAAGGAGTTCATGGTCCGCAACACCTATATCTACCCGCCCGAACCCTCGATGCGCATCATCTCGGACATCTTCGGCTACACCAGCCGCGAGATGCCGAAGTTCAACTCGATCTCGATCTCCGGCTACCACATGCAGGAAGCCGGCGCGACGCAGGTGCAGGAACTGGCCTTCACCATCGCCGACGGCATGGAATACGTGAAGTACGGTGTCGCCTCGGGCCTCGACATCGACAAGTTCGCCGGCCGCCTGTCGTTCTTCTTCGCCATCGGCATGAACTTCTTCATGGAAGTGGCCAAGCTGCGCGCCGCGCGCGTGCTGTGGCACCGGGTGATGACGAAGCTGGGCGCGAAGGACGAACGCAGCAAGATGTTGCGCACGCACTGCCAGACCAGCGGCGTCTCGCTGCAGGAGCAGGACCCCTACAACAACGTCATCCGCACCACGATCGAGGCGATGGCGGCGATGCTGGGCGGCACCCAGTCGCTCCACACCAACGCGCTGGACGAAGCCATCGCGCTGCCTACCGACTTTTCTGCCCGTATCGCGCGCAACACGCAGATCGTGATCCAGGAAGAGACGGGGATGACCAAGGTGGTCGATCCGCTGGGCGGGTCTTACTACATCGAGGCGCTGACGCAGGAACTGGTCGACAAGGCGTGGGAGATCATCGAGCGCGTCGATAGCGAGGGCGGCATGGCCAAGGCCGTCGCCGCCGGCTGGCCCAAGGCGATGATCGAGGAAGCCGCCGCCGGCCGCCAGGCGCGGGTCGACCGGGGCGAGGACGTGATCGTCGGCGTCAACAAGTATCGCCTTGCCAGCGAAGACCAGATCGAAACGCTCGAAGTCGATAACCACGCCGTGCGCGACGCGCAGATCGCGCGGCTGAAGGCGGTGCGCGCCGGGCGTGACGAGACCAAGTGCCGCGCCGCGCTCAACGCGCTGACCGAAGGCGCGAAGACGGGCGGCAACCTGCTGGAACTGGCGGTCGAGGCCGCGCGCCATCGCGCCACGCTGGGCGAGATTTCGGACGCGATGGAAATCGTGTTCGGCCGCCACGGCACCGTGCCAACGCCGGTAAAGGGCATCTATGGCGCGGCCTATGCCGGCGACAGCCGCTACCGGCAGGTGCTGGACGGCGTCGAGGCCGTCACCCGCCGCCTGGGCCGCAAGCCGCGGATGCTGGTCGCCAAGATGGGCCAGGACGGGCACGATCGCGGCGCCAACGTGATCGCCTCGGCCTTTAGCGACATGGGCTTCGACGTGACCAGCGGCCCGCTGTTCCAGACGCCGCAGGAAGCCTGCGCGCTGGCGCTGGAAAAGGACGTCGATGCGGTGGGGGCGTCAAGCCTTGCCGCCGGGCACAAGACGCTGATCCCCGAACTGATCGGCCACCTGAAGGCCGCTGGCCGGCCCGACATCAAGGTCGTCGCCGGGGGCGTGATCCCGCCGCAGGACTATGAATTCCTGCGCGAAGCGGGCGTGCAGGGTATCTACGGTCCCGGCTCCAACGTGGTGGAATGCGCGGCGGACATGCTGCGGCTGCTGGGCCACAACATGCCGCCCCTGGGTAGCGAGATCGAAGCGGCGTGATAGGGTCGCGTGCCCTACACGAAGGAGGATGCCATGACGCAGAAGCTTGAGACGCTGACGGTCCATGCCGGGTGCGAGCCCGATCCGACGACCAAGGCGCGGATCACGCCGATCTACCAGACGGCCAGCTATGTGTTCGACAGTGCCGAACACGCGGCGAACCTCTTCGCCCTGGCCGAATTCGGCAATATCTACAGCCGCATCATGAACCCCACCAATGCCGCGCTCGAAGCGAAGATCGCGGCATTGGAAGGGGGCGTCGGCGCATTGGGCGTGGCGTCAGGCCATGCCGCGCAGTTCATCGTGTTCCACACCCTGATGGAGCCGGGCTGCGAGATCGTGGCCGCCAAGAAGCTCTACGGCGGCACGCTCAACCAGTTCGCGCACAGCTTCGCCAAGTTCGGCTGGAAGGCCGTGTTCGTCGACGCGGACGATCCGGCCGCCGTCGCCGCGGCGATCACCGACAAGACGCGCGGCGTGTTCATCGAAAGCCTCGCCAACCCCGGCGGCGTGGTGCTGGACATCGCGGCGATTGCCGACGTCGCCCATTCGGCGGGCGTGCCGCTGATCGTGGACAATACCATGGCGAGCCCCGCGCTCTGCCGCCCGATTGAACACGGCGCGGACATCGTCGTCCATTCATGCACCAAGTTCCTCAACGGCCACGGCAATTCCATCGGCGGACTGATCGTGGATTCGGGCAAGTTCGACTGGGCGGCAAGCGACAAGTTCCCCTCGCTGACCCAGCCCAACCCCAGCTACCACGGCGCGGTGCTGACCGAGGCGCTGAAGCCCGTCGGCCCGATCGCCTTCATCATCGGCTGCCGCGTGCTGGGCTTGCGCGACCTTGGCCCGGCGATGGCGCCGATGAACGCCTTCCTCACGCTGACCGGCATGGAAACGCTGGCGCTGCGCATGGAGCGGCATTGCAGCAACGCGCTGCACCTCGCGCAGTGGCTGCAGAACCATCCGAAGGTGGCCTGGGTGAGCTATGCCGGCCTGCCGGAGGACCCCTATCACCAGCTGGCCAAGCAGTACCTTGGCGGCAAGGGCGGCGCGGTCTTCACCTTCGGCGTGAAGGGCGGGTACGAGGCGGGCGTGAAGCTGGTCCAGTCGGCCAAGCTGTTCAGCCACCTCGCCAACATCGGCGATACCCGCTCGCTCATCATCCACCCCGCCTCGACCACGCACAGCCAGCTGGGCGAGGAGGAGCTGGTCGCCGCCGGCGCCGGGCCGGACACGGTGCGCGTGTCGGTGGGCATCGAGCACATCGACGATATCGTGGCCGATCTGGCGCAGGCGCTCGAACAGGTCTGAATTACAGTAATTGCAGCGACGGAAAGATAGGCATGTTCAAGAAGATCCTCATCGCCAACCGTGGCGAAATCGCCTGCCGGGTCATCAAGACCGCGCGCCGGATGGGCATCCGGACGGTGGCCGTCTATTCGGATGCCGATGCGCGCGCGCCGTTCGTGCAGATGGCGGACGAGGCGGTGCACATCGGTCCGTCGCCGGCCGCGCAGTCGTACCTGATCGCGGACAAGATCATCGCGGCGTGCAAGCAGACCGGCGCGGAAGCGGTGCATCCGGGCTATGGCTTCCTGTCCGAGCGGACGTCGTTTGCCGAAGCGCTGGCGGCGGAGAACATCGCGTTCATCGGGCCGCCGGTGGGCGCGATCGCGGCGATGGGCGACAAGATCGAATCCAAGAAGCTGGCCAAGCAGGCGGGCGTCAACGTGGTGCCCGGCTTCGTGGGCGAGATCGAGGATACCGAGCACGCGGTCCGCATCTCCAACGAGATCGGCTATCCGGTTATGATGAAGGCCTCGGCCGGCGGTGGCGGCAAGGGCATGCGTCTTGCCTACAACGAGAAGGACGTGCGCGAAGGCTTCGAGAGCGTGAAGCGCGAGGGCCTCAATTCGTTCGGTGACGATCGCGTGTTCATCGAGAAGTTCATTCTCGATCCGCGCCACATCGAGATCCAGATCCTGGGCGATAAGCACGGCAACATCCTCTACCTCAACGAACGGGAATGCTCGATCCAGCGCCGCCACCAGAAGGTGGTGGAGGAAGCGCCTTCGCCGTTCGTCACGCCCAAGATGCGCAAGGCCATGGGCGAACAGTGCGTCGCGCTGGCGCGGGCGGTGGGCTACTATTCGGCCGGCACCGTCGAACTGATCGTCTCGGGCGCGGACCAGACGGGCGAAAGCTTCTACTTCCTGGAAATGAACACCCGCCTGCAGGTGGAGCATCCCGTCACCGAGGCGATTACCGGCATCGACCTGGTCGAACAGATGATCCGCGTCGCCTATGGCGAGAAGCTGGCGATGACGCAGGACGACGTGAAGATCGACGGCTGGGCGATCGAGAACCGCGTCTATGCCGAAGACCCCTATCGCGGGTTCCTGCCCTCGACCGGCCGCCTGGTCCGCTACAATCCGCCGCTGGCCGGCTGGACCGACGACGGTGAGGCCAATGGCCGTCGCGGCGTGGACGGCGTGCGCGTGGACGACGGCGTCTATGAAGGCGGCGAAGTCTCGATGTTCTACGACCCGATGATCGCCAAGCTGATCACGTGGGGGCGGACGCGCGACGAGGCGGCGGACCGGCAGATCGCCGCGCTGGATGCCTTCGAGATCGAGGGGCTGGGCCACAACATCGATTTCGTCAGCGCGATCATGCAGCACCCGCGCTTCCGGTCGGGTGAGTTGACCACGGGCTTCATTGCCGAGGAATATCCCGAAGGTTTCCACGGCGCGGCGACGTCGGATGCGCTGAAGCGCACGCTGGCGGGGCTGGCGGGCTTCCTCGCCACCGCGCGGGCCGACCGTTCGCGGCAGATCGACGGCCAGTTGGGCGATGAACTCGATCCGCCGTCCTCATGGGCGGTGAAGATCGCGGGCGAAACCCATGCGGTCGAAGTGGGCGGCGACACGATCACCGTCGACGGGGCCGAGATCGACCTCGCGCTCGAATACACGCCGGGCGATCGCCTCATCCATGCCGAGGCCGATGGCGAGGCGCTGATTGTCAAGGTCGAGGCGAAGGCTTCGGGCCTGCGCCTGACCACGCGGGGCGCGATCCACGATGTTCAGGTCCTGCCCGGGCACATCGCGCATCTGGCGCGGCACATGATCGAAAAGGTGCCGCCGGATATGTCCAAGTACCTCGTCTGCCCGATGCCTGGACTGCTCGTGGCGCTGAACGTGGGCGAAGGCGATGCGGTGGAAGCGGGGCAGCCGCTCGCCGTGATCGAGGCGATGAAGATGGAAAACATCCTGCGCGCGGAAAAGGCTGGCAAGGTCAAGGCCGTCAATGCCAAGGCGGGCGACAGCCTGGCCGTGGATGCCATCATTCTGGAACTTGAATAAGTCATCCGGGGCCGCGCCTGCCGCCCCGTCGAAGAGAGGAAAGCTGCGATGAAAGCCCTGGTCTGCGTGAAGCGGGTGATTGATTACAACGTGAAGCCGCGAGTGAAGGGTGATGGGACGGGTGTTGATCTTGCGAACGTGAAGATGAGCATGAACCCGTTTGACGAGATTGCGGTTGAGGAAGCGATCCGCCTGAAGGAGAAGGGCGTAGTAAGCGAGATCGTGGCGGTGTCGGTGGGGCCTGCGAAGGCGCAGGAGACGCTGCGGACGGCTTTGGCGATGGGGGCGGACCGGGCGATCCTGGTGCAGTCGGACGACGAGGTCGAGCCGCTGGCCGTGGCCAAGATCATCAAGGGTATTGCCGATGAGGAAGCGCCGGGGCTGATCATCACGGGCAAGCAGGCGATCGACGACGATTCGAACCAGGTGGGGCAGATGGTGGCGGCGCTGCTGGGCCGTCCGCAGGGGACCTTCGCCAACGAAGTGACGGTGGACGGCGATGCCGTGGTGGTGAAGCGCGAGATCGACGGCGGCCTGGAGACGGTGCGGCTGGCGCTGCCGGCGGTGGTGACGACGGACCTGCGGCTGAACGAGCCGCGCTATGCGAGCCTGCCCAACATCATGAAGGCGAAGAGCAAGCCGCTCGCGAACAAGACGCCGGCGGACTACGGCGTGGACACGAGCCCGCGCCTGAAGACGCTGAAGGTATCGGAGCCGCCGGTGCGGTCGGCGGGGATCAAGGTGGCCGATGTGGACGCGCTGGTGGCCAAGCTCAAGGAACTGGGAGTAGCCTGAGATGACCAAGGCACTGGTATGGGTCGAACACGATGGTTCGGCGGTGAAGGATGCGACGCTGTCGGCGGTGAGCGCGGCGGCGCAGCTGGGCGAGGTGACGCTGCTGGTGGCGGGCGCGGGCGTGGACGGCGTGGCCGCCGCGGCGGCGCGGATCGCGGGCGTGGCCAAGGTGCTCACGGCCGATGACGCGAGCCTGGCCCACGCGCTGGCGGAGAACGTGGCGCCGCTGGTGGCGGGTCTGATGGCGGACTACGACGCGTTCGTGGCGCCGGCGACGACGACGGGCAAGAACGTGGCGCCGCGCGTGGCGGCGCTGCTCGACGTGATGCAGGTGTCGGACATCCTGTCGGTCGAAGGGCCGAAGACGTTCACGCGGCCGATCTACGCGGGCAACGCCATCGCCACGGTGGAGAGCGGCGACGCCAAGCTGGTGATCACGGTGCGCGGCACGGCCTTTGCCAAGGCGGCGGCGGACGGCGGCAACGCGGCGGTGGAAGCCGTGGGCGGCGCGGCCGATGCCGGGACGAGCAGCTTCGTGGGCTCGGAGATCGCCAAGAGCGAACGGCCCGAACTGACCTCGGCCAAGATCATCGTCTCGGGCGGGCGGGCGCTGAAGGACGCGGCGACGTTCGAGCAGGTGATCGTGCCGCTGGCGGACAAGCTGGGCGCGGGCGTGGGCGCGAGCCGCGCGGCGGTGGACGCGGGCTATGTGCCCAACGACTACCAGGTGGGCCAGACGGGCAAGATCGTCGCCCCCGAAGTCTACATCGCCGTGGGCATCTCCGGCGCCATCCAGCACCTGGCCGGCATGAAGGATTCCAAGACCATCATCGCCATCAACAAGGACGAGGACGCCCCCATCTTCCAGGTCGCAGACATCGGCCTCGTGGGCGACCT